>Ga0164243_10000018_pt1 | contig 483130 bp, 462 predicted proteins | sample OricompcompostOP_FD_108781 | JGI IMG/M metagenome (GOLD analysis project Ga0164243, IMG submission 108781) | Organic Plus compost microbial communities from Emeryville, California, USA - Original compost - Organic plus compost (OP) | ecosystem: Engineered > Solid waste > Mixed feedstock >... | reverse complement strand
TATTTAAAAATTAAACCATGCGCCGGCCCGACGTCTGTCGTTTTGTGCACAAGACCGGCATAACAATGGCAAACATCCACCGACAAGGGCAATAAAAAAATTAACGGGAGGATTTGGGAGTAAATGGGAGGATTTGGGAGTCAAACCGGCACTCTGCGTGCACGCGCTGCCCCTATGCAGGTGTACGCCAGCCCATTTCGGGTATGCACAGGCGCCTTGCACACATGCTTTGTCTCCATGCATGGGCGCAGGGCCCTTTGCAGGGCTACGCTGAACCTTTGCATGCGTGCTTTACACCCTTGTGTCCACACAATGTCGCTTTACCTCAGCGCAAGGCCATTCGGTTTGGGCAGGGGGCAGGCCAGCAGCCCTGAACTGCCCATTGCCTGCGGTGTAAAGCGATGAGACAAGCCAGCAAAGCCATAGTGCATGGCTGCTTCATCGCCCTGTAAGTACGCATGGCCAGGTTTCAGGGACGCAAGGCAACAATGTTGGATGCAGCGAAAGCCTTGCGCACGGTGAAAGCCACATTACGTATCTGAAATGCAACGCTGCGGGACCGCAGTATCCCAATGTAATGGCACCAAGTGGCCTTGTCAAGATGCTATGGCATATCGCATGTGCGGAAGGTGACGATGTCGGATGCAGCGATGGTTTTGCGCCTAAGCCTGACGGCCGTACACCCCTGCACGGAAGACAAGCACATACGCATCAAAGCAACGCACATACGCTCAGGTGCTAAACATACGCAATGGATATCTTCTGTCACCTCTAACCGCAGTCGTCTATTTTCTCTTCAAGGGGGTTACGTACCTCTTTGACGAAGTCAATAGAAAACCAACAAAAAGTCTGAACTAAGATGAAATAAATAATGTAAAACCGGTCAACTCTATTCAGAGATGGACAGTTCTCACGGAAAACTGATAGCTGATAGCTGAAAACCTAATACCTCCCTCACCCCCTTTCCCGATGGCGTCGGCGGTCTTTCAGTGCAAGCAGGTCGTTTTCATAATAATGGTCCCTCCCGGGAGCACCACGCGGCCGCAGCTTGTTGTCGTTTATCCAACGGTAGTAGGTGCTCTCGGTAATGCCCAGGTAATCCATCGCCTCCTGCTTGCTCAAGAGGCGCTTGCTATTATTCGGCCATTCTTCCAGGCCGCCATGTGGGGCAATGACCCTGGGATGGGTCTGGGTATAATTTTGCAAAATTGTGTAAATAGCCTGTAAGAGCTCAATTAGGAGGTCTAATCGTTTCATGTTTCTTCAGTTTATAACCATTGCCAACAGATAAGCCCGGCAACAATTATCAGGCAACACCTTCATTGAGGCTAAAAACCGTTTTTTATCCCTGAGAATTGTTGTGCCAGTCGGAATGGCCGATTATAAAATAAGTATGGTTTGAGCAAAATAGCATAAATTTTTTGACTTATGGGTAACCCTAGACCGCTATTCAGGGCTGAAAATCTGCAAGTTGACGCGAAAAGTACTGGCTGCGCGTAGCCAAAAATAGCCGTTCGTCACAGAAAACATGTCGTTCGTCACAGAAATACTGTCGTTCATGGAAATTAAATTTTTTTCTCGATTAGATAAAAGACCTTTATCCCCTGAACAAAAAAATAAAGTCATGGACACTTTGTGTTAGACCGACAGGAACACCATCTTGAAAACCGTTGACAACACCATATATCCCTTATCCTTTGGACCGTGCGGCCATAAGCCCGCTGCACGGCCGGGGGATGATACAAACAGAAAGGAGACCATCCGCACAAACCATACTTACAGGGCCGGCCGCATGCCGGCCCTTGATTAAAGACCGGGAAATTCATCCATAAAACCATTCCAATGGAACGTTTATTTACTTTCTGGAGAACTTATGCTGCCGTATCCCCTGCAGCACGGGCGTACATGGAAAAGCATGCCTACTTTTCACGGCCCTTTGAACGGCATGGCATTGGTGCTTCGTATTGGATACAATCTGGGTAGAATCTGACTTATTTAAGGCTATTGCACTACTGCCATACCGTGAAAGATCACTAAATACCGCTTGTTCAAATACTCCCAGCATTTTCTCCTCAAGAAGGTCAGATTTTCAGACTTTTGTTCTTGTTATTCCGTAACCAGCCTATTGGTACGGTAACAGGAAAATAACAAGTCTAAATAGAAGAAGTCAAAAAGACTCGATATAAGGTGATTATATGGAGTGAGTAATATTGTCTGAATAATCCTTAAAAGGAAAGATAATCTGCGTTTTCGACATCACCAGATTGCTTCGTTCCTCGCCATGACGATGATGTTGCTCTTCTACCGTCCCGAAATAAAATCCCGTAAATAACTGCATTCCCCAACCGCGGCTTTATAAAAAGCTGTTCGAGCATAAGAATCGCTCAATTCTTTAAAGTAAGGATTGCCATGAATGCTTTTTACGACAAAGGGGGAATTCTTGTCCCTAAAATCCCATGGATGTAATTCTTCTGAAAATGTAAATTGCTTTTGTGCACATTTAGCCAGCATAAATGTACATCTTGCCTTAAAATCAATGTCGGTGCTCAGACTCCTAGCTTTTAAATACCACTGCTCCGCCGTATGGGCAAACTTAAAATCACCATCATAATACCGCAACGAATCTGTATAATAATTATCGTTGCTTGTCCAGGAATAGCTGATCATGCTCCAGGCATTTCCAAATGTACCCGTTTGGTAAACGGCATTTGCCATTAAATAATATGCTTTTGCCGCTTCCTCATTTTCTTTTTGGGTATCCTTCTGAAGATCAAACATCTTTTGTGCAAACTGCTTTTTATTGATTCCCTCAGATCGATCGTATGCTTTCGGATAATCTCTTATAGTTGTATTAAACGGATTGGAAAAGGCCTTCTTATTATCTTCATAAAAGTCTTGCGGCACGGCATACTGATAATCGCTTGAGATCTTATTGAAACAAGCCAAGGCTTCAGCGTACTGGTGTGTCCGCAGATAGGTCGTTCCAAACAATTCATAAAAGTCATCATTGCTCAAACGTTTTAACGGCGTAGAAAGGAAATCAATAAAGGTGTCGTTGATGATTTCTTTCTTTAATACCTCCAACTTCTTCATTGTTCCCGGTTGCAGGAACTCCTGCCATACCTGCTGCGTACGATAAGTCACTTCTGCCAGATACAGCGTGTCACTTTGCGGGATATACTTCATATCACCCTTCATCATCGCCAAAGCGGCTAAGGCGGTGTCCCCGCTGTGAAGGTAGGCGGGTGCCAGGATATTCTGGTAGATGTTCCGTGCCGAAGAGGTGAATGGTTGGTATTCAGGGGGTGAATATTCGTAATACTCCTTTGGATTGCGGCTGGGCACCTGACCGTTTTCGGCATAGCGTTTATCATCCAACCATTTTAATGCTGCTAAAAGTGCTTCATTATCGATATCCCTATGATCGATAAAGGCATTCAAATTGATCAACAATTGGGTAATACGGTATTGATTCAACAACGATTCATTCAATTTTTTTGGATTCAGGGTTGCCAAATACACCCGGGCATTTCTGTCATCATTGATCATCCATGAAAGATAGGCTGCTGTGATGGTTCCCAAGGCTTGAAAAGATACGACCGGAGCTTCACTGATTGCGAGGGCAAGACCCCGGAGCTTCTTGGCTTCATTTACTGCAGCTTGCCGGTATTCTTGCCGAACAGGTGTGTAATAATAATCTGGAGGTATGGTTCGGTCAACCTCCAACAACCTCTCTTCAAGCTTATTTACTTCGCGAATAAGCAAGGGGGCAACCAGGGGACTTTCAGGTCTAAGTTTATATAGGGCGGACAGTGATTCAAAATCCAAATCGGGGTGGCCAAAGCCTTGGATGGCAAGAATGGCGGCTTTCTCGTTTTTCGTGCTGGCGAGAGCCATTACCTCCTCAATAGGGACATCAATATACTGAAAATTCTTATAGGCTTGAATACGCCTCTCGGGGTTCGTCTCAAAGACCTTGGAAAAAAGAAAGGCTGCCCGCACAGGCTGGCCCACACGACGCAAAGCGCCTGCGTATAAGCTGGTAGCCCATCCTTTTGCACTCGATTGGATAGCAAGCGGCTTGATCTCCGACTCGTATACCTTTATGCAATTTTCATAATCAGTGGCATAATGGAACATCCTGGCGGCCTGATAAGCATATCTCAATTTCATGAATTCATCCTCGCGGATTTTCTTGCACAAAGTCCAGGCCTCCGTGGCTTTCGTCAACATGGCGGCAGTATCGAGCGGCGCCGGGTTCCAGGGGTCATAGTCTATCTGGGCCAAAGGTTCGGTACTTTTCGCAAAAAGGAAATAGTTCCTTGCCTCTCTACTTTTGGCCATTGCTTGCAGATAGCTATTGTTTTGAAGACTGTCTGGCAAGGGAACGTGCTTATCGGACAAAAAAAGATGGATCAGGCTATCAGTTGCCGGACCGGTATGATACATCACCTGCTGCACATCCCCGGCCTTCACATTTCCCAGGTAATCTGCCCATTCCCTGCTATTCAGGCTTGCTTCACTGACGGCTTCTTGCTCGGTATACATATAGCTGTACGCCGTAAACATAAAAGGTTGATAGGCATCGCCGGCAATATTATTATGAAAATAAGACACATAATAATCGTAGGGATCCGGCTCCCAACCGCAAGCAATATTAATGGCTAATTCCGTGAAAAAAGCAACGACTGTTAAACTAAAAATGCTCAGATATCTTTTGCAATTCATCATGGGGAAATTTTTCGAGAATATCTTTATCGAGGTGATAAAATATCAAATTGAAATCACCTCCAGGTAAATATCGGGATAAAAAATCAGATGCCTGGTACAAGTCTGACATCTCAACCTGTTCATTACGAATGACATCTCCAGAACGAAGGCCGATATCTGGTAAATCCTTTTTTAATGTATATAGCGAAGTGGCATCTTGTTGCACAAATAAGGAACTATCCAACAGCGATTGTGTTTTCAATCGCTTGGAAATACCCGCATATTCTCTATTTCGGAAAACCACCTTCCATGAAAACAAGGGGAGTGCAATGTCTAACTTCAATGGGTATTTTCTGAGGTGATTTTTTAAATAAGCTTCCATTTCCCTCAGGTCAAAAATGGAATTATGAGAGCCGTATCGGCGAAGGTTACCCATATTATAACACATTACTAGGGCCCTATCGACCGGCGGAACCCCGCTTCTTTTAATATCCCTTACTTGATGCAGGCGCAATGTTATGCTAAGGCTTTTGTTTTTAAATTTTGGCGATTCCTGCAGTTTCTCTAAAAAATTAAAATAAGCATCCCTTGACCCTCCCGTCCAATCACAGTCGACCTGAAGTTCGGAGTAGTCCATTTTTCCGGCCTGCCGCACTTTTGCGGCAACAAAATCGAGCACTTTATCCGCCAAACCTGCAATTTGTTGATCATCCATCTTCTTGAAAATCGAATGGACCACAAAAACTACCGGTACAAGGTCAATGCTATCAGGTAGAGGATCGTCAAAACGGACCGGACTGATGGGAACTGGCATGGAATTATCGTCTGCCTGGTCGACATCCATAATCCTGACGTATAAACGGGGAGAATGCATGGCCCGCAAGGCGGCTTGTTCTATGCTGTCATTCTGGTAAACGGTTTTCCAATAGTAAAACGAAGTGCTTTTAACAGATGGAGATGTACATCCCGACATCCCCATTACTAAACCCAGGAACCCAATAATGAACTGATAATACATTGCCATAATAGGTGAGCAAAGTTATTAATATATTCTTATAGGGTCCTACGACGCTACCCAATACATACTCAACAATTTTATCTAAGTTTGTCAAATGAGAGCAGTAATCCAACGGGTAACACAGGCCAGTTGTCAAGTAAATGACGGCATAACCGGTAGCATAGACAAAGGCTTGTTGGTCCTTTTAGGAATAGAGGAAGAAGATAAGCCGACCGATATGCAATGGTTGGCGCAGAAAATAGTGAACATGCGGATTTTCGGCGATGAGAAGGGTTTGATGAACAAATCCATTCAGGATATAGATGGGAATATCCTGCTGATTTCTCAATTCACCCTTTTAGCCAATACCAAGAAGGGAAACCGCCCCTCTTTTATCCGTGCCGCCAAACCTACCTTGGCTATCCCTTTGTATGAGTCGATGATTTTGGAAATGGAAAAACTGTTAGGGAAAAAAATAGGAACGGGTGTTTTCGGTGCGGATATGAAGATCACATTGCTTAATGATGGGCCCGTTACCATTATGATGAACACAAAAGACAAGGAGAACTTTTAAATGACTTTACAGCAAGCACAAGACCAAGTAGACCAGTGGATACAAACATATGGTGTTCGCTATTTCACTGAATTAACCAATACAGCCATTTTAATGGAAGAGGTTGGGGAGGTGGCCCGGATTATGGCACGTGAATATGGTGATCAATCTTACAAAAAGTCGGATGAAAAAGTACAGCTGGCGGATGAGATGGCAGATGTCCTATTCGTGTTAATCTGCTTAGCTAACCAGACGGGTATCAATTTAACGGAAGCCTTTGCCAGGAACCTCGAGAAAAAAACAAAGCGGGACGGTACAAGACATAAAACGAACCGAAAGCTATAATCGATAGAGTTAAATCTGGATACTATCCTTTTCCTGAAGCTCTTTTGACCATTTTACAAGTTTGTTATCCTTTAAAATAGGGATAGCATTCAAGAGGTCGATCTGTAGGCAAAAAGCAATATCTTTTTCAATATGAAGGTTTTTCAAACGCTCGCTATGGGATGATTTCGCCAGATAGCCTGACAAATCGTTTTTCGCCAATTTGTACAAATCTTCCGCCGCGGTAGCGCCATCGTCCGCGATGCGGTTTCCACCATTTAACTTCTCAACGACTGCTCCCGCAAAAAGCATATCTTCCAAACAGAAATTTTCTTTCCATCCGGCACAGAGCAAGATAATATCTTCTTTTTGGTTGGATAGCCAGTTACAAACCGCGGAAAGATTCAAAAAAGATCCCACGATTATTGTGTGTGCTTTTAATGATCTCTTTATAGCCTTGGTACCATTGGTTGTTGTGAGCACAATTGTCTTTCCATCAACCTTCTCTTTGGTATAGGAGAAAGGAGAATTTCCAAAATCAAAGCCTTCAACCACCACGCCGTTCCGCTCGGCAGCCAAAAGGACACCCTGGTCTTTGTATGTACAACATTCTTCAATTTCTGATACCGGAATAATTGCCTCCGCGCCATTTGCTATTCCATAACAAATGGAGGAGGAAGCTCTAAAAATATCAATCACGACTATTATACGATTTTCCAGATCATATAGAGGCAATAAGGCGGGACTTACACAAACACTTAAATTAGGACTTTTTTTATCTGACATTAATAATTCTTTGTTCTATTTAATGAATGGAGGTTTAATCACAATGGCTTTTAATGCCTTATTACGAATGTTAATGAATATTTCACTTCCTTCTTTTGCAAATCCGATTTTCACATAGCCTAAACCGATCGACTTTTGAAGGCTGGGCGACTGTGTACCGGAAGTAACCCGGCCAATGGGGTCGCCAGCGGCATCCGTAATTTCATACCCATTTCTGGCAATTCCACGATCAATCATTTCAAAACCCACCAACTTGTTTTTTAATCCGGCTGCTTTCTCCTTCTTTAGGTTTTCGGCATTTACAAAGTCTTTTGTGAATTTGGTCACCCACCCTAAACCGGCTTCTAAAGGAGAGGTGTTGTCATCGATATCATTTCCATAAAGGCAAAAGCCCATTTCCAAACGAAGCGTGTCTCTCGCGCCCAAGCCCACCGGCTGAATGCCAAATTGTTGGCCGGCTTCAAAGATTTCCTCCCACACTTGTTGTGCATATTGATTATCCACATATATTTCAAATCCCCCTGCCCCGGTATATCCCGTCGCTGAGACCAACACATTCCCCACGCCGGCAAACTCTCCTTTTTGGAAAGTATAGTAATCCATTGATGATAAATCAATCTCGGTCAACTTCTGAAGAACATCGGTTGATTTTGGCCCTTGTACGGCAAACAAAGATGTCCGACGGGATATGTCTTTCATTTCGACACCTTCTGTGTTAAACTTCGTTATCCAGTTCCAATCTTTTTCAATATTGGCGGCATTCACCACCAACATGTATGTATTGGCATCGATGCGGTACACCAACAGATCATCGACAATCCCGCCTTTCTCATTTGGGAAATAAGTATACTGGATCTTACCGTCTGTCAATCGTGAGGTGTCATTGGCACTGAGCTTTTGAACAAGGTCAAAAGCTTTCTCTCCTTTCAGGATAAACTCTCCCATATGGCTCACGTCAAAAACACCTACCCTTTTGCGGACAGCTTCATGTTCGGCATTAATCCCCACATATTGAACCGGCATATTAAATCCGGCGAAAGGGACCATCTTCGCTCCCAAAGCAATATGCAATTGCGTCAAGGCTGTATTTTGTGTCATACTATGGCAAAAATTAAAATTCTGCCCAAAAGTAAACAAAAACCTGAGATAAGAATAAAACTCCTTTGAAAGAGGTGTTTGCCGTATCAATCAAATACCGACAGTTGTATGGGGTTATGGCGGAATGTTTTACGATGAAATGGGCTTAGGCCATGATGTTGGACAGCGATTCTATGTTTGAGTGTTCCATATCCCTTGTTGTTTTTCCAATCATATTGTGGAAAATTGATCGCCAGGTTTTCCATGTATTCATCGCGATACGTTTTGGCAAGGATTGAGGCCGCCGCTATCGCAAGGTATTTCCCGTCTCCCTGGATTATACATTGGTGGGGAAGATTTCTATAGGGTTTAAATCGATTACCATCAATAATAAGGAATTCGGCGGGCACGGTCAACAAATCAAGTGCACGATGCATCGCCAAAAAGGATGCGTTTGCAATATTGATCTGATCAATCTCCTCAACTTCGGCTTGTGCCACCGCATAGCATATAGCTTCCTTTTCAATTACTTCCCGCAACCGATAGCGGGTACAGCTATTCAACTTCTTTGAATCATTAAGTTCGCTGTGTTTAAAGTCGGCAGGAAAAACCACAGCAGCTGCAAAAACAGGACCTGCCAAACAGCCCCGCCCCGCTTCATCGCAACCGGCTTCAATATATCGATTCTGGAATGTGGATTGTAACATCAATGCGCCTCTAACCAATTTTTTCCAACGCCAATCTCAACAACAATAGGAACTTCCGTTGTCATTGCATTTTTCATCCGATCGGCAATAATTTCCTTAAAATCTTCTATCTCTTCGTTGGGGACATCAAAAATCAATTCATCATGCACCTGCGTCGTCATTCTTCCTTTTAGACCCTTTTCAAGAATATCCTGGTGAATATTGATCATCGCTATCTTGATCATTTCCGCCGCTGAACCTTGAATCGGTGCATTAATGGCATTGCGTTCCGCGAAACCCCTGACGGTAGCATTGGCCGAATTAATGTCACGTAAATAACGTCGCCGCTTTAATAAGGTTTCCACATAACCTTTTTCACGTGCAAAGGCAATGGTATTGGTCATGTAGTCTTTGATACCTGGATATTGATGAAAATATTCTTCTATAATGGCTGCTGCTTCGCGCCGCGGTATACCTAATGTTTGCGACAAACCAAATGCCGATTGTCCATAAATAATTCCGAAGTTGACCGCCTTCGCATTCCGGCGCATATCGGAGCTTACTTCGCCCAATGGAACACCATACACCTTGGCAGCGGTTGCGGTGTGGATATCCAATCCTTGAACAAATGCTTCGCGCATGGCAACATCCTTGCTGATTTCTGCTACCAACCGAAGCTCGATTTGAGAGTAATCGGCAGAAATAAGGCTATGCCCTTCCTTTCTGGGGATAAATGCTTTCCTCACCTCACGGCCGCGTTCGGTTTTTATGGGAATATTCTGCAGGTTAGGATTCGTGGAACTTAAGCGCCCCGTTGAGGCAACGGCTTGATTAAAACTCGTATGTACGGCGCTTGATTTAGGATTAATCAAGGCGGGAAGTGCATCTACATAAGTGGATTTTAGCTTTTGTAATTGTCGGTAATTCAAAATATCCTGTACAATATCGCTCTTCGGGGCTAAGGCAAGCAGCACATCCTCTCCGGTTTGGTATTGGCCCGTCTTGGTTTTCTTTGCATTAGGGTTAAGTTTCAGCTTATCGAAAAGTACGTCCCCTAATTGTCGCGGGGAAGCAATGTTGAATGTTACACCGGCCTTTTCATAAATTAACTTCTCCGCTTCCAAAATCTCTGCACCCAATTTTAATGAATATTCCTGCAAAAACGGTACGTCAATAAACACACCCTCACGCTCCATTTGTGCGAGCACATATACCAAAGGAAATTCAACCTTATTCGCCAGCTCAAATGCTTCGTATTCCATCAACTGAGGTTTAAATACCTCACTCAATTTCAACGTTATATCAGCATCTTCCGCCGCATATTGACTGATCAACTCGATAGGCACATCACGCATGTTCTTTTGCTTCTTGCCTTTTGGGCCAATCAAGTTAGTAATCGGCATGGGCGTGTAGCCTAAATAATTCTCAGCCAATACATCCATTCCGTGCCGGGTGTCAGCATCCAGAAGATAATGGGCGATCATGGTATCAAAAAGCGGACCTTTTACCTGAATATCATACCAACTAAGGATTAAAATGTCGTATTTAATATTTTGCCCAATTTTTTCAATATTTTCATTCTCAAAAAGACCTTTGAACTGCTGTAATACCGACTTGCAATTTTCTTGATCTGCCGAAAGTGGAACATACCATGCTTTTCCCGCCTCAATAGCAAAAGACAGGCCCACCAATTCGCAATTGTGGACATCCAATCCTGTCGTTTCGGTATCAAAACAAAAGAAAGCCTGCTGCTCCAACAATCGAACCAAGGCTTGTACTTTTTCAGGAGTATCTACCGTTTGGTACTCATGTTCCGTATTGTCAATGGTTTTACCAACCGGAAGTGCTGCAGAAGGGGAATCGACAGGCTCCTGTACGGGGGAGAACATATCTATCTGTGCCCCTTCGGGATTTCGTGCCTCATTGACACTAAACGCCTCACCGAATACCCTGCGGCCCAAGGTTCGGAATTCCAATTCGGCAAATAAAGGTTCAAGAATTTCCCGGTCTGGTTCTTCCAATACCAGGGTCTCGACATTCAAGTCTATGGGAACATCCAGCAAAATAGTAGCCAATTTCTTTGAAATCAGTCCCTGTTCAGCATAGGTTTCGATGTTTTCACGTTGTTTTCCCTTTAACTCATGGCTATTCGCAATCAGCGCCTCCATACTGCCATACTCCTGGATCAACTTTTTCGCGGTCTTCTCGCCGATACCAGGTATCCCGGGAATATTATCTACAGCATCGCCCCATAAACCTAAAATATCGATCACTTGCTCTACATGTTGAATTTCCCATTTCTCCAGAATTTCCTTCACCCCTAAGACCTCTGCCCCATTGCCCATCCGGGCAGGTTTATAAAGTAAAATATGCTCCGATACCAATTGCCCGAAATCCTTATCGGGGGTCATGCAGTAGGTGACAAACCCCTGCTTCTCCGCTTTTTTTGCCAAGGTGCCGATGATATCATCTGCCTCGTAGCCATCCATGGTGATCACCGGGATATTAAACCCTGAAAGTAAACGGAAAATATAGGGAATGGCGGCAGACAAATCTTCGGGCATTGCCTCCCGATGCGCTTTATATGCTTCAAACTCGATATGCCGTGCGGTAGGTGCCGCTGTATCGAATACGGCTGCGATATGTGTTGGATTCTCTTTTTTTAGTACTTCCAGCAAGGTATTGGTGAAACCCATGATGGCCGAAGTATTGATACCCGTAGAGGTAAACCGGGGGTTTTTACTCAATGCGAAATGGGCACGGTAAATCAGCGCCATACCATCTAATAAAAAGAGTTTCTTCACCTTATTTTCTTTTATTGCACGGAATCAATTCAGGGAGGTTTCCTTTATTGATTCCATCAAGTCAAAACCAATGTCTGTTCTAAAATATCTTCCTTTATAGAAAATCCTCCCGGCATCAGCCGTTGCCTGCTGGAGCGCACTAAACAGATTATCCTTTACAGAGGTAACGGCCAAAACACGGCCCCCATTGGTTGTTACATCCGGTCCATCCATCGTGGTTCCAGCATGGAACAGTATCGATTCTTTAATGTTTTCCAATCCGGTAATGACCTTCCCTTTCTCATAATGGCCGGGATACCCTCCGGAAACCAGCATCACTGTCGCCGCCGTTTTGGACGATATCGTATAATTCCTTTCTTCCAAATTTCCTTCCGCAACACCCAATAGCAATTCTACTAAATCGCTTTCGATGCGGGGGAAGACACTCTCTGTTTCGGGGTCACCCATGCGCACATTATATTCAATTAAATAGGGATTTTCTTCTACATTCATAAGTCCGAGAAAAATAAATCCTTTATACGCAATTCCTTCTTTCTTTAAGCCCCGCATCGTAGGGATGATAATCTGTTCTTCCACTTTTTTTAGGAACTCATCTGTTGCAAAGGGAACCGGGGATACAGATCCCATTCCACCGGTATTTAACCCTGTATCAGAGATACCTATCCGCTTATAATCTTTCGCGGAGGGAAGTACCTTATACGTTTTACCATCTGTCAAGACAAACACGGACAGCTCAATACCTGTAAGGAATTCCTCGATGACGACACGCCTGCCAGCATCGCCAAATTTAGATTGCATGAGCATGGCCGTCAGTTCAGCCTTTGCTTCTTCACGATCCGCACATATCAACACGCCCTTTCCCGCTGCCAATCCATCGGCTTTAAGCACAATAGGTAAGGTGTGTGCGTCTATATACGACAATCCATCTGTTAAGTTTTCTTGCGTAAATGTCCTTGAAGAGGCCGTGGGGATACCATGACGTTGCATGAATTGCTTTGAAAAGTCTTTACTTCCTTCTAGGCGGGCTCCAGCTTGTTGCGGACCAATAATGGAAATATGCTTTAATGCTTCATGATTGATAAAATAATCGTGAATCCCCCGCACCAAGGGCTCTTCAGGCCCCACCACAATCATATCGATCTTGTTCTCGAGGGCAAACTTTGCCACCTCATCAAAATCAAGCGGATTCAGCATCACATTCCGGCCGTATTTCGACGTTCCGGCATTTCCTGGCATAATGTAAAGGTCATTTACCCGCTGGCTTTGTGCAATTTTCCATGCAAAAGTACATTCCCTGCCCCCCGAACCCAATATAAGAATATTCATGGCTATTTATAAATCGTTATTCAATCTTCACAAAGATAATTTTTTATGGCTAAAAAGCGTAGGCTCCTCCAAAATACCCCCCAAAAATTAGTAACTTTATCCCTCGCAATATCATCATCCATGTTCAAGACGCTGCTATTAACACTTTGCTTTTTTCTCTCCCAAGGCGTCTATTGCCTTGCTCAAAATGATAGCCTTGAACAGGTCATCGAATCTTTGGAGGCTTATCATCATCGTTTCCCCAAAGAAAAAGTTTACCTGCATTTTGACAAACCTTATTATAGCATTGGCGATGACATGTGGTTCAAGGCCTACCTTACTGTTGGCAATGCCCATCAACTTTCTGGAATGAGCAAAATTCTATATGTTGAACTTATCAACCCCTTAAATGAAATTGTGCAGTCCGTGCGCTTGCCGGTAATGGGTGGGATTACATTCGGGGATTTTAAACTTGACAGGAAACATCAGGCCGGAAATTACCGGGTACGGGCCTATACCAATTGGATGAGGAATTTTGATACCGGCTATTTCTTTGATAAAATGATAAAGATCGGCAACGGCTTAAATGATCCCATTATCACACAAAGTAGGTTTAACCTTTTCGACGAAGAAGGCAACAGCAGAAATATCCAAGCACATATCACATTTACCGACCTTGAATCACGCCCTCTTAGCAATAAAGAAGTTCAATATGCCGTCAACCTCCAAGGGAAACCTGTCAGGAAAGAGAAAAGCAACCTTGATGAGAACGGAAGCCTTCAGTTCAATTTTAAAATGCCTAAAGGCGGTTCAACAGATGATCTTCTCATTGAGACCGATGTTTATTCTTCCGCAGATGAACACATAAAGAAACAGCTTCCCGTTCAACTTTCAACGGAGGGGTATACGATCCGGTTTTTTCCTGAAGGCGGGCGATTAATTGCGGGCATGTTAAACAAGGTCGCCTTTAAAGTTTATCAAAATAATGGTTTAGCGGTGAAGGCAAGCGCGATAATAAAGGACCAAACAGGAGAAAAGGTAGCCGCATTGGAGACCGACTTTGCAGGTATAGGGAACTTTACGATGATTCCCGATATCGAAAACACATATACTTGTTTGCTTTCTTTGCCAGGGGGCAAAGTGGAAGAGGTAGCTTTACCGCCAGTGGCCCCCGAAGGATATATATTAACGGTTAACAATTTATTGGAGGAAAAGATAATGGTCGAAATATCGACTTCTTCTTCTTTAGTAAAAAGCCAACAGGTAAGCCTCATTTTGGAACAAGATGGACAGGTTTTTTTTGCGGGTAGGGTGCGGATAACGAAACCGAAAATGGTGATTTCCATTCCCAAGAAGGGGCTAGCAGATGGAATCAGTGAACTGGCCCTGCTTTCGACATCTGATGAAATAATTGCCCACAGAAAAATTTTCCATCGAAATAAGGAGACCAACCTTCCTTTAAAAATTATTCCGGATAAGAAGCAATATGGTCCGCGCCAACAGGTAAATGTCGATATCCTGGCCGGCAATGCCGGCGATTCAGTTCGTATTGGGAGCTTTTCGGTGTCGGTGATCAATCTCGACAAAATACCGGTCAAGGGCATACCGGAAGAAAATATTCGTTCTTCTCTTCTGCTGACGAGCGCAAGCCGGGATTATATCCAATCCCCATCACATTACCTGGATAGCTCGGACTATACTACAAAAAGACAACTGGACAATCTATTATTGACCTTCGAGAGGGATTCCATCTGGAAAGAGATTGCGCTGCCAAGGGCAAAGGAAATTCAATATTCCCCCGAAAAAGACCTCCGTGTAAGCGGAATCGTCACCCGCAATAATGGAACTCCCGTACCCAATGCCCGTGTACTTATTTTAGCTACCCAAGCAGGCTTGGCTATAGACACCACTTCGGGACCAGATGGAAGATTTGCGTTCGACCGGCTTTTGTTTTACGACAGTACGCGATTTGTCATTCAGGCAAGAGATGAGCGGGGGAAAAAGAATGTGAAGGTGGTGTTGGATGAAATTCCACAACAAATGGTTAGCAAGAACAAGAATAGCCCTGACATGGCCATCGATGTGAACAGATCAATGGAAACGTATCTAAAAAACAGCCGTGAACGCTTTGAGGAGCTTTATCGCTCAGGGGAACTCGAAAAAAGCATTTTATTGAATGATGTGGAGGTAAAGGTGACAAAAAAGAATAAAGCGGAAGATTCTGACAATTTGAATGGTGCAGGAAATGCGGATCAGGTACTTGGAGAGGACGATCTTCAAGCATGTACGGATCTAACGATTTGCTTACAGGGAAGGTTAATGGGGGTGCTCTTTAGGAATGGTGTTCCTTACTCCACGCGCTCTCCCCAAATACCCATGACCGTACTGGTAGATGGGGCAGACCTTTCACCTGATGCACTTTCCTTAATTCCGGCTTCTGATGTTGCTTCCATCGAGGTACTGCGCACGATCGGCTATCTCGGCATTTACGGTTCGAGAGGTGCCGGGGGAGTTATATTGGTGACTACAAAGCGGGGCAACAATGTGTCGGGACGGGATATATATAGTCCTGGAATTGTGACTTACAGTCCCCAGGGTTATTATGAAAGCCGGGCGTTTCCCTCTCCGGATTACAATGAAAATCCTGAAGAAAAGAGGCCGGACTTAAGATCAACCATATTCTGGGAACCGAATGTGTTAACCGATGAAGATGGCAAAGCTTCTTTGCACTTTTTTACTGCTGATCAGGCGGGACGTTATAGGATTACCGTAGAAGGAATTGATTTAATGGGACGAATTGGTCGTTCTGTAACCTACATTGATATTATAAACTAACATGAACCATATCACCCTATCAATAGATGAGCATATGGCCCTGGTGGGTTTAAACCGGGGTCGGTCAAATGCAATCAATGCCGGGATGTTGCAAGAACTGACGGTGGTGCTGCAAAGTATAGAAAATGATGCAAACATCGCGGGAATGATCTTGCATGGCAAGGAAGGGTTCTTCAGCGCGGGTCTGGACTTAATTGAGCTATACAACTACAATGAAGATGAAATTAAACGCTTTTGGGAGACTTTCCTCGACTTCACAAAAAGCTTTGTGGCCTTTAAGAAACCCGCCGTAGCGGCAATCGAAGGGCATTGCCCCGCAGGAGGGTGTATATTAGCGCTTTGTTGTGATTATCGGATTATGGCCAAAGGTGAATATATCATTGGCTTGAATGAAATTCCCGTCGGCATCATTGTTCCGGATAGTATTTTTTATTTGTATAGTTTTTGGTTAGGGAAAGCGAATGCTTACCGTTACTTATTGGAGGGAAAACTCCTGGCTCCCGAAGACGCGCTGGAAACGGGCCTAATTGATGAGCTTGTGGAGGCTTCCGCATTAAGAAGGAAAGCGGAAAAGCAATTAAAGACCTACATGAGTTTAGATGCCCATACATGGCAACAGAGCAAATTAAACTTTAGGAAAGAGCTCATTTCCCAGGTGGGGAATATATCATCGACAACATTGGAAACAATACTTACCCAATGGTGGTCGCCGTCAACACGTTCAATTTTAAAAACCATTATTCAGAACCTTCAAGGAAAAACACATTAAAGCGATCGTTTTACGGTATATACAAATACGTTCACGGGGGGCATGAATTAAATCAGTTTCCAAGCGAATAGGAATGTTTGGAACAGCAGATTATAAAAACGCGTTAAAAGCCCTTACATTTTTTGCCAAATTCGTACTTTTGCGTTTTAAATTGATTAGTGAAATGGCGGAAACACAGGTACAAGAAGAAACTTTTACGTTAGATGAGATATTAGCTTCAATCAAGAAAAGTCACCGTCTCATTTTATGGAATGATGATTTCAATACCTTCGACCACGTCATCCATTGCATGGTCAAATACCTAAAATATTCAGAGTCCCAAGCTGAAAAAATCGCATGGACGGTTCATACCAAAGGAAAGTGCACGGTATTAGAAGGAAGTTACAATGAAATTGAAGTCTATAGAAAAATCCTTAAAGAAGAAGGATTAACAGTCACTACCGCGTAAATTGCGTTAAATGCTTTTTAATTTCTAAACAAAAGCTTAGCTTTGAAATAAAAACCGTTATGGACTTCTACATTCTTCTCAAACATCTGCATTCTGGTTGGCGTTTCGTTGTATTAGCCTTGGTAATTATCGCCATCGGAGGCGCCTTGGCAGGTTGGCTCGGAAAGAAAAGCTATACGGAGGTGAACCGGAAGGTTAATCTCTTCGCATTGATTTCGTTTCATATTCAAATGTTGGTGGGCTTGGTACTCTACTTTTTTAGTCCGAAAGTACGTTTAAGCGACATGGCTACCACCATGAGCGATAGCATTGGTCGTTATTGGACGGTGGAACACGCCATTATGATGATTCTTGCAGCGGTATTATTGACGATAGGTCATTCAAAATCAAAGAAAATCAGTGACGGTCCAGCCAAACATAAATACATTGCCATATTCTATATTCTTGCCACGATCATCGTACTGTTAACCATACAGATGAGCGGAATACCTATTTTAGGGATGTCATAAAATTTAAGAAGACTGGTTTTTTTAAATTTTTTACTACATTTGCTACGATGATGGAGACTTCCCATATACATTCTTGGTGGTGGTGCATGAAATATAGCGCCGGGAATTCTTTGTGTAGAATTGCATAAAACGATACAAATCTAATCCAATATAGACCCGACCTGCAAACTGTCGGGTTTTTTTGTGTAAAATTTATAAAAATGAAATTATTTAACTTAAAAACATCGTCGAGGAAATTATTGGCAGACACGACAACCCCTGTAAGCATTTACCTGCGTTTACGGGATATATTTCCAAATACCATATTATTGGAAAGTTCTGATTATCATAGTAGGGAGAACAGCATGAGTTATGTTTGTTGCTCACCCATTGCAGGAATAAAAATGAATGATAGCGAATTGGAAATCAGCTATCCGGATGGAAGTAGCTTTTCCAAGAACGTTCAGTACATCGACTTGCGGGAGGAAGTTTCTGCTTTCAGGGAGTCATTCAAAGAAGACCCAACACAGCACTTCAAATTTATTTCCAATGGGCTTTTCGGTTATTTTACCTTTGATACCGTAAGCCATTTCGAAGACATTGAATTACAATCGCCCATACATCCGGATAAAAATATCCCCTATCTCCAATATCACGTTTACCAGTTTGTTATTGCCATAGATCATTTTAAAAATGAGCTGTATATCCTTGAACATACTACGGAAGGACTCGAAGTTGAATCAGGTTTGGAACGTATCCAATACATCATCCAAAACAAGAATTTCCCCGAATACGAATTTTCCCTTCAAGGTGCAGAAACCTCAAATTTAAGCAACGAAGGATTCAAGGAAATGGTTGATACGATGAAAAAACATATATACCGAGGAGATGTTTTTCAGATCGTACCTTCCCGTGCGTTCTCACAATCTTTTATTGGAGATGAATTCAATGTCTACCGGGCCCTGCGATCCATCAACCCATCGCCCTACCTTTTTTATTTTGATTATGGCGATTTCAAGCTTTTTGGATCATCTCCTGAAGCACAATTGACCATTCAAAATAACGAAGCGTGTGTTTATCCTATTGCCGGTACATTTAAGCGAAGTGGGAATGATGTCGAAGATTATGAAATTGCAGAACGGCTTAAAAATGATGCGAAAGAAAATGCAGAACATATCATGTTGGTTGATCTTGCCAGAAATGACCTTAGCCGACATTGTGATGAAGTAAAAGTGCAGTCTTTTAAAGAAGCCCAATATTATTCACACGTCATTCACCTGGTTTCCAAAATCAGTGGCCAACTTCAGGAAGGAGTTAACCCCTTTGATGTGGTGGGCGATACGTTTCCTGCCGGAACATTAAGTGGTGCTCCTAAGCACATGGCGATGACACTCATCGACCGCTATGAAAATTATCAACGTAGCTTTTATAGTGGTGCCATCGGATTTATGGGTTTTAACGGTGATTTCAATCATGCGATTATGATCCGCTCCTTTTTAAGCAAAACAAACACCTTGCATTATCAGGCAGGGGCAGGAATTGTAGCCGACTCTAATCCGGAAAGTGAACTCAATGAGGTAGACAATAAGATAGCAGCCTTAAGGAAGGCAATGGAATTTGCAGAAACAATAAATAAAAAATAGTGTCTTAGAATGAAAACAGACAATTCTTTAAAAATTTTGGTCATCGATAATTACGACTCTTTTACCTTCAACCTTGTTCATTTATTACATGAATGCGGACAAGAAGCGGAAGTGTGGAGGAATGATAAGTTCAAGTTGGAAGATGTTGCTTCTTTTGACAAAATATTACTATCTCCGGGACCTGGCCTCCCTGAAGAGGCGGGATTATTATTGGATGTTATCCAAACCTATGGCCCAACAAAAAGTATTCTGGGAATTTGTTTAGGACAACAGGCCATCGCGCAAGTTTATGGCGGGAAACTTTTTAATTTAGAAAAGCCCGTTCATGGTACCGCAACAACAATTCAACTTACCGATAAAGCCGATCCCCTTTTCAAGGGGCTCCCCGAAAGGTTTCTAGTAGGCAGATATCATTCCTGGGCTGTTTCATCAGAAAACTTCCCTTCGGAGCTTAATATTACTGCTGTGGACAATGCAAATGTAATCATGGCCCTCTCGCATACCACATTGGATGTGAAGGGACTTCAATTCCACCCCGAATCCATATTAAGTGAACATGGCAAATCATTAATTGAAAACTGGTTAACCTATTGATCATGACCATCTTAGATACCATTATTGAAAAGAAACGCAAAGAAGTGGCATTGGCACAGGGCCAGGCACCTCTCTCTATGCTTGAATCTTATCCATTGTTTTCAAGAAAGCCTTATGCATTAAGGGAATCTATTATGCATAAGGACAGAAACGGCATCATCGCTGAATTCAAACGGGCTTCACCATCAAAAGGAATCATTAATAATCTTTCCCTGGTGCAGGATGTGGTTAAGGGATACGAGGCCGCCGGGGTATCTGCCATCTCTGTATTGACAGACCCTTCTTTCTTCAAGGGTTCACTGGATGACTTATCCAAAGCCCGGGAAGCAGTTTCTATTCCTATTCTAAGGAAAGAATTTGTTATTGACACTTATCAGATAGCGGAAGCAAAAGCCTATGGTGCTGATGCCATTCTACTGATTGCCGCCGTTTTGACGACCGAAGAGATTAAACTATTCTCCGCATACGCAAAAGAACTGGAGTTGAGTGTGCTCCTCGAGGTTCATGATGCGGAAGAACTCGATCGCGGTATTTTTGAAACAATTGATGCTATTGGGGTCAACAATAGGAATTTGAAGGATTTCTCGGTTTCTATCCAACATTCTTTAGATTTGGTAAATAAGATCCCCGATGCTTTTACAAAGGTTTCTGAAAGCGGCTTGAGTAACCCGAATACCATTAAAGAATTGAAGCAAGCAGGTTTCCATGGCTTTTTGATCGGGGAGAATTTTATGAAAGAAAAGGACCCGGCTAAGGCGATAAAGGATTTTGCCGCACAATTGAGGTCATGATCAAATAGGAAAACTTATCTTTCCGAAAGACACCGCAGGAGCCCCTACCGATTCGGGAAATTGAACGGGAAGGCCAGAAACCGCTTCATTCGCCAATATTGCAAACAAAACCGCTTCTTTGGCATCGGGGGGCATCCCCAAAACTGCAGTACTTTCAATACTTATCTCCGATAATTCTTTTTTCAAAAACCGCATAAGGGTAGGATTATTGAGCCCTCCGCCACTAACATATACATTTATATTGTCATATTCAGCTGATAAGGCTTTGATAGATTCCGATATTCCTGCAACAGTCAAAGCGCATAACGTTGCCATTACATCTTCGTGACCCAGTTCTTCGGTATTGCTGTCTTTCTGTGCACGGTGAACAAAATCAAGGTTAAACAATTCGGGCCCTGTTGTTTTTGGCAGATCTTGCTTAAAGAAAGGATGGGCTAACAGTGCTTGCAATAAAGATTTGCTGATTTTACCTGAAGCTGCAATTTTGCCATCTTTATCAAAGGGTTCATGAAAATACGCACGCATATATTGGTTCATGAGGGTATTTCCCGGACCAACATCTGTAGAAATCAGGCCGGATGTTGTTCTCCCCCCGGGCAAAAAAGTAAAATTGGCGATGCCTCCGATATTGAGCATAACCCGATCTTCCTCATCCGACGAAAACAACATATAATCACCATACACGACCAAAGGTGCGCCCTCTCCACCTGCGGCAATATGTTTTTGCCGAAAATCGGAAAGGGTTGTAATTCCTGTTAGCACAGCAATATGGTCGCCATCACCAATTTGAAGGGTACTATTTGGATACTCATCACCTCGACCTCCACGGGGTGCATGAAAAACCGTTTGTCCGTGGCTCGCAATAAGATCGACCTTTTCATTGGGAATATTCCACTTATTCAATGTTTTATTGATCAATGTGGCATGGGCCCGCCCTATTTTGGCATTCATGGCACAAAGCATTTCTAGATTTACCTCCTTTTGGGCAAATACTGATTTTATTTCATCCCGAAAAGGGGGAGAGTAGGTCAGCGTCTCAAACGCCAATAGAGAAAGGTTCATGGTTAAGCCACTCCCTTTTATATGGCATAAAGCGATGTCGAGACCATCTAAAGATGTTCCCGACATCAAGCCGAGGATAAGGCGCGATTCTCTTTCTGCAATCTGGTAAAGTTTGTCTACATTTTGATTCATGGTTGAAGCTTTTATCCTTGAATGGAAAACCCATTGCGCACACGATTGTGTTATTTGTTTCCGCTAAAATAACGCAAATTTAAGCGTACTCCTTGTCTTTCTATAAAAGAAATAAGTACTTTTGCTAGTTACATACCTTAAACAGACTTGTGCTAATATGGCTAGATTAAACTTACAAGAAGAAACCCGATTTGAAAAATTACCCGTTACCGTTTACGCCAACCCCGAAGAGGCATCTATTGCAGTAGCAAACCGAATAGCAACTATTATCAGGGAAAAGCAGCAAAAAGGTGAGCAAGCGGTTCTTGGTTTGGCTACCGGCGCAACTCCTATAAAAGTATACAATGAACTTGTCAGGTTGCATCAGCAAGAAGGTTTAAGTTTTAAGAATGTGATTACCTTCAACTTGGATGAATATTATCCGATGCAGCCCGATGCAGAGCAAAGCTATGTGACTTTTATGAATCAGCGTTTATTTAATCACATAGATATTGACAAAAACAATATCCATATCCCCGATGGTACCCTTCCCCTGGAAGAAATTCATAATTACTGCCTGAATTATGAAAAAATGATTACTGAACTAGGTGGCTTGGATTTACAGATCCTGGGAATTGGACGGACAGGGCATATTGGTTTTAATGAACCGGGTTCTGCCCCTAATTCGGGTACACGGCTGGTAACCTTGGATGACCTTACGCGCCGGGATGCCTCACGTGATTTTGGGGGAAAAGAGAATGTTCCTACCAAAGCCATCACGATGGGCATTGGTACCATATTCAAGGCCCGGGAGATCATCCTCATGGCCTGGAATCAAAAGAAAGCAGAAATCGTTCATAAAGCAGTTGAGGGCAGTATTTCGGCGGAAGTACCGGCAACCTACCTGCAATTATCAGAGAATGTCGAATTCATTCTCGATAAAGATGCCGCATCAGATCTCACCCGCTTTGATACTCCTTGGCTGGCAAGGGATTGCGAGTGGGATGATAAAACCATAAAAAAGGCGGTAATCTGGTTAGCCGACTCGCTTAATAAGCCGATCCTCAAACTTACTGAAGAAGACTACAATACCAATGGAATGGCCCAGCTCGCCACCGAAAAGGGACCGGTTTACAACATCAATATCGATATTTTTAATCAACTCCAACATACGATTACCGGATGGCCGGGGGGGAAACCAAACGCGGATGACAGCCAACGGCCAGAACGTTCCATTCCAGCGAAAAAACGTTCAATTATTTTTTCACCTCATCCAGATGATGATGTAATTTCCATGGGCGGCACATTTATCCGATTGGCCGATCAGGGCCACGATGTGCATGTGGCCTATCAAACTTCGGGGAATACCGCAGTTTGGGGTGATGAGACATTGCGGTTTGTGGAGTTTGCAAAAGATTTTGCAAAATCGTTGAATATGGAAACCGCTGGTTTCGAGAAAATGTACAATGATGCACGTTCATTTTTGGAAACAAAAAGGCCAAACCAGGCAGACACGCCCGAGATACTTACGGTGAATGGGCTTATCCGAAAGGGTGAGGCTATTGCCGGAGCTCGTTTTGCGGGTTTACCCGATGAAAACATTTACTTTCAGAACCTGCCCTTCTACGACAAGAGCAAATATGAGAAAGACGTATCTATTGAAGAAGACATTGCCCAAACCATGGAATTGCTTCAACGGATAAAGCCACATCAAATTTTTGCCGCCGGGGATTTTGCGGATCCTCATGGTACCCATAAAATATGTTTTGATATACTGCATGAAGCCATGGTACGGCTTCGGAAAACCGAGAGCTGGACAAAAGAGTGCTGGCTATGGTTATATCGGGGGGCATGGCATGAATTCAAGATCCATGAGATTGAAATGGCTGTCCCACTTTCCCCGGCCGAAGTATTGCGAAAACGGCATGCTATTTTTAAACACCAGTCGCAAAAAGACGTTCCCGTATTCCCGGGCGATGACGCACGTGAATTTTGGGTCAGGGCAGAAGATCGGACGCGGGAAACTGCCCAGGTTTACGACCGACTGGGAATGGCGGAATATGAAGCCATTGAAGCGTTTGTGCGGTGGAAATTTGATGAAAGATAATCGTAATGGTTCGGAAATAGGGATGATACGGATCTAATATCTAAATATTCCGTTTCTATCTATTTTAACGTTGAAGGGTTTTAAGTAATAATCTATTAAAACGGCTACATGCCGCCTTGTTAGATAGCATTCGGGATCATAATCCCCGCTAAAATTAAAATACTTATTCCATCCTTTTTCCATTTCCGCATCAATCTCATCCCCTTTTAGGGCGGTGAATTTAATGAGGCTCGCAAGGTCTTTCAATGTGAGGTTCTCTATCTGTTTATCCTTAAACCAAAGTTGGCTTCTCGTATAAAGCTGAAGCATAATCGGTTTTATTTCATCGGAAGAAACCGGCTTTTCGGGATTAAAATGGAATTGGACAGAAGCACCCTGCTGCACATAGTTCCCTTGTAAAAGACCTGTTGCCCCAATACGTTGGATTTCTGCCCAGTGAATGTCTTCTATTGCTATATCCTGAAAAGGCATAAGCTTGCCATGATTGGCAAGCAATTCGCCCTGCAACATCCTGATATTGATCTTATCTGTCGTGGTTTTAAAAAAGGCACAATATGCCGCAATGGCTCCAAGAGCTTGCCCGCTCTGAATAAAAAATCCAATATCCTGGGGTCCGTTTTGTAAATTTTTATTCAACCAGCCGTACCGGCTGATTATAAAAAAATTTGAGGCGGGCGTATTCAGGAACGCAAAGGCCGGAATCAAACTTGGCCGATCTTTTTTTTCTGTCACGACCAGTCCCGAACGGTACAAGGTATTTTCATATATCTCTTGAGGAACATGCCCTACGGTATCGACATATGAGTCGGATAAATCATCCTTATCAAGGAGTTTTGCCAGATCAGCCCCATCGCTACCATCCACAATAGCGGCGACTTTTATTGTTTCATTATTGCTCAAATATACTCTCCACTGCTCTCCTGCCTTTTTTATCCTTTTTACCTGAACATCCTTACGTACCGTCAAATTATTCGTTGAGTCAATAAATGCCGAGAAAGAGTTTTGAACGAGACGGGGATTAAGGCTGCGTTTAGCAGCATTTAACACAGAATCACTTAGCGCTTTTTCCCGGCTCACTTTCTGTAAAATATCTGCCCATAAACCCGCATCTAATCCTTTATTTGCGGTAATATGAACATTGCCCTCCCCGGTAAACCGTGTGCCGATATGCCGGGGATCGGCTATCCATAAGGTTTTCACACCCGATTTTGAAGATTGGATTGCCGCTGCCCAGCAAGCCTCACTTTCCCCATAAATTAATACCTGATCTTTTTTACCTTGCCCCATTACGGGGAACATGCAAAAGGTAAAGAAAACAATAAAGATCGATCTTATCATAAATTAATAGAAATAGAGTAGCTCTAAAATTAATAAAAAAAGCCGTAGGAAAAAATCACTACGGCTTCACTGTCCCATCTATCCATTATCCTCCTGCTTGGGCTTTGGCTTCTGCCTTCATTTCATCATTAGCAACAATAACGATTTCCACACGCCGGTTTTCTGCCCTTCCGGCATCCGTTTCGTTACTCGCAATAGGTTCAGTAGCACCTTTGCCTTTTGTTTTAATACGATTACCTGCCAAGCCCTGTGCAACGGCATAACTTTTAACAGATGCAGCCCGTCGTTCTGATAGTCCTTGATTATAAGAAGCTTTCCCCACGTTATCGGTATGACCTACGACCAGAATATCCGTTTCAGGATTATTATTCATAGAAGCCACTAGCTTTTGGATATTCTCTTTGGCATTTGGCTTTAAATCAGATTTATCAAAATCGAAAAGGATACCGGAATCAAATTTTACAATGATACCTTCACCGGCTTTTATTACTTCTGCTCCAGGAACAGTATTTTCAATTTCCGCCGCTTGCTTATCCATCTTTTTCCCGATCATCCCACCGGCGACTCCTCCTATGGCACCACCTACGATGGCACCTACAGCGGTATTACCTGCTTTATGGCCGATAATAGCGCCGATACCTGCTCCGGCACCAGCACCAATACCCGCCCCCTTTTGGGTATTTGTTAATGAGCTACAGCCGGTAACCAACATTGCAGACGTAGCAAGGGCAATACCCCAAACAGCTATCTTTCGTTCGATATTCATAATTCCTTTAATTTTTTTAATATGTTATTATCTCTTCGGCATATTGCAAACACGATGCCAAAAGCGTAAATTCGTAAATACAATCCAATAAAGAATGTTAGCTAACATAGATTTCCGGAATACGAACGCCTACAAGTCCTTAACTGTTCATTATAACAATATTGTTCCCAAGCACCTCCGACATTTCTTCGAAGTAGACCCCGAGCGGTTCTCTCGATTCTCCTTGTTTTTTGAAGATATCCTTTTCGATTTTTCTAAAAACCGCATCGATAAAAAGACCATCACACTATTAATACAATTGGCAAGGGAATGTCAATTGGACGAAGCCATCCGGTTGATGTTCAAGGGTGCCTACATTAATAAAACAGAGAACCGCGCTGTTTTACATACCGCATTGAGGAACCAGTCCCCAGATCCCGTTTTTGTAAATGGCAAGGATGTTATGCCAGCTATTAAAAGGGTTTTAAATCAAATGAAGGAGTTCAGTGAAGCTGTAATAGGAGGGGCATGGAAGGGTAGTAGCGGTAAATCAATCACCGATGTGGTGAATATCGGTATTGGTGGGTCCGACTTGGGCCCGGTAATGGTTACGGAAGCACTAAAGGCGTATAAGAATCATTTAAAGCTACATTTCGTTTCAAATGTTGACGGCACTCAGCTTACAGAGACCCTAAAAGGTTTAAATCCTGAAACTACCTTATTTCTCATTGCCTCCAAAACATTTACAACCCAGGAAACGATGGCCAATGCCCACTCTGCACGCGAATGGGTTTTGAGTGGAGGCGCATCGGAGAAAGATATCGCTAAACATTTTGTCGCCTTATCAACGAATAAAGACGGGGTGGAAAGTTTTGGGATAGATCCGGCAAATATGTTTGTATTCTGGGATTGGGTAGGTGGACGCTACTCGCTGTGGAGTGCAATTGGCCTATCTATCGTTCTAAGCATTGGTTTTGATAATTTTACTGCCTTATTAGAAGGTGCTTATGCTGCCGATATTCACTTCAAAGAAACAGCTTTTGAGGAAAATATCCCGGTAATCATGGCGCTCCTCGGGATTTGGTACAATAATTTTTTTGATGCCGAAACAGTGGCCATTTTACCTTATGATCAATACATGCATCGTTTTGCTGCTTATTTCCAACAAGGAGATATGGAAAGCAATGGGAAGTATATTGACAGGAAGGGGAACCGCGTAGATTATCAAACCGGCCCGATTGTTTGGGGAGAACCGGGAACCAATGGGCAACATGCTTTTTATCAACTTATCCACCAAGGAACAAAGCTTATTCCTTGCGATTTTATCGCTCCCGCACAAAGCCACAACCCGCTAGGGGATCACCATATCTTACTTTTATCGAACTTCTTTGCACAAACTGAAGCCCTGATGAATGGAAAAACCGAAGCGGAAGCGATCACAGAGCTAAGAGCAGAGGGTAAAAGTGAAGAGGAAATAAAGAAACTCGCTCCTTTTAAAGTTTTTGAAGGCAACCGGCCTACCAACTCTTTTCTTTTAAAGAAGATTACCCCAAAAAGCTTGGGCACATTAATCGCCTTCTATGAGCACAAAATTTTTACACAGGGAATTATCTGGAATATCTACAGCTTTGATCAATGGGGTGTCGAACTGGGAAAGCAATTAGCGGGGAAGATCCGCCCTGAATTACAAAATAAGATTCCCGTCACTGCCCACGACTCTTCCACCAACGGACTAATTAATACATTTAAGAATTGGCAATAGATCATTTTTCGCATCAAATTAGTAACTTTGAGGCTGTCTATCTGCCAACTTGACGGTTACAACGGTTTGGCTTATTTATTGACTCGTTAATGACTTTTAAAGAAAACATCAAACAATGTTAGGATTACTAAGCAAAATATTTGGAAGCAAATCTGCCCGCGATATAAAACACATACAACCTTTGGTAGAAAGGATTAAAGAAGAGTTTGCAAAACTGGATGGAATAAGCAATGACGAATTGCGAAGCAAAACCACCAACTTTAAACAGCGGATTGCCGATGCTTTATTACACATCGACACGGAAATTGCTGACATCAAAACTGAGGCTGAACAGGACGACATGGACATGACGGTAAAGACAGCCTTATATGAACGGGTAGACAAATTAGAAAAGGAGCGGGATAAAAAACTCGAAGAAGTCCTTATGGAAGTTCTTCCAGAGGCTTTTGCCGTGGTGAAAGAAACCGCCAGGAGGTTCGCCGAAAACCCGACATTAGAAGTCGAAGCGACACAGTTTGACAGGGATTTGGCCGCTACGAGACCACACATTGAAATTAGAGGGGATAAAGCCATTTGGAACAACACCTGGGAGGCTGCCGGCACCAAGGTTACCTGGAACATGGTTCACTATGATGTGCAATTAATTGGTGGGATTGTTTTACATGAAGGAAAAATTGCCGAAATGGCCACCGGTGAAGGGAAAACCCTGGTAGGAACCCTCCCCGCTTACTTAAACGCACTTGGAGGGAAAGGGGTACATATTGTAACGGTCAATGATTATTTAGCACGTCGTGACTCGGAATGGAACGGCCCGATATTCGAATTTCATGGGTTGCGGGTGGATTGTATCGACAAACATCAGCCTAATTCGGCTGCCCGCAGGAATGCTTATGCTGCCGATATCGTATTTGGGACCAACAATGAGTTCGGCTTTGATTATCTACGTGATAATATGACCCAAACACCAGAAAGTTTGGTACAGGGAAAGTTACATTTTGCCATGGTAGATGAGGTCGATTCGGTGCTGATTGATGATGCCCGTACCCCCCTTATCATCTCCGGCCCTATTCCTAAAGGTGATGAACACGAATTTTATGAATTAAAGCCAAGGATTGAACGATTGGTAAATGCGCAAAAGGCATTTATCAATACTGTGCTTAATGAAGCGAAAAAAGCAATCCATGCAAATGATACAGATGTAGAAGGTGGAGGTTTGGCTTTACTCAGGGCTCATCGGGGATTGCCAAAAAACAAAGCACTCATCAAATTTCTAAGCGAAGGTAGCAACCGCCAAGTGCTTACAAAAACGGAAAATTTTTATATGCAAGAGCAGAGTAAAAATATGCCGAAAGCAGATGCGGAGCTCTTTTTTGTTATTGATGAAAAAAACAATCAGGTAGAACTGACGGAGAAGGGAATTGAACTCATTACTGCTTCCGGTGAAGATCCTAACTTTTTCATTATGCCGGATGTCGGTTCTGAAATCGCCGAAATAGAAAGTTCGGCCTTATCGGCAGAAGAGAAAATCGCGAAAAAGGATGAGTTAATGCGTGATTTCTCCGTGAAATCAGAACGGCTGCATTCCATTAACCAATTGCTGAAAGCTTATACGCTTTTTGAGAAAGATACAGAATACATCATCGATGAAGGAAAAGTAAAAATTGTCGATGAACAGACCGGGCGTATCATGGAAGGGCGGCGGTATTCTGACGGTCTACACCAAGCTATTGAAGCGAAGGAAAATGTGAAAGTTGAAGATGCTACGCAAACGTATGCCACGGTAACCTTGCAGAATTATTTCAGGATGTACCATAAACTTGCGGGAATGACGGGTACAGCAACTACGGAAGCTGGTGAACTTTGGCAAATCTATAAATTGGATGTGGTTGAAATCCCTACCAATATCCCTATCCAGCGAATAGATAATCAAGACGCTGTTTATCGTACCGCAAGAGAAAAATACAATGCCGTTGCTCAGGAAATTCAGCGACTTACAGAGGCTGGAAGGCCAGTATTGGTCGGTACTACTTCTGTAGAGATTTCCGAGTTATTGAGCCGAATGTTAAAATTACGTGGGATAAAACACAATGTTTTAAATGCTAAATTGCATCAACGGGAAGCTGATATTGTGGCCGAGGCAGGTCAAGCGGGCACAGTGACTATTGCGACCAATATGGCCGGACGTGGTACCGATATTAAATTGGGCCCGGGCGTCAAAGATGCGGGGGGGCTTGCTATTGTGGGTACCGAGCGACATGAATCGCGCCGTGTCGACCGACAGCTGAGAGGACGTTCTGGACGTCAGGGGGATCCTGGTTCTTCGCAATTTTTCGTTTCATTGGAAGATAATCTGATGCGGATCTTTGGATCTGAGAGGATTTCAAACATTATGGTGAAAATGGGCATCGAAGAAGGGGAAGTGATTCAGCATTCCATGATTTCGAAATCTATTGAACGTGCACAACGAAAGGTAGAAGAAAATAACTTCGGTATTCGTAAACGCTTACTCGAATATGATGATGTCATGAATTCGCAACGTTCGGTGATTTATGCAAAGCGGAAAAACGCCTTGTTCGGTGAACGCTTGGATGTAGAACTGAATAACACCATCTTCGATACGGTGGAAGAAATTGTGAGTGATTTCAAAGAAGGCGGCACTTATGAAGAATTACAGTTGGAATTTATACGTATATTTTCGGTAGATCCCCAATTGGATGAAGAAGAATTTACCAATAGTGGCATCAATACACTCACCGAGAAGCTTTTTTCCAATGTGAATGATTTCTACAAACGAAAAGCAGAACATATCGCAAAGCAGACCCTGCCGGTTCTGAAAGATGTATTTGAGACAAGAGGTGACCAGATCGAGAATATCGTGGTACCTTTTAGTGATGGAAACAGGGCCTTGCAAGTCGCAACAAACCTTAAAAAAGCTGTCGAAAGCAACGGGAAAGAAGTTTTTAAATCATTCGAAAAGGGAGTGGTTCTGGCATTGATCGATGAAGCATGGAAAGAACATCTTCGGGAAATGGACGACTTGAAACAATCGGTCCAGAATGCGGTCTATGAACAAAAAGATCCGATTGTTATCTATAAAATGGAAGCCTACAACCTGTTTAAGGAAATGTTGGTGAATATGAATAAAGAAGTAGTAAGCTTCTTGTTCAAAGGGGAAATTCCGGTACAACAACCACAGGAAATCCGGGAGGCCCGTGCTATACCTGCCCGAAGCCCTAAACTTAAGATGTCTAAGCCTGAATTAGTTACCGCCGGTGGAGGAGCAGGGAATTTAGGGGAGGATACGCGGGAAATCCAAAAAACTCAGCCTATTAGAAACGAAACCAAAGTCGGCCGGAATGACCCATGTCCATGCGGAAGTGGGAAGAAGTATAAAAATTGCCACGGTATTGGTCAATAAAGAATGTATAACATGACTGGTAAAGGGTATTTACTTGTAGGATGTTTTTCTCTAGTTTGCTTTTTGGGTTTGTTTGCCCAACAAAAAGAAGGTAAAGTAGAAGTAATCCAGGATTCAATGATTAGCATGTTACAACAGTATCGAATTGCGATCGAAAATAATCCCAACGCAACGACAGAACACAAACAGGGCATAAAAGACACCGTATTAGGGTTCAGAATACAAATCTACACCGGCCCCAATAGGAATGATGCATTTGATGCTCAGGCGAAGTTTAAAAGTATGTATGCCAATATCAATACCTACATCAGTTATACCCAACCTAATTACCGGGTTAAGATCGGCGATTTTAGAAGCCGTCGTGAAGCCGAAGCGATGATGCACGAATTGCGTAAAAGCTTTAACCCCTTGTTCCTATTTACTGAGCAAGTAAATGTTATTTATTAAAAATTCAATCTATGCTTATAGAAGATATTAAAGTCCTTGCCAAGGAAATACACCATGAAGTGATCGAGAATAGAAGGCACCTTCATGCCAACCCTGAATTGTCTTTTGAGGAATTCAATACGTCGGCATTCATAAAAAGTAAATTAGACGAATTGGGCATCGAGTGGGAGCCCATGGCGAACACAGGCATCGTGGCACTTATTAGAGGGGGAATTGCTTCTGATAAGACCGTAGCACTTCGTGCTGATATTGATGCCCTTCCCATTACGGAAGTGCCGGGAAGGGAATATGGATCAAAAAATGATGGAAAAATGCATGCCTGTGGACATGACGTCCATACATCTTCCCTACTGGGGACAGCAAAAATATTGACAAGGCTAAAAGAACAATTTGGAGGTACGATCAAATTAATTTTTCAGCCCGGGGAAGAAAAACTTCCCGGCGGGGCGAGCATCATGATCAAAGAGGGTGTGTTGGAAAACCCTAAACCGGATGCGGTTATCGGCCAACATGTTATGCCATCTATTGACAAGGGGAAAATCGGCTTCAAGTCGGGAAAATATATGGCCTCTTCCGATGAAATCTATGTTACCGTAAAAGGGAAAGGAGGGCACGGCGCACAACCGCAACAAAATATAGATCCGATCGTAATTACAGCGCATATTATCACTGCTTTGCAGCAAATCGTTAGCCGTGTGGCAGACCCTAGAATACCTTCCGTTCTATCTTTCGGTAAAATCATAGCGAATGGGGCAACAAACGTCATTCCAGATAAAGTTAACTTAGAGGGAACATTCCGCACATTCGATGAGAAATGGCGGGAAAAAGCCCACCATGCCATGAAGAAAATGGCGATAGGCATTGCTGAAAGTATGGGGGGAAGTTGTGATTTCGAAATTAGAAAAGGCTATCCTTTTTTGATCAATGAAGAAAACCTTACCGGTCAAATCCGGACTTTTGCCGAAGCGTATTTGGGAAAGGAGAATGTGATAGATATTGATATTTGGTTAGCGGCAGAAGATTTCGCTTATTATTCACAGATTGCAGATTCCTGCTTTTATAGATTAGGCACAAGGAATAAGGATCGGGATATTACCTCTCCTGTTCATACCCCTTGTTTCGATGTCGATGAAGACTCCTTGGCCTTGAGTACAGGGTTAATGGCATTCTTGGCCATCAAACAACTGGGGAACTAACCGGTAGATAGTCTCCCTCCTTTTGAGCTTGGCTTGTCATTGTCCTAACCGTAAAAAATATGTAATTTTACAAGGCTTAGGAATTGTTAGTACGCCCTCATGACTTCAACTTCCTAGCATGAGGTTTAAGGTTTTGGCATTCTCTTATAAAGAAATTAGCTAGGTCTACTAATGATTAAACAAGATACTGTCGATAAAATTTTTGATACCCTCCAAATTGAAGAGGTAATTGGTGACTTCGTTGATTTAAAAAAACGAGGTACAAACCTTATCGGATTGTGTCCTTTCCATAATGAAAAGACCCCATCTTTTAATGTATCGGTCAGTAAAGGTATCTTCAAATGTTTCGGTTGTGGAGAAGGTGGACATGCCGTCGACTTCGTAATGAAACACGAAAAGTATTCATACCCCGAAGCACTCCGTTATATCGCTAAAAAGTACAACATTGAGGTTGATGAAGAAGAGCTAGACCCCCAACAGGCAGTCATAAATGATCATCGTGAAAGCCTTTACATCGTAACTACCTGGGCCAGCAGTTTTTTCCAAGATCAATTATGGAATACCGAGGAGGGCAAAACGATCGGTTTAAGTTATTTTAAAGAACGTGGTTACACGGACGAAACCGTCAAAAAATTTGACCTGGGCTATTCTTCACAAGACTGGGATTCTTTAACCCTGAAAGCCAGGCAAGAAGGCTACGATGATCAATTTCTTGAAGAAACCGGCCTTGTCGTTAAAAAAGAAGACGGAAAGGTCTATGACCGCTTCCGGGGACGGGTATTATTCCCGATCAGGAATTTGACAGGCAGGGTATTGGGCTTTGGTGCGAGAACACTGCATGCAGACAAAAAGGTTCCCAAATATGTCAATTCTCCTGAAAGCCCTATTTATCATAAATCAGATGTTCTATATGGTTTATTCCTGGCAAAAAAAAGTATTGTTGCCGCAGACAACTGTTTTTTGGTGGAAGGATATGCAGATGTAATTGCCATGCATCAAGCGGGGGTTGAAAATGTGGTGTCATCGTCGGGAACTTCTTTAACGCATGGTCAGATACGCTTGATCTCTCGCTTTAGTAAAAATGTAACGCTACTTTTCGATGGGGATGCCGCAGGGATAAAAGCATCGCTGCGCGGAACGGACATGCTTCTGGAAGAAGGCCTTAACGTGAATGTCATCCTTTTTGATGATGGACATGACCCGGATTCTTACTTAAAAGAATTTGGCAGCAAAAGATTTCAAAAATACCTCGAAGGAAATCAACAGGATTTCATTTCCTTCAAAACAAATATCCTGCTCCAGGATTCTGGAAATGATCCCGTAAAAAGGGCGGGGGTTATCCGTGATATTGTTGAAAGCATTGCCCTTATACCCGATCAAATCAAGGCATCTGTTTTTATCCGTGAATGCAGCAAAAAATTGGATATCCAAGAGCGGGTACTTATTGCCGAATTAAATAAAATAAAACTAGAATACGCCAGGAAATCAACCATTCAAAGGGCAAAACCCGCAGAGATAACGCCCCTTCCTGAGGAGCAACAGGAGCAGGAAGACCGGCATAGCGGGAACAACACGGATTTACAGGAACAAGAAATTGTACGTCTGTTATTACATTATGGTCATTTACCGGCGAAATGGGAGAAGAACCCGGAGGTACCGATCGCACTTATTCTATTCACTAACCTACAAGACATTGAATTCCATCAACCTGCTTGTAAAAAGATTATCACCATATTTTTTAATTACCTTGATCGTCAGGCTCTACCAGAACCAAAGATATTTATTCAGCATCAGGATAAGGAAATAGCGAATATGGCTATTTCGTTGCTAAGTTCACCGTATACCTTAAGCCCCAACTGGAACGATGATAAGCGGCAAATCCACGTGACCTCTGAGGTGGATAATTTAAAAGATACCGTTGTAAAAGCAATTCACAGAATGAAAAAACGTGTAATCGAAAGCCACATCCAACAAATTAGGGAAGAGCTCAAAATAGAAACCAATGTGGATAATATAGCGATCTTGACCAATAAATATCAAAAATATAAACGATTGGAAAAGGAAATATTAAGTTATTTGGGTACTGTGATCGTAAAATAATGACCGGAAAACATATTATAACCGGCATATTGGGTGAGACTGTGGCTTGTAACTACCTTGAGAAGAAGGGCTATATTGTGATTGAGAAAAATTGGCGTTACAAACATCTTGAAATTGACCTGATAGCCAAAGATGGTCCTATCTTAATCTTTATTGAGGTGAAAACGCGCTCAAGTGCCGTTTTTGGCTTACCTTATGAATCAGTAAATTTGCGGAAGCAAAGAAGGCTCGATCGCGCTGCCAATATTTACATAGCAAAGCATAACCATGAAGGAGAGGTTCGTTTCGATGTGCTTTCCATATTAATAAATAAAGGGGAAAAACCTAATATCAGGCATATAAAAGATGCATTTTGGCCAGAGGCATAAGAATGCAACTTTTAAATTTTATTGCAAGAATGAAAAAGGCATACAGTCACAATTTATATTCGATGAAACTATTATTATTTTTTGTTATCAGCAGTATCGCCGCCTGTACAGGTCAAAAAACGGCAAGGTCAATATTCTTCGCGACACCTGAAGCAGGTACGATCATCAATGCGGGCGATTCGGTAGAACTTCGTTTAACCATCCCTGAAGGCAGCGAGGTAGATTCCATTGTTTATCTTCTAGGTGATCAGGTCATTGGTAAACGCCAAGCTGATGGAGAAGTTTACTTCAATACAAAAGGCCAATCGTTGGGAAGCAAATTAATAATTGCACGCGCTTATCACAATGGAGAAACTTCCGACTTCACGACGAATATTGTTGTGGCGGCATCCACTGCGCCCGAGCCTTATAGTTTCAGCGTGGTAAATTCTTTTCCCCATGACACAAAAGCTTATACCCAAGGTCTTGAGTATCATGATGGTTTTATATATGAAAGTACGGGAGAGTATGGGAAATCCAGTATCCGGAAGGTAGAGCTAACAAGCGGAAAAGTCGTTCAAAAGCTTGATCTGCCCGCAAGTTTATTCGGTGAAGGCTTAACGATGGTTGAGGATAAGCTTATCCAGTTAACATGGCAAGAAAATATCGGGATCGTTTATGATAAAAATACGTTTAAAAAAATCAAAGAGTTTCCTTATCAAGAGAGCAAAGAGGGATGGGGCTTATGCTTTGACGGAGAAAGGTTAATTAAATCTGATGGAACAAACCGGCTTTATTTCCTGGACAAGAACAGCTACAAAGAGACGGGATTCATAGAAGTATACAATGATAAAGGACCTGTCGATTTGCTCAATGAGCTTGAGTTTATAGACGGAAAAGTATACGCAAATGTTTACCAAACAGATGTCATTGTCATCATAAACCCCACTACAGGAGCGGTTGAAGCCGAATTAAATTTAATTGGGCTGTTGCCGCAATCGCATTATCGGCAAAATGAGACCAATGTATTGAATGGGATTGCTTATGATAAGCAACATAAGCGGCTTTTTGTCACAGGGAAAAATTGGGACACACTCTTTGAAATTAAGATGCTGGAACGATAGTTCGTATACGGTTGATACCGATCACTTCTCTTGCGGAGGTATTTCTAATTTCGGAAGTTTTGGGGCAGATGGACGCCCATCGGCTTCAAATCGTTCAAAAGAGCTCTTGATGTAGCTTCTTGCATCATAATCATTCCATTTCTCAGCATTCTTGAAAGAAGGACGATAGAGGCCCATAAAGTTATCAAGATCTTCACCGGATAAACCTGTTACAGACTGGACGAGCGTGGGGCTGAACTTTTTATCAATCAGACTTTGCTCCAATTCAACGTTCATATAATGCTGGAACCGCCGGGCATTTTTCGGGGTTTTCCCAAAAAGTTCATAAAAAAAAGTGATAGGACTTCCTCCAAAGGGCAATAATAAACTGGCTGGCGGCTTGCCATTGTAGTAGACTCCCTTCTTACGAAAATCTTGCATGACATCCTGCAACTGTTTTTGTTTGGTTTCCCCGTATACGTTGACTTCCTTTAACTGTATCGCCGGACGGAGCTGGACAATGATGTCCGCCGCCGACTTGATAATGGTAATCCCCTCGCTATAATCATTTTTCGAAACGCGAATGCTATCACCGGCTTGTCCATCAATGGTGAAGATACCCATAGAATTGCTAACTATACTTCTTTGTGTGCGAAGGTTAAGCACCTTGGCGCCTGCGACTCTCTTTCCATCACTATTATCCAAAACAACTCCTTTGAAGGCAATATCTTGCGCTTTGCTTGAGAAAAGAAAAAAGAATAAGAGAAGAATAATTACACATACAACCCTGAACATCACGATATAAATTTAAAGTAAACATACGAAAAGCCTAAAAAGGGAAATGCAAAAAAATGTTAAATGCGGTTCATCACTACTCATATGCCAATAATCTCTCAGCTCCTTGGAGGAATTAAGTATTGCATGCCTCAATTTAGGTGCCAATGACTATAAATAATTTTATCTTTGCACATGATTAGATCGATGACCGGTTACGGAATCGCACAACATGATAGCGAAGGGAACCATTATTCTGTAGAAATAAAGTCACTCAACTCCAAATTCTTGGAGCTGAACCTTAAACTTCCGAAAGCATTTTCTGATAAAGAATTATTACTTCGTAATGAAGGTAGTAAGTTACTGGTTCGAGGAAAAGTAACCATAACGATTACGGCCGAAAACGATACGCTGGGTGTTCAGGCCGCAAAAATAAATACGCCACTTTTACGTCATTACTATCAAGAATTGAAAACGGTTGCCAATGAACTGGGGGCACCAGCCGACCGTTTATTGGAAACAGCTTTAACGCTCCCTGAAGTTGTTTCCTATACCGATACGACAGCAGATGAACATGAGTGGCAAAGTATTTATTCTTTATTTTTAAAAGCCGTAGAACAATTCGATCAATTTAGGAAGGATGAAGGAAATGTCCTTAAAGAGGACTTAACTTTGCGTTCAACCAAGATATTGGAGCTTTTAACCATTGTGGAGGAAAAGGAGATCAATAGGGTACCCCTCATCAGGGAAAGAATAGAACATTATCTTGTCGAAACGGTTGGTAAAGAAAATATTGACAGGAACCGCTTTGAACAGGAGTTAATTTATTATATAGATAAATTAGATATTACAGAAGAAAAAGTACGTTTGAAGAGTCATTGCCACTACTTCATTAAAGTTTTGGATTCCACAGACGCCAATGGTAAAAAACTGGGGTTTATTTCGCAGGAGATGGGTCGCGAAATCAATACCCTCGGATCAAAGGCGAATGATCCATACCTGCAGCAGGTTGTTGTCCAGATGAAAGAGGAGCTCGAAAAAATCAAAGAGCAATTATTGAATGTGATCTAATATGGAGGGAAAACTCATTATTTTTTCTGCTCCATCCGGAGCAGGAAAAACAACGATTGTTAAACACTTAGTAGAAAAATATCAAGAGACATTGGCTTTCTCAATTTCGGCCTCTACCCGCCCCCCCCGCAAGGATGAGGTAGACGGGAAAGACTATTATTTTATCTCCAGGGAGGAATTCCTCCATCGGATAGCCCATCAGGAATTTGTGGAATTTGAAGAAGTATATTCTGGCACCTATTATGGTACCCTAAATTCCGAAATACAACGTATCTGGAAATCGGGGAAGCATGTTATCTTTGATTTAGATGTTATTGGCGGTTTACGCCTAAAACGGAAATTCGGTGACCGGGCCTTGGCTATATTTGTTCAACCCCCCTCTTTGGCTGAATTAACGATACGATTAAAGGGGCGGGGAACGGACAGCCAGGAAAAAATACAAGAACGGATTCAAAAAGCTCAGGAAGAACTGCAATACGCCAATAATTTTGATGTAATATTATACAATGATTCTTTGCCCGAGGCTTGTAAAGAAGCGGAAATACTTGTTCAAGATTTTATTTCAACATAGCGTATCGACTAATGGCTAAGATCGGTCTTTTTTTTGGTTCATTTAACCCCATCCATATCGGTCATTTAATTATTGCTAATTACATGGCCAATCATACCGATTTAAAGGAAGTTTGGTTCATGGTTTCTCCCCATAATCCTTTGAAGAAAAAGGACAGCCTGATCAATATGTATGATCGCCTGGAAATGGTAAACTTAGCAATAGAAGAGGCAAGCAATATCCGAAGCAGTAATTTCGAATTCCATTTACCCCAACCTTCTTATACAATCGATACACTGATTCACCTGCATGAACGTTATCCGGAGAAGGAGTTCGTGCTGATTATGGGGTCGGATAACTTGAATAGTTTGAATAAATGGAAGAATTACGAGATCATTCTCCGCGATTACCACATATATGTTTACCCTAGACCGGGATTCAATAATCCGCCATTTTCAGAACATCCTTCCATTACCCTAACGAAAACACCCTTAATGGAATTATCCTCCTCATTTATCCGGGAGTCTATTAAAGCAAAGAAGAATGTAAAGTACTTTTTGCCGGATAATGTTTTAGAGTTTATAGAGAAGAAAAGCTTATACCGATAGTCCCTCTTCCTACCTTGGATTATTCGTTGCCCCGGGGAGCACAACGACATACCACTACGGTGATGGTGCAAACCGCTATGGGTAAGAGGAACATGCTTTTGCGGCATCATCCTTTTAAAACTTCCATCGCATAATCTCCGTCATATAATTATCAATCAAATCAGCACTTATAACATCTTGAATATAGGCAATGTGCATATCAGGACGGATCAGGATCATTTTATGTGCTTCTTTTTGCATTTGGAAAGTTTCAAACACGGATTGATTTCGATCTGAAAAAGGCAAATAATAGATGTGCATATAATGGGTATATTTTTGCCTTAGCCATTTTGCCATTATTAACAATTGATTTGAACTGATCTTGCCCATCAAAATGAGTGTAAATCCGGGTTTATTGCACCATCGATGCAAATCGGTTTCTGTCTTTGTCCTTTCGTCAAAGACAGAAAGATAGGGAACCTTGTCACCCGCTTTAATCTTCTTTGAGCTGGAATGATGAACGGAGAGTGGGCTTGTCCGATAGGTAATAGCCGTTTGATAAAATCCCGATAAAAGAAAATTCCTCGCATTGACATTCTCGAATAGAAGATGGAACACACCATGCATGAAACGGTTGACCATCCCCTGAAAAATCCCCGGGGAATGGGTGAGCAGTCCAAATATCCGATCGGCTCTTTTAAAGATGGAGTTGGCCAACTGTTGTCTTTCATCCCCATAAGAGTTAAGAATGATGATATGCTGCTTCTCTTTTAGCACATTGGCTAATTTCCAACTCAAATTATAAGCATCTTGTACCCCTGTATTTACGCCCAATCCAGCTAAAGGTGAATGTACTTGTGCGGCATTGCCAATAAAAAAACAATGATGATCATTAAATGCGGATACAATCCTTGATTGAATGAAATAGCTTTTTATATGGGTGTAGCCCTTTAAGGGAACAAGGGAACTTACTTGCTCTTTAAAGAGCCTGATGGTATGCTCCGAATCTGATCTATCTTGAGGTAAATAACCGATTAAACGATAATGTCCACCATGGGGAATTGGAAACATGGAAAACAAAACGGATGAGGTTAGGAATAGATGCAAATCATTATATTTCTCTGAGTCTAACCATACATCTGCCACAAAAAACCGCTGCTTATAGGTAGTGCCATCGAAGGATAGTCGCGATAGCTTACGGACTCTACTATGGGCACCGTCTGCGGCAACCATCCATTTTACCTTACACTGGCTAATGGTTCCTTGACTATTGAATGTCATTTCAATATCGTTGGGGCCTTGCTTTTGATCGACTAAGGAGGTATTCCAATAAATGGGACAGGCTTTAGAGGTAAGCTGCTTGATGAGAATATGCTCAACAGCATCTTGCGCAATGATCGTAAGGAAGGGAAACGGTGTATTGGGGTCATGGAAATAATGCGTGCGTACATCATCATCCGACTGATTATGTACGGTCACTCCCCTGCAGTCAACTGCATTCATATTGATCTCCTGATCAATACCCATTTGCCTAAATAATTCCATCGTGCTCGCTTGGAGCATAATTACTTGCGAGTTATCTGAAGGAGAAGAGCGGGAATCGATAATAACCGGTTGTATTCCAAAACGCAATAATTGGTAGGCCATCACCAAGCCGGAAAGGCCCGCCCCTACTATAATGACATCCGCTTTTTGGACATTCAATCTCATTGTTAATAAAGGAGGAAAATTGCAGGTTTCTTATGAAAATCCCATTTCCCCTTCTTCCATTTATTTATGGGTTCACTAATTATTAATTCATCGGCGGCTGTTAAATTACAAGCAACACACAGCTTTGTTTGGTTATGGCAGATTCTTAATATTTCTTCTACCAATTGATTGTTCCTAAATGGCGTTTCAATAAAAATTTGTGTTTGTTTTTTTTCATGGGCAACTTTTTCGAGGTCTTTGATTTTTTTGCTGCGAGCGGCTTTATCAATAGGGAGGTAACCATGAAAGGCAAAACTCTGTCCGTTGAATCCAGATGCCATCAATGACAGGATAATAGAACTTGGACCGACTAAAGGAACAACTTTTATTCCTCGTTTATGAGCTTCTTCAATAATTTCGGCCCCGGGATCTGCTATACCCGGACAGCCCGCCTCACTCATTAAACCAACATTTCTACCGATTGATAATCCCGAAAAATAATCGTTTATATCGACTGCTTTACGAATATGTTTTCCATAATCATGAATAATTAATTCATGTTGGGGAATGCGCAATCCTGCTTCTTTCAAGAACCGACGTGCTGATTTTTCATTCTCTACTATATATTCTTTAAGTTGATTAACCGTATGTGATAAATAAGGTGTAAAAGAAGCGGCCCCTGCATTTTCTGTGAGGGGAACCGGAATTAAATATAAGGTTCCAAAAGACATACTACAAATATGGCGAAATAAAGAATAAAGGTCACCTAAATATGAAAAGGAACGGTGTTTTTGGAAATCAAATTTTTATTCAGCAATCAAAAGCAATCTGTTATCTTTGATTTGGATATGCAAGAAGATAAGAGCTTTTATGAACGGGTGTATGATATTGTACGGCAAATCCCCGAAGGGCGGGTAACCTCTTATGGGGCTATTGCACGTGCCTTGGGAACCGCCGGGTCTGCACGGATGGTAGGTTATGCCTTGCGTGCCCTGAAAGGCATATATCCGCCTGTTCCTGCACACCGTGTAGTAAATAGAATGGGTTTATTGTCGGGTAAATCAGCCTTTGGCTCCCCTACCATGATGCAACAGCTACTGGAAAACGAATCCGTGCAGATTGTAAACGACCAAGTTGTAAATTTTGACAAAGTTTTCTGGGATCCTCTCCAAGATGAATAGAGCGGCACTAATCACGTTGCACGGTGAACTTCTTGGTCATTGAATCTTTATTGAAAATATTAAATTGACCTCCGGCAATCTTTTCCTCCTCTTGTTGTGCATTTAACATCACCAAGTGCCCCCCGGATTTCGCCTTATAAAATTCAGTAGCTCGATTCTTGGCATAGGAAACCTCGACAATATTTCCTGCTTGAACGACCCATGTCCCCGTAAATTGTTCAGTTTTTCTGCCTTCCTTTATAAAGCGCATTGTCTTCTTTACGGTATTATCCGGACTAAAATCCAACGTAACTTCAATACCCGCGCAATCTGCACAAGGGACAGCCCCCTTATATATACCTGATGGCTCAACCCAAAATAATTGACCGTGAAGTTGCAAGTCTGCTTGTGGACTCGACACACTCGCCGGACTTATTTTTTTTGAACAACTTGAAAAATGAATTAAAATGAACAGGCCTAAAACGGGTATCAATATTCTCATAATGTGCAAAGGTACAGAAAAGCAAGATTTCAATAACTGTTTTCACTTACAAACGAATCAAAATTTGGATTAGTATCTGCCGAGCTCCATCATCATAAAAATAAAAAAAGACCTTTTTATCTTTTTATTTTGAAAAATAATTATCTTTGCTCCCAAAAAACAGATCATATGCTTTCGAAAACTTGTGAATATGCTATTCGTGCGATGATTTTCATAGCGAAAAAATCAAGTGAAGGACAACGTACAGGCATTAAAGAAATAGCTAAAGGAATCAATTCTCCCGAACATTTCATTGCTAAAATATTGCAAGAATTGAGTAAAAGAAACCTGGTAGATTCATTTAAAGGACCCAATGGTGGTTTCTTTCTGAATGAATCGTCTTCGTGCACATTAGCAGACATTGTATTAGCGATAGATGGGGACAATATTTTTTCAGGATGTGCTTTAGGATTGGATTACTGTTCGGAGACCCGTCCTTGTCCGATCCACGCTCAGTTCAAGGTAATTCGCGAAGAAATATCGCAAATGCTCCATCAAACGAAAATAACACAGTTTAATGAACAGTTAAATCAAAGTTTAGCCTACTTAAAACAAAATTAAACTATTATGAAATCGAAAAGGGTATCTTGTATCGTTTTATTGATCTTGTCATATTTCCCACTTCTTGCAAAAGAACACTCGGCAATGGATTCCGGTATGCTTTCGATGACCATGTTGGTTTCGGGCATACTCCTTATGAGCCTATTGATCATGTTGATTGTCTTAAAAGATAGGATACATCAGCTTACGAAAAGCAGATTACAAGATAAAACGGAAAAGGAAAATCGACTAAGAGCATATATTAATTCTTTTAACAGGGAGCAGCTGGATTATCTGTTAAAATATTGGGATAAAAAAAACCAGCGAGCAACCCATAGTAATAAAAGGGGTGTAATCACCTTTCTTATTTCCTGTTTATTGTTCTTTGGCAAGAATACCTACGCACAAACTATTACTTCAGATGAGATGATAAGCAATGGCGGAATGCTCATTACCTTTTTCCTCGTGCTAATTCCTGTCATTGCCATTATTATATTGATCATCGTAAAAATCAGGAAATCAGTACAACGATATAACAATAAACGCAAGCTGGCAGAGGCCAAAGAATTGGCTGAATATTTAAAAAACCTCCCGGAGGATGAGCTTCAAAAAAACATTCAACAACGGAAAGAAGGATTGGAGTTCAGCTTAGACCATAATGAGCTCTCAGGAAATAAAGCACCGATGGACAAAAAAGGACTTATCCAGGTCAACCCAGATAAATCCTTACCTTTTGTTGCCGTTAAGAAGAAGGCAGAAAAACGACCGCCGATAGATCCGCAGTTAGCCAAACTTGTGCTTTGGTATACCCTTACGGCGACCTTCTGGTTGATCTTTGGAACATCTGTCGGAGAGTATGTAGGAATTAAATTTGTAGCTCCCGATATAGATCATACAAGTTGGTTAAGCTTCGGGCGTCTAAGACCGGTTCATACAAATTCTGTTTTTTGGGGCTGGGCTTCCCTGGGGATGCTCGCATTGGGTTATTACGCTGTACCACGAGTAGGAAACAATAAACTCTATAGCTATAAATGGGGCTGGATTGCTTTGATTCTTATTAATGCCGCAGTGCTACTCGGCACGATTGCACTCATGGCAGGAATCAATAACGGTGGGGGTGAGTTCCGGGAATATATATGGCCCATTCAGCTCCTCTTCGCCCTTGCCCTGATTATTACACTTGTCAATTTCTTAAAGACTGTGGCAGCCCGGAATACCCGTGAGATCTATATTTCTAATTGGTACATGATCGCGGCACTGATTTTTGGCATAACCATTACGACGGTTGCCTATGTACCATTATGGCAAAACGGTTTGGGCGAAACGATTGTTCAAGGCTATTACATGCACCAAGGGGTTGGTATGTGGTTCATGATGTTCACCTTGGGACTGGTTTATTATTATCTCCCCCAACAGTTAAACCGACCGATATTTTCCTACAGTTTGGGAATCCTGGCCTTTTGGAGCCAGATCTTATTCTATACACTTATCGGTACCCACCATTTCGTTTTTAGTGCAATTCCTTGGTGGTTACAAACTGTTGCAATTGTTGGAAGCGCCGGAATGATCATTCCAGTTGTTGCCGGTACAACCAACTTCCTTATGACCTTCAAAGGAGCATGGCATAAAGTAGCCGGTAGCTATACCCTGCCATTCTTTCTTGTGGGTACTATCTTTTACTTTACGGGATCCATGCAAGGAACCGCTGAAGCATTTCGTGAAGCTAACCTGATTTGGCATTTTACTGATTTTACCGTGGCACACTCCCATCTAACGATGTATGGTATTATCTGTTTCTTCGTTTGGGCAGGTATGTATGCGATCATCCCACGCTTAACCGGACAAGAGCCTCCACAAATCACAGTAGGAGCACATTTTTGGCTGGCCTTGATCGGTTTGATGTTTTATACAGTTCCCTTGATGTACGGCGGTACCCTAAGGGGCTTATCTTGGTTAGCGGGAAAACCCTTTATGGATAGCGTGGTACTCATGGCCCCTCATTGGTTGTGGCGTGCTATAGGAGGAAGCCTCATGTGGTTATCTCATTTTTTCTTTGCTTATAACCTTTACAGAATGTGGATCATACCTGCTGAAGTCGATGTAAAAAAAGCGGCTCTTCAAGAGTTGCAAAAAGAAATGGATGTGTAGTATAAAACTATTATGAATTAACATGGAATTCTTCAATAATCACAAAAACCTTTTTAGCGTCGTTGCGGCGATGTTTATCGGACTAACGATTCTCGTGGTAATAGTACCGGCATTAGACAATCAGAAAAACAATGAGCCTTTACCGAGTGCTGTTCCACTGACGGAGGCTGCGAAAAAAGGAAAAGCTCTATTTATAGCAAATGGATGTGTTGCCTGCCATACCCAACAAGTTAGAAATATAGAAATGGATAAAGTGTGGGGAAGTAGACCAGGAATATCCGCGGATTATGCTGACATAAAAAGACAGGATTTCTGGAGAAATACTGCCACCTTAATGGGGACAGAACGAACCGGGCCAGATTTAACAGATGTGGGGAACCGCCAGCCCAGCCGGGATTGGAATCTCGTTCATTTATACAATCCAAGGGCTGTGGTGAAAGAATCGATTATGCCGGCCTATCCTTGGTTATTTGAAATAAAAGAATATCCCCAGGAAGAGGATGTGGTGGTTGCGGTGCCTGAAGCATTCCTAAAAAAGAAAGGAGTTAAAGTGGTAGCAACCGAGGATGCGCTAAACCTCGTTGCTTATCTCGCATCACTCAAACAGGCAAAACTACCCGACGGTGCCCCGACTCCTGAGTTCCTATATAAACGTGCAAAGCAATTGGCAGGAGCAGTGCCAGATAGTCAGGATGGTGAAACAATCATAGAAGATGGTGCGGCATTATATGCCATGCACTGCCAAGCCTGTCATCAAGACAATGGGGAAGGTTTACCTGGTGCTTTCCCATCACTGAAGGGCAGCAATATCGTGCTCGATGATAATCCGGAGATTATGATTGACATCATCATGAATGGCTATAATGCCCGCGTAAATGAAGGTTACGGACCGATGCCTGCCGTTGGCTCGATCGCCGAACTTAGTGCGGCAGAAATTACAGCGATCATGAACCATGAAAAAACAAGTTGGGGAAATGATGCAAGAAAAGTAACAGCCGATGAAGTGCAAAAAATAATGGAATTAGTTACTCAGGAATAAAAATAAATCTATTAAGAATGAGAAGATTCGTGTTATCAATTTCCGCGCTGTTAATTAGTTTATCTTCATTTGCTTGCCCGGCGTGTGAAAAACAACAACCAAAATGGTTAAGGGGAATCTCGCATGGGGCGGGGCCTCAAAGTGATTGGGATATGGTCATTGTATGGGGAATGGTGATCATCGTGTTGTTAACCTTATATTTTTCGATTAAATTTATCATTCGGCCTGGTGAGAAATCTGCCGATCATATCAAACGTTTAGTGATTAATCATGACGAATACAACCACCATTAAAAAGAAAAGTATCGTATTCCTTTTTATCGATGAGGACCCAACTCCGATCGCATCGTTCATGGCACCGGTAAAGTTTGAACTGGATACTACAAAACTAGTTGATGGGCCACATCGCTTAAAAATAGTGAGCAAGGACCCCAATGGCAAAGAAGGAGTACGCATTATTCCTTTCGAAGTCCGGAATGGGCCGGCAATTTCAATAGAAGGACTAAGTGAAAATTCAGTAGTTGACGGTGTATTGCCATTGATGATCAATGCCTATGGAAAAGGGAATGCAAGTGAATTCTATATAGAAGGTAGCGAAACACCCCAAAGCATCCCCGCTTGGGTATGGATTTTGCTAATAGGTTTTGTGGGTTGGGCGCTCTATTATTTAATAACTTACCTATCGATAGTACCGAATTAATGATGAAGAAAAGAGAAGATATCTTAAGCTTGGACGATATTAAAAGACTTGTGGATACCTTTTACGCTAAAGTGAGGGAAGATAAAATTTTAGCTCCTATTTTCAATGAACGCATCCAAAACCGCTGGCCAGAACACCTGGCAAAGATGTACACCTTTTGGCAAACTATATTGTTGAATGAGCATACTTATTTTGGAAGTCCCTTCCCTCCACATGCACAGTTACCTATAGATCATAAGCACTTTGAAAGATGGCTCGGCCTTTTCAATGAAACTGTAGATGACTTATTTGACGGCCAAATAGCCAAGGAAGCAAAATGGCGTGCCAGGAAAATGGCCCAGATGTTCGAGTTAAAAATAGGATATTATAAATCGCAGGATTTTGAAAGCCTTTCATAACATGCTTAAGTGAACTGATCTTGTCATTAACCTATGAAAAGATTGGGGACAATTAGAAATTATTACCTATATATCTGTTGAATGTCAAACTATAAGCAAATGTCAGTTTAGTTGACAATAAAAGACAAAATAGTCTTTTATTATTTTTAGAATATGTACTTTTATAGAGAGAATGTACCATTAAAATAAAATCACATGATAACGTCAGAAATACTGGATGTCACAGCGATCGAACCAAGATTGAAACATCCTACCATCTTTGAGCATTTCGATGCGTTAAACGCGGGCGAAACTTTAACAATACACAATGATCATGACCCTAAACCCCTCTACTATCAATTATTGGGTGAACGTGGGAGCATTTTTAATTGGGAATACCTTCAGGAAGGTCCAACAACATGGGTTGTTAAAATCACAAAACATGGATTGAGTAATGAGGGGAACATGGAGACTGTAGGTGCTATCGCTGCAAAAGATTATCGAAAAGCAGAGGTATTCAAAAAATTAGGAATCGACTTTTGTTGCGGTGGTGAGAAATCATTAAAAACGGCAAGCGCTGAAGCTGGTATTACAGAAGAATTCTTAAGGGCCGAATTAGATAAGGCAACTCATGTTGCTTCTCCGGCTTCATTTGACTACAATAAATGGGATATAGGTTTCCTTGCCGATTACATCGTCAATACACACCACCAATATGTCAAGGAGAATGCATCCATCATCAATGAATTAACACAAAAAGTTGTTCAGCATCATGGTGAACAAAATCCGGAATTATATGACCTGGCTAAGAAAGTGGATGTTCTTCTAAAAGAGTTACTTGACCATATCTTAAAAGAAGAAGCAGCGGTTTTTCCCGCTATTAAAACTGTGTTGCCTGAACGAAGCGACAAGAAAAGGGACGTGGCGGATGTGCCCTTGGCAACGCTTATTAATCGGATGCACGCAGAACATGACCATACAGGAGAAGACTTAAAGTATTTACGAGAGATAACAGATAATTATACATTGCCGCCTACTGCTTGTAACTCTTATGCTTATCTTTTTGAGAAACTAAAAGAATTTGAGGACGACACCTTTAGGCATATCCATTTGGAGAATAATATTTTATTCCCGAAAGCCATCGATTTGGAGCAAGCCTAAATTATCCAATTAGAGCTTCACGGAAGAGAACCTATTATTTACGGGGTATTTTATAATGAGAGGATAAGAAGAGCGTATGCCCAATACCTAGGAATTAATGAATTAAAAAAACATGTAAAATATGTCGACCCAAGTCATAAAAGAATCCGAACTTGTGGAAATTGGCAAAAAGCTATTGATCATTCAGCCTAAACCAGTGCAGGATGCTTATGAGGAGGAATGTTGGAAATAGCATGAGCCAATGGAATTATGCAATACTAACACATAGCTTGTTCTCAGCTTGGATCCAACAAATAAGATGTACCCCATTATATTTAAAGTACATTATGGCGAAGACCTCCATACGGTTCAGACTTATGAAGGTGAATATCGAAATTTAATGGTCTTGTTATGTGACAAGATCTTCGTGGAGGATTTTGGGGAATGCGGCGGAATGGGCCGTTGCGGAACCTGTCTTATTAAAGTATTGCATTCCCGAGATGGATTAACCCATCTCGATAGAAATGAAGAATCTACCCTCGACAAGCTGGGAATAACAGACCCTTCCTATCACCTATCTTGCCAGACCACGATTGATCATACCCTTCATGGCGCCGAGATCTCGGTTATCTCCTATACTGAGTGAAAACGATCTCCTTCAGTTGATCCTCCCATTATTTTTTGTTTTCTTATTGTTTTTCGTTTCAGAGGCAATACATTTGTGAAAAAAATAATGAGTAAAGTAAAAGACAATAATAATCCAATACCCATTGCGCCAACCTTAACTATTCCTGAATCCGAAGAATTCTCAAACGCCTCCCCCTCTGTTTCAAGACGAGTTTTTTATATCAGTATTCAAGTAATTATCAATGCAATAATCATCGGGGTAATTGCAAAAGTACTCGTCGAAATCATCAACCTGATCACCAATATTTCTTTTTATGGCTCATTTTCATTCGGCGAGAGCACGCCAACCGACAATACCTTAGGGTTATGGGTGATCATTGTTCCTGTCATTGGAGGAATCCTCGTAGGAATAATGGCTAAGTTGGGCTCTCCTGCTATTCGAGGACACGGCATTCCGGAAGCAATGGAACAGATATTAACCAATGAAAGTAAGATAAAGCCCATAATTACCATATTGAAGCCCATTTCAGCAGCGATATCCATTGGTACAGGTGGGCCTTTTGGTTCTGAAGGTCCGATTATTTCGACGGGCGGAGCCCTTGGCTCCTTTGCGGGGCAAATTATGAGGATTACGCCTAATGAACGTAAAATTATGCTTACCGCAGGTGCGACGGCTGGTATGGCCGCCATCTTTGGAACGCCCGTAGCAGCGGTATTACTTGCGGTTGAATTATTGCTGTTTGAATTTTCTCCACGCTCTATTATTCCGGTTGCTTTGGCATGCGCTACCGGTGCTGCAATGCATTTAATATTATTTGGTCACGATCCGGTGTTCGGCATGCCCAATATACCCGCACCTACTTACAAGGCATTGACATGGTATGTATGTATGGGTGCAGCTATTGGTGTCTTATCCGCTTTAATATCAAAAAGTATTTATATTATCGAAGACTGGTTTGAAAAACTTCCAATACATTGGATGTGGTGGCCAGCCATCGGTGCGATTGCTGTTGGGGTTGTAGGTTATTTCGCTCCTTATACCTTAGGGGTCGGCTATAGCAATATATCTAATTTATTAACCGGAAACCTGCCATTGCAAATGATCCTGGGTTTAGGGTTTCTCAAGTTTATATCTTGGTCAATTTCATTGGGAAGCGGAACCTCGGGGGGAACATTGGCCCCCCTATTAACGATTGGCGGCGCTACTGGTGTGGGATTAGGAATGATCGTTTTCTTTTTCTTTCCGCAATGCGAGATCAATCTGCCTACCTGTGCACTTATCGGCATGGCAGCAATGTTTGCCGGATCTTCCAGGGCATTGCTAACATCTATAGTCTTTGCCTTTGAGTCTACGATGCAACCACACGGCCTGCTTCCCTTGTTGGGCGCATGCACGGCTTCTTATTTTGTTTCTTTCTTTATGATGAAAGGAACCATCATGACAGAAAAAATTCAACGACGTGGGGTGATCACGCCGGATGCTTATGAGCCAGACATTCTCCAAAGCATGCATGTGGGAGAGGTGATGGCTTACAAGAAACCAAGGATTACCATTAATCAGACCATACAGCAGGTTAAAGAGTGGATATGGATGCATAATCCGGGTAGGCAGATGCTTATTGTCAATGATGAGGAGGGAAAACTCGCTGGCTTATTAAAAATACGAGACCTCCAATTTACCCAATTACCCGAAAACCATTCTATTAAGGAACTGGTCAATGAAAAAATCATTTATGTTTACCCCGAAAGTCGATTAAGTTTCGCGGTCGAAATGATGGACCGCTACCAGACGGATCTTATTCCTGTAGTTAATAAAAACAATAAAGCCTATGCCATTGGTTTGTTGACTCCTTCTTTGGTGTTTGCTGCTTATCGAAAAACCCGGCACGCCAATGAGAAATTACAGCGCACCATCAATTTAAAACGAAGCGGGTATAAAATATTATTGCGAAGCAGGAATACTTTCAGGCATAATCAATAAACCAACGTAAGGGGGTTTTAACTTACCCGTTTCCTCATTACGTAATCATTCAATACAAAGTGATAATAAGGTATATTGATCTCTCTGAGAATGGAAAAACCATTCTTTAGATAGAACGATAATGCGGGGTTATTTCGATTAACATTTAGTTCCATAAAACATGCTTCTTGCTCTTTTGCAAAGGCATTGACATGATTGATCAGTTGACTGCCTAGACCTAAGCCCTGCACCTCTGGAAGAATATATATTTTTGCTATCCGGCAAACGGTGGAATCCATTTCTTGTAGACCAAATGCCAGAAAACCGACGGGTTTCAAATGAAGTTCAGCAATTGAATAATGTATTCCCCGGTTCATTTCCATTAATAACGCTTGGGGAGCATACTGATCTGTTAACATAAAACTTATCTGCTCCTCACTTAAGTAATCAGAATAAGTCGGCCACCAGATCTTTTCAGCCAAATCCGTTATTATATTCAGCTCCGAGGGAGAGGCGTTTCTTATAGTTAGTCCGCTTTTCACTAAATTTCTTCTGTTATAAAGAAATAATCCTGATCAAATTCAACCCGATAAAAACCATCTTGTTCCGTGATATATTGTCCCGGACCGATTTTTTCTAAACCTTCTACCTGCAAGGTGCTTAAGTCCTGCATCTGGATAACCGAATGTGCAGGTTTCCATTTCGAGAATCCGGATCGCACGGCAAATGAACGTCTTTGACCGCAATAGACAATCAGGTTCAAGAGGGGTGCATACACTAAAAGCTTCTGCTTATAAAAAGCGCTTTCAGTTATAATATTCACCGCATCATATTTCTCATGGATAAGATAGGCTAATGCTGCATCAATAAAAGAATGGGGATAATCCACTTCTTTCACATCATTCTGGAAGATTGGCATCTTCTCAAAATCCGAAGATAAGACATCGGCTTTAATCTGGCGCTCTTCCAGCTCGGAATAGGCTTTAGAAGCGCATATCACTAAAGGGTTCCATTCAAGCAGCTGTCCCAAATACTCCATCCCAAAGGTGGCCAAGCTTTCAATTATTAGGGCAGGCTCTTGTTTGTCTTTAACAAAATGATGAGATGACATATTTTATATAAAAAGCCCCCAATAAGATGGGAACCTTATTGGGGGTAGTTCATGCAAAGTGGCCCTTCGATCTTCTCGAACGTTATACCAATAACCGCACAGGTTCTTCCAATAATGATTTCAAGGTCTGCAGAAACGCCGCTCCGGTAGCCCCATCTACGACACGGTGGTCACAGCTCAATGTTACTTTCATTATATTTCCAGGTATAATTTGCCCATCCTTGACGACTGGAACTTCCTGAATACCTCCAACTGCCAAGATACAAGCATCGGGTGAATTAATAATTGCTGTAAATTCATCAATACCAAACATACCTAAATTAGATATGGTAAAGGTCGATCCTTCCCACTCAGAAGGTTGTAGTTTTTTTGCTTTGGCCCTTTGCGCAAAGTCTTTTACTTCGGCTGAAATGTGAGAAAGCGATTTCCCATCGGCGAATCGTACCACAGGAACCAATAATCCTTCTTCAACTGCAATAGCCACACCGATATTTACATGCTCATTGGTCCGTATCTTATCTCCCCTCCAGGAAGAATTAACATGTGGGTGTTGTTTTAATGCAATCGCTACGGCTTTGATTACGATATCATTGAACGACACTTTCATAGGTGCGATTTCATTAATTTTCTTCCGGGCGGCGATCGCACTGTCCATATCCACTTTTATTGTTAAATAAAAGTGTGGTGCTGTAAATTTGCTCTCGCTTAAACGCTTTGCGATCGTTTTACGCATTTGCGAAACCGGCCCATCGATATAACGTTCTTCACCTATATATTGGGGAATAGTGATTGTACTCTCGTCCGCTTTTCGTACTGGTGCTTCTGCTGCCGAAGGTGCACTTGGTTTATAAGATTCGATATCCCTTTTTACAATCCGACCACCATCGGCTGTTCCTTTAACATCTTGAAGGTTTATTCCCTTCTCTTCAGCCATCTTACGTGCTAAAGGAGACGCCTTAATTCTTGAATCTTCTTGGGTAGCCGGTGCATCGGCAGGCGCTTCTTGTTGGGATACTTGTTTCTCTTCGCTTGAAGGCTTTTCTTCCACTTTATCTTCGCCCTGAACCTTATTCGTCTTTTTCTTAAGCAAGGGTGTAATATCCGTACCTTCGGGGCCAACTATGGCAATGACATCATTCACCTTGGCGGCTTCACCTTTTTTTACACCGATATATAAGAGCGCCCCTTCCGCATATGCGGTAACTTCCATAGTAGCCTTATCCGTTTCCACATCTGCCAGCACATCGTCACTTTCTATTTTATCACCGACTTTAAAATTCCATTCCGCGATCACACCTTCCTTCATCGTATCACTTAACAAAGGCATCGTAATCATGGTGACTCCCAATGATTCAGGAGAAACATCTTCATTCTGATCGTCTTTCTCTTTCTCCTCAGTATTTTCTACTTCTTTCTTCTCTGCTTTTACGTCATCCTTTTTTTCTGACTCGACCTTCTCTTCTGATTTTTTATTACCACTTTCTTTCAATGCGGCTTTATAGTCCTCGCCCTTCTCTCCAAGTACTGCAATTACGTCATCTACAGGAACCGATTCGCCCTCCTTTGGTCCGATATATAGAAGTACCCCTTCCTGATAGGATTCGAAATCCATCGTTGCCTTATCGGTTTCTACCTCAGCAATCAAATCGCCTGAACTAACTTTATCACCGACCTTTTTATGCCATTTCGCGATAACCCCTTCTGTCATGGTATCGCTCATTTTGGGCATTCGAACTACTTCTGCCATTGTGTTTAATTTGGAATTCTGCCTTTAATTTCGTTATCCTTAATTCTTTATAAAAGGATAATCATCTTGTACATATACATCATGATAAATCTCATCTGGCTCTGGATAAGGTGATTCTTCTGCAAATTTAACAGCCTTGTCAATGAGTTGCTTCACTTCATTTTCGACTTTATCAAACCACTCTTCGCCGGCATACTTTTTATCGTGAATCAATGTTTTTACCGTAATTAAAGGATCGCGGCCTTTATATTCCGCTAGCTCCTCTTTTGTGCGGTATTTTGCGGGGTCAGACATGGAATGCCCTTTATAACGATAAGTACGGATCTCCAAAAAGGTCGGACCCTCGCCTTTCCTCGCACGGGAAACTGCCTCATCCATGGCATTATGCACTTCAACGACATCCATTCCATCGACCGGCGCACTAGGCATATCGAAGCCTAATCCCATTTTATATATATCGATCATGTTTGTAGTCCGGGCGACTGAGGTGCCCATGGCATAACCATTATTCTCACATACAAATATAACAGGCAACTTCCATAGCATGGCCATGTTGAGTGTTTCATTAAATGCGCCCTGACGTACCGCACCATCTCCCATAAAACATACGCAAACATTTTTTGTTCCATTGTATTTTTCAGCAAACGCAATACCGGCTCCCAAGGGAATCTGCCCACCCACAATACCATGACCGCCCATAAATTTATGTTCCTTGCTGAAAAAGTGCATTGATCCGCCTTTCCCTTTCGAACATCCCGTAGCTTTGCCGTATAGTTCAGCCATGGCAGCATCTGCAGTGATGCCCTTGGCCAAAGCATGGGCATGGTCACGATAGGCCGTAATCGTCGAATCTTCTGGCTGTAAAACAGACATCGTACCCGCTACAACGGCTTCCTGACCTATATATAAATGACAAAAACCCCGAATCTTTTGCTGACCATATAATTGACCTGCTTTCTCCTCAAATTTACGCATGAGAAGCATTGATTTATACCATTCTAAATAGGTTTCTTTTTTAATCGCGATTGAACTCATTGCAACTTATTCTTAACAAAGATTTATGGTAGGCAAATCTAAACAATAGATTTGAGAAATGATAATCACGCCATATTTTTAAAACCATCTGTATGATATACTATACACCTTTGTATAAAAAACTGTTTTTTTATGTTAAAATATTTGGAAGCAATTGTGTTTTCACTTAGATTTGCTCCGCAAGTGTAAAAAAACAGTCACAAAAACATTCTGGAGGGTTTTCCTTTTAAACATGAGGTATATGAAAAAAACAATATTAGTGGCTTGTATGCTATTAACTATTCTCCTGAACACCACATTTGCCCAAAACCAAAAAAGTACAACTACCTCAGATCCTGATAATTTAGCTAAAGAATATTTTACCCAGATAATGGGTGTGGCCGCCTCGGCAACCTCAAGCACTAAAATGTACCAGTTCATATATGATTGGATTGGCACTCCTTATCATTTAGGGGGTGATTCTAAAAATGGTATAGATTGTTCTAAATTCGCCGCGCATTTATATGATCAGGTTTTTAATACAAACATCGGTTCGAACTCAAGAAATATTTATTCTAAAGTAGATAAAGTTAAAAAGGGAGATCTGAAACCTGGTGATTTTGTATTCTTTAAGATTCGCAGCAAAAGGATTACCCATATGGGCATTTATATCGGCGACAACAAGTTTGCCCACGCATCATCAAGCCAAGGGGTGATGATAAGTGATTTAGATGAAGCCTATTGGAAGCGGTATTATTATAATGGAGGTCGAGTAATGACCGCTGTGAATGAAAAGCCGGAAGAGATCCAATTGAATTAATTTCATTATACACAAAAGCCGGATGTATTATGAATGCATCCGGCTTTTTTATGCACGATATTTTTTTCGCATTCAAAAAATATGTACTTTTAGATCGATTGATAAATAGATGCCATCAAAGAAACTTACCATACTAAACGCCCAAGAGATTGCCGAGAAGATTACCCGTATGGCTTACCAGATCCTCGAAGACAATTTTGAACAGGATGTCCTTATTTTTGCGGGAATAGCCGACCGCGGGTATACCTTCGCCCAGCGTTTAAAAGAGGAATTTGAGAAGATTTCTTCAAAGAGAGTTAAACTGGTTAAGATCTCGGTAAATAAGCACGATAATACGTCATTCCCGGAAAATCCAACAATCGCAATAGAACAAGCTGATGGTCAGGTGTTGATCTTGGTAGATGATGTATTAAACAGTGGCCGCACTCTTTTCAATGGATTAGGAATGTTTCTGCATCTTCCATTAAAAAAGATACGGGTGGCTGTTTTAATAGACCGCAACCATCAAAGATTCCCTATTCTTAGTGATTTTACCGGGCTAAAACTCTCAACAGTACTCAATGAGCACGTGTCGGTTGTTCTCCATGACAAAACCAATAGGGAGAAAGATGTAGCTTACCTACTTTGAGTTTATTATTTCAATAGAAACACCCCTCTTGGGGAAAGGGAGAGATGTTTTATAACTGATTGATCCGTAAAGTCATCCCCGGTTTCAAAAGGTTGCTTTTTAATTCATTCATGGCCTTGATTGAAGAAACGCTACTGCCCCGGAACTGTTTGGATATTCCGATTAATGTATCCCCCTTCTTCACTTTATAGGTAATGTATTGCGACGCTTTTGTTGGAACAGCCTCGCCGGCATTGTTTATCTTTAATTTCTGTTCGGGTACAATGGTATTCGTTCTCAAGTGATTCCATACTTTTAAATCCTGCACCGTAACATCATAGTGTTTTGCAATCTCTTCAAGGGTCTCTCCCTTTCTCACCCTATGCACATTAGGGATTGCTTTACTGGCGGTGCTTGCGTTCATGACGCCCACCGTCTGAAGCTTGTCACCATTCTCCAATAAATGGTATAATTTCACGTATGATGTTCTTTCAATAGGGGGAACCACCAATCGTTCAGGGTCATTTATACTTCCGTTTATGACACCACGTTTATAAGAAGGATTTAGCAGGGCCAATGTATCTACGCCAATATCCAAGGCATTCGCTATAGATTTTAACGATACATTCCTGGTAACCATAATAAGTTCTGTATCTGTGTTCAGGGGTGTATATGACGGAATGATTCCATAGCTCTCGCAACGTTCAAGAACGCGATAAATAGCAATAAACGCGGGCACGTAATTGCGTGTCTCCTTGGGCAAATAAGGCCTGATATCCCAGAAATTAGGTGCTGCTTTGCTACTTCGCTGAATTGCCCGATCTACATTTCCCCTCCCACAATTATATGAAGCAATTGCCAAGAACCAATCATTGTATATAGCGTACGATTCTTTTAAAAACGTCGATGCTGCATAACTAGCAGCAATGGGATCTTTCCGCTCATCTACATAACTATCCATCTTCAAACCATAAGCTTTTGCAGTAGTATACATAAACTGCCATGGGCCTGTGGCTCCTACTCGTGAAACGGCGTGCGGATTTAGGGAAGATTCAATAATAGCGAGGTACTTTAATTCGGACGGAACCCCTGTTTCTTTGAAAATACTTTCAAAAATGGGGAAATAATAGGCAGACAATCCCATCATCTTCGCTAAATGCGAACGATAATCCCTTTTCGTAAAGCGATCGATATAGTTTTGGATATAATCGTTTGTACCGGTTTCTAGAATTTTCTTTATCGAAGTGGATAACTGGGAGGTTAATAAATGTTCAAAGTTTTTCCTCGCCAATTCCTGACCGGCATGTATTAAAGACAAAGAATCAATAGATTGGAGATGATTTTTTTCTATTTCATTCTTACCAACTACCGTCGTATCGGCATATCGAAAGTCAGAAGCTTCAGCGAGATGTAATCCCAGTATAACAACAGCAATTATAGTAAGGGCTTTTTTTAAAAGCATCTGTGCCTAATTGTATTGAGATAAAGTCTTCAATAGTTATATCCTTGCCGAAAAAGTATTCTCCCGCTTACTTATATCCAAAATAAACAGAAGCTGCTTACTGTGGTTCTTCTTTTGTATTCTCTTTAGGGGTTTCGTTCTGACCGTCTTTAAATTCACGGACACCTTTCCCTAAACCTCTCATAAGTTCAGGAATTTTTTTCCCTCCAAATAACAATAATACCACTACTACTATGAGAATAATCTCTTGAGTGCCCAATCCAAACATACCTAAAACCGTATTTAACATGCAAGTACTTAATTAACAATACAAATGAACAATATATCTTTTAAATATTAAAAGAAGATTACATACAAAAGTAAATAAAATAAATTAATTATGTGCAAGCCATGGTGTAGGGTTGATTGGGGAAGTCCCTTCCCACAATTCAAAATGCACTTCGGAAGTCCCTTCTATCGGATCTTTCGACGCACGGCCAATTTCCTGTTTAACGGAAACACTTTGTCCCCTTTTTACTGAAACAGACATCAGGTTAGAGTATACCGTAAAATATTTACCATGGCGAATAATTACAGCATACCCCGTTCCCATGATTTGAGAGACACTCAACACCACACCATTAAATACGGCACGGACGGCAGCTCCATCATTTGTGCGGATATTCAGCCCTGAATTATTAACTGTAACATTTCTGCCATAGGTATGTTGACCATAACCCTGTGTAATCGTTCCATTGGCAACAGGCCATGGTAGTTTGCCTCTGTTATCCATAAACTCACTGGAAAGTTTGGCAGCTTCAGGGGTTGCAGATAGCAAATTAGAGGCACTCTTCTTAGGAGCTTCTGCTTCTGTAGACTTAGGCGGCACCTCAACCGGTTTACCCTCGCTTTTTGCTTTTGCGGCAGCGGCGGCACGACGTGCTTCTTCTTCACGTCTTTTTTCTTCTTCAATCTCTCTCCGAATAGCGGCTTGTATAGCCCGGGTAAGTCGGTCGGCCTCCTGCTGCTTCTTGTTCAATTCTGCCTTAAATTCCTTTTCTTGGCTAGAAAAATTGCTAACCACCTTGTCTTTATCTTTTTTCTGGGCGCTCAATGTCTGCTTTTCTTTCTCTTGAGCTTTTATCAAGTCACTTTTTTCTTTCTTGTTTGCTGCTAGTTCTGCAATTTTCTTCTTAAGGGTTTCTTGTGTCTCTTCAATCTCTTTCGCTTGCTTTTTCCGCGATTCACTAAATTGTTGGAGGTACTTTATGCGTTTAAACGCTTGATTAAAATCTTTGGAAGCAAAAATAAACATCATCTTATTATACCCGTTTTTATTGCGAAAAGCAAAACGGACCATATCAGCATAATCTTTTTTTAACCGGACCAACTGATCTTCGAGTTTTTTGATCTCTTCTTGATTTTTTTGAATCTGCCGCTCGATAAGCCGCATCTCTGAATTAATAGTACTGATCTTCCGTTCGCGAAGGTTAATTTGGGCAATAAGGGCATTTACCTGTTTAATGGATAGTCTTTTATTGGTAGAGGTAGTTTGTAAGCTCTTGTTAAGCAGTTCAATTTCTTTTGTCAAACGTTCACGTTGCTGTTTCAGTTCAGCACTTGATTGTGCTACACTTACTTTAGCAAATAAAAAGAAGATAGAAATACATAATAACAACCTAATCAATCTCATTCTCTCTATCGATATGGATAGCAAAACCTGCTATTATTAACATCGCAATTATTTAAATTTTATTGCATACGAAGGTAAGAAAACTAATGCATTGCACAATAATCTAGAACCCGACGGTATGCACCTTCAATTAACCGGCTTAAATCCGGAAGGGATGGAGAAAGGGATATCTAATTCTTCATCCAAACTAATATTGTTATACTGCAAATCAGCTTTCAATGCCAGCTTAGGGGCCTTCAATCCTATTTTTACCCGCTGGGGGACTATTTGTTCCATCACAGCTTTAAACTCTTCATAAGTCGTTAACAGCGTTTGGCTTTTTTCTTTTTCTGCAAGCTCGGTGCTTTTAAGCTTATAATCATCCCCAAATCCTATCGTAAAGTCCAGATCTTGTTTGCTCCCGATGATCTCCATACCCGATGCAGTCTTAAAATAGTCCAATTGCGGATCTAGTGCAAAATCCATTGTATTACCAACTAATAAGCTCTCTATCTCCTCAAAAGAAAGCTCCCTGCTGGTAAAGGAATAAATATAATCAAATGGTTTATCTATAAATTTCCCTTCAATGCGGTTTATTATTTGTATACGCTCGGGAGTAATCAATACCCGGGCAGCTTCAATTCCCATAAAGACAGTAACTGAAACCCATATCGCCTCATTGTGTTTAATTCGTAAGTTCATTGTGGCATTGAACGATCGATCATTGACTGTCAAATTAGTCTTCGCTTTTCCACTATAAGTAGTATAAATAAGTTGATTAGACCCCAGCTTGTCAAGGATCCGTTTCTTTTCTAAACGGGAGACTTCTTTCCTAACCCCTTCTGTGGTTTCTGTAGCTTTTTTAACAGCACATCCTGATAATATTACCATGAATACCAGGGTGCCTATTATTAATCTATTCCACATACGTTCGGTTATTTATTTTTTTATTGAGTTTATCAACGTCTTCACCGTTGGCAATGGCGAGCTTGCGTGCTTTTGTCCATTGATTCAGGGCAGCTGCCTGATCGCCGAGTTTAAATAAAATATCACCATGATGTTCTAATAAGGTCGCTGATACATTCTCGGAAGATTCAAGGGCCTCTTTTATCCAATTCAATGCCTCGGCATATTTTCCTTGTTGAAAAAGTACCCACGCATAGGTATCTTGGTAGGAAGAATTACCGGGATTAATTTCGTTAGACTTCTTGGAATAGGAAGCTGCTTTTGCGAGATTTTCTTTCCGCAATGCCAAATAATAGGCATAATTATTCAAAATATAGGAATTATTGCTATCAATGGCCAGCGCCTCTTCATAGGCAATGTCTGACACGTCATGCATCGCCAATGCGTGGTACAGGTCGCCCAGGCTACTATATATTTGTAAAAGTAATTGGCTATTTGCAGGGTCAGCATTGTTTAATGCTCCTTCTAAATAAGGCCTCGCTTCTTCATACTTCTTATCAAGCAAAAAAGCATAGCCGGTAAATAACAAAGCCACCGGCCGGTTGGGCATTTCTATCAGTGTATTTTTACCATCAGTTTGCGCTTCGAGGTATTTTCCCAAAGCTACTTCCGTTTGCAATACCTGTTCCCTGACCATATCAAGTTTGGGATCAATTTGAAGTGCTTTTTTAAATTGAAGAAGTGCTTCTTCGGCCTTTCTTTGCTGCAATAGTATGTCTCCATAAAGCGCATAGGCATTTGCTTTTTCCGGATGGGTATCGATCAACACCACACATAAAGCATCTGCAATGACCAAAGCCTGCTCTTTTGGAAAATCATTAAAAACATTCAATAAGATCCTGATCTTGGGTTCAATATCAAACGTGCTATTGGCAAAGGCTTTCTTCAATTGGATTAAAACATCTTTGTCTTGCTTTAATTGTTGATAAGCATCTGCTTTGGTCAACGGTATATAAACATCATCTGGGAATGAATCTTCAACTTGTTCCAATATACTGAGTGACTCTTTCGGCTCTTTTAAATCTAAATAAAGGGTCGCCAGCATAATATATCCTTTACTAAGATCCGGGTTCTTTTGAATATAGCCCTTAATTTCCTGAATAGCTTTTTGGGGCTTTTCTTGTTTCATATAGACTAACTTCCTCCCCGAATACACACGTTCATCATCGCCAAACTTTTTCTCAATTTTATTATACAGGGCCAGGGCCTGGTCATATTCGTTATTCAAAACAAACGTGTACGCTTTATCAAGATAAAAGTTGATCTCCTCTGGTTTTAACTGGATGATACGATCCAGTACGGGAAGAAGGGCGGAATAATCTTTCGTGGTTTTATAAATATCTGTTAAGGCTATCCAATATGTCAGGTTCTGCGGATCTATCTTTGTGGCTCGTTCTGCCATATCTGCGGTCTCTTCAAATTTCTTCTCTGAAAAATAAATTTTGGCGAGTCCGAACAAGGCTTCATCGTGAGTAGAATCAAGATTTATTATCTGTGTGAAATGCTTCTTGGCATTTATGAAATCATGAATGGAAACCTCTTCCAATGCCTGATGGTACAACTGCTTTATACGGATAGAATCAACAGTAGTTTCATCTCCAGAAAGACCCGTCTGTTGTGCATAGCTCGATAAAGCAAACATACACGTTAGTATGGTTATGACCATATATCTCATCAGCACGCTCATCATAGCTTAATGCACACCTGTGTGACCATAACCTCCAGTTCCCCTGGAAGTGGTAGAAAGTTCTCCACTTTCTTGCCAGCTTATCCGTTCGTGCTTTGCAACAATCATTTGCGCGATCCGTTCTCCGTGTTTAATTTCGAAATCAGAATCTGAAAGATTCACCAAGAGGACTTTTATTTCACCGCGGTAATCCGCATCAATGGTTCCCGGTGTATTTAAAACAGTAATGCCATATTTCAATGCCAGACCACTACGTGGCCGGATTTGAGCTTCATACCCTATCGGCAATTCAATGAACAAGCCCGTATGGACCAATACCCGTTGCAGCGGTTTCAGTAGGATCGTATTTTCTTCCAAATTAGCTCTTAAGTCCAATCCTGCAGAGGCTTCTGTCTGGTAACCAGGAAGTGGATGATCGGATTTGTTTATAACTTTTATAATCATTCTTTTCTAACGATAATTTCTTTGAGTTGTTTTCCTTCTATTAAATATGAGACGATCAAAAATAAGACAAACAAGCTATTGCCGATGATTAAATCGCGGTTAAAAATACTGAAAGATAACCAGCTAATGCAAACTGCTGCAAAAATATAACCAACATTCTTGATTACATGGTATGGGATCGGATAATTTCTTTGACCCAATAGAAATGAAAGGATCATCATGATACCATACGCGCCCATGGTTATCCATGCCGAAGCTATATAACTATAATGTGGAATAAATATAATATTCATCACAATAGTAAAAAAAGCACCCACACCGGAAATATAGAGCCCATACCTCGTTTGGTCTGATAACTTATACCAGATGGATAGGCTCATATAAATCCCTAAAAAAACATAACCTAATAATAAGACCGGCACCACGGGCAAAGCCGACCAGTAAGTTGCCCGCTCTATGGCATTTCCCCCCTCAATAAAGTATTTTAAAATTTCAATATTGACTACCAAACCAACCATGATAAGCGACATGGAAATTACAAAATAGTCCATTACAAGGGCATAAGTCTTTCCCGCATTCATTTTCTTCGCCTGACTAAAGAAAAAGGGTTCAGCACCCAAACGAAAGGCCTGGACAAAAATACTTAAAAATATGGCAACCTTTGTCGCCGCACCATAGGCCCCCAAATCTGTCTTGGACACTTCTTCGGGCAGTAACTTTCCCAAAAATATGATGTCAAGCTTCTCATTGATGATGAAAGAAATATTCGCAATTAAAATGGGAAAACTGTACCAGAACATTTCCTTAATAAGTGATAGATCGACCTGTAACCTCAGAGCAAGAAACTCAGGCAATAATATGATAAGGGTTATTAGGCTCGCAATCAAATTAGCAACAAATACATAACCAATCCATCCGGGCTGATACCAACTTTGCATCCAGGCGGCACCGGGTAAGTTCTTTTCGATAATGACAGGGATGAAGAAAATGAAAAAAATTGTAAAACTTACAAAGATGAGGATATTAAAGACCTTGATCAATCCATAACGAAGGGGACGCTCGCTTGCACGGATCTGCGCAAATGGGATAACCGCCATCGCATCCGCCGCTAAAATAAATACAAAATAATGAATATATTTTATCGTATTAACAGGATCTGCTCCTGCCAAGATCCAAGTTGCAATATCATCAGCAAACAAAACCGTTGCTGTTACAAAAATGACCGTCAAACATAAAATAACAAAAAAAGTATTGCTATATACTTTCTCTTTCTTGTTCTCATGTTTCTGGAGATAGCGGAAAAAGGTCGTTTCCATACCAAAAGCCAAAATAGCATTGGTAATAGCCGCCCATGCATATAGATTGGTAAAAACACCATATACCGCTGCAGGGAATTTCCTCACAAGCAAAGGGGTCAAGACAAAATTAAGTAGCCGACCCATGATCGTGCTTAACCCATAAATCAACGTCTGGCCAGCGAATTTCTTAAGGTTTGACAAGAGCTCCTATTTGATCAACCACCTAGTTATCTTTTTTTATAATTTCAAAGTTACGATAGTTTTTTAGTCCAGATTCACTCTGTTCCAACTTTTCCACGATCGCATTCTCAGGTCCTTTGCGACACCAATCCAGAAACTGGCCCATTCTATATTGATCGGCTTCCGCTTCAATGGCTACAGATCCGTCTCGGCGATTCTTGATCGTTCCTTTTATACCCAGGTGATCTGCAACAGCCTTCGTACTTGCCCGAAAGAATACACCTTGTACTTTTCCAAATACAATAATATCCAAATGAATAACCATACTTGATTTTGTAAGATTTCCGACACAAATGTCAAGCCAACTTTTCTACATTTGAATCCGCGGTTATCGACATCCCCTCTACATTATTAATGAGATTTATTCCCGGTCGCTTTCCAATTCTGAAACTCCCAAAGGTATCATCTATTCCCAAATAACGAGACCCATTCAATGTTGCCCATGTCAATGTTTGATTAAAATCCAGGTCCGGAAAATACTGATGGAGTGTTTTGATCTCCGACAATATAGATAGGCTATTATTGGATGCCAAACTATCGGTTCCCAAAACGATAGGCTGTTCTGATTGAAGAAAATGGGTTAACTTAGGAAGCTTCCCTTCAATATATAAATTTGCATTAGGGCAAAGGCACCATGTTACATTGCTTCCATATCGTTCAATGAAGTTAATATCCTTGTAAGATGTATAAGTATTATGAACCAATAAGATTTTTTCCTTTTGAGGAAGCAATGGGATGATCGATTGAAGGGAGTTCCGCGCCTGCGGCTTGAAGAAGTCTATATTTTTATTCATATCCTCATAAAAAGCAATGAAATCGCCCGCCTTATAGCGATAAAATTTATTTTCCTCCTCGCTTTCCTGATTATGTATACTGATTAAATTAGGGCTATGATGACAAAACACTTTGAGAAATCTGAACAGCTCTTTACAAACAGAATACGGCGCGTGGGGTGTAATTGATACTGACATAGGGTGAAAAAATTCGCAAAGGTCCATTCCTTGCTTAGTAGCATCTTTCACTTTTTCAGGTTCCACACACATCATCTCAATGAATGTATGATAATACAGATTGCTCTTCAATTTAACCTCTCTTGAAATACCCGTATTGGAGATATCTCCAACCGCAACAATTCCTTCCTCAAACATATACTTATCTGCATTCTCCATTGCCATATCCAGGCTATCCCTATCAGGTTTAGGCAGACCCATAACCTGTTGCAGGAAAGAAACCAAACCGGTTTTGGAAGTCGTCTTTTTATATAAGTATGATAGTTCAAGATGACAATGGCTATTTATGAAACCGGGCGTAAGAATACCTTTATATTTCCTGATTTCTTCCCCTCGAAGTCGCTTATCGTTAATCGAGTATGTCCCCGTAATTTCATTCTTTTCATTGAGTGCCAAAACACCATCTTTTATTGGCGGACTTTCAATAGGAAATACATAATCTGCGGATAAATAAGTAATCATCAACAATGGGGACTTTACTGAATAAGTATTTTGTACAATTTTAGGAAAATTAATGCAGTAAATGAAACCTCCCTGAGTTTAAGGGCAAACCACAGGCACATCCAATAATAAAATGAAGGAGAACTTTCTTTTAAAAGCTTAACTTTGTCCTGTGGATATTAAAAACAAAATTGACATCCGGTCATTAAGCCTCCAACAACTTACCATTCGCCTGGCGGAAATGGGAGAAAAGCCGTTTCGTGCGAAACAGATCTACGAATGGTTGTGGCAAAAATCATGTGTTGATTTTGCTAAAATGAGCAACCTGAGTATTGACTTAAGGGAAAAACTGGAAGAGCTTTATTGTATTCAGAACGCCACTATCCTAAAATCCCAACGCAGCAACGATAAAACAATAAAGAACGTTTTCAGGCTAGCAGATTCAGAAATCATCGAAGGAGTGCTTATTCCTACACCCACTCGAATGACAGCCTGTGTAAGCTCTCAAGTAGGGTGTAGCCTTTCCTGTAAATTTTGTGCAACAGGCTATATGGAGCGCAAACGTAATCTCAGGGCTGATGAGATCTATGACCAGGTTGTACTCATCAGCCGCCAAGCACAGGAGCACTACAATATACCATTGAGCAATATTGTGTACATGGGTATGGGTGAACCTTTATTGAATTATGCACAGGTATTAAAATCCATCGAGTACATAACAGCACCCTATGGACTTAACATGGCTCCGAAGCGGATCACTGTCTCTACCGCGGGAATCGCGAAAATGATTAAAAAGCTAGGTGATGATGAGGTGAAGTTCAATTTAGCACTTTCTTTACATGCAGCGAACGATGACAAACGAAATGAGATCATGCCCATCAATGAACAAAACTCCCTGGAAGCCTTAACTGAAGCACTAAAATATTATTACGCGAAAACCAAAAACCCTGTAACCTACGAATATATTGTATTTAACCATTTTAATGATGACCTGGAGGATGCGGCTGATCTCGCTGCATTTTGCAAAAACATTCCATGTAAGGTAAATTTAATTGAGTATAATCCCATCTCTTTTGCTAACTTCGAAAACACCGCAATTGATAAACTTGATTTATTTGCAGAATCACTAAGAAAAAAGGGAATCATTACCAATATCAGAAGAAGCAGGGGCAAAGATATTGATGCCGCCTGCGGACAATTGGCTGGCAAAGAATCTGCAGGTAAATCAGCTTGAGGAAGATCCGGTTCATTCTTCAATCCAAGAATAGCGGCCATACTCTTTTGATCGCTGATAATATGCTCAATTATGGGATTCTATCGTTATGCAAACGACCTGATTTCATTATTCTTCCCTGAAGTTTGTCTGGGGTGCAACCGACCTTTAGTTTCCCAGGAAAAATACATTTGCACCCATTGTAGCTTTCACCTGCCCTATACAAACTTCCATTTGGATGCAGAAAACATAGCGTGCAAAAGATTCTGGGGCCGCATCCCCTTAAAAGCGGCCGCCAGCTATCTTTATTTCTCCCCCGGGTCTTTGGTACAACAAATACTGCATAACATCAAATACAAAAACAGACCTCACGCGGCTACTTTTCTAGGAAAGCAGTATGGCCTCTCTTTAAAAAAGACAAGTAGCTTTAACAACATTGACCTGATCATTCCGGTCCCTCTGCATAAAAAAAGGCTCCGGGCGCGAGGATATAATCAAAGTGAATATTTTGGTAAGGGACTGGCTGAAAGTATGGGTATTGATATGGAAACAGCTTTGCTGATCAGATCCCGCAAGACCGAAACTCAAACCATCAAAAACCGCTATGAACGCTACAAGAACATGCAAGATGCTTTTCAGATAATCAGGCCAAAAAGCCTTGAGAATCGGCATATTCTGTTAATTGATGACGTACTTACCACGGGATCAACGCTTGAAGCTTGCGCAAATGAACTTCTTAAAATACAAGGAACAAAAGTCAGTATAGCCACAATTGCTTTTACAAAATAAAAAAAGCAAGATCTTTTAATCTATATCGTCCGTCTTTTATAGCCAATGGATTTTTAGACCATCTTTTTCCATTTTTCTAAAATAAGTCATTTGACGTTTTGCATATTGATGAATGGATGTTTCCATTCGGGCATACATCGTTGAATAATCCAACTCTCCTTTGAGGTATAAGGTCACCCATTTATATTCCAGGCCATACTGAATTAATTTTTCCATTGGTACACCTTTATCAAGCAGGCTTTCTACTTCTTCAATCAAGCCCTCCTCCATTCTCTTTTGCAATCGGCGGCTGATACATTCCCGGCGAATATCGACTTCTGGATTCAACCCAAAAATAAGGTGCGGAATCTGCTGATGTCGTTTATGGAGAGCGGCAGGATTATCCTCCAATGTTTTCGCGATTTCTATCGCCCGGATTAAACGTTTCTTGGTGCTAACCTCGGCCCTAAAGGTACCTCTTAGAGGTGCCTGCTCGTATATATCTGTCAATTCCGCCATCGTCAGCTTTTCAAGCGCCTCTCGCAATTCTTCATTTTTTGGAATTGATGTGTGCTTAAAGTCTTGTAAAACAGACTGGATATACATTCCGGATCCCCCGCATAAAATAGCTCGCTTCTTTCGTAAATGAATACTATTCAGCGCCTGATAAAAATCTTTCTGGAAAACGGAAACATCATAATGATCTCCCGCATTCCTGATATCGATCAAATGGTAAGGAATCTCTCCATATTCTTTTAAATCTTTACCCGTTCCAATACTCATTCCTCGAAAAACCTGACGGGAATCAGCACTGATTATCTCCCCATCCAAGATTTTGGCAAGGGCAATGGATAGTGCGGTTTTGCCGGAAGCGGTGGGACCCAGGATCGTAATAAGCGGAGGGGAGTAACTGTTCATAACAGAAAAATGCAGAAAGGGGGACTTCTAATATAAATTAGTAGAATGCGAAAGATCCGCTGATACATTCAAACCCTTATTCTCTTCAATTTTTTTATCTACATAATTCGAATTCATAATTCTTAAGATACCCATATAGTCCATCTTGAATTCAATGGTTTCCCCCACTTGAATATCGCGAAGATTATCTCCTAAATCCAAAACAATCATATCTGAACTTGCACCCACAATTTTCATGTCATCGGCAATGGGAGTAAGGTGAGAAGTTTCGATATCCAATAAGCCCACATCTACGATTGCCCTAAAGGTAGATTCACCGGATAAACTTTGATCAAAACTTGCCTTATCCCCCGTAAGATTATACCCTATCTCTCCGGATGGCAACAATGGTTTTTCATTGAGCTCAATTACTTCGGCATACAGCTTAAAAACATCGTTATGCATGGCATCGTAAGGTTTATTATTGTACACATCGGTCCCCATAAACAACGTTTCACCTATCCTGAAATGATTTATGCCTGCCGGCAACAGTCCTTTATCAATAAGTGGAATAGTAACGGAGGCTCCCCCTGATATATAAGGAATGGTTTTGTTGAATTTCGCTTCCACCAATTGCGTATATAAAGAAAGTTGGATCAGTTTGTCAGCGTTGGGAAGAACACCATACATGCAAGTTAAGTTCGTTCCAATCCCTGTAACCTCAATATTTGGAAGTTCAAAAACCTTGGAGTAAAACGCTATGAATTCTTCTCTCATTACCCCTTCCCTCAACTCCCCCAACTCAATCATGATTACGATTTTATGAAGTTTACCAGCTTCTACAGCTGCTTCAGAAAGCAACTTAATGGTTTCAAATTCTGTATTAAAGCTTACATCGGCATACTTAATAACTCCCTCGACATTTCTCTTCGCAGGCGGCTTTATATAAACGGTCTGCACATTAGCATCGATGGATTTTATGATCTTTAAATTGGTAAGCCGGGAATCGCAGATTTCCTTTACTCCTAAACTTAGCACTTGTTCCAAGAATAATTTATTCCCACATAACAATTTAGCAACAACAGCCCATTCGATTTTATTTGCTTGGAACATTTTGTCCAAATGTTCGTAATTCTCCTTTAATTTTGTAGGATTTAACGTAATAAATGCCATTATAGTTGCTTTTTTAATCTCATTTCCAAATACTTATTGGTAAACCCCAATCGTTCGTACAGTTTTTTAGCGGGATTATCAGGTTCAACATGCAAGGCAATATCACCTTGGGCCTCCTCAATGGCTTTCTGCATTAATCCTTTCCCAATTCCTTTTCCCCGATGTTCGCGGTGGATAGCTATATATACCAAAATGTTTTCCGGGATATAGCCGTCCATGCCTGTTTTATTTACCACCACTGCACCAATAATCCTACCTTCTAATTTTCCTATAAGGGTAAAACCTCCAGGTTTAATGTCATGGGAAAGAGAGTAATCTATTGCCTTTTCTATATCCGGAATGGGATCTCCATATTGCTCTAACTCATCATATAGAAATTGTGCTATCATTGACCTCTTTTCATTGGATGGCATATTATCATGGTCATAACGGGAAAATTCAATCATGCTATTATGGTTATCATTAAAAACTATCATTCATTTACAAAAACCGGAAAGATAAATGCGAATGTTGGTTTTTCCGGTGAATAAGAGGAATACCGGAAACAGAAAAGGCGATTCATAAAGAAAGCCGGAAATGCTATTCCCCTACAGATATTTGAACTGCAAAGATAATAAAAATAATTTAACCCTGATTTATAAGCCATTGATCCCCGGTACACATCCGCATATGATGCATCGCTTTGCCCGAACAAAATCTCGACGGTTTGTTATGCAAAAGAATAGGTATAATCAAATGCTAAATGTAAATTTGCCTACCAGAGGCTCCAGAGTAAAAAAATAGGTTCGACTATGACTAAACTATCCGTTAATATTAACAAGATCGCCACCCTTCGAAATGCACGGGGGGGGAATACTCCAAATCTATTAGAAGCAGCTTTAGCTTGTGAATCATTCGGTGCACAAGGTATCACGGTACATCCCCGACCTGATGAACGCCATATCCGTTACGCAGATGTTTTCGATCTAAAAGCCCATATCCGAACAGAATTAAATATTGAAGGGAATTGTAAAGAACAGAAATTTGTTGATTTAGTTTTGGCAAATAAACCGGCACAGGTAACATTGGTTCCCGATGAGTTGGGACAGATTACATCCAACCATGGCTGGGACACCATACAGCATCAATCTTATTTAAAAGATATGGTGGCACTCTTTCACGATAAAAACATCCGGGTTTCCATTTTTGTCGATCCTGTTCCCAAGATGGTTGAGGCCGCGGTCGGAACTGGCACCGATCGAATCGAGCTATATACTGAAGATTTTGCACGGAAGTATCCCAAAGATGCGGAGATGGCAATAAAACCATATCAAAGCGCCGCCAAAATCGCTCAAGAAGTAGGCTTGGGCTTAAATGCAGGGCATGATCTCAGCTTGGAAAATATAGCTTACTTTTCACAGAATATCCCCGGATTGTTAGAAGTAAGTATAGGACATGCGCTAATCTCAGAGGCACTATATTTAGGACTTAAAAAAACAATTAAAGAATACCTGAGAAAACTTCCTTGATATTGAACGGCCCTTATCCCTTTCTGATTTTTCTCAAAATTGTTCCAGTTTTGAGAAAAAGAAGCTGCCTTCTACCTTCGCATTTTCATTTGAATCCGAGCCATGAACGGCATTCGCCTCAATAGATTTCGCGTATTTATTACGAATGGTCCCTTCTTTGGCTTTCGAGGGGTCTGTAGCGCCAATAAGTTCCCTAAAATCTTCAACGGCATTTTCTTTTTCCAGAATAGCGGCCACAATCGGACCCGAGCTCATAAAAGAAACCAGATCTTTATAAAAGGGGCGTTCCTTATGAACTTCATAGAATGCACCCGCAGTTTCTGCATTTAGATGCAAATATTTCATGGCCACAATCTTAAATCCTCCTTTAATAATGTCATTCAAAATAGCTCCAATGTGACCGTTTTCAACCGCATCAGGCTTAATCATGGTAAAAGTCTTGTCTGTCGTCATTATTTTTCTGTATGTTTTTGCAAAAATAGACTTTTATTTGCAAATCGCGCTTTATCCTACTTTTCTCCGGCTCATTTTGTAGTAAAATTTTTATAGCTTTGCTTTCTTTAATTGCTGCATGCTTACATTAGACAAGTTAAAAGAAAAACTAGCTAAAAAACAAAAGATTATTATAACCACTCATTATAAACCCGATGGCGATGCAATGGGCTCTTCTCTCGGACTTTATTATTGGTTATTAAATAAAGGCCATGACGTGCATGTCATTGTACCTTCTGATTATCCTTCTTTTTTATTTTGGATGCCAGGGCACAAAGATGTGATCATCTATACCGAGCAGACTGAACGATCCAATCAATTAATTACAGCAGCTGATATCATCTTTTGCATGGATTTTAATTCATTGTCACGTATCCATGATATGGAAAACCCTGTTCGGAACGCACAGGCAATGAAGGTGATGATCGATCACCATTTGTCACCTGAAGGGTTTGATGATTACCGGCATTGGGATAGTTCAGCGGCAGCAACCGCACAATTGGTTTACGATTTCATTGTAAACCTCATGGAAGATCGGACAAGCATCACACGGGATATGGCGGCATGTCTTTATACAGGTATCATGACCGATACAGGCTCTTTCCGTTTTCAGTCCACTTCGGCGGGGGTACACCTAATCGCCGCCGATTTAATTAGCCTTGGTGCCGAGAATTGGAAAATTCATGAACATGTATTCAATAGTTCAACCGAAAGCCGACTTAAATTTCTAGGATTCTGTCTGCTTAACCGCTTAGAAGTTATTCCAGAATATAATACTGCCCTTTTTGCCATTACGAAAGATGATTTGCAGCAATTCCAAATTACTACCGGGGATACTGAAGGTTTGGTAAACTATGCATTATCCGTAAGTGGAATTAGGTTAGCCGCACTAATCATAGATCGTTCAGAAAGGATTAAGCTGTCATTACGATCGATTGGCGACGTCCCCTGCAATGAAATATGTAGCAGGTATTTTAATGGTGGGGGCCATAAAAATGCCGCTGGGGGAAACTCAGTGGAGACCTTGGCGGAAACTATTGCCCGATTTAAATCAATATTACCAACATACAAAAATCTATTAACACAATAACTTTAGACAAGAAAATGAAAAAATCAATCATTGTTTTAGCCCTTGCGGCCCTGAGTTTAGCTGCGTGTCAGAAATACCAGGAAGCTGAAGGCGGTATGCTCTATAAAATCATAAAAGATAATGGGCAGGAGAAAATTAAAGAGGGCGATTTTGTGTCATTCGGCGCAATTATAAAAACCGGGGAAGATTCTACGGCTTTGATCAATACCTATGATTCGGGACACCCCAGCTATATGGCCGTCCAAAAACCCCTATTTAATGGCGATATTATGTCGGCCTTTTTAAAATTGGGAAGTGGTGACAGTGCCATATTCAAGTTGAACGCTGATAGCATGGTGGCCCATGGAATGCAAAAACCCGAAGGCATGCAAACCAGCCATATGATCTATGAGATTAAAATTAATCATGTTATTCCCAAAGGGGATCTAACAGATAGTGTATGGAATGCACAAGTAGAAGAATATATCCAGGCTGAACAGGAAAAAATAAAAAATGCGGAAGCAGGGAATATTAAAAACTATGTTGAGAAAGAAAAACTAACTGCCAAAACAAGCCCTTCCGGTATGCTATATGTTATTGAAGAGGAAGGCAAAGGTCCGATAGCACGAGCCGGTGACACCGCAAAGGTCAACTATACCGGAACTTTTCTAAGTGGGACAATCTTCGACACGAGCATCAAAGAGATCGCACAAAAAGAAAAAAGGATATACAATCCCCAACGCCCTTATGAACCATTAACTACAGTTGTAGGGTCAGGGCAACTTCTATCAGGTTGGGATGAGGCTTTGACTACCTTCCCCGAAGGAACAAAAGTAAAAATCATCCTTCCGTCAAAGCTTGCATATGGTGAACAAGGGTCTATGCAGATCGGTCCTTATACACCTTTGGTATTTGATCTCGAAATCATCGATATTATTCCTCAAAAAGGAGAGAACAAAACCGAAACCCCGGCCAAGTAGATACTTTTCGGGAAACAGATCGTTAAAACGCCTTTTGGAAATCCCGAAAGGCGTTTTTTTAATACATTTGTAGCATGCAACTGACAGATACACATACCCATATTTATTATCAGGAAGGGGAAGCGTTACAAGCACAAATGCACCGCTGCTTCGACAATCATATTGATCGGCTATTCTTACCCAATGTTGATGTCGCCTCAATTGAAAAGGTGATGAAAACGGCAAGTGCATTTCCCGGGAAATGCTTTCCCATGTTAGGCCTGCACCCCTGTAGTGTCAACGATAATTTCAAAGAAGAACTTTCAGTCATCAAACAAGCGATTGAAGAAAATGAGGTGGTAGCTATTGGAGAAATTGGCCTCGACCTTTATTGGGATAAGTCCACGTTAAAAATTCAACAGGAGGCTTTTCAGGCCCAGGTATCATGGGCCAAAGATAAAGGATTGCCTATCGTAATCCACTGCAGAGAAGCCTTTAATGAACTTTTCGAGCTTTTAGAGGACCTTAATGATGAAAAACTATCCGGCATTTTTCACTGCTTCACCGGAACTATAGAGCAGGCAAGAAAAGCATTAGACCTTGGCTTCTATTTGGGAATAGGCGGTGTAGTAACGTTTAAAAATGCCGGATTAGACCAAGTGGTCCGGCAGATAGGATTAGAACATATTGTTCTTGAAACCGATGCGCCATATTTAGCGCCCGCTCCTTATCGCGGTAAGCCTAATGAAAGCAACTATTTAATTTATATTGCGCAAAAAATCGCAGATCTTCATCAACTATCTATTGAAGAAGTAGCGGCCATCACTACCGAAAACTCAAAAAAAGTGTTTCATATTTAACTGTTCTATATAAGATCCCTAACTAATTTAATCCTCTTTATGAATAAAATATTTGTACTTTATACTGGCGGTACGATCGGAATGGTAAAAGATGAAACCACAAATGCTTTTGTCCCGTTCAATTTTGAACTTATTCAACGAAATGTCCCCGAGCTAAACCGACTCAATTATTCCCTGACTATCCATTCTTTTGATACGATCATTGATTCTTCCAACATGCAACCGGCTATTTGGATTGAAATGGCCAATTTGATCGATAAATATTACAATGAATACGACGGGTTTGTCATCCTGCACGGTTCTGATACCATGGCGTTTTCCGCGTCGGCCTTAAGTTTTATGTTGGAAGGCCTACAGAAACCCGTTATTTTATCGGGCTCGCAATTGTCAATTGGTGAGATCCGGACAGATGCAAGGGAAAACTTAATTACTGCTCTTGAAATTGCATCCGCAAAAAAGGACAGTCGCTCGTTAGTGCAAGAAGTAGGTATCTATTTCAATAGCCAGTTGTATCGTGGCAATAGAACGTTCAAATACAATTCGGCAAAATTCGAGGCATTCCGATCTCCAAATTATCCCGTACTCGTCGACGCCGGGGTACACTTAAAATACAATGAAGCTGCATTATTGGATAATAGTAATAAGAAATTCGTACTGCATATTACACTTGACAATTCGATATCTATTCTAAAGCTTTATCCCGGTATTAGTAAAAAAGTAGTTCAAAGTGTTCTCGAATCAGACACCAGATCAGTCATTATGGAAACTTTCGGCTCCGGAAATACGACAACTGCCCCTTGGTTTTTGGAAATGCTCCGCCAGGCAATACAAGAGGGCAAAAATATTCTTAATATTTCCCAATGTAAAGTAGGTTCGGTAGAGCTGGGCAGGTATGAAACCAGTAAATGGTTAAAAGATATGGGTGTATTGAGCGGCTATGATATGACTTTCGAGGCAGCCGTCACCAAGTTAATGTACTTGCAGGGCCAATTTAAGGACCAGGCAGAGGTGGCTCATTGGGCCGAAATAAATTTACGTGGCGAGCTCACAAGAATAGAATAACTATTTTATATGTATCTTTAATGAAAAGCGTCAGTAATGAAATTAAAACTCCTATTACCGGTTTTATTCCTGCTCTCTGGGTGTATCATACAAAACACGACTACCCTTGTTCATAAAAAAGATGTTGCCCGATTGGTAAGTACGCTCTCGGCTGACAATATGGAAGGCAGAGCCTCTTTTAGTCCTGGAATCTCAAAAGCCGCGGATTTCATTTCCAGTGAATTTAAGAAGGCAGGCCTGATGCCTTTAAATCACAATTTTAGACAAACATTTCAGGTACGAAGCATTCAGCCGACGCACATTGAAGTTACCATGGATGGAACCGATATTCCGGAAGATAATGTATTGGCTTTCAGCGATCAACCCGGACTACAATGGAATACAAATCCTGACGTTGCCATCATGGAGATAAAAGCAGGCGAAAACTTTATACAAAGGCTGAGGTCCATTATACAAGGCAGCAGCGATGCTTTGGTAATCGTGGATACTTCCTTTTCGTCTTATTTTAAGAACCCTTATTTCAAAGGCGAAAAAATCAAAATGCCCGGAGAAACCGATACGCCAGGTAACAAAATATTCGTCATCCATGACAAAATACCGCACTCTTTTCGTGTAAGCCTCAGCAATTCAATTGAAGAGAAAGAGTTATTTAACATTGTAGGAGTGTTAAAAGGCAAATCCAAAGCCGATGAAATCATTGTTTTTTCAGCGCACTACGATCATATTGGAATTATTGATGCTGTAAAACAAGATTCTATCGCGAATGGTGCCGATGACGATGCCTCTGGGGTATCGGCAATCATCAGTCTCGCCAATGCTTTTGCCAAACAAAACGACAATGAAAGGACATTGATCTTCGTAGCATTTACGGCAGAAGAAATCGGAGGCTATGGTTCCAGGTATTTTTCTGAACAATTCAATCCTGAAGACATAAAAGCCATGATCAATATTGAGATGATAGGAAAAGACTCAAAATTCGGCCCGAACTCGCTATACATAACTGGTTATGACCGATCTGATCTAGGGAAGATTATGCAGAAGCATGTGAAAGGAACTGATTTTAGATTCTATCCCGATCCTTATCCTGAACAAAACCTTTTTTATCGCAGCGATAATGCAACGCTCGCTGCATTAGGTGTGCCGGCTCATTCATTTTCAACCGTTCAAATTAACAGCGATCAGTATTATCATACCGTAAAAGATGAATTCAGCACCTTAGATGCGAACAACATAGTAGCATCCATTAAAGCCATATTCATAGGGAGCGAGGGTCTTGTCAATGGAACGGAAACACCCTCGAGAGTAGAAGTACGAAAATAATATCGATCGAATCTCTGTGATATAAATTGAGCCGCTAGACCCGATTTATACGGAAATCAATGGAATGGATACGATGATTTCAGTGCCTTCAGAACTTGAAAGAACATTGGTGTCACCTTTCAGATAGTGAGCCCGACGATGGATGGATCTTAAACCCATACCGGATTTTTTTTGGTTAGCATTCTTTTGATCAATACCAATACCATCATCGCTGATCGTCAATATCAAATTATCCTCTTCTTCATAAACTAGGATACCTACATTCTTTGCTTTTGCATGCTTGATAATATTGATAATTGCTTCCTGGATAATACGGAGTAAGGCAATCCGGGTATCTGTATCCACATTGACTATTGAATTATCGTCAATATGAATAGTTTTATTGTAGCGGCTGTCGGGCAAAGCATTATCTGTAAGCAGCCTTATCTGTTTTTCGAACGAAATCTCCTGTTGTTCACTAGCGGTCTTGAACCATTCATGGCTCTTTCTTCTAGCGGCTTCATAGGCATTCGTTGTTACTCGTTGCAGATTGTCCAATTTGCTTTTTAAGGCAATGTCTTTCGTATCCATTGACAGCATCTCCAGTTGATATTTAATGGCAGCTATAGAAGACGAAAGACCATCGTGAAGATCCTGTCCGAGCCGTTGCTGTTCTTCCCTTACAGCTTGATGCTTGGCTTCTTCCATAGCGATGATCTGCATATTCGCGGCATCGTTAAGGGCAGCCACCAACGCTTTTGCTTTCCTGCCCCGATTGAGCATGACCAGGTAGATGGCAAGTACAATAAGTGCCGCAGCAAAAGAAATAATTATCAGCAAAAGCGTACGTTTCTCTTTGACGGCTTCCGATTTTTGAAGGTCAATTTTTGTGTTTTCGGCTTGGGTATAGGCATAGAGCAGATTGTCCATTTCTGCCATTAATGCATTCTTCGCATTCCGCTCATCAGCAAGGGCTGCGGTCAAGTACTTATTGCTCCCGTTCAGATCACCTCTTATGGCTTGTAGTTTGGCATTGTATTCATTAATCCGTGCTTGCTGATTTTTCGCAAGCAGTGGGAGTGACTCAAATTTTTCGACGTAAAAACTGGCGCTATCGATGTTTTTTATAGCGAGGTAATGATCTATTCGCCAAGGAAAAAGGTTTTGATCTATAAAATAATCTCCCTGGTCTTTATACGTTGCTTTTAATGCGGCGAGACTATCCAGCACACGACCAACTTCTATATGATCTCTCTCAAACAAAGCCACGTAATATTCGGTTACCAACCTAAAAAAATCATTGTAAAACATATACTGCCTGTTATCAGCAGCTCTATCCCTAATCGCAGCACTAATGCGATCGACTAATTGAGCGGTTTGATACACAGCTGTCGTATCCCCGGTTTTGACATACGAGTCGACAACGCCCGCAGACACGATGGTGAGGGCTTCCATTCCGGTTGCGACATCAACCTGACTTTTTCGTAACAAAGCCGGTAAGGTTTCTAGGTATGGTTTTTTATCAATATACTGTGCGATAACTTTATCGTATAATTCTTCCGCCATATAAATCTGGCTTTTTGTCGAAGCTTCTATCAACGGATCCTTTTCGCCATTATGTTTATATTCCTGATTTACTTTTTCCGCATAATACATTGAAGCACCGGCTTCTTCAAATGCACTGGCATTGTTCAAAAAAATGACATAGTAGTTTTTACGGTGTTCATCATGGTGCTCCGCACTCCAGGCGATCTGATTGTACAGGCTAAGGAAATCTGTCAGCTCCTGTGTCGTGAAATGAACGCCGTCATATATGTACTGATGTGCTAAAGCATAAGCGCTGTCGAGATATTGCTCAGCGGATAGTTTATCTGTATGATAGGCATCCTCTAATTTGTCAAAATCACTTCTAGCTTTCGCAACAGATTGCCCCGCAGCGATTTGGTTTTGGGTAATCATAAGCAGGAAAAACAGACTAAGGAAACAAATGATTCGTGACGGACGTGATTCAACTTTCATGGAGGTCAACTTAGCTAGTTACATTGGCTTACAGCAGTCCCGGCCTTCACCCAAACAATCTTAACAATCGATGATTGGAAAAAGGGGAAATGGATGCTAAAATATGTAAAATCACTGATTCCCAGAATATTTTTAGAAGCAAATGTAATCTAAAAATGGGGAGTTGTAAGGCGTCTATCGGTCAGAGCCCGCGTAATACGTGCCGGGTTTTGCTCTTTAACAAGACATCAGCTACTGAAAGAAACAGAAGAACCCCGGTTACCAAGAACAAACTATTCTCGACAAAAAAGAGGCATATCAAAATTAGGAATGGATTAGTCCCCTTTTTTCATTTTAGTAGCCCCGACCAGAATCGAACTGGTATCTAAAGTTTAGGAAACTTCTATTCTATCCGTTGAACTACAGGGCCAAATTTACCTGTGCAAAAATAGGGTTTCCTTTAGAATTTACCCATACTTATTAGAATTTATTATTTAAGGTACCTATATCGATAAATACATGATTCAGCAAATAGATAAAATCTATAAAGTGATCGATAAAAGATATAAATTCCCCTATCTATATATTGTATCTTTGCAACAAATAAAAATAAAAAAATGATCACTATAGGAGAAACATTCCCATCGTTTGAAAAACTAGCGGTGGTAAGCACAGAAAAAGGGAAGGAATTTGAAACCATTACATCCAAGTTCCTGGCAAATGATGATGACGTTTGGACAGTAATGTTCTGGTGGCCGAAAGATTTTACTTTCGTTTGCCCTACCGAGATTGCTGAATTCAACAAAAACTTTGGGGAATTCCGGGACCGCGACGCACGCTTAATCGGTGCATCCACTGATTCTGAATTTGTTCATCTAGCTTGGCGGAAGGATCACGAAGATTTACGTGACCTTAAGTTCCCCATGCTCGCCGATACTTCTAAATCCCTCGCTGATTCTTTAGGAATCTTAGAACCCAATGAGAAAATAGCCTATCGGGCAACATTCATTGTTGACCCACAGGGAATCGTTCGTTGGGTCAGTGTGAATGATTTAAATGTCGGCCGGAATGTGAAAGAAGTACTTCGGGTATTAGACGGTCTGCAAACGGATGAATTATGTCCTTGTAATTGGGAAAAAGGCCAAGAAACCATCCAAGCCTAATATTTTTCTCACTTCAAAAATTTCCGGAGGCTGTCTCAAAAGTCAAAAAAATACCGTTATTGTGACTACAGTGGAGCGAAATGGAGAAATCTATTTTTTTGATTGTCAATTTTTTAGATTTTTCGACTCCACTTCGTTTCTCTCATAAATGACGAAAGACTTTTGATACAGTCTCTTTTTTAACAAGAAACATCAAAATATATGAACGAAAGCACAGAATTAATAACTGAATTTCTGAATCAGATAGGGTTAGAAAATAACTACAGAACGGCTCAGTTAAGTCTCTTGGAAGAGGGAGAATCGCGGTATTTACGTGACTTCAAGATAAATTTCAATAGTATTCTCTCTTCTGATCACCTTTCAGAAAAAGAAGTGGGCTTATTGGCACTATCCATCGCCTCCAACAATAACAACAAACCATTGACTACATTTTTTTCAAAGTTTTCTGAAGAAAATGGTGCCACAAAAGCAGATATAGCAGAGGCCGTCGCTTGTGCATCCTTATTGGCATCGAATAATGTTCTTTATCGGTTCAGGCATTTTACAAAAAAAGAAAAATATAGCCAGATCCCTGCACGTATAAGAATGCACATCATGATGAAGCCTGTTTTAGGAAAAGAGTTCTTTGAATTAATGAGCTTGGCAGTATCGGCAGTAAATGGATGTGAGTTGTGTGTCAATTCACATGAAGATTCATTGATAAAACTAGGCGCAACGGAAGAACGTATCCATGACAGTATCCGCATTGCCTCCTTGGTAACGGCTACGGGAAAAATAATTTACTGAGGTCATATTTTATCAATTGTGGAAAACAGACCATTTGTGTGGAAAACTTATTTCCATCACTAAATATAATTTTGTATTTTTATCACCATTAAGGTTGAAGCCTTAAAGCCAAAATTTTTAAAGTACAGATTCAATATAATACATGCAGGGATGCACTAGAAGCCAGCTTTAAGGAACCAGAAAATTTTAATTGTTGATTTTTTACAAAAGCCGTTACTTAAAAGCGACGGCTTTTGTTTATTGCACGAATGTTATACGCTTAACTATTTATCATATTTAACCATTATGGAAACACATACCCAACCTTCATCAGACAGCTTGTATTTAATTCTCGGACTTATTTTCGGTGCGCTCATTGGTTTCGTGGTGTCAGAAAACTTCTTGGGAACCTTTATTGGTTTAATTGTCGGTTTGGGTTTCGGAGCCTTCTTTAATAACTTTTTGGTCAAAAACAGATCGTAATCATCTAAATCCGCCAGGATTCAACCCGCCAAATAAATTATATTTCACCCCCGGTATCCCATCATGTAAATATTTGTTTAGGGATTAAACCTCCAATCGCAATAATTGTCTAAATGCCATAACTATTGCGAAATGACTAAGATATACCTGCTTCTTCCTATCCTCTCTTTTCTGTATACATCAGCTTATACCCAAAGGATGTCACAGGAAACAAGCCAATGGGTAGATGCTGTTCAAATTGACGGAGTATTAAATGAATGGGGGGATTCGCTTACCTATTACTTTGAAGATCAAGACTTATATTATTCGGTTGCCAATAATGAAGATTTCTTATTTGTAACAATCCGCGTAAAAGATAGGCAAAAGCAAATCCAGGCCTGCCTTAACGGCTTTGATATTATGGTAAACAAAACGGGTAAGCGGAAGGAGGGTCCGGCCTTAACATTTCCCCTTCCCAATAGGGCTGCTTTGCGAAGCATAGATAACCGTTATGAAGAAGTAAAGGACATTCGGATAAAAACATTAAATGCGGTACGTGCCTTCCACGTAAAGGGATTCCCCGCTATCCTTGACGGTCCCATTTCCTTAGAGAACAATTATGGTATTCAAGCCGCCGCAAAAATTGATTCATCAGATAACCTGTGTTTTGAAGGGGCATTGAGATTAGATCAATTGGGCTTAACAAACGGAAAGCCTTTTGCTCTTAACATTAAAATCAATGGAATTGTGAAATTAAACTATACTTCCGCGGGGTCTATGAACCAGCGCAGAAGATACCCCTATGGATATAGTGATTATCCACGTACAAGAGTTGTAAGTAGAGAAGAACCAGGTGCCTGGCATTTATTCTCATTAGCTTCTAAACCATAATTAATCATAATCTCGCAAAAATGAGACCCACCTACAGAACCTCCGCGGTTTATGGCCGAGAAATGCTCGTTCTTTCTTTCATGTTATTATTTGCTTTGACTGCTTATTCTCAGAAAGGTAAAACAGTTAAAGGTGTATTACAGGATTCTACGAAATCTAGCATAATAGCGGCAACGATCAAATTGGTTTCTACAACCGATACCCTTAGCGCCGCAAGTAACGCTGACGGTAGTTTTTCTTTTGAAAACATCCATAGCAATAGTTTTACACTTATCGTAAACAGCTTGGGGTATGAAACCCTGTTTAAGCCGGTAACTTTTGAAAAGGAAAAAACAGTGTTGGATATCGGCACACTTATCATGAAACAGGGTTCACAGTTGCTAAATGAGGTTACGATTGATGGAACACCATTAATTACCGTCAAAGAAGATACATTAGAGTATAAAGTCAAAGATTATAACCTCAAAGAAGATGCAGTTACAGAAGACTTGTTGAAAAAGCTTGATGGGGTAGAAGTTGATAAAGACGGAAATGTAAAGGCCCAGGGTGAGGATATTAAACGCGTACGTATTAATGGCAAAGATTTCTTTGGTGGGGATGTAAAAACAGCCACTAAAAACCTTCCGGCAGAAGTAATCGAAAAAATACAGATTATTGATGATTATGGCGATCAGGCCAATTTAACAGGAAACCGGTCGGGCGACCCGGAGCGCATCTTAAATATCCAAATTGCACCCGAAAAAAATAATGGGAACTTTGGTACATTCCGCATGGGGGGCGGCTCGGAAGAAAGATACCAGGCTACCGGGATGTATAATTCTTTTACAGATACCCGGCAGCTCTCTGTTTTAGGGAACCTTAATAATACAAATGCCTCCTTATTTGATTTTAATACACGTGGTAGTGGGGCGAGAAGAGGGCGAAGAGGGGGTGGTGGCGGAGGAAGAGGATGGAACCCTAACGGGTTAACCAATGTCGGTTCCTTGGGCCTAAATTACCGCAAATCGTTTTTAGATGAAAAACTGACAACGTATGGAAATTATAGTTATAGCCATACGGATAACAATACCTTAAGCAACTCATTAAATCAGTATAACTATACGGATAGCACGATTATTAATTCCCAAAATAGTGATAAAGGCACCCTTGAGGAAAATCACCGATTTGACTGGAATGTGGAGTATAAGCCTAATGACAGAAGCTATCTTAAAATCTCTCCAACATTCTCACTGAACGATAATAAAGGCTCTTTACTGGAAAGCGAGGAATATCAGACAAATGAGGAACTAACGAATGTGGTTGCCAGAAATAATACCAACAATTCTTTATCTCCGGATATTGGAATCAGTGGGTTATTTAATCAAAGACTTAATGAAAGCGGAAGAAATATATTTATGGATTTCTCCTTGAATACTGCCAAAACCCAACAAGATCGTGATGAGATCGTAAACACTTTGCTTTATTCATCTGAAAATCCGGATAGTTTATATCAACGTCAATTGATTGATCTAGATAATAAACGGCTTAACGGAGGTGCCTCAATTTCTTATACCGAACCATTAAATGAAAGGGCAAAACTCGAATTTAGTTACAATTTCAATTTTGCAAATTATGATAATGATAGAGTGGCGCGGGATGTCAATGAAGATGGGGGTAGTACTATAAATCAAGCAAATAGCAATGTATACAACTATTCTTTCAATACCAACCGCTTTAGTTTAACTTACCGTTATCAAACAGGAAAGTTGAATTATTACCTAGGGGCAAGTGCCCAACCTTCTTTATTAAAAGGGAACACGCAATTGGATGGGGAACCTATCACCTTTCAAAGAAAAGCCATCAACTTTGCTCCGGTGGCCCGTTTTGAATACAAGTTCAGCAGAACAAAGGGACTGAATATTACCTACAACGGGGATGCCAACGAACCTGGTTTTTCTCAACTGCAACCTATCAGGGACATTTCGAACCCACAATTCCCCATAACCGGGAATCCAAATCTAGATGCTGAGTTTTCCCATAACATACGCCTTCGGTTTAATGATTTTAATAGTCAAACAGGAACTTCCTTCTTTGTTTACCTCAATGGCACATTAACTGAAGACAAGATCGTGAGTAACCGCATAAAAAGTTTCAGTGACCTCTATGGCCTGGTACAGGAAACCCAATATCTGAATACCGATGGGTTTTATAGCATGAGAGGATTCTATAATTATTCTAAGTCATTTCTCAAACGCAAGTACGTGGTATCGGTCAATGGGTCGATAAACTATAATAACAACCTGTCATTCGTAGATAGTGAAAAGAATATCGCGAAAAACTGGGTGCTCTCGCAAGGGTTAAACCTACAAATTAACCCCAAAGAATGGTTGGAAATAATGCCGGGCTTACGATATTCATTCAACACAACACAAAATAGCCTCGCCAATACGAATCTAAGGAATATAAAAACCTGGTCTTATAACATGAACAGCAAAGTTTATTTTATTCCGACACTGGTATGGGGTCTGGATTTAAGCAAGATGACCAACAATGGTTATTCAAATGATGTTGATGCCAATCCTTTTGTGATAGATTCCTATATCGAAAAACAATTTCTCAAGAGTAACCGGGGGGCTATAAGACTGCATGCATTTGATCTTCTGAACGAGCAGGTAAATATTTCAAGAAATGTTACAGAAAATAGTATACTTGATAGTCGAAGCAACCGATTAGCACGATATTTCATGCTTTCCCTGACTTACCGTTTTCAAAAGTTTGCCACAAATGCGACTCCTCCACCATCAGAACAACGGGAGTGGGGCGGTCCTCCAAGACATAGGAATTTCTAATCTGCCTCTTGGGGGCCACGTGCCATGGAATTAAAGACGATATCCTAAACAGTTTTTAATACATTTGTCATAAATGGAATATCAGCTTATTACCTTGTCCAATGGCATACGCATTGTTTTTAAATACGCACCTTTCGCTATCGCGCACGCTTGTTTACTGATCAATGCGGGCACCCGTGATGAACCCAAAGGTAAATTCGGACTAGCACACTTTATTGAGCACCTTCTGTTTAAGAAAACAGCAAGAAGAAATACGACCCAGATTCTAAATTGTTTAGAAGTAGTGGGTGCCGATTTAAATGCCTATACGACGAAAGAATATACCTGCATACACGCTTCTTTTCTGAACGAGCATCTCGCCAGGGCATTGGATCTCTTCGAGGACATTACCTTTCATTCCGAATTTCCGGAAATAGAAATGCACAAAGAGAGGGGAATTATACTCGATGAAATTGCATCCTACCAAGATAGTCCAGAAGATTTGATTTCAGACGATTTTGAAGATATCATTTTCGATAAACATCCCCTCGGACATAATATATTGGGAAACGAGGAAAGCTTAATCTCTTTTACAAAGAAAGACATCGACGAATTTATACAAGAGAATTATACGCCCGACGGAATTGTTATTGGCATTACCTCCAACCACACGGCTAAAAAAATCAAAGCTTTATGTGAAAAATATTTCGGTGATCTCCCTTACCGGTCCTCAATTCCCAAGCAAAAATGTAAGGTTCACCATCAAGTAGACACGGTAAAGGTAATAAAACCTATTAATCAAATCCATTACATGTTAGGGTCTACCGCTTATGACATCCATCATCCCTACAAAACCGGCCTGGCCTTATTGAATAATCTTCTCGGTGGAATGGGAATGAGCAACCGGCTGAATATGGAAATTAGGGAAAAATACGGTATCGCCTATACCATAGAATCAAACTATTCGGCGTTTTCCGATACAGGAATTTTTACAATTTACCTCGGTACAGATGTGGATAAGGTTAATAAAGCACATCAGCTATTGGGTAAAGAGCTTAAAAAACTTCGACAAAAAAAATTGGGCCCTACGCAATTGAGCCAAGCAAAGCGAAAATTCATTGGACAAATCGCTTTGGGTGAAGAAAATAGAATAGCGGTAATCACTTCAATGGCAAAAAGTGTCTTGGATTATGGATATGTAGAAAGTTTAGAACAGATTTTTTCTAAAATAAGGAGTGTATCAGCAGAACAGATCGAAGAAATCGCGAATGAGATCCTCCACCCCAACCAATTAAGTAGTTTACTCTATATTCCCGCAGACGAAGAAAGTAGTTTTCATCTCCAAAAAAATAGTAATTTTGTAGACCAAGAAGCTGCCAATAAATCGTCAAAAAAATGAAGTTACCCATTATCGCATACGGTGATCCTGTTTTACGTCAAAAAACGAACGAAATTGAAAAGGATTATCCCGACCTGCACTCCTTGATACAAAACATGTTTGAAACGATGTATGCGGCTTATGGGGTAGGCTTAGCGGCTCCTCAGATTGGTCTGCCCATCCGTTTATTCGTCATAGATGGCGAACCCTATGCTGACGATGAGCCTGACATGAAAGATTTTAAAAAGGTCTTTATCAATCCGGAAATATCGGATGAATCTGGGAATTTATGGAGTTATAATGAAGGTTGCCTTAGCATTCCCGATATTAGGGAGGATATTAACCGTAAGGAAAAGATCGTTATTCATTATTTCGATGAAAACTGGAATGAACATGAAGAGACTTACACCGGCTTGGCGGCACGCATCATTCAACATGAATATGATCATATAGAAGGGAAACTTTTTACCGATAAAGTCAGCCCCCTTCGTAAAGCGATGTTAAAGGGTAAATTAGATGCTATTTCCAAGGGAAATGTCGAGGTGGATTATAAGATGAAATTCCCACGTTTAAAAAGGAGAAGATAAGCTTATCCACCAATTATCGGCAAAGAAAGCTTGAAACGAACCGATAGTATCCTGATTAATACAACGGATAGGGTACTTATAAGAATATTCAGGATAGGGTCGACATTAAAATTTGATAGTACAATATAAAGGATTGCACCAAAAAGGCAAGCTGTAGCATATATTTCCCTTCTAAAAATTAAAGGGGTTTCATTCATTAATGTATCGCGTATTACGCCACCCATTACTGCAGAAAACATCCCTAAAACAACCGCAGCGGCTTCCGGTACACTAAAAGAAAGGGCCTTTTGTAAACCTACGATTGTAAAAAAGCCTATCCCCAAAGCGTCGAACAAAAAGAGTGTCTTATGAAGTTTTGATAACATTTTTTTGAAAACGATAGTGATTAATACCCCAAGGCAAATCGCCAATAAATAGTTGGAATCAAGTACCCAAACAGGATTGGTGTTCAAAAAAACATCCCGAAGACTTCCACCTCCTATCGCCGTAACAAAACCTGAAAAGGCAATGCCGAACAGGTCTATATTCTTGTCCGCAGCGGCAGAACTTCCCGAAATTGCGAAAACCATCGTTCCTAATAAGTCAAAATAATAAATGGTATCCATTTTCTAGAGCGTATCGCTAAAGGTCTTTTTATTCATCTTGACGCTTCTCTTTGCTTATTTCGTCAAATAATTTATCCATGTGCTCTTTATAGTCATGACTATCATCTATAAAAAATTCCAATTGAGGTATATTCTTGGCTTGGTTCTTAATCTTATTGCCCAATTTATACCGGATTTCACCGGATCTATTCTTAATAGCAAGGATCGCTTGATTAGGATCTTTTGCATTAAAAAAACTAAGAAATACGCGGGCAATGCCTAAATCAGGTGTCATTCGTACCTGGGTCACTGTAATCATTCCATCAGGCAACCAACGACCCCCTTCCCGTAAAAAAATCTCAGCCAAATCTTGTTGAATAAGTCCGGCAAACCGTTGTTGCCTTTTGCTTTCCTTGCTCATAATATTTCCTTTAAATGGGACGAATCAATATTCATCATTATTCATTCATACTTCGATTCAATACAAAAGATCGTTATACGGATAGCGCAGTCTATGTTTTGACAAAACTTTGTCATATAATATTGCCTTTAACTCTTCAAGATTTTCTTTTTCTGCCGCGGAAATGAATACAGCGGGACTTGTGTGTTTGGCCATCCAACTTCTTTTGAAATCATATAGTGTATACACCTTGGCTTCTCCTAAATCGTCGTGAGATTCTATGGCGGGATAGGCATCTATTTTATTGAATATGGTAATGATCGGCTTATCCATTACCCCTAATTCTTTAAGTGTTTCATTGACAGCAATCATTTGATCTTCAAAGAAAGGGTGGGAAATATCCACAACATGCAGTAAAATATCGGCCTCGCGTACTTCATCCAAGGTAGACTTAAAACATTCCACTAAATGGTGGGGTAATTTTCGAATAAACCCAACAGTATCTGATAATAAAAACGGAAGATTTTCAATCACCACTTTTCTAACTGTGGTATCTAAAGTGGCAAAGAGTTTATTCTCGGCAAAAACCTCCGACTTAGCAAGTAGGTTCATAATCGTAGATTTTCCAACATTGGTATATCCCACCAAAGCTACCCGTATTAGCTGTTCCCTATTTTTACGTTGCGTTTCATTTTGTCGATCTATATGTTTTAGTTTCTCTTTTAAAATAGATATCTTATTCAAAATCAAGCGCCTGTCTGTCTCGATCTGGCTCTCACCCGGGCCCCTCATCCCGATCCCACCTTTTTGACGCTCTAAGTGCGTCCAAAGCCTTGTTAAACGCGGCAACAGGTATTGCAACTGTGCTAATTCAACCTGCGCCTTCGCCTGCGCAGTTTTGGCTCGCCGAGCAAAGATATCCAAGATCAGGTTACTCCTATCAAGGATCTTTACGCCCAGTTCCTTTTCTATATTACGCATTTGAGAAGGGCTCAGTTCATCGTCAAAAACAACGATATCTATTTCTTCGGCATCCACATATTCTTTGATCTCCTCCATTTTGCCACTTCCAACAAAGGTAGCACGATCTGGTTTTTGAACCTTTTGAACGAAGGTATGTTGGGGTATCCCCCCAGCCGTCTCCACTAAAAAAGCAAGCTCCTCCAGGTATTCACGCTCCTGTTCTTCACTTTCCCTGGGAGTAATTATACCTACCAGTACCGCTTTTTCCGGTTTTATTGATGTATCAAATCCCTTCTTTTTTACCATTCTTTATTTTATTCATTTCCCAACAATATCCTATGCAAATATAGAATTTGTCTTTACGAAATCTTCTCCCATCCGATTCCCATAGTTTTTTGGCTAAGATAGCTTTTTAAGACACTATTCTTGGGGTCTTTTAAGGTTGGATCTTCGCTAAAGATAGCAATAACTTCATTTCGAATCAATTGAAGCAGTTGTTGGTCTGTTGACAAGTCTGTCAATTTTAAATCCAGCACGCCACTTTGTTGTGTTCCCGCCATATCACCCGGACCCCGGAGACGTAAATCCGTTTCTGCTATCTCGAAACCATCGGTCGTTTTTACCATGGTTTCCAGCCTGATCTTACCTTCTCTTCCTAAATTATCTTTCGACATTAATATACAAAACGATTGCTCCGCTCCACGCCCCACCCGCCCGCGCAATTGATGTAATTGTGAAAGACCGAAACGTTCTGCATTCTCAATGATCATCACCGACGCATTGGGAACATTCACACCGACCTCGATTACCGTCGTAGCGACCATTATCTGGGTCTCTTTCTTAACAAAACGTTGCATTTCTGCTTCTTTTTCTTTAGAAGACAATTTGCCATGAACAATACTTAACTGGTACCGAGGCCTGGGGAATTCCCGCATTAACGCATCTATGCCAGCCTCCAAATAGAGAAGATCAAGCTTTTCACTTTCCTCAATTAATGGATAAACAACATATATTTGCCGTCCTTTAGCTATTTCCTCGCGCATCAGCCCAAACATCCTTAGCCTACTATGCTCATACAGGTGGATTGTCTGAACAGGTTTTCGTCCTGCCGGCAACTCATTGATAACCGATACATCCAGATCGCCATATAACGTCATTGCCAACGTACGGGGAATAGGGGTCGCGGTCATTACTAGCATATGTGGCGGAATATTATTCTTCCGCCATAATTTGGCCCGCTGCTGCACTCCGAAACGATGTTGTTCATCGATTACCGCGAAACCAAGATTCTGAAACTGTACACTGTCTTCAAGGAGGGCATGGGTTCCGACCAAGATGTTCAGTTCACCGGTTTTCAACTCCTGATGTATTTCTTGCCGAAATTTCGTCTTCGTTGAGCCCGTTAATAGCTTAATCGTAATTTTTTCATCACCCAGCAAATCTAAAATCCCCCGATGATGCTGCTGCGCCAAAATTTCCGTAGGAGCCATCAAACAAGACTGGTAGCCATTATCAAGCGCCAAAAGCATACCCATTAGGGCAACGATCGTTTTACCGCTCCCTACATCACCTTGCAATAGCCTGTTCATCTGTACACCAGTCACCGTATCCCGCCGTATCTCCTTAATCACCTTCTTTTGGGCGGCTGTCAGGGAAAACGGAAGTTTATGCGCATAGAACTCATTAAAGTGTTCTCCAACCGTCTTGAAAACCGGACCTTTAAATTTCTGTTGATGTGCCAGCTTTGTACGGAGGATTTTCAACTGCATGAAAAACAACTCTTCAAATTTCAATCGGTTTCTCGCTTGATCTAATGATAGTTCATCTGCGGGAAAATGAATCGACTGCAAGGCCTCTGAGAGGGAAATTAAGGAGTGGCGTTTTATAATGTAGTCGGGTAAGGATTCCTGTATTTTGGAAGAAACCGATTCTAATAAGGTTTGTATTAAACGCTGAATTCCTTTCGAATCCAAAAAGGCCTTTTTCAATTTCTCTGTCGATCCATAGACGGGTTGGAAATGTATATTTCCCTTTTTTAAACCTTTTTGTTTATAAACCTCAACTTCAGGATGGGTAATTGAAATCTGATGGTTATATAAAGCAGGTCGGCCAAATACCACATATACAGTTCCTATCTGTAGATTCTTTTCAATCCACTTAATGCTTTGGAACCATACGAGCTCAAGCATACCTGTTTCATCCTTCAGTTTACCGATAAGCCGCCTTCCCTTTCCTTTCCCTACAACTTCCAGGTGAATCAACCTTCCCAAGACCTGAACAGAAGCTGCATTTGGGTCAATCTGATTGACTTTATAATAACGGGTACGATCAATGTATCGAAAAGGATAATAATGCAACAGATCCTGGAAGGAAGATATCCCAATTTCTTTGTTTAAGATTTCCGCCTTCTGCAAGCCAACACCTTTCAAATACGTTATCGGAGTGGATAAGCCAAAATCTGACACGAACAAAACTTTAGTGAGTTAGACGTTTTACGAAACTACTAAAAATTTGTTTAATGATTCCAGAATTATACAAAGCAATAGCAACGACAAGCAATAGATAGGCAAATAATTGATCAATTGATATTCGTTCACCGAAATAGAAAATGGCAACGGCAAAAGCTACCACAGGGTTTACATATAATAATACACCCATCGTTGTTGAGGTGATCCGGCTTAGGGCGAACATGCTTAGAAATAATGGAACGACCGTAAATATGCCGGCAATAATTGAAATATTAACCCAAAAATTAACCGCATCGGGAATCGGGCTCTCCGTAAACATCATTAATGGAATAATCAGCAATGAACAGATCGCCAATTGCACGGCAAGAAAATTTAGTTTGTCAACATCTTGAAACTTTCGTTGGATGATCAAATAAAATGCGTAAAAAGAAGCAATAACAATAGACCAAACGGTTTCCGTAAAAGAACCCCGGCTTAACATTAAAACACTGATCAAAGCAAGCCCTAAACTCATCCACTTTATCGGTGACAGTTTTTCTTTCAGGAGCACACAACCCGCCAAGGCGGTAATTAATGGACAGACTAAATATGCAAAAGCAGCCGACTTAATACTTATCCGATTAACGGCATAAATAAAACTAAACCAATTCCCAATCATGAGAACAGAAGACAGGACTGTTAATATACCCATATGGTTTCGCTGCTTCAGGGATAGCGATTGTACCCACAACCAATCTCTTTTAACGGCAGCAGGCCTGAATAAAAGAATAAATAAGCAGATAAGAAAAAATGAGATAAGAATCCGGAAATATACAATAGTATCTGACGGCCAATACTCAATTTTCCGGAAAACGATGGCAACAAAACCCCATAAAATATTCGCAAATAAGGCGGCTATGAAATAATTATGCCTGCTAGCTAAGCCTTTATTATATTCCGGCATTTACGCTTTATAGGCAATCACAGAGATCTCGACATTCACGTTCTTGGGAAGTTCCTTTGCCGCGATCGTTTCTCTAGCGGGCGCATTTTCATCAAAGTACGTCGCGTAAATGGTATTTACCTCGACAAATAAACCCATATCGGATAAAAAAATAGAAGTCTTGACCACATCAGAAAACCCGAATCCGGAAGCTTTCAGGATCGCCTCTATATTCGCCATTACTTGAGTCGTTTCAGCATGAATATCTCCTTCAACCAAGGTACCGGTCTCCGGTATAATTGCAATTTGACCCGACACAAACAGCATATTCCCCGCCCGTACCGCCTGATTGTATGGGCCGATAGGACTGGGGGCAAGGCTAGTATTGATAACTTCTTTCATGAATTCGCAATGTTAAAATCATTTAAAAAAAATATACTCCACCAATTTATAGAGAATACCCAAAATAAAGATAATGGCAACCGTATAATTTACAATATGCATTACCTTCAGATTAAAACTTTTGGGCCTATTGGAGTCCTTCCCTCTAAAAAAATACATATACGAAGTTAAGCAGTATTGAGGAAAATAAAAAAATAACTATAAAAATAAAGGCCTGAGGAATTCCCCAGGCCTTTAATTTTAACCTTTTATGCTAAGATTATTTTTGGAATTCAACACGACGGTTTTGGACACGTCCTGCTTCAGTAGAATTAGAAGCTACAGGATTGCTTTCCCCATAACCAACTACATTCACTTTGTTAGCATCCACACCAGAGTTAACCAAGTAATTTTTTACTGCGTTAGCCCGGTCTTTAGACAACTGCATGTTGTACTCTTCAGTACCTTCGGCCGAAGCATAACCATTTAAGGTGATACTTGCTCCAGAGTCACGCAAATCTTGAGAAACTTTATCCAAAGTTGGGTAAGATGAGGTTTTCAACACATAGCTGTCAAACTCGAATTGGATAGGTGAATAGTTTCCTAAAGAAGCTTCTTGCGTAGGCTCAGGGAATTTAATCGGACAACCTGATCCATCTACTACTGTTCCGGCAGGAGTATCAGGACATTTGTCAAATTTATCTGAAACACCATCACCGTCAGAATCTTTACCTAACTCGTCAACAAGACCTTCTAAAGTAGAAACACGTTGTTTCAAAGCTTCAAGTTCGTTAGCTAATTCAGGATCTTTCAATTCATCATACATAGCAGCAACTGGATTAGACCATTCCAAAGCTGGTTTTGATTTATTACCCAAGGTAAATTCTAAGCCAGCATATCCATAGCTGTATTTGTCAAGTGAACCTTCATATGGATCACCTGTCCATGTACCATCTAGGTTATCAGCATCTAGGAAGTACATTTTATAGCCTAGATTTAAGCTAACAACTTCTCCCAATTTAAATTTGATACCTGCACCTACAGGAATAGATTGTTCCAATCTAGACTCACCATCGGCAGCAGCACCGCCACCATCTGTTACAGTATAGTTGGCTAAGTTATATCCAGCGGTAAGGAAGAATCCTACAGAGTTCTTACGACGTAAGAAATCAACGTTACCTAAGTTAAAGTTACCGGATAAACCTGTTTGCCAGTTCAAATCAGTTTCAAAGGCAACTCCTCGTGCGTCAGCATCATTCCATGGTGAAGCTTCATCCGTACCGGAAAGTTTCCCTTTCAAGAAATCAGCTTGAACTGAGAATAATGGAGAGAATTGTTTTTTGATAAAACCACCATATCCTAAATTAATTTCTGGCTTTGATACATCATTATGACCACCAAGAATTACTGAGGGAGTCAATGCACCAGCATTTAAACCAATTGACCATGTTCTGTATTGGCTTCTTCCGCCAAATACTTTAGCAGGCTCCTGCGCCTCAGCTACAGTGGCGAAACCCAAAGCGGCAATCATTGAACAAGCGACCGCTTTTTTGATTGTAGAATAGTTCATACTCTGTTTTGTTTAAGGTTAAAAATTTTTAATTGTATAATTTTTATACAAAAATAGTTAATAGTTTGATTCATGCAAGTTAAACAAATTCCGTACCAATTTATTTTAGACTTTATTCTTCATTCAAAAACATTCACCCGATTTATATAAGAGCATTCCATCATTACTTCAATATACTGAAAATGAACATATTACATCTTATTTCAATCGCTATATCTGGGTTATCTATAAATGGATTTTCCTCTATAAAGTACATTCTAAGCCGAAAAACGATAGTATATTTTTACATTTTCTGTGTGAAATGAACGCAAACAGTGTACTTTTTTTTAGTCATTTTGTATACTAAAGCTTATCCTTTCAACAGTTTTGGTGGATGTAGCGGTATAAGTTAAACGTAGAACCTTGCGATAAATCTCTTACTTTTCTGTAATAATATCTTTTTTATCCAGGACTTTCATTCGCCGTTTCTGAATCAGGTGCCGTGCTTTTTCTGTCCTCAATTCAATTTGCATATGATGACCAGCTTGCTTTCACGTCATGTTTTCACGAGGAGCCCGCTCCCTTCCTCTTTGATGACGGTAGTGGAAATCACGGGCGGGGAAACCTTTTCCTGTTTTAAAATCTTTTTCAGGCTTGACGCGATGGTATCAGCCCCCTTCACAGTCGGTCTTATTCAAACGAACACATCGGCAACCGCCATCAAACCTGATTTCAAATGTTGAATTTCATCGCCACTTTCGGGTACAAGTACCACAACGGTCAAATGCGCAAGCCCGTGCAACCCATAGGGCGTACCCATCTTGTATACCTTTAATATATGAAAGGGGCTCTTGTACTTACTAGGATTGTGAAGATTTTGACCGCTCGTCAATGCTCGCTTTAACTTGTTTCAATAACCTGTACTTTAAAAAGGCCAATAACACAATAAATAATGCTACCGTTACCACTAATAAATATTGTTGACCTTTATAAGCTGAAACGCCCAGAAAAAGAAGAACAATAATACCTATATTCAGGAAGACGTTATAAAAAAATCTCTTTTTCATCAATAAACAATCATATCCTCGTCAAAGGCATCCCGCCATGCCAAGATCCCCCCTTTTAAATTGAGGAGATTATCGAAGCCTTGTTTCTCTAACAACATAATGGCTTGCGCACTTCGCTTCCCACTTCTGCAGTGCACAACAACGGGTTTATCTTTAGCGATTCTAGCTTGTTCCAACAAAACATTTGCGAGGGGAATATTCTCGCCATTGAGGTTGGAGGTTTCATATTCAAAAGGTTCTCTCACATCTATTAATTGAAAATCTTCCTTTTGATCTATTTTCCCTTTTAAATCTTCTACTGTTATTTCATTCATGGCTTACATCTTTTTTTCAAATTTACATTAAATAAATTTATATGCAATTCACTCGTAGGTTGCTTGGGAAAACAAAAGAGAGGGTTATCGATTCCTTTTTATATTAAACTTATCCGCCACTTCTATCCAGTTATTCACACGTTCATAATCCGTAAGTAATAGATTATGCGGGGAAGTGTATAATAGTTTCCTTCCTGGGAAATTATCAAAATTTTTTGCACGGTCATCGATCAGTACATCGGCCTGAATTATTTTGTGCCCTGTAAACAAAATATGGGTCCATTCTATAAAAGGGAAATTATCCCTCAACCAATCAAATTTGTCTTCAAGGGAATTTCTGAACTCCATTGCGGCAGATACAATATAGATCTCATGTGTTTTATGTAATTCCTCTAACACTTCCCTGGCATCGGGTATAACGGGTAGATCACGAAAAAAACCCTTTTCATTAATATAGACCTTCCATTGATGATGGAGTTCTATGGGAAGATTTTCGTGCAATTCCTTACCGGGAAGTTGTTTAAGAGAAGGAGGGATGTTGAAATCGCGGTGATAAAGTTCCAAAAACTTATGATGCACATCCGCTAACACTTCATCCATATCAACGGCTATTTTTAGTCTTTTTGGGGGCATCTCCAAAGATAATAAAAAGCCCTCTCCTTTATTCTGGAAAAAATTTATTTATATAAAATTGACATGTCTCCTACATATCCCTTTTTTGAAAGAAATACAATTTCATGAGAATAAATTGTTATTTTTACATTTTGAAGGTATATCTATTTAAAATAAAGCAATTGTAGTCTTAACAGGCGCCCCAAATAAGTCAAATCAATGGAAAAAAAAAGCCAACATCATGAACTAGACAACTTGGATACCCAGATCTTGTCTATTTTAATGAATGATGCCTCAATTCCTTACACCGAAATTGCCAAAAAACTAGTCGTTTCCGGTGGTACGATACATGTACGGATGAAAAAGATGGAAGAATTAGGTATTATAAAAAGTGCTAATCTCATCATAGACCCTCAAAAGATCGGTTTCGATGTCTGTGCCTTCTTAGGAATATACCTTGAAAAAGGCTCACAATATAATAATGCGGTAGAGCAGTTAAAAGAAATCAAAGAAGTTGTCGAACTTCATTACTGTACAGGCTCTTATAGCATGTTTGCCAAAATCATCTGTAGGGATACCGCACATTTGAGGGAAGTATTAAATGAAAGAATACAGCCTATCAAGGGAATCCAACGTACGGAAACCATAATATCTCTTGATGAAAGTATAAAAAGGCAAATCAGCCTTATAGATTAGGGCCTGTTTTTTACTTTTCTTGATACAAAACTTGCTTGGCACCCTCCACAACCCGGGCCACACTCGGCAAGGAGGCCTCCAATAAGGTCGGCGCATAAGACAAGGGCACATCGGCAGACGTAATGCGGATAACAGGTGCATCTAAATAGTCGAATGCCTCCCGCTGTATCATATAGGCAATCTCAGAAGATATCGAAGCCAAAGGCCAGGCTTCTTCCACAACCAGTAAACGATTCGTCTTCTTCACGGAAGAAATGATAGCAGGGTAATCAATAGGACGCACCGACCTTAAATCGATCAATTCCACATCGACACCTTCTTTCTCCAATGCTTCTATTGCAGGCAGGACAACCCGGGGAATCATTTTTCCAAAACTCACAATCGTTACGTCGTTTCCTTCCTTAACAAGGTTAGCTTTACCAAGTTCCAAATAGTATTCTTCTTCCGGAACCTCTCCCTTATCCCCATACATCACCTCCGATTCCATAAAAATCACGGGATCTGGATCAAGAATACTTTGTTTCAGCAGACCTTTGGCGTCATATGGATTGGAAGGCACCACAACTTTCAGGCCGGGCGTATTAGCGTACCAGTTTTCAAAATTTTGCGAATGCTGCGCGCCCAACTGGCCCGCATTTCCCGTCGGGCCGCGAAATACAATAGGAATAGGGAACTGCCCACCACTCATCGAATTTATTTTCGCAGCTGAATTAATAACCTGATCAATGGCAACCAATGAAAAGTTAAATGTCATGAATTCAATTATAGGCTTTAATCCGTTCATCGCCGCACCGATACCAATACCAGCAAAACCGAGCTCAGCAATAGGTGTATCAATAACCCGTTTAGGGCCGAACTCGTCAAGTAGACCCTGGCTTACTTTATATGCTCCATTATATTCGGCAACCTCCTCACCCATCAAGAAAACTTTCTCATCTTTCCGCATTTCTTCGTTAATGGCTTCCCGAAGTGCCTCTCTGAACTGTATTTCTCTCATATTACAACGTAAAAATCAAAATTAAGGAAGGCAAATATACTGTTTATTTCTTTAATCCTAAACCTGTATGACCCTATTCCCTTCACCATATGACCTATCAAAACATGCATATAACTAGCTGGTATGCAACCTTCAAAGCGCTAAAATAAGATGATCGTTTGGCCATTGGATGGTTCACTCTCATTTTTGAGACGGTCCAGGCTGGTAACAACATAGGTATATTTTACATTTCTTCGCACTGCATCATCCGTATATGTGCTATGTTTACTATCGTAGACAATCTGTAATATATTTCTCGCACTGTTTAAATTGACTTCTTCCCCTTCATTAAATCGGTATACAACATAACCATAGGCCATTTCACCATCTTTTGCTTGTTGTGCACGCTGCCAATGCAAGGTAATCGCGTTCCCATTCATGGTTCTAGCTGTTAAGTTGAAAGGCGCTAGGGGAGGTACCGAATCTAACCACAACATGGCTGGCGGCAGTGCCTTATACCGATAGAAATCATACTGCAAAGAATCCCGTATGCCCCCGAGGTTGTTGGTCAATGATTTTGAACTGAAGAAAACGCTTCCTTGCACACGGTTATTTTTTCTTAAATAACGGATTTGATTCGGCAACTGATTTCTTTCACGCCATCCTTGGCTGCGATCCAAAACCCGATAAGCAGCTTGTCCGATATAGAGATGCTTTCCAAAGCTATTATCACTCCACCATTCTACAAGCTTTTCAAAGGCGGCCAAGCGATGATGAAATGGAAAATAAATCTGAGGATTAATATAATCCAGCCAACCCTCTTTTACCCATAGACGGGCATCGGCATACAATTGGCGATAACCACTGAAACCCGAAGTTTCAGACCCATCTGAATGCTGTTCCTTATTCTCCCATATTCCAAACGGACTGATTCCAAACTTCAGGTAAGGTTTTTCATAATGGATGCTATCTGATAGATCCCGGATCAACATGTTCACATTATTTCTTCGCCAGTCATCGATAGAAGCAAATCCTTTTCCATACTTTCGATAAGTGCTTGCATCCGGGAGGGGGTTTTGTGTAGGATAAGGGTAAAAATAATCATCAAAGTGAACGCCATCGATATCATAATTACGGACCACATCCATAACCACCGATGTAATGTATGCCCTCACTTCGGGGAGGCCCGGATTAAATAACTTTTTACCCCCATAAGTGAAAAACCACTCCGGATGCTGGCGGGTAATATGCCCAGGACTTACATGTGCACTTACCAAATCAAAAGTTGCCCGGTAAGGGTTGAACCAAGCATGCAACTCCATTCCCCTAGCATGCGCCTCACGAATAGCAAACGCTAATGGATCATAAAAAGGGTGGGGGGGCTCGCCCGCTATACCGGTTAAAAAACGACTCCAAGGTTCCCTGCTTTTGGCATAAAATGCATCGGCGGAGGGCCTTACTTGGAAAAAAATTGCATTAATGCCTGCCCTTTGGTGACTATCCAACAACCTGATTAATTCTGATTGTTGGCTTTCGGTACTTAAACCCTTCTCTGAAGGCCAATCAATATTGACAACCGTGGCTACCCACACACCTCTAAACTCCCGTTTTGGCGACCTATTCTGTTGGCCTAGCACATTTAGGGGAAATAAAACATCTATAAGGATAGCTATAAATAAGGCACACCACGGCGCAATACAAAATCTATTCATAAATAATGTTAAAGGAAATAAAGATAAACAAGCTCTCTATTTACAACGAATAATCTACAACTATGTTACGCTATTCTATCCAAGCTTTACTATTCGCGCTTTATATGTACGCGATAAGATCGTCGCGAAGTTTCACTATTTCCGCGGATGGAACACTTTTTGCTATAAGATTTCATTTGAATTACAAACATACTTAATGGAAGTTCAACAATCAGAACCCCGCTCTGAAATACCAAAGAGAAGTTCTGCCAAAATATATTTCTTTTGCATTGCCATAGCTACCTTATTGGCAACAAATTTATATTATGCCTTAAAATACAAAAACTTAGGTGTGAAGGTGGAGGTGTTGAATAGAGAAAAAAGCCAGTTGGAGTCCGAGGTAGATCGTATTGAAGCTGAGTTAGACCGCGTCACGAAAAACAATTCTCCCTATAATGCCCTGCTATCTGAAGAACAGGCCGAAGTTCGGGCGCAAATAGCGAGCTTGAGGGAGCGCCTTTCCATAGCAACCATTAATGAGAAAGATATTGCCCTCGTCCGGTTTAAAATCCAGAACCTAAGAAATCTGGTGGATGAATACAGCAATGATATCGATAAATTAAAAAAGGAAAATAGGGTATTATCATTGCAGAGGAATAAATTGCGTAATTCCGTAGATTCCAGCCTGGCGAAAGTCGATAAATTAACAGAAGAGAATGCTACGCTACAAGAAAAGGTTGAGAAAGCTTCCGGATTAAAAGTTTCAGGGATTACCATTAATGGAATAAGAGAGCAAAGCCGCAATAGGGAAAAGACAGAAACACGTGCCCGCAGAACCGATAATCTCAAAATAACCTTTAATGTGGTTGATAACCCCTTGGCAAAAAAGGGATTGCATACCATCTACCTGCGGATTATAGATCCGAGTGGCAATTTATTGACTTATAATAACGAAACTTTTGAAGCCAACGGCCGTGATTTGCAGTACACTTTTCAAACTTCCATTGAATTTTCCAATGATGGAAAACTCTATTCCGTCGAATGGCATCCCTTGGACGACTCAGATTTTCAAAAAGGCGATTATACCGTTGTTTTATACACAGACGGCTATACCATGGGTAAGGGAAGCATTACCTTAAAGTGATTATACCGTATTCCGTTTACTTGGGATTAGGATAAAGAACGTGGTACCTACACCTTTTTGGGTCCTAAATTCAATGGTTCCCCCTATGCTCTCAATCGTCTGTTTTACAAAAGCCAGGCCCAACCCCGTTCCTGAACTCTTCGTTGTGAAATTAGGCTGAAAAATCTTCGCCCTAACAATCTCGTCAATCCCCTTTCCGTTATCTTTAATTGCGATGGAAATATCCCCTGCAGATAAGATCTTCAACTGGATGACAATCTTGCAAACCCTGCTTGGCACTCTTGCTTCTATCGCATTTTTAATCAAATTATTGAATGTTCTCAGAAGTTGATCTCGATCTGCATGGGTGATAGGCGGGTCGCCAATAACGGCTGTCTCTAAGTTTAATTCGAGGTGCTCACTTGAGTCATAAATGGAAATGACATGTTCAATGATCTCAAGGATATCAACATCTTCAAGATGAGTATCTGGCATTTTTGCAAAATTTGAAAATTCGGAGGCAATATGATTAAGGCTCTCAATTTGCTCTATAAATGATTTGCTGAACCGATCAAATTTCTGATCAAATTTAGGGTCTTTCTCCAGCCAAGCCCGATTTAATAATTGGATCCCCAAACGCAACGGAGTTAATGGGTTTTTAATCTCATGTGCCACTTGTTTTGCCATTTCCCTCCAGGCCGATTCTCTTTCAGAACGCATAATCTGATTGGCACTATGGTCCAAGGCAACGATCATATTATTGTACTCCTTTATCAACGATCCTATCTCATCATTTCTTTTCCAAAAGATCGGTTCATTCTTTTTTCCGATGGTTGTCCGTGCCAAACTTCGTTGAACAAGTGTTAAAGGTGCAGTAACCTGATTCGCAACAAATGCCGCAAATAGCCCCAAGGCCACGATTACCAAGGCATATACATTAATAATGGTATTTAGTAAAAGTCCAACTTGATTATCCAATTCCTTTTGATAAGAGAAGAATGGCAAACCCAAATAAGCGATGATATTATTCTCATCATTTTTCAACGGCGTATAGGAAACCAAATAATTTAAGTCACCGATCTTCTCTCTATTGATATACTCATCCCGTAAAAAAACATCCACATTCAGCCATGCTTCTGCATTCATCTGCCTGGATGTCAATCCCAAATCATATATTTTAGGTTGAGTAGTATAAATCAATGTCCCTTCTTTATTATAGAGATTAAGATCGGAAGCATTTTTCTCTGCAGCGAGATTAAACTCCTGTTCATTTGAAATATTTTGCGTAGCATAGCCTCGTTTAAACATCCTGGATTCCAACCCTCCTGCAATCCGGCTTACCCGTTCAAGGGCCTGCTCTTCTTGTTGTTTCCTAAACTGGCCACTTAAACTAAAATAGGTAATGATACCTGCGATAACCAATGTTCCTACTACTGCGGAAACTACGAAAGCCTGAATCCGTGTACTGTAAAGAATCCGGTTTTGGGAGATTAAAATCGTCCACCTTAAATTTCTTAAGTTAAAGTCATAATCCCTCAATACACTAAATATCCACTGAAAGGAGTAAGCAAAAATTGAAAAGACAAGAAATACGAGAAAAAGAAAGGATAGTGACGCCAGCTGTTTCCACCAACTTTGTTGTTTGGTACTCAAAACAATGGTATTCTTATGATCTGGCGTATAGGTCAAATGTGTATAGCCTTGATCATCTTTTAATTTTTTATATTGCTTTAGGCTTTTAGGGAATCGGATATCTGAAGGTGGATAAACATAGAGGCCATGCTGCATTTGTAATTTTCCTTCTTTATAAAAGGCATATGAATAGTTTTCGAAGTCATCCGAAACCTTGATATTCCCATCTACCAATACCGCAGGGAAAGATGCTTCTCTTCCCAAGGCCTTGTTCTTAAGCTCAATTAAATAAATCCCGATGTTTTGTCCTTCCTTCTGTATGGGCAATAATGCAAAATAATTTAAATAGCCAAAATGTTCGTAAAGCCTATAAAAATTACGGGAAACCTTCATCGAACCAGCAATAACCCGGTCTTTATAATAGTTAAGTTTGGCCGTTGCCTCAGCATCCGAAGAATTACCTTGCTCGTCAAAGATATATGCATTAAAGTCGTAGCGGGAGAGATATCCACCAAAGTAATTCTTACGAAGTGTCTCATTCAGCAATTGAGGATTGGTATAAGTCGGCGATCTAAAATACTCCAGTATATTCTTATCGGTACTTATCTTTTTTTCTATATCTAAAAAAAGTAACACCGCATTGGGGTCGTCAGAAGATTCTAGTTTCTGCAATGCCAATATCTGCTGCGATTCTCGCTTCATTTCATGAAACGCTCCTTGCTTCTTAGATGCTATGGTAGAAAACAACAATAAAATGGCAACAAATACAGCTAGATTGAAATCTCTTTTTGTGCCAATACGCCATCCACGGAGGTAAATGATAAAAACGAGTAAGAAAAAGGAAAGGCTGATTGTACCAAAAAGGAGTATGCCCACTAAGCAGGCAAAAGACAATAGTAGAAATAACTTCGTTCTTAATTCCCGAGAAAGATTAAGTTTCCCTGCACCAATTAAGAATATTTCAATAATTAAATATAAATCAAATAAAACCAGGCAAAGAGCAACAATCCCGATCCAGCTATATAAATTTAATTTTAGGACATTTGTGACATCAAAATTTATACTTGAATTGATAATCAAACCCGCGAAAATATCCGTTATTGCCCAGCAGAATAAGTAAATTAATATTCCAAATATGATGAAAAGAAAAACACCCAAAAAGCGGTTGGTTTTCATTTTGATAAACTGCAAACGATCGCGGTAACTATACACATAACAAACAAGCCAGGTAGCCGTTAAGACATTCAGAAAGAACGCACCAAGGGAGGGTGCAAAAAAACTGGAAGCATAATTCTTAGGATCGAAGATCCCGCCGTAAAAGTGGGTAGCCAACCATAGGGTTTTCAAATCGAGATAGCGGATCAGCAAGAAATAGCCCGCAAAGACAAGTATGGAAAGCGCTATTTTTCCCTTATCTGCAATCCATTGGCAAACTACATTCATACATATAGTTCCCACGATAGCGGTAAGCACCCATAAGAAAAATTCAAAACCTGAAAAATAGGAGTGGAATTGTTGCGGATTGACTTTTAAAGACAACAAATATTTACCCTCATTATTCCTCAGATTATACACGTCGCTGTCTTTATAGTCAGCCACCTCTAAGTTGCTCGATGCAATAAGATCTTTAGAGAATTTATTTTCAAGGTAGCGGTTCTTTAAAGGGAAGTCTGCTTTTATAGGAATCAGGCATACCACCGAAAAGCTACCCTGTTTTTTTCGGAAAGCTTCATACCACCCGTTTTCCCAATCAATAATACTACTTCCCTCGTCCATGCCCACATCTGTCTTGGGGACGATATAATTAGACCCCCAAAAAACCAAATCATTGTTTGAATAGGTGTAAATGAAGATGCCCTCTTCTTTACCATAGTCAACAACGAGCTGATGGGCCAATTCTTCATTTTGATTTACCTCTTTTAATGAGTTGAAGAAAATAGAATCACCTAAGAGGGCTTGTACTTTTGCTTCTTTCTTATGAAGGTTCTTTTCAATTTTTGATCCTTCAAGCAATAATATCTCGCTCTTATTATAAAAACGGCTGACAGTGATAGCCGTTCCTGCAAAGCAAATGGTTAGCAGAAATAGAAGAATCCTAATTTTTAAACCAGTACTCACATTTGTTAATGCTTACTATAACAGGAAAGGCTATTCAATTAGCCAACCGTAGCCGACGAAACCGCCACATCTTTACGTACCTTTCTAACCAAACCTTGCAATACTTTTCCCGGCCCAACTTCAATAAAGGAAGAAGCGCCATCTTCAAGCATCGCCAAGATCGTTTGAGTCCACTTTACAGGTCCGGTAAGCTGTTCAATTAAGTTGGTCTTAATTTCTTCAGGAAGGCTGTGTGGCTTAGCATCTATATTCTGATAAACCGGACAGATAGGTTCCCCGAATGGGGTCTTCTCAATTGCTTCTTGTAGTTCTGCCCTAGCCGACTCCATTAACGGAGAATGAAATGCGCCGCCCACATTCAATTTCAAGACACGGCGGGCACCAGCCTCTGTTAACAAGGTGCAGGCCCGATCTATTCCTGCTATACTTCCTGAAATGACCAGTTGACCCGGACAGTTGTAATTAGCTGGAACAACAACATCACTCACACGCTGACAAATATCTTCCACGGTAAAATCGTCTAAGCCCAATACTGCTGCCATTGTTGATGGCTGGATCTCACATGCTTTCTGCATTGCGTTCGCCCGTGCAGCTACCAATTTTAAGCCCGACTCAAAATCAAATACCTTGGCAGCTACCAAAGCGGAAAATTCACCAAGCGAATGTCCCGCTACCATATTGGGACTAAATTTTTCACCCATGGCATCGGCCAAAATAACCGAATGCAGAAATATCGCTGGCTGTGTAACACTTGTTTGTTTCAAATCTTCTTCAGTCCCTTCAAACATGATATCTGTAATCCGAAAGCCCAAAATCTCGTTCGCCTGCTCAAAAAGATTACGGGTTGACTGATTTAAGTGATACAATTCTTGTCCCATGCCGGGAAACTGGGCACCTTGACCGGGAAATAAATAAGCAATTTTCATAGTTAGTCTAAGCTAGCAGTAATTAGTCGTAAAAATTCAGCCCGGGTACGTTCAATTGCAAATTCCCCAGTAAAAGCTGAAGTCGTCGTCACAGAGTTCTGTTTTTGTATTCCGCGCATCGCCATGCATAAATGTTTGCACTCTATCACAATAGCAACTCCTAAAGGTTTCAATGTATCTTGAATACAGTCGCGGATTTCATTTGTCAACCGCTCTTGAACTTGCAATCGACGAGCAAACGCGTCTACTACCCTGGGTAGTTTACTTAGTCCCACAATATGCCCATTTGGAATATAAGCCACATGTGCTTTCCCAAAAAAGGGAAGCATATGATGTTCACATAACGAGTATACTTCAATATCTTTGACAACAACCATTTGGCTATAATCTTCCCTGAACATCGCAGACTTCAAGATTTCAGCTGGATCTAGCTCATAACCATGAGTGAGAAATTGCAGTGACTTTGCCACACGCTCGGGGGTTTTATGCAAACCTTGCCGATCGGGGTTTTCCCCCAATACATTCAGGATATCTGCATAGTGATCAGCTAGACGATCTATTTTGTTTTTATTATATCGGTCTATTTTAATATATCCTTCCCAGTCTTCTTCATTAAGAGCGATATTCTTTTCCGAATTATCCATTATTATTTGATGCTTATGAAATGATTATTCGCCATAATACTCCACAAAATTATTTTCCGTTTCGTATAATTTAATAGCGTGAAGTTCAGCATTATGTTTTTCTATATGGGGCTTCAATTGATTAAAAATCCCAACCGCGATGACCTCCGTGGAAGCCATCTTCCCTTGCATAAAATCTACATCCAAATTAATATTACGATGATCAATCTTCTCTATGACTTCCGTCATAATAATGGATTTCAAGATTCTGAGATCGATTACAAACCCTGTTTCAGGATTAATATTTCCTTTAATCGTCACGAAGAGCTCATAATTATGGCCGTGCCAATTTGGATTGGAACACTTGCCAAAGACTTCCTCATTCTCCTGTAAACTCCATTCGCTACGAAATAGCTTATGCGCTGCGCAAAAGCGTTCCCTTCGTGTAATATAAATCATACATGCAAAGATAACATATAGAATTTAAATCGCTCCATCACACAAAGGATAGATAAATATCAAGGGAATAAACGGCAAAACACTTACCTTCGCAAAAAAGTACCTCATGAAATTGCTGATTGCCGTTGCCACTAAAGAAGAAATACAGCCTTTTCTCGAATCTTCTTCTTCAAAAACGTCCCCAGCTGTGGAAATTCTCATCACAGGGGTCGGCATGGTAGCGACAGCATATGCTCTTGGGAAAAGACTCAGTGAGGAAGCGGTTGACGTGTTACTTAATATTGGGATAGGCGGTGCTTTTTCTGAAAACACTCCCCTCGGTAGCCTGTTCAGAATCAGCGAAGATCGCCTTTCAGAGTTGGGCGCCGAAAATGGCGAATATTTTCTTTCTTCCGATGATTTAGACTTGGGCAATAGCTGTTTCTACGAGCAAATTAACCCATTGGCACACCTGGAAACCATTAAACGTTTGCAAGCAGTAAAAGGCATTACGGTTAATCAGGTCCATGGAAACACTGCCAGCATTCTAAAAATAAAGGAACGCATTTCCCCCGATGTCGAAAGTATGGAAGGTGCCGCCGTTTTCTATGCCGCAAAAAAAACAGGCACACCGGTCGTCCAAATTCGTGGAATCTCCAATATTATAGAGCAGCGAAACAAAAACAATTGGAACATCTCCTTGGCAATTAGAAATCTGAACAATTGGCTTGTCCAGTTTGTGGAAGAGTTTAATGCCTACAATAACGAATTAACTAATAAAAAATGAAACTTAATCTAGGGTTTTCTCCTTGTCCGAATGACACGTTCATATTTGACGCCCTTATTCATCATAAAATAGATACCGAAGGACTGGAGTTCAATGTGTGTTTTGATGATGTGGAAACACTTAATCAAAAAGTCTTTCGGAGTGAAACAGATATAAGCAAGCTGAGTTACCATGCTTACGCTTACGCTACTCATAATTATGTATTATTGGATGCCGGCAGTGCGTTGGGGTTTGGGGTAGGTCCTTTATTGATTACTAAAAAGCAGGATTTAATGACCCCTGAACAAATCCATGCCCAGGCCCACTCATTAACTGTCGCCATCCCCGGAGAATATACAACGGCTAATTTTCTGCTTAATTTAGCTTTCCCTTCTTTATCTAACAAAAAGCACCTTAACTTCTCCGAAATAGAAGATTCACTCTTAAAGGGGGAAACTGACCTCGGCTTAATCATCCACGAGAACAGGTTTACCTATGCAGAAAAGGGCCTGCACAAAATCATTGACTTAGGCGATTTTTGGGAACAACGAACCGGCTGTCCAATTCCCTTGGGAGGAATTGTTGTCAACAGGAAACTTGATCCCGCCATCCAACACACACTTAACCGCATCTTGAGGAAAAGCGTGGAATACGCTTTTGCCCATCCGGAATCGGGGATTGAATTCATTAAATCACATGCCCAGGAAATGGATGAACAGGTGATGTATAAACACATTGATTTATATGTAAACCAGTTTTCAATAGATTTGGGAAAGGAGGGACGCCATGCCATACACACATTATTTCAGCTCGCTTCGGAACTTGCTATTATCCCAAAAGTAAAAGATCCCATCTTCTTATCTTAAGCTACGACAATTGTTCCCCCGTATTTTTGATACTTAAACGCGAAGACACAAAGGAAGCAATGGTGGCTATACAGAAAACGGTAAGGAACACGACTAAAAAGTCCCGCCATTTTATAGCAATCGGATAAACATCTGTTACCATATTCATGCCCGACATTTTAATAAAGCCAAAGTGTTGCTGCAACAAGCAAAACAACAACCCGATAACCATTCCTATAATACATCCCACCATCGATATAAACATTCCTTCTGAAAAGAATATTTTCTTTATAAAGGATTGATTGGCTCCTAAACTTTGTAAAATAACGACGTCTTTTTGTTTATCGATTACCAACATAGTTAGTGACCCAATGATATTGAGTATGGCAATAATTAACACGAAGGTCAATATTAAAAAGATGGCCCATTTTTCTGAATTCAATATTTTATAAAGTGTAGGATTCTGTTGACCCCGATCTTTAACAACAAACCCCGCCCCCAATTGATCAGATAAGGTCTTTTGAAAGGTCGAAACCACCGCATCTTCTTTCAGGTCAATTTCAATAGCAGAAATCCTATCGTATTCGCCGATAACTTCTTTCGCAAACGACAAAGGAGTTATGAGATAATCGTCAAGCTGTTGTTGAGGTCTTAATACCCCTGCAGGTTTAATCCCCCTAACGTTAAATTCATCCGCCGGATTAATGGAACTTCCTGCTCCTTTACGCGGTGAATAAACCAATATTTCACTGAAATCGTCTTCGATATTAATCCCTAAATAGCCTTGCACTGCAGATCCAATTACGGCAAGATCTTCATTGTTCCTCCGTAAGTCATAACTCCCCCAGGCAATTAGACTATCTGCTTGTTTCGTTTTAGGCAGATCAGCCTGACTTCCTCTTAAAGTAGCGATGAATTGATTCTCTCCATACCGTAATAATACCTTTTCCTGCAACACTTCCGCATAATAAAGCACTTTCGGATTATCTTTTAACCATTTCTGGTCAACCGAATCTATATGGAAGAATTTGCCTGTAGCGGGTTCAATACGCAATTCAGGAGTAAATGTACTGTACATAGTCAATATCATTCGCTCCAATCCGTTAAAAGCGGAGAGAATAATGATCAAGGCCGCTGTCCCTACCAATACCCCAAAAGCGCTTATACCAGAAATAATATTGATGGCATGGACTGATTTTTTTGAAAATAAATATCGCTTTGCAATGAATAAAGGTGTATTCATATCGTAGAAACTCAGGTTAGCCCCGTATAAAAGGATTATGTTCTTTTTCGAATCCAATTGTCGTCGTCGGCCCATGGCCAGGATATACTACGGTTTCTGAAGGTAATGTATAAATGGAATCACGGATACTTCGCATCAATTGCTGATGATCTCCTCCTGGCAAATCGGTTCTTCCTATACTTCCTGAAAATAAAACATCCCCACCAATTAAAAACCCTTGACCCTGATGATAAAAACATAAATGCGCAGGGGAATGACCGGGGGCAGAAATGATTTTCAATGCATTATCGCCAAATCTAAGCTCCCCTGAGTCCGGTAGGAAAGTCTCCGCAATAGGAGAAACCTCATAACGAAAACCCATCTGGGATGCATAGTTCTGCACCTCTATTAATAGGGGCAGTTCGCCTTCATGGAATTGCGGTAAGATGTGATATCGATCTGCGATATATTTATTTCCCAATACGTGATCAATATGGCAATGTGTATTCAATAAGATACGGGGTTTTAGGCCGAGGGTATCAATAAAGCCTGAAACCTCTTCCTCTTCATCCCTGCCATACATTCCTGGATCAATTATGGCGCAGTTTTTCTCGTCATCATACAAAAGGTATGTGTTCTCCTGATAAGGATTGCAAACGAAAGACTGGATATGGATCATCAGTACAAAAATACAATATTACTTCCATCGAAGCGATTTAATCATCATTTCAATATCTTTTTCCAGAAAGTCGATCACCGGCTGAACGGAGTCCCGTCGCGGCTTTTCATGAAAATATAATGCCCCACGCAAATAATGTGTTGTACTATCTGTAAGGAAAAACTGCAGGGCCGACGCGGTATTCCCATCAATTTTATACAATATCCCATATACCCGATGTTCAGGAAATGAAATATATCCCTCATCAATTGCTGTAGCTTTTATAGTGTGTTTAAATGCAAACGTTCGCGAGTCTTCCACTAAACGGTTAAATACAGTTTTGGAGGTGATGGGCTGATAGCTCAGGTGAAGACGGGCATTGAAGGGCAAATACGCCAAATCAAACCAACATGGTTTGGCTTGTGGGTCTTGATCGGAAACGATCTGTGCATACTGAGGATACTTAAACGTAAAAGGGCATGCAAGCTGATAAGCTATGTATTCTTTTTGCGGAAATTTTATGCGGTAATATCCCCGTTCTTTTGGGGAGAAATCGGCGGTACAAGAACTCATTAAGAGGAATGCAAAGAATGCGAGGATCGCCTCTCTAAAACCAAAAGCAATAAAAAAATTAAAACGGGGGTTTAACTTTGCCAAATTTCCCAATTTTTCTCTGCCTGAAGATGAAGCATTTCCAAGCCATTCTTTGTGCTTGCGCCTTTCAATCTTCCCCGCTTAAGAAATTCAGTTTCTGCGGGGTTATATACCAGGTCATATAAAAGATGGTTGCTACCAATATATTCATAAGGAATATCTACACATTCTTCCACGCGTGGAAAAGTGCCCAAGGGTGTTGTATTCACAATCAAGGTATGGTTCTTCATAATCCCGGCGGTTAATTCGGGATAAGAAAGCTGCAAATGCGAAGCTTTTCTGGACACAACGGTATATTCAATGTGCATCTTTTTTAATACATACATAACTGCCCTGGCGGCACCTCCATTTCCTAAAATCAATGCCCTTTGATGATGTTTGCCTTTAAGAAAGGGTTTTAAAGACTCCTCAAAACCATAGACATCTGTATTATAGCCAGTTAAATCCACATGATCCAAAGATACTTGTCCTGAGAAAAGATCTGTTAACAGGTCGCTTTTGGTAATCTTAATACAGTTAACGGCATCGACTGCCTTTGCTTCTTCAGAAACGGAGTCCAAATAAAACATGATCCCTATTTTATGTGGGATGGTAACATTCAACCCGCATAGTTCTGGTTCACGCTTAATTAATTCAGGAAAATGACTAAGGGTTTTCAGGGGATAAAGTTCATACTGATGATCGGTTAGTCCTAATGTATGAAACTTATCGGTAAAATATTCTTTTGAGAACGAATGCTTTAATGGAAACCCTATTAAGCCATACTTCTTCATGGAAAATTAGACTTTTGAAAAAAATGATTAAATGTATCACCCCGAAGTCCTAATCGTAAGGTTTCCAGTGGGATAACTTCTGCTGGAGCGATATTGCCCAAGTTCACATTCGCCCCCAAAAGTTTAATGAACCAAACTTGTTGAGCTTTTATAGGTGCTTCAAATATAATATTCTCGTATGGGATTCGGGTCAATATTTCATCGATCAGGCCTTCCCTAACCTCACCGGTTTCCCGATAAATACCCACACTGCCGCTCTCCCGGGCTTCAGCAATAAGTTTCCAGGATCCCGCTTCCAATTCAGCTTTCATCAATTCAATCCACCGATAAGGAGCGATGATCTTTTGATCGTCCTTTGAGCCCACCTCAGATAATACCCGTACCTGTTTGCTTAACTGATGGATATATTCGCATTTCTCATCATGAGGTAAATCGATTGATCCATCCGAAACTTCAGCATATTCTACTTTAAACTCATCTAAAACACGACGGTAATCATCAAATTGATTTCTAATTACAAACGATTCAAAGAGTGTCCCCCCAAAATAGAAAGGCATTTTTGCACGTCGATATACATCAAGTTTCTCGCTAAGCATAGGTGTCACCAAAGAGGTAGACCAACCTAATTTAACCAAATCAGTATGAGGATCACATATGGATAAAAAGTCTTCAACTTGCCGAATTGATAAACCCTTATCCATAACCATTGTTAAACCTTTTGCGCGAGGCTTTTGCTCACGTTCAGGTAAATTGTTTAGAGGGAAATTCATGAATCGCAAAGGTCCTAAAAAAATTTAAAGTCGCAAATTAATCAGGTTATTTATATTATTAAGCAAAAAAATTAAAGGGTATACTTTTTTATAAGCTCAACAATAACCTTATTTTCTTGAAGTTGGGGTAAATATTCATATAATATAGAATGTTTTTCGGGATCTAAACCGAGTGCCATATCAAGGTAATTCAACGCCTCATGGTACTTTCCAGAGGCAAATAAATAAGCCACCATCCGATAATACAATTCTGCTCCATCGGGGTTATTTTTTATCCCCTCCGACACAACCTCGATTGCTTGATCCAATTTCTTCTGTTCATACAAAACAGACGAATAATCCAACCAAGCTTCGATATCTATCGGATTCAGATCTACCACCTTTTGATAGGCATGTTCCGCTTCTGCTATCTGCTTTAATTTATAACGGGCATCCGCTATTGCGAACCAATAATCGGGGTTCTGGTCATCAATTGCCAAGGCCTTCTTATAATAGTGTAAGGATTCAAAAAATCGGTCTTCAAAATCCAAGGTGACACCAATCCCGAACCACGCGTCACCCAGCTTTTGATTTAATTTCACGGCCTTTTTATAATAACCCCTTGCTTCCTGCATTTCCTCTAGTTTCTCATAGCACTCTCCAATCGCACAATACGTATCTGCTCCTGGTGGCTCGAACTCAAAGGTAGCTTTGTATACTTGGATCGCTTCGACAAAACTCTCAAGGTTTACCAATGCATTTCCTTTATTAAAATACGCTGAAGCAAAATTGTCTTTTATGAGAATGGCGTAATCATATGCGTCAATAGCCTTCTCATATTGATCCAACTTGTGGTAAGCATTTCCCAAGTTATACCATGCAGCATACGAATAGGGATCGGTATCAATGTATTGGAGATAAAACCCGATCGATTCCTCTTGCTTATCCAACACATCATAACAGAATGCTAATTCGTACAACGCATCCTGATTTTCCATGTCTACTTCCAAACAACGTTTCAGGTACACGACAGCATTCTCAAAATCTCTCTTATTCTGAAGCATCAATGCCAGCTGCATATATACTTCTTCCGGATGTTCTGAAAGTTTCAACGCCTTATTCAATTCATCTTCGGCTTCTTCAAATTGACCGAGGGTACTAAAAATACTTCCCCGGATTTGATAAATATCCGCTTCCGAACGATCCAATGTTTCTGCTTTGTCCAATGCATTCAGAGCAAGATCAAGCTGATTGGTAACCGTATACAACTGAGCTTGTTTTATAAGGAAAATTGCCGCGAAAGGGTGCTGATTAATCGCATACTCAGCCACCTGCAATGCCTTGATCGGGTCATTTTTTTCAATATAAAAATCAATAATTCCATAGAACGCCTGCGCGTCAAAAAAATACTGATCTTTATTCCGGATCATTTCTTCGTATCGCTCGACCGAAAATTTAGGATCTTCGGAGTATTCAAAATCGTCTTCCATCATAATCTAAGAACTAGGACCCGCCCCGTTTACTGAAATTCCATCAACAAAATAATCAATAAAAACAGGCAAATTCATACAAGTTTTCAACAAATCCGCCCTAATCCCCTATAACCAACTTTAAACCAAATTGTTATCGCTTCGCAAAATGTCTAGATCGACTCCAAAAATCTATGGTTATATCCTTTAATAGGATTTAATCGAACTTCACTTTAAGAAGCAAAAATACGGAATTTTATTCCAAAAAGTGTATATTTCAATACTTCTTAACAGAACCTCTTATGAATAAGATTAACATTCAAGCTGTACTCAACCGTCTTGGTATAAAGAAGGTCAACCCAACATGGAGTACGGGCTCCCATCATGGTAGTATTCCGATTGGTCATCTGCTCCAAAGTAATTCTCCTGTTGATAATCAACTTATCGGGTCTACTAAACTCGCCAATAACCGGGATTTTGAGCATGTTGTTTCGAAAGCTCAGGAGGCATTCTTACATTGGCGGGACGTCCCCGCGCCACAAAGGGGAGAAATAGTGCGTCAGTTTGGTGATGCTTTGCGTAAAAATAAAAATGACCTCGGCACGCTAGTGTCTTATGAAATGGGCAAAAGCCTCCAAGAAGGATACGGGGAAGTTCAGGAGATGATCGACATCTGCGATTTTGCGACAGGATTAAGCCGGCAATTATATGGTCGTACCATCTCATCTGAAAGACCCGGACACCGCATGTATGAACAATGGCATCCATTGGGTGTCGTCGGCATCATCTCGGCGTTTAATTTTCCCGTTGCCGTATGGTGCTGGAACGTCGCTTTGGCATGGGTATGTGGGAATGTTTGTATTTGGAAACCTTCTGAAAAGACCCCCATAACTGCTATTGCCTGTCAGAATATTATTGCTAAAGTTTTTAAAAAGAACGGCATCAGCGAAGGGGTGTCCTGCCTGCTCATCGGGGATCATGAAATCGGGAACAATATGGCTCATGATAAACGGTTTTCTTTACTATCAGCTACAGGGAGTACTAAAATGGGCAAATCAGTAGCCAAGGCTGTAGCCGGTCGCCTGGGAAAAAGTATTTTAGAGCTAGGGGGAAATAACGCCGTCATTATCAGTGAACATTGTGATCTTGCGATCGCGTTACCGGCAATAGTCTTCGGTGCTGTGGGAACTACTGGTCAACGCTGCACAAGTACCCGCAGGCTGATCGTCCACGAGAAAATCTACGGTACATTCAAAAAAAGATTGATAAATGCCTATAAACAACTGCGCATCGGCAATCCCTTAGATGAAAAGAACCATATAGGCCCGCTAATTGACGAGCAAGCTGTAAAAAATTATTTAACCGCTATTGAAGACTGCAAAAGCGAAGGAGGTAAGTTTATTGTTGAAGGTAAACAATTAAGTGAAAAGGAATTCGGGTCTGGTTGTTATGTAACACCGAGCGTCGCTGAGGTAAAGGCAAACTTTTCGATTTTGCAGAAAGAAACATTCGGTCCGATTCTGTATTTAATAAAGTACAAGACATGGGAAGAAGCAATTAAAATACACAACGATGTGCCGCAAGGCTTGTCGTCGGCCATCATGACATTGAACCTGCGGGAAGCAGAATTATTCTTGTCTGCCAATGGATCCGACTGTGGTATAGCCAATGTCAATATCGGAACTTCCGGTGCTGAAATCGGAGGGGCATTCGGGGGTGAGAAAGAAACAGGAGGAGGCCGGGAATCGGGTTCTGATGCATGGAAAGCCTATATGCGCCGACAAACGAATACCATTAACTATTCAGATAAAGTACCATTGGCCCAAGGAATAAAATTTGATGTATAAATCCTGGCGTCGAATCATCGAATAACAATTCCTAATTTACCAATAATTTATATCCTTTCCCATGTACATTGACAATCTCCACTTTAGGGTCCTCCCGTAGATATTTACGCAGTTTGCTCAAAAACACATCCATGCTTCGTCCGTTAAAATAGTTGTCGTCATGCCATATCTTAATGAGGGCCTCTTCTCTCGTTAGCACATTGTTTTTTTTCACACAAAGCATCCTTAGCAAGTCAGCTTCTTTTGTAGAGAGCTTTTGCATTTTGCCTTCACGGCTTATTTGTTGGGAAATATAATCAAAATGATAACTGCCAATCTCGAACGCCGTAGGCTGCTGCTCTTGCTGAGCCAATTCCTGCGCAGACGCACGCTTTAATAAGGCATTGATGCGCAACAAAAGCTCTTCTACCCGAAAGGGTTTTGTAATATAGTCATCCCCTCCAAGTTCATATGCAATGGATTTGTCTTCCATCATCCCTTTTGCGGTCGCAAAAATAATAGGAACATCCGCATTTAGTTTCCGGATTTCCTTGCCTAAGGTAAACCCATCCTTTTTGGGCATCATGACATCGATGATACAAAGATCAAATTTTTCACGATTAAAGGCCCGGATCGCCTCCTCGCCATCCATGCAACGAACGATATCAAATTTCCCTTTCAATTCAAGATATTCCTTTAATATCTCTCCTAAATTAGGATCATCTTCAGCCAATAGTATTTTTTGTCTTACCATCTTTATGCATTTACCGACAATATTATCTCAAACTCCGTTCCTTTATGAAGTTCACTCTTCACTTTTATTACCCCACCCATTTTCTTTATGACATCCTGGACATAGCTTAATCCCAACCCGAACCCTTTTACATCATGGACGTTTCCGGTAGGTATGCGGTAAAACTGATCGAATATTTTCGAGAGTTCGTCTTTCGACATTCCTATCCCGCTATCCCTGACAATAAGGTGGAGGAACTTCCCATGGTTATACGTTTCAATATCGATATTCAGCTTATCTTTACTGTATTTTATGGCATTGTCTATTAAATTGAACAATACATTGGAAAAATGCAGTTCGTCTCCTTTAACGATCGGATTCTTTGCTCGTAAATCGAGCGAAAGCTGAACGCCTTTCTTTTGGAATTGCAGGTCCATGCTATCCATGACAACAGAAACAAGTTCATTGATATCGATCGGTTCACTTTCTAGCTCCAACTCCCCTTTATCAATTCTTGCAATATTCAATACCCGCTCGATATGGTTGCCCAAGCGCACGTTCTCATCATAAATTATACCTGCCAACCGCTCAATACGCGTTTTATCTTGAACAATTTCCGGATCTTTGAGCGATTCACTGGCAATCATGATCGTCGCCACGGGCGTCTTAAACTCATGCGTCATATTATTAATGAAATCGGTTTTCATCTCAGAAATTTTCTTCTGTTTCAAAATGATCATAATGGTATAGGTGAAACACGAGAACAATACTAAGAGTAAAGCCGCCGAAGAGATCAACATCACTTTAATATTTCCAAGTAGCAATGTAGATTTTTGTGGGAAATCAATCGTCATAACACCCTCATTACCCGTCATGTCATTGGGAAAGAGTACGGCTGAGTAGGAATTTTCTTTCCCCCCGGGATGCGCTTGCTTTGCCAATTGAAAGAGCACCGAATCCGATTCGCCATTATTAATCGTTAAATTGAAGTTTAATGGAATATCGCGATTAAGAAGTTCTTCCCGTAATTGTTCAACAATATACTGGGGGTCAATTCGTTGGCTTAGAGAACGTTTGGACCGCTCAAACTCATTGGCCAAAGTCTCAATAGCTGAATTACCCCTTGCGTTCGCCTTTACAGAGTCGACATACTGCGCCGCCATCCTAGCCTTCGCTTCTTGTTCATATCGCCTTATTTTTCGCTCAAGTTCACTGTCGACACGGGGAGGCAATGTAATGATCAGCTCACCCACCATGGGGTCAACCACAAAATAGCGAACACTATCATCTTTCGCCTTCTTGATCACGGAGGCTTTTCTATCCACATACAAACCGATATCCTTTTGTTGAAAAACCCGACCCCTTTCATCCATAATATGCTCAATGGAAACTTCATATTTCACACGGGATCGGAGATAAGGGTCTTTCATGTAAGTTTCGTAAAAATCATTATCGATTAACACAGCACCCGGATGCCTCCGCTTAACCTGCATTTCAAGTTCCTTAAACTTGTCCTTTAGTTTTTGGCTCCGCATGCGCATCCGCTGAGCGTATTGGTCTGATTCACTTTGGGCTGGGGGACGGTTTTTTTTCTTTTCCTGCTCTGTTCGCTTTCGTTTCTCCTCATTCTCTTTGGCATTCAAAAACCGAAGGGCCTCATTCTTCTCCGCCTTCAGGGCAACAGTATTCAATGCGGCCCTTACCGACTCATCAAACAGCTGTGTTTTTAAATGAATGGATTGTCGGATAAAATAGTACTGCATGGCCATCACGCCAATTAACGCAAAGGCCATCAGCCCTATTATCAAACTTATGCTTTTACGCTTCATACTAAACAAAAGTACGCAAGCATTTTAGGGGAAAAAGGCTTTTAACAAATTTTAACAAATTGTTAAAGTCTATTATTCCGGCATTTTACCCTCGGTTGTCTCCCTAGTATTTAGAAGGGGAGATCATCATCTTCTCCAGGATCGGAAGAGATGTCCACAGGGGGGGCACTGGGCGGCGTATCTTGTTGGGCTGGCGAATGCATAGCGGAATCCGCTACTTTATTTACCCGCCAGGCCACCAACGAATTAAAATACATGGTAGCTCCTTCTTTATTCGTCCATGGCCGGCCCCGTAAATTGAAAGAAACCGCTACATCTTCTCCAAGATTCAGGTTATCAAATATATTCACCCGATCTTGGGTGGCTTCAAATTTTATATACTCAACAAATTGAGGATTTTCCGCATATTGAACTACTAATTCGCGCTTTTTAAAGGTATCTGTAACCTGCTGTACTTCACCTATTTCGTGTACCTTGCCTATAATTTCCATAATAAATCCTGATATAAAACGTAAAAATACAGAATTTTAGCCTCAAATATCAGTATCTTCGCACAAATTGACATGCAAGTTTTCAACAGTTCATCAAAAATCATCATAACCTGCAACAAACGGCTTTCACCTTATCTTCAAACCGAAGTCGAAGCCTTAGGTTTTCCCGTTAAACGGTCATTTTCTACAGGTATCGAACTTGAGGCCAGTCTCAATGATTGTATAAAACTTAACTTGAACTTACGTTGTGCCAGTCAAATCCTCTACGCGATAAAAAGCTTCAGAGCAAGTAATGCTGACGAGCTATACCACGAACTAACTGCCATTTCTTGGGAAGATTACATTGATTTTAATGGTTACATTTCCATCACTTCCAATGTAAACAATGACTCAATTACAACGCCCCTGTTTGCCAACCTAAAGGTAAAAGACGCTGTTGTTGACCGCATTAAGGCGCGAAAGGGAATACGTCCCGATAGTGGCCCTGCGCTAAATAAAACCGTATTGCATCTCTATTGGCAAGGCAACACCGCAGAGATCTATTTCGACACATCGGGAGAAACCCTGGCCAAGCATAGCTACCGCAAGCATCCAGGCAAGGCACCCATGCTGGAAGCCTTGGCATCCGGTATTATCTATTCAACGCAATGGGATTCCACAAAACCTTTTGTTAATCCAATGTGTGGCTCTGGGACTTTGGCTATAGAGGCCGCCCTTATGGCAAGTAACCGAAAACCGGGCTTGCTCAGAATGAACTATGCCTTTATGCATATTCTAGGTTATGATGAAAACATCTTCTTTGCCGAACGAAAACTACTAAAAACAAGCGTCAATAAATCAATCAACTGCCGGATTATTGCAACCGACCATTCTGAGGAAGCTGTAAGAATAGCCGAAATGAACGCAAAAACTGCCGGCGTGGATCATTTAATCGAATTCAAGACCTGTGATTTCAGCGAAACACCAATTCCGGAAGAAAAAGGAGCCATTATCTTTAACCCGGAATATGGTGAACGGTTAGGTGTACACAATAAATTAGAGGCAACCTATGCCCGCATTGGCGATTTCCTTAAAAAGGAAGGAAAGGGATATTACGGGTACGTATTCACCGGAAATCCAGATCTGGCTAAAAAGATCGGACTGAAAGCATCCCGAAAGATAGAATTTTATAACGGCAGACTGGATTGCAGACTGTTGGAATACGAGCTATACGAAGGAACGAGACGCCTTGATACTAGCTCTAACTAAAAGGAAATAAAAAGACCTCTCGAAATTCGAGAGGTCCTAAATATAAGTTACAATACTTAAATTCTTTTCGATTTGATACGGGCAGCCTTGCCTGTTAAGCCTCGCAAATAGAATATTTTTGCCCGGCGTACTTTGCCGTAGTTGTTAACGACAATTTTATCGATATTCGGTGAGTTTAAAGGAAAGATACGCTCAACTCCTACTCCATTCGACATTTTACGCACGGTAAAGGTTTGATTCGATCCCAAGCTGTTGCGTTGTATCACAACTCCTTGATATATCTGGATACGTTCTTTATTTCCTTCCCTGATTTTATAATGCACACTTATAGTATCACCTGCCTTGAATGAGGGAACCTCATTTTTTACTACCGTTTGCTCTTCTACAAATTTTACTAAATCCATGATTTTGGGTAATTAACGACGATTTTTAACCCGTAAAAATCGGACTGCAATATTAGGGATATTTTTTTGAAAAAGAAAGCTTAATTTTAAAATAGCACGGAATATAAAACGGACTATTTATTCGTCAAATAAATCAGGTCTCCTTGTCTTGGTCCGTTCTACTGCCTGCTCATATCGCCAACTATCTATTAAGGCTTGGTTCCCACTTAACAATACATCCGGAACTTTATACCCGCGCCAATTCGCAGGACGGGTATAAAGGGGAGCGTCTAATAACTCTCCTTGAAACGAATCTGATAAAGCCGAGGTTTCGTCCGATAAAACACCCGGAAGCAATCGCACAATGGCATCCACCAAAACCGCCGCAGGCAATTCTCCTCCGGAAAGCACATAATCGCCAATGGAGATCTCACGTGTAACATATAGATCACGAATCCGTTGATCTATTCCTTTGTAATGCCCACACAATACGATAAAGTTCCCTTTTCCAGACAATTCATTGGCAATATTTTGGGTCAAGGTAATACCGTCTGGGGTCATAAAAATCACCTCATCATAAGTCCGTTCTTTCTTCAGCTGGTCAATACAGGAAGCAAAGGGCCCGATTTGCATCACCATACCGCTTCCCCCTCCATAGGGATAATCATCAACACTTTTATGCTTATTATCGGCAAAGTCCCTTAAATTATGGACCTGTATCTCAACAATACCTTTATTTTGCGCCCGTTGTAAAATAGAATGGGCAAACGGTCCTTCTAACAAGGCTGGCAGCACGGTGATAATATCAAAACGCATAAGGCAAAGATAGCTGATTGTTCCATATAATCCCCATTGCAGAAAGGGTCAAAGACTAGGTCTGCAGGTAGATCTCTACTAACCCATCGGGCAGCTCAATCTTCAATGTCTTGCTTCCACGGTCAATATCGATGATAAAATTCTCAATTAGCGGAAACATAATTTCCTTAGCTCGATAGGTCACGGTAGCTATATATTGTTGTGGAAATTCTTTTATTTCAGTAATTTCCCCCAAATCGCCATGCTTCTCGTCAAACACCCTAAAGCCTTTCAAATCAGTAATCTGAAAGTCATCTGGATCTCGGTGTGGTTTTTTATCATTCGGTAAAAAAACCTGTTTCCCAACCAGTTCATTAGCCTTATCAATATGATCGATATCTTCCAAAAAGAAATATCCTGTCCGATTAGCCAATAATTGATAGGAACTGACAAAAAAGGGGACTAACTTCTTGCTTATTTCGATGAACATGACATCAAATTCAAGCAACTCCGCATCGAACTCAGCCGCATCAAATTGGAAAAAAAGCTGAAGTTCGCCTTTTAACCCACGGGTCTTGGTAATGTACCCTATAAGGAAATACTCATTATACATTCGGTGATGCTTTAATAAAAAAGTGCCACTTTAAAGCATACGCTTTGAAACATACACTTTGAAATGGCACTACTTTAAGAAAAATTGATCGACAATTATGCTTCTTCTGTTGAAGGAGCCTCATCGGTACCTTCTGCAGAAGCAGAGGCCTCTGCCGAAGCTTCTTCTGTATTCTCAGGAGCCTCCACAGCTTCTTCTGTCGACGTTTCTTCCTCTACAGGCTCTTCTTCTACCGGAGGTGTATTTTTGGCCGTTATAGCGGCTGCGATCTCTTCTTTCTTCTTGGCCTCTGCTGCCAATGCTTTTTTCTTGGCATCCGCTTTTGAAAGCGTAAGGTTTTCTATCTTTCCTTCAATTTTCGCGTTCTTTCCTTTCAGCCATTCCTCGAAACGGGCTTCGGCAGTTGCTTCATCAAAAGCACCTTTTGCGACCCCGCCTAATAAATGCTTCTTATAAAGCACCCCTCTATAAGAAAGAATAGCACGCGCTGTATCCGTGGGTTGAGCACCATTGCTTAGCCAAGCCAGGGCCTTGTCGAAATCCAGCTCGATTGTTGCTGGATTAGTATTCGGGTTGTATGAACCCAACCTTTCGATAAATTTACCATCTCTGGGTGAACGGGAGTCCGCTACCACCACATGATAAAAAGGTTTTCCCTTTTTACCAAATCTTTGCAATCTAATTTTTGTTGCCATCTGTTTAGTTTATGTATTCAACATATTTCCCGGAGCCTAGTGCTGCGGGGCTGCAAAGGTAACTAATATTTATTCTATTTCCGCTAAAAATTTTCTCTTGTACGTATTTCTTTTTTGATGCAATCCGAGGGAACGATATAAAATATTCTTATACCGGTTTCACTATCCTAAAAATCATTACTCCACTATTGATACAGGAGCTAAGAGATGCGGAGCGGAAACTATCGTATCCGAAGTACCAAATAAATCCAGCCTAAAATAACGATTATCGCGAAAATTCTTGCTATCACCCCCTTTATCGTTTTAGGAAGCCGCTTATAATAGCGTGAAAAGATAAACAACCCTACGATAAGGAGAATGATCATCACGGTTTTCATCTTGCAAAGCTAAACAAGGAAATTAATTTTTTAAGAGAAATTAAAAACGATGATCGGTGATTCCCAAAACATTTGGGTATATTATATGTCTTATTATAGAAACAATATATTTAACATGAATAAAACCATTATCGTATCTAACCGTTTACCTGTCAAAATAATTAAAGAAAAAAAATCACTTTCTTTTTTACCGAGCGAAGGAGGTTTAGCCACCGGATTAGGATCCATTTACCGAGAAGGGAATAACATATGGATCGGGTGGCCCGGCATGACTGTAAAAAAATCACTTGAAGAACCGATTAGTTCATCCTTAAAAGAGCAAAACCTTGTCCCGGTTTTCCTAGACGATGAGGAAATAAAAGGGTATTATGAAGGCTTTTCAAACGAATTGTTATGGCCGGTATTCCACTACACCTCTTCATATGCCCATTATGACTCGCAAAACTGGGAGATGTATATGCATGTAAATGAAAAATTCCGGGATACCGTTTTAGCTCATTTGGAGCCGGAAGATACGCTGTGGATACATGATTACCAGCTCCTTCTTTTAGCCGGAATGATCAGGGAGAAGCAGCCTGATGTTACCATTGCTTTCTTTCAACATATTCCGTTCCCTTCACAGGAAATATTCCGCTTGATCCCTTGGCGGAAAGAGCTTTTGAGGGGAATGCTGGGCGCAGACCTGATCGGGTTCCATACCTTTGACGATGTAAGGCATTTCATCAGTGCCGCAACTCATTTATTATCCATCCATGTCGATGCCAATTTATTGCGCGTTGGCGACCGCGCCGTTGCCACAGAACCTTTCCCTATGGGAATCGATTGCGACAAATTCTCTGCGCTCTCAGAAGATAAGATCGTTAAGGATCATATCGAATCGTTAAAAGAACATTATATCGATCAAAAGGTTATCCTCTCCATCGACCGCCTGGACTACAGCAAAGGGATTATCCCACGTTTGGAAGCCTACCAATTGTTCTTGGAAGAAAACCCCGATTACCACCAACGCATTGTCCTTTATATGATTGTTGTGCCCTCAAGGGATACTGTTGCTGAATACCATCGCCTGAAAAACGAAATCGATCGACTGGTCGGAAACATAAATGGTTATTTCGGCAGCTTTGACTGGAATCCGATTGCTTATTTCTACCAAAGTTTCCCCGTAGAGTTTCTATCGGCACTCTATAACTTCGCCGATACTTGTTTAATTACCCCTATGCGGGACGGTATGAACTTAGTTGCCAAAGAGTATGTGGCAAGTAGAAATGACAACACAGGTGTACTTATCCTCAGCGAAATGGCGGGCGCTTCAAAGGAACTCATTGACGCCATCATCGTAAACCCAAATAACGTCCATGAAGTTAAGGATGCCATTATCCAGGCACTTAACATGCCCTTGGATGAAATGCAGGAACGGATGAAGGCGATGCGGCAAACGGTTTTCAAATTCAATATTCATCATTGGGTTAAGATTTTTATGGCACGCTTGAAGGAAGTAAAACAGGTCCAAAGCTCAATGAAAGCTAAAGTCATTAAAACAGCGGTGAAAGAGCAGATCATCGCCTCCTTTCAACAGGCAGAAAGCCGCCTATTGTTATTGGATTATGACGGGACTCTTGTCGACTTTAAAAAGCAAATTGACCTGGCCGCTCCCGACGAGGATTTATACCGCTTGTTGGATACCCTTAGCAGTGATCAAAAAACCCAACTCGCTATCATCAGTGGTAGAAAATATGAAACAATGGAAAAATGGTTTGGTTCAAGAAATTACGAATTGATCGCCGAACACGGGGCATGGACAAAAAAAGACGGAAAATGGCTGCAGAAATCGGGACTATCCAATGTATGGAAGGATGAAGTACATCTTTTAATGGATGCGTTTTCTGATCGGACACCAGGGGCCTTCGTTGAAGAAAAAAGCTACTCCTTAGTCTGGCATTATCGCAATGTTCAAAGAGGGCTCGGATCACTGCGGGCCACGGAGCTTATGGATAATCTGCGCTATATGATCACCCCTTATGGGTTACAGTTGTTAAATGGGCATAAAGTAGTTGAGGTTAAAAATGCCGAAGTTAATAAAGGAAAAGCTACCTTAAATCTGCTTCATGGGAAGCGTTACGATTTCATTCTCAGTATCGGGGACGATTATACAGACGAAGATATTTTCAAAGCCTTACCGACAAATGCAGTAACCATAAAAGTAGGAAGCAACATGTCTGCAGCCCGCTATTTTGTAGAAGATTTTAATGCTGTAAGAGCCTTACTGGGCGAATTACGCTACCAAAATACCCTTACCTAAGTCACGGGCTCAACGAGAAAAGAAGGCGTATCCAATTTCATCGCAATACGATAGGCCGCGTTCATTAAGCCTACATGGCTATATGCTTGCGGAAAGTTCCCCCACTGACTGCCATCGGTTTCATGAACATCTTCACTAAAGAGCCCTAAATGATTACCGTATGTAAGTAATTTCTCAAAAGTCTCTTTGGCTTCTCCAATTCTCCCTACACAAGCCAGGGCCTCTACATACCAAAATGCACAGATTAAAAATGTTGTCTTCGGTTTGCCAAAATCGTCTTTATGACGATACCTATAAAATAAACCTTCGGGGGTCTTCAACTCTTTCTCCAAGGCAATCAAGTGATTTTTCGCCCGCTCAGAATCGGGATCAAGATAATGCATCAAGATCAGTTGAAGCGTACTGGCATCCAAATGGGGACTGCCTACCGCATGGGTATATACCTGCCTTTCCGCATCGTAACAGTTTTCGATATGTGCACCCGCTTTTACAATAAGCTTACTGGCACGATCTTGTATGCCTTTATCACCGATAGTAAGCCCGATTTGTAAAGCCGCCTTACTTCCCGCCCATTGAAACAAGTTACTATAACTATGGCTATTGGCATAATTCCTAAACTCCCAGATGCCCGCATCTTTTTCATCGATTGTTTTCTCAATCTTATTTAAAAGATAGGAAACCCATTTGCTAGAATCTGTTCTTTCCTTGAACACGAAACGATGGTCGGTAAACAAGGGCAAAACAGAAATCAACGCCTGGCCATATACGTCATTTTGGATGTGTTCATAGGCCTGATTTCCTACTCGAACCGGTTTATTTCCCAAATACCCCTCTAGATAATCCAATATATTTTCCTTGAGATCTTTCCGGCCGGTAATACCATATAAAGGCTGATATCTACCTGTTTCTTCATAGGAAATATTGGCAATATAGCTGGCATATTTCTCCATTTCTTCAAATTGACCAATATGGTTCAAAGCAGTTAATACATAGTAGCTGTCCCGAAGCCAACAATAACGATAATCCCAGTTTCTACCACTTCCGGGCGACTCCGGCAAACTGGTCGTTCCCGAAGCAATAATAGCTCCAGTATCCTCAAACTGATGGATTTTTAACGCCAATGCAGATCGGATCACTTCTTTCTGGTAAAAGGGGGAAATTGTTGAATGTTTAATCCATGTTCGCCAATAATCAATGGTTTCACGAAGAAAATTCTCAGCTGTGCTTACAAGAGGGGCTTCTAAAGGAGAGCCATACGTCAATACCATATATTTAGATTCCGAAAGAACAAAGGACTGATCATCAAAAAAATGGCTTAGTGGCAGATCGGTCGTCAATCTTATGGGTTCCTGTCCCCCGTTAAATGCAATATGATTACTTCCTCGATGGGTAGTAAGCTTCGTCTTTCCATAATCATAAACTGGCTGGCAACGTACCACTATACGTGGGTTATTCACGATAGGCTCAACTTTCCTTATCAACATAAGGGGCTTGAAATAGCGATCATACTGACGAAAGCGGGGTATAAAATCAGTCACCCGATAAGAACCCTCTTCACAGGTAATCTCCGTTATCAACACATTTGTGTTTTCAACGTAGCGTTGTTTGGAAGAAAATTGACCCGAAGGGAGCACCGAGAATTCCCCGCCTTTCTCTTCATCCAAAAGTCCCCCAAAGACAAAAGAACTATCAAATGTAGGCCAACAAAGCCATGAAATATTTGTATTGGTCTGTACATGCGCCATAAATGCGCAATTTCCTACAATGCCACTTTGGTACGTTTTACGTTCCATAATTGCTTGCTAAAGTTAAGAGTAAATCTGAGGGTATTCTTTGAGAATCCTTCGCAAGATGTTAATGTAAGGTTATCTATATTAACGACCAAAAAATAGAAGCCTAAATTTAAAAAGCCTCGATCGTCAGCATACCCACATATACACTATTGGATACCTGTTGATTTTTTGCAGAAATAAAAGCAATATAGGCATGACAAACGTCTCCTTCTTTATAGTCCTCCAATGATAAAGAATCACTTAACCTCCAACGTTCGTTTCCATAAGTTAAGAATTCTGAATAACGTTGCCCTTCCCGATAAAGCAGAAGCATCGTTCTATCCAAATGATTAACGTTCAAGGCATTTTTTTCAATATCCCATTTAAAACGCACAACAGCACCATCCTGGTGAACGCTTGGGCGATAAGCTTCAGGTAAAGGACCAACACTAAATGAAAAAACTTCAGGATTGACTTCAAACTTACCATCAACTCGCACCAATGCATTCTTTAAATTATAAGACATCGCCGCATTATGTCCGGTTTGCCGGGGTGCATAATACCTAAAAGCTTCCCTAACCAAAGGGGTAATAGGTCTTAACCATTCTTGCATCGCCACGAAACGTTCCCGTTGCAATGCCTGCCTCGGTGTTGGAGGCGTCTTTTTTCTTTTTTTACTTGGAAGGCTGCGCATATAGTTACCGCCGTTCATCGTGTAAAAAATCACTTCACCTAATTTTCCCGAAAGTCCTCCGTTAATGCCATCTGTTACTCTTGCCATTCGTGCATAATTAAAAACCATTATGAAAACTAACTCTTCAGCCTACCCCTCTTGCCCACTATTAGTTATCTCCTATACAATAACCTTTGCCTAAAAGTACAATTAATTTGGTATAACTCCAAAGTTCAGTCGGCTATATCCGAATGAACTCCGAACAAACTCCGACTAAAATCCCTATTTAGTCCGAATTTAAAATATAGAAGGCCTAAGGTATTAGGAGCTTGTATTGGTGTCATCCCTGTTAATTCAAGGTCATAAGGTAAAAAGGCATTCATAAGGGGGCGCCCTAACATTGAAATGTGTATTTTTGTAAATTATTAAGAAAATGGAAGCAATACTATTAGGGGCCAGTGGTTTAATCGGCAGAGAATTATTAACCCTCCTATTGAATGATCCAACCTTTTCAATGGTGACGATCATTGTTAGAAAGAAACTTCCCATTGAAAATGAAAAACTTAGGCAAATCATCGCTGATTTCTCTACCATTGAAACGTGTAAGAATTATTTAAAAGGGGATGTTATCTTTTCTTGTTTAGGCAGTACAAAAAAGAAGACGCCAAACCGGGATATATATTATCAAATTGATCATGATTATCCTCTTCATGTTGCCAAAACAGCAAGGAGTCAAGGGATTAAAGATTTTCATTTGGTTTCATCCTTGGGCGCGAATCGCCACTCTTCAAACTTCTACTTAAGAATGAAAGGCGAGATTGAAGAGGATTTGGCACAGCTAAACTTTAAAAGCCTCCATATTTACCGACCTTCACTTTTAAGGGGAGAAAGGAAAGAAAAGAGAACATTGGAAAAGCTAAGCATAACCATCATGGATTTGATTGATCCCCTTCTTTTCGGTTCATTAAAGAAGTATCAGAGCATCGCAGCAAAAACAGTGGCTCTGGCTATGCATAGAGAATCATTGAAGAAACAAACAGGAAAGTTCATTTATCCATCAGATAAAATTAAGGAGATAGTGTGAGTATTTTATCAACAGAACAAGTAGGTCATTCCTACAATGACCGTTGGTTAATTAACGGTTTGAGCTTTGGTATTGATCGCGGGGACCGCTTTGCCTTAGTAGGTATAAATGGTACGGGGAAATCAACCTTGCTTAAAATCTTAGCGGGCTTGGAAAGCCCTACAAAAGGCCATGTGGTTTACGAAAAAGATTTACGTATAGGCTACTTGGATCAAGATCCTCGCTTTGAAGGTTTTGACACGATCAATGATTTTATTTTCAGTGAGGAAAATGAATCCTTGCAATTGATAAAGGCCTATGAAAATCTTCTACAACAAGAAGCGTTCGATGAACAACGACTAGCGGAAATTACCGATCGTATAACAGCGATCAACGCATGGGAATATGAGCATGCGATCACCACTATTCTTAACAGGCTAGGTATCAAAAAGTTAGATCAATCTATCGCCACATTGTCTGGCGGTCAGCAAAAGCGATTAAGTTTAGCGAAATTATTGATTACTGATCCGGATGTCTATTTGTTGGATGAACCAACTAACCATTTGGACATACAAACAATAGAGTGGCTGGAGAACCTACTCACCACAAGTCAAAAAACAATTATCTTTGTAACCCATGATCGATATTTCCTGGATAGTGTTTGCACAGAAATCAAGGAACTTGATCAAGGGCAGATGTATTCTTATAAGGGAAAATATGGTTACTTCTTGCAAAAGAAGGCGGAGCGAGAAGCTCTCTCTGAAGTTGAGCTCGCCAAAAACCTGAACTTGTTACGGAAAGAGCTGGAATGGATGCGCAGACAACCAAAAGCGAGGGGCACTAAATCAAAATCAAGAATCGCTTCCTTTCATGAATTGGAGGGCAAAACCAAACAAAAACCGGGACAAGAACAAGTAAACTTAAGTGTTAGTATTTCCCGTCAGGGAAACAAAATACTGGAAATAGACAACATCAGTAAATCGTTTAACGGAGATTCCATCATCAGCAACTTTAGCTATACGTTCAAGAAAGGCGACCGGATAGGTTTAGCTGGAAAAAATGGAACAGGTAAGTCTACCTTTTTAAACTTAATCACAGCCGCTTTTCCTCCTGATTCCGGGAAAATTGCGATTGGGGAAACAACCGTATATGGATATTATCGTCAAAACGGTCTTCCTTTGGAAGAGGGCGAGCGCGTTATTGACGTTGTAAAAAATGTAGCCGAATACATTAAATTAGCCGGCGGGGAAATGATTACCGCCTCGCAGCTCTTAACACGGTTCCTATTCCCCCCCGAAAAACAATACGGTCTTGTCAATAAGCTCAGTGGTGGTGAAAGAAAACGGTTGCAGCTGATGCGGGTTTTAATGAAAAATCCGAACTTTCTTATTCTTGATGAACCTTCCAATGACCTTGACTTAGCTACCTTAAATGTACTGGAGGATTTTCTGGAAAAATATCAGGGAATTTTAATTTTGGTTTCTCACGACCGGTACTTACTTGATCGCCTTTGTGATCAATTGTTCGTTTTTACAGAAAACCCTGAAGTTGCCATTTACAATGGAAATTATTCGGATTTCAAAATTGAACAAGAAGAAAAGACCAAAATAGAAAAAAATAGCGTAGCAAAAAAGAATACTGCAAGTTCCTCCAATACTAAAAAAAGCCTCCCTCCAAAAGCCCTTTCCTTTAAAGAAGAACAAGAAATAGTATCTTTAGAAAATGAAGTTCAAGAGATAGAGAAAAAAATAAAGGAGAAAACCTTTGAGATGAATGGAAATTCAAATCACGCCAACTTGTTGAAGATTGGCGAAGAAATAAAAGAACTCTCGGACACGCTGGAATCAAAATCAAATCGCTGGCTGGAACTGTTAGAAAAAAAAGAAGGTTAGTACGTTTCACGTGAAACATAGAAATTTGTTCCACGTGAAACATAACGGAAGAATAGAATGTTTGCAAAATATAATATCATTGTAGTGGGTGGAGGACACGCGGGATGTGAAGCAGCGGCAGCGGCAGCGAATCTCGGATCATCCGTTCTGCTCATCACTATGAACATGGGTACGATAGCCCAAATGAGTTGTAACCCTGCCATGGGTGGTGTCGCAAAAGGACAAATTTTAAGAGAGATTGATGCAATAGGCGGATATTCAGGAATAATAGCTGATAAAACCACTCTACAATTCAGAATGCTAAACCGATCTAAAGGTCCCGCTATGTGGAGTCCGAGGACACAAAATGACAGGGTGCGCTTTGCAGAAGAATGGCGGCTTCAATTAGAACAAATAAAAAATGTAGATTTTTGGCAAGATACTGTTAAAGAAGTTTTGGTCAAAAAGGGAAAAGCATGTGGCGTGAAGACTTCCATGGGAATAGAAATAGAAAGCGATGCCGTCGTATTAACCAATGGCACCTTTCTAAATGGTATTATTCACATCGGCGAAAAAAAGTTTGGTGGAGGTAGAACAGCTGAAAAAGCCGCGACGGGTTTAACAGAACAACTGGTCGCTTTAGGTTTTCAATCGGGGAGAATGAAAACAGGTACACCCCCGCGGGTGGATGGCCGGTCATTGAACTACCAGATCATGGAAGAGCAATGGGGAGATGAAAAAAAAGGGAAGTTTTCATTTCTCGATATCCCTACCCCCACGGAACAACGTTGTTGCTGGATTACTTACACAAACGAAAAAGTACATGAAAAATTAAAAGAGGGCTTTGAAAAGTCTCCCATGTTCGCCGGTAGGATTAAAGGGTTGGGGCCGCGTTATTGTCCCTCAATAGAGGACAAAATAAACCGCTTCGCCGAGCGCGACAGGCATCAGATCTTTGTAGAACCTGAAGGCTGGAACACGATAGAAATTTATGTAAATGGGTTCTCTACCTCGCTGCCTGAAGACGTTCAACAAAAAGCGCTCCGACTTATTCCCGGATTTGAAAAAGCAAAAATGTTCCGCCCCGGATATGCGATAGAATACGATTACTTCCCTCCTATGCAATTGGATCTCAGTTTAGAAACCTTCTTAGTTAAAAACCTATTCTTCGCTGGTCAAATAAATGGAACTACTGGGTATGAAGAAGCGGCCAGTCAGGGCCTGTTGGCCGGTATAAATGCCCATCAGCGTATCCACGACAAACATGAGTTCATCTTGAAAAGATCAGAGTCGTATATAGGGGTTTTAATTGATGACCTGGTCACCAAAGGTACCGATGAACCCTATAGAATGTTCACTTCCCGGGCCGAACACCGACTGTTATTACGCCAGGATAATGCGGATGAAAGATTGACTCCCCTATCCCATGCCATCGGTTTGGCAAATGAAGATAGAATGGAAAAAGTTCAAGATAAAATAGAAAAAACGAATAGACTGATCAAATTCCTCAAAACAAATTCAATCAACAAAGACTTGATCAACCCTGTACTCGAAAAAAAAGAAACCAGTCCGATTCAACAAAATACACGCCTATCCGCCATAATAAGTAGGCCACAAATTCATATTCAAGATTTAATTGAGGTCGAGAAAACCCTAAAAACAGAAGTTGAGGATTTAGCAGAAGAAATTGTAGAACAAGTGGAAATCAAAGTGAAATACGAAAGTTATTTTGAGAAAGAACTTATGCTAGTAGATAAAATGAAACGAATGGAAAATCAAACAATCAATCCAGACTTCAACTATTCAAAACTAGACTCTTTGTCAAAAGAAGCGCGGGAAAAATTGACACTTGTGAAACCACGAACGCTTGGACAAGCTTCCCGCATTTCGGGAGTTTCTCCTTCAGATATTACTGTTTTGATGGTACATCTATCCTAAATAATTAATTATCAATAAGTTAAGTATATTTCAAGCAAACTTATTTAAATCGTCTGTATAAGCATATCGCACCCAAGGATGAGCCGTTGTTCAAAAATAAATAAAAGTGTCTTAAAACGCCTTAAAACAGGCTTAAATAAAAAGTGGCAAATACTGCTGCTTCTTTTAATTATTCTTTCTGCTTTTTTTGGCTGTGCCACCAAACAACAGCCTACCGGGGGGCCGAGAGATTCGATACCACCAAAGGTGTTGAAAATCACACCCCCAAATATGACCAGGAATTTTACAGGAACGGAAATTGAAATCACTTTTGATGAATATATTAAATTGCAAAATGAATTCAAAGAAACCAGTATCTCCCCTGACCTGGAAGTTCCTCCGGTGTATAAAATAATACAGCGGAAAAAAATGCTACAAATCACCTTACCTGATTCGCTAGAGAAAAACACAACATACACGATTAACCTCGGGAAAGCACTGGTTGACTTTAACGAAGGTAATGAGCTAAACAATTTCAGTTATGTTTTTTCCACCGGTCCGGAAATAGACTCCTTATCCGTGTCAGGAAACGTAAGAAATGCACTTACACATGAAATAGAAAAGGACATCGCGGTACTCCTAATTCCCACCCGACAAGATTCCATTTTTGGAAAGCGAAAAGCCAATATATTCACCCGGACAGATTCATCCGGAAATTTTTCCCTAAAAAATCTCCGCGAAGATACCTATCGTATTTATGCCTTAAAAGAAAAGAATAATGACCGGATATTCAATGCTCCTGAAGAGGAAATAGGTTTTATAAAAGATTCTATCCAATTAACAAAAGACACGGCTGGGATCAAACTTCAAATTTTTCATGAAGAACCTGAAAAGTTCAGGTTGTTGGATAGAAAGCTTGATAATAAAGGGAAAATAATGCTCGTATTCAATAAGACTTTAAAAAACCCCGCTTTAACGCTCCTCAACGAAACAGACCTAGATAATGAAAAAATAGTTGAATATACAAAAACAGTTGATACTGCCTTCATCTGGTTGCCACGGATCGAGTTCGACTCATTGCATATTGCCATATATGACGGAGATGAAGTACTTGATACCGCTAAGTTAAAACGCAACAAAAAAGATGAATATGATCGATCTATTACGCTAACGGACAATATCAGTAGCCAGCGTGTCGACAAAATAAATAATATTCTGATCACAGGATCAGCGCCTATAGAATCATTTGATATAAGTAAAATCAAACTTACGGAGGATTCTATACCACGTGCTAACTTTCAATTGAATCTAGACAGTGTTCATAAACGCCAAGTTCGTATTCGATACCCATGGAAAGCAAAACGGGAGTATATCCTGGAATTACAAGAAGGCGTATTTACAGGATACTTTGGTGAAAAATCGACTGCTGGACAACGCAAATTCGCTTACGACGAAACGGAAAACTATGGCGATATCAACTTAAATATTATCGTTCCCGATTCCAACAAGCATTATGTCCTGGAATTGTTAAATGACAAAGGGTTGGTTGTCAATAAAAAATCGGTAACGAAATCAGAAAAGGTAACGTATAAAAATTTGCCCGGCGCCAAATATGCCGTCCGCATTGTCTTTGATGAGAATGCCAATAAAAAATGGGATACCGGCAATGTTCGAAAACGCTTACAACCGGAAAAAGTATGGTATTGGGACAAAATAATGAGCATACGTCCAAATTGGGAACAAGAGGAAACCATTACGATACCCGAAATAACGGAGGATGATAGTCAAATCATAAAGACTCCTATCCCTGAAGAAGAAAAAGACGATATAAATACATTAGAAGAAGAATCAAATCTAAAATCCGTGGGTGAAATCAAGGAAATCAAAGAATAAACTATTTATTGAAACCAGCTGGCATACATGACATAATTATGGGGCAATTTGTTCAGCATCTCCAATTGCTCCGCTGTAAGCGGTTTTATCTTTCTCGCTGGTATTCCAGCATATAAAAAGCCCGACTCACAAGTTGTATTCTCTAGAACAACAGCTCCTGCGGCAATAATCACATACTCTTCTACCGTTGCATGATCCATCACAATAGCACCCATTCCGATGAGCACGTGATCCTGCAATGTACAGCCATGTACCAATGCATTATGACCGATAGAAACGTAATTACCTATATGGGTGGCCGCCTTTTGATACGTACAATGTATTACCACGCCATCCTGTATATTGGTATGATGCCCGATGGAAATCGTATTCACATCACCCCGGATTACCACATTGAACCATACTGAACATTCTTTTCCCATCGTTACGGCACCTACTATCGTAGCATTTTCGGCAAGAAAGCAGCCGTCTTCAATGATAGGCGATATTTCCTTAACCGGTATTATTTTAGCCATAACAAATAAGTTTAAAAGACAGTATCTTCAGGGGGGTCAAGATGATGAGGGCAGTCAGTAGTATAATGCAGCCCCCTACTTTCCTTCCTCATCCGCGCACTCTTGATCACAATATAAGCCACTTGAATCACATTCCGCAGTTCACATAGCTTTACCGAAAGCGTCGTATTGCGATAAAAACTTTCTGTTTCCTCATACAATAAACGTAAGCGTCGGAAAGCCCTTTCCAAGCGGAAGTCTGAACGCACTATACCCACATAATCACTCATTACCTTTTGTGTTTCACGTAGGTTATGAACAACTAAAATATCTTCATTCAACAAGGTAGTATTCGAAGAATCCCAAGAAGGTATATCCGTTGGGATATGATAATTTTTAATCTTATTTATCACATCCAAATAAATCCTATGAGCAAAAACTGTAGCTTCCAACAAGGAATTTGATGCTAACCTATTCGCTCCATGTAATCCTGTCGATGAACACTCACCACATGCATACAACCTGTTAATTGATGTTTGGCCGTGCTCATTCACCTTAATTCCTCCACATAAATAATGGGCAGCCGGCGCCACTGGAATAAAATCTCGCGTCAGGTCAATTCCAATACTTAAACACTTCGCATATATATTTGGAAAATGGACAAGCAACTCATCCTTTTTCCGATGCGTAATGTCCAGATAAACATAATCCTCACCAGATTTCTTCATTTCAGCATCAATAGCACGGGCTACAATATCCCGCGGTGCCAATGAGCCCCGATCATCATATTCAAACATAAATTCCTCCCCATTAAGCCGTCTTAAAACTGCGCCAAAACCTCTCAATGCTTCGGAAATAAGGAATGAAGGATATTCACCGGGATTATGTAAAGCCGTGGGATGAAATTGTATAAACTCCATATTCCGTACCTTCCCTTTAGCACGGTACAACATCGCAATACCATCTCCCGTCGCGATAACTGGATTTGTCGTACTAGAATAAATATGTCCCGCTCCTCCACTGGCAACCACCGTAATGCGACTAGTAATCTTCTCAATTTTATTACTTTTTGTATCTAACGCATAAATACCATAACATTCTATATCCTCCGAATGCTTATTAACAAACACACCCAAATGATGCTGGGTGATAAAATCAATTGCAAAAAAATGCGTTAAAATCTCAATATTAGGATTCTCATGTGCTTTCTCCAGTAAAGCCCTTTCAATTTCAAAACCTGTAACATCCTTATAATGCAGAACCCTACTTTCCGAATGGCCGCCTTCTTTCGCCAAATCATATGTACCCTGTTGATTCTTATCAAAATGAGTTCCATACTCTATTATCTCCTGGATACGCTTGGGCCCCTCTTCCACAACGATTTCCACAATTTTTTTATCGCATAATCCATCCCCAGCATTCAGAGTATCAGCGATATGCTTCTCGAAAGAATCCGATTTATCCACAACCGCGGCTACACCCCCTTGTGCATACTTTGTATTGGATTCATCTTCATTTGATTTTGTAACAATCAGAACTTTACCATGTTGTGCAGCCTTAATGGCAAAACTGAGACCAGCAATGCCAGAACCAACAACTAAGAAATCAACATTATGCATTTGAAATAAAAAATATTACAATATTATGAACCCACCACGTGAATAACCCATACAAAGATGTTAATTTAATGTAATTTAATGGTCAATAAAATACACACAATTATTTACTACCCAGTTTACCATCCGTTATCTACATAAGTACCCGCACTTATCGTCCTTTATTCATTGCATACTCCACTACCTCCTGCTCCATATAAATTAACAATTATTATATAATAAAAAATATAGGCATATTATTCTTACCTGACTATCAGTAACTTATTTTCCCCTAAATGTTAAAAGTATGTGTATAAAAAATAATAAAATGAATATCCAAATTTTAGATCAAGTATTTTCTAACATAACCAACATCCTAATAAGTAATAACAGTTATTTTTTAAAATAAGTTTTATAACTATTGGATTGTGAAAAATACGGTACATTTTGATTTCATTATCTTTGTGTACCTTTGTTTAAGACTAGAGAGAAATGGAAACTTACGCAATAGACCTCAATGAAAAAGGATATATTGACGAGCCAATTGATCCAACATTGGATATTGTTGAAGAAATTGGGCGGTTGAAGCAAGAAAAAAATGCAGTTATTTTAGCTCATTATTATCAGGAATCAGAAATACAAGATGTCGCCGATTATATTGGTGATAGTTTAGGCTTGTCGCAGGAAGCAGCGAAAACATCTGCGGATATGATTGTTTTCGCTGGCGTTCATTTTATGGCTGAAACGGCAAAAATACTTTCTCCACAAAAAAAAGTGCTATTGCCAGATTTAAAGGCAGGTTGCTCCCTGTCTGACAGTTGTCCGCCTCATTTATTCGCCAAATTTAAAGAGCAATATCCTGATCATTTGGTAATTACTTATGTCAATTGTACGGCGGAATTAAAGGCATTAAGTGATATCGTTTGTACTTCTTCCAATGCCGTTCAAATTGTGGAAAGCTTGCCAGCTGACCAGAAAATAATTTTTGGACCAGATAAAAACCTTGGGGAATATGTAATCAAGAAAACAGGGAGGAAAGATCTGGTATTATGGAATGGGGCATGCATGGTACATGAGATTTTTTCACAGGACAAGATCATGCAATTGAAAGAAGAACATCCGGATGCCAAATTGATTGCTCATCCTGAATGTGAGGATCACCTTTTAAATGCAGCGGATTATATTGGGTCTACATCGGGCTTGTTGAAATACACAAAGGAAAATCCAAGTAAAACCTTTATTGTAGCTACTGAGAGTGGAATTATTTATCAGATGCAAAAAGCCAGTCCGGATAAAGTATTTATTCCAGCTCCTCCAAACAATGCATGTGCCTGCAATGACTGTCCGCATATGAAATTGAATACATTGGAGAAATTATACAATTGTATGAAATTCGAGCTTCCAGAAGTGGATGTACCAGCTGATATTATTGTACAAGCGAGGAAACCGATAGAGAGAATGTTGGATATTTCCGCTAAACTTGGATTATAAGCTATATGTTTGAAAATAAAGGAAGTACCGATATCAATCAGTTGGGTGAGTTTGGTTTGATTGATTTAATAAGCAAGTCGGTTGAGTTAACAGAAAAATCCACCATTCAGGGAATTGGTGACGATGCGGCTGTGCTTGACTTTGGTAAAAAACAGGTACTCATTTCAACGGATTTGCTTTTAGAAGGCATACACTTTGATTTGCGTTACGTGCCTTTAAAACATTTGGGTTATAAAGCGGTACAAGTCAACTTAAGCGATATTTATGCCATGAATGGGATGGCATCACAAATTACCTTTTCGATAGGCTTATCAAGTAAATTTCCATTAGAGGCCATTGAAGAACTTTATGAGGGGGCCTTATTAGCCTGTAAAAAATATAATATTGATTTAATTGGAGGAGATACGTCTGCCTCTAAACAAGGCTTGGTTATCAGCGTAACGAGCGTTGGCTTCGTGGAGAAAGATCGCGTTGTTTATCGCAGTGGTGCCCAAGAAGGGGATTTAATATGTGTTTCCGGTGACTTGGGAGGGGCCTATGTAGGATTGCAATTATTAGAACGAGAAAAAAATATATTTTTGGAAAATCCGGCCATTCAACCTGACCTGGAAGGAAAAGATTATATTATTGAACGTCAGTTGAAACCGGAAGCCCGTAAGGATATTGTAGAATTATTAAAAGAGAAAGCCATCTATCAGACCTCAATGATTGATATTTCTGATGGTCTGGCATCAGAAATTTTACACATTTGCAAGCAATCTGATAAAGGATGCCGGATTTATGAAGATAAAATACCGATAGATCCCATGACTTATGATACTGCCAGGGAGTTTGGATTGGATCCTACTGTATGTACGTTGAGCGGTGGAGAAGATTATGAGTTGCTATTCACCATTCCTCAAAATTCCTATGATCTGGTGAAAGGATTATTGGATATATCAATAATTGGCCACATCACAGAAGTTTCTGCTGGATGTAAGCTTATCACAAAATCTGGCAATGAACATGATATCAAAGCCCAGGGTTGGAAAGCACCGTTTTAAGAGAAATTATCCTCTTCATCGATGAATTTTGAATCGAGTTGTTTACTGGTCTTTGCGCCTAATTTTTTAAGCTTTTGAATTTTTGATAAGACATTTCCTTTTCCCGAATCTAATTTTTTACGGGCTTCATCATGTGTACGGGCTAAGGCAGAAATCTGCTTATCGATTTTTTCAAAATCTTCGGTAAAGCCAACGAATTTATCGTATAATAAACCCGCTTCACGGGCAATTTCCAATACATTTTTATTTTGACGTTCTTGTTTCCATAAACCGGCGATGGTACGAAGGGTGGCCAAGAGCGTTGACGGACTAACCAGTACTACGCGTTTATCCCATGCAAAATTAAAGAGTTCACTATCCAAGGCGATAGACATACTGAAGGATGATTCGAGCGGAATAAATAGCAAAACGAAATCGGGGGAATTTATTTGGTAGAGATCGCAATAGTTTTTTGCCGATAGGCCAAGAATATGTGATCGTATCGATTCAAGATGTTGTTTTGAAAAAGTAGCTTTGTCTTCCTCGGTCTCTGCATTTACCCAGCGTTCATAGGCAATCAAGGATACTTTTGCATCAATGATGAGGTTTTTATCATCCGGAAGATCGATGATCACATCAGGCTGCAAGCGTTGTCCCTCTTCATTTACATAACTGGCTTGTAAACGGTATTCTGAATTTTTTACCAAGCCTGAACGCTCTAGGACCCTTTCAAGTATTATTTCTCCCCAGTTTCCCTGTTTTTTATTATCACCTTTTAGGGCTCTGGTTAAATTTCCCGCTTCTTCTTGAATTTGTTTGCTTTGTTCGACAAGTGTATGGATCACACCTTTTAATATATTTCTTTCGGCTGATTCCGTATTGTACACCTTCTCTACCTTTTCCTCAAAAGCTTTTATATTTTCTTTAAAAGGGAGGAGAATCTGGTCGAGCGATTTTAAGTTACTTTCAGTAAACTTATAGGTTTTCTCTTCCAGAATCCTATTGGCAATCAGTTCAAAATCTTTATTGAACTGCGCTTTAATCGTGTCTATTTCACTTCTTTGTTCCTTCATTTTTTCTTGTTGTGCATTGAAATAGGCACGTGAGCGCTCCAAAGATTTACTTAATTCTTCATTTTTTTCCCGTTCCAGTTTTATTTCTTCCTGAAAAGAATACTTTTCTTCATTGAAATTGTGGATAATATTTGCCTTTTCAGTAGTTAGATTTTCAACGCGTTCCATTGAACGTGCCAATGAAATGGTGAGGTCATTAATTGTCTGTTTAAGTTCTTGATTTTCAGATTTTATATCTATCTCTCCTATAGGCGTCTTTGATCGTCTACTAATCAAAATTACCGTAATTGTCAAAATAAAGAGGCAAATCAATATGCTATAAAAATCCATTTTGTTAAAAATATTAGCAAACAAAGTACGTTAAAAAAATGATGTCATCCATTATTATAAGGACATTTTTGTTTTTTTCAATCCACTCCTCTCATCTGCTATTTTGTCATATATTTGGTAAAAAGCGATGTAAAATAAATGCGAATACGAAGAAACTATGATAAGTTTGACTAAATTGCCAGTTATTTTAAGGTGGGTATATTTTTTGTTTAGGTTTTTACAAAATAAAACGAATATTAACACAAAAAGAAATTTATAAAATGGGTTGGATATTATTGATAGGAATCGCGATTGTCAGTGGGATTGTACAGTGGCGTTTTAGAAGTAAATTTAAGAAATATTCGGAAATGCCTTTGGCAACGGGTATGAATGGAAAGGAGATTGCAGAAAAAATGTTGCATGATCATCATATTTACGATGTTCAGGTTATTTCTGTAGAAGGACAGTTAACCGATCATTATAGTCCGGGAAACAGAACTGTTAATTTGAGTCCTGAAGTATATAGTGGAAGAAGCATTGCCGCTGCTGCCGTGGCTGCACACGAATGTGGGCATGCTGTGCAACATGCCAAAGCTTATTCTTGGTTGCAATTCCGATCGGCAATGGTACCTACGGTAAGCATCGCCTCGAAATTGACTACCTGGGTGTTGATGATTGGTGTAATAATGGCGTTTTCGGGCAATATCATTTTATTGGCGATAGGTGTGGGCGCATTGGCCATTACTACTTTGTTTGCATTTGTCACATTACCCGTTGAGTTTGATGCTTCAAAAAGGGCTTTGGCCTGGCTTGAATTAAACCCTGGGGTGATGGCGAATAGCCAAGAGCATGCCAGTGCGAAAAATGCATTGTGGTGGGCTGCGATGACTTATGTTGTGGCTGCATTGGCCTCATTGGCGACTTTACTTTACTATGCCCGTTTTCTGATGGGCTCAAGGGATTGATAAGGTTTTAACTTCGCGATTGTAACAAAGAGGAGGGGCTAGCTCAAAATGTAAATATATATCATTTCGAGCGAAACGAAGTGGAGTCGATAAATCTAAAAAATTGACACTCAAAAAATAGATTTCTCCATTTCGCTCCGCTACAGTCGAAAGGACGATAGTTTTGGCTCTTGACCCAACCTCTTTATTTGCATATTGAGTAATGCGTCAAAATAGTCTCAAGAGCTTAAAAAAGCATCATGGACGACTACTTTATCCCAAAATTTGCTGTACCGATCTACCGCATCCAAATGGATGGGATGGGTTTCATATTCATTAATGGCATCTAGAGAATCAAAATAGACCAGTAAGCTGTAAGTAAAGCTATTATCGACCACATCCCTGGGATTGGTTGGAGCAGGCCGCCCGTAATGCAAAGACTTCACACTAGGTACTTTTTTAAGGTCTTCGAAAAAAAGAGCAAAATCAGTTATTTCCTGATCAGATAAATTTTCTTTTAACCAGAAGAGTACGTGATGGGCTAATACATCCCTTTTTGACGATTGTGGAATAACGATTCCAATAACGGCAGTGCCGACTGCGTGTTTAATAAAATTTCTACGTTCCATAAGCTGTCTTATAAGTAAAAGACAAGATAGCCATTCATATCAGACTGTAAAACTCCAACGATCAAAAAAACTTCTGAAGATCTGTAGGGCGTTTCGCTAAATAATGATCTTCCTTTTCCGTCATTACCTGCTTTTCGTCTTTGCCTTTATCCAGATAGCCACACAAATGAAGAATGCCGTGGATGATTACGCGGTGGATTTCATCTTGTACCGCAACCTTTAACAAAGAAGCATTTTCCCTTACCCTTTCTATGCTAATGAAAATATCCCCACTAATGCGATGGCTCTTTTCGCTCGTATCGAAAGTGATAATATCTGTATAAGTATCGTGATGAAGATATTCCTGATTAATGGAAAGCAGGTATTCATCCGTACAGAATATAAAATTAAGCGGTCCCAACTCCTGAAAACCTTCAGCAATGATCGTGTCGGCAATCCATTTCCGTATAAAGGCTTTGTTTTTTAAAGTATAGTCAATTTTCTCTTGAAAGAAGTTGATTTTCCTTGTATTCATGAATTTTTTAGGCAAAAGTACTTAAATTCATCTTTTCAAGAATAAGCCCCTTCTTAATTCGTACCGGCATTTAAAATTCTTCCGTAACCACCCTATCCTTACCGGCACCCAAAGTATATAATGTATCACGTAAATCGAACACCATCTCATCAGGGCCACAGATATAAAAGTACTGCGAAAAATCATGAATTTTTTCTTTAAGATACTCCCTGTCAATCTTTTTATTCTCATAAGGCTCGACGCTTTCTTGTGTAAGGGTATTAATAAAATTGTCACCCAATAACTTAGAGAATTCATCTTTTAAAATAATATCCGCCGGTGTTTTGTTTGAGAAGATTAACTTGTTTCCGCTAAGCTTACCATCTTTGTGCAATTGCCTTAAAATGGCAATAAATGGCGTAACCCCCGCACCTCCTGCAAGAAACACACCCTCGCCCTGATAATTGATCGCGCCAAATATATCGTGCAGAATCAGCTCATCACCTACTATCAATTTTCCCAACTGATGGGTGACGCCATCATGATCCCCATAAATTTTAATAGTAAACTCAAGATGCGGCCAATCATTAAGACTAGTAAAAGTAAAAGGCCTCTTTTCATTTACCCAAGCAGGTTGATTGATAGCGATTTCGGTAGCCTGGCCGGGAAGGAAGGTATAACCCGACGGTTTTTCGACAGTAAAACGTTTCACATTATGGGTAACGTTTTGGATATTTAGGATTTTTACAGCGTGTGTTTCCATATTCGGTATAATTTACAAAGATTTATCTACTCATACAAACGGTGCTTTACCCTAAATAGTTTTTTATTGCGATTGTTTCTGTCCGGGACCTAAAACCCATGCAGTATTCTTTCTAAGCAAACTTTGATAAAAATACTAAAAAAAGTAGCTAAAAAATTTCTATTTCATTTCAAAAGAAAGTATATTTGATTCTCCATTCAAGGAGATGGAAAAAAACAGTTCAATAATATTAAAACAAACAAGATGGATTACAGAATTTTTCACCGGGATAACAATTACCCAACTACGCTCAATACAGAAGAGATTGAGCAACCTTATCAAGCCTTACAGGCTTTTTTGGCGGATATACCATGCGAAGTCTTTCGGCAAGACTTGGAAAACCTATTGTATGCCCAGTTCAAACCCTTTGGTTGGAAAGAATATGGGGCGCCCGCAAACTTATATCGTACTTGCTATAACGTAAAGAAATTACTCGATATTTTGTGGCTAATCAATACCTGTTGTAAAAGCAAGGACCTGCAACCAGAGTTGTCCTATACCGAACGACGTAAAATGCAGCAATATTACAGACGGTCATTCAAAGGTTTATTTAACAGTACACCTACCGATATCGAAGAATTGCCTCAGTTGGATCCCTATCTTACCCTAGTCGAATTCTTCAATGACATATCCCTTACCGTTTGGAAGAATAGTATCAACTTATGGGCTTACATGGCCCTGTCCTCTTCTTATATGTTTTTCATTGATGAAGATTTTTTTGGAGTCGGTAATAATACACTCATTCGGGATTACCGATGCATATCTGGAATAATCTCGGCCGCATATCAGCTTGAACCGGTGAAATTAGATACTGCCGTAATGCAAAGACTAAGCTTTTTTAAAATCTTTGCCACAGATATTGATCATCCACAGTCTTTTGAAGAAATGGAGATCAAAGAGCCACGTATGGTTCTAAATTATGTGCATTTTTATATGGATAGCCGGCAATTGCCGGAGGTTATTAACACCTGGCGTGGCATGTTGGCGTCTACCGATCATTGGCATTATCATACTGATCCGGGGAATGTGATCTTCATCAAAGAAAACCTGGTCATGCAAATAGAAACAGCATGGATGCTTTTACTCATTGAAGGCGACAAAACCCATCGAGTCAGAAGCAATGCAAAATTGGTCAATCCTGACTTTTTTCCTGACTTAAATATGGAAGAGCAGTCTGACCCTTTTTCAGTTATCGAGCAGTTCTTCGATAGTCAAAATCTTTGTGTATGGACTGAACTACTGGAAGACTGGATTTATGGAAGTTTGACAGATAAAAATGAGAAAGCCCTCTTGAATTCCCGCGTTACGGAAAAAACCTGTAACCAGCTCATTAAATTATTGCAGGCACTTTATCTGATCAACAAAAGGTTCGATTAAAGGATAAGTCTTAATGGCAATTTAGCTGCATGTATTTTCTACATAACTAGAATATTTTAGAAATAAAAGGTTGTTTTTGTAATAATCAATTGTTGGGCAACAACGATGTATTCAACGTTGGCGTTATCAGGCCAAGGCTAAGAACAATATAGCTTACAGAATCGGCCTTATCAAATCTTGATAAATATCTTCTTTTTAAATAGCCAGTATAAGATCAGCCATTCGAGCAACAAGACCAATCCTCCAGACACGAGGGTGGCGTAAGCTGTTCCAAAAATTTGATCAAAATTTTGTCCGAGGTGGGTATGGAGAGCCTGATTGATGTAGTTTTTCATTCCTCCATCGGCGATTACATAGGCCGCAATGGAGTTGACACCGATAACCGTAAAGATAAACGTCCATTTGGGTTTGCCGGGCTCCATATCGATAAGCTTATAAAAGAACGCTAAGAATAAAAAACAAATACCACCGCTAAAGATGGTCCAGGCGGGTGTCCAGATCCGTTTAACAACGGGATTTATACCCGTAAAGTGAAGGAGTACACCCAAAGCAACCAGTCCCAAGCCGACAACGATAAAAAGCTTCAACTTTTCACCTTGGCGCGAAGAGTCCTTTAGGATATTTCCGGCCAGTAAGCCAAGTATCATTGTAGCCAATGTAGTAATAAAGCTAAGCGTCGCATATCCCCCTCCGTTATAAAGGAAAGGCTTTTCCCTTGGGAAGAGGTTTAAAAACCATTTATCAAAAGCCCAGGCAAGATTTGTATTCTTGTTCCAGTGAGCGGCGAAACTATCACGATGAAAAGGCCAATCCGTTGTCAGTCCGGAAGCTGCATAGTCAAAATGGGCATCGGGCAGGGGGTATAGAGCAAATGCCAACCAGTAGCCCACTAAAAGTATTACCAGGGTTCCTACCTGAACCTTGGGAGAATAAAAGCCCAGAATTACCAAAAATGTGTAACCCAATCCAATTTGTGTGAGTGTATCTTCGAATGTGAAATACGTTTGTTCTGCGTGAAGAGACCGCAGGAAAATACCTAGAAAGATAAGAATGAGCGAGCGTTTAAAAGTGTGTAATAATAACGCTGTTGAGCTAGCTCCTTGACGTTGCCGTCTGGCCATTGAAAAAGGCAATACAACGCCCACCAAGAACGTAAATGACGGCTGGATCATATCATGTAGACTCAACCATTGCCATGGTACATGGCTTTGGTTAAACGATAGGAACTGCCAAAAAAGGTTCTCCGGAAAGGCTTTCGCTACAACAGAGAGCCTTAGCACCTCGGCCATCATTAACAACATTACAAAACCGCGGAATACATCTACAGAAGCCACTCTTCCTGTTGTTTTTTCAAGAGATGCTGGTTGGGACAATGATTGCTGGTTATCAGGCATTATGGAAAGGCGATTTGTTACCGAGAAAAAAGAATATAAATATAAAAAATCCAAACAGTATACCAATATTAACCGCTCTTAAAAGGCACCCTTCTATTGTTGTCCCAGGGCCAGCAAGAACTTTTTCCGATACTGTAACGGACTAAGCTTAAGCTTAGCTTTAAATAATTTGAAGAAATGTGAAACATCCTGAAAGCCACTCTCGAAAGCGATTTCTGATACGGGTTTATCCGTTTGGACAAGCAATTGCCGGGCATAATTCAACCGATACTCGATCACCATCTCCATGAAGGTCTTTCGGGTAGATTTCTTGAAAAATTTACAAAAGGCATTTGGAGTCATATGGGCAATTTCTGCCGCGGCACCCAGGCTAATGGTCGTTTTAAAATTGTCGATAATATAGGCTATTACTGCATTCATCCGCATTTGTTGCGTATGTGTTTGTAAAGAAGCAAAAGGGTGTTTCTCAAGTAATGAATAGGCTTCTGATGAAGCCAAAGCATAGAGAATTGCCATCAAATGGAGCAGGGCTTTAAAACGGTCGTTGCGTTGGCTTAACGCCAGGAGCTCATGTCGAAAGTAATCCGAGATCTTATCATTAAAACGAATGCCTTGCAGACTATTTTCCAGCAGTTTTTTAATCGGTGTCAACTCTGCTCGGTCAAAGAAGCCGTTTCCAAGAAAATCGTCTGTGAACTGAACCACAACAGCACTCGCTTTTGTGGGTGGGGGTGACTGATCAAGCTTCCAACAATGTGGTAAATTTGGCCCCACGAAAACCAGGTCACCCTCTTTGAAGTTTTCCACATGATTTCCGATGTATCGCTTACCCCTCCCCTCCAATATGACTGTCAATTCGAACTCAGGATGAAAATGATAGGGAGCCTCAAAAGCTGACTCATCAAACTTTCTTACAAGAAACGATTGCTCATTTGTGGGAGATAGAATTTCAACTGAAGCCTTTATCATGGATATTTTTAACATAAATATAATCATTTTATATGAATGGGATAAAATAGTCCATATTTATACCATTTTACACATTTTATAAAAAGGAATATGCCACTAAATTTGAGAAAACCAATTTAAATGAAAATGGAAATCAAAAAAGAACAACTCCCCAGTTTGGACAACACGGTATCTCTACCGACGGAAAAAATTAATGAATTTCAAGCCTTAGGTCATACGCTTATTCGGAATGTTCTTTCTGAAGAAGAAGCCAGGCAATGGCGCGATATCATTTTCGATGTGGCTGGGAAATATAATCGTGAGAAGCGCGAACTGAAAGAAAGGGACACATACGGAAAGGCCTTTTTACAAATTATGAATTTATGGAGGGAAGATGAATCTGTTCGGCGGTTTGTATTGGCAAAGCGTTTTGCCAAAATTGCTGCGGATTTATTGGGGGTTAAAAACGTTAGGCTCTATCATGATCAGGCGCTATTTAAGGAACCTGGAGGCGGACCAACGCCTTGGCATCAGGACCAAAACTATTGGCCGCTCGATACCGATAAAACCATTACGATGTGGATGCCCTTGGTAGATATCCCTAACGTGGATATGGGAATGTTAACATTTGCCTCCGGATCGCATAAGGAGGGGAATGTATTTGATTACGTAATTTCAGACGAATCGGAAGGTGCGTTTGACGACTATGTAAAAAAGAACCAATTTGCGATTTCAAGGCCTAGCTCAATGAAGGCAGGCGATGCAACTTTTCATCATGGATTTACCATTCATAATGCCCCCGGCAACAGTTCTCCGGCTATGCGGGAAGTAATGACCATTATTTATTATGAAGACGGGGCGACAATCAGTCAGCCAAAACATCAGTGGCAAGAAGCCGATCATCGGGTCTGGCTAATGGGAAAGGAAATAGGAAGTCCTGCTGATTCAGAAATGAATCCCTTGCTATTATAACGGACGAAGTCGTCGTTCGGAAATCGCCTAAAGATCTCTGTATAATTCTTTCCACATATATCAAAAAACTTGTTAATTTCGTCCTTAAGTTCGGGCAAGGTATTCACATGCCAGGACATACACGAGAAACAAACAAGTAAAAATGGAAAATAAATGGATTGATGCGTTAAGCATGCAACCTGACAAAACCGTGAATACCAAACGGTTTTCTGAACAATATGCTAAGAACACGGCTACGTGGGATAAACTATTTGAGTTCCTGACAGAACACAATATGGAAGCAATGGATTTAGGCAAATATCCCATAGATGGAGAGAAATGTTTCGCTATTGTGAGCGAATACGATACCAAAGAGATTGAGGATGCAAAGATTGAATCTCATAAGAAGTATATTGACCTGCAACATGTCATTTCTGGGGAGGAGTATATCGGCCTTGTTCCCCTCGACAAGACAACTATAACATCTCCATATAATGAAGAAAAGGATGTTATTTTGTATCGTTCTGAGCAGGTAAGCTATTATCCGGCCACCAACGAGACATTCTTCTTATTTTTCCCCGATGAGGTACATCAACCCGGCATACAACTCCAAGGGAAGCGCCGTGTCAAAAAGCTTGTAATCAAAATTAACAATGTGGCGTGAGGATACCCTCGTTCCCCGAGCAGGTGGAGGCGCATTAACAGGCTTTCACTTGATTAATAAAAGCTTCTTGTAGACTTTTTGTTATTGGTCCGGGCTCTTTTCCCAGAGACATTTCCCTACCATTAAGTTCAAGATCAGTTATTGCCAGCACTTGTGTCGTTGTCCCGGTCAAGAAAGCCTCATCTACTTTATCCAGGTCGTTTATGTGTACCGCTTCCTGCCGCAGCTCAAAACCCCGCTGGCGGCAGATGTCAATTACTATTTTTCTCGTAATTCCCGGAAGAATATGAGGGCCTGAGGGATGGGTGTAAACAATATTATCACGGACAAAAAACACAGAAGCGTGCGTTCCTTCCGTAATAAGGCCGTCTCGAATAAAAAGATTTTCGCTTGCCCCTCTAACATGGGCATCGTTATTTGCTTTAACATTAGCCATTAAAGAGATGGACTTAATATCACAACGGTGCCAGCGGATATCATCAGAAAAGATAACCTTTGCCCGTTTGTGTTCGAAGCCCTCTATCTCAATGGGATAAACATAGAGCAACACGGTAGGAGTAGATTGATCGGGAAAGTAATGGGTTCGGGGTGCCACCCCACGGGTAACTTGTATATACACGCCGGCTTCCGCTTTCCGGAGGGGTGATCTGTCGACAGCCTCCAATATCACCGGTTTTAGTGCATCGACCTGAAAGGCGATTTCGATTTCATTTAAACCATTTTGCATGCGGTCAAGGTGGTCCTGAAGCGTAAAAGGCCTTCCCTTATAAAAGGGGATTACCTCATAGATGCCGTCACCCAGTAAATAGCCCCGGTCAAAGACAGAAATAAATGCTTTATCATGAAGTACCCATTGTCCATTAAGGTAGACTTCGTTTGGAAAAGGCTTGCTCATTGTTGTTTAATGACGAATAGTAGGTTTAAATTTTAGCTAAAGATAGACAATTCTACCGTTTAGACTAAACCTTTTTCGGCACAAAATACGTGAAGGGATGGACAAGAAGTTTGTTATTTTTGACCTTTAGTGCCCGCTGTATATTGATGATAAGGCAACATACCCGTCTCCACGTCAAGCGCCGATGTGGAAACCTGGCCTGCCACAAACCTGTTGGTTACGGTATATGTAATGCCTATCACGTTAAGAATGACATAATCCTTGTTTTCATACCTTGCCGCTTTTTTTTCTTCCATCGTTGGATAGAAGTCGCTCAGGGTGGCAAGGTATAGGTTGTCTACACTCTCATCAAAAGGCTTAATGCCCGAATACACGCCCAAAGGGATAATTGCTTTCCCTTTACTGTCAAACAATCCAAAATGCTCCTCTATGCCATTTCCCACTTCTTTTTGTTGAGTGACCAGCACATGCCCGGACCTTAAGACCTCAATTTCCCGGTATACCGGCGGGAACAGCTCCTTGCCTTTCCAGTTGACGAGGCTGTATGTCTTGGTTTTTTTTCCGGCGAGGTCTGTTGTAGTATGGAGGTACAGAAAACCCAGGGGCGTAATTTGGGAGATGATCTTTCTGCCCTGTTTATTGACTTCCCGGACAGGCAGTTTGATAACACCACTCAAGCTATATTGCTTGCTGGCATTGTTTGGTTCGCCGTTGTGGGGAACGACTGCAAAAATATCATAGATTCCTTTTTCTTTGTTGCGATACCTCCCCCCGTAATGGGTTTCCAGAAAAGGGATATCCTCTGCAGAAGGAGCGCTAATGACACCATCTAATAGCTTTAAAAATTTGTTTTTTGCCGGAATAATGACGTTTCCCCCCTTTTTCAATCCGGTTTTTCCGTCGTTAATAAACAAGGTATAACCCAGGTCTGCCAGGTAATCCTCTATTCCATCATCACTCATTGTCCCGTACCTGAGGTATGCTGTATCCCGGGGGATAGTATCCAAGTCGCCGGACTTAGGCGAGCTAAGCAAATTATCTATTTCTTTTATCTTTTCGGCGATGGCTAAACCCGTATTTTTTGTTAGAAAATTATCAATCCTGCGGAGCTTATCATGCTGGAAACCGTCTGTATAACTCGTTGAGTTCCGTGATGCCAGTTTATTGAATTGCAAATCGTAAATATCGTGCCGACCCTTTTCAGGAGAAAATTGATAAGCATCTTCTTTAAACTGCTCGTAAAAGTTGCCTTTGGTGGTATCAATAGTCTGAAAAACAGTGTAAAACGGAATATTTTTGTAAAATCTCTGCTTACTTAAGTTAGGGCCATAGGTAATGATGTAGGAGTATCGGTGCGGAAGGATTTCTTTACCGGTAGTATCAATGATTCCCTGAAAAAAGGTGCTGTCGCGGGAGATGTAATGCTGCCTGCCTTCCAGCTCGTAAGCTATTAAATCATAATAATGAGGCGGAATCACAAATTCCCCCTCTTTGTTGATCACCCCATAGAAATCACCTTTTAGTACGATGGCCCGGCCATGTTTGAAACTTCTGGCATAATCAAATTGAAAATCGATTACGACTTTATTGCTTACATCGATATAGCCCCATTTGTCTCCTTTTTTTACCGCAGCAAGCCCTTCGGAAAAGCCGCTGGCCGAGCCATATACCGGAGGAATGCTTTTCGAGCTGTCTTTCATGTTTACGAAACCATGGCCTGCCTCCTGTGCATTTATTTGCACGGATACCATAAACAGGAACAAAAATGTGGCGGTATGTTTGAGTCCTTGTATCATTGTTTATTCGGTTGTGGGTTTATCCTTAGTAAATACACGAAGTGAAAAGCAATTATTATATGCAACACGGCGACGGGGATAAAGATTGCCAATGGGGGACATCATGCGCTGTTATAAATAGTTCAATGCCTGTTAACTACTTTCAATGCTCGCATGAACAATGCTGAAATCGGCGATGGCCAGGTCTTTTTTATGGACGCAGTAGCTGAGCGTACCCGCATCCCAAAAGCTGAATTCGCCGATACTTTCCATGTTGAGCAAAACCATCCATTCACTTGGTTCGCCGCCGAAACGCGCTGCTGCCTGCTCTTCCGGCGATTCATGTTGGGTGAATACGTAGCTGTTAACGCTGTGCGTCCTGAAATTACGATAAGGGCCCTTGAGTCCGATTGGTTCGTGCTTTTCAAGTAGCTGTTCTACAAAAGCCGTTACATGGTCTTCAAAATGCCCGTATGCGGCGTCATCTTTTTTCAGGCTTTCCAAATATCCGGCATACTTCGGGAAACGCTCCTCGCCATGGTGGTACAGGTTATAGGTGGAAGGCAAGGAAACGGCATTGGTAAATTTTACAGCCACCGCTTTCCGGTAGTCGTTGTCAAAATCAGGGTCGTAAAATTCCGTTTCTTCATTGTACTCATGGCGTTTCAGCCCGCTGAATGCTTGGGCATATAATACAATGGTTTTGTCTACATGCTCTTCATCGCTTACAAAAAAATACAACATGCCTGTCCTTGGCAGGTAGTGCTGGAAAGGAGCGGCTTCTTCACAGTTGATCTGTGCATGAAACAGGTACAGGGCGCCGTTTTTGCCTGCCGGGTGTGCCCAGTCTTCCGGCAAATCAGGGGCTCCGCCTATTTTGGATGTGCCCAGCGGAATTTCCTGCAAGTCATCATCAGGCATCAAATACGTGCCCATACGCGCGGTGCCCAGCAGAAAATCTTTGTAAGCGTTTATTTCACCATGCCTATCAATTTCATTGGCCAGTTGCTCACGCTCCTTGGGGTAGCGCGTCAGATCAAACAAGGATTCATCTACCGGATCGGGGTTTTTGCTTTTGTAAGCCGTATCCATATACAGCTTTTTATACTTGCGGTCCAGCTTTACCGACGGTATATCGGCGAGGCCTTTCGGCAGGCTTTGAAAGCGGTTTCCTTCAATATCCAGGGCGCTCAGATGAGGTAAACGGCCAATGCTTTCGGGCAGGGAAGTAAGTTGGTTATTCCTAAAACTGATTTCTCTCAAATTGGTCAGCGAAGTGATTTCCTCCGGTATTTCGATGAGATTTGCTGCTTGGATAGTCAACTCCTCTAAATGGGTGAGCCGACTGATTTTTGGTGAAAGTAATTTCAGCGTATGGTATTTATACCCGCCGTAAATTTGAACGGTGTGCAAACGGGTAAGCTGGTAAAACGCATCCGGAAGCGTTTCGAAATCTAAATTTGCCTGGCCCCCGATCCACAGGCTTTCCAGGCTTTTAAAGGAAAGCACTTTTTCCGGGAAGCTGTCAAATGTACCCTTACCGATACGTAGGTTGTACACTTCCAGCGGATTTCTTTTCAATGCTTCTTCCAATGTCAGCGATTCCCTTTCGGGCAAGAGCGGTTTAGGGTCAAAATGCTTGACGATCTCAATGGGTACGATCCCCTCGTTGCCTTCGTATTCAGGGCGCAATTCGCCTTTAATATGCACCTGCCCTTCCTGCACATCGATGGTGCCATAAAACCGGGCTTCAATGGGAAAGCCATACACTTCGAAACCGGAAAAACGCTTTCCATACGGACATTCAATTTTTGTATCGTATCTGCCGCCGGGAATCGCCAGGTCGGAGTAAGTTACCAACCGAATCCAATCCACCCGGGCAGGTCCCTCCAGCATGCCGTTGTGGAGGGCTTCAGTAAGCTCCAGCACCGGCGTTACCAGGTTGATCCGCAGTTTGCCTTTCCGGACCACCACTTCGGACGTGAGGGCTTTCGGATCACTGTAAACTGTGCCTTCAATGGGGTGATTTCCGAAGCCTACGTTTATTCCGTTGACCTTAAAAAATCCTTGTCGTATCATTTTTGCTTTATCTTTGGTGCGATGTTTTGCCATTCATGGATTTTAGCTCACAGACTTACTTTTTCTCATTCAGATTAACTTCTATCAATCCGTCTTCCGAAACAAATTGCTTGGTATACGCTTCCATCTCTTTTGCTTTTACCGCACTTGTTTCCTGTTCAAAGTCGGTGCTATTCATCTGTTCTTTAGGCTTTGCAGTTTTGCTTATTTCTACGCTTTTGCTAATAAGGTAGGTGTCATTGTCAATACTTACGATCTTAAACCATCCAAACCCTCCTTCGCTTCCCAGCATATTGCCCTTTTCTTTATACATTCTATAGGTTCCAAAGTAAATATCTCCTTCGCTTACCGTTGCTTTTTCTGTCATTTTTTGTTGATAAGCTTTCATTTTGGCGGGTTCCTGCAATCCTTCATAAGAGAGATAGCCTAGCAAGCCAAAAGCGCACAAGAAAAATACCCAGCCGACAATGGTGAGTTTAAACTTTCCTTTTTGTGGTGGGGTTTTGGCTAATTCCTCGCGGGCGAGCTCCCCCATCTCAGGCGACCATTTCCGTTTTGGAATACGTGTTCCGGCAGGTGTTTCCCTGTATTCGGCCAAGACCCTTTTATTCTTTGAGACAAAAAATGCGGTACTGCTTTCTTGCTGGTATAGGGCCAGTACCATGGGGACGTCTGCATTTTTAGGATTTTCCAGGTGCGTGGCGCCCACATGTTTTACATCTATTTTTTCTATTCTAATCCACATATTTGTTGTTTTAATACTTGTTTAAAGCGGTTCTATTGTTGACTTCGTTTTCTTACATATGCACAATACAAATTCCACACCGGGCTATAATCGTCTTCCAAAAAATATTCCAGTCGAATTTTGGTAATGGTCTGGTTATTGAAATTAAAGGAAAGGCGATCATCTCTAACCATCAACGACATACCTTGGTCGCTTTGATTGGCCAGCCATTCCACAAATTCCTCCTGGCTTTCAAAAGTAATCAGGACAGGGTGCGGCCCCCTTCCGTCGTATACCTCGCCAAGGGTAAATTTCCCTCCAAAAACGTATAAACCGATGCCACAGTAATCGCGGTGTGAATGGTAAAGGGGGGCTTGTTTTAGTTTTTCAGCCACTTTTCCGGCAAATTCCTGGCCATAGGTTTCCTGATCCAGGGAATGAAAAATTTGGAGATCTTGCTCGCTGAGCGACGAGGATGCTATTTCGGGGAAGAACGGTGTCATTTATTCCAGTTGGTTATGTTACTTTCTGAATGGGAATATAATGCTTTTCCACGTAAGGGATTACCAGCTCATCAAATCGGTTCAGCCTGGTTTGCATTTCCGGATCATATTTCGTGAAGAGGTTTTCAATGGCGGCGTCAATTTCCGCTGCCGGCTGCCCCTCGTCGATCATGGCTGCGATTAGGCTAGGTAAATATCCTTCAATTTAAACCACGCACCAATTCCCGCTCTTCATATTCAATATCCCAATTGAATTCCTTATCGTAAAGTGTGGTGAGGCTAATGTTGGTAATAAGTCCCTGTTCATTTCGTTGGTTTTTCATGAATACCTTCGAACCTTCCTGCTCCCAGCCAAGGAGTTCCTTATTGGACAAGGTAAGGTCAGAAACAATAAACTCGCCCCCAGGTCGAAAATACCGGGCCGGGTTGAGCGTCAGGTGCCGATGCACACCTGCTTCTTCTCCATATGAAAACACAATACCTTCGGCGGGTAATTCCAAAAGCTGACCTTGGTCAGCTACCTTGCAAATCGTGTCGCCATTAATCGAATAAGTACCGTTGGAAAATGTTACGGGAATTTCATCCACCACCTCGTCCGTTTGGGGATCATGCTCCACTATCCTGGTGATTGTTTTGTTCACGTACTCAAAACGGTAGCTTTCTTCGTCATTGAAACGATAATGGGTCAGTTGTCCCCCGCCGTTGTATGCATACCTGATCGTATCGGTGTCGATCGCCTGCTCAATTATTCTGTTATTAGCATCGTACCGAAAGTCTATCTTCATGTACTTATCGTCCGCTTTCCATACGATGATCTTCTTCACAAAATATCCGGTTTGAGGTTGGGGAGAGCTGTCATCCTTACTACATGAAAGGGAAAGTGTGCTGGCAAGCATTAAGAAGGCAGCCTTTTTTAAAAAAATTATTGTTTTCATATTTATGATTTATTCAACTGCAAATCGCACGGACAGTCCATAGGCATAGCTTTTACCAACAGGGTAATAACTGTCTTTCTTTATGGAAGAATCGGAATTGTAATCTACGACCGAGAGGATATCACCCAAGGTTTTTCCCATTGCTTTGGCTATTGCAGCAGCGTTTTTTCGGGCATCATTTAAAGCTTTGGCAATGATTTTCTCCCTGTTCTTTATCGGCATTAAAAACACTTTTTTCTCTGTAACATAAGTACCATTTAAGGCTTTCATTGTGGTAAACTCAATGTATTTTTTTTCTGAAGTGGTTTTAAACGTATAAAACGCCCGCTCGTAGGTGTTTTGATAATAAGCATTTTTATCGCTCTTCTCAAATTGCTTTTTGGGGAAACCAAGACTTTCCAATTTTTCAAAAACCCGATTTGCGATCTCTTCCAGTTTGGGCTTATCGTCTTTATCGACATAATAGCCCCTGGCATTGGTGTTAATCTCCAAAACAGCCTGATAGTAATCTACTGCTCTTTTGTACATTGTCAACCCTCGCACTTCTACATAAGCAGGATTACCCTGAGCTGTGGCCATAAGACCTATAAAAGTGGTTATAATTAATGTGAATAGGTGTTTCATTAGAATGGATTTTAGCTTTAATATTTAAGAGGCAGTACGACCTTTTTGTCTTAATTGATTAAAAATTTAATTTTCCTTCAAAAAGCTTCCCGATAAGCGGGACCGGTTTCAGGGCTTCATTGGCGGCAGTAATGATCCCAAAAATGAGCAATATTACAGGTAGCAGACTCATCAGTGCCAAAATGCTTCCCAAAGATGGGATTACACTTAGGGCAATGATAACAAGTATGTTCATGGCAACAGCGAAGATAAACACGCCCAGTCCTTGCTCTAGGTGGTAAGAAGCAAGCTTACTCTTTTGCCCGCTTTCCTTGTGTTTTAAATAAGCAATCACCCATCCGATAATGGTAATGTACGATACAATTGAAATGGTTTTTGCGTTCATGACGATATCTTTTTTAAATTTTGGTTAAAAACCTGTGGGCAAATTTAGGACGGCGATATTCCCGAAACAACTTTCTGCCACATATGCAGCGTCTACAAGCCTTTGGAAAAACATATACAAAGCGTCTACGAAAACTGTATCTTTAGCCAAAGAGGGGAATAATTATTATATTTTTACCGCATGGCAAAGTCAACATTCACGTGTTTCTTACTTTTTTTCGTGTTCTCATTGTCTTCGTTAGGCGGGCTTGCACAAGCTATAATTACTGATTCCTTGCACCTTATTATAGATAAGCCCGGTACATCAAACGGCGAACGCATAGAGGCTATGACGCGATTATCTAAAGTCGTGGCCGGTCAAAATAAGCTAACGGAGGCTTTAGAAATAGCCAGGAATGCACAACAACTTAGTCATAGGGAAGAAGACGGACGGTACGGAGCCCTGGTTCAATCAACCCTAAGCTACTTATATGTGCAACAAGACAGTTTGAAACTTGCCTTTCAGGCCATCGACAGTGCCCAATGGTACCTCTCCCGTACAACTGATCGGGTTGTAGAAGGGCGCGTTCGTTTTCGAAGGGGATGGCTTGAACATATCGTGGAAAATACCGATAAGGCTTATCAACATATGTTGGAAGCACTCCGCTTGCTAGATGGGGAAGGAGCCGATCTCTACAAAAGCAATATTTACCATTACCTTGCCGCAATACATGCCTATTGGGGAAATACTGAAAAGCAATTACATTATACCAGGCTTTGCAGCAATGCAGCCCAGAAAAGCGGTAATCCAGATGCCATTGCCAATGCTTACCTGAGTATGGGCGCCAGTTATCTTTACCGTTTTCGTAATGATAAGAGCCAGAAGCAGTTGCTGGATTCTGCAAAGTATTTTTATCGGTCGGTGCTGAAACTTACCGATTCCTTGCAGAACCGCATTACACTTCCCAGCACGGGGGGCATTGCCGCCTTGAATATGGCTAATCTCTATTTTGAATTTTACCCGATGTCGTATAAAGACAGTGCCGAAGTGTATCTCAACAAGGCGCTCATTGTCGGAAGGAAAATCAATAACGTTGAAATTATTGCTAACAGTTATGGCATACTAAGCGAATATGCCCTGAAAGAAGGGGATTACGGCAAGGCAGAAACCCTATTGCAGGCGGCATTAGGAGAGATTTTAAATAGCCCCGGCGGAACCCTGTCAAAAGGCAGAATTACCAATGCCTTGGCCCGGGTGGCAGAAAAAAGCGGCAATGCCGCTAAGGCTTTGGACTATTATAAGCAGTATATGAGGTATGACCGGGAATTGTTTGATAAGGAAAAGTTGTCCATCTCCCAGCGACTTGAAGCCCAGTATCAATCCGAAAAGAAAGAACTTGCATTGACAGCGGCCAAGCAGGAAGCTGCCTATACCAAAAAACTGAACCGCTATTACCTAATCCTGATCGTTGCAGGCTTGATAGCCCTGTTCTTTTTGTTCCGTTCCTATCATTTTAGGCTAAAGTCGTCCCAGCAAAGACAGTTATTGCTTACCGGTGAAAAAAACAAGGCGGAGCTTCAGGCTAGTCTTAAAATTGAAGAGAGTGCTCGCTTACAGGCTGAACGTGAACTTATGCAAGAAAGGCTTGACCGACTTGAAAAAGAACTCCTTGCCGGCACCTTACAGGTGGAAGAAAAAAACAAGCTTATGGGGGACCTAAGGGATAAACTTGATTTCCTGGATAGAGACGATCCACTGCATCGGCAAATCGATCGCCTGATTTCCAAAAATCATGACGTGGACAAGGGTTATGATGAACTCCGGACTGAACTTTCTGAAATAAGTCCCGAATTTGTTACCGGCCTTCAGCAAAAAGCGGAAAGCAAGCTGACTCGCCTCGACCTAAAATACTGTTCGTATATCCTGATAGGACTTACCAACAAGGAAATTGCCGTGAAGCTGAATGTCGATCCAAAAAGCATCCGAATGGCCCGCTACCGGATTAAACAGAAGCTGAACTTGCAAAAAGATGAAAGTCTTGATCGCTTTATCGGTGAGTTGGATACAAAACCTACTACTGAACAAAAAAACACGTCATCGCGGGAAACGTAATGACGTGTTTTTTTGTTGACACCTTGTTATTCTTCCTCCTCGCAATAATGAAGGATAGGGGCTTTTGATATAACCTCTTTCATTTGTCGGGATGGCCGGATTTGAACCGACGACCTCCAGCACCCCATGCTGGCGCGATACCGGGCTACGCTACATCCCGAAAGGGAAACAAAAATACAAAAATTTACAGAAATCCATAGCGTGAAAAGCCCACTAGGTTTTTTTTCTCACCAATGCATTCAACCTGTGATGTTACGAGAGGGAGCAGCTTCTTTACAGTTAATTGACGCAGCTTCTTTCAAAGAATAACCTATATCCTTACTTTTGTCCGGTACATTTTGGGAAATAGAATTCAACAATTAATACCAATCACATAAAGAATGAAAAATCGCATAGATATCATAGCCGAAGAACCAGCGGCTTATCAGGCAATGTCGGCCCTTGAAAATTACTTGAAGGCATCCGACCTTACTCCAATTCATAAAGAATTAATAAAAATTAGGGCTTCCCAAATTAATGGCTGTGCTTTTTGCATCAACATGCATACCAAAGACGCACGAAAAGCGGGGGAAACGGAGCAACGCATCTACTTGCTCAATGCATGGCGTGAAACGGACTTGTTCTCGGAAGAAGAACGGGCTATTTTGGCTTTAACGGAAGAAGTTACCCTTATTCAGCATCATGTGTCTGATGAAACCTATCAAAGGGCAGCTGAATTGTTTGACGAAAAGTATTTGGCGCAGATCATTATGGCTATTGTAACCATTAATGGTTGGAACAGAATTGCCATAACGGGTCAAAAGGAATTGTCATAAACATTCAACAAGGTGGGGATGCAGAGAGGGCGATGACATTCATAAAGAGGTACCTTAAAATTTATCAATATCTTTGTCCTCCATGATACAAGAACTGTACAACCCCTTTGATGAATTCGAATTTGATAATACGACCTGTTTTTTGACGGGAGAGCGTTTAAAGAATCCTATTGTGTATTCGGTTTTTCCGGGATGGGTGTTGGACGAATTTGGGTTAAAGGGGAATCCCTTTAAGATGTTGGATGAAAGCTACAAACCTTATGAGGAGCTCACTATTCCTTGCTCCCCAGGTGTTAAAGAGCGCTTAGAGCAACTCGATGCAGAAGTTTCATCCGCTTTGCATGTAGGTTATGATGCGCTCAAATCCATGGATGAGACATTACTTTTTCAGTGGATCGCAAAATGGGTCTATGGCATCGTTTTCAATGAGATACAAATGGGTATACGGCAACAAGAACTTAGTGGGGAAGCCATGAATTTCTCACAGGTGCTTGTTCAAAAATTCTCAAACCTACATAAGATGCTTCAATCGGTGCTTGTTCCTACCGAGTTTGAAACACTAAACCCTTTCTCTATTTATGTTTTTCCGGTTAATAACGAGGAGGATTATTTTAATTACCGTGACGAAATCAATACCCTGGTTTTTTCCCTTCGTATGAAAGACTTTGGCATCATTGCCTGCTTACAGGATAATGGCGCGAATGGGAAATACCATGAGGATGTATTAGCATTAGTAGGAACCCAAATTCTGCATCCCATTCAATTCGAAGAGATATGCGCACGCTTTTTCTACTCCTGTTATCTCTTTAACCGCCTTCCGGAATATACGATTTCCCCCCTGGAGCATAAAGTCTTTATTGAGCCTATGCCATTGGTGGGGTTAAATACACGTCCGGTGTTCGATCATTGGCAGGAGAAAACGTATGGGCAGGTACTTGAAAATTTCTGGAAACCCTGGGGTTTTACGCTATTTGAAATTATCAAGGATCCTCAACACCCTTTGTCGTTCATAACAGATGAGGCGGGGGGATTTATTTCACCGGCGGGGATTCCTGCCAGATTAAAATAGAGTAACCACTTCCTTGGCAAAATGTGCAATCACTTGGGGATAGAGGATGATCGTTAAAACCAACCCTGTTATGGCCCCATAGAAATGTGCATCGTGGTTTATGCTGTCGCGTGCCGCGCGTGCTGCCCACACACAATAACCCAAAAACAGGAATCCAAAGATTACCGCAGGAATGGGAATGGGGATAAAGAAGATATAGATCGACATGGTGGGGTTAAACAGGATAAAACTGAAGAGGATGGCACAGATCGCCCCCGAAGCACCTAAACTATGATAATGATAATTATCTTTTTCTTTAATAATGGTGCTGATATCGCTGAGAGTAAGCCCTACAATATAGATAAGCAGAAACTGCCAATGACCCCAGGAACTGATTTGGTTTAACAAGCGTTCCAATGGAAATCCAAAAAAGAAAAAGGTCATCATATTGAATAGAAGGTGCGCCCAATCGCGGTGGACGATGCCACTGGTTAAAATCGTATAGATGTTTTGACCCCTGCTTATACTATATGGATGCAACATAAACTTGCCGTAGATTTCTGGGTTTGAGAAAGCATACAGACTGGTAATGATGGTAAAAAGTAAGATAAAACTGGCAACGGGTGTTTGTATAAGGTATTCTTGCATGAGTAAATAGTAGTTCGCCGAAAGATAATGAAATTTAAATAAGGTCAGTGAAAACCTGGCGAAGAATTAAAATAAATTTAGTTGCTGCCCATATTTTGAAACAAAGAGATCGGTCCGCAAAGGAGGAATTGTACGGTCGCCCATATACCGCTTCACTGCAAGCCGGAATAAGGCGTGAATGCTCTCTGACAGTTGTCCGGTTCCGCTCATCCGCTTTCCCCACCGGCTGTCATTCAAGTGGCCATCATGACATTCCTTTATCATGTTCAATACCTTATCTGCCCGGTCTGGAAAAGCCTTGATAACCCAATCTTCAAAAATGGAAGCGATGGCACCATTTAACCTGACAATGGTAAAACCGGCTGATCGGGCTCCGTTTTGTGCCGCCGATTTAATGACCTCTGGCATCTCGTCGCTGTTCAGTCCGGGAACAATGGGGGCACACATCAACATGACTGGAATATTTGCTTCACTTAGCTTTTGCATTACCTTAAGCCTTCCTTTGGCAGTAACCGTTCTGGGCTCCATTTTGTGCCGAATCTCTTCCTGTAAAGAATTAAGTGATATCGCTACCCTGACCAAGTTCCATTTTGCCAATTCTTTTAATAGGTCGATATCTCTAAGAATGAGATTATTCTTTGTAATGAGGGAAACGGGGTGTTTGTATTTCAGAAAGATCTCTAACAACGAACGGGTTATTCCCAATTTCCGTTCAATGGGTTGATAACAATCGGTATTGCCCGACAGCATAATGACCGCCGGTTTATAATTCCTCTTATTGAAAGCTTCTTCCAAAAGGTTTGCAGCATTTGGTTTAACGATAATCTTTCGTTCGAAATCCAAACCGGCACTGAAGCCCCAATATTCATGCGAGTTTCGTGCATAGCAGTAGATACACCCGTGTTCACACCCCTGATAAGGATTAATAGAGTGCATAAAAGGAAGGTCAGGGCTGTTGCTTGAGCTGATGATTTTCTTTGGACTTTCCTCATAGAATTGGGTTTTGGAGTTTTCCAGGAAGACTTCATCCAGAGCCTCTCTATGCTCACTGACATACCGGTTTTGGGCAAATTTATTGTTGGGGTTAAGCTGCGCTCCCCGGCCCTTGAAATATTCATTTGCTATATCCACCAAGCAAAGATACTAAAAATATTAGTAATCCAATGGGACTGTTATAAATAAGACCGACGTATTTGATATGTTAGACGAGGTATTACGAGAAGGACCATCAAGCAGGCATGATGGAATCATCGAGGAGGAGTACATACAATTCGCGAGGGCCATGGGCGCCCAATACCAATGTTTTTTCGATATCTGCAGTGCGACTGGGGCCAGTAATCACACTGATCATGCTCGGAAGGCCCTGTGGGTATTTTTCTTTCAAAAAGGCTATTCCATCTTTGATATCCGGCATTAACTGCGAAGTGTAAGCAATGACGATATGGATATTGGGATAAATGCTCAACCGTCTTCCCGCAGGGCTGCCATTGCTCACCAGTATACTCCCGTTGCGGGCGATAAGCGCTTCGCAAGTGGTTATCCCTACTTCAGCTTGTTCAAAGTCTGTATCCGTACTATAAAAAGGAAATTCGTGCATGCTCAGGATTTTCTGAATTTGCGGTTCCCAAGCATACAATTTTCGTAGTGAGCCTTTTTCCGCAATATCTAATAAGGTTTCCACAAGGTCGAGTTCATCTTCGCAGAAGAAAAACTTGCCCTGGACCGCCGAGAATTTTTTGGCAAAAACCAACTCTAATGCTTCCTCGAATTCCGGGTATAAAGGGGTTTCCTCCAGGTTACTATACGGGTTATCCCGCTTTTCGAGCAAGGCTTTTCTAATTTTCTTTAATATTTGTTCTTTAGCCGTAGCCTCTTTCATCTGGTAGACAGATATTTATGCAGGTTTCCTCTAAAATCGTTATGTATTTTCCTTCTCTTGCGTATCAAATGTACCCGAATTATCCGCAACACCATCATGTACCAATCCTTCAGCAGCTGGCTTCTGATCTGATTCCCCCTCATGGTTGTTTACAAATTCATCGTAGGTAGTCCGGTGATCAAATGGGCGTTTTCCGAGGATTTCTTCCAAATCAGACTGAAATAATATTTCTTTTTCGAGCAATTTTTCAGCCAGGGCCTTTAAACCTTCTTTTTTGCTGATCAACAGATTTTTGGTACGGTCGTAAGCATCAGAAATAAGTGACCTGACCTCTTCGTCGATAAGTTCAGCTGTTTTTTCCGAATAGGGTTTTTGAAATTGAGTTTCCTGGCTGTCGCTAAAGGAAATGTTCCCTACTTTGTGGTTCATCCCATATACAGTGACCATTGCATAGGCCAATTTTGTAATTCGCTCCAAGTCATTTTGGGCACCTGTAGAGATTTTGGAGAATGTAATATCTTCAGATACACGCCCCCCCAATGTCATGCACATCCCGTCCAAGAGCTGCTCCGTAGTGTATAAAAACTGTTCTTTTGGTAAATATTGGGCATAACCCAAAGCAGCAACACCACGTGGAACGATTGACACCTTCACCAAAGGATCAGCGTGTTCCAAGAACCAACCTACGATGGCATGTCCTGCTTCATGGAACGCAACGATACGTTTCTCTTCGGGGGAGATAATTTTATTCTTTTTCTCCAAGCCTCCGATAACCCGGTCAATAGCATCTTGAAAGTCTTGCATATCCACCGCCTTTTTATTGCGGCGGGCGGCAATGAGTGCCGCTTCATTACATACATTCGCGATTTCCGCACCCGCGAAGCCGGGGGTTTGGGCAGAAAGTTTCTTGGCATCCACTTCTTCTGCCAGTTTAAGCGGCTTTAAATGGACCTTAAAAATTTGTTCCCTGCCTACCAAATCGGGTTTATCAATAGAAATCTGACGGTCGAACCTGCCGGGGCGGAGCAATGCAGAATCTAGAACGTCGGGTCGGTTTGTTGCTGCCAGGATGATAATGCCAGAGTCGGTGCCAAAGCCGTCCATTTCCACTAAAAGCTGATTTAAAGTATTTTCGCGCTCATCATTTCCTCCCATCATGCTGTTTTTCCCCCTGGCGCGTCCGATGGCATCGATTTCATCGATGAATATGATACACGGCGCTTTGTCTTTTGCTTGTTTAAAGAGGTCGCGTACGCGGGATGCGCCAACCCCCACAAACATTTCAACGAAATCTGACCCTGAAAGGGAGAAAAACGGAACCTGTGCTTCCCCAGCAACGGCCTTTGCCATCAATGTCTTGCCCGTTCCCGGTGCACCTACCAGCAGCGCCCCCTTGGGGATCTTACCTCCGAGATTGGTGTATTTTTTAGGATTCTTAAGAAAGTCAACAATCTCCATCACTTCCTGTTTCGCCTCCTCCAGTCCGGCAACATCATTGAATGTTACGCTGACTTGTGTTTCTTTGTCGAAAAGGGTAGCCTTGGATTTCCCTATATTGAAGATTTGCCCGCCGGGGCCGCCACCGCCACTCCCCATACGCCGCATTATAAAAATCCAAAAAGCAATAATCAATACAAAAGGCAAGAGGGTAAATAGCCATCCCGTCCAGGGGCTGTTTCGTTCTTCGAGTTTCAGTGCCACGCGATCTTGTTGTGGAATATCGCCCTGTGCGGCATTCAGCTTTTTGTCCAATAGTTCCAGTGAACCCTCCATAAAAGTATATTGAGGTCCGCTGGAAGGCGCTAGGTTTAAAGCGTTGGGTTTTGGTTGTACTTCTTTGTATTTGGGATCAGAGAGCCGGTCCTTTTTGATGAAGACGTCCACCCCATATAATTCATTTTTTTTATACGCAACCAAGTGATCCACATCCCCAGGAATCAACATCTTTTGTTCAAATTCTTTGTAAGTTGTTTTTTTCGCATCATCTCCACTAAATGTATACTGAAGGACAAAAAAACCTACTAGCATCGCCATCCAAAGCCACATTATGTTAAACTTCGGTGGTTTTGGGGTAATTTTTTTACCGGGAACTTTCTTTCTTCTTTTTGTCTGGCTAGACATATTTTCTCTCATTATTTGCACATTTTGGATTTCGAAACAGTATCATGTCTCGATCTTTATTTTTGTATTAAATCAGGGATTAAGCACTTTTATAATTCTCAAATTCTGCATCGCCCCAAAGTTCTTCTATGGCATAATATTGCCTTTTTTCTGCTTTAAAAAGGTGGACAACCACATCCACATAATCCAATAGGATCCATTCCCCTTGTTCATGCCCTTCTTTACGCCAAGGGTCTTGTTTTAATGCTTTATAGACTTCCTCTTCTACACTCTGTGCTAAAGCGCGTAACTGCGTCGCAGAATCAGCGTGGCAAATTACAAAATAATCAGCTACTGAACTGTTAATTTTTCGTAAATCGAGTCGTACTATTTCTTTTCCTTTTTTCTCTTGCATTCCATGGATGACCGCTTCAGAAATAACTGCAGAATTATTCGCCTTTTTATTTTTTATCATTAATTGTAGTAGTTTTGAGGGTTTTTATCATTTAGATGTCTCAATACTTTGCAAAGTAACACTTTTTCAGGAGTATTTGTTGGTCAAAAGGTAATTACCCTTCAGCGGGTTCCCTCAACAAATGACTATCTTAAAGAGGAACTGTCAAAATCTGCGCCATTCATGGAAGGTACTGTAATTTTGGCAGTTGATCAATATGCGGGTAGAGGGCAATCAGGAAAAGTGTGGCAAAGCCAGCATGGGAAGAACCTCACCCTGAGCCTATTGCTTATGCCTGCATTTTTGAACCCTTCACAACAATTCGACCTGAATGTGGCCATAAGCCTTGCCCTTCGTGAAGTGCTCGCTCAAATTCTAAAACAGCCAGTGCTTATAAAATGGCCAAATGATTTATATGTAAAGAATAAGAAAATCGGCGGTATGTTGATTGAAAACATTCTACAGGGGAGCCATTGGAAGTATTCAGTCATTGGTATAGGATTGAATGTTAACCAAGCCGCATTTCCCGAGGCGGTTCCCAACGCTTGTTCTATCAAACAATTATTACATCAGGACTACAATATTCAAGACTTATTATCCGACCTTTGCAAAGCCATTGAAGGTCAATACCTTCAACTTAAGGCAGGAAACCAAGCAAAACAAAAAGACCTATATTGCCAACATATCTTTGGAATGAATGAATGCAGGAAGTTTAAAATTGATGGCATTTGTGTAGAAGGGGAAATAATAGGCGTAAATCGCTATGGACGGTTAATATTGGATTTTAACGGACATATTACTGATTTTGGGTTTCAGGAGATTGAGTTTTTAATATCATGATGCGTATGAAGAGGATTCTATTATTGTTCATTGCCATTTGTTCAACCTGGTCGGTCCATGCTCAACTGTATGATCCGGTTAGTTGGAAATTTGACGTGGAAAATGTGGAGGACAATGAGGCGACTGTAGTCATAACGGCAAGCATACAGCCGGGTTGGCATGTATACTCGCAGTATATTGAGGAAGGAGGCCCAATTCCGACTTCTTTTTCTTTTGAACCTTCTGATGGTTTTAACTTGATTGGGAAAGTGACCGAAAGTCCGAAAGCAGTATCCGCTTTCGATCCCAACTTTGACATGCAGATTGCCTGGCATGAAAAGACAGTTTCCTTTAAACAAAAAGTGAAACTGAATCAAGCAAAAACTATTGTTAAAGGTATGCTGGAATTTATGGTTTGCAATGATAAGAGCTGTTTACCTCCAGAAGAGGTGCCTTTTTCCGTCTCTATCGATGCATCAAAGAGTTTCATAAAGGATCAGGCGCCGCCGAAAACAAGTGCCACGGTTGACCAAGCAAAGAAAGAAGAGAGTCAACCTGTTCAAAAAGTTAACGAAAGTCGTCCGGATACCGCGTCGCATATCGACTCAAGTATTCTTGCTTTATCTGATGATACCCTTAAGGGAACTCCCAGTAAAATACAAGTTGCTGAAGAAGAAGCAGCGGTTTCCGGGGCACCAACCGGTTTGTGGTCAATTTTCATAGCTGGATTAATCGGGGGTTTTGCCGCCTTCCTTATGCCCTGTATTTATCCCATGGTACCCTTGACGACCTCTTTTTTTACTAAGCAAAGTGGAAGTAGGTCGAAAGGCTTGAACACAGCAATCTTATACGGTATTTCCATCGTTGTGATTTATGTGGCACTGGGCATGATTATTACCCTGTTGTTCGGTGCTTCGGCCCTCAACGAAGCCGCGAGCAGTGCTGTATTTAATTTATTGTTCTTTGCCGTTATCCTCATCTTTGCCATTTCGTTTTTAGGAGCATTTGAGATTACTTTGCCCGCATCGTTTGTTAATAAGATGGATGAAAAGTCGAACCGGGGTGGATTTATGGGCATCTTCTTCATGGCATTTACCTTGGCGCTTGTTTCTTTTTCATGTACAGGCCCCATTATTGGATACCTTTTGGTGGATGCCGTGAGCAATGGGGCCCTGTTGGGCCCCGCTATTGGAATGTTGGGCTTTTCGGTGGCATTGGCTATCCCTTTTATTCTCTTTGCCGCTTTTCCGGCATTCTTGAAAGAAATGCCCAAATCGGGTGGGTGGCTTAATACAGTTAAAGTATCCTTGGGCTTTTTGGAACTTGCGCTGGCCTTTAAATTTTTATCGAATGTTGACCTGGCCTATCATTGGGGAATACTAGACCGTGAGATATTCCTTGCTATATGGATTGTGATTTTCGGTCTTTTTGGGATGTATCTATTGGGGAAGCTAAAGTTGTCGCATGACGGTGAGGGTGCCTTTATTGCTCTGCCGCGATTGTTTGCGGCCATGGTGGTATTGGCATTTACCATTTATATGATTCCGGGGATGTGGGGAGCTCCTTTAAAAGGAATCAGTGCCTGGCTGCCGCCACAGACTACACAAGATTTTGACTTAAATCGCCTGTCGTACACCCAATCGCCCACCGCCGGCGACCATCAAACACCGGTCAAGAAGTATGGTGGAATTTTTCATGCACCCCATGGCTTGGAAGCTTTTTATGATTACGAAGAAGGACTGGCTTATGCCAAAAAAGTAAACAAACCCGTGTTGCTTGACTTTACGGGCTGGAGCTGTGTGAACTGCCGGAAAATGGAGGCGTCGGTTTGGTCGGATCCTGAGGTATTACGGAGGCTTCGCGAAGATTACGTATTGATATCCTTATATGTGGATGACAAGACCGAGCTGGACGAATCAGAACAATATACTTCGGCATTTAGCGGAAAAAAGATAACGACCATTGGAAAAAAATGGAGTGACCTACAGGCCTCCACCTACCAAACAAACTCGCAACCTTATTATGTCGTAGTGGGTGCAGATGGGAAAAAACTCATACCTCCACAAGCATTTGATTTGGATATTACAAATTATATTAAGTTCTTAGATAGCGGAAAAACTACTTATAATAATCGTTTTTAATCCATGGATACTATACAAAATATCGCTGTTTTTACCTCTGGAGGCGATGCGCCGGGAATGAATGCTGCTATTCGGGCTGTTGTGAGGTCGTCGCTCTATTACAATTTAAATGTTTATGGCATTTATCGGGGTTTTGAGGGAATGGTAAGAGGCGATATTTTCCAAATGGATGCGAAATCCGTCGCCAACATTATCCAACGGGGCGGAACGATGTTAAAAACTGCTAGAAGTGACTATTTCCGAACAAAAGAAGGACGAAAAGAAGCGTATGAACAGCTCAAGAAATATGATATTGATGCAATTGTGGCCATTGGAGGTGACGGGACCTTAGCAGGGTCAAAATTATTCATGGAAGAATTCCATGTGCCTATTATCGGGATTCCCGGAACGATAGATAATGATTTACAAGGAACAGATTTTACGGTCGGCTATGATACGGCAATCAATACCGTGATAGAAGCCGTGGATAAAATAAGGGATACCGCGGAATCCCATGACCGAGTGTTCATTGTAGAAGTCATGGGACGGGATTCCGGATTAATAGCACTGCGAAGTGGAATAGGTACCGGTGCAGAGGCCATCTTGATCCCCGAAACAAAAGTGGATTTTACAGCGGTATTGAACCGGTTGGATAAAACGCGTAAGAATAAATCGTCGCGGATCATCATTGTGGCTGAAGGGGAGAATGAGGGTGGTGCTTTTGATGTGGCAGATAAGGTAAAGAATAGGTTTCCTCATTATGATGTACGGCTCTCGGTATTGGGCCATATTCAGCGTGGAGGTAGTCCGTCATGCATGGATAGGGTATTGGCAAGTAGGCTGGGGGTAGCCGCTGTTGAAGGGCTACTGGCGGGTAGAAAGGGTGAAATGGTGGGACTGATCGGGGGAGAAGTGGCCTATACGCCTTTCTCGAATGCTATAAAACACATTCGGGAAGTGAATCCCAATTTGTTGAAGCTTGTAGAGATATTGTCTTTATAGTTATTGGAAGTAACAATGTGTGATCAGCTAAGGGTGTATGCGGTTATGTACATCATGTTCAACTTCTGACTGAACTACCCTTACCGCGAATTTAGACGGGACGATGTCCCCACAATGCTTTTTGGCGTACACTTTGGTAAACTCTGCCCCGAAGAATAGAATGGCCGAAGTATAATAAATCCAGAGCAGTATCAATATAACCGAGCCTGCTGCGCCATAAGCACTCGCCGGAGCCGCGTATTGCATATATAGGCCAATGAGATATTTCCCCAAAATGAAAAGAATAGCGGTAAAAAGAGCGCCACTTCTTACATAAGCCCATTTAATTTCAGCATCGGGTAAAAACTTGAAGATTACTCCGAATAAGATGGTGATGACGACGAAGGATAGCGCAGCGTTTAAGAGGCTGGCGAACAATACCGTCGTATCGGGGAAATAATCTATTAATTTGGCACTCAGCGTATCAATGAGAAGGTTGATGGCCAATGACACGATGAGTAAAAAACCGAGGCCAATAATGACCGAAAAAGAGAGCACCCGGTCAATAAGTAATTTTACCCATCCCTTTTTGGGTTTTGCCCGTACTCCCCAAATTGAATTGATGGAGTCTTGTATTTCTATGAAAACTGTCGTAGAACCCACGATGAGTGTTGCGACACCAATGACGATTGCGGTACCCGATTTCCCCGACAGGCTTACCCCTTTTATAAACCCTTGTATCTGTACGGCCGCATCCGTACCGACAAATTCGTTTAATTCACTTACAATTTGGCCTTCCGTAGCCTTTTCTCCATAAAAGAAGCCGACTAGCCAGATGATAATCAACAATAAAGGGGCCAATGAAAAGATGGTATAATAGGCGAGTGCCGCGCTTTTCTTCATTACCTTATCCTCTGAGAATGCAGAGAACGCCTCTTTGAGTAGATCAAAATTGTTTTTTAAAAGCAAGCTGATGTTCATGGTTCCATACTGCTTATGGTTTCCCGTTTAACATTTGAATGGCATTTAAGTTTGTTTACCGATGCGAAAATGCCAGTAAATCGAGATCCTTGGGCGTAAGATTAAATCGCCGTGCCATATCCTTATTTGTTAGCTGGCCTTGATACACATATATGGCATTGCGGATACCCGGCTTTTCCCAGATTAGATTGATCATGCTTCCCGTTTCGCCAATATCCAATAAGATAGGGGTAAAGATATTGGTCAAGGCGTAGGTGGCAGTTCTTGCTACACGGGAAGCGATATTTGGCACACAGTAATGGATCACATCGTATTTTCGAAAAGTGGGTTTAAGATGATTGGTGATTTGTGACGTTTCGAAACAGCCCCCCTGATCAATACTCACGTCAATAATGACAGAATTAGGTTTCATCTTGGAGACGGTCTCTTCGGTAATCAGGGAAGGGCATCGTCCGTTTTTCGCTCGTATGGCCCCGATCACCACATCGCACGAAATGATTGCTTTTCGAAGTACGATAGGTTGTACGACAGATGTAAATATGCGGTTCCCGATATTATTCTGAAGCCGTCGCAAGCGATAAATGGAGCTGTCAAATACTTTAACCTGAGCCCCTAAAGCCAATGCTGTTCTTGCGGCATATTCGCCTACCGTTCCCGCGCCCAGGATGACAATCTCGGTGGGCGGAACGCCTGTTATCCCACCTAACATTAGTCCTTTCCCATCAAAAACATTGCTGAGGTATTCTGCTGCAATTAAAACGGAAGTTGCTCCGACAATCTCACTCATTGCCCTCACTACTGTCAGGATATTCCCCTCATCCCGCAAGTATTCGTAGCTAAGGGCTGTAATCCTTTTCTTCATCATTGCTTGCAAATGTTCAAGGCCGATGAGCGAGGGTTGCTGGGATGAGAAAAGAACCTGCCCATTTTTCATCATGTTAATTTCATCCATTGTAGGAGGTGCGATCTTTATGATGATGTCGGCTTGAAAGACAAGCTTTTTATCTGTGACTATTTCGGCTCCCTGCTCACTGTAATGAATGTCCAAAAAGTTAGCGGCTTTGCCCGCCCCGCTTTCCAATACTACACGATGGCCATTCTCAACCAACAAAGCTACAGATAAAGGAGTCAGTGCGATTCTGTTCTCTTGGAAAGAGATTTCCTTTGGAATGCCAATAAACAATTCGTTTTTTCTTTTTCCGATTTCTTGGGGTAGTTCTTGCGGTTGCCGTAAAGCTTGGTGCGCTAATTGGGAAAAGTCACTCATGTTGATAAGAAGGAATTAATTTGGATTAAGTTACGAAAAAGAAATCATTTTGAATCAGTTTTACCTGAAATGTTCATGACGATTCGCCGTTCTTCACTCGCATTGCCATTCATGGTAATCGAAATGGCATCCTCGGGGAGTAAGTTTTCTATTTTCTCAGGCCATTCTACAAAGCAATAATTTCCGGAATAGAAGTACTCTTCATAGCCCAGGTCGTAAGCTTCCTGTTCATGTTTTAAACGATAAAAATCAAAGTGGTAGATCGGTCCGCTGGGACTTTCGTATTCATTAACGATTGAAAATGTCGGACTGGAAACGTTCTCCTGCACTCCCAGTTGTTTGCAAATGGTTTTAATGAGCGTGGTCTTACCTGCGCCCATTTCTGCATAAAATAAGAATATGCGGTTTTCACCCGCCTCTGCAAGTAATTGCTCGGCAGCAGCGGGTAACCTAGAAAGGTCTTTAACGATTATTTCCCTCACAGCAGTCAATATGTTTCTCGAAACCAGCTTCGAAAAGACAAAGATATTGCTTTTTTTGATAGGTATTAGGCGTTGAACCCCGGGCTCCTCATACCTACTTCGTGCTGTATGTAATAAAAGGAATAATAACCTCTTCCAATGAAATGCCTCCGTGTTGGAAGGTCTCGTTGTAATAATTTACAAACTGGTTGTAATTATTAGGATAAACAAAATAAGTATCTTCCTTGGCAAATATAAAGCTTGAACTGACATGCAGTTTTGGAAGCTTGGCTTCATGCGGGTTTTTAATATGGAATACGTCTTTTGCAATAAAATTCAAGTTTTTGCCTTGCTTATAACGAAGGTTTGTGTTGGTATTCCGATCGCCGATTACTTTACTGGCATGTTTTACTTTTATGGTACCGTGGTCTGTGCTGATGACTACCCGTACATTTTTTTGGGAAAGGCGTTTCAGGGTTTCCAATAAAGGCGAATGTTCAAACCAGGATAAGGTAAGTGAGCGGTAGGCCGCTTCGTCGTTGGCCAGTTCCCGGATCATCGCCATATCGGTACGTGCATGTGATAGCATATCAACGAAATTGTACACCAACACATTCAGGTCATTACTCATTAAATTGCTGAGATTTTCCGAGATATCCCGTCCTTGGTCCAATGTCAGGATTTTATGATAAGAGAATTTGCAGTTCTTACGCAAGATCCGTTTAATTTGATCGTCAATAAAATCTTCTTCATGCAGGTTTTTCCCTCCTTCATCTTCATCGTTCTGCCATAAACTCGGATATCTCTTTTCCATTTCGAGAGGCATCAATCCGCTGAAGATCGCATTCCTCGCATACTGGGTGGCTGTGGGAAGGATACTATAGTAACTGTCTTCATCATCCAAACGATAATAATTGGTTAATATAGTATTGATAATGCGCCATTGGTCGTAACGCAAATTGTCAATGAGAAAAAAGAAGGTAGGTTTTCCGCTTTCCAATTTTGGGAATAGCTTTTTGGCGAAAAGTTGATGCGACATTATGGGCCCGCTTTCTGGCTCCTGTATCCAGGACAAGTAATTGTTTTCAATAAATTTTGAAAACTGTGCATTGGCTTCTGCTTTTTGTAAGGTCAAGACCTCGTGCATGCCTGCATCTTCGAGTTTCTCCAGGGAGAGTTCCCAATAAACGAGCTTTTTGTATACCTCTGCCCACTGTGAAAAGTCGAGACGGTCATTTAAGGTCATCCCCAGGTTCCTGAAGTCTTGTTGGTAGGCAATCGATGTTTTTTCGCTGACCAAGCGCTTGTTTTCGGTAAGCTTTTTAATGGTCAATAGTATTTGCTTGGGGTTTACCGGTTTTATGAGGTAATCGTCAATTTTTGACCCAATGGCATCCTCCATGAGATGTTCTTCTTCATTTTTCGTCACCAACACCATCGGAACCGCAGGATTAATACTTTTAAGTTGAGCAAGGGTTTCCAATCCGGTTAGTCCCGGCATGTTTTCGTCAAGGAAAACCAAATCATAGTAGGTGTTTTTAAATGCCTCCACCGCATCATTTCCATTGGTAACGGTTTCGACAATAAAGCCTTTATCGTTGAGAAGCATGATATGGGGTTTGAGCAAATCGATTTCATCGTCTGCCCATAATATTGTTGTTTCTTGCATGGTCGTCATTCTGATTTTAAAGTACGAACTTAAAAAATCTTTGCCAATTGCTTTTTTATTTAACAAAAATTAACGTCTGAAAGAATAAGGACAAAAGGACTTAATTCCCTTTGAATAGTAACGGAAAAGGTTGCATTCGGTTTTTGTTTTCCGGGGAAATGAGTCTATTGGATGAATTCATGAAAAAATAGCACCTTTGTGTCATTCATTCAAAAGCAATTGAACAAGAAGAAAATAATCAACGACCCTGTTTATGGCTTTATTTCCATTCCATCGGATTTGGTCTTTGATTTAATTGAACATCCGTATTTTCAGCGATTGCGTTATATTAAGCAGGTTAGTATGACGCATTTGGTCTATCCGGGAGCCTTGCATACCCGCTTTCACCATGCGCTTGGAGCTATGCACCTGATGTCTTTGGCAATTGAAACACTGCGGGGCAAAGGCGTAGAAATCAGTGAAGAAGAAGAACAAGCCGCCACTGTCGCCATTTTGTTACACGACATTGGACATGGGCCATTTTCACATTCCCTGGAACATACTTTGGTTGAAGGCGTTTCCCACGAGCATATTTCGGCATTGATTATGGATGAGCTGAACCGAGAATTTGATGGGGCATTGACATTGGCTATTGATGTGTTTCAGGACAAACATCCCAAGCACTTTTTACACCAATTGGTGTCAAGTCAACTGGATACCGATCGAATGGATTATTTGAACCGGGATAGTTTCTTTACGGGAGTATCTGAAGGGGTAATAGGCTTCGACAGAATCATAAAAATGTTGCAAGTTGTCGGCACAGAATTGGTAGTCGAACAGAAAGGAATCTACTCTATTGAGAAGTTTTTAATTGCCCGGCGACTGATGTATTGGCAAGTATATCTACACAAAACCGTGGTGAGTGCAGAAGAGATGCTTATACAGGTTTTGAAGCGGGCTAAGCAATTGAGTATGAGAGGAGAGAGTCTATCTGCGACTCCTCCCCTGAAGCACTTTCTGGAGAATGCTATTACCAAAGATGACTTTGAGAAAGACCCGCGGAATCTGCTTCTTTTTACCCAACTTGACGATACAGACATTCTTGCAAGTATCAAGGTTTGGGTAAACCATGACGATCAGGTTCTTTCATTCTTGTGTAAAGGCATTATGAGCAGAAATTTGAACCGGGTAGAGATGTCGAATAAGGCACCCAATGAGAAAGCGTTCTCTGAACTTCGGCGCACGGTTATGGCATCGTATAAGCTTTCTGAAGAGGAAGTAGATTATTTGGTATATAAGAAAACGGTTTCAAACAATGCTTATCGAGTTGATGAAGGAAGTATCCGTGTTTTGATGAAGGATGGTACTGTTCAGGATATAACCCGTGCGTCAGATCTCTCAAATCTGGAGGTGCTGTCAAAGCGGGTGGAAAAGTTTATCGTGTCCTATCCTAAAAAAGTTCATCCAAAAAACTTATTTATTATATAAATTTACGGCCACGACAATAATAATTTGTTCATTAAGTTTTAACCAATAAATTTGCAGATGCAATTTACCGCGCAACAAATTACTGATATAGTAAAAGGTACCCTTGAAGGAGACCCTAATGTGTCGGTATCTGAGTTTTCTAAAATTGAGGAAGCCCACGAAGGAAGCCTTTCCTTTTTGGCAAATCCGAAATATGAGCAATATCTATATACAACAGGAGCCTCTGTTGTCATTGTCAATCAAGAGCAGGTCATTGAAGAACCGATAAAGGCCACAATTATACGTGTCAAGAATGCTTACAGTGCTTTTTCTGATTTGCTTGGCAAGTATAACGATATCCGGTTTAACAAAAAAGGCATAGAAGAGCCCTCATTTATCCATCCGAGTGCCAAAATTGGAGAGGATGTTTATATCGGCGCGTTTAGTTATATTGGTCCGAATGCGGTGATCGGCACGAACAGCAAAATTTATCCACATTCATATGTGGGGGATAATGTAAAGATTGGGAACGAATGCACATTATATGCAGGTGTCCGGATCTACTTTGATTGCGTATTGGGAGATCGCGTTATTGTTCATGCGGGCGTTGTCATCGGCAGTGATGGTTTTGGTTTTGCCCCACAGGAAGACGGCAGTTATCAAAAAATGAGTCAAATAGGGAATGTGATGATTGAAGATGATGTAGAGATTGGTGCGAATACGACGATTGATCGGGCAACAATGGGTTCTACATTTGTACGGAGAGGTGTTAAGCTAGATAACCTGATTCAGCTGGCGCATAATGTAGACATTGGGAAGAATACAGTTATAGCTGCACAAACAGGAATTTCAGGAAGTACAAAAGTTGGGGAGAGGGTTGTTTTGGGAGGACAGGTTGGCCTGGCAGGTCATATTTCAATAGCGAAGGGGTCGCAAGTACAGGCACAGTCGGGAATAAACAAGTCAATCGAAGAAGAAGACAAAAAGTGGGCGGGTACACCCGCTTTTTCATACGCGCATCAAATGCGGATGCAAGTTACCATGGGGCATTTGCCCGAAATGGAAAAACGCATAGCGGAACTGGAACGGTTATTAAAAATAAATAAATTAGGCTATTAAATTGCACTTTGGAGAAAAAGGGCTTACCAATGAATGTAAAACAGAGAACCATAAAGAATGAAATCAGTATTTCCGGTGTAGGCTTGCACACTGGAAAACCTGCTACCCTCACCTTTAAACCAGCACCGGAGAATCATGGATATAAATTCCAACGTGTTGATTTAGAGGACAAACCCATTATCGAAGCAGATGTAGATAACGTCAGTGATACTTCCCGTGGCACTACAATTTCCCAACATGGTGCCAGTGTGAGTACAATTGAACATTTGCTTGCCGCTTTTGTGGGAATGGAGGTAGATAATGTGCTTATTGAAATCGATGGTCCTGAAGTGCCGATTATGGATGGGAGTTCGCTTGCCTTCACTCAAGCAATTGAGAATGCCGGTTTCCATCAGCAGCGTCTAGACCGCGAATATTATATTATTCAGGACAATATTCATTATACAGAGCCGGATAGAAAAGTGGAAATGGTGGCAATGCCCTTGGATGGCTATCGTTTTACTTGTATGATTGACTATAATTCACCGGTTTTGGGAAGCCAGCATGCGAGTATTTCCGCTATTGACGAATTTAATAAAGAGATCTCATCATCTAGAACATTCTGTTTTTTACATGAGCTGGAGATGCTTGTGTCCAGCAACCTTATCAAGGGCGGTGACTTAAATAATGCTATCGTGGTTGTAGATAAGGATGTAAATGAGAAAGAGCTTTCTTCTTTGGCAAAACTATTTAACAGGGAAGATATCGCGGTGGCTAAAGAAGGGATTTTAAACAATATTCAATTGCGTCACCAAAATGAACCGGCACGCCATAAGTTGCTGGATATGATCGGTGATCTGGCATTGGTAGGCAGGCCATTAAAAGGGCATATCATGGCGGCACGTCCGGGACATGCTGCAAATGTAGCCTTTGCAAAACGTATTAAGGCTCAAATAAAAAAAGAGAAGAGCAGAAAAAAAGTGAAAATATACAATCCCACGGCAAAGCCATTTTACGATACAGTCCAAATTATGGATATTTTGCCGCACCGTCCACCCTTTTTATTGGTAGACAAGATATTGGAGTTGACGGAAGAATATGTTGTTGGCGTCAAGAATGTCACCATGAATGAGGATGTATTTATTGGACATTTTCCCGGAGCTCCTGTTTTTCCCGGCGTTTTACAAATTGAAGCAATGGCACAAACAGGTGGTATTTTAGTACTAAATACGGTTCCTGACCCCCAAAATTACCTTACTTTATTCCTGAAGATTGAGAATGCCCGTTTTAAAGCACAAGTAAATCCTGGAGATACCCTGGTTTTCAGATGCGATTTGACAGCACCTATCCGAAGGGGTATCGCGCAGATGAAAGGGATTGGGATGGTAGGCGAAAAGATAGTAGTTGAGGCAGAATTGATGGCTCAAATTGTAAAAGTTAAAGAAACGGAGGAATGATTCAGTCCTTAGCTTATATCCATCCACAGGCCACAATCGCAGACAATGTGGTAATAGAGCCTTTTGTAACTATCCATAAAAATGTTGAAATCGGTGAGGGTACCTGGATCGGTTCGAACGTAACCATTATGGAAGGTGCCCGCATCGGCAAAGGCTGCAAGATTTTTCCTGGGGCAGTAATTTCTGCTATTCCCCAGGACCTTAAGTTTGCCGGTGAAGAAACTACGGTTGAGATCGGTGATAATACCACCATCCGTGAATGTGTAACGATAAATAGAGGGACAAAGGACCGTTGGAAAACAGTTGTCGGGAAGAACTGTCTTATCCAAGCCTATTGCCATATTGCACACGATTGCGTGGTTGGCGATAATTGTATTTTTTCGAACAATAGTACCTTGGCGGGGCATATTGTGGTGGGAGATTATGTGGTTTTGGCTGGAATGGTGGCGATACATCAATTTTGTAAGATCGGTTCGCATGCATTCATTGCCGGTGGTACTTTGGTGAGGAAAGACGTACCCCCTTTTGTTAAGGCCGCGCGGGAACCTATTTCGTACGTGGGCATCAATTCGGTCGGATTGAGGCGTCGTGGTTTTTCTTCTAATCTAATCAATGAGATTCAGGATATTTACCGGACACTCTTTGTGAAAAATAACAATTTAACAAAGGCCATGGAAATTATTGAGACGGAATTTACACCTACAGAGATCAGGGATGAGATTTTAGATTTTATTAGGAACTCGAATCGGGGCGTGATGAAAGGATTTGGGTTTGCTAAGATGGGCGATGTAAGAACCTGAGAAATTGGAGATATTTCTGGAAGATATGGGCCGCCGCTTTAATCAGGAGTGGATTTTCAGACGGATGAATTATCAGTTTAAGGCGGGACAATCATATGCTGTTTTGGGGCCTAATGGATCGGGAAAGTCTACACTTCTGCAAATTGTTTCGGGAAGTTTATCGCCTTCTGCGGGTAAAGTTCTTTACAGCGAAGGAGGTAAGGCAATTGAGGCGGGCAATATTTATCAGTATTTGTCGCTAGCGGCACCTTATTTAGAGCTTATCGAAGAGTTCACACTCCGTGAATTGATGACTTTCCATTTTAGGTTCAAGCGCATAATTTCAGGATTGAGTATGCCAGAAATGATCGCACTATTGCAATTTGAATCTTCAGAAAACAAAGAAATACGGTATTTCTCTTCGGGCATGAAACAACGGCTGAAACTCTTGCTAGCCTGTTGTACAGACTCTCCGGTTTTGCTTTTAGATGAACCAACTTCCAATTTAGATAATCAGGGGATTTCTTGGTATTTAGAGTTGATGGATCGCTTTGCCAAGGACCGTTTACTGATCGTGGGTTCTAACCAATACCACGAGTACGACTTCTGCAAGCACCGCCTCAACATCCCCGACTACAAATGACAATTTATTAGGATGGAGTAATCTGCCATAGGTTTTTTTGTAAAGACGTTTGAAATCGGCTATATTCGTAGACTAACAGAGGAATTATTTAAATTAATATAATGGCTAAAGCATCTGAAGTAAAAAGTGGAAATGTGTTGCGTTTTAATGGTGAATTGGTTTCGGTGGAGGAATTTATTCACCGGACACCGGGGAACCTGCGCGCCTTCTACCAAGCCAAAATGAGAAATGTTAAGACGGGTAAATTGGTTGAATATCGTTTTCGTACGGACGAAGAAGTGGAAATCGCGCGCGTGGAAACGAATGACTATCAATACCTGTATGACGAAGGTGATTTTTATGTGGTAATGGACAATACGACCTTTGAGCAATATAATATCCCAAAGCATTTGTTTGGCGATGCAGCCCGTTTTCTTAAAGAAGGGATGGATGTTATTGTTGCATTCGAAAGCGATGAGCCCATTATGGCACAGGCTCCTACCAATGTGGAGCTTGAAATAAGCTATACTGAACCTGCCGTAAAAGGAGATACATCGAGTGGAGCAATGAAGAGTGCGACGGTTGAAACGGGGCTGGAAATTAAAGTACCCTTATTCATTAATCAAGGCGACAGAGTGAAAGTTGATACCCGTACGGGAAATTACGTTGAACGGGTAAAGTAGCTAGTCCCATAGCTGGTCATGAACAAGCCTTTGCTATCGAAAAGTGAAGTGAGAAGCCGCTACAGGCAGAAAAGGGCATGTCTGAGCGATGATGATATCGAGCGGTTCAACCAACATCTGCTAAGGAGGTTTACCGGCTTTAACTTTTTGAATATCCAATTTATTCACTTCTTTTTGCCTATCATAAAGCGCAAGGAACCCGATACATACCCGATGATTCATTGGCTTCGGAAGAACCATCCCGAGATCAAAGTAGTCGTATCACGTACAAATACCAACACGTATTTGATGGAGAGTTTTCTTTGGGACGGATCCGAAAAGCTTCAGGTAAACTCTTGGGGGATTGATGAACCGGTTTCCGGAGTAAGGGTTTTGCCACAACAACTCGATGCTGTTATCGTTCCTCTTTTGGCTTATGATACCCAAGGTAACCGTGTTGGATATGGGAAAGGGTTCTATGACCGTTTCTTGTTGAGCTGCCGGGCGGATTGCCAGAAAATCGGGCTTTCATTCTTTGATCCCTTGCAAGGAACAATTGATACGGATGAGCACGATGTAAAGTTAGATTTTTGTATCAGTGTGGAACGGTGCTGGAGATTCTAGCACCTATTTTTGATCTCTCTTTCAATATACAATTTTAGGAATACACGTGGTTGTCTTAGTCTTTCTCAAGGCAGTTGGAATATGGCTGTGTCTATTTTCCAAATAAAGCGAATCGGTCGTTTGTTTAATAATTTTAAAATGCGGCAGATATTGTCCAATATGATAACAGCCCGTTAATTTTTGTTTCCAATTTTCATGGGTGTAAGTTGCCTCGATCAATAAACTATCTCCCCTTATAATATAAACACCTTTTGCATACTCTTTCCATGTTCCCTGCTGGTAACAGGGGTCGGGAAGGATTTGGCTTTTAGCGAAAGTCTTTATCGTAATATATACCGAATCGCAGGTGAATTCGAATTCGTGCAAGCTGTAGTGAAGCAAATCCTTTTCGTAAGGAACGCTTTCTTCAATCCATGAACCCTGTAATCCATCATCACCGCGCCCTTGGTAATTCGAATTAAATTTACATGAACTCAAGGAGAACATCATCACGGCCAATAAGCAAAACAGCGATGATGTTTTATGGGTGCCGGATTTCATTATTTCAATCCGCCGATCATATCTTCGGGTTTTACCCATTCGTCAAATTGTTCGTTGGTCAATAAACCTAATGAAAGTGCGGCATCGCGTAAGGTCGTATTCTCTTTATGAGCCTTTTTAGCAATTTTAGCGGCATTTTCATATCCGATATGTGTATTTAGGGCAGTTACTAACATCAATGAATTGTCCACATGCTTTTTGATACCCTCGTAATTGGGTTCTATTCCATTTACACAATGTGCTTCAAAGGAAACGCAAGCTTCGCCAAGCAATCTTGCCGATTGCAGGAAATTGGCTGCCATCACCGGTTTGAATACATTTAATTCATATTGTCCACTCGCTCCGGCGAATGTGATGGTTGCATCGTTACCCATTACTTGGGAGGCTACCATGGTTAACGCTTCACATTGTGTAGGATTGACCTTCCCGGGCATTATCGAAGAGCCTGGTTCGTTTTCCGGTATCAGGATTTCACCTATGCCTGACCGCGGACCAGAAGCCAGCATGCGGATATCATTCGCTATTTTCATTAAGGAAACGGCCAATTGCTTTAATGCACCATGGCTTTCAACGATGGCATCGTGAGCTGCTAATGCTTCGAATTTATTTTCGGCGGTTATAAAAGGGAGCTTTGTGAATTCCGCAATATATTTTGCGACATTTTCTGAATAGCCCTTCGGCGTATTGATGCCCGTTCCTACAGCAGTACCACCCAAAGCCAATTGCGAAAGATGCGACAAAGTATTCTTGAGGGCCTTTAATCCGAAAGTCAATTGGGCGGCATAACCGGAGAATTCCTGACCTAATGTTAATGGGGTCGCATCCATTAAGTGAGTTCTTCCGATCTTAACGACATGCATGAACGATTTCGATTTGGCTTCTAAGGTATCGCGTAGTTTTTCGACGCCGGGAATGGTTGTTTCAATTAAAAGCTTGTACGCCGCGATATGCATCGCCGTTGGGAAGGTATCATTCGAGGATTGTGATTTGTTTACATCATCATTGGGATGGATAAAAGGTTTTCCTGCACCCAGTGCCTTGCCTTGAATAACATGTGACCGGTTTGAGATCACCTCATTTACATTCATATTTGACTGCGTTCCAGAGCCGGTTTGCCAGATCACCAAAGGGAACTGATCGTTTAATTTTCCTGCTAAAATTTCGTCGCAGACCTGTGCAATTAGATCACGTTTTTCTGAGGGTAAAATCCCCGCATCGGTATTTGTAAAGGCTGCTGCTTTTTTTAAGTAGGCAAAAGCAGCGATGATTTCCTTGGGCATGGAAGCTGGCTCCCCAATTTTAAAGTTATTCCGGGAGCGTTCAGTTTGTGCGCCCCAGTATTTGTCGGATGGGACTTGTACTTCGCCCATCGTATCGTGTTCTATTCTATAAGACATGTGTTTGTTTTTATTTTCACAAAGTTAAAAATAGAAACGGTATTATGAAAAAGAAGGCTTACGTAGAGGGTATCACTATGTAGGCATGCCCAGCCCGTAAAAATTTAGTGTTGTTGTTGGATTAAGCCAAAAGAAAATGGGTTTTTAAAAAATATTTCTGCAATTTCGTCGCTTTGTCCATGCGGCCCAATTTATTTCAGTACATGTTAAGAACCATCACATTTTCTCTGTCCTTTTTTTTACTTTTTCTGCTAGCCTGTTCTTCTTCTGAACGTAAGAAACAACACGAACAACAACTTACAGATAGCATCCGTTTGGTTTATAATCCGAAGAAGGCAGATCCCGAGATAGACGCCTTCATGCAGCGCTTGCACAAACGATACGGCTTTAATGGAAATGTGCTGATCGCAAAAAAAGATAGGATCATTTATGAAAACGCTTTTGGCTGGGCAGATTATCTTCATCGTGATAGTTTGAGCATAGATTCCCAGTTCCAGTTGGCTTCGGTCTCAAAACCGCTGACGGCGACCGCGATTCTATTGCTTAAAGAAAAGGGAAAGCTGACCTTGGATCAAACAGTAAATGATTTTTTCCCTGATTTCCCATACGAGGGGGTAACAATTAAGCAGCTATTGACCCATCGGTCTGGATTGCCAAACTATGTATATTTTGTCGATAAGTTATGGGAAGACAAAAGTAAGGGAATGAGCAATAAAGATGTCATGGACTTGTTGATACAGCATAAACCTGCCCGCTACAATAAACCCGATGCCCGGTTTCTTTACAATAACTCAAACTTTATGGTTCTTGCTTCCATTATTGAAAAAGTTTCAGGAAAAACATTTACTGTTTTCATGCAGGAGCATATTTTTAAGCCGGCCGGAATGAAACATACGGCTGTATATTCAACCGCGGAGTACGAAGAAATCCCTACAGGTGTTATTGGTCATGATAAGGTTTGGAGGAGATCGGTAAGGCCCAATTTCCTTGATGGGCCAGTTGGAGATAAAGGAACCTATAGCACGGTGAAGGATTTATTCTTGTTTGACAGGGCATTGCGTGAGGGCCGAATTTTAAGTGAAGCAACCCAGGACTCGGCTTATGTGGGGAGGAGTACTCCTTTTCATGGAGTTTTTAACTATGGTTACGGTTGGCGCTTGTTCGAGAAGAAAGGGCATGTGGTGGTTTACCATACCGGATGGTGGCACGGTTTTAAAAGTTTGTTTATCCGCGACTTGAAGAAAGATATCACCATAGTCTTGCTAAGCAATATGGCCAACAATAGCTTGCAGAATTTAGACGAACTCTATCATATCCTGGATATGCCCATTATCCGTCAAGGAGCATATAATAACCGGGGTGATTTGTTACCGGAACGTTGAGTGAAACAAAATTATTTGTATGTTGTAGTATAAAAAAGCGTTAAGAAATGTTAGATAAGTTATTTCAGGCACAGCAGAAAGCGGAAGAAATTAAAAAAAGGTTGGATACGATCAGTGTTTTTGGGGAGGCTCAAAATGGTTTGATCAAGGTAACAGCTACAGCCAATAAGGAAATCAAAGAGATTACGATTGATCCAACCTTCTTTTCCAATGCCGAACGGGAAGAATTAGAGGAAATAATGGTTGTTGCAATCAACAAAACTTTACAGCAGGCTGATCAAGTAAGTCAAACAGAGATGCAGGCTGCAACAAAAGATATGCTCGGAGGCCTGGGTGGGATGTTTGGATCATAATAAATGTATTGAAAAATAACAGAAAATGGTAAAAGCGACGTATTATGGCCATTCTACAATGGCAATTAAAGGAAAAGGAGCGGAACTTTTGTTTGATCCCTTTATTACACCAAACAAGAGGGCAAGTCATATTGATGTTGATCAGTTAAGGCCGGATTACATCTTCTTAAGCCACTGTCATGGCGACCATGTTGCTGATTTCAGTACGATTCAAAAGCAATCAGGTGCGAAGGTGGTTGCGGTGGTTGAAACAGGAGATTGGGTAGGCAAACAAGGCGTTTCACAAGATAAGATTACAGCAATGAATGTGGGGGGTACCATTGCGACTTCATTTGGCAAGGCAAAAATGGTCTCTGCCCTTCACACAAACAGCACCCCAACAGGTGAATATGCGGGAGTACCGGTCGGTTATGTGTTGGAGTTTGAAGGAAAAAGGATTTATTTTGCGGGTGATACAGCTTTATCCATGGAGATGCAATTATTGGCTGGCGAGCCCTTGGATTGGGCCTTTCTACCTATCGGGGGGTTCTATACAATGGATACCGATGACGCCATAAAAGCCGCCCGTTTCATTCAATGCAAACATATTATAGGCATTCACTATAATACCTTCCCGGTGATTGAAATTGATGAGGAGGCAGCTATTCACCAATTTGCTGCTGCCGGCATTGCCTTGCATTTATTGAAGATCGGGGAATCGATAACCTTGTAATTCATGGTATCCATTTAGTACTTTCTGTATATCTTTGCGGACATGGCGCAAATTAAACCATCCTTGGCAAAAGGTACCCGGGATTTCTCTCCTTTGGAGATGGAAAAGCGGAACTATATTTTTAATACCATCAAAAAGGTATTTCAAATCTATGGATACAGGGAGATACAGACTCCTGCTTTTGAAAACTTAAATACCTTAACTGGAAAATACGGAGAGGAGGGTGATCAGCTTATTTTTAAGATCCTGAACTCCGGTGATTATAAATCAAAAATAAGCGGCGATGAGCTTCAGCAGCTTTCCTCGACATTGCTGACACCCAAAATTTCCGACAAGGCCTTACGCTATGACCTTACGGTTCCTTTTGCCCGTTATGTGGTAATGCATCAACATGAACTGTCTTTCCCTTTTAAACGCTACCAGATTCAACCCGTTTGGCGGGCAGACCGCCCACAAAGAGGCCGATACCGTGAATTTTATCAATGTGATGCAGATGTAGTGGGATCTGAAAGCTTATTAAATGAAGCGGAATTCATACTGATTTACCAGGAAGTACTGCATAGGTTGGGATTAAAAGATTTTACCATAAAAATCAATAATAGAAAGGTCTTGGCAGGTATTGCCGAGATGTTGGGCCAGGAAGACCTGATCATTCCCATGACGGTTGCTATCGATAAGCTGGATAAGATTGGCGTTGAGGGTGTGGAAAAGGAATTATTGCAACGGGGATTTTCTGCACAGCAGGTGGATAACCTTCGACCGATCTTGAATTTCTCCGGAACCAATGAAGAAAAGTTCGAGAGCCTAAAACTTCTTTTGGCCGGATCAGCAGCGGGGATGAATGGAATAGCAGAAATAGAAGAGGTATTGGAATACGTTCATCAAATGAATGGGGGTGCTTCCCCTTTCGTTGAATTGGATATAACCCTGGCGCGAGGCCTGAATTATTATACGGGAATTATTCTGGAAGTAAAAACCAATGAAGTAGAAATGGGTAGTATTGGCGGCGGCGGTCGGTATGACGACCTAACCGGCATGTTCGGATTAAAAGGTTTAAGCGGAGTGGGGATTTCATTTGGTGCGGACCGCCTCTATGATGTTATGGCTGAATTGGGTCTTTTTCCAGAAGAAACCTATAGGGGTACGCAGGTACTGATTACGAATTTCAATACGGAAGCAGAGCGTTATGCCTTGCCTGTTCTACAAAAGCTGCGGCATTCTGGTATCGCTGCCGAGATTTACCCAAATCCTGCCAAACTTAAGAAGCAGTTTGGCTATGCAGATACGAAAGGTATTCCTTATGTAATTTTAATTGGGGAAGAAGAAATCAGTCGCAATAGCCTTTCCATAAAAGATATGCAAAAGGGCACGCAGCAGCAAATTACATTGGGTGAATTGCCTACTTATTTCGAAACGGAAAATTTATAGCGTGTTTCGGAAGTAAAAACCTGTCCCGGCCGTATTACACAACTAGGAAACTTCTCCTGATTGGGCGAATCTGGAAAATGCTGGGTTTCCAAACAGAAAGCTCCATGTTTCTGATAAGGTTTCCCCCGTTTTCCTTTATCGTGCCCGCCAAGGGAGTTGCCCGTGTAAAACTGGACACCTGGTTCGGTTGTGAACACTTCCAGGTATATGCCTGTTAGCGGTGAACCAATCCTTGCAGCGGCTTTCCTGTTCCCTTTTTCCAGAACAAACGTATGATCATAGCCATTGGCATCCCGGAGTTGTGGATCAGGCATTTCCATCTGGCTTCCTACTGACTTTTTTTGTCGAAGGTCAAAAGCAGTACCCGATACTGCTTTAATCTCACCTGTGGGGATCTGAGTTTGATTTACAGGTAGGTAAGCATCGGCATTAATTTGGACATGGTGGTTGGTAATGGAATTTTCGCCCTCTCCATTCAAGTTGAAATACGTATGATTAGTAAAGTTGATCACAGTGGGCCGATCAGTATGTGCGCGGTAATTCATGATTAACTCATTGTCTTCATTAATGGAATAAGTAATTGAAACTGTTAGGTTGCCGGGAAACCCACCTTCCTCATCTGGGGAAATCAGATAAAAACCAACGCTTTCCTGATCGGTGATCCTTCGGTCCCATACTTTATTATGGAAGCCGGTTTTTCCCCCGTGCAAAACATTAGGGCCATTGTTGGGCTCAATATGGTACGTCTTGCCCTGAAGCCTAAACTCGCCGTTAGCTATGCGGTTTGCAAAGCGGCCTACCGTAACGCCGTGAAACCTTTCATGGGCATTTAAATAATCTTCAATCCTGCTGAACCCTAATACAACATCGGTTGCTTTTCCATGTTTATCAGGAACTAAAATACTGACTACCCTAGCACCGTAGTCGGAAAGTGCAACAGCCATTCCCCGCGCGTTCCGCAAAATGATTAGGTGGGACTTCTTTCCATTAATCTTTTCTTCAAAATCACTGAGTTTGGGAAGTATATAGGATCTCATTTGCTGACGGATAGTTTTTAATAAAGATAAGATTTGAGATAGTAAGGAACAAGAATTTAAGAATAAAAAATTATATCACTGTTTTACAGCGAGTTGTGAAACAATTTAGAACTATGTATTGCATAATACCATTTAAAACATATATCTTTGTATTATGGCAGTAGATAATACACAAACGCAGATGAGGAAAGGAATACTCGAGTATTGTATTCTTTCGATAATCTCCCAAGACGAGATATATGCCTCCGATATATTGCAGGAATTAAAAAAGGCGAAACTTCTTGTAGTAGAAGGAACGTTATATCCTTTGCTGACACGTTTAAAAAACAATGGTCTATTAAGTTATACCTGGAAAGAATCAAGTTCGGGTCCGCCTAGAAAATATTACCAGATTACGCCAGAAGGAACCGCTATTTTGAACCAGCTTGACAACACTTGGGAAGAACTCATTTTTGCTGTAAACATGGCGATGGAAAAAAGGAAAAATAAACCCACATCAGAAAACCCATTAACCGATCAAAAAGAAGGAAATCATGAATAAAACAATTATCATAAACATCAATGGCATTATCTTTCATATTGAAGAAGAGGCATACGCTGTCTTGCAATCGTATATGATGGATGTAAAGCGTCATTTTGGCCATTCGGTCGATAGTGATGAAATTGTCAACGACATTGAAAATAGAATTGCCGAAATGCTTAATGAGCGTATTCATCAGCATAAAGCGGTAATTACGATGCAGGATGTTGAAGAAGTATGCTCCCAAATGGGCAATGTACATGATTTTGCAGAAGGGGAAGAAGCTTCAATGAAAGAAGACGAGTTTCAGGAGCACTATTATAGACATGAGCGAGCCCTCTTTCGCGATCCCGATGATAAATGGTTGGGCGGAGTTTGTTCGGGGCTAGCCCATTATTTCGGTGTGGATACTACATGGGTCCGCATCGCACTTCTTGTCTTGTTCTTGTTTGTTGGAACAGGAATTTTGCTGTATATTATTTTATGGATAGTGATGCCAGTAGCCCGTACACGATCAGAGAAAATGAGAATGCGTGGCGAGCCAACTAATCTCCAAAACTTTAAGAAAAGTTTCGAAGAAGATATGGGGGATATAAAACGAAATTTTACCGCGGCCGGCAACGCCATTAGCCCCGGCCTAAAACATTCGGCTAAACAGGCTGGCAAAGTCATTGGACATTCTGCAAGGGTTATAGTAAAGATCATTGGAATTTTTGTCATCGCATTGGCTAGTATAGGGTTCGTAGTCGGTGTGATGGCATTACTTGCCATGTTAGGGTTTATTGGTCCGGTTTCCTGGCAAAGCTTTCTCCCCACGAATTTTATTTCTCCAGAATATTATGTGCCTTTCATATTTAGCTGTTTTGTGGTAGTGGCCGTTCCTTTGATCTTACTTATTTTATTGGCTTTACGGATGCTGTCTACTGTTAAGATTAGCAAATACTTTGGTTTCTCCATGCTTATTATCTGGTTGATCGCTTTGTTTTCCATCGTGTATTATGGAATGACAATCGGACTTGACTATGCTGAACGAGGAACCTATACTGAAAAAATCACCTTGGCACCCGATTCTGTCTTTCACTTTTCATTGAATGATCTAACTACTATTACCCATGAGATGGACTCTATAGAAGACCAAGCGCCATTAAATAGAAGAATATCGAACAGAAAAGCACATTGGAAAGACATTCGTGCATGGATTTACATCAATAAGATTGATTCTGGAATGGTTCCTTCAGCAGAGAAAGAATATTCTGCCAAAGGGGCTACTATTGACATCGCTTTGAGAAGAGCTCAGGAGATGCACTATTCAATTTTGCAGAAAGGGGAACATCTTATATTCGATAGCCATGCTACTATTCTTCATAATGAACTTGACCGTGATCAGCATATCCGCATCAAGGTGAATATCCCTGTAGGGACGACTGTAAAGATAGACCGTAGTCTTCAATATTACGTGGGTAATTTAGACTTTAATGAGTGTGCGGACCGTTATCCTGATCTACAAAAACCAGAAGTTATAGAGTGGTTAATGACTGCTTCTGGGCTGGAGTGTCGGTTGGCCGCCCCTATTCTTCCCGCAGATTCCAATCAAACAGCGGTAACAAAAGATGGCATCAGGTAAGGTCTTGTTGCTTTTTGTGAGATGTTCCTCTTAGTTATCATTAGACATACATGCACTTTTACCGAAGATATAAGGTAATTCACCCCTCTTTTTAGGCGGCTTGCCAATTTGTGCTTTCCTGAATATTGCATAGCAGGTATTTTTGGGTTCAGCTAAAAAGAATGATCCATTTTTACCCATTATTATTAAAGCCTACTGTCTTCCGAACAATCTTTGTGGCAATTCATCTTTTTATTCTAACCGGGTTCGCTGCTCCCCTTTTCGCACAGCCAAAATTACCCGCTATACATGGAAAGGTTATGGACAGTGCAAAGAAGCCCGTTGACTACGCCACGATAAGTTTATTAAAAGCGCAAGACTCAAGTCTGATAAAAGTGGTTTTTTCTGATGAGAGAGGTACATATGCATTCGACAATATTAAGAATGGACAGTACATTGTTAAGGCGAGCATGATTGGTTTTCCTGATGTGAGAAGTGAAGTGATTAACCTCTCGTCGGAAAATATGGAGCTGTATATTGAAGATCTGATTATGAGCTTACGTGCAACCTCGTTACAGGAAGTCATGGTCACGGGCCAACGGCCGCTTATCGAAAGAAAAGCTGATATGTTAGTCGTGAATGTCGCCAATTCGCCGTTGGCAGCAGGCAATAATGCTCTTGATATCTTGGAACGCTCACCCGGTATCGCTGTTGACAAAGATGATCATATCAGCCTGAACGGCAAACAAGGAGTAATGGTCATGATTGACGGCAAACCAAGTCACCTTTCCCCGGCACAATTAGCGGGTTTGCTTCGTTCTACCAACGGAAACACTATACAGTCGATAGAGATCATCACAAATCCGTCGGCAAAATACGATGCCCAAGGAACGGCGGGAATTATCAATATTACCTTAAAAAAGAACACGCAGGTAGGTACTAATGCTAACCTATCATTAAGCGCGGGGTATGGAAAAACACATAAAGCAAATACATCACTCAGCTTGAATCATAGAGCAGGAAGAATAAGCACTTTTGGAACATACTCCTATTTGAATGATAAAGGAGAACGGTCTTTGGATATTTATCGTATTGTTGGTGCGGAAGCCAACCTTACCAATTTCGATCAGCTTACGGCAATGGATCAACAACGGCATAGTCATTCCATACGTACAGGCATTGCGTATTATACTTCTGATAAAAATACCTTAAGCGTCGAATTAAGTGGAGATTTTATAAATTCCATTGATGATAATGTTAGCAACACCTTTATTGGGTCCCAAGCGTCGACTATTGATTCAACACTTCGGTCGGAGAACAAGATGGATGGACATTTTAACAGTTTCGCTATCAATTTTAATGATATATTTCTAATGGATACGTTGGGTCGGAAGCTGAGCACTGAGATCGATATTTCGCGGTTCGAGGATAACAATGCAACAGGCTATGCTAATTTCTTATACGACGTTAAGGGTACTTTAATGCGTAACCCGCTTATCATGCGCAGTGGTATGCCCTCCCTTATTCAGATACAGTCGGCGAAGATTGATTATGTGCATCCCTTGAATAAAGGTTCAAAACTTGAAGCGGGCTTAAAATTTGCCCAGGTTACTACAGATAACGACATGAAGTTTGAACGGCAAAATAATGATCGGTGGGAGAACATGCCAGAAAGAACCAATCATTTTGTGTATGATGAACGCGTAGCAGCTATGTATATAAACTATCATCTTACAATAGGGAAGCTCACGGGACAAGCTGGCCTGCGCAGCGAGTATACTTTTTCAGATGGTAATTCCATTACCCTTCAGAACCGCGTACAGCGGGAGTATGTCGACTTTTTCCCTGCAATATCGCTTCAATATAACGCTTCTGACACCCATAAAATTGGTTTAACATATAACAAGCGTATTAGTCGGCCGAATTATAGCAACCTAAACCCCTTCTTATATTTTTTGGATGAATACACCTATCAGCGGGGAAACCCCTATTTACAACCAGCATATACCCATTCTTTCGGCTTGAATTATACATTATTAAATAAGTTTAACTTTTCATTGGGGTATGACCTTACGAACGATGCCATGACGGAAGTTATGGAACAGGATGATCTGAAAAAGACGACGACAGTTTATCAAGATAATTTTGCGAGTAGCCAGAATTGGTATATCAATATAAATGCCCCTTTTAACTTTGCCAAATTCTGGGAATCAAATACGGATATCAGCGCTTTTTATTTAGGTTTTAAAACAGAAACCCTTGATTTCCCTGTGAATAATGGTCAATTTGCCTTTCAATTTACCAACAATCATACATTTACCCTTACCCCTTCTTTAAAAGCAGAAATAACCGGGAACTATCGGTCGTCCTTGACCTACAGCATCTATAAAATAGGGCAACAATGGAGTATAGATGCCGGATTGAATCAATCATTTATGAATAAAAAAGCCAATCTTAAGCTCGCCGTATCCGATCTATTCGACAGCCGGACTCATTATGTAACCACCCACTATGCAAATTTGAATGCCGTAATTGACTCCAAATGGGAGACCAGGGTTGTTCGCCTAACTTTAAGTTACGCATTTGGTAATTCCAAGATTAAAGCGTCCAAACGTGATATAGGAAGTGAAGAAAAAGCACGTGTAGGAAATAATTAGAAAATCTATGGACTCACGTGCTGAATTCATAACTTCGTACAAAATTGTCTTATGGAAACGGCTGATCTTTATACTTACTTTAAAATACATCCGAAAATTTCCACGGATACGCGAAAGATTGAGCCGGGATCCATATTCTTTGCCTTGAAAGGTGCAAATTTTAATGGGAATGCATTTGCCGGGGAGGCACTGCAGAAAGGAGCTGCTTTTGCCGTAATTGATGAAATAGCCTTTAAAAAAGATGAACGCTATCTTGTTGTTGACGATGTATTGGAGGCCTTGCAAGCCCTAGCTGTTTTTCATCGGAAAACATTGCATATTCCCGTGATCGGCATCACGGGCACCAATGGGAAAACAACAACCAAAGAGTTACTTTATGCCGTGTTAAAGCAAAAGTATAGCACCTATGCTACCCGGGGCAACTTAAATAATCATATCGGCGTGCCCTTATCCTTGCTGGATATCCAAGCGGAAACAGAAATAGCCATTATTGAGATGGGCGCTAATCATCAACAGGAGATTGCCAGATTGTGCCAGATTGCGAGGCCAACGCACGGATTGATTACCAATGTAGGAAAGGCACATTTGGAAGGTTTTGGCAGCTTTGAAGGTGTGAAAAGGGCCAAAGGAGAACTTTATGATTTTATAGCGGAAACCGGGGGCACTTTATTCTTGCAGGGCGATAACCCTATCTTATCTGCCATGGTGAATGAAAGGGCCTTTAAAGAAATAAAAACCTATGGTTTAGGAACCCAAAATGAGGTTTCCGGACAGTTATTGATGGCAAGTCCTTTTTTATCTATAGCATGGAGGGAACCGAAAAAAACCATCGAGGTACAAACCCAGCTTACCGGATCATATAATACCGAGAATGTATTGGCTGCCGTTTGTGTGGGACAGTATTTTGGTGTTGATGGAAAGAAGATAAAAGACGGGTTAGCAGCTTATAGACCTCAAAATAATCGCTCACAAATTGTGCAAACCAAGCGCAATACAGTGATTTGCGATTATTATAATGCCAATGCCAGTAGCATGCAGGCCGCCCTTGATAATTTGAAAAGTTTCCCTGATAAACATAAGGTTGTTATTTTAGGAGATATGTTTGAGCTTGGTGAAGACACCTATGTAGAACACCAGAAAGTAATCACAGAGGCTTTGACTCTAGGGGCCCAAAGCTGTATTTTTGTAGGGAAGGCTTTCTTCGAACAAAAAGACATGCGTGCACAATTTTATGAAAATACCCAGCGTGCTATAGAAGCATTAAGGAAAAGGTCAATAACAGGCGCATTGGTCTTGCTCAAAGCATCCAGGGGGATGGGGTTCGAAAAAATTATGGAAGTATTGTAGGTTTGTTTTTCCCACAAAGACTATTCGACTACCCCAACCTTGATCATATTTGTTTTTCCCTTTTTCTCAATCGGAATGGAAGCCGTATTGACCACGAGTTGGCCGGGCTTAACCAAGTTAAGTTCTTTTAAATGATCGTTAACGTCCTGGATGGTCGTATCGGTACTTTCATACCCGTCGTAATAAAAGCTGCGGACACCCCAAACAAGGCTGAGTGTATTTAACATGGATTTGTTGCCGGTAAAAATAAAAATTTCGGCATCTGGCCGATGGCTTGATATTTCGTAGGCAGTATAACCCGATGAAGTCATCGCTACAATTGCGGTTGCCTTCGTTTGCTCTGCCAGAAAGATGGAAGAACTGCAAATGTTATCAGAGATAAAATTTTTGGAATTGGCATCCGAGGTTTTGGGTGTGAAATATGGATAGGAAGTTTTTTCAATGTGTCTAATGATCTTAGACATGGTTTCGATGACGATTTCGGGGAATTCGCCAACGGAGGTTTCAGCGCTCAGCATGACAGCATCTGCACCATCCAATACAGAATTTGCAACATCATTCACTTCGGCGCGTGTCGGTCTCGGGGTAACAATCATACTCTCCAACATTTGTGTTGCGATGATAACAGGTTTTGATGCGTTCCGGCATTTACGAACAATCATCTTTTGTAATACGGGAACTTCCTCCAAAGGCATTTCTACCCCCAAGTCGCCCCGTGCTACCATAATTCCATCAGACGCTTCTATGATTTCGTCAATATTATCGATGGCTTCGGGCTTCTCAATTTTTGCGATAACGCGTGCGGTCTTCCCTTGGGCTTTGATAATTTCTTTCACTTTTATCATATCCTCTGCTTTTCTCACGAAAGACATCCCTATCCATTCTACATCATGTGATAACGCAAATAATAAGTTATCATGATCTTCTTCAGTTAAGCTTGGTATGGATATTTTTGTATTAGGTAAATTTACCCCCTTCCGGGATGTTAAGATCCCCCCATGTATGATCGTACAACTTACGGTATCGATATTATTGCTTTCTATTACTTGTAGCTGGATTTTTCCATCATCCAGCAAAATGATCTCACCCTTTTCTACATCTTTTGGGAAATGTTCGTAGGTAATATAAATCAATTCCTCGTTTCCTATTTGTTCGTGAGTGGTAATGGTGATGGTCCTTCCGGTCAGAAGCATTGCGCCCCCCTCTTTCATAATGCCTATTCTGATTTTGGGTCCTTGTAAATCTGCCAATATCCCCACATGAGTACCGTTTTCCTCATTTATTTCGCGGATGGTTTTAATGGCATTTAAATGATCATTCTTGTTTCCGTGAGAAAAGTTCAGGCGGCAAACATCGACACCAAGGGCGATCATATGGGTTAATACTTTTTTATTCGTTGATGCGGGCCCTAAGGTGGTAACAATCTTAGTTCTTTTTTGAACTTTCTTCATTCTTATCGTTTTTATATATTACTTGTATCGAGTAGCCTTAATGCTTTAAGGCCGTATTGGATTGGTTCCGCTAAAATACTAGATTTTCTTTAGATTTTAGCTTTTCAGGATCAATCTTGCTGGCTACGACTATCTGTTCGATGCGATTAAGGGCATTAAGCAGGTCACTCAGGTCTTCTTCATCGATATGACTTAAAATGATCATAAAATAATCAGTACCTTTCATTTCCGGAATTAGGAACCCTCCATTGATGCCCTTATTGCCAATTAAATAAGATTCTGTTTCTTCGAAATGATTTATATAACTATATTTGGTAAAAAACGAGGAGTGATTCGTTGATCTCCATAATTCATGGTCATCATTTTTTATGAAATTGGATCCCGTAAGTTTATTGATATAAAAACAAAGCCGGTAGTCTTTTAAATGACACGTAATCGCGATCAATGTAAAATTAAGATCCAGTTCGTATTTCAGCGTTACTTTATTCAATTATTAATTTGTATTTTCGGTACGAAGATAATAAAAAACAAATTTTCAATTTTATTATTTAAAGAAATGAATGTTATTAAATAAATATGGAACAGCTATCAAATTGCGTTAAAACGCAAAAAGGTTTGATAATTGATTTAATTTATTTTTCTTTGCAAATTATTAATAAACTTTAAACATAAAAATCATGTCTGATATCGCTTCAAGAGTAAAAGCAATCATCGTTGAAAAATTAGGTGCTGACGAAAACGAGGTTACACCAGAGGCTTCATTCACTAATGATTTAGGTGCGGATTCGTTGGATACCGTAGAACTTATCATGGAGTTTGAAAAAGAATTCAATGTAGCCATTCCTGATGATCAGGCTGAGACCATCAGCACTGTAGGACAAGCTGTAGCTTATCTAGAAAAAAATGTTAAATAGCTAATAAATTAAGCCTTAAACGTATAAATGGAGCTTAAAAGAGTAGTTGTAACTGGACTCGGCGCGCTTACACCCATTGGTAATACGGTTCCACAATATTGGGATGGTTTGGTAAATGGTGTGAGCGGAGCCGCTCCGATTACTAAATTTGATGCATCTAAATTTAAGACCCGATTTGCCTGCGAAATAAAAAACTTCGACCCCGGAGATTTTATGGAGCGCAAAGAGGTTCGTAAATTAGATCCATTTGTACATTTTGCCTTGGCTTCTACTGATGAAGCCATTGAAGATGCGGAACTGGATTTCGAAAAGCTTGATACAAACCGTATCGGTGTGATATGGGGATCTGGTATCGGAGGGTTAAAAACCTTTTTGGACGAAGTCCAGAATTTTGCCACAGGCGACGGCACTCCACGGTTTAATCCGTTCTTTATACCTAAAATGATTTTGGACATTGCGCCCGGGCATATCTCTATGCGGTACGGCTTGCATGGACCTAATTTTTCGACCGTATCGGCTTGTGCTTCTTCTACAAATGCACTGATAGATTCATTGAATTATCTTCGTGCCGGATTTGCCGACATTCTTATCAGCGGCGGTTCGGAGGCTATTATTAATGAGGCCGGCATTGGAGGTTTTAATGCCATGCATGCCCTGTCAACACGAAATGATGATCCGGCAACAGCATCCAGGCCTTTTGACAATGATCGAGATGGCTTTGTCGCTGGCGAAGGTGCAGGTACCATCATTTTGGAAACGCTTGAACATGCTAAAGCTCGGGGTGCAAAGATCTATGCAGAACTTGTAGGTGGCGGAATGAGTGCAGACGCCAATCATATTACTGCACCTCATCCTGAGGGCTTGGGTGCACGATTGGTAATGACAAATGCATTGCGGGATGCCGGATTGAGTCCCGATGAGATTGATTATATCAATGTGCATGGAACGTCAACTCCTCTCGGGGATATCAGTGAGTCTAAAGCGATTATCGATCTCTTCGGAGATCATGCTTATGAACTTAATATCAGTTCGACAAAATCCATGACGGGCCATTTGCTTGGTGCGGCAGGGGCCGTAGAATCAATAGCTTGTATCCTTGCTATTAAACACGGAATGGTTCCACCAACCATTAACCACTTTACTGATGATCCGAATTTGGACAACAGACTGAATTTCACTTTTAACAAGGCGCAGAAAAAAGAAGTAAAGATTGCGATGAGCAATACTTTTGGTTTTGGTGGACATAATGCATCGGTTGTATTTAAAAAATACGAAGAATAAAAGGATTTCAGACAGACGGTTGCTTGGCCTGTGATGATCTTCATGAAAGAGATTAATGCCTATATCTCGAATTTATAAACTTTACTTGTCCCCAGATAGGACATATTTCAGGACATTGCGGAACCTTTTGGGTTTTGTACCGGGAAATATTAGACTCTATCGTATGGCTTTTCGCCATAGATCTGTAGCTGTTGTCATAAAAGACTCAAACAATGGTGCCAAAAACAGCAATGAACGTATGGAGTTTTTAGGTGATGCTGTTTTGGGATCGGTGATAGCGGCTCTACTTTTTAAACAATATCCCTATAAAGGAGAAGGTTTCTTAACAGAAATGCGGTCAAAGATAGTCAGCCGGGCCAATTTAAACCAGTTGGCAAGAAAAATGGGGTTGGATGAACTGATTGAATACGATTCGCGGATTACTGGCTTGAATGGCAAACAGAGTTCGATGTTAGGCGATGCTTTTGAAGCATTGATAGGTGCTGTTTACCTAGACAAAGGTTACTTCCGGACACAAAATTTTATCCTTGACCGGATTATTGAGCCTTTAGTGGATATCCATAATCTTGAGAATACGGAAACAAACTTTAAAAGTCGGCTTATCGAATGGTGTCAACATTACAATAAAGAAGTGGAGTTTAGGCTTGTCCAAAACCAAGAGGGCGAGTCGGCGAAACTTTTCACCATGGAAGCTTGGGTAGACGGGGAGTTGCAGGGAACCGGTTGCGAATACAATAAGAAAAAAGCGGAAAAGTTAGCGGCAGAGAAAGCATATGAACGGTTGAATAGTTCAGAATTACGCTAAAACCCTTCTACTTTATACAAATTCTCATGTGCAAGCAAAACAGGCTTTGCTTTATCATCCCTTTCTTATTTAATTGTTCTCCTTCTTATTCGACCGCGTGAATAAAGCTTTATTTCTATCATTCTAATAGAAAGATATGGAACCAAATTTGGTAATTTCCATAAATTGTATGAAATTGCTTGGACGCTTGTGCCTTCATGTAATAGGTCAAGGCTAATATAATAAGGTAATGAAAGAACCAAACCTATCACGACGACAGTTTATCGAGACCAGCATCTTGGCTGTTGCAGGGCTTGCCGTGACCTCCTCCCCGGCATTGGGCATGCCCACCTATATCAAACAATTAAACAAACCAAATTCCCTCTTTAAGGGAGTCCAAATAGGTGTGATTACTTATTCGTTCAGAAGTATGCCCAGTAGTGCCGAGCAACTTCTTCAATATTGCCTGGATTGCAATATCAATGCCGTCGAATTGATGGGGCCAGCCGCGGAAACTTTTGCCGGTGCTCCCCCTGCCCCATCGCATTCATCCGGTCAATCGGTTTATCTCAAGCAGTTGGCGGACTGGCGGACAGGGGTTTCCATGCGCAAATTTAGGCAACTTAGAAAGATGTACAACGATGCCGGTGTAGATATATATGCATATAAACCCAGTGCATTGGGCATCAACAATACCGATGCTGAAATAGATTATGCTTTTCGGGCGGCAAAAGCCTTGGGCGCAAATCAAGCCAATGTGGAATTTCCCACAGACCCTGCGCATACAAAACGGTTGGGGGCTATTGCCGCCAAGAACAAGGTTTATGTGGGGTATCACGGTCATACACAACAGACCTTTGATATGTGGGACGGTGCACTGGCCCAATCCCCTTATAACGCTATAAATTTTGATATGGGGCACTACGTTGCTGCGGGATATGATCCAATAGCCTTTATGGAAGCCAAGCACGAACATATAGTAAGCATGCATACCAAAGACAGGAAAAGCAAGGCCAATGGTGGGGCGAATGTAGAATGGGGACAGGGGGACACCCCTATCGCCCGGGCGCTTCAACTCATGGCAAAAAGCAACTACAAATTTCCTGCGACTATCGAGCTGGAATACAAAATCCCAGCGGGGTCAGATGCCGTTAAGGAAGTAGCCAAATGTGTGGAATATGCAAGAAAGGCATTGGGTGCATAGCGTTTCTGTATCAGATGATGCATAGCAAAAATATTAAAATACACTATGGACAGAAAAACGTTTATTAGAAGCGCTGCTGCCGGGGCAACGGCTTTTAGTATCCTTCCCCGCCATGTTTTGGGAGGTCAGGGATTCTTGGCCCCCAGCGACCGGATTAATCTCGGCTACATTGGTACTGGGAAACAGGTATATCACCTACTTAAAAGTATAGGAAAAGTGCCGGAAACTATGGTGGTGGCAGCTTGTGATGTGGATAGCAAGAAGCTCACTAAATTTGTGGTGGAGGCGGGCAAGGTAAATGCTGAAAAGGCCAATCATGTTGTGCAAGGCTATGACGATTATCGTGAACTATTGGCGCGGAAAGATGTGGACGCTGTGGTGGTGGCCACACCGGATCATTGGCACGCCTTAAATACAATCGACGCCGCTAAAGCAGGGAAAGATATTTATTGTGAAAAACCATTAGCCCTTACTATTGACGAAGGGCGTGCCATGGTGAGTGCGGTACGAAAATATAAGCGGGTGCTACAAACAGGAAGCATGCAACGGTCCTCGTATAATTTTCGACAAGCAGCTAACTTGGTAAGAAATGGCTATATCGGAGATGTCAGGGAAATTAATGTATCAGTCGGCGAGCCAGTAAAACAGTGTGATCTCCCCGCTATGCCTATCCCAGATTATTTAGATTGGAACCGATGGGTAGGCCCATCCTTATATCGGGGCTATCATCCGATTTTATCTCCACCGATTGAAGATAATAAATGGGCGTGGTGGCGTGGATATCGTGGTTTTGGCGGCGGGTATATTACTGATTGGGGTGCACATATGTTCGATATTGTGCAGTGGGCTCTCGATATGGATGCTTCTGGTCCCGTGTCTTTTAATCCTCCTCATGTACCAGCGGCGGTAGATGGTTTATATTTTGCTTATGGAAATGGTGTACGGGTTAATCATAAACCATGGGGGAAGCCTAATGCCATTCAATTTATTGGAACAGAAGGTAAAATAGAAGTCTCCAGGAGTTTTCTGATAACGGAACCCGGTGGTTTGGCTGAACAAGCACTGCGTCCATCCGATAAGCCCGTATATCATTCAGAAAATCACTACCAAGATTGGATCGATGCCATTAAGAAACGAAGCAAACCCGTAGCAGATGTGGAAATTGGTCATCGTACAGCGAGCGTATGTAATGCAATCAATATTGCATATGAACTTCAAAAGCCCTTAAAGTGGAATCCGAAGAAGGAAGTATTTGATGATGAATATGCTAATATGATGCGAAAAAGAGCATTTAGGGGAGAATGGGACTATCTTGACTTCTAAAAATAGGTAGCACGTTAATAGTGGTATTTATTCTTCCAGTTAGAGCGTAATTTTTCCCTTAATTTTTCTTCATTGGGGTTTTTTCCGGGATCGTACAGTTTAGTTCCACTGAGCTTATCGGGAAAATATTCCTGTTCTGCAAAATTATGTTCATAATTATGGGCGTATTGATAAGCTTTGCCATAACCGAGATCTTTCATAAGTTTGGTTGGCGCATTTCGCAAGTGCAGTGGGACGGGTAGGTTTCCCGTGTGTTTTACCAGGGTTTGCGCGCGGTTAATGGCATCGACTGCCGTATTGCTTTTTGGGGAGGCAGCTAAATACGTAACGGTATGTGATAGGATAATCCGGGATTCAGGCCATCCCACGGCATTTACTGCCTGAAAACAAGTGTTTGCCAATAGGAGGGCATTGGGGTTGGCGTTTCCAATATCTTCTGAAGCTAAGATCAATAATCTACGTGCAATAAAGAGTGGATCTTCACCCCCTTCGATCATGCGCGCCAGCCAGTAAACCGCCGCATTCGGATCGCTGCCACGGATGGACTTAATGAACGCGGATATGATGTCGTAATGTTGTTCACCGGTTTTATCGTACAAGGCCATATGCTGTTGTACGAAGTTTAAAGCTAACTCATTGGTAACAATTACAGGAGGCTCGCTGGCATTGGCAATCAATTCGAGGAGATTCAGCAACTTTCTTGCATCGCCTCCTGAAAGCCGTAAAAGCGCATCGTGCTCCTTTATTTCTATCGCCATTTTATTGAGAACCTCATCTTCTTTTAATGCTTTTGAGAGTAAGGTAATAAGGTCGTCTTTCTCGATGGGATTCAGAATATAGGTTTGGCACCGTGAAAGCAGGGCCGATATTACTTCAAAGGATGGGTTTTCGGTAGTGGCACCAATCAAAGTAACCAAGCCCTGTTCAACAGCCCCTAAAAGGGAGTCTTGTTGAGACTTTGAGAAGCGATGGATTTCGTCGATGAACAAGATAGGTTGTTTCTCGTTTTTCTCTTTTATGGATTTTGCTTTTCCGATAACATCACGAATATCCTTTACGCCCGAATTGATGGCACTCAGGTTGAAAAACGGTCGATCGAGCTGATGGGAAATAATAGCCGCCAAGGTAGTTTTTCCTACCCCGGGAGGGCCCCATAGAATCATAGAAGGGATGGTTTTATTCTCTATTGCATTGCGCAAAACTGCTCCCGGACCGACAATATGTTGTTGGCCGACATAAGTATCCAATGACCGCGGCCGCATCCGTTCAGCAAGAGGTTGACTATTTGTCATGTGAACAAACTTAGCTAAATTTGTAGTTATTTACAATCTAGGAGACTAATTGAAGTGCTTATACATGACTGTATAATGAAATGGTATCGAATTTGCAGGGGTAGGTTGATTTGAATTTTAATACAAAGATTTTGGGAAAAAGGTGGATGCGGGTACTCCTGAGCAGTATGCTGACAGTGGGTGTATTATTAAGTACAATAGCAGACAGCTTCGCCCAGAAGAAACCCGCCCGTGCAGTTGGAAAATACAATAAGAACTTTCATGGCATCGGCCCGTCTGTATATGTGCTTCCCCCTCCCCGGACACAGGAAGAGGTACTCATTGCACAATATGTACAGAAAAGAAAGGAGCAAAGCGCACTGGAACCTTTACTTGATAACCTGGATCTTCGCGAACAGCTGATAACTATTGAGGATTCAATGTTGCCGGCTGATATAGATGATTCGATCGCGACATTGGATTTGGATAAAGAAGAGCGATTACTCGCAATCATTCACTATTATCATCGGCAGAACAAGAGAGTCGCGGTTGCTAATTGGCAAAATAACCTGGCGGTTCATTACTTGGTTTCCGGGAAAGTTGACCGTGCCAAAGAGTTGTTCTCATCGGCATTAGGTACCCAGGAAGAAATAGGGACCTTATCGACACAACTTGCTATAATTAATAACCTTGCTTTATTAGCTATCAAGCAAGAAGATTATAAAGGTGCCTTACGGTATTATGACCGGGTTTTGGATCAAGCCAAGGAAGTAAACGATATCGATCATCAGGCACTAGCTTATATGGCTATGGCAAGAATGGAATCCAAACTGGGCAACTTTTCGACAGCCCACGCGTTAACTGTTGAAAAAAGCTTTCCCTTGTTGAGAAAGGCAAAAAATTACCCGGAGGTAGTGAACGCTTTGCTTGACTTGGCCTCATTTAAAGAGATGGCAAACAAACCTATTGAAGCAAAATGGATATACCTTCAGGCTATTGATGTGGCGACTATTCATCAAGATGAAAGAGGTTTGGCAAAAAGCTTGTTTAGAGTTGCAGAGCTCAAGAACCGTATAGGAGACACAGGCCTGGCCATAGCTGATTATTCGCGAGCGCGGGAATTGGCAATCAAGAACGGAATGGATGCACTTTTAATCAAGGTTATTAATGGAATGGGGGATGCGTATATGCAGTTGAACAACTATGTGGCAGCTACCTTTGCATTGAATGAATACAATACCCTGAGGAAAGATTTCTTAAGTCAGGATTTTATAGAAAAGCAATGAAGGGTCTTATCATGTAAAAATGACAAGACTATCCTTAAAAAGCGCAGTATATTTTGTAGAAGTTAATTGAAATACTGCATTTTTGATTACTTTTAAAACCTTATAGGTTTGTGATTTTGGATAGCAAGAGAAGCGAATTTAGAAAAGATTAAAAAACAGAATGAACTATAAATCATTTCGAGAAATGTTAAAAAAAGTGTTTTTGGCCCTATTCGTCGTGGCCGCAATTGCCTGTAATGCGAGTCCGCGTGTGGTATTGGAGAATAAACCTGGTCAATTGGCACCTGATACGGAACAGGGAATCATTGTTCAAGAAGTTGTCAATCTATTTGAAACAGTACACTATAAAAAAGTGCCGTTTAATGATTCGCTATCAGCAGTGATCTTCGACAATTATATGGAGACACTTGATGAGGGGAAGAATTATTTGCTCCAAAGTGATGTTGACGAATTTAAACAATATCGCAACACCTTACTTTCAGACTTAAAAGAAGGCGATCTAAGTGTGATGTTCCATATGTTTAATGTTTATCAAGCCCGCTATCTAGAACGGCTGAACTATGCGGTTTCCCAAATTAAAACGAAGTTTGATTTCACGAAAGACGAAAGTTATACCTATGATAGGAAAAATGAAAAATGGTTTGCCTCATCAAAAGAGGCCAATCAAACATGGCGGAAAAGGGTTAAGTATGACTTATTGACCTTAAAATTAAGTCAAACCAATCCGGATAGTATTTCTAAAAGTATTAAAACGTTGACAGAGAGGTATAACAATCTAATTTCGATGACCAAGAAAACGAACAGTAAAGATGCCTTTCAGATTATGATGAATGCGTTTACTGGCTCGATAGATCCGCATACCAATTATTTCAATCCATCCTATGCACAGGCTTTTAATGAAGACATGGCAAAGAGCTTTGAAGGAATAGGCGCCCGTTTGATGCTGGAGAATGAAGTAGTAAAGGTAATAGAAATTATTCCCGGAGGACCCGCCTATAAGGATAAATCTTTGCAAGTGAATGATCGTATAATAGCCGTTGCTCAAGGTGACGATGAATTTGTAGATGTTGTAGGTTGGCGACTGGACAACACGGTGACGAAAATAAAGGGTCCTAAGGGAACCACGGTGAGGTTAAAGATCATCCCCGCGGGGCAAGAGCTTACTGCTAAGCCAAAGATTATTACCTTGGTACGGGATAAAGTGAATATGGAAGATACGGCAACAAAGACTGTAAAAACACTTAAAGGAGATGACGGGAATACATATAAGATTGGCGTGATCACTATTCCGAGTTTTTATATGGATTTCAAAGCCTATAATGCCAACGATACAAACTATAAGAGTACGACGAGGGATGTAAAGCTGATCTTGGATACCCTCAAGCAGGAGAAAGTGGATGCGGTAGTGATTGACCTCCGGAATAATGGCGGTGGTTCTTTAATGGAGGCCATTAGCCTTACTGGCTTGTTTATTGATCAGGGGCCTGTTGTCCAAGTGCGTGATACCCGAAACCGCATTGATGTTAACAGCGATGAAGATCCAGGGATTTACTGGGACGGCCCTTTGGGCATTATGATTAATCGCTTTAGCGCTTCTGCTTCGGAAATACTCGCAGCGGCTATCCAAGATTACGGTCGGGGCTTGATTATTGGTACACAAAGTTATGGAAAGGGGACAGTTCAGTCGGCTATTGATATGGCACGCGTAATCAGTCCGACAAACCGCTTGTTGTTAAAGGCGAAAGCGAAAGCAGATAAAAGTTTTGTTCCACAAGGAGCACCTGAATTTGGACAGATTAACCTTACCATGGCAAAATTTTATCGTATTACAGGAAGCAGTACACAACATAAAGGGGTGATGCCGGATATTATATTTCCTATGATGTTCCCCGCTGATAAATTTGGTGAAAGTTCTGAGCCTTCTGCTTTGCATTGGGACCAAATTGAAGCGACGGATTTCAATGTAGTAGCAGATTTGGCTCCTTTGATTGATACCTTGGAAAAGAAGCACGAGAAAAGAATGCAGGCTTCCCCTGAGTATCAATACCTGTTAGATGACATTCAACATCTTAAGGAGCGTGAGAACGAGACTGCAGTCACCCTGCAAGAAAGCAAGTTAAAGAAGGAACGGGAAGAAAAGGAAAACCGTAGTTTGGAGCGGACTAATGCGCGTCGGAAGTTGCAGGGTCTGGAGCCGATAAAGAAAGGCGAAAGCTCTCCGAAGGAAGCGGTTTATGATTTTATAGAGGATGAAAGCTTAAACGTGATGGTTGACATGCTGCTGCTAACTGCCCAATAGGTATTATTGGGTTCAGCGTATTATGTGCTCAACCTGTCCAGTGCTGTTGCTACCTTTCTGAAGGTGAATGCCTTCTTTATGTCGGCAAAAGACTTTTCAATTTCGTTGTTGCACAAGTTGCCAATACTGCCTTCATGCGTATGAGCTACCTCCTTTGAGGGTTTAAATTCTCCTTTTTGGATGGCTAACCCAATTTTTCTATAGGCCTCCCTAAACGGAATCCCTTTTAAAACATCATTATTAACCACTTCTACGCTGAAGAGGTAATCGTATTTGGCGTCATCCAGTATGTTTTCTTGTACGCGGATATTCTTTAACATGAAGGTCGCCATATGGAGGCACTCATTTAATGTACCAAGAGCTGGGAAAAGATTCTCTTTCAGCAGTTGTAAATCGCGATGATACCCTGATGGCAGGTTTGTTGTCATCATGCTGATTTCATTGGGTAAGGCTTGGATTTTATTGCATTTTGCTCGTATAAGTTCAAAGACATCTGGATTTTTCTTGTGCGGCATAATACTTGAACCGGTAGTCAATTCATCAGGGAAGGAAATTAAACCGAAATTCTGACTCATGTAAAGACATACATCCATCGAGAATTTGGCTAATGTCGTCGCAATATTGCTCATTCCTTGTGCCAGTATACGTTCAGTTTTTCCTCGTCCCATTTGTGCATACACCACATTATAGTTTAAGGTATCAAAGCCCAATAGCTGGGTCGTTAAGGTACGATCTAATGGAAATGAAGAACCGTAGCCAGCAGCTGAACCTAATGGATTCTTGTTGCAGACCTTCCATGCCGCCAAAAGCACCTCTAAATCATCGGTTAGACTCTCCGCATAAGCCCCGAACCATAACCCGAAGGAAGAGGGCATTGCGATTTGTAAATGTGTATAACCAGGAATTAAAATGGATTTATGTTGATTACTTAAGAAGATAAATTGGTTAAATAAAGCCTCTGTAGCCTGTACCAATTTTTCAATTTCACTTCTAAAAAAAAGTTTTAGATCGACTAAGACTTGGTCGTTTCGTGATCTTCCGCTGTGAATTTTCTTTCCTGCTTCCCCGATACGTTGGGTGAGCATAAGCTCTATTTGCGAATGAATGTCTTCTACATGCTCATCGATGGCAAAATGTCCCTTTCCAATTTCTAGGTAGATCGCTTTCAGTTCTTTCTGGACAAGCTTAAATTCTTCATCGTCCAAAAGTCCGATTTTGTTCAGCATTTGGGTATGGGCCAAAGAACCCAATACATCGAATGAGGCTAATTGTAAATCTAATTCACGGTCTTGCCCAACAGTGAATTCTTCTACCGTATTTTCAACCTGTGTGTCTTTTTGCCAGAGCTTCATGGGGTTATTTATTTTATTAGGACGATCTTCTCCAATAAGCGGATATAAAGTTGAATGCCCTCTTCTATTTCATTGCTGTAAATAAATTCGTCGGCCATATGTGAGCGTGCAGAGTCTCCTGGTCCCATTTTTAAGGATGGAATATCGAGCAAAGCCTGATCGCTGGTAGTAGGTGATCCGTAGGTCTTGTGGCCCAAGGCTATTCCCGCTTGTACCACCGGATGATCTGGTGGAATGGACGAAGGTTTTAATCTTGTTGATCGGGGATTTACCTCGCTTACGACATGTTGCTTGATCATGCTGACTACTTCGTCGATTTTATATGCATCGGTGACACGTACGTCTACTGTGAATTTGCACGTTTCAGGAACGACATTATGTTGTGAACCTGCAGCGATCATGGTTACCGTCATGGAAACCGGACCGAAAAGTGTCGATTCTTTTGGGAAATTAAATGATTTGAACCATTCGATATCTTTCATCGCTATATAAATGGCATTTTCCCCCTCTTCTCTTGCAGCATGACCCGCTTTGCCATGAGCTACACAGTCCAATACCAATAAACCTCGTTCGGCAATGGCCATTTCCATTAGTGTAGGTTCACCGACAATGGCAAAGTCTAATGGGCCGAGATCTGGAAGAATACATTCCAATCCATTTAGTCCTGAAATCTCTTCTTCAGCAGTAAGGGCAAGACAAAAATTGTAGGCAAGGTTCTTTTCAGCATAGAAATATAGAAATGTCGCGATAAGTGACACGAGGCATCCCCCGGCATCATTGCTTCCCAAACCATACAGTTTATCATCTTCAATATCCGGGGAAAAAGGATTACGGGTATATCCCGTATTGGGTTTTACCGTGTCGTGATGAGAATTAAGTAAAATTGTTGGCTTGGCTGGGTCAAAGAATTTATTATAGGCCCATATATTATTCAATTTTCGTTGGGTTGTTATTCCTCGCTGTTTCAAAAACTGCTCAATGACATCCCCCGTTTTCTGTTCCTCTTTGCTGAAAGAAGGTATTTGAATCAACTCTTTCAGCAATACGATACTATCTTGTTTCAGTTTTTTTATATTCATCATATTATTTATCCTCCCTCGTATAATCCCCCGGCTTTTAAAGCAGATAACTTTATCCCCTTTATCAGCGATGAGCTGAATCCGAAATGCTCCATTTCATTAAGTCCGGCTATCGTACAACCTTTTGGTGAAGTTACCTTATCAATTTCACTTTCTGGATGGCTCTGATGATGTATGAGTAGCTCGGCTGCTCCTTTTGCTGTTTGCACAGCCATTTTCAAAGCCTCATTGGCATGGAATCCGATTTCCACTCCACCTTGGGAGGCCGCCCTTATGGACCGAAGGAAAAAGGCTATTCCACAAGCACATAACGCGGTTGCCGAGGTCATCAAATCTTCATTGATATGAACGGTGGATCCTACCGTATCAAAGAGACCCAAAACCGTTTGGATGTTGGAATCGCTTGCCTTATCACTGGCGACACAAGTCATGGATTGCCCGATAGCAATAGCCGTATTGGGCATTGCGCGTATCACTTGCACGTTGTTTCCCAGTTTGGCGCGGATGTTGGCACAGGTAACGCCTGAAATTACTGAAACAATCAGGTGTTTTTCTGCATCGATCGCCCCGGAGATTTCATCCAATACTGTATTTAATTGCTGAGGTAAGACAGCCAACACCACAATTGTGGCACCCGATACCGCTTCACGGTTTTGATTGCTTACCTGGAATCCTTGGGAAACTTCAGCGGTCATTTGTTGAATATTCCTGCGCGTTAATGTAATGTTTTTTGCAGGGCAATATGCTTTATCGACAAGCCCGCGGGCTAATGACAATCCTATGTTCCCACTTCCAATAATGGTAATCTTATTCATGCGTTCGTGTTTAAGATGTACATGTTATTTACATAATCTAGTTCCAAATTTGCCTTTATGAAGCAAGCCTAATTCTTGCGAGTTGCCGATGAAGACTTCATGAACCCCCTGATGAATAGCTTCAAATGCATTATGAAGTTTGGGAATCATCCCATCAGAAATAATGCCCTTTTCCTGTAGCGAAGTAAGGTTATCTGTTTTTATTTCAGGAATAAGCGATTGATCGTCATCCTTATCTTTAAGAACACCCTTCTTTTCAAAACAGTACACCAAAGAACTCTGATAGATTTTGGATAGGCTAATGGCCACAGAGGAAGCAATAGTATCGGCATTGGTATTCAGCAATTGCCCTTTTCCATCGTGTGTAATGGCAGAAAAGATTGGCGTAAAACCATTTTTCAATAGATTGGTCAATAACGGCATATTGACAGCCTTTGGCTTAAGGTCGCCAACGAAACCATAATCTATTGTTGTTACAGGTCTTTTTTGTGCTAGAATCGCATTGCCATCGGCTCCGGATAACCCTAGGGCGTTGCAGTTTCTTGCTTGCAAAAGTGCGACAATTGTTTTATTTACGTAACCGGCATACACCATGGTAACGATTCGTAATGTTTCTTTATCCGTAATTCTTCTACCTTCTACTAACGTTGCTTTAATACCGAGGTCGTTCGCAAGTTTACTGGCAATTTTACCACCACCGTGAACGAGGATTTTTGGTCCTTTCACAGAGGCGAAGTCATCTAGAAAAGCAGTTAAGCTCTCTGAGTTATCGATGACATTTCCTCCAATTTTAATGACGGTAAGTTTTTCCATTTTTTTAATTAATATCTCACGAATTGAGCTTTACTTCATCATCCAGAAAGCCTTCCAATATTCGCTTTAGAATTGTTTGTGCTGCCCACAAACGATTGCCGGCCTCCTTTATCACTAATGAGTTCGCACTATCCAAAATTTCTGAGGCAAGTTCCAGATCCCTTCTAACGGGTAAACAGTGCATGACCTTAGACTGAGGGGAAAGCTTTTTATTTGTCAGCATCCAATCTTCTTTTACTTCAATCAATTTCCCATAATCATGATAACCCGACCAGTTTTTGGCATAAATAAAATCCGCATCTTTTAATGCTTCGGCCTGTTGGTATACGATGTTTGCTCCTCCTGTAAACTCTTCCGCCAATTCGTAGCCGGCAGGGTGCGTAATCGTAAACTCTAACATACCTTCCTTTTGGGCCCTGCACATCCATTCTGAGAATGAATTGGGGACAGCTTGAGGTAATGCTTTAACATGAGGTGCCCAAGTCAACACGACTTTTGGTTTTGCGGTTTTCTTCTCTTCCTCAATGGTCAATAAATCTGCGAAACTTTGTAGCGGATGCCGTGTCGCACTTTCCAGGCTGATGAGCGGAACAGGGCAAAATGCCATGAACTTATTGAAAAGTTCTTCTTTATAATCATCTTCCCGATCCTTAAGAGAAGGAAAGGAACGTAGCCCTACAATATCGCAATATTGGGCAATTACTGCCGCCGCCTCCCGAATATGTTCAACGGTATTTCCGTCCATAACCACCCCATCGCGGGTTTCCAATGCCCAGCCTTCTTGGCTTACATTCATTACCATCACGTTCATGCCTAAATTGTAGGCCGCTTTTTGCGTACTCAACCTGGTACGAAGGCTGGGGTTTAGAAAAACCAATCCTAAGGTTTTATGCTTGCCTAGCGATTCATGTGCAATGGGATTTGCTTTTATGGTTATGGCTTCGTTGATGAGCTGTTTGATGTCAGCGATATCATCAACCGAAAAAAATTTCTTCATTGGCGTAATTCTAATTTAAACTGCTTTTAGCCTATCCTTAAATTTTTCGAGAAATTGATCAGCATTTGCTTTAGTAAGATTTAATGCAGGCAATAACCTTATTACATTTGGATTCGCTACCCCTGTAAAAATATGATTTTTAAATAAAAGATCTTTTCTCACTTGATTTAATTCTGGGGGAAGCTCTATGCCAATCATCAAACCCCGTCCGCGAACTTCCCTGAGCCGATCTAATTTCTTGAGCTCTTCAATTAAGTAGGTGCCCACTTCCGCAGCATTTTTAAGTAGGCTTTCCTGTTTTATTACTTCAAGGACAGCGATTGCTGCTGCACAGGCTAAGTGGTTTCCACCGAAAGTGGTGCCCAGCATGCCATGCCAAGGAGTAAACTTCTTGGAAAGGATGATCCCCCCGACAGGAAAACCGTTTCCCATTCCTTTGGCCATGGTATAAATATCTGCTTGTGCGCCCGAAATATCTTGGGCAAAAAAGCTTCCGCTTCTTCCATAACCGCATTGGACCTCATCTGCGATAAAGACGGCATCATATTGTTGCGTCAGTGTCCGGATTTTCTTTAAGAAGGAGGAGTGTGCTACCTTAATACCCCCAACCCCTTGTATGCTTTCAATAATCACGGAAGATATTTCGTGCCCAAAGTCGTCGAAAGCCTTTTCAAGGGCAATTTCGTCGTTATAGGGCAGAAACAGCACATCATGCTTGTTTGCGGGCGACTGTATTTTTGGGTTGTCTGTGCAGGCGACCGCCAATGATGTCCGGCCATGAAACGCACCCGTAAAAGCAATGATTTTCTTTCGGTTATTATAAAATGAAGCTACCTTCAATGCATTTTCATTTGCCTCCGCTCCAGAGGAACATAGAAAAAGCGAAAAATCTTCCTTTCCCGATAGTTCTCCCAGCAAAGCCGCCAACTGTTCCTGCAAAGGATTCTCAATGGAATTGGAATAAAAGGCTATCTCGTTTAGTTGTGCCGTAACCTTCTGTACATAATGAGGATGGGTATGCCCGATGGATATGACCGCATGACCTCCGTAAAGATCCAAGTACTCCTGACCATTGGTATCCCATACCGCACTTCCTTTTGCCTTGGAAATCGTTATGGGACTTAAAGGATAAACGTCAAAAAGTTTCATGTTTTCTCAAATTAATCTTTTAAAATGCGCTTGCTTTAAGACGCAAACCTGTCTCTTCTTCTATCCCAAAAAGTAAATTCATGTTTTGGACCGCTGCACCACTTGCCCCTTTTAAAAGATTATCTAGCATACTGATAATAAACAAATTGCCGTTATGTTTTTCCAGATGTACTAGGCATTTGTTTGTATTGACCACTTGTTTAAGATCGATATTTTCATGGCTCACATGTGTAAATGGATGCGAATGATAGAACGACTCGTACGCATGATAAGCTTCTTCAATGGATAAGGCACATGGCAGGTAAATTGCTGCAAAGATACCCCTCGCGAAAGCACCCCTTTGTGGTATAAAGTTCAACGTAGCTTTTTTACCGGATTTCTGTTTAAGTGTTTCCCCGATCTCATCCAAGTGTTGATGAGAGAAAGCTTTATAGACCGATAAATTACTGCTCCGCCAGCTAAAATGGCTGGTTTGGCTTGGCTTTTGGCCGGCGCCGGTAGAACCTGTTGTTGCATTTATTTGAATTTCGCCCTCTAACAAATCCATTTTCGCCAAAGGCAATAAGCCTAGCTCAATAGTACTGGCAAAACATCCCGGATTAGCAATATAAGACACCTGTTTAATGGCATCACGTTGCAACTCTGGAAGCCCATAAATGAATCTTCTATCTTGAAAAATAGCATTCTCTGCCAACCTGAAATCTTGGCTTAAGTCAATGATTTTTATAGACTCTGCAATGCGGTGGCCTTCTAAAAAGACCCTTGCATTCCCATGTCCAACACATAAGAATAAAACATCGATATTATCACTTAAGCTATCTGAGAATAGTAAATCTGTATCTCCGAATAGATCATTATGTACGGAAGAAACAGGTTTTCCAGCATTGCTTTCACTGTGTGCAAATATAATTTGCACCTGGGGATGATGGACTAACAAGCGAATAAGTTCACCACCCGTGTAGCCTGCTGACCCAACAATTCCGACCCTTATCTTGCTATTTCCCTTTGTATCCATTTACTTCTTTTCTTTATTTACTTTATTCCAGATCATAATTTGATTGCCGAATATTTTCGAAAACCCTTTGACGTCCTCCCCACTCCATGCATTATTCATCTCGCCGTAACTGCCAAACTTGCTTGACATCAGGTCCTGATCAGATTCTATCCCCACAATCTGAAAGCGGTATGGATATAATTTGATGAAGACCTCCCCACTGACATATTCTTGTGAGCTCTCTAAAAAACTTTCAATATCGCGCATCACCGGGTCGTGGAATTGTCCTTCATGCAACCAATTTCCATAGAACGCGGCAAGTTGGTCTTTCCAGCTTAATTGCCATTTAGTCAATGTATGCTTTTCCAAGAGGTGATGGGCTTTGATTACAATAAGGGGAGCAGCCGCTTCGAATCCTACACGTCCTTTTATACCAATAATGGTATCGCCAACATGGATATCCCGACCAATCCCATAAGGTTGGGCTATGATTTGTAGCCGTTGGATTACCTCCACCGGATTCCATTTCTTACCATTGAGGGATACCGGTTCTCCCTTCTCAAAACCGATTGTAATTTCTTGCGGCTCTGTCGCGCCGATGGGCGTCGGCCACGCCTCTTCAGGGAGGGTTTCCCGCGAGTTTAATGTTTCTTTTCCTCCAACGGAAGTTCCCCAAAGCCCTTTATTGATTGAATACCGAGCTTTTTCAGCATTATAGGCGACACCGTTGTTATGTAGATACTCGATCTCTTGTTCGCGACTTAATTTCAGGTCACGGATAGGAGTTATGATTTCCACGTCAGGTATTAAAATATTGAAAATCATATCGAATCGTACTTGGTCATTTCCTGCCCCCGTACTACCGTGGGCAACGGCATCGGCCCCTATTTCTTTCGCATAATTTGCGATCGCTGTCGCTTGTGAAACACGTTCGGCACTGACCGACAGCGGATAGGTCGCATTCTTTAAGACATTGCCGAAAATAAGATACTTAATGCAACTTTGGTAATAATGCGCTGTCTCATCAACGGTTTTATGCGAAGCTACACCTAATTCATATGCACGTTTTTCTATTGCCTGAATTTCCTCTTCTGAGAAGCCGCCTGTATTTACAATAACGGTATGGACCTCCATATCGAGGTCTTTGCTCAAATATATAGTGCAGTAAGATGTGTCTAACCCACCGCTAAATGCCAATACAACCTTTTTTTTACTCATATTATTACTTGTTTTATGCTTTTATTAAAAACTAATGAACGATAATTGTGGTAATCAACATTTTCGCCGAACGACGTAAGCTTTTTGCTATCCGTTTTAAGAGTGAAGATTTTTTTGTTATCTGCTTTAAGCGTTCTTTGGCTTGTGCTTTCCGTTCTATTTTTTCTTTAATTTCGCGCTCTTTTACCGCCGGATCCCAAACCATGGCTGTACAAATACAATTCTTTCGGCCCTTTAACTGTAGGATATCATAATTTACACAACTTTGGCAGCCTTTCCAAAACTCTTCGTCCTGCGTCAGCTCCGAATAGGTGACGGGTTTGTATCCTAGGTCGGAGTTGATTTTCATGACGGCCAAACCTGTTGTTAAGCCAAATACTTTTGCCTTGGGGTATTTACTTCTCGAGAGATCAAATACCTTTTTTTTGATGGCTTTTGCCAAACCAACATTTCTAAATTCCGGGTTTACAATTAATCCGGAATTCGCAACATATTCGCCATGGCTGAAGGTTTCAATATAGCAAAAGCCGGCCCAGCGGCCATCTTTATGTAGTGCGATGACTGCTTTACCCTCTTCCATTTTTTTGATGATATATTCAGGAGACCGACGGGCGATACCCGTTCCCCTCGCTTTTGCCGATTCGGCCATTTCATCACAGATAGGAGCAGCGAAGGAAGCATGTTCTTCTGTAGCTTGGATGATAACAAAATCTGAGAGTTGCATTTTTATTTAATAGCAGATTCGGATTGGTATAACCTTAACAAATTGTTAAAGGGTATTGTGTTGTGATAAATTGATTGAAAACCAACGTTGAAGCCGGACTCACTCCAACGGGGATATGACTTTTAATTCGTCCAAGCCTTTCTGGGTCGTCGGACTACCAATACCAAATGTCTGTTTTCATGTAAACCGCAAATACCAGAAAACCCACAGCTTGGGAAGCGCGGTAACTCATGATTAGCGTTGAAAAAGAATTTTTTCATCTTACGTTGGTAATTGATAATGACAAAGGTAGGTATTTAAAAAGATATAAACCAAATACTATTTGTAGTTTTTTAATGGAAGCTTCTATCTTTGTTTCTCAAAATAAATAAATGCGGAGTTCTTACTTGGAGGATAAGTGAAAAAGATATTTTTTATTCTGGTTTTTCTTCTTTCGGTAGGCATTAAAGGTCAATGTCAATCGAAGCCGGACTTCATTTCATTTATCAACTCCCAACACGGATGGGTTGATTCTGTTTATAACCAGCTAACAAAAAAACAACGGATTGCCCAATTGTTTTTGGTAAGGGCCCATACGAACTTAGGGCAAGCCTATAGCGACTCGGTAGCGCAGGTTCTCCAAAAAGAGCAATTGGGCGGGATTGTATTATTTCAAGGCGGACCCGTTCGGCACGCGAACCTGATTAATCGTTACCAAAGACTGGCAAAAGTTCCTTTATTGGTTGCCATGGATGGCGAGTGGGGATTAGGTATGCGCATGCCTGATTCTGCTATCTCCTATCCCTATCAAATGACACTTGGCGCCATTCAAGACAACCATTTGCTGTATGACATGGGACGAGAGGTAGCAAAAGACTTTAAACGGCTAGGCATAAACATAAATTTTGCGCCTGTCGTTGATATTAATAACAATCCGAGAAATCCGGTTATTAATTACCGTTCTTTTGGTGAGAATAAGGAGAATGTTGCAAGAAAGGGAGAGGCTTACATGAAAGGAATGATGGATGAAGGCATTATAGTGAGTCTAAAGCATTTTCCCGGACATGGGGATACCGATGTAGATTCGCATTATGATCTACCTACCCTAAATTTCTCTAAGGAACGCCTTTCTACAATTGAGATGTATCCGTTTAAAAAATTGATTGAAGCCGGCGCACCTGGTATCATGGTAGCTCATTTAGGTATCCCGTCATTGGATGCGGAACCCCACCTTCCTTCTTCGCTTTCCAGAAAGATCATCACCGATATCCTAAGGCAGCAGCTGGGATTCAAAGGTATTGTTTTCACGGATGCGATGGACATGAAGGGAGTAGTGAAATACTTCAAGAATGGAGAAGCGGATGTGCGCGCCATTATAGCAGGAAGTGATGTGCTGGAATTGTCACAGAATAGCAACAGGGCAATAAAAATGGTCAAGAAGGCCATTAGGCAGAAAAGGATCGATAAAGATGAAATAGAAGGGCGTGTAAAGAAAATACTCGCAACGAAGTATTGGTTGGGTCTCAACCAGCGACCTCCTATCACGACGAAAACGATATATTCGGATATCCACCGAAGCAGATCGAAACAGCTTATCCAAACCTTAGCAGATCACGCAATTACCCTGTTAAATAACAAAGAAGCAATTCTTAGCTTGGATTATACGAAAAAGACGGCCTTGGTCAGTATTGGAACGACCTCCCTTAGCACATTCCAGAAAAGATTAATATCCCGGTTTGACAATGCGGTAAATTTTCTATTGGATGGGAATGCGAGCGCCGATGATGTTGCCTCCTTATCGAAGGAACTTTCGAAATTCGATCAGGTAATCATTGCGCTTCACGACATCCGGTCTAGGCCACGAAGTACATTTGACTATAATAATAATGTGAAACTGTTCATTTCCGCGATCTCGAACAAGGAGAGCATTTTCTGTATTTTTGGCAATCCCTATACACTCGCTTCCCTACCTGGGATTGAAGCATCAAGCGCTATTTTAATGGCTTACCAAAACGATGATGCTTTGCAAATAGCTGTTGCTAAGGCTATTATGCGAGAGATTGAGGCGCAGGGAAAACTGCCGGTTACCATCAATGCTTTCTTTAAATATAACGATGGGAATTAGTTTATCCCGTGTTTATTAAATATTTATGCGTGAAATAACTTTTTTTTATGCACCTTTGTTTTTTTAATATTATATTTTAATTATTATGCAAGAAGGAGTAGTAAAATTCTTTAATGAAACTAAAGGTTTCGGATTTATCATCCCTAATTCAGGTGAAAGTGAAATCTTTGTTCATTCGACAGGCCTAATTGACAGCATTCGCGAAAATGACAATGTTAGTTTCGATGTAGAGCAAGGCAAAAAAGGACTAAATGCGGTTAATGTAAAAGTTATTTAAGAACTTATTTTCATATATCGTTAAGAGGCTACTTTTGGGTAGCCTCTTTTTTTGTGTTATTTCGGGAAGTTATGTTTGGTAAATATCCCAAAAAAAGACCATGAATTTCAATCTTTGGCAAACACTTTGTGGAGAGAATTGTAGTATTAGGGTAATCTACTTTATTACTGGCATGTAAATTATAATTAACATTCAAAATCAGAAAGTATGAAAGATAATGGAAAAGTTGTCGCGGCACTATTGGCTGGATTAGCGGCAGGAGCAGCTTTGGGCATTTTATTCGCACCTGACAAAGGGAACGAAACGCGCGATCGCCTGAATGACTCTTTGAAGGATTTGGGGGATGCCCTAAAAGAACGATCGGCAGAACAAGTTGAACATTTCAAAGAATTGACCGATAAAGTAGTAGCAACCCTAAAAACCAAAGCTAAAAAAGGTGAGTCAGCAATTGACGACGCGATTGAGGAACACGCCTGAATATAAATGAAGAGGGTTATTCCTACTTTAAATATTAATCCAATCCTCTTTAAAAGGAAACTATGGAAGAACAGAAATTTTCGTTACGGGGGCTCATTCAAAAAATAAAAGAGTACATAAAGAATAGGAAAGCATTAACTAAATTGGTAATTGTTGAGCGGATTTCAACGATACTTGCGGGGATGATTACCGATGTGTTATTGCTTATTTTAGGGATTTTTGTGGTCTTTTTCTTGAGTGTAGCCCTTGGTTTATATCTGGGCGAGGTGGCCGGTAGTGCTGCATTAGGGTTTTTGATTGTGGGGGGAATATATGCGCTTCTGATTCTCATTATTACCCTATTGAAGAAAAACATCGAAAATAAATTAATGAACTTTTCCATTGGCAAGTTTCTAAAAAACTGGAACGATATCGATGATGATTAATAGAAATATAAAAGATATTACTGAACTCCGGGCCGAAATTGCGCGCCTTCGGGTGTTGAAATATGAGCAGGAAAGATATATTGGCGATCAATTGAACTTGCTGGAGGATAAATTTCAGGCACCCCTGGATTTCTTTGACCGGATTACTTCTTTCTTTTCTGCAGCAAAAGATAATACGGCATTTGCCGGTACAGGTTTTCATTCGGATTGGGTGACGAATTCCTTAAAAGTGGGCCTCCCTTTTATTTTTAACAAGATATTTTTTAGGAAAGCAGGGATAATCAAGAAAAGTCTTCTATTGCTGGCCTCCCAACAGGCTGCCGGGCTTTTAAATAAAGATCGAATAACCGATTTTATTGCTAAGCTCAGTTCGTGGATAAAACCTGCCAAAAAGAAGAAAAAGAAGGCTACTGATTATGGTATACCCCCAGATAGCGAAGCCTATTAATAGCCAATAGCATTATTTAATTTTTCACGAAAACTTTTCAAGGAAATCCTTATAAGCCTGTTCGATACCGAACTTTAAACCCGTTTTTGCTTCCCACCCCATTTGCTGAAGTTTTGAAACGTCCATTAATTTTCTAGGCGTTCCGTCAGGTTTACTGGAATCAAAAACGAGCTTTCCATTGTATCCGATAATTTCTTGTATGGTATTTGCCAATTCGAGAATGCTGAGATCCTTGCCGGTTCCGATATTAATAAATCCGCGCTCATTATAAGTTTCCATTAAGAAGAGGCATGCTTCGGCTAAATCATCCGCAAATAAAAATTCGCGTTTTGGCGTCCCGCTTCCCCATATTACCACTTCGGCTTTCCCATTTACCTTAGCTTCATGAAATTTTCGGATAAGGGCAGGCAATACATGTGAATTTTCGGCATCATAACTATCATTTAAGCCATATAAATTTGTGGGCATTACTGAAATAAAATGACAATTATATTGATCGTAATAGGCTTCACATAGTTTTATTCCAGCAATTTTTGCTATGGCATAGGGTTCGTTGGTTGGCTCTAATTGACCAGTCAACAGGTATTCTTCTTTTAAAGGTTGGGAAGCCAATTTAGGGTAAATACAACTTGATCCCAAAAACATCAACTTCTTTACGCGATGCAAGAAGGATTGATGGATCACGTTGTTTTGTATGGCTAAGTTGTCATATAGGAAGTCGGCACGGTACGTGTTGTTTGCAATGATACCGCCTACCTTTGCTGCTGCCAAAAAAACAAACTCGGGTTTTTCAGATTCGAAAAAATCAGCTACTGCCCCTTGATCCCGTAAATCGAGTTGAGAAGAAGACCGAACGATTAAATTATGGAAACCCGCTCTTTCGAGTTGTCTCTTTATTGCGGATCCAACCATACCACGATGGCCGGCGATATATATTTTCGCTTCTTTTTCCACTTAAATAGAATGTGATTTCAAAGATAAAACTATTTTTGCCAAAAGAGTATCAGGTCATTTTTCTACATCAAAATGGGAAAGGATAAATTACGTAAATTTTCAGAAATAAATACGTTTAAAAACGTATATCAATTGGAAGCAGGGAAAGTTTTTAAAGGTCGATGGGCAACCGATCATTTTGGAAACGAGAATCCCTTGGTCTTGGAACTTGCTTGCGGGAAAGGCGAATATGCGCTGAACTTGGCCAGGGCTTTCCCTGATAAAAACTTTATAGGTATTGATAGTAAAGGTAATCGAATTTGGCGAGGAGCGAAGACCGCACTTGAGGATAATGTGGACAACGTGGCATTTCTACGCATTCAAATTGAACATTTATTGGACTATTTCTCGCCAGATGAAATTTCTGAAATATGGATTACTTTTCCTGATCCCCAGTCTCAATTAAGTAGGGAAAAGAAGCGGTTGACATCGCCAAGGTTTATGGAATCTTATCAAGTAGTTCTAAAGCCTTCAGGATATGTTCACCTTAAAACCGATAACGACGGTTTACATGAATACACCAGAAGAGTTCTAGAAGAATTAAAACATACGATTCATGCGCGGACAGAAAATCTATATCAGTCTGTTTTATTGGATGATGTATTAACAATTAAAACTTATTATGAGAAGAAATACCTTGCTCAGCAGAAGAACATTAATTATTTAAAATGGACTTTCTCTGATTAGCCTATTGGGATTTTAAATTATTTTATCAAACAATGGATTTTGGTTTTGGTTATTTTAATACATATTATTTATTGTATTAATTAAAACCTACCAAAATGAACAACATGGAAAAATCTGCAGCAGTGCTGAATGATCTTGTCAGAATAAACAATGATCGTATTGCGGGATATCAAAAAGCGATAGAGAATTTACAAGACGAAGATGCAGATCTAAAGACTGCATTTACGGAATTTATTAAAGGAAGCCATCAAAATAAGATGGAGCTGGTCGGCGAGGTTTCTGCCAATGGGAATGAAGTAAATGATGATACGACACTTGCTGGAGACATTTATCACGGTTGGCAAGACCTAAAAGCAATGTTTACTGGACATGATCGGAAATCAATCTTAGAAAACTGTGAATTTGGTGAAGATGCGGCCCAGAAAGCCTATCAAAAAGCTCTTGAGAATGAGAATTTATCGGCAAATTCACGCTCTATTGTAAGAGAACAAAAGAATAACCTGAAGATTATGCACGATCGGGTGAAAGTGATGAGGGATAATGCACGCTTTTGATGCATGTACTTATCATAGATTATCGATGAGAGGAGGCTGTCCCAAGATGTAAATATAGTTTTGTGCTTGAGACAACCTCCTCTTATTTATGAATTATTAGCTCGTTGGCTGTTCCAATAATTTAAAGAATTGATCTAATTGCGGAAGGATTACAATACGTGTTCTCCTGTTGATCGCCTTGCCTTCTTCGGTATCATTGCTCGCTATAGGAATGTATTCTCCTCGGCCTGCCGCTGTCATCCGAGCTGGATCTAAATGGTATTGATCTTGTAAAATCCGAACAATTGAAGTTGCCCGTTTTACACTTAAATCCCAATTGTCCAATAATACACCTCTTTTGTAAGGCACGTTATCTGTATGTCCTTCTACCAAAAACTCGATGTCGGGTTGGTTAGCCAAAACCTGGGCTACTTTACCTAACACCTCAGGTGCCCGGCCTGAAACCTCATAACTTCCACTTTTGAATAATAATTTATCTGAAATATCAATATATACGACACCTTTATCGATTTTAATATTGATATCTTGATCATCAAGGTTTCCTATAGCACCTTTCAGGTTCATGACCAAAGCCATATTTAATGAATCTTTCCGCGATATGGCAGCTTGCAGATTTTGTATATACGCGTCTTTTCCGCTAATATTTTCCAGCGACTTGTTTATACTTTCGGCTTGTGAACTGGAAATTACAGAAAGGTCTTTTAATTGTTCTACCATCCTATCGGAGGTATTTTTCTGCTCTTGATAGCTGTTCTGCAAGCGGGCGATTTCTCTTTTATATTCTGCTGATGAATCCTGACATTCTGCTAAATCTGCCTGTAACAAACGATAAGAGCTATCTAGCTGGGAATATCGATTCTCAGCTTCCATAATTTTCTTTTTTGCACCACACGAGCCTAATACGACTATCGTGGTAGCTAATAGAAACACATATTTTGCTTTCATATTATTCTCCTTTTTGTTTTCAGGAAAGAAAAAGCAATTACCATGCAAAACTCTTTTTCTGGAGAATTATTTAATTATTGTGTATAGAAATGTAAACGGTAGGCTCGAACTAAAGAAAGAGTATTTTACTATGCTGTCTGTTTTCCACATAATGGGCATTTTAATCGGGAGGTCTTCTGGAAATTATCATTCCATCCTTTTCTATTCTCCTTTAAAACCTTTTCTGATGATATTTGTTAAAAAGCATATCAATATAATTATCAGACTATGGCAAAAAAAACACAAACAGCGGAAAAATTGAATACCGGTATCAGTAACTCCAACACCCAAAAGGTTGCTGACGAGTTGAATCGTGTATTGGCGGATGAGTTTGTCTTATATCTCAAGACATTAAAATTTCATTGGAACATCGAAGGGCGGGACTTTCACGCATTGCACATTTTCTTGGAGGAGCAATATAATCAATTACAAACCATTATTGATGCTGTTGCCGAGCGGATACGGAAAGTAGGGCATTATGCCAAGGGCAGTATGAAAGAGTTTATGGCCAACGCTTCCATACAGGAGCATGTGGCTACTTCTTCTATCTCGGAATCCATGATTACGGAGTTGATGGCCGACCATGAACACCTTATCAGAAATACACGGGAGTTGATCGATAAATTTGAAGAGAAGTACGATGATGCAGGGAGTGCTGACTTTATTACCGGTGTAATGAAAGAACATGAAAAGATGGCTTGGATGTTGAGAGCAAGCACAAAGCGTTCGAGTTAGGAATATAGTCGGCTAATTTTTGTATCTCATAAATGAAATAGATTGTTTATCTTTAATAAGCGATATAGCATTCACTTTAATAAGCGATATAGCATTCATTAGCTTAATATTTAAATATGAAAAAGTTCTCTCTACTCTATTTCCCGGCGGCGGTAATTTCTATTCTCTTATTTGCCTGCGGCCAGGGAACAAAAAGTCAACAAGAATCATCGTCAGAATTGGTGCCCGATTCTATTCAGGTGTCACTCAGTCAAGTATGGGCGACTGATACTATTCCATTAGTTACTCCCGAATGTGCAAGTTATGATGCAGACGAAGATGTGTTCTATGTCTCCAACTTGAATCGGGAAAATGATGTAGAAGATGATGGGTATATTTCCATGGTGAATGCTGATGGAAGTATAAAAAATGCCAAATGGGTAGAAGGGGTTGGCGCTCCTCTAGGAAATGATTTTTATGATGGCCATCTGTATGTAAACGATAAAAGTACTGTTATTAAGATTGATATAGAAACAGGCAAAATCGTGGAGAAAATTCAAGTAGAAGGAGCGAAACGTTTAAATGGGATCGATATTGACGGGGAAGGGAATATTTACTCCGCAGATATTGATGGGAATAAAATCATTAAGATTACACCCGAAGGAGAAGTTTCAATTGTTATTGAAAGCGAAGCACTTAATAAGCCCAATGGTGTTATTGTGGAAGATGGTAACTTATTGATTGCTTCATCAGGTGGAGGAAAATTATTGTCAGTGAGCCTTGAAACCAATGAAATGACTACTTTGGGAGAAGGTATCGAAAGAGCAGACGGAATTGTTCCTCTAGGTGACGGACAATACTTAGTTTCCAGCTGGACGGGACTCATCCATTTCGTTAGTGAGGATGGAACCCGACAAATCCTGGATACCAAAGATCAGGGAATCAATGCTGCCGATATAACCTATATTCCGAAAAAAGACCTATTGGTAATCCCTACTTTTAATGATAATCGGCTAGTCGCTTATAAATTAAACATCCCTTAATTTTCGTCAGCAAGCAATTGCCTGTTTAAAATAGTATGTATGCCTTCATTTGATATCGTAAGTAAGGTCGATCCACAACTGTTGGATAATGCCATTAATAATGCAAAAAAGGAAATCTTAAACCGTTATGATTTCCGAAATTCAAAAAGTGTGATTGAACATGACAAGAAAACAAATATCATTACCATTACGAGTGAAGATGATATGCGATTGAAAGCGATTGTTGATACCATCACTTCCAGAATGATGAAGCAGAACTTGGATGCCGCAAGTCTGGATCTTGGAAAGGAACACCATGCATCAGGAAACATGATCAGAAAAGAAGTGAAAATTAAAGAAGGTATTGACAAAGAAGTTGCTAAACGGATCATCGCAAAGATTAAGGAGACTAAGACAAAGGTTCAGACCTCCCTTATGGACGATCAAATCAGGGTTCAGGGTAAAAACATTGACGATTTGCAGAAAATCATTTTACTTTGTAAAGGAGGAGATTTTGGCCAACCACTTCAATTTATCAACATGCGGAATTAGAGTCCTCCAGGAGTAGCTAGCGTTAATAGAAATACGGATTCTTCTTCAGCAAATACACTATGTGAAATATTTTCATGAAGTGTTAGCATTTGACCCTTTTTAAAAACTGCAGATTGTTGCCCGGTTGCAAACCGAATCTGTCCCTCAAGTACTTGCACACTAATAACGCCGGCAGCGGTATGTGGTTTCATCTCAGCGTTTTTGTGAAGTGCAACGAGTACGATACGCATGCCTTTTGTTTTGAAAACAGTAATGGCATTCCGGTCGTTTTCCTTCCATGTTGTTTCTTGCCTAATTTGTTCAACAAGAGAAGACAGGTCAATGCTTACCATTGACGCATCTATAATGCGATCTCCTTTAGGGCGTAAGGGAGTAGCTTCATTTGATTTTTCTTCCATGGTGAAAAGGAAATTAAAGATCCTAAATATGAAGTAAAGATAACAATTTTGTTGGCCTGTCTGGCATGGCTGCGCATGGAATTTGTATCTGTTGACTTTACAATGAAAATTCCTACCTTGCATTTAGAAACGTTTTGAAGAAAGATTACCGTATTGACAGATCCTTTGCTGCAACCTATCATAGGATAATTATCTTATTATTATGAGTTTTGATAACCCCAAACGTTTTGATCGGATCGTCGCCATATTTATTCAACTTCAGTCTAAACGTGTCGTAAAAGCACATGAACTAGCTGAAAGGTTTCAGGTAAGTTTGCGAACCATTTACCGCGATATCCGGAGCCTTGAAGCATCTGGTGTTCCTATATTCAGTGAAGCAGGTATTGGCTATTCTCTTATGGAAGGCTACCGGCTCCCGCCGGTGAGGTTTACCCGGGAAGAAGCTGGCAGTTTTGTGGCAGCCGAAAAGTTAATGCAGAAATTTACGGATAAAACTCTTGGAGCTTATTTTGAATCGGCTTTGTTTAAAGTAAAATCCGTCTTACGCGGCTCAGAAAAAGATTGGATAACCGCTTTGGAGTCACAAGTATTCATAAATCCTTCTCAGTCAGTTTTCAATGATAAAATACCCAATGCATTGGAACTTCTATTTGAAAGCATTGTAGAAAAGAAACAGGTTTTGTTACATTATGAGTCTCTCCATGCCGATAAGGTTACCGAACGTCTCCTTGAAGTGGTGGGTGTTTTCCATGAAAACAATTATTGGTACGTAATGGCTTATTGTCATTTACGACAGGATTACCGCCAGTTCAGAATCGACAGAATGTTGGGTATTAAACGTACAGAGAAAGCCTTTACAAAAGAACATGGTACTGTTGATGAGTATAGAGTCAAAGATGAGTATGCTGATAAAACCAGGGTAAGGCTATTGGTTGATAAAAAAGTGATAAAATACATTAGAAATAGTAGGAACTACTATGGTTTCATGGCGGAAAAAATAAAAGGTACCCAAGTTGAGATGACTTTTATGTGCAGTGATGTGGAAAATGCTTTTTCTAGATGGTATATCATGTTTGGGGATTATGCTCAAATAATAGAGCCCGAAAGTTTAAAAATCCGGGTCAGGGAAATTATAAGAAATATGGAGGCCAAGTTGCAATTAGGCGACGAGGAAAGCTTACGCTAATCTAATTGGCCCCCATAAAAATAAAAGATTCAATACCTCAATTCTTCACAATAAAACCCTTTGCTTTGTACTACATTGGCGATTGTCTTTGCCGACAATTGTTTACTTTCAACACGAAGAATTCGATCGCAATCTTCCAGATCAAAATTCCATCTTCCAGATTCAGTTACCAACTTATTTAAAAGCGGTTCCAACTTTCTGGCATCCTTAAGAAAATTGACCGAAGTTTTGAACACGAATATAGTTGTCTTTGTCATATCCTTGATTTATTATCGATCCCAAAATGCTGGCGGCTCTATACCTAAATCGCGTAAATAAACATAAGCTTGTCCGCGATGATGTATTTCATTATCGATAAAATACATTATCGAAGAGCATACAGTACCCTCATATTGTCCGAAAATTTTTATAGTTGTATGAAAATGTTCGACTGGTATTTGTCTCCAGTATGTATTTATTTCTTCGGTGGCTTCGTCCCAATATTGAAGAATTTTGGTTTTACTGTTGCCATGATCCCTATGTTCATTGAGTTTAAATTGGTTTCCACTGGCAATTTCTTTTATACCAGGTCCTCCAATGCCTAAAAGCTCTAATGTCATTTCTGCAAATGTTCGCATATCCCCAATGCTATGATTGAAAAACTCCTTTTCTGGAAAAGCCTCAATTACTCGACGGGTTAAACTTCTGTGCCCTTGCCAATGAGCTAAAAGTTCCGTAGGTGAAATTACAGTTTCGGTTTGTGGGTTTTGAAGTGTGTTGTCCATAATTTTATATTTTTGATTAATTCTATGTAGCAAAACTAGATTGCACGAGTGACAACCCTGTGTCAACAGTGATTTTCTTTTTATACAAAGCGGCATTCCCAGATACTATCCTTGGGGCTCCCGATGCGGAATTTGGTAACCTGTATCAGTTCTTCATTGGAATTGAAGTTGTCCGAAAAATTGAGGGAGATGGAAGTTGGGTTTTTCATTCTTCACCGGCGACCATGTAATCCAGTGAGGGTTGGAAGTTTTACTAGCTGTTTTATAAAAATTTGCACGCCAGATGACGCCAGGTTTTGGTAGAGAAACCGAAGAATATTTTCCCAACAGTACAAGAGGCAGTTTATATTCAATGGTCCATGTTATCGACTGTGTGATTTCTGGATCTATTTTCTTCGGCAACGAATGGGCAATTTCAATTTTGGTTAATTCTTGGTTGGAGAATTTTTGATTGGTTCGTTGTGGAAAAATATGGTGGGCCATTAAAGGTGTCCCCCCAGCATTAATTTCCAGGTTAAAATAGTGGAAGGGAAAGCTGATATCGGGAGAAAAGAAGAATTCAACACAGGCATCTGTTGAAACCGGTCCATTGTTATCTTCCACTATACTACGCACATACCGATCCTCTACCTTAAAAATAAGATACACATTTTCATTATCATAGAGCATTCTCGCCAAAGTTTTGGGGCGATAGGATGGAACTTTGCCCATATAGTTGTCGATGTGAATAATATTCGCATGACGCCATTGTGGTTTATCCCAGTTTCCATCAATTTTCATCACCCCTTTTATTCTATTTACCTTATAGATAGCTTTGTTTCGGAAACCCGCATCCAAAGTAAAATACGAAACCATGATGATCGCTAATATGAGTGTTATTTTTCTCTTATTCATTTTTATTTATGGAAATCCCAACATAGGCAAAGAGCTCAATAAATATGACCTGATAATCGAAAACTCTCCCACTGGAGAGTTTAATTTAATGCAAGATACAGAGATATACTTAGTCCTAGGTATTTCTGTTTAAGCACTCACGAGCCCGCTCAGATTACATCAATTTCATCCGACCTTAATAATATACCATTATGATCAAAAGATGCCATGTGTTTACAATAGATACCCGAAGTGGTTAAAAGCTTTTCAATCGATAGATGAGGGATGTTAAGGAAAACCACCCGCAATACACGATCGCAATCTTCTAAATCAATGCTCCAGTCTTTAATCTGCTCGATATTCTTAAACAACGCATCAATCTTTTTGACATGTGACGGAGTATCTACGTTTGTTTTTAAGATGAGGATTTGATTCATGGTTGTGGGTTTTCTGCATTATTATTTTCATCTGACCTTAAGTCGGGTTTACTCCAATGACCTCGTCTTTCTTGCATGCAACGTTGAATACTTTCCTTGTCCGATTTACTTAGGTTATCGAACCGATTGCATAAGGCTCTTCTCTTCCATGGTGGACCATTTCGCCTCGGACCGCCGCCTCCAAACCCAAATAATAATTTGCATAAAAAGAATAAGCCCATAGCTTGCCAATAGGTAATGGCTTGTGTGCCTAGAATATCTGGCAAGGTATGATTCCATAATTGCATGACGAGATAACTAACCAGGAAGAGGACTGCGATGCCCACTATCGGAATGAAGATAAACCTCATTTTACTTCTACACATTTTTTTCATGATATATTTTTTTATTTAACTGTTTTATGTTCTTTAATTCCCATTTATCCGGTGTAAAATCCTTGTAATCGCTTTCTTAAATGCAGTACAGCATAGTGTTTTCTCGAAATTAATTTCCCTTTCGGCTCCCCAGTACGTTTTGATATTTCGTCAAAGGGAATGCGATCCAGTTCATGCCAGATAAACACATCTTTCTGGGCGACCGGCAATTCATCCAAAGCATTAAATAACTCCTGCCAAAAGATACGATCCTGATAAATAGTCTCCGGCGTGTCCTGCGTCATTAATATATTATCATAAAGGCTCAGTTCTTCATCTTCCACGTCCATCCATGGCAGCTCCGTTTTCTTTCGGTGCTTATCGACAATTTTGTTACTTGCCACGCGATATAACCAAGCACCGACCTGTTCTACTGGTTGCGTGTTGATAATAGAACTTAATTGATACCAAACATCCTGCAAAATATCTTCGGCATCTGCATCACTGCTTACCCGTTTTCTAATAAAGCGCAGTAAGCCTTTTCCGTACGATTTGACGGTTGTCAAAATCTTACTGTGCTTTTCATGATCCATTCGTTAGCATTCTATTATTGGGGCTCAAAAATTTGCCTGTTATTAGTATAGACGAATAAGTTTTTAAAACATTTCAGCCATTTCCTCATTTTGTTAAAATAATTTAAAGAAGAAATAAGTTTTTGTTGTCATCGCTTTTATTGTAGGGTCCCTCCAAAATCTTATTTTTGCCTGGGGGTGTTGGCGTATCCCTTTGCTTATTAATTTGATCATTAATTCATTCTGTCATCGACTTTCTCAGCATATACACTGTATTGGTTATTTTTTTGGCAACTCTTATCCGATCGGGTTTCGGGTTCGGAGAGTCGCTCATTGCCGTACCTCTCTTGGCATTGTACCTACCCTTAGAAATAGCGGTTCCCGTTTCTGTTTTAGTATCAATTACCGTGGCAGCGATGATAATTGTGCAGGATTGGAAAAAGATACATGTACGCAGTGCTGGGTGGTTGGTATTCTTCACATTTTTGGGGATACCCTTCGGCTTATCATTGCTCGTGTCGGCTGATGAGCAATTAGTGAAAATTTGTCTGGCGACGGTAATCATTGGATTTTCGTTATATTCATTATGTGGCCGATCTATAAAATTAGAATCGGAAAGTTGGGTGGGCTTGTTTATGTGTGGATTCATTGCGGGGATATTAGGTGGAGCATATGGTTTGAATGGACCACCTTTAGTGATGTACGGCTCTATGCGCCGTTGGTCTGCCCAGCATTTTCGGGCGACCTTACAGGGATATTTCTTGCCTGCAAGCCTGATTGGCATGGCAGGTTATTGGATAAAAGGTCTTTGGGTTTCTGAAGTTACCGGTTTTTTCCTGTGGAGTTTACCCGCTGTGGTATTGGCAACTTTTTTGGGGAGGATGATTAATCAACGTATGGAAGGCGATAAATTCTTTACGTATGTCTACGTAGGATTAATAGGCATAGGGATTCTACTTCTTGTACAATTCGTTATTTAATGACGGGTTCGTTAACCCTTATTTTCGTTGTGTTAAATATTTCCTGATTGGGATATCATATAAGACCATGACCAAATATGCAATTCCAATTAAAAGTAAAACAGTTATTATGACGATTAAAGACAGTTCAGTTGTAGTCGGTTCGTATTGAGTGTAATAATTTCCGAAGATCCAGAGGGCGCTATAATGTGTCATATATAAAGGATAGGATATCTTTCCTGAAAATACACAAACCTTTTTCCATCCTTGAGATAGCGAAGAACCCGCGCCCAAAGAAACCAACAAGGGAAAATAAATGATGACAATCATCGCTTCGGCAAGCCAGTTCCATTGAAAATGAGGCATAATAAATGCCAAAGACAATAGAACGGCGAGACCGCCAAAACCTAATCGGTTTTTGATAATCCATTGAGACCGGTAAATTAACAGGCCCACTAAAAAGGAGAAGGCAATTCGCGCTCCACCATGCCAGAAAGTTTCTCCATTCCAGCCACCCAATAAGTTTCCAGCTTCGTAACTAATAAAGCAAAGGGTTACAGCTGCAACAGTCGTCAACAGTAAAAGAAGACGCCTGCTAATTTTACAAAGAATAAATGCATACACAATATTGGCTACATATTCCCAAAACAAAGACCAAGATGGGGCATTTAAACCGAACAGGTTAAATGCCCGGTCTTCCATCACCGGAAAAGGAATAAGAAAGATGGAGCAAAGGAACAAGAACATCAGCTTTCCTCCGTTGTATAACATTGAATCACCACCGAATGGATCGACGAGAAACGCTAGCAGACCTAATATTGCTCCCAAAATGACCAAAGGATGCAACCTGATTAACCTCCGTTTAAAAAATTCCAAAATCCCCATTTTCCCGATGCGGTTGTCATAGGCATAACCGATGACGAATCCTGATAAGCAAAAGAAAAAGTCTACTGCCAAGAAACCATGGCCGATGAAATTTTGACTAGAATCGGGATATATCCATTCCATAAAATGGAAGACTACAATAGCCAAAGCAGCTATTCCCCGCAATCCATCGAGAATATCAAAATGTTCTCTTGTTTTCAAAATATCGGGCGTTTGGGGTTTAACGGACATGGGCTTTTATTATTTTTTCGAAATAAGTTGGTAAAGGTAAGGCATGAATTCTGAATATTCTCTCCAATCGTGCATTCTAGTGGAACTGTGGCATTTTCCATTGTGTGCCGGTATTGGTGACAAACATAGCAAACCTCTGAAAGACTGAACGAATAATGGCAGTAAATGACAGTGAATGGCAGGGAATGACAGTCAAAACTGACAAATACACCCTATTGTTTGAGCCAACCGTGTTCTATTTTGTCGAGCGATTGTTGAGAAGACCCCTAAACCTTGTTGAAGACTCCTTCGTACTTTGCTTAGGTATTCCCTAATGATTCCTTAGGTGTTCTTCGACAGTTTGTCGAAGCGCGCCTAAAGGTTGTTGAGGCGTTACCTAAGCAATCCCTAAGCAATCCCTAAAGGATGTTTAGGGAATCCCTCAAGCCCGCCTAAACAAATCCCAAAGAAATTACATTCATTGTATAAACAAAAACGCAACCATCTTTTTCGAATGATTGCGTTTTAACTTAGCGGTCCGGACGGGACTCGAACCCGCGACCCCATGCGTGACAGGCATGTATTCTAACCAGCTGAACTACCGGACCAGCTCCTTTGGGGATTGCAAATATACAGTGTTTTTTAAATTTGACAACCATTTTTAGATATTTTTTATAAGAGGTTTCCCTCTTTCATCTTCTCGGCATTTTCTGCAAACTGAAGTGCATCGATAATCTCCTGTATTTCACCATCCATCACATGGGGAAGGTTATACAGCGTTAAACCAATCCGATGTTCCGTTACCCTACCTTGTGGATAATTATAGGTGCGTATTTTTGCTGAGCGGTCGCCGGTAGAAACCATGGTTTTTCGTTTGGCTGCAATATCCCCATTGTGCTTTAACAGTTCACGTTCATACAATTTCGAACGCAACATTTCCATCGCTAATTCCCGATTGGCCAATTGTGAACGTTCAACTTGGCAGACAACGACTATTCCTGAAGGTTTGTGGGTAAGCTGCACCTTTGTTTCCACCTTGTTTACATTCTGTCCGCCCGCGCCGCCTGAGCGGGAGGTTTGCAGTTCAATATCGGCGGGATTTATTTCCACATCCACTTCCTCGGCTTCCGGCAGCACGGCTACCGAAGCGGCAGAGGTATGTACACGGCCCTGTGTTTCTGTGTCGGGCACACGTTGAACGCGGTGCACACCCGATTCGTATTTTAACTGACCATAAACATCCTCACCACTTACTTTCAGGATGACTTCTTTATAGCCTCCGGCGGTTCCTTCCGTTACGTCCATCACTTCCACTTTCCATCCTTTATTTTCAAAAAACCTGGTGTACATGCGGTATAAATCACCAGCGAATAAAGCGGCTTCATCGCCACCTGTTCCTCCCCTGATTTCGAATATCGCGTTTTTCGCGTCCTCAGGATCCTTGGGGATAAGCATGAGCCGAATCTTCTCCTCAATGGCCTCTTTTTGACCTAGCAGGAGGTCTAATTCTTCTTTTGCCATTTCCCGCAATTCCTGATCTTTTTCGTTTGCAAGAATGTCGCGGTTCGCCTCAATGTTACTAACCATATTTTTGTATATATGGTATTGGTCAACAATCTTCCCGAGGTCTTTATACTCTTTATTTAGCCGGGTAAAACGTTTCATGTCGTTTACCGTAGCCGGGTTACTGAGTTCACGTTCAACTTCTTGCCAATGTACTTTTATCGCTTCTAGTTTTTCTAACATAATATGTTTTGAACTGTTCTGCTGATTATTACGAACAGTATTTGGCAAAAATAAGATTTTTTAAGGGATTCCTATTCGCTGTTGTTCAACAGATTTTTTGTGTAAAGTCCAAGTACCTGAGGTTTCGCCGCTATGATATATTCGAAAAACATAACTAGGGAATTGCATGGCAAGGTTTTTTTTTCTATGTTTGCGGCATCTAAGGGGGTGTCCTGAATTTTCGGGGCTGAGATTATACCCATCGACAAGATTCTCTTTTCTGGGATGAAGCTTGTTGGGAACCTGATCCGGATAATGCCGGCGTAGGGAAGGTAATAAAATAAGGGCGGAGGCAACCCCTGTTTCCGTTATGTTTTATACAAAAAAATCAAAACAAAATGAAAAGGACAATTGCATTCCTAGCGATTGTATTGCTGCTTCCCTTTGGGTTGTATGCGCAACATCCGTTACGTATTATGGTAAAAGATGCCGATACCGGCGAACCGCTTATTGGAGCTTCTGTTTTTCTCCAAGGCACTCCGTTAAATGGACAGACTAACCCCAAAGGAGAAATCTATCTTAAGCGCATAAAAGAAGGTGATTATATAGTGAAGGTAAGCTATTTAGGATATAAAACGGCCATACAGCGCATTCAAATACCAAGCATAACCCAAATAGAGGTCGCATTGGAAACTTCTAGCTTCCTGGCTGATGAAATTACCGTACAAGCGACCCGGGCATCAGCAAATACAGCAACGACTTTTAAAAATATCAGTAAAGAAGAAATTGCAAAGGATAACTTGGGACAAGATTTACCTTATTTATTAGCGCAGACACCCTCTGTTGTTGTTTCGTCGGATGCGGGTGGAGGAATTGGGTATACGAACATTACCATACGAGGGAGTGATTCAAGAAGAGTGAATGTAACGTTAAACGGTATTCCCTATAACGATTCTGAAAGCTTAGGGACTTTTTGGGTAAATATGCCTGATTTTGCCTCCTCAATAGATAACTTGCAGATTCAACGTGGGGTGGGGACATCAACAAATGGCGCAGGAGCATTTGGAGGCAGCATTAATATCCAGACCTCCGGTCGGATTGATACGGCTTATGGCGAACTTGATAACACGGTCGGTTCGTTCAATTCGATGAAAAATACGGTAAAGATAGGGTCAGGTCTGATTAAGGATAAATTTAGTTTTGATGCACGCTTATCCCGGCTGAGATCTGACGGTTATATTGACCGCGCTTCTTCCAATTTAAAATCATATTATTTGACAGGTGCATGGTACGGCAAGAAGAGTTTGCTCCGTGCCAATGTATTCTCCGGAAAAGAGAAAACCTATCAAGCATGGAACGGCGTTCCTGAAAATATGTTGGACAGTAATAGAACTTATAATGAGTTTACGTATAAAAACCAGACGGATAATTATACCCAAAATCATTATCAATTATTGTACTCCAATTCCTTGAGCGATCAATTTCTTCTAAACGGGGCACTTCATTATACACATGGCGAAGGGTATTACGAAGAATACAAAGAAGATGAGAAACTGATGGAATACGGGCTAAACCCGGTAACTATCGGTGATGAAACCATTGAAACTACCCCTTTGGTCCGCCAGCGTTGGCTTAATAATGATTTTTACGGACTGACTTATTCCTTACGTTATGATCCTGCTTCGAATTTAAACCTGACGCTTGGTGGAGCTTACAATGTTTATCGGGGTAATCATTATGGAGAGGTGATATGGGCTGAATACGCCTCGAATGGAAAACTAGGAGATCGATATTATAGCAATGATGCCAATAAGAAAGATTTTAATGTTTTTGTAAAAGCCGATTATCGCTTTCGTTCTATTTATTTTTTCGCAGATATGCAAGTTAGAAAAGTTGATTATTCTTATCTTGGGTTTGACAGAAATGCCAATCTCCTTCAACAAGAAACCAGCTTAGCCTTCTTTAATCCCAAGATGGGTGTCAATGTTCGTTTTAATAATAGCAATGCCTATGCGTCTGTGGCTATTGCACACAAAGAACCCAATCGTGATGATTTTACAGATTCATCGCCCGATAGTAGACCCCGCCCCGAACGGCTGACCGACTTTGAAGCAGGTTATCGCATGAGTTCCGGTGCGTATACGATTGGGCTCAATGGCTATGCAATGTTGTATAAAGACCAATTGGTAGTTACGGGTCAAATTAATGACGTGGGTGCCGCCGTTAGGCAGAATGTGCCCAATAGTTATCGACTAGGTGCAGAACTGGATGCCAAATGGCAGCCATTTAAGGGGTTTAGCTGGAGTGTTGCCGCCGCCATTAGTAAAAACAAAATTCAGGAATATACCTATTATACGGATGTGTACGATGCCAATTGGGAACTAAGCGGACAAAAAGCTGTAACGTTGAAAAATACAGATATCGCGCTGTCTGCCAACTCGATTGTGTCAAATGAGTTGGCCTTTATTCCTTTTAAGCGATCGGAGGTTGCTTTGATTACAAAGTTTGTTTCCCGACAATATTTGGATAATACCGGCAGCAAAGAAAGAAGCATAGCGCCGCTTTTTGTCAATCATGTGCGTTTGCGTTATCAGCTACCTGTGCGCGGGCTTGCGAATATAGGCCTCACATTAAAAGTGAATAATATTTTTAATGAGCTTTACGAAACAAATGGGTATACCTATGGATATTACAATCCAAATGGAGACTTGGAAACCTTTAACTATTATTTTCCCCAAGCTACGCGTAACTTTTTGCTAGGGCTGAATTTGAAATTTTAACAGCAATGGGGATGTATCAAAAGTCTAGGTCGTCACCCTGAATTTAATTACCTTCGGTGAGCTCGCAAGCTCGGTTCAGGGTCTCATCATAAGGGGTTGCAAGCCCCTTCAAGATTCCGAACCCGCTTGCGGCTCTATTAGGCCAATGAAAACAAACACAATCTAATAAATCAAATTCGGAATGACGCTGCGAGGACTTTTGATACACCCCTATTGTTACATTGTTTTCTCCAGTTCTTTCAGGAGATTTTCCACGTCTTCTTCTGTTTGTGTAAGTTTTGTTTTGCAAATCGTTATCAGGAGGGTTGCCCGTTTTACGTTTATCGCTAGCTCGTCGACTGATATTTCACCTTTTTCCAACTCAGCTACGATTTTTTGTAGCTCTTGGAAGGCAGTTACATAATTTAAATCTGAGTTCATGGTGTTAATTTTCGTTGGTTTTGATGATACTGATAACTTCCCCCTTTGCTAATACCGTCCTTATTTCTTGCCCCTTCGCAACCTTGTCCGCATTCGTTAATGCCTTTCCCTCGTGATAAGTAATACTAAATCCTCTTTTTAAAATATTATCTGGATGAAGCATGGCAACCTGTCGTTTCGTTTGCTCCAATAGTGTCTGGTGATGCTTCAATACCTGCATGCTATAAATGTTGACTTGCTGCCTATGATGATTAAGGAGTGTCAGGTTCTCTTTAATGAGGTGTTGACTTGCCTGTCTGAACTGGCGCATGGATTGGCCCAAATCGGCTTTTCTTTTTTCCAGGATCTCATATGCTTTTTTTTGAAGCAGCTGTTCTGCTTCCATTACAGGTACGGAAAAATTATGAAAATACTGTATCAGGAATTCGGCCAAACCGGTAGGAGTTATTGCATTTTTATAAGCTACCAGCTCACTGACTGTTTCATTGGTAGCGTGCCCGATTCCTGTTAAGACCGGAAGAGGAAAGCGTGCGATTTCACTTGCCAATGCATAATGGTTATAACAGGATAAGCCTACATCCCCACCGCCTCCTCGGATTAGGGTTACCACATCAAATTGACTGCTGTTTTCCGCAATTTTATGAAGCTGTTCCAGAATTGAACTAATCGCTTTTTCACCTTGTAGTAAAGCGGGAAAGAGGGAATATTCAAACCGGTACTGCCAGTCATTATGTTCGATAATTTTGAGAAAGTCTGCCAGGCCTTTACTGGTTTCTACTGAAATGATGGCAATACGCTTGGGTAACAAGGGGAAAGGGATACGTCTATTGGCATCAAAAATCTGTTCTTCTCGCAGTCGATTTATACTTTCCTGTTTTTCGCGTACCAATAGACCTAAAGAAAAATTAGGGTCGATATCTACGATCCGCAGGCTAATACCGTGCAGCTCGTCAAAAGAAATGCTGGCCTGAAAGAGAATACGGATGCCATCTTTCAACGGTTCTTTCGTAATGGCTTCAAATTGTCGGTTTATTCGTTGGTAATCGCCTTTCCATATAATTGATCGCATTTCCGCGATTACTTTTCCCTCTTTTTTATCGACCAGATCAGGATAACAATGCCCCGAATGGCTATAATAATTCAATTTATTCATTTCCGCTGAAACCCAATATGATTGGGAATAACGTTGGGCAATTGTCCTTTTAATACTGCGGGCAACTTCAAAAAGGGAAAAGATGGTTCTGTCGGCAATAATCTGTGGCATTCCTTAATTTGTTGAGACAATATAAGGATTTTATCGATAAACGATTTTTTCTTTTTTTTGCTTTGGGAGTCTATTTTTTTGCTTTTCGTGCATAATACATTAATTTTGTCCATGAAAACCACCGTACAATGTACAACCTATTACAGCCAATTTTACAAAAGGAGCTTGCCTCCATCAAAGACGCAGGTTTGTATAAAGAAGAACGTATCATTACTACACCCCAAGGTGCCGATATTCGAGTGGGGGGAGGTGAAGAGGTAATTAATTTCTGCGCAAATAACTATTTGGGCTTGTCGGCTCATCCACGTGTTATGGCTGCGGCAAAGGCCGCTATTGATTCGCGGGGTTATGGTTTGTCTTCAGTACGTTTCATATGTGGTACACAAGACATTCATAAAACATTGGAAAAGAAACTTTCGGAATTTCTAGGAATGGAGAGCGCCATTTTATATGCTGCGGCTTTCGACGCCAATGGAGGAGTCTTTGAGCCACTTTTCACTCAGGAAGATGCCATTATTTCTGATGAGTTGAACCACGCATCCATTATTGATGGCGTTCGACTTTGTAAGGCTCAGCGTTTTCGCTACAAACACAATGATATGGCCGATTTAGAGGAGCAACTGAAAGCTGCGAAGGGTGCCCGCATGAGGATTATTGTAACGGATGGGGCTTTTTCGATGGATGGAACAATCGCCCAACTGGATAAGATATGTGATTTGGCAGATCGATATGAAGCCTTGGTTATGAGTGATGAGTCGCATTGTACGGGTTTTCTAGGTAAAAATGGCCGGGGTGCACATGAATATTGTGGCGTATTGGGTCGTGTGGATATCATCACGGGCACTTTGGGAAAAGCATTGGGGGGGGCTTCTGGCGGTTTTACCGCAGGGAGGAAAGAAATCATTGACCTGTTGCGGCAGCGATCCCGTCCGTACCTTTTTTCTAATACTTTGGCACCGGCCATCGTAGGTGCCTCAATTGAGGTGTTGAACATGCTGGCCGAAAATACCGATCTGCGAGATACCCTTGAAGGGAATACCAGTTATTTTCGGGAAAAAATGATGGAATCTGGTTTCGAGATTAAAGAAGGAACCCATCCTATTGTTCCGGTTATGTTGTACGATGCCAATATTGCACAGGAATTTGCCACACGGATGTTGGCTGAAGGAATCTATGTGATCGGCTTTTACTATCCTGTCGTACCTAAAGGGAAAGCACGCATTCGTGTTCAGGTTTCGGCCGCTCATACAAAGTATCACCTAGACAAGGCAATCGCAGCATTTACCAAAATTGGAAGAGAATTAAACGTTATAACATAGTAAACGATATTCATGAACATACACGAAAGCATTCAGCATTATACAGGAGAAATAAATTCTATTAATCCGGTCACACCGGCAGAGCTGGAAAGCTTTAGAATTAAATACCTGGGATCAAAAGGGGTCGTTCGTCAGCTGTTTGAAGAGTTTAAAAACGTCTCACCTGATGAAAAACGGCTTCTGGGGAAAATATTGAATGAATTTAAACAATACGTCGAAAATAAATATAAAGCGTTTCAGGAACAATTAACATCTTCCACATCAGTTCAGGAGAATGAGCAAAAAGAAGACCTAACCCTACCGGGAGAAGGTTTTTCCTTGGGCTCCCGCCATCCTTTATCATTGGTACACAAAGAAATCGTGGAGATCTTTAAAAGGATGGGCTTCTCTGTTGCTGAGGGCCCAGAAATTGAAGATGATTGGCATAATTTTTCGGCTTTGAATTTTCCAGAAGAACATCCCGCGAGAGACATGCAAGATACGTTTTTTATTAAAAAACAAAAAGATAACGACATTGCACTTCGCACCCATACCTCATCGGTTCAGGTAAGGATGATGGAGATGGGTAAACCTCCTTTTCGTGCGATTATGCCCGGGCGCGTTTATCGGAATGAAGCGATCTCTGCACGGGCACATTGTTTTTTCCATCAGGTAGAAGGACTGTATGTTGCCAAAGAAGTTTCTTTTGCCGATTTAAAACAAACGCTTTTTCATTTCGTTCAGGAACTATTCGGGGAAGGTACAAAAGTCCGTTTTAGACCTTCTTATTTCCCCTTTACGGAACCTTCTGCTGAGATGGATATATCATGTACAATATGCAAAGGAGCAGGTTGTGCTATGTGTAAAAGCAGTGGGTGGGTAGAAATTCTAGGTTGTGGCATGGTGGATCCCAATGTACTTGAGAATTGTAAGATTGATAGTAAAGAGTATACGGGCTTTGCCTTCGGAATGGGAATTGAGCGTATAACAAATTTGAAATATGTGATTAAGGATTTGAGGCTTTTCTCAGAAAATGACATTCGTTTCTTAAAGCAGTTTGAAACAGAAATCCTTTAGGATGCGTTGGCAAATATGGATAATAGGAGTTGTATTGCTAAGCTCGATAGCCTGTAAAAAAGACTTTCATGGCATACCGGAGGTATATGTCGATTTCCATGCACCATTAACCGACCCCCGATTGATGGCCCTAAGTGCGCCCAATGGTTCTGTGATGATTAACGGAGGTGTGGCAGGTATTATTATTTACAATACAGGTTTTGGTTACCGTGCCTATGATCGTTGTAGTACGGTAAATCCGGAGGAACGCTGTTCTGTTATTCTCGATCCAGATGGAGGTGGATCAATCGCACTGGATACTTGCAGTGGAGGTAAGTTCGATCTCAGAACTGGGGTAGCGGCAAAAGCACCTGCGAAATGGCCCCTTAAAGAATATCGTGTTACGAACGCAGGAGGAATATTAAATGTTTTTAATTAACTATGGAAGCGGATAAAATCATTGAATATATCAAGCAATCTGCCCGAGAGCTTTTTAGACGCTATGGATATAAAAAGACCAGCGTTAATGAGATCGCAAAGAAGGCTAAGATGGCGAAAGCGACCATTTATAAATATTTCGAAAGCAAGGAAATGATCTTGCATGCAATCTTAATGGATTACATTCGAAGAAGCGTGGCGGATTTGATTCAGAATTCGGGGAATACGAAAAGCAAAGAGGTTTATCTAAGCAATCTTATTTTTAAGGTTAGCCGACTTACTTATACCATCTGTAATGAATTTATTGGCTGGGATTTTATACGCGAATCTTCGAATGCGCAAGAGTACCTCAAGATGTTGTCGGATGATTTAGAGAATCTTTTAATCCGCTCATTTAAAGAGAATAATACCTTTAATATTCCTGCCAAAAATTTGCGCTTCTTAATTAAAGCCAGTAAAAACATGGTTTTTTCGTTTGCATTTACATCGGTAAGTGACGCGGATGTACGCAAGAACTTTATCTCTTTTCAGAAAGAAATATTGCCTTTCTTGATTAAGGCTGCTGTTTCATAGCACAAAGCTAGGTAGAATCCTTTCTAAATCTTTCTTAAAAGCGTAATTTTGCGAATAATACTCATCAATGGGTGAAGAATGTCATCCTTGCAGATTGATTCAATAAAGATAAATATATGGGAAAGCGGTCAAATGAGAAGTTGACATTCAATGAGGTTGCCATTTTCGATATTGCGGAAGAGGGTAAAGGTGTGGGAAGAGTAGATGACCTTGTTCTTTTTGTTAAACAAGCTGTCCCTGGGGATGTAGTGAATGTTGAAGTTACGCGCAAAAAGAAGAACCTTGCCGAGGCAAAAGTAACATCGATTATTTCGCCTTCCCAAAATCGGAAAAGCGCTTTTTGTCAACATTTCGGAGTTTGTGGAGGGTGTAAATGGCAGCACATGACCTATGAGGCCCAATTGCATTTTAAACAGAAAAGTGTTGAGAGTGCCTTATCCAGAATAGGAAAGATCGATGTCAGTACCATTGAACCTATCCTTCCAGCGGCTGAAACAGTATATTATCGGAACAAACTCGAATATACGTTTTCGAATCAACGATGGCTCACCGAAGAAGAGGTGTCACGGAATGAACAATATAACCGCAATGCATTGGGGTTTCATGTGCCTTTGCGATTTGATAAGATTCTGGCCATAGAACATTGTTATTTGCAGGCATCGCCCTCAAATGAAATAAGAAACCGTATATATTCATTCGCTATAGAGAATGACATCAGTTTTTATGATTTGCGCCGACATGAAGGCGCATTGCGAAACCTGATTATCCGCAATACCTCTACTGGCGAATTGATGATTATCGTTGTTTTTGCCTATCCAAACAACAATGACGTTGAGCTGCTTATGTCCTTCTTACATCGGTCTTTTCCCGAAATTACATCGCTTTTGTATATCATCAATCAAAAAAGGAACGATACTATTTTTGACCAGGAGCTTTATGTATATGCGGGGCGCGACCATCTCTTTGAAAAGATGGGGGAGTTAACGTTTAAGATCGGCGCGAAATCGTTTTATCAAACCAATTCGAAACAAGCGTTTGAGCTCTATAAATTGGTGGAGGATTTTGCTGGATTGACAGGAAAAGAAGTGGTATATGATCTCTATACGGGTGCGGGTACAATTGCCAATTTTATCGCCGGAAAGGCACGTAAAGTGATAGGTATTGAATACGTGCCAACTGCTGTGGCGGATGCCAAGGTCAACGCTGGTTTAAACAAAATAGACAATGCGACATTTTATGCAGGAGATATGAAAGATATTCTTAAGGCCGATTTTATTGCGGTACATGGCAAACCAAATGTAATCATTACCGACCCTCCCCGCGCAGGGATGCATGCCAAGGTCGTGGAAAATATATTGGAGATGGCCGCAGAAAAGATTGTATATGTTAGCTGTAATGCAGCAACACAGGCAAGAGATCTAGCGATGTTGACGCAGCAATATATAGTGAAAAGAATAAAACCGGTAGACATGTTCCCACATACGCAACATGTGGAGAATATTGTGCTTTTACAACTGAGATAACATGGATATTAAAGACTTATTTTCTGAAAGCGGGGAGATAGGAAAGGGAGTTGCCCCGGAAAGTCCTTTGAAAAGTTTGAAGACTGATTTGGTGTTATACAACGATGCCATAAAAGAGGTAGCCGATGAAATTGCCATTGAAGGTTTTTCGGTGTATCCCATTTTTGTAGCCCATCAACATGAAACAAAGCTGGGTGAACTTATTCTGGATAAGAATGAACTGGGGACACAATGGACCATTCATGCATCTAGTTTGGAAGAGTTTATAGAAAAAGGTATCATTGACGAGGATAAGAAAGGTTTCTTTATACAGAAATATAAGGATCCGGCCGACTACATGTGCCTTTTTGTGATGGTCCCAGAGGGGGCTAATTTTGTATTTTATCCTTACAAGTAAAATATGGAAAAAATTGCTTTTCAAGATTTTGAAAAAGTGGAGCTCCGGGCAGGAACTATTGTTGGCATAGACGATTTCCCTGAGGCTAAGAAGCCGGCATATAAGCTTAAAATAGACTTTGGAAAAGAAATTGGAATACTAAGAAGCAGTGCCCAGCTTACATCACATTATTCCAAAGCGGATTTGCTGGGAAAGCAAGTTATCGCGGTTGTCAATTTTATGCCTAAGCAAATAGGGAAGTTTATGTCAGCGTGTTTGGTAACTGGTTTTGAAGATGAGAACGGTTTCATTGTGATCAGCACGGTAGAGCGCGCCATTCCGAACGGGGCGCGGCTTATGTAAAAGGTAGGAAAATGTACTATGTGAATTTTGAAGAAGAGGATCCGTTAATTACTGATGAGGTATTTATGAAGGAAGCGCTAAAGGAAGCAAGGATAGCTTTTGATCTAAATGAGGTACCTATCGGCGCAGTTATCGTTTCCAACAAACGGATCGTTTCCAGAGGGCATAACCTAAGCGAAAGACTAAACGATGTGACGGCTCATGCAGAAATGCAAGCTTTTACTTCTGCGTCCAACTTTATAGGGGGTAAATATTTGCAGCAATGCACATTATATGTCACACTAGAACCTTGTGTAATGTGTGCGGGAGCTTCCTTCTGGACCCAAATTGGAAGAATTGTTTATGGAGCGAAGGACCTTAAGAGAGGTTTCTCTGTTTTTAACAAACAGATCCTTCATCCCAAGACGGAAATTACATCAGGCATTTTGGAGGATGAATGTGCGGGGCTGATTCAGCGTTTTTTCCAGCAGAAACGCTAAAATCATGATATTAAATTGACGAATACGGGAAACAAAATTCCCATATTCTAGTTATATTTGTAATATTATCAAAATAAAATCAAACAACTATGGCATTTCAATTACCGGCGTTACCTTACGCCTCTGACGCATTAGAACCTTCTATCGATAAAGAAACCATGGAAATACACCATGGGAAACACCATCAGGCTTATGTAGATAACTTGAATAAAGCTATTGACGGTACCGATGCCGCAAATCAGTCCATTGAAGACATCTGCAAGACTGTGTCAAAATACGGGCCTGCTGTGCGAAATAACGGTGGCGGGCATTTTAATCACTCCCTTTTTTGGGCGGTGCTTTCACCAGATGGTGGCGGTAAGCCTGAGGGCGAGTTGGCCCAAGCTATAGATGCCGCTTTTGGATCTTTTGATGAGTTGAAGAAACAGCTTCAGGACGCAGGTGCCAAACGCTTTGGTTCTGGTTGGTCTTGGTTAATTGTGGATAAAGCCGGAAAACTTCAGGTTACATCAACCCCGAATCAAGATAATCCTTTGATGGATGTTGCAGAAGTACAGGGAACGCCGATCTTTGGCATTGATGTTTGGGAACATGCCTATTACCTGAAATACCAAAATAAACGTCCAGCTTATTTAGAGGCAATATTCAATGTAGTAAATTGGAGTGCCGTCGCAGAACGTTTTGCCAAAGCCAAATAAGAAGTCTAAAAGACATCGACGAGGTTATCCTGCCAGCCACTTAATGCTAAAATTGAGTCCTCTCCTAAGTTGGGGATTTTAATACGGTGGTGTAGGATAACCTCGTTTCTTTTTAAACAAATGTGATGAAAGCAGTAGTTCTGAAGGATATAGGTGCACCATTAACCGTACAAGAAGTAGATGTGCCCTCCCTTGAAGAAGGAGAAGTTTTGGTCCGGATAAAGGCCGCTGCATTGAACCGGCGGGATTTGTGGATCCAAAAGGGGCAATATGCGGGATTAAAATTCCCCATTATTCTTGGATCGGATGGTTCAGGGGTAATAGAGAAGTTGTCCTCTACGGTGGAACAATCGTGGGTAGGGCAAAATGTTATCATCAATCCTTCCTTGAATTGGGGCGACTCCCAAGCTTTTCAATCGAGTGAGTTTTCAATTCTGGGAATGCCTCATAATGGTACTTTTGCAGAGTTCGTAAAAGTAAATGTCGAAAACATATATGCCATGCCCGAAGGGTTAAGTTATGAAGAGGCTGCTTCCCTTCCATTGGCAGGCTTAACCGCTTTCCGCGCCTTGTTTAGTAGGGCGGCATTAAAAGCAACAGAAAAGGTTCTTATTGTCGGTGTCGGTGGCGGCGTTGCAAGTATAGGCTTGTTGATGGCCTTGAAAGTACAAGCTGAGGTGTATGTGACTTCGGGGGATCAAGCGAAGATCGAAAAGTCGAAACTACTCGGGGCAACGGGTGGAGAAAATTACCATAACGACCATTGGGCCGCTAACCTTAAGAAAGAAACAGGGGGTTTTGATGTTATTCTGGACAGCGCCTTAGGCCCTGGCTTCGGACATCATTTGGATCTGGCCAAGCCCGGTGGGCGAATTGTATTTTGTGGTAGTACGGCTGGTGATCTTCCTACGATGAATGCAAGAAAAATTTTTTGGAAACAACTGAGTATTCTCGGGACGACGATGGGTTCGCCTTCAGATTTCAGAAATATGCTTTATTTTGTTAATGAACAGAAAATTAAACCTCTTATAGATACCGTTTTTTCTATCGATGAGGCTGACCGTGCTATTGAATTAATGAACAGTTCTTCGCGATTTGGGAAAATTGTATTAAAAATGGCAATATAAACCGGAAAAAATGAAAGAATTGATAAGAATACCAAGTTTATCTTTTTTGATGGTAGGCATGATGGCCCTTTCATTATTTGCATGTACCGGAAAGAAAGTCGACGATCGAGAACAAGGTGAGGCGAGCCGTTCAAAACAGGTACATTTATTGGATAGTGGACTACAGACAGCGACGTTTGCCGCAGGCTGTTTTTGGTGTGTGGAAGCCCAATTCCAACAATTGGCAGGTGTTAAGGAAGTAATTTCAGGATATACGGGAGGAACCGTTAAGAATCCTTCTTATGAAGCTGTATGTACAGGTAAAACTGGTCATGCCGAAGCCGTAAATATTGTATATGATCCTGATAGCATTTCTTTTGAAAAGCTTCTCGAAGCTTTTTTTGTAGCTCATGATCCCACCCAGTTAAATCGACAGGGCAATGATATCGGTACCCAGTACCGATCAGCGATTTTCTACCACGATTCTCTTCAACAAGAAACAGCAACATTACTTATAAAACGTTTAAATGAAGAAAACGTTTATCCTTTACCCATTGTGACCTCCGTTGAGCCATATGGTCCGTTCTATGAAGCAGAAGATTATCACAAAAACTACTATAAATTAAATCCTGATAATCCTTATTGCCAATATGTCATTCAACCCAAGATGGAGAAGTTTAAAAAGGTATTTAAAGACATCCTGAAGTAAGGTATTATATTTGATTATTTCTAAGCCTTGCGTATCGAAAGGACTGGTATTAATCGATTGAAATAATCGTCTTCTTTCTCCTGTCCTGTAAATGTCTTGGGACTGCCATTCTGATCTCTTTTGAAAGTAGAGTAAGTGCTTTACGCTTTAAGAAAGTTGTCGTGGTAACCAGGCTTATTTCCCTTACCGGTTCAGGTGTTTTGAAGAAGCGTACGCGATTAAGCTCTTCCCCTGAAAATTCCATGATGCTAAGGTGGGGCAAGATTGTCACCCCCCCGTTTGTATCAACCATTCGTTTTAATGTTTCAACGCTCCCCGTATTGTACTCAAAGGCTCTTTCCGGATTTAATTCACGTTTACGTTGACAAATATTCAATACCTGATTGCGCATACAATGCCCTTCATTTAATAGCCATAATTTTTCAGATAAAATATCCTGCGCGGTTACATACTTTTTGGACTTTAATGGGCTATTCTCGGCGAGATAGGCCACGAATGTTTCATAAAATAAAAAATGTTCGGCAACCTTTTCATCATGTGTCGGAGTGGCGAGAATGCCACAGTCCAGTAAACCGGTTTTCAATTGCTGGATAACCTTATCGGTAGTGAATTCCCAAATTTGCAAATGTAAATTTGGATACTTGGACATAAACGAGCCCAAAACGCTGGGTAATAGGTACGGGGCAATGGTAGGGATCACACCAATTCTTAATTCTCCTTCCACGTCATCCTTCGTATTCGTGATGATTTCATGCATCTTTTTTGTTTCGATAAGGATGGCTCTTGCCTGCTTAATAATTAGCTGCCCGATATCGGTAGCAAGGACAGGGTGTTTGCTGCGGTCAAAAATTTTTGCGCCTAGCGAAGCTTCCAATTTTTGGATTTGCATGCTAAGCGTAGGTTGGGTAACAAAACACTTTTCGGCTGCCAACCCAAAGCTATGGTAAGTATCAACAGCAATAATATATTCTAATTGAGTAAGGGTCATCGTGGGAGATTTAGCGATAAATATACGATTTTATGCCGGGGAATGCTTGGCGGGTCTTCTGTTTCCTTTGAAATTTTCATAGTTTTGCACAATACCATGGTTGGTTATGAGGAATTATACATTTATTAGTTTAATATTGCTTTTACTGGCAGGTTTTGTTGCTTGTGAACGTAATGATGATGAGCCAACCTTGCCCCCAACCCGGATTTCAAGGTTATACGTTTCTTTTTCGGATGTACAAACTGATGATTTAGCAGAGCCTTACAAAAATATAGCCATCTTCGATCCGTCAGATGCCGCGGATTTGCCCGACCCCGAACGATTCGAATCGGGGGTAATGGAAGGAGCCGGTATTACATTTAACCCTTTTGTCAGTCGCGTATTTCAAGGAAGCAGGCAGGATTCTTCGATCAAGTCATTTTCAGTAAACAGCATGGGTGTTTTGGGGAATGGTGCCACCTTTATTGACACCACCTTGGCTTCTCAACCCGCCTTGGTGTTTGATCATGTCTCAACTAATTTGTATGTAAGTAATAATACGACCAACAGCATCCACGTTTATGAGAATGCAACGGCCCGAAACGGAAGAACGGGGCCAAATAAACGATTTGAGTTAGACGGTCAACCGCGGGGATTAGCCTTAAGTAAAGATAGTTTAATCATCGCGTTCAGAACGGGGACAGTCAATCAGGTAATCTTGTTGGAAAATCCCTCAAAAATTGATAGTGGGCTGGTAAATACTTTTAAGAAAATTATAATTCCCAATGCAGTGGATGTACGGGGGATTGCTTATTCTGAGGAATTGGATTTATTGGCCGTTAGTGATGTAGGGAAAGGTGAAATTTATCTCATCGAGAATGTGAGAGATAGTTTTAGCGAGAATAAATCAATTACACCGGCAAGGACAATAAATGGTGTGGCAACCGGAATAAAGGAGCCCATCGATGTTGCTATTGATGATCGCGAAGATAAAATGTATTTGTACGTTGCAGACCGGAAAGCTAAGAAAGTCTTTCGTTTCAAACTCTCGGATAATGGGAATGTCGCTCCTGAGGCCAGTTATACATTCCAACTCACACCAGTATCCATCTATTTGGACGCCCGATGATTGCATTGAAATTAACTTAAAAGGTTAAGCATCTGTTTTAACTCTTCTATTTTTTCAGTTGCGCCGACTTGTCCATATGAGATTATTAAATTTCGAATGACCCTTACGATAATTTCACTATTTGTACAAGGTGTAAAGAAGCGCGGATCGGGAGCAAGTTGTAATTGCTTTAAAAAAGCCAACACTTCCTGCCGACCAAAGACCTGGCCTCTATTGAAAGCATTGATATAAAAGAGCACAGTAGTTTTATTAGTTTTTGTATCATAATCGGTATAGGCCAAAATGAAATGTTTGGGTAAATTGACGCCGTACACTGGTATGTCCAATTTCTGGGCGAGAATACTGTATAAGCATGCCAATAAAATAGGATTTCCTTTTTTACTCTCCAACACGAGACTGAGGTAAGAATTTTGCGGATTATGGTAGTTCTTTATGTTTCCCGTGAAGCCAAAGGTGTTGTAAAATACGTTATTCATCAATCTCACCTTTTCCATCGCATTCATTGAATACATCATCTGCATCCATATTTCCCTTTTTATAATCTCAATTTGGTTGATGATTTTTTGTTCATCAATATCAGGGTATTGATAACGGTTGACGATTAATAGACCTTGTAGGAGGTCGAAAGAACCGCTGTTATGCCATAACTCCAACGCATTTAGGATACCCTTAAATTGAATCTTATGGATGAGGTTTTCAATCCTTTCTTGTAATAATGCGTTAAAAGTATTTTCCCATGCGCGTTCTAAATATTGGATTCCCGTTTCCCCAAAAGAAAGCAGTTTTTCTTCTACGTGCAAGAACACCTCCTCATCTGGATCGTCCAATAGCCGAATCAACAATTCAATTTCTTTCTGATCAATCATCCATCTTATTTTATCCTAAATTAGCATTTTATCGTTATTTTTCCTATAAAAGCCATACCTCTATGTTCAGGAAAGCGGAGAAAAGCTATCTTTGATTTCTATGACAAATTATCTGTTCTTTGTTGATTACATCGTCCATTACCTCACTGCTAATACGCGGCACGGGGTTCATTCTCCCTTCGTTTACCAACTGGTGGATGAAGTGATCTATGACTTCACGCCTCGAGACTATGAAAAGGAGATTGAAAAACTTCGTTTTAGTTTAGAACACGATCATCGGAATATTCAAATTACTGACTTAGGCGCGGGTTCTATGTTGGATAAGAGCAGGGAGAAGCGTGTTCGGGATTTGGCCACCCATGCGCTAAAGCCCGCGAGGCTAGCCAAACTGATCGCTCGATTGGCTTCTCACTTTAAACCCGCCAAGGTAGTCGAATTAGGAACATGTTTGGGCATTACCACATCTTACATAGCCAAAGCTGTGCCATCCTCTACCGTCGTAACGATTGAAGGGTGTCCGCAAACAGCATCTATTGCTCAAGAGAACTTTGATAAATTAGGATTAAAGAATACGTCACTCCATGTCGGTAATTTTGATGAATTGTTACCTAAAATGCTTGAGGAGGAGGATAAAATAGACTTTTTATTTATTGATGGTAATCATCGAAAACAGGCAACGTTGGATTATTTTAACCTTTGTTTGTCAAAGATACATTCCGCTTCTATTTTGATATTTGATGATATTTATTGGAGTAAAGGGATGAAGGAAGCATGGGAAACCATAAAAAAACATCCTCAGGTTACGGTTACCATTGACTTATTTTACATTGGCTTGGTTTTTTTTAAAAAAGATCAAAAGAAAGAACATTTTAAGATACGGTTTAGGTAAAACGCTTGGAAGTTGCGTTCCTGTTTTCTTAAAACGCTTGACCTATTGATAAATAGAGACCATTTTGACGCTTTTCTTGAGGACGTTTTTCTCCGACGGCGTAATCCAAACGGATATTAGCCTCATGTTCCAGATCGAAGAAGTAGCGGACTCCTCCTCCATACGACATTTTTAGCTTGGAAAGATTGATTTTTTCGGGATATACGGTCCCTGTTGAAATGAAAGTTGCCAAGCCAATCCTTGGATGGACTTTATAGCGTAGTTCACCCTGTATGGCCCAAAGATTTTTATCACGATATCTCCCTTGGTAATACCCTCTCATCATCTCATCGTTTCCGAGTTGTGGCATGAGGTAAAAGGGAATTTCCTTTCCAATCAGGGTTTGATAAATGCTGTTTATACCCACAATTAGATGTTTATCTATCCTGAAGAAAGCTCGTAAATCCACAGATAAAAAGCTCCCGTCGAAATTGTGTCCGCCCCAAAAATCTGGAGCATACGCATATTTTAGTCGGCCATATACGCCTTTTGATGGGTTTGTGTTTGAATTACGGCTATCATATACCTGAGAAAGGCCCAATGCCAAGTATTTGCCACCCTCGGCACCATAAAAAGCGCTTCTATTAAAGATGCCTTCATTGGATTGATCGCTATAGGTAAAATCCTCGAACATGGCATTCAACCCCGTATAATAATTTTTTAAAAGGCGCTTCTCAACTTCCAGGTTTAACCTGAAAAGTTTCTGAAGTAGCAGGTCTTTGTCTTTAGCCAGCGTATTGTCGCCGATGCCATAAAAACTAAAGGGAAAGTCCCGGTATTTTACTTCTCCGATATAGTGGTATTTATTTTTTGAGGACCATATATCTGTAGTTAGTTTCAGATTAGACTGATGTTTGGTAGTTAATGTAGCGAAGGCATTTATACTCGATGTACGTATCGCGGTATCAGCCTTCTGAACGTAAAAATTATAAGTGCCCGATAAACCGTATTCCAGTCCTGTTTCTTGGGAATAACCCATTACCGGAAAGAACATAAAACGGCCGGCACGGCTACTGTCTTTTTTTGATGAAATGAGCCGCTGTACGAATTTGGATTGTAAAATTTTTTTTTGTGCAAAAAGCATGTCCATACTTCCAAAAAGAAGTAACAATGCTAGTAAGGTGCTTTTCAGACTGCTTTTCATAGAGTTAAAGCGCGAAGATAGTATATATGACGTAAAAAGGAGAACTATATTGCTTCTTGCAGCCGCTAATAGCTGTCGTGTTCTCAGTGGGGCAGGCCGTTATTTTATTCATGTTAATATCCTTAACTTTGCTCTCAAAAACTGTACATTAACTTATTATATTATGCAAAGAGGTCCTGTTTCTAAATTTATTGAAAAAAACTATTTACATTTTAATGCGGCGGCTTTGGTAGATGCGGCTAAAGGATATGAATCCCACCTAGATGGAGGTGGTAAGATGATGATCACCTTGGCAGGTGCAATGAGCACCGCGGAACTGGGTATTTCTCTTGCAGAAATGATCAGGCAGGATAAAGTATCGATTATTACTTGTACGGGTGCGAATTTAGAAGAAGATATCATGAACTTAGTCGCGCACTCACATTATAAGCGGGTTCCAAATTATCGCGATTTGAGTCCGCAGGAAGAATGGGATCTATTGGAGAACCATTATAATCGCGTAACAGACACCTGCATTCCCGAAGAAGAGGCATTTCGCCGTTTACAACAGCATATACATCAGCTCTGGAAAGATGCAGAAGAAGCCGGGGAACGTTATTTTCCCCATGAATATATGTATAAAATGCTAACAAGTGGGGTGCTCGGGCAATATTACGAAATCGATCCAAAAAACTCATGGATGTTGGCCGCGGCAGAGAAGAATTTACCCATTATAGTGCCGGGATGGGAAGATTCCACCATGGGGAATATCTTCGCCTCCTATGTGATTAAAGGCGAACTCCAGGCGTCGACGGTAAAAGGAGGGATTGAATACATGGGGTATTTGGCAGATTGGTATACTAAAAACGCTGTTGGCAAAGGAGTTGGCTTTTTCCAGATTGGGGGAGGTATTGCCGGTGATTTCCCTATTTGTGTCGTGCCGATGTTATACCAAGATCTAGAAATGGAAAATATCCCATTTTGGAGTTACTTCTGTCAGATTTCTGATTCAACGACATCGTATGGTTCCTATTCAGGTGCCGTGCCCAATGAAAAAATTACGTGGGGGAAATTGGATATTGATACCCCCAAATATATCATTGAATCTGATGCGACGATTGTTGCTCCTCTGATCTTTGCTTGGATTCTAAAACAGTAATAATTTTCTCATTTGTACAGAAGAAAATATCGCCTCATATTTTGCATTGTACATTTTGACGTTAATTTAGAATAATTATAAATTATGAATTGCTGTCATGAATTTGTCAGGGATAACTGAATAAGTTATACTTTTGTCGTCCGAGTAGTTCACTCTTTTATCATAAAAAGATATTACTTTCGATTAATTCAAAACATAAATTGTATAAAACTCTCAAAATGAGAAACATTTCTTTAATTTTTAGACGTGTTACTAGGCCTATAACCTTAATTGCCATTTTTCTAGTGGCATTGCAATCTGTGCGCGCCCAAGATATCAAGGAAGGTGAGTCCATCTTCAAATCGGATTGTATGAGTTGTCATGCAATTAACCGAGACGTTATCGGGCCTGCTTTGATGGGTGTATCTGATCGTCATGATGAAGCTTGGTTGATTAAGTGGATTCGCAATTCCCAAGCTTTAATAGCTTCCGGTGATCAAACTGCGATCGACCTTTTTGAGTCGCATGGGAAGATTATGATGAATGCTTTCCCTAACTTGACAGATGATAATATTAGAAATATTCTCGCCTATATTGACGCTGAAACTGCGGCTTTAGCTGCTCCTGCGGCTGGGGAAGCGGTGGCCGGGGAAAATGGCCAGGGCGGTCAAAGCGATGATGTGAGCAATTTCATGTTTGTGGGGTTGATAGCAATCATAGTGATAGCTTTCTTGGTTATCTTGGTGTTAAACCGTGTTATCCGTACGCTTGAAAATGTAATCGTTAACAAGAAAGAGTTAATCCTTGAACGCGATGAGAAGGAAGAAGGTAGTGGAAAAAAGTTCGTCGCTACGGTCAAAAGGCTGGCGAAGAATAAAAAATTAGTATTCTTTGTTGTTCTATTGGTCGTAGTTTTTTTATCCACTGCAGGATGGAAGACCATGTGGAATATTGGTGTTCACACGGGTTATCAACCGGTTCAACCTATTAAATTCTCCCATCAGCTACATGCCGGTGTGAATCAGATTGATTGTCAATACTGCCATTATGGAGCCTCAAAATCCAAAAACGCATCCATTCCCTCGTTGAATATATGTATGAACTGCCATGATTACGTGCAAGCTACCGATAAATATAACGGGGAAATATCACCTGAGATCCAAAAAATATATACTGCGTTGGATTATGATCCAAGTACAGGTGAGTATGGAGATAATAAAAAACCGATAGAGTGGATTCGTATTCATAACCTTCCTGACTTTGCTTATTTTAACCACTCTCAGCACGTTACTGTTGCTGGTATAGAATGTCAAAACTGTCACGGTCCGATCGAGACAATGGAAGAGGTTTATCAGTATTCCCCATTGACCATGAAATGGTGTATCGAATGTCATAAAACAAGGGAAGTCAACTACAAAGACAATGCTTATTATAACAACCTTATCGCCGCTCATGAGAAGTTGAAAAAAGGCGAAACTGTGACACCAGCGGTTTTGGGCGGTATTGAATGTGGTAAATGCCACTATTAATTTAAATATAACACGTAGGAATACGCATATCATTATATATATCTTAAATGGATAGCAATAAAAAATACTGGAAAGGTTTAGAGGAATTGCAACAAACCCCTGCTTTTGTTGAGCAGAACAAGGCAGAATTTGCAGAAACTATTCCCGTTGAAAATGTATTAAATGAAAAAGGGTTAAGTACAAAAACACCACGTCGCGATTTTCTTAAAGCGTTGGGTTTTGGTGTTGGGGCGGTGACGCTGGCGGCTTGTAACCGCACACCCGTACATAAAGCAGTTCCTTATTTAATTAAACCTGAAGAGGTTATACCTGGTATTTCCAACTATTACGCTTCCAGTTATAATGGACAAAGTATTTTGGTGAAAACCCGTGAAGGAAGACCTATTTTTATTGAGGCAAACCCCAACGGTGTGTATGGAAATACGGGTACAAACCCTATATCGCAGGCATCTGTGCTAGACCTTTATGATATGTCTAAGCTTAAGGGTCCTAAGACTGGGGGAGGCGGTGATATTTCATGGTCAGAGGTAGATGAGCAAGTGAATGCTGCCCTTACTGCTGCTTCCGCGGCAGGGAAGCAGATACGTATCGTTTCTTCAACCATTCATAGTCCGTCTACGCTAGCGGTACTTAATGATTTTATTGCCAAATATCCTACTGCCAAACTCGTGCAAGTGGATGCCGTTTCGTATGCAGGAATAATAAAGGCAAATGAACAAAGCTTTGGCAAAGCGGCTATTCCCCATTACCACTTTGATCGGGCAGATGTAATAGTAAGTGTAGCGGCCGATTTTTTAAGTACATGGATTGATGGGGTGGAATATACAGCCCAATACATGAAGAATCGTAATTACCGTTCGTTAAAGAAGGGGAAGATGTCGCGCCATATTCAGTTTGAGACGGGCTTAAGCTTGACTGGAACCAATGCTGACGTGAGAGTCGCTATTAAACCGTCGGAAGAAGGTGCATTATTGGTTGCATTATATAATGAACTTACCGGTGCCGGCCTTCCCAGTGATATAAAAGTCAATGCCAAGGCTGAAACGGCAATTAAGTTAGTGGCGAAAGAACTGTTAAAGGCAAATGGTAAAGCATTGGTAGTTGCCGGATCCAATGACATCGCTATACAAACAATCGTGAATGCGATTAATGTGCATTTGGGAAGTTATGGAAACACGATTGATTTGAATAATGTTACCAATTTATACAAGGGCGATGATGTGTCATTCACGCAGTTTCTGCAAGAAGCCAATAGCGGTCAGGTAGAGGTTGCACTTATTGTGAACTGCAACCCTGTTTATGAATATTTTGACAATAAAGCTGTTGAAAGTGCTTTAGGGAAAATTAAATTTAAGGTCTCTTTTGCAGACAGGGAAGATGAGACGGCGGCATTCGCCACGCTTATAGCACCAAACCACCATTACTTGGAATCATGGGGAGATGCGGAAGCAAGAAGGGGTTACTATACGGTTGTACAACCTACTATAAACCCTGTATATAACACCCGTCAGTTTGAAGAAAGCATCCTGGTCTGGACGGGAAATACGACTTCTTACCACGATTATGTAAAAAACCATTGGGAACAAACTATCCTAGCTTCTGCTGGAAAAAAATGGGCAGATGTTTTGCAGGAAGGATTTATCCATCAACCTGTAGCGGAAGGAGCTTCGCAAGCATTCAATGCCGATTTGTCGGGTATTGCAAATAAAATAGCTACCCAAAGCAAAGCGCTTGCAAAGAATATCGAAGTCCAACTTTATCAAAGTGTAGCGATTCGGGACGGTAAAAATGCAAACAATGCTTATTTGCAAGAACTTCCTGATCCTGTTTCGAAAGTGACGTGGGATAATTATGTTGCCATTAGTCCGACATATGCTGAATCGTTGGGATTCGGGGAAAAAGATTTAGTAGAGGTAAAGGCTGAAAATGGTTATTCAGTTATATTGCCTGTCTTGATTCAACCCGGCCAGATGCCGGAGACCGTTTCTATCGCGGTAGGCTATGGTCGTACCAAAGCGGGCAAAGCCGGTAATAATGTGGGCAAAAATGCCTATCCCTTTGCTAGATTTACCAATGGGACACTGCAATTTACGACGAATGCCACCCTGACCAAGGTTAGTGGATCGTATGAATTGGCACAGACCCAGACCCACCATTCTATCGAAGGCCGGAATATTATCAGGGAAACGTCGTTTGACGAATATGTGAAAGATCCAGCCCACGGCAGTGGAAATCATGGAGAGAAACATAAAACCTATGATTTGTGGAATAAATACGAGCAGCCCGGACATAACTGGGTAATGGCTATCGATTTAAATGCTTGTACTGGTTGCGGCGCATGTATTATTGCTTGTAGTACAGAGAATAATGTGCCGGTTGTTGGGCGGGATGAAGTGCGTAGGAGGCGTGAAATGCATTGGATTCGTATTGATCGTTACTATAGTTTCGAACATGAGGGGAAAGGTGTGACCAAAGAACCGGAGATCCTGCAATTGGAAGACCTTAGTCAGGTAACCGTAGTTCATCAGCCGATGCTTTGCCAACATTGTGAACATGCTCCTTGTGAGACAGTCTGTCCGGTATTGGCAACTGTCCATTCATCAGAGGGATTGAACCATATGGCTTATAATCGGTGTTTTGGAACACGGTATTGTGCCAATAACTGTCCTTTTAAAGTACGTCGCTTTAATTGGTTCAATTACTGGAATGATTCCCGTTTCGATAACTATTTGAATAATGAATTCACGCAGTTGGTATTGAATCCGGATGTTACTTCGCGTTCACGTGGGGTAATGGAGAAATGCTCAATGTGCCTTCAGCGCATTCAAAGTGGCAAATTGGAAGCTAAAAAAGAAAAACGTACGGTACGAGACGGGGATATTAAAACGGCTTGTCAGGCGGCATGTCCGGCAAATGCGATCGTTTTTGGAGATGCCAATGATCCTGAATCAGAAGTAAATAAAGCATTGAAAAATGAGCGTGTGTATTATGTTTTGGAAGAATTTAACGTTCAACCAGGCGTGGGGTATATGACAAAAGTTAGAAATACTTTCAACGCATAATCTAAAATTATACCTGAAAACAATAGAATATGTCATCGCATAACGAATCTATCATTAGAGAACCCTTAATTACAGGGGAAAATATTACCTACGCTAAGATCACAGACGATATTCTGGTGTCTGTAGAAAATAAACCCAATAAAGCTTGGTGGATAGGCTTCACCATTGCCGGCTTGGGTGCCTTGTTGTGGGTTTTCAGTGTAAGCTATACATTCTGGACGGGTATCGGTGCTTGGGGGCTCAATAAAACGGTAGGATGGGCATGGGATATCACCACATTTGTATGGTGGGTTGGTATTGGGCATGCTGGAACGTTGATTTCTGCGATTCTCCTGCTTTTTCGTCAGAATTGGCGGAACTCTATTAACCGTTCTGCCGAGGCCATGACCTTGTTTGCCGTCATCTGTGCGGCCACTTATGTCGTTGCTCATATGGGACGTCCATGGTTGGCCTACTGGATATTTCCCCTGCCGAATCAATTTGGATCTTTATGGGTAAACTTTAACTCACCTTTGGTATGGGACGCATTTGCTATTTCTACGTACTTTACCGTGTCATTGGTTTTTTGGTATGTAGGCTTATTGCCGGATATCGCCGCTGTACGTGACCGTGCCACCGGTTTAATGAGAAGAACTTACTCCATTCTTTCTTTTGGATGGACGGGAAGTGTTAAATCTTGGCAACGTTTTGAGATTGTGGCCCTCATATTATCTGGTTTGGCGACTCCCCTTGTTCTTTCTGTGCATTCCATTGTATCCATGGACTTTGCGACCTCATTGATTCCGGGATGGCATACGACGATTTTCCCTCCTTACTTTGTGGCAGGGGCGGTTTTCTCTGGTTTTGCCATGGTTCAGACCTTACTTTTAATCATGCGTAAGGTATTGAATATGGAAAACTACATTACCATGTTCCATATTGAATCAATGAATAAAATTATATTGACTACTGGTTCAATTGTCGGAGTTGCTTATCTTACCGAGTTCTTCATAGCCTATTATTCTGGCGTGGAATACGAACAATATCATTTTCTAAATCGGTTTATAGGACCTTACTGGTGGGCGGGCTGTATCATGTATGGCTGTAATATATTGGTGCCACAGTTGTTTTGGTTCCAAAAAGTTAGGACAAGCATTTTAATCTCATGGGTAATATCTATTCTTGTCAACATAGGAATGTGGTTTGAGCGTTTTGTTATTATCGTTACCTCACTCCATCGTGACTTCTTACCATCAAGTTGGGCAATGTTTTATCCCACCTGGACCGATGTGGGGGTGTTTGTGGGCTCCATCGGCTTATTCTTTACCATGTTCTTATTATTCGTAAGAGTATTGCCTCCTGTGGCCATTGCAGAAGTGAAGCTGTTATTGAAATCGCAAAGCTTCCAAGCTAAGAAGAAGTTGATTAAAGAAGGTAATTTGAACCCTGAGCAAGTAGAGTTTTATAGAGAATCATTAAAAAAATTCGACTCAGTTTCTGAGGCGGAAATCAAGGAATTAGTAAAATAATAGGATGAGCAATACGAAATTTATTTTAGGGAGTTTTGGGGATCCTGATGATCTGATGCTAGGCATTGAGAAAATGCAGGAAAATAACATCACCATCTATGATGCCTATACCCCGATGCCGATTCATGGAATAGAAGATAAGTTAGGTGTTCCTCCTTCCCGTATACCGATTGCGGCATTCCTATTTGGCATCACCGGTACCACATGTGCGATTAGCTTGCTTTATTACTGTATGGTATACGATTGGCCAATCAATATTGGTGGTAAGCCAGCTTTTGCAATGCCGAACTTTGTGCCTATAACCTTTGAGTTAACCGTATTGATTTGTGCATTGGGGATGGTAGCTACCTTTTTGTTTAGGACTCATCTTTTTCCAGGAAGGGCCCCCAGGGTAATGGATCTTCGTGCCTCTGATGATCGTTTTATTTTGGCAATTGACGCGCGGGAGAATAAAGACCATGAAAAAATTGATAATCTTTTAAAAGAAGCAGGTGCAATTGATGTATTGCACAACGAAAGAAAATATGTTAGCTATGAATAAGATTAAACTCGTGGGAACTGTATGTGTTACCATTGCTATTGCTTCCATGGTCTCTTCCTGTGGTGATGGTAAAACACGTAGTACAGGGTGGGAATTTGCCCGCAATATGTACGATCCGATTGGATATAATCCAGATCAGCCGAATAAGAATTTCTCCGATGGCTTAACGGCTCAAACACCACCTGAAGGAACAACGCCTATAGGGTTTGAGCGTTATGAGTACCCTAATACCTCTGAAGGATATGAAGCCGCAAGCCTTAATTTGCACAACCCTTTGGAACGTACTCAGAAAAATCTTGAAGATGGAGAGGTTTTATTTCAAAGATATTGTAGCCCCTGCCATGGTCCAACCGGTCATGGGGATGGGTCGATTGTGAAATTGGAGAAATTCCCTCCTCCTCCTTCTTATAGCACAGGTAATTCTTCCCGGGGTGGTAAGATGAGTGATTTAACCGATGGAAAGATCTATCATACCATTTATTATGGATTGAACCTTATGGGTTCACATGCTTCCCAGCTAACACCTGAAGAACGTTGGAAGGTGGTTATGCATGTTCACGAATTACAAAAACAGTAGTAAAAAATAGATATATTATCAAATGGGAACTCATCATCATACTTATAACTTCAATGAACAATTCGACTTCTCGGGTAAATCCAAAACCTGGAGTCTTATTGCGATTCTGATAGGTGTTATTGCTATTGTTTACGGATTTACATTCAATGGCGGCGAGCGTACGTTTGCGAACCTTTTATTAATGGGTTATTATTTTGCATGTATCTGTCTTGCCGGGGTATTTTTTCTAGCCATTAAGTACGTCTCACAAGCGGGATGGTCTGCCGGTCTCCTGCGGATCCCCCAGGCATTTGCCAGTGTGGCACCGGTAGCCTGTATAATATTGTTGGCGATATGTGGTATAGGCTTGTTTTCTGGGAATTTATATCATCATTGGGCGGGCGAGGGTTTAACTGATCCGAATAGTCCTCATTATGATGCCTTAATCACCGGTAAATCGGGATTTCTTAATCCGGCTTTTTTCTTCAGCAGAGAGGTGATATTTATGGGGGTTTATAGTATTTTCGCGGTTATTTTAACGAAACTGTCTTACCAAGAAGATTTGGATGGGGGCTTCTCATCTCATAAGAAGAGTTTCAAACTATCTGCAATCTTTTTAGTTATTTTTGGGTTTACTTCCCCTGTTTGGTCTTTTGACACGATTATGTCTTTGGAAGCACACTGGTTTTCGACCATGTTTGGATGGTATAATTTGGCTGCATTATGGATAAGTGGTTTGTGTGCCATTACATTGACGGTTATTTTGTTGAATAAGGCAGGGTACTTAAGCTGGATTAATGATAATCACCTGCACCAATTGGCGAAACTCATTTTTGGGTTTTCGATTTTTTGGACATATGTTTGGTTTGCTCAATTCTTGCTAACTTGGTACGCCAATATACCCGAAGAGGCCGTGTATTTTTATAAACGTTTTGAACCGGAATATAAGCCTTGGTTTTGGTTAACGCTTGTTATTAACTTTGTGGTTCCTGTTTTGGTATTGGTTAACCGGTCGTGGGCTAGAAATAAAAGGGTCTTGTCATTGATTTGCATTATCCTTTTGATGGGACATTGGTTGGATTATTACATCATGGTGATGCCTGGAACCGTTGGGGCCCATAGAGGATTTGGATTGGTTGAAATTGGTACTGCTGTTGGTTTTGCGGGATTATTTGTCTTCTTAATGTTAAATAAGTTGAGCAAACATGCATTGGCACCAAAAAATCATCCATTTTTAGAGGAGAGTTTAGATCATCAGGTTTAGTATTGATAAAGGATTTATAAGATTAATTGTTATTGTTGTTAAAATGAGATTAAAACCATCTATAAGTTTTAAGGGCGCGTTCGGCCTGATTCTAGGATTATCCTTGTTGTTTCAGGGCTTGGCATTTGCGCAAACGGATACTTCCAAGAATGATACAGTTGGGTCTGCTCCGGTAGAAACGACCACCGAGGTGGCAGACAGTTCCTCGAATGATTCTACAGCATTAGAGAAAGTGGCAGATGCCGAGATTGCTCCTGCCGCAAAAAAAGAGGCTGCCGCAGCGGCAGCTCCAGAAATTGATGAGGGTTTACCGGCACAGGTATATATTAATTTCTTCTTTTATGTGATGATGTTTGTCCTGGTATGCCTTATCGTTGCCGTTATAGGAAAGATTATGGCTATATATGGTCTTACACGTCAACTGCAGGGCTACAAGTCCCACGCAATATGGGGCAAATCGCAAGGTTGGTTTTTCTTGATAGCCTTATTTGTTTTCCTCTATGGCATTTATTGGTCGTACGTGCATCACGGTTCCCAAAGCTTTCGTGAGGCAGCCACTGTGCACGGAGCAAAAATCGACAATATGTTCATCGTAACAGTTGTATTAACGACGATCGTGTTAGTACTTACACATATTGCGCTTTTTGGGTTTGCTTTCCGTTATAGGGGATCGGAAAAGCGAAAAGCTTATTTCTATCCACATAATAATTTATTAGAGAAAATATGGACAATAGTTCCGGCAATCACTTTAGCAGTATTGGTTCTTTTTGGTTTTTTTAGCTGGAGGGAAATTACCAATATACCTCCTGAGGAACAGAAAAGTGCCCTGCAGATTGAGGTTACCGGTCAACAATTTCAATGGTATGTTCGCTATGGCGGCAGGGATAACCAAATTGGAAAGCATGATTATAAATTAACTACACCAATTAATAGCTTGGGAATTGATTTTAATGACAAAGCCGCATTAGACGATATGAGGGCTGGTGATATCGTGATTCCGGTAGGGAAACCCGTTCGTTTCACGATTAACTCTAAAGATGTGTTGCATTCTTTCTTTATTCCAGAGTTCCGTGTTCAGATCAACGCGGTTCCCGGAATGCCCACCTATTTTCAGTTCGTTCCAAAGTATACAACGGAAGAAAGGCGTGCTAAATTGAATGATCCCGATTATGACTATATTTTGCTTTGTGCCAAAATATGCGGAAGTGGACATTATAACATGCAGAAAACGGTTAAAGTTGTAACTGAAGAAGAATATAAACAATGGTTAAGCGAACAATCTTATTTTTTTGAAGGAGATATGATTAAGGAATTTAAATCTGCACAACAAAAAGATGAGGCTGACAAGAATTTGACCGCGCTTAATTACTAACTTTTAGAATTTAACAAGACTTATGGCAACGACAACAACTCTGCCTATAGCAGAAGATAATCACAACTCCCACGAACATCATCAATCATTTTGGGGGAAATATGTTTTTTCTACGGATCATAAAATGATCGCTAAACAATTCCTTATTACAGGTATTATCATGGCGGTTTTTGCAATGTTATTATCCATTCTTTTCCGCCTGCAATTAGCATGGCCTGAGAAGGACTTTCCTATTCTTGAAGTTTTTCTTGGCAAATGGGCCGAAGGAGGGCGGATAAAACCCGATTTTTACTTGGCTTTGGTGACCATTCATGGTACCATTATGGTGTTTTTTGTACTAACAGCAGGTCTAAGCGGAACATTCAGTAACTTGCTTATTCCATTACAGATTGGTGCACGTGATATGGCTGCACCTTTTGTCAATATGTTGTCCTATTGGTTTTTCTTAGCAGCTTGTGTTGTTTTATTGGCATCTTTCTTTGTTTCAAGTGGTCCAGCCTCTGCAGGATGGACAATCTACCCTCCGCTATCCGCTTTGCCAACCGCAATAAGCGGGTCTGGAGCGGGGATGACCTTGTGGTTAGTGAGTGTAACGCTCTTTATTGCATCTCAAGTAATGGGAGGTGTTAATTATGTAAGTACTATCCTGAACATGCGTACCAAGGGGATGGATTTCTGGAAAATGCCTTTAACTATATGGGGGTTGCTTCTTACTGCAATTCTCGGTCTATTGTCTTTCCCGGTATTGGTGGCAGCGGTTGTATTATTGTTCTTTGACCGCAGTATGGGAACAAGTTTCTATTTATCCGATCTTGTTGTTCAAGGTCAGATTCTACCCAATGAAGGAGGAAGTCCTATTTTATTTGAGCACCTTTTCTGGTTTTTGGGTCACCCTGAGGTTTATATTGCTATTTTACCTGCTTTCGGTATTGTTTCTGAGGTAATTTCTACCAATGCGCGTAAACCGATATTTGGTTATCATGCGATGGTTTATTCGCTAATGGGTATTGTGGGCTTGTCTTTCTTGGTATGGGGGCACCATATGTTTGTGACCGGTATGAATCCCCTCCTTGGAGGTGTATTTATGATTACTACCCTGCTCATTGCGGTACCTTCAGCAGTAAAAGTCTTCAACTATACAGCCACCCTTTGGCGGGGGAATATCCGTTTTACACCGGCCATGATATTTGGGATTGGTTTTGTTTCTGTATTTATTTCAGGTGGAATAACCGGCTTGTTTGTGGGTAATAATACGATAGATATCTCTGTTCACGATACTTACTTCGTAGTCGCGCATTTCCATTTGGTAATGGGTACGGCATCGATGTTCGGAATGTTGGCAGGTGTATATCACTGGTACCCCAAGATGTTTGGTAGAGTGATGGACACTAAATTAGGATATCTTCATTTCTGGTTGACCTTTATTGGGGCATATTGCGTGTTTGTACCCATGCACTTTATGGGTATTGACGGAGTACCACGGCGGTATTATGCATTTTCGTCATTTGAATTTATGGATCAGTGGCTCACTGTAAACGTATTTATAACGTGGGCAGCCATAGTGGCCGCTTTAGCGCAAGTGGCTTTTCTTTGGAATTTCTTTTATTCTATAAAACATGGTAAAGTCGCACCTCAAAATCCTTGGGGCTCGAACACACTTGAATGGACCACACCGGTTGAACGCCTACATGGCAACTGGCCAGGAGAAATCCCCACGGTATACCGTTGGCCATATGATTATAGTAAACCTGGTCATCATGAGGATTTTATACCTCAGAATATCCCCTTTTCGCAAACGATGAGCTCAAATCTGCCGTACGATTTTGAGGATAATCCCGAAGGGGAACGTATTCAAAGGGAATGGGAAGCCCAGCATCCTCAACTCGAGGATGAAGTGGGCAAATAATAAAAGCGGTGGACAACTGGTTTGGGGTATCTGAAGCTTAGGGTAACGGATACCCCGATATTATAATATGGATGATGTATTTACCGGCAGAGAAAAGATTTGTAATAGTGAACCGTATCACTATTGTGCTTCTTTATGTAGTTATCTTGGCTGGTGGTGTGGTAAGAAGTACGGGGTCGGGCATGGGATGTCCGGATTGGCCTAAATGCTTTAATAGATTTATTCCGCCGACACATATATCTCAGTTACCCGAAGGCTATGAACAGGAGTATATCGAGGAAAGAGCGACGAAGAATAGCCGGTTTGCAAATACGATAGCTGCAATCGGCTTTGAGAGATTAGCAAATAAGATACGTCATGATGAAAGTATTTTGCAACCTGAGGTATTTAATGCAGCTAAAACCTGGACGGAATATGTGAATAGATTGACAAGTGTTTTTGCAGGTATTTTTATGCTGCTATGTGCCGTTCTTTCATTTACTTATTTAAGAAATAGGAAAAGGATCTTTTTCTTGAGTGTATTGAATCTATTCTTTCTTGTATTTCAAGCGTGGTTAGGTTCTATTGTCGTATCAACAAATTTGACGCCCTGGGTGATTACCGTACATATGTTGATTGCTCTTTTGATTGTAGCGATTACTATTTACACTTACTTCCAGGCGCGCGTAATACGTGATAAAAGTATTGTTGTAAATCAGGGCGGGCAATGGAGTAGAATCTTAGCTTTTGCCGTGATTGTTTTAACGATAATACAGGTAGTTTTAGGTACAGAAGTAAGGGAAGAGATCGATTTTATTTCAAGTACATTAACAAGCGTAGACCGGAGTTTGTGGATATCACGTTTGGGAGCGAGCTTTATTTGGCATAGAGAACTGGCTTTGGCAGTAGGCGTTTTTAATGTATTGCTATTTTTGATGATCAGGACGCGCTTTGCTAAAGATAGTAGTCAAAGCTATATAGCCAATGCTATTGTCATTTTATTAGTTGTGCAAATAGTGAGTGGTTTGATACTCGCTTATATGGGAGTGCCCGCGGTTATGCAGACCGTTCATTTGGTTGTAGGTGCGCTTACCTTTGGGATACAATTTTATTTAATATTGATATTGGGTAAAGCAAGTCATTATATAGGCATATAACTGTTGGAAAAGAAGAGTTTTATTTATGATTTTAAGAAGCTAGTTAAACTTCGGTTAACGCTCACGGTAGTATTTTCCGCTTCTATTGCTTTTTTAGTAGGTAGCAGACAGCAGGGATCAATAGATTGGATAAATTGGGCTATGATAACGATTGGTGGATTTTTTGTTACAGGTTCTGCCAACGGTTTTAACGAAATTATTGAAAAAGATTTGGATAAGTTAATGAGTCGGACCGCTGATAGACCTCTTCCGGCCGGTAGGATGAATACCGGACAGGCCTTGGTATTGAGTCTATTGATGGGCTTGTTCGGAACGATCCTTCTTATGAGGCTCAATCTATTGACAGGGGTTCTCTCTGTATTTTCCTTAATTCTCTATGCTTTTGTATATACCCCCATCAAACAGAAATCGCCGATAGCCGTTTTCGTGGGAGCCTTCCCCGGAGCGTTCCCTCCATTGATAGGATATTTTGGTGCTTTTGACCAGCCTACCATTACATGGATACCTGTAATTTTATTCATTATTCAGTTTGTTTGGCAGTTCCCTCACTTTTGGGCAATTGCCTGGGTAGCGGACGAAGACTACCGGAAGGCAGGATTTCGGCTTTTGCCCACGATGGAACGCGATAAGACAAGTGCCTTCATCATTTTTATATCAACACTTATTTTAATACCGGTGACATGGCTTCCTACAGCCATGGGCTTTGGCGGATATATTGTTGGAACAGTATCTTTGTTAGGGGGAATATTGTTCGCTTGGTATGCATGGCAGCTGTTTGTGAAGTTGGACAATTCATCTGCCAGAAAGGTAATGTTTACTTCATTTATTTATTTACCTTTAATACAACTCATACTATTGTTTGATTTTAAACAATTGGTAGATTTTATATAATCATGAAACCAGAGGAAACGACAGAGGATCAGCGTGAGTTAGCCGCTTTAAAGGCAAGGAAGTTTGCTTTGTGGTTGTTTTTAATCGCGTCATTTATGATTTTCGCGGCTTTAAGCAGTGGCTTTATTGTGTATACCGCGAATGGAGTCGACAAAGGTATCAAAGTAATCCTACCACAAGCGTTTATCGTGAGTACTGTTTTGATTGTAGCCAGTAGCGTTACTTTGCATATAGCATATCGTGCTGCCAAACAGTTTTTATTTGCCAAGCAACGGTTATTTTTGATTATTACCATTTTCTTGGGAATAGGTTTTTTCTTTTCGCAATATCATGCGTGGCAAGTTCTCATTGAGAAAGGGGTGTATTTTGTGAATTATAATGCTTCCCAATCTTTCATTTATGTATTTACCGGCCTTCACTTATTGCATATTTTTGTCGGTGTTATTGTGCTATTGTATGCTTTGTTTTCAAAGCAGGCGACATTACCTCCAATACGAAATACATTTAGAATGGAAATGGCTGCCTTGTTTTGGCATTTCCTAGATATTTTATGGATATATATTTATGTTTTCTTACTTTTGAACCAATAATTTTTTTTAAATGAGCACCAATTTATCGCAATTAGATGAAGTAAAAACCGGCCGTTGGAGCGGAGGAAGGAATCCTCTTTCGGTTGAATATGGGAAATTGATGATCTGGATTTTTTTAGTTTCAGATACATTTACATTTTCGGCATTTCTGATTTTTTATGGGGCACAGCGCTTTGCACAACCAAATTGGCCCAATCCGGATATAATTTTTGAATCGATACCTTATATCACAGAACATGGAACCCCCCTGGTATTTGTCGGTATTATGACATTTATCCTTATCATGAGTTCGGTGACGATGGTCTTGGCTGTTGAGGCAGGCCATCGGAATTCGAGAAAAGAAGTTATTAAATGGATGATATGGACAATTATCGGAGGTTTGACATTTTTAGGCTGTCAAGCCTTGGAGTGGGCACACTTGCATCATGAAGGTTTCTGGTTTGGTGCTATCCCCGATGCTTATCGCGGTGAGCTGGAACAAAGCTCCATACAGTTCTCTAGTTTATTTTTCACCATTACCGGCTTCCATGGTTTCCACGTTACCACCGGTATCATCATCAATATTATCGTATTGTTTATGACCCTGGCAAATGTTTTTGAGCGGCGTGGAACTTATTTGATGATTGAAAAGGTAGGGCTTTATTGGCACTTTGTGGATTTAGTGTGGGTATTTGTGTTTACTTTATTTTATTTAGTTTAATTTTTAAAGACATTATTATGGCAACAGATAACCAACCTCATACGGTCGTGGATGGAGTAGAAGAGCATGACGCGGGAATGTCGAAAAAGAAGATCTGGACCGTCTTCTATTACCTTCTCGCCTTAACATGCATTGAATTCATTATTGCTCTTGGCTTTGTACATTCTGGTATTTTAGAGCGTGGACTTTTAGTGAATATCATTTATATCGTACTGACCTTAATAAAAGCGTATTATATTATTGCCTATTTTATGCATCTGAAGTTTGAACGATTGGGATTGGTGCTTATACTCGGTCTATCCCTTATATTGATCGTATACTTTATTATTTTGCTATTTATTGAGGGTTCGTATCTGGGGTTACATATTTATTGATGCCCTGAAGAGTGTTTTGATGATGTGCTGCGATGACAACTCGAAAAAAAGCTGCCTTTTCTTTAAAGAAGACCTTGATTTTGCTCGTCATATTATTGGTGCCGGGTACGATATATTATTTTTTGTCGGGAAAAGTAGAAAATAAATATAAGCCTTTACCCTATTTGGGACCCAAAGAACTGAGTGGGACATTCCATCTAAGTGGGGAAAAGAAGATTGCAGATACGATTTATCATAAAGTACAACCCTTTACCCTTATCGACGGCGGAGGGGAGAAGAGTTCATTTCCGATTCGCGAAGGAACATTGAGTGTTGTGAATTTCTTTTATACCCGCTGTCCTTCGTTTTGTTACAGAATGAATAGGGAAATGAATGAGGTGGCTACGTTTTTTTCGAAGAGTGATAGGGTTTACTTATATAGCATATCAGTAGATTCTACCGATCAGCCAGCAGTCCTACGACAATATGGAAAGCGGTTTCAAAAAAAGAATACCAATTGGAAATTCCTTGTAGGTGATCAACAGAAAGTATTTCAATTAGCCAATCAGGAATTTTTATTAAATGCGTTAAAAGACACCCTTCAGGATTCTATATTCATTCATAGTCCGTACATGGTGCTTTTGGATGCCCAACAACATATAAGAGGTTATTATAATGCGACCGAAAGAGAGGAAGTAAGCCGGTTGATAAATGAAATTAAATTATTGCTTACGGAAGAGCTTCGGAATAGAAAAGCAACGGTAATATGACTGATAAGGCTATATTTAGATTGGTGTGGGCAATTTCTATAGTTGTTTTGCTTGCAATTATATTGCTTCAGGCAAAACTTGTCGATTTCTTCCCACATCGGGATACCTTACCAAAATGGGTTCAGTTTTTGCCAACATTGAATGCCATAATTAACAGTATTTGTTCATTGCTGTTAATTACTTCGTTCTATTTTATCAAACAGAAAAAAGTTCGGATTCATAAAACATTGAACATAACAGCATTAATACTTTCCTCCTTGTTTTTGGTCTCGTATTTAATTTTTCATTCAGCAGGCCATGAAACAAAATTTGGGGGAGAAGGCTTAATCCGCTATGTATATTTCTTTATTTTAATTACCCATATTATTTTGGCGGCAATTGTATTGCCTTTGGTATTGATAAGTTTTTATCACGGCATGAAAATGCATGTTGAGAAACACCGAAAGTTAGTCCATTGGACATTTCCGATTTGGTTATACGTTACAATTACTGGAGTTTTAGTATATTTGATGATATCTCCTTATTATTCATTTTGAGGGAGTATATAATACATTGTTTATCATGAGAACTTTTTTTATAAGGCTGCTTGTTGTGCTAACCCTAAGTACATCTATGGGCGTTTTTACCTATCAATCCGTAAATGCACAGTGCGCGATGTGTACGTTAAACGCAGAGAATTCCGTGAAGAATGGAAATAGCCAAGGTACGAGGTTGAATGATGGTATCTTGTTTTTGTTGGTGACACCTTATATCATTGTGGGAATTGTAGGCCTTGTTTGGTATAAGCGGTTCAGAAGGAAACAAAGCCCCCTTCATTCGAAGCATGAATCGATTCATTTGAATTAACGCAAAATGCTTATGCCCGGTTGAATAGCTAGCACTTGGTCATCCGCGATATTGAACAAACGAAAATAAAATGAATAAGAATAAATCGTTGAGCTTGATCGTTCTAGTGATGTTCTTTGCCTCTTCCTGTAAAGTAATGTCATTACAAAACTATGAATCATTGTTGGCTACTCAGGATTCGCTAAGCAATGGTTGGGATGAAGCAAAACTTTATTCAGATCAGGTGGAGGGTGAACGTGACCGCCTAAAGATTGAACGAGATCGTTTAATGGCAGACACAGCGCGTCTACAGCAGCACTTGGAAGACCTTCAAAAAGACTTATTATCAAGTTCGGGGAAGGCAGATCGCTTGGCCGCTGATTTGGCATCGCGGGAACAGCGATTAAAAGAAGTTGAAGATATATTACGCAAACGCGACGAAGCGTCAGAGGCACTTAAAAACAAATTGCAGGAGGCTTTACTTGGTTTTAAGGAAAGTGGTTTAGGTATCGATATCAGAGATGGTAAGGTATACGTCTCCTTAACCGACAAACTTTTGTTTTCTTCGGGTAGTATTGTTATTGATAAGAGAGGTCTACAAGTATTGGCCGAATTGGCAAAAGTGCTTAAGACCCAACCTGAAATTAATATTGCCGTAGAAGGCCATACCGACAACCAACGAGTGAGTAATCTTGGGCAAATTAAAGACAATTGGGATTTAAGTGTCTTGCGTGCCACGTCTGTCGTCCGCTTTTTAACCGAATCGGAACAAATAAATCCCGTAAGGCTTACTGCGACAGGAAAAGGACAATTTCAGCCGATTGAGTTAGGGGAAACTGATGAAGCTAGGAGCAAGAATAGACGTATAGAGATCGTATTGTCGCCAAAATTAGATGAGATCTATCAAATGATCAAATGACAGGTTACTGATATTCCAATACACTGTCAAAAAAGTGCAACCTCCCCCGAAATTCATGATGTGCTTTATTCTGGAGATCTAGAAAAAGAGTCTGTTGAAAGGTCCTAATCTGAGATTCTTCTTCCGCTAAAAACTGTAGTGAGTATGTAATTCCTTCATTTGGCGAATTAAGCAGTTTTAATAAGGCTTGGGACTGAAAGGTCTTGCTCTCTTTGATTTTTGGAAAGAATTCTTGTAAAACCCAGGTTTTGATCTCCCTGTGGATTTCTTCATCCGCCAAAAGTGTTATGTTGAATAGGTACATGCTGTTATTTAACTTTCTTTGAATTATTCTAATACAAAGGTCGGTGTATTTCGATTGTTACTAATATACGGTAAAAATACCCTGTATCTTTGTTAAATTCACAAAAAATAGAAATGTTTGTATCGTAGGAGGGGCTGGTCTTTCTTTGTATACCTCGTTTTAGAATTTGTTTGTTGCTATTTTCAACATGAGAACTATTTATGCTATTGGTATTTGGTCATTGTTCTTATTATTGGGCTTTTGGTCATGCAGGGTGAAAGAGGGATCGGATATTCCAATAGAGGTCTTTTTCAACAAACCGGATAAAACCAATTTCCAAATCTCCCCCAATGGTAGGTTTGTATCTTACCTTCAAAAACATAAGGGTGTCCGCAATATTTTTGTCATGGATGTGGAAACCCAAAAGACAGAGCGGATAACCTCGGAAGTAGATATTGATATCCGCTATTCATTTTGGGCAGACAATGACGAGCTTATATTTTTTAAAGACAGAAGACCTGGCGACAGCCTACGCTTGATGGCCGTCAATAGAAATATATCCACAGTAAGGTATGTCTTACCACCCACAACCGCGAACATTCGTTGGGTTGGACCGGGGCGGGTGTTGGATGATAAATTACTAATTGCACTCAATTCCAGAGATTCTTCCGTATTTGATGTATACAGGTTGCATGTTAAAGATTGCAATCTCGAAATGATCGCTAAGAATCCGGGCAATATTGTGGATTGGTTCCCCGACGGCAATGGAGAATTGCGTATCGCTGTAGCTTCTAATGGCTTGACGGAAACGATTTTGTATCGGGACAAGGAAGAGGATGATTTTAAAGAGGCCGTTAAGAACAACTTTAAAACTTCTGTAGAAGTTTTAGGGTTTTCGAATGATGATCCTAATTGCATTTATGCATTATCAAACGAGAATCGTGATAAAAAGGCTTTGGTTGAAATGGATCTGCGTTCCGGAAGGGAGAATGTTCTTTTCAACCACGCACAAGTGGATATTAAAGAAGGGGGCTACGCTGAACAAAGAGGTGTAATGGATTTTGCGGCTTTTGATACCTGGAAACCCGAAAGACACTTTTTTAATAGCGATATGGAGCAGGTATTCGCGGCAATTGAAAAACATTTACCCGGCTATGTCATAAAAATAGAAGGAAAAGATAGTGCCGATAGCCGGTTCATTATACATGCATTTACAGATACGAATCCTGGTGCATATTATTATTATGACATTCAGAAAAATCAATTGGTAGATCTCGCCGACATTAATCCGGCGCTTGATCGATCAAGCTTATCCTCTACGAAACCCGTTACGTATGTAGCTCGTGATGGCAAATTGATCCACGCTTACCTTACTTTACCTAAAAACTCAAAAAAAAGAAACCTGCCTTTAATTGTGATGCCCCATAATGGTCCAGAAGCCCGAACGGTATGGGGTTATGATGCAGAAGTCCAATTTTTGGTCTCCCGGGGCTTTGCCGTGTTTCAACCCAATTACCGAGGATCAAGCGGCTACGGAAAGGATTTTTGGATCGAGAGTTTTAAAGGATGGGGAACCAAAGTGCAGGATGACATTACCGATGGAACAGAATGGCTTATTGATGAAGGTATTGCAGATCCTAAACGGATCGGTATTTACGGTTTTAGCTTTGGAGGATATTCAGCTTTACATGCGGCATGTTTTAACTCAGATCTATATGCCTGCGCAGCTTCTTATTCAGGAATGACAAACCTGTACACTTATTTAAAGGAGATTCCACCCTATTACACCCCTCATTTGCAGATGTTGTATGAAATTGTGGGAGATCCCGAAAAAGATGGAGATTATTTTAGGAACCATTCACCTATTTTCCACGCCGATAATGTAAACATACCTATATTTATAGCACAAGGAGGGAAAGACAGTCGGAGTAGCGTAAGCGAAACCAATCATTTTGTAAAAGAATTACGCAAGAATGGGGTAAAGGTAACCTATAGGTTAGAAGATGAAGAAGGGCACTATTTCAGGAATGAGGAGAATCGTATCGCCCTGTATCGGGCATTGGCAGATTTCTTTGAGAAGAATCTGAGACCATAGGCATGATTGCTAAAGATGAGACATCTGAAACTTAACTATCGTAAGAACTATTGGTTAATCATTACTTTTATAGTGTTGATAGTAGCCTCATTCGGGATGGCTTTAAGTCTCGCCTATAACTTGACACATAAATTTGTACTGAACGAATTTGAAGGGAGCAAGATCGATGTGTTGGATAAAAGCATTGCTTCCTATAATGATTTTGTTCAAAATAGAATTGCGGAGGCCTCATTTTACCAAGGCTATCTCGATTCAATAAGTGCAAAAAAATATGCAGACACTATTTTGGCTAATGTTCCCCTAGTGGAACGAATCGTTTTTTCAGACATCGACATTAGCGGTGAATATTTGTATCCTGGCTTTAATTTCCAGAATCTTTATCTCTCCCCTAAAGGAATTTACCAGTTTGGAAGAAAACTTCCGAAAGATTCAATTCTATTGTATAAACCTGGAAAGGACACTGCACTTTCTTTGCTGAAAGGGGACGAGTTTACTAAAATGGCCCTCAAGTTTGCGAGTTTTATTGAAACAATCGATACTACGCGTGCTGTCGACAATAACGAAATTTTGAAAGTTTTCTATACCGTTGTGCCGGGAAAAATATCTTACATGTCTATTCCTAGACGTGAAGACATTATTGTTTTCAAAGAGATGTTAAATGGAAAGGGCAATATAAAATCGGTATATGAGCAAGACATCCTCACTTATTATGTGAATCCGAAAGCATTGGTGATTCAGAACTCGCATCCGGAGTTGTATCAACAGGTAGAAATCAAGCCGGTCTTCTACGATCCAGTCGTGGCAGAACCTACGAGTATAAGTACGGAAATACCACTTCCCGGTGCATTGGCTGAATATAAAATCTACTACAGTTCATCTCTTGAGTTTCTTCAAAAGGAGATTCATGCACGATTTTTGCCGGTAGCCTTTGGACTCTCTGCTGTCTTCGTCTTTTTGTTGCTTATTGCCTATCTTATCTTCCGTAATTTAAATATTAACTTGCGTATGTTCAAGTTACAATATGATTTTATAAATAACCTTTCTCATGAATTTAAAACTCCGGTAAGTGTGATCAAAATTGCCGGCAACAACATTCAGAGTGCCAAGGCACTATCAGAAAAGGAGAAAAATTTTTATGGGAAGATATTAGAGGAAGAAGCAGATAAACTGAATAATTTATTAAATACATTGTTATCGTTTACCCAAATTGAGAACAAAGCCATTAAATTAAAGATTGAGAAGATAGACTTGCCCGAATTTTGTAATAACATTGTCAACTCATATCGTGTTAAATATACCGACTTCGATATTCAATATACACTAAAAAATGTGTTTACGTTTAAATCAGACATTACGCTATTAACTAGTATCTTCCAGAACTTGATAGATAATGCCTATCGATATTCTTATGAAGGTAATAAATATATGAGAATTTCAGTTTTTATGAAGAAAAGGCAAATCTTTTTTAAATTTGAAGATAAGGGAATTGGCATCAATGCCAGTGAAAAGGAAAATATTTTTAAGAAATTTTATAGAATACAGTCAGAATATAATCAACAAGGAAGTATTGGTCTGGGCTTGGCTTTCTGTAAAGAAGTAATTCGGTTAATGAGAGGAGATATCACTGTGGAAAGTAAGAAAGGCAAAGGCTCCACTTTTATGATAACTCTTCCTTATGATACAGGTGACTAATGTTTTTACATTTAAATTTTAAGACATCATGCATACGAACATTAAAATTGCGATTATAGAAGATGATGAGAATCTTCGTTTTTTAGTAACTCACCGTTTAGAATCGGAAGGCTACCAAGTTGTTCAGGCTTCCAATGGCATCGAGGGGGAGAAGCTGATTCTAGAGCAAAAACCAGATATTGTATTACTAGACTGGATGCTTCCGAATAAGTCAGGTGCGGATATCTGTACGAATGTCCGCAATGCGGGTTTCAATAAGCTGATCATCATGATGACGGCGAAATCCCAAGATATCGATAAAATTGATGCTTATAGTTTTGGTGTATCCGATTATATCACGAAACCATTTAACATGGATGTATTAGTGGCATTGATAGAGAATAAGGTAAAATATTTCGTCTCCCAACCTGCTGAAAATCTTGTTTTTGGCGATACTGAGCATCAGCCGAATACCCATATGATGATCAGGAATGGAAAACGAATAGAGTTGACGATTCTGGAAAATAGGATTCTCCTTTATTTTCTCCAGAATATAGGCCGGGTAATCAGCCGTGAAGAACTTATGGAGGTAGTTTGGGGATATACATCCAATGTAAATACCCGCACATTGGATATGCATATTGTGCGCTTAAGAAAGAAAATAGAAGCCAATCCAGATAAACCAAAATACCTGATTACGGTACGTGGGATGGGATACAAATTTATTTCTAATCTTGAATAAGATTTTGTAATCATCAGAAATATCAGTACCTTCGTGGGTACCACGGCAAGACCATATGCTTAATAGAGCAGAAAATATGGTCTTGCCGCTTTTTTTGTATAAATTTTTAATACCTAATTAATTATGGCAGAGGTAACATATTATAGTGAAGAAGGGCTAGCGAAATTAAAAGATGAATTACAGCAGTTAAAAACTGTTGGAAGGGCCCAGATAGCAAAGGCTATTGCGGAAGCAAGGGATAAAGGTGATTTGTCCGAGAATGCAGAATATGATGCAGCGAAAGACGCACAAGCGCATCATGAGAGTAAGATTGCGAAGCTTGAAAGCGTTTTGGCAAATGCACGTTTAATTGATGAATCCAAATTAGATACCTCAAAAGTACTTGCTTTGTCGATCGTTAAGCTAAAAAATACAAAGAATGATATGATAATGACCTATCAATTGGTGTCAGAAACAGAAGCTGATTTAAAAGCAGGGAAAATTTCTGTTAAATCCCCAATTGGACAAGGCCTGTTAGGGAGATCTGTAGGGGATATTGTAAATATCCCGGTACCTGCAGGTAAAGTGGAGTTGGAGATTTTGGAAATATCAAGATAAACTTTATGTTGGTTATGAGCGGCTTGCCATAACCGCTCAGCTAAACAAAATTATTCGGGCGGTTCTTTTTTAAGAGCCGCTTTTTTTATACTTTCGTATATAACAAACCACATTCTATGGCAACCATATTTTCAAAGATTATTTCTGGGGAGATCCTTTCGCACAAGGTGGCGGAAACCAACGACTTTTTGGCTTTTCTTGATATTAACCCGCTGGCGAACGGACATGTGCTCGTGATTCCTAAAAAGGAGACGGATTATATATTTGACATGGAAGATCCCGATTATGTTGGTCTTTGGATGTTTGCCAAGATTGTTGCTTTGGGTATTAAGGCTGCTTTTCCCTGTGAAAAAGTAGGTGTAGCTGTTGTGGGGTTGGAGGTTGCTCATACGCATATCCATTTAATCCCAATTAATGAAGTGTCGGATATGGATTTTAACCGGGAAAAATTAAGCTTGAGTAGTGACGACCTCGAAGCTGATGCAGAGCGTATTCGTCAGGCCCTAGCCAAGGTCACGCAGAATCAGTAAGGTTATTTAACCCTGTTAGCATTGTTTTTTACAAAAGCTTCCCAACCTGCATAATCTGTAGAAGTGCTGGAAGTACTATTTTGTTGAAAAGCATGACAAACGGCAACTGCCAAGCCATCGGTAGCGTCAAAATATTGCGGACTTTCTTTATAATTCAATAAGGTTTTGAGCATGGCAGCCACCTGTTCTTTGGTTGCATTTCCGTTTCCGGTTACTGATTGTTTAATTTTTCGGGGGGCATATTCGAAGATGGGAATATCAAAATGAAGTGCTGCAGCCATAGCTACACCCTGGGCGCGTCCGAGTTTGAGCATTGATTGAATATTCTTTCCAAAAAAAGGCGCTTCGCAGGCCATGCAGTCTGGCTTATATTCTTGAATAAGGGCGCTTGTTTTTTTAAAAATTCGCTGTAGTTTCAGAGCTTGATTGGAAAGATGCCCCAATTTCACTATACCTAGGCTAATTAAACTTATTTCTTTCCCCTTCTCTTTTAACAGGCCATAGCCAAGAATGGAAGTACCGGGATCAATCCCCAAAATTATCCGTTCATTTCTGGAATCAAGCATTGTACAATATTACAGTTTATTTGAGTATTTTTCTATTTCTTTGCGTATTCGTTGTCGAAGGGGGGAAGAACTTTTACAGTTGTCATTACAGGGATGGATATATTTTAGTAAAATTGCAGATTAACGTAAGACGTTTTGCTCCTAAAATCAAAAAGAATCATAAGCATGGTATTGAAAGCAGGCATTTTTATGCTTGTCGCTTGGTATATCTATCGCTTATTAACAGAAAAGAGGGCACTGAGTGATTTCAATGAGCTTATTGTCAATGTTAGTCCAAGTGTAATCATCAGTAGTTTAACTGTGGTCCTCTTATTGATGCTGATAAATTGGTTCACGGAATCCCTGAAGTGGCAGTACATTTGTTTGCAATTTCAACCAATTACGTTAGCTAAAGCAATAGAGTCTGTATTATGCGGATTGGCATGGGCGGTATTTACGCCTAACCGGATAGGGGAATATGGAGGAAGGGTATTATTCTTAATGCCTAGGAAACGCGTCTATGGGATTATCGGGATGACGGTAGGCGCAATATCCTTAATGGTCATCACCAATGTTCTGGGAGCATTGGCAATTTGTTGGTTTGTCGCTTCCTATCTGGAACTTAAAGGTATCTGGATGGTAGGATTAGTAGTATTGGCATTTGTGTATGCGTCGTTCTTCCTGGTTTTATATTTTAACATTGGAGTAATCAATAAACTGTTGCTCAAGATAAAGTTTCTCAAGAAATTCGAACGATTTTTCAGTTTGTTATTGCGATATAAGAAGAAGGAGTTAAGGCGGGTTTTTGGATATTCGTTAATCAGGTATGTCGTTTTTACCTCGCAATATTGCCTATTATTACAGGTGTTTATCGCGGAATTACCTTTTCTTGAGATGGTGTTAATGATTTTTATTCTATTTTTTGTACAATCTGCTCTTCCTTCCTTAGATTTGTTCGATATTGGCGTAAGAGGGGTTACCGCCAATTATTTTTTTGGCTTTCTTACCAATCAACAAATTGCCGTGATGGCAATTGTAGGTTGTATATGGCTTATAAATTTAATTATACCAGCGGTAATAGGATCTGTATTTACATTTAAAATCAACTTTTTTGGTCCCAATCATTCTTAGTGTTTTAACCGTATTATTTACTATAGTGTACCTTTTTGTTGTTCTTTATCTCCTTAAAGGATGGCGAAGAATAAAAAAATACGATTCCCCCCAAACCTATATTCCCAAAACCCGAGTTAGCGTGTTAATTGCTGCCCGGAACGAAGAGGATAATATTGCGGCAACTATTGAAGCTCTTTTAGCCCAAGATTACCCTGCCCATTTATTTGAGATCATCATTGTAGATGACCATTCGACGGACGCTACCGCATCAATAATTACAAGTTATAGGGAACAGGGAATTAAATTGCTTCAACTCAATGAAGAAAGACCACTTAATTCATATAAAAAGAAGGCCATCACTGAAGCCATCGGGCTTGCCACAGGGGAGCTTATCGTCACAACAGATGCAGATTGTAGCATGAACCCTTTTTGGTTAAGCACTATCATCTCATTCTATGAGAAAAACGATTACTACTTAGTTTCAGCCCCTGTTGTTTATTTTGATGAGAAGACCATGTTTGAAGAGTTGCAAACGTTGGAATTTCTGTATTTAATCGGACTAGGGGCCGGTATGATAGGAAACACGCATCCTTCTACCTGCAATGGGGCAAATCTCGCCTATCGGAGGGACATCTTCTATGAATTGAAAGGGTTTCAAGGAATTGATCAGCTCGCTTCAGGTGATGACGAACTTTTTTTGCATAAAGTCGCCGCAAAAGATCCACAGAAAATTGGTTTTTGCAAGTCCAGGGAAGCTACGGTTTATACTTCCGCAAAGAAAAACTTAGCATCGTTTATTTCCCAACGAAAACGTTGGGCATCAAAGAGTACACATTACAAAAGAAAATCAATAGTTGTATTAGGAGCGATTATATGGTCATTTAATGTTTTTATATGCTTTAGTATAATTACTGCTTTCCTTAATCCATTCTATTGGTCGGTCGTATATTCCTGTTTAGCTGTAAAATTGATCGCAGAACTATTGTTTATGGTTCCGATGTGTCGGTTCGCAGATCGTTTAAAGTTGTTATGGTATTTGCCACTTCTGTCCATTCTCCATATTTTTTATTTGATTTTCATTGGTATTGCCGGAAACAGCGGTGCGTATCAATGGAAAGGAAGAACAGTTCGATAAAATTGTACTAGCTTTATGCGTTTAATTTCCTGAGGGTATCGCCGATCGCAGTTTCTGCTAGCGAGACAACTTCGTCAGGACTTATTCCCGCGGGTGTTATAGGAGGCAAAACAGTCCAGCTCATTCTTGTGAAGGTATTTAACGGATACTTTCCATATCGAACCATCTTCCAAGAATTATTGATGGCGATGGGTACTACCAAAGCATGAGGTACTTTCTTCAAAATAGTAGCAACCCCACCTACAGCGAAGGGCTTTAATGTTGCAGATTTTGCACGTGTTCCTTCAGGAAAAATTACGGTTGACCAATTATCCGCTTTCATTCGTTGTGCCAACCTTAAGATTTCCATAATGGATTGTTTACTATCTTTTCGATCGATATTGGCGGCCCCCCCATGTTTTAAATTAAAAGAGATACTTGGAATCCCCCGGCTTAATTCAATTTTTGAAATAAACTTAGCATGGTATTTTCTTAGAAAAAAAATAAGCGGCGGAATATCATACATGCTTTGGTGGTTGGAAATAAAAATAATAGGGGTATTGCGCGGCAATGTTTGCTTATTGGTAAATGTCACGGTATTACCCAAAAGGTAATAGGTCAGGAGCAAAAGTAGATTTAAGAAGTCAACCGAATGTTTATGCGCAGTATAACCGCCAAGCTTCAGACATATCCATTGTATAGGATGGAAAACCAGCAATAACAAGCCAAACACAATATAATGAATAGGACTTAATATATATCCAAAGAGTCTTCTCATCGTTCGTGTTTCCAAAAAAGCTGAATGCGCTTATTTATCTTAGAATTCTTGGAAACTTTATTTCGCTATTTAAGGGAAATAAAGTTTTCCTATCATGAACGCATTTGCGTTTGCTCAGCGCTTTTCAATACCGAAGGCCGCCTTGATTTTGTCTACATGATCTAACTTCTCCCATGTAAATAATTCCACTTCCATTGTTTTCTTCTCTCCCAAGGTATTCTCAAACTGTTTTTTTACTTTTTGAGGCTGTCTCCCCATATGGCCGTAGGCCGCCGTTTCGAAATAAATCGGATTACGTAAGCCTAAACGTGTTTCAATCCCATAGGGAGTCATATCAAAAAGCTGCTCAATCTTTTTTGCAATCTCGCCATCACTGATGTTTAGCTTTGATGTATTGTATGTATTTACATAGATCCCCATCGGATGTTTAACACCAATGGCATACGAGATTTGAACTAGAATCTCGTCCGCGACCCTGGCTGCAACAAGGTTCTTTGCAATATGGCGGGTAGCATAGGCTGCTGACCGGTCTACTTTTGACGGATCTTTCCCTGAAAACGCACCTCCACCGTGGTTGCCCTTACCCCCATAAGTATCCACAATAATTTTCCGGCCAGTTAAGCCAGTGTCACCATGGGGGCCGCCGATAACAAACTTACCGGTGGGATTAATATGGAATTTGATGTCATTATTAAAGAGCATTTGCAACTCGGGCCTAAGCTGCTTTTTTACTCGGGGGATCAAGATGTTAATGATATCATGTTTTATCTTGGCCGACATCTCCTCTTCAGATGCAAAGTCATCGTGCTGGGTTGAAATGACAATTGCCTCGATGCGCAAGGGTTTATGGTCATCACTATATTCAATGGTGACTTGAGATTTTGCATCAGGGCGCAGATATGTAATGTCGTTGTTTTCCCTGCGGAGTGCTGCTAATTCAATCATTAACTTGTGTGATAAATCTAATGCCAGCGGCATATAATTTTCGGTCTCATTATTGGCATAGCCAAACATAATCCCTTGATCGCCTGCACCCTGATCTTCTTTTCTTGCCTGATCTACACCTTGATTGATATCTGTAGATTGTTCATGAATTGCCGATAATATACCACAAGAGTTAGCTTCAAACATATAATCAGATTTTGTATATCCGATTTTTTTGATCACTTCGCGTGTAATCTTTTGTACGTCTAAATAGGTATTGGATTTTACTTCACCTGCTAAAAGTACTTGGCCGGTCGTAACTAATGTTTCTATCGCCACACGGGAATCAGCATCCCAAGCTAAGAAATTGTCAATTAGCCCATCTGAAATTTGATCTGCTATTTTATCCGGGTGTCCTTCAGAAACTGATTCTGATGTAAACAAATAAGACATATTTTTATTTTAATAAGTGAATCCAATGCATTTGTGTCATCATGGTGGCGTGCGGATACGAAAATTGTGCAAAACAAACAATAGGTAGGTTTTAGCACTTTTTTACTGTGGTTGCAATCCCGTCGCCCTTATAGGCAAACTGCAAATCAATCCACATTTCACTGCGCAAAAATACAATAAATTTTAATCATACGAAGTTTTTCATAAACAATCATAGCTGTTATCATATACCAATTTACATCTTATCGGCTTTCTTTGTAGGCTATCGGCTTATTTTATACTAGCTTTGTGTAAGAGAAACCGCATATTATGAATAAAAAGAATATTTTATTTATTATTAACCCTATTTCTGGGGGAAAAAACAAAAGGGGGTTCAAAAGAAGGGCACTGCAATACTTGGATAAGAACCTCTTTTCTGCGGACTTTGTATTCTCAGAAGAGTCGCATCACGCGGAAGTATTGGCCAAGGAGGGGCTTGCCTCGGGTTGCGACTACATTGTGGCGGTTGGTGGTGATGGTACTATTAATGAAGTAGCCAAGGTTTTGGTAGGCACAGAAACCCCCTTGGGTATCATTCCTGAAGGATCGGGAAATGGATTAGCCCGTACATTGAACATACCCAAAGATCAAAAGGCTGCGGTTTCTTTGCTTAATAAACAACGGATTGACGAAATAGATAGCGGTTTTATCAATGATGTTCCTTTCTTTAACATGGCCGGAATGGGCTTTGATGCCTTAATAAGCAGCCGTTTTGCCCAAGAAGATTTTCGCGGTCCATTGGGATATATGAAGACGGTATTGTCCGAAATTTCTCATTATAAGCCTTTAACCTATAACATTACCATTGACGGGGAACTATACAATAGGGAGGCCTTTATGGTGAGTATAGCAAATTCTCCGCAATATGGGAATGATGCCTATATTTCTCCCGAAGCATCTATAAAAGATGGTTTGCTCGACGTTTGTATCGTGAAGCCGTTCCATTGGGTACTCTTCCCCAAAATGATTTACCACCTATTTAGTAAAACAGCCGATAAAACAGAATACGTCGAGATTATACAAGGCAAAAACATCCGCATTGAACGATCCAAGAAAGAAGAAGTCCATGTGGATGGCGAACCTCTAAGTCTTGATAAAGACTTTACGATTAAAGTTTTGCCGAAGTCGCTACAAGTAATATGTTAATGTTAAAATAAGAAAATGTCGAAGAATAAGAAACAGAAATATGAGGGCATAGTGTATTCTACTCAGGAAAACTTTCAATATGCTGAGACTACGAATGAGCGAGAAATAGAAACTCTTGCCCCTAAGCATCAACAATTAAGGGTATCGTTAGATCGGAAACAGCGCGGGGGGAAAGCTGTCACCTTAGTAACAGGTTTTATAGGAGATAAGGCGGCCTTAACCTTGTTGGGAAAGCAACTTAAACAGAGATGTGGGGTTGGCGGAGCCGTAAAAGAGGGGATAATTATTATTCAGGGCGATTTTAGAGATCGTATACTGGAACTTTTATTGGCGGAAGGCTTTAAAGCCAAACTAGCCGGAGGGTAAGGTTTTACCTATTGGCTTTTTTGCAGCGAGCGGTCTGCCTTATGCCGGAGTTTGCGTTTTTTTTATTAGATAAATTTGCAAATACCAAAAAAAATAGGTTTAATTGTAAAAATTTGTCTCATGTAAAGAGACATTTTAAGTTTAAACGGTATTTATATTGAACATTGATGCTGCTGTGGCATGTTCAAGAAAGAATGCGAAATAAAAAAACTTTCTTGTTTTTAATTTGTAAAATCTTAAGTTTGCTTTAGCCTTTATGAAAAAGGAAAAGAGTAAACAATACCTTAATGAGTAAAGTGTGTTAATAACTAAATCATAAAACTAAAAACTAAAAATTAAAAAAATGGCAAATGCACCAAAACCAATAACAGCAAAAAAAGAGAGCAGCTCTTCGGGTTCAAACGTTTTTGCAAGCTTAGCAATTGTGATCTGTTTACTCATTGGGTATCTTGTGTGGAAATTCGTAATGGGTGATCCAGGGAATTTCCAGGGGGGGGATCCGGAATTAGGAGAACCGCTTGAAGGAAATTACTTTGGTATGGTTTACAAAGCCGGTTTAGTAGTTCCTGTCCTTTTGGGCTTATTATTAATGGTTATCGTGTTTTCTTTCGAGCGTTACTTTGTTATCAGTAAAGCTGCCGGCAAGGGGAATGTAGATAATTTTGTAGGGCGCATCCAAGGATTGTTGTCATCAGGCAAGATCGACGAAGCTATTGCACAATGCGATAAGCAACAAGGATCTGTAGCGAACGTGATTAAATCAGGATTATTAAAATATAAAAATGCTTCCGTTGATACCAGGATCAATACAGAGCAAGCCACTATTGCCATTCAAAAAGAGATTGAAGAAGCGACAGCATTGGAGATGCCGATGTTAGAGAAAAACATGACGGTTATTGCGACTTTGGTTTCACTAGGTACATTGGTGGGGTTGCTTGGTACTGTAACCGGTATGATAAAAGCGTTTGCGGCTTTGGGAACCGGTGGTGCACCTAACTCAGCACAATTGGCAAATGGTATTTCAGAAGCACTTGTAAACACGGCTACGGGTATTGCAACTTCTGCGCTCGCGGTAATTATGTATAACGTCTTTACTTCTAAAATCGATAAACTTACCTATTCTATTGATGAAGCAGGTTTTTCCATTGTTCAGACCTATGCATCAACGCACGACTAATTGAAAGATGAAAAATTTTTATGGAGTTATGGAATTTCCTAAAACAAAGCATCTCAATTAGTAAAGAACAGAATTCAAAAGAATAATTTGAAACAATGGCAAGAATAAAAGTAAAAAGAATCCCGGCAAGCATAGATATGACCGCCATGTGTGATGTATCGTTTTTGCTGTTGACATTCTTTATATTAACTGCAACAGCCCGACAGCCGGAACCTATGCCGGTGGATACCCCGGCATCTATTGTGCAAATTAAAGTACCGGATGAAGATATTGGTATTGTTACGGTAGGAGGAGATGGAAAAATGTTTTTCGGTATTGGTGGGCAAGAGGTTAGGGTTAATATGCTGAATCGTATCAGTGAAAAATATAATGTAGGGTTCACAGAGGAAGAAAAAGAACGTTTTTCCCTAATTGAGGGTTTTGGTGTTCCTATAAGCCGTTTAAAACAGCTGATTGCTATGGATACCAAAGAGCGTATAGAATCGGGTATTCAGGTTGGGATTCCTGCCGATTCCACTGACAATCAATTGAAGGAATGGATTTTGGCGGCTCGGTATGCCACAAAAGAACTCCATAACGTTGAAATGCGTGTCGCCATAAAAGGAGATGCCAATGAAACGTACCCTTCCATCAAAAAGGTAATTGATATTCTTCAGGATCAAGGAGTCAATAAATTTAGCCTGCTCACTAGTTTGAGAGACGAAGACTATTAAATTAAGTAAAAAGAAAAGCAATGGCAGAATTAAATACCGGCGACGACAGCAAAAATAAGGGCGGGAAGATCCGGAGTAAAAAACAAGGAGGTAAAGTCGATTTGACTCCCATGGTGGATTTAGCCTTTCTTCTTATCACCTTCTTCATGTTAACAACTTCGTTAAATAAGCCCTTCGCTATGGACGTCGCAATGCCGGACAAAAATAAAGAAGAACCGGAAGATGTTCTCCAACTTGCAGATAACAGAACGATGACAATCTTGCTGGGGAGCGATAATAAAATAGAGTATTACATGGGTACCCTGGAAGAACCAATAGAGGGTCCTACGGTAACCTCGTATGGAAAAGACGGAATCAGGCCCGTACTGCTAGAAAAGTTGAAATCCGTTCCTCAGATAACCGGCGATCCCAGCAAGGGTCTAATTGTTGTGCTTCGACCGAGTGAGAAATCCAATTATAAGAACTTAGTGGATATTTTGGATGAAATGAAAATCGTTGACGCAAAGCAGTATATGATTGGAGATATTGGAACTGCTGAGATTGAGCTTCTTGAACGGGAAGGTATCTACAATTAATAATGGGTTAATCCACAAAAAAATAAAGCATGATAGGCTCGAAATTAGATATATTTAAAAAGGAATGGCTAGATGTCATCTTTGCAGGGCGTAACCAATCTTATGGTGCATACGTTCTCCGCAAAGAGTCTTCGGGCATGACCACAAAAGCACTGTTTATCGGTGCGCTAATATTTGTCGTGGCAGTAAGTACTCCAATTATATTGAAATACATAGGTGCCGGTGATAAGGTTGACGAAACTGAAAAAATCATCGAAACCGAAGTTGTACTTTCTGAACCACCACCGGTGGATGAGGAAACACCACCTCCGCCACCACCTGTTGAACCGCCACCTCCACGTAAAGATCAAGTGCGTATGCCTCCGCCAAAGGTAGTGCCGGCTGAGGAAGTTCGGGAAGAGGAACCACCTACGGTAGACGATCTTAAAAAGGCTGATCCGGGACCGAAAACGATTGCCGGTGATCCTACTGCGGATATTAGAATAGATTTGCCGGTAGGTGAAGGACCTAAAGATCAGGTAGTGACGGAAGATAATTCGATTCACCCTTTTGAAGCCATAGAGGTACAACCTCAACCACCTGGCGGTATGGCTGCATTTATGAAGTATATTGGTGATAATTATCAATATCCTTCGCAAGCACAAGCGCAAGGTGTTAGCGGTCGTGTGGTCTTGACTTTCGTTGTGGAAAAGGATGGTTCACTGACCGACATTGAGATTGTACGTGATTTAAAGTATGGAACCGGTGAAGAAGCGAAACGCGTACTACAGAAAGCTAAGAAATGGAGACCGGGGGTTCAGAATGGACGGCCGGTACGGGTTCAGTTTACTTTACCTATTGTGTTGAACTTGGCAAACCAGTAGTATGAGGCGACCAAACCACAATACGAATAATAGACAGAAATCGCCCACCAAGCGATTTCTGTCCATTATAGGCTTGTTCATGTTTGGCGTTTATTTTGTTTTAGGACTGTTTATTATATTCTGGAAAGACTTTCCATTAGAATTATCCCAAACCTATCGAATCTTATTTGGGCTCCTATTAATTCTCTATTCGTTTGTCCGGTTTGTCCGTTTATGGAAAAACCGGATGAATGGCATCTGATAAAAAGTTGATTATTTTTTAATGTTAAAATTTGTTAATTTTTTTTGAGATGAGATTGTTTCCCAATAGATTTTTTCCATATTTGTTTATAATAGCCTTCGTTCTTACTTTTGTCATCGCCTGTAATAATGCTCCGGCAAAAAAAGAATCGATGACGAAAGGGGTCGTGAATATATTGGTGGATGAAACCTTTGCGCCAATTATTGAAGATCAACTTGCTGTTTTTGAGAATTCATATGCAGAAGCAGACATTACATTGATAAACCGACCCGAAAAAGAAGTTATTAATAAGCTAATTGGTGATTCAGCAAAAATTGCTATTTTAGCAAGGAAATTGTCACCAGAAGAAGAGAAGTTCTTTGAGTCTAAAAAAATTTATCCGCGTACAACGAAGTTTGCTACGGATGCAGTGGCTTTAATTACGAATAGTGATAATAAAGACTCTGTCACCACAGTTGAGGATATCATCAAGATTATGAGGGGTGAGCCGTCGGGTATTTCATCCTTGGTATTTGATAATCCCAACTCTAGTACCGTGAGGTATTTACAAGAGTTGGCCAGTGTGAAAACTTTACCCCAAAAAGGGGTGTATGCATTGAAAGACAATCCATCGGTTATTGAGTATGTTTACAATAATCCGAAGGCAATAGGGGTAATCGGAATTAATTGGTTAATGCAGCCGCAGGCGGATTTGCTGCCGTTAATAGAGAAGATTAAGGTGCTGGCAATAAAGGGGAAAGCGGAAAATAAAAGTTTAGCCGTTTATTATAAACCTACACAGTCTAATCTTGCCTTAGGGGTCTATCCCCTTTCAAGAGATTTATATTTGATTAATTGTCAAATTGGTCGAGGTTTGGGTATGGGTTTTGCGTCCTTTTTATACAACGAGCGTGGACAACGGATAATTCTAAAATCGGGATTACTCCCAGATAGTATCCCTCCGAGGGAGATACGGATTATAAAATGAGAAATAAAATAGTTATAAAATCATAATAGAACAATGAAAATGATAAAGAATGTAATAAATATCGGCATGGTGATGTCGCTTTTTGCGACACCTGTCCTTGCTCAGAGCATTGATGACGCGAAGACTGCCATCCACTCTGAACAGTATGATAAAGCCAAGACCATCTTAGAGGGACTTGTAGAGAGTCGTCCCAGTGAGGGGGAAAATTACTTTTACTTAGGAGAAGTTTACTTAAATACCGATCGGGTTGATTCGGCGAAAATAACCTTTCAGAAGGGCATAGAGACAGAAACAAAACGATTCAACTTGAATAAAGTGGGTTTGGGTAGTGTTGCATTGCGCGATGGTGATGCCGCCACAGCAACCAAATTATTTGGGGAAGCGACCGAAAAGCTTAGGAAAAAAGATTATGAAGAGTTCTTATATATCGGTAAAGCATATATCAACGCTAAGGAGCCTGATTATGATAAAGCAATTGAGTATTTGAATAAAGCGAAAGCGATTGAACCGGAAGATCCTTTAATCCATATGGAACTAGGGAATGCTTTTTTGGGTAAAGGAGATAACAGTCAAGCCTATATCGCTTTTAATGAAGCACGAAATTTAGATCCTTCGTTCGTATTGGCGGATGTTCAACTAGCTGTAATTACAAAGAGAGCACATGCCTTTACCGAAGCATTGGAAGCTTTGAAGACGATTGCACAAGAACACCCAACGTTTGCCCCTACTTTTCGTGAGTTGGCTGAAACCTATTATTTGGCCTCTAGATTTTCAACTAAAATAGAGGATTACAATGCGAATTTAAAAGAAGCATTGGCCTCGTATAAGAAATACATGGAGTTGACCGATGAGTCACTTGAATCCCGTATGCGTTATGCCGACTTCTTGATCTTGGCGAAAGACTATAAAACTTTGCAGGAACAAGCTGCGCTCATGGCGCAAGATGCCGGGCAAAATAAACGGATCCTTCGTTACCTCGGATATGCAGCCTACGAGAATGGCGATTATGCTGAAAGCAAGAAAGCCCTCAACGAATTCATCTCATCGGTAGAACCTGAACGTATCATCGCACAGGATTATTTATTCTTGGGGAAAGCGGATCTCGCCTTAGGGACTGATAGTGTTAACAAAACGATTGACGAAGCAACATTTGATAGTGGTATCGCTAATCTTAAAAAAGCAATCGCCTTGGATACCGTTAGCACAGAGACATTGGATATCGCCGAAGATATGAATGAAATTGGTATGAAGTTATTTAAAGGACAACAGTATGAGGCTGCTGCGAAGATATTTGAAGTAGGTTCAAATGTTCCTTCGTCAAAGAATGTCGTCTTAGATACTTTCTACTTAGGGTATTCTCTTTATTTCTCTTATGCCATCCATATGAACGATGAAGTGAAACCTGATAAAGCGTTGGCTAAAAAAGCCGCTGCGGCTTTTGCCAAAGTAGGTGAGCTGGCTCCAACTACAGAACAGGCTTTCTTATACCAAGCGAAATCAGAGTATCTTATTGAAGACCCAGAGAATCCACAAGGGTTAATGGTAGAACCCTATGAGAAGTTCATTCAGGTAGTGGAGGAAAAAGGAGGAGACGCAATTACGAAGAATGCCAGGTTCTTGGCAGAAGCCCATAATGTTTTGGGTGCTTATTACACCGGGCAAGATGAGTATCAAAAGGCCAGGGATCATTTCTCAGAAACGTTGAAATTTGATCCTACCAATGAGTATGCTACACAATCATTGGAAAATCTCCAGCCAGCACAACCGGGAGCGGACACCACAACAAATCAACAATAAACTAAACGAAACTATCTAGGTAAAGCGCTAAATGCATCTGTATTTAGCGCTTTACTTGTTAAAAAAAAACTTACCTTTGCAAAGGCTTCGGGAAGCTATTATTTAGGGTTCTTATTTAATTCTTACATCGCTATGGAAACGGAAGTTGCCAGTGTTTCAACAGACTATTTACCAATTTTATTTCAGATCATTGTTGCCGCCGGCTTTGGTATCACTACCGTGATTGCCACACACCTCATCGGGCCAAAAATACGTACAGAAAATAAGCTTGGATCGTTCGAGTCAGGTATAGAAGTGATTGGTAATGCGCGCCAACCCTTTTCCATCAAATATTTCATGGTAGCCATCTTATTCGTCATCTTTGACATTGAGGTTATTTTCATGTATCCTTGGGCCGTGAATTTCCGCGAGTTCGGTCTAACAGGGCTGTTGCAGATGTTTGTTTTTATGGCATTACTGCTTCTTGGATTCATTTATGTAATCAAAAAGAAAGCCCTTAATTGGGATTAATGCTGGATTTAGAATATTTCTAAATAAAGTGTTCATCCGAATAAAGCAGTATATATATTGTAATTTTGTAGCTCATTTGTGATTGGCAAATAAGCTGTTTCAAATAAAGAAGGAAATATATTATGAGCAATATTAAATTGGCAGAAGCTCCATCTGGAGTAGAAGGATCCGGTTTTTTTGCTACTTCTCTTGATAAGGTTATTGGGTTGGCAAGAGCGAATTCTTTATGGCCCTTGCCTTTTGCCACTTCCTGCTGTGGAATTGAATTCATGGCCACCATGGGTGCACATTATGACCTTGCACGCTTTGGTGCTGAGCGCCCTAGCTTTTCTCCACGCCAAGCAGATATGCTATTGGTCATGGGAACTATAGCGAAAAAAATGGCCCCTGTATTGAAGCAAGTCTACATACAAATGGCTGAACCCCGTTGGGTAATAGCGGTAGGGGCTTGTGCCAGCAGTGGTGGGATCTTTGATACCTATTCGGTTTTACAGGGAATCGATGAGGTTATTCCCGTAGATGTATATGTTCCGGGATGCCCGCCTCGTCCGGAGGCGATCTTGGATGGGATTATGCGCTTACAGGAAGTGGTAAAAAATGAGTCATTAAACAGAAGAAATACGCCGGAATATAAGGCGTTATTGGAAAAATACGGAATCCGAACCAATGGCTAGACTAGAGAATACCGTGCTTGTGTCACGTTTGCAGGAAAGGTTCGGTGAAGTAGTGGCTAAGCTTGATGAACCTTATGGATTGTTAACGGTTGAAACCGATAAAGAGCATATCATTGAAGTGCTTGAATTCCTTAAAAAAGATGATGAGCTTCAATTCGTTTATTTGACAGATATTACGGCAGTTCATTATCCCGAGCTGGAACGCTCGATCGCTGTGGTTTATCATTTACATAGCTTTGTGAATAATGCCAGGATTCGTGTCAAAGTCTATATTAATGGAGTAAATCCGCAGATTCCTTCTGCAACCGTTTTGTGGAATGGCGCGAATTGGATGGAGCGTGAAACCTACGATTTTTTTGGGATTGATTTTGAAGGTCATCCCGATTTGCGCCGTATATTGAATGTAGATGACATGGAAGTATTTCCAATGAGAAAAGAATATCCTTTGGAAGATCCAAATCGGGTTGACAAAAAAGACTATTTCTTCGGTCGATAAATATTATGAGTAAGTTCATTACAAGAATCACACCTAATCTGCCGGTATATGATGATAATGATCCGCAGGATGAATTGATGACCCTGAATTTGGGGCCAACACATCCTGCTACGCATGGCGTATTTCAGAATGTACTCCAAATGGATGGTGAGCGGATCGTTAGCGGGGTTTCGACAATCGGTTATATTCATCGTGCTTTCGAGAAGATTGCCGAACATCGGCCATTTTATCAAATTACACCATTAACTGACCGGCTAAATTATTGTTCCTCCCCGATAAATAATATGGGATGGCACATGACAGTGGAGAAGCTTTTGGGCATCACCCTTCCCAAGCGGGTAGAATACATGCGTGTGATCATTATGGAATTATCCAGAATGACTGATCATATGATTTGTAATGGAATTTTGGGGGTAGATACGGGGGCCTTTTCGGGATTTTTGTATTTAATGCAAGAGCGCGAATATGTGTATGAAATTTATGAGGAAATATGCGGGTCCCGATTGACTACCAACATTGGTCGTATCGGGGGGTTTGAACGCGATTTCAATGAAATTGCATTTGCAAAGATCAGAACTTTCCTAGAGCGCTTTAAACCTGTGTTAACGGAATTTGAGAAATTATTCGACAGGAACCGCATTTTTATTGAAAGGACATCAGGTGTAGCGGCTGTTGACCCTCAAACCGCTTTGGATTACAGTTGGAGTGGCCCGCTTTTACGTGCAACCGGTATTGATTACGATGTGCGTACGCAGGAACCATATTCTTCTTATGAAGATTTCGATTTCGATATACCTGTCGGTACCACCGGTGATATTTATGACCGGTACATGGTGCGGAATGAAGAAATGCGCCAAAGTATGCGCATCATTGAACAAGCATTGGATAAAATAGAGAAAGAGCCAAAAGGAATTTTTCATGCTGATGTGCCAGAATATTATCTTCCTCCGAAAGAAAAGGTTTATAATAATATGGAGGCATTAATTTACCATTTCAAAATTGTAATGGGTGAGGTAGATACGCCGAAGTCTGAAGTCTATCACGCCGTAGAGGGAGGCAACGGAGAGTTAGGTTTTTATTTGATTAATGATGGAGGTAGATCCCCTTATCGTCTGCATTTCCGTAGACCCTCATTCATTAACTATTCGATGTACGCGGCAATGAGTCGCGGAATGCTATTGTCTGATGCCATTATTAACTTGAGTAGTTTGAATATTATAGCAGGAGAAACAGATGCTTAGCGTAAAGAATACAGATACTGGCGATTTTTCACCGGAAATGATTGCTAAATTTGATGAATTTGTTGCCCGTTACCCCGAAGGAAAACATAAATCTGCTTTATTGTCCATTCTGCATGAAGTGCAGGCCCATGAAGGTTGGCTAAGTGTTCCATCGATGGATAGGGTAGCAGCTTACCTCAAGATAGAACCTATTGAAGTATATGAAGTTGCGACATTTTATAGCATGTATTTTTTGAAACCTCAAGGTAAGTATGTACTGGAAGTGTGCCGTACCGGGCCTTGTTGTTTAGTAGGAGCAGAGAAGATCATGGAGCATATCGAAAAGACATTGGGAGTGAAAGAGGGAGAAGTAACGGAAGATGGCCAGTTTAGCTGGAGGGGCGTAGAATGTATAGCCGCATGCGGAAATGGACCTGTTTTACAGATTGGACCTGAATATACATTCCATGAGAACCTTACCGAAGAGAGTGTGGAGAAATTAATTAAAGAACTGAAAAATAAATAACGGAGAATCATCATGGCTCGCAAGTTATTACTAGAATACATCAACGAACCCGATATCCATACTTTTGAGATTTATCGTCAAAAGGGAGGATATCGCTCTGTGGAAAAAGTATTGAAAACCATGTCTCCCGAAGATGTACTCGAAGAAGTAAAGAAGTCGGGGTTGCGTGGACGTGGGGGTGCTGGTTTCCCAACGGGGATGAAATGGAGTTTTTTGGCGAAACCGGAAGGAGTTCCCCGTTATTTGGTTTGTAATGCCGATGAATCTGAACCAGGTACCTTCAAGGACCGTTATCTGATGAGCTATATTCCTCATCTCTTGATTGAAGGGATGATTGTTTCCAGTTATGCTTTGGGCGCCAATACTTCGTATATCTATGTACGGGGTGAAATGATGCCACAAATCCGTATACTGGAGAAAGCCATTAAAGAAGCCAAGGCCGCGGGATTTTTAGGGAAGAATATCCTTGGCTCGGGATATGATTTGGAGCTATATGTACATGCGGGTGCGGGTGCGTATATTTGTGGTGAGGAAACGGCCTTATTGGAATCGCTGGAGGGAAAACGGGGGCTTCCAAGGATTAAACCTCCTTTCCCTGCCGTATCAGGGCTTTATAATTGTCCAACAGTGGTTAACAATGTGGAAACTATTGCTACGGTAGTTCCTATTATCAACGATGGTGGCGAGGAATATGCAAAAATCGGAGTCGGAAGAAGTACCGGAACGAAGCTGATTTCCGCAGGTGGAAATTTAAGAAGAAGAGGCGTTTACGAGATTGAGCTGGGGGTACCTGTAGAAGAATTTATCTTCTCTGATGAATATTGTGGGGGAATCCCGAATGGGAAACGCCTAAAAGCTGTTGTGGCAGGTGGATCATCAGTTCCCATATTGCCGGCCAACCTGAGTTTGAAAACGGCGAAAGGCGAAGAACGTTTAATGACCTATGAATCTTTGGCTGATGGGGGCTTTCAAACGGGGTCAATGTTGGGCTCTGGAGGATTTATTGCGTTTGACGAAGATCAGTGTATTGTTCGGAATACATGGAATTTCGCACGCTTCTATCATCACGAGAGTTGCGGGCAATGCTCTCCATGCAGGGAAGGAACAGGTTGGATGGAGAAAGTACTGCACAACCTCGAACATGGACATGGGTCATACAGCGATATTGATTTATTGGTAAATGTAGCCAAGAATATTGAAGGACATACAATTTGTCCGCTGGGAGATGCGGCGGCTTGGCCGGTGGCCAGCGCCATTCGGCACTTCAGGGACGAATTTGAATGGCATGTGAACAATCCGGTTGAGTCCCAACATAGAAATTATGGACTCGCTCATTATGCTGATGCATTGCCTTCATTCGCTGAATAGTATGCACGATGTGGATTTAATTTAAAGCCTATTTTAGAACGCTATGGCTGAGGAAAAAAAGATTAAGGTAAGTATTGATGGAATTGCGGTTGAGGTGGAGCCCGGAACAACTATTTTGAACGCTGCAAGACAGATTGGTGGCGATATCGTTCCCCCGGCAATGTGTTACTATTCTTCATTGGAAGGTAGTGGAGGTAAATGCCGCACTTGTTTGGTCAAGGTGAGTAAAGGGTCGGAGAAAGACCCCAGGCCCATGCCTAAGCTAATGATCTCTTGTAGAACAACCGTAATGGACGGTATGGAAGTGCAGAATATTACATCTCCGGAGGTGATTGAAGCCCGGAAAGGAGTAGTAGAATTTTTGTTGATCAATCATCCATTAGATTGTCCTATTTGTGATCAGGCAGGTGAATGTGATTTACAGAACTTAAGTTATGAACATGGCATAGAAGCCACACGTTACGAGTTTGCCCGTAGAACATTTGATAAAATAGACATCGGCGATAAAATACAGCTTCATATGACACGTTGTATTTTATGTTATCGCTGTGTCATGGTAGCAGATCAGCTTACCGGGAAACGTGTCCATGGTATTTTGGGGAGAGGAGATGCTTCAGAAATATCCACCTATATTACGCAAGCAATAGATAATGATTTTTCGGGAAACATGATTGATGTTTGTCCAGTAGGGGCATTAACCGATAAAACTTTTCGGTTTAAAAACCGTGTTTGGTATACAAAACCGGTAGAGGCCCATCGCGACTGTCCGTCTTGTAGCGGTAAAGTGACCTTATGGTATAAGGGAGAAGAAGTACTGCGTGTTACAGGGCGGAAAGATGAATATGGCGAGGTTAAGGATTTTATCTGCAATGAATGTCGTTTTGATAAGAAAGCCACCTCAGATTGGATAATCGATGGGCCAAAACAAATAAAAAATACTTCGGTTATTTCATCCAATCATTATGAAAACCCTGCACCACCTCCTGTGATTAAAGAAAACCTGAAATTACAGGAATCCAATAAACAACAATTTGAAAGGGCTGAGCGATTAAAATAGAACCGTGTAAGTGCACATCAATATGGAACTAGTATTTGTAATAGAGAAATTTGTTTTGATCGTTATTATTTTCGTTATCACTCTGGTGATCGCCATGTATTCTACTTTGGCAGAACGAAAGATTGCCGGTTTTATGCAGGACCGTCCCGGTCCCGATCGCGCGGGTCCATTTGGAATATTGCAGCCACTTTGCGATGGGGGGAAGTTCTTCTTTAAAGAAGAGATTATTCCGGCTGGTGCCCATAAGTCCCTGTTCGTTATGGGTCCCGCTCTAGCAATCATTACCGCATGCATTACCAGTGCGGTGATACCTTGGGGCCAGACCTTAACGATCGGTGATTACGCCATAGAATTACAAGTCGCTGACGTAAATATCGGCATTTTATACATTTTTGGGGTAATTGCCTTGGGGGTGTATGGGATAATGTTAGGTGGCTGGGCATCCAATAATAAATTTTCCTTAATGGGTGCCATACGTGCCGCATCTCAAAGCATTAGTTACGAAATTTCAATGGGCTTGTCCATCATCGCCTTACTAATGGTAACACAAACACTCTCAATGAAAGAGATTGTCGCCCAACAGGAGGGTTTTGTAAATTGGCATATCTGGACCCAGCCTCTTGGATTTTTAATCTTTATTATTTGTTCATTTGCGGAAACCAATCGTGTCCCTTTTGATTTGCCTGAGTGTGAGACGGAATTGATCGGTGGATATCATACCGAATATTCATCCATGAAGTTAGGCCTGTTCATGTTTTCAGAATATATTAATATGTTCGTGTCTTCAGCGGTTATGGCTTCGTTATATTTTGGAGGCTATAATTTCCCCTTTATGTATGATATGGGCTTGTCGGAAAACTGGATTACGATAATTGGAGTGATCGTCTTTTTTATCAAGATATTTGCTTTCATCTTTTTCTTTATGTGGATTAGGTGGACATTGCCACGTTTCCGGTATGACCAATTAATGAATTTGGGGTGGAAAATGTTAATTCCCTTGGCAATTGCGAATATTGTATTGACCGGTGTATTCACTATTTTGAAAGATACGTTGTTCTAAAAAGAGAGAGAAATGCAGTCATTAAGCAATAGAAAAAAGGTATTACCACAAGTCCCAATGACTTTTTGGGAGAGAATTTATATTCCTGCTATTTTGAAAGGGATGGCGATTACTTTGCGACACTTTTTTAAGAAGAAAACCACTATAAAATATCCTGAAGAAAAAAGGCCTTATTCAAAGAACTTCCGGGGGATGCATTCTTTAAAACGGGATGAGGAAGGGCGTGAACGCTGTACCGCTTGCGGGCTTTGTGCACTTTCCTGTCCGGCAGAGGCTATTACGATGATTGCAGCAGAACGCCAAAAAGGGGAGGAACACCTGTACCGGGAAGAAAAATATGCCGCGGTGTATGAAATTAACATGTTGCGATGTATTTTCTGTGGATTATGTGAAGAGGCCTGTCCTAAAGAAGCCATTTATTTGGACGGTCCCCATGTTCCTGCAGACTATCTTCGAAAGGATTTTATCTATGGTAAAGATAAATTAGTTGAACAGCCTTTTATAAATTTGGAAGAACTTCCCGTTAAATAATATGCAATGACTATTTTTTATTTTGTCGCTTTTCTTTCCATATTTTTTGCTTTGATGACTGTTGTCACCAAAAATCCGGTGCATAGTGTATTGTATTTAGTGGTTACTTTTTTCACCTTTACCATTCATTATATTTTACTGAATGCGCAGTTTATTGCCGTGGTTAATTTCATTGTTTATATGGGGGCTATCATGGTCTTGTTTCTCTTTGTACTGATGTTGTTGAACCTTAACAAAGATTCTGAACCGTTGAAGTCGGGGCTCGCCAAAGCCATAGGCGTAATTGCCGGCATGTGTTTAATGGTCACCATCATGGCATCTCTGCGGGTATTGGATGTCTCTGCCGCTTTAGAAATCACAAATCCTGATATTGGTTTGGTAAGAAACCTTGGGAAAGTTCTTTTCAGTGAATTTTTATTGCCTTTCGAGTTATCTTCAATCTTATTATTGATCGCGATGATAGGGGCAGTATTATTAGGTAAAAAAGACAAAAAAGTAGATTACCATGTTTGAAACTATACAAAGCGTACCGCTTAACCACTACATTCTTTTTTGTGCCATTATTTTTTCTATTGGTATTATAGGTGTATTGACGCGGCGCAATATTATCGTCATTATCATGTCTATTGAACTTATGTTGAACGCAGTGAACCTGCTTTTGGTTGTGTTCTCTGTAGCACATGGAGATGCATCGGGGCAAGTATTTGTTTTCTTCATTATGGCATTGGCTGCAGCTGAAGTTGCCGTGGGGCTGGCGATTATTATGATGGTGTACAGAAATACAAGATCAATAGATATTGATGTGCTTAATCGGCTTAAATGGTAATTAATTTAGAAAAGAACGAGGGTTAAATACCGAAGTAGTAAAAGAATATGATAGAGTTAATTTGGTTAGTTCCGCTTTTACCTTTAATTGGTTTTCTGGTCATTGGATTAGGAAGAAACAGTTTGCCGAAATCATTTGTAGGTACCCTTGGAAGCGGCGTTGTTTTGCTGTCCTTCTTGCTATCTTGCGTTGTTTTTTTTGAGGTATATCAAGCTCGGCAGGGAGGTGGCGCTGGGATTTTTACCGTGACTTTATTTAACTGGTTTCAAGTAGGGGCTTTAACAATTCCGATGTCCTTTTTAATCGATCCTTTGAGTGCTATTATGCTCTTGATCATAACGGGCGTGGGTTTTCTGATCCATTTGTATTCCATTGGTTATATGAAGGGTGATTCACGGTTCTCTACCTTCTTTTCTTTTCTTAATCTTTTCATCTTCTTGATGTTGATTTTGGTATTGGCATCAAATTATCTCGTGATGTTTATCGGTTGGGAGGGGGTGGGCCTTTGTTCCTACCTCTTGATCGGATTCTGGTTTAAGAATCCAGCTTTTGCCAGCGCCGCAAAAAAAGCTTTTGTAATGAACCGGATCGGTGATTTAGGATTCTTATTGGCGGTGATTTTAATATTTACAGCTTTTGGAACTGTTGAGTTCGGCGGTGTTTTTCAAAAAGCTGCCGGTATGCCGTTGGGCGATGTGACCCTCTTGCTTATAACAATTTTACTATTTGTTGCCGCCACTGGTAAATCCGCACAAATACCATTATTTACATGGCTTCCAGATGCAATGGCTGGCCCTACACCGGTATCAGCCCTCATTCATGCTGCTACGATGGTAACTGCAGGGATCTATATGATCGCCCGCTCCAATATTTTGTTCAGTCTATCCCCAATTACGATGCAGCTGATTGCGGTGGTAGGCTTATGTACAGCAATCATGGCTGCAGCAATTGCCATAAGCCAAAATGATATCAAAAAAGTACTTGCTTATTCCACAGTGTCCCAACTTGGATATATGTTCTTGGGCTTGGGTGTAGGAGCTTTTACGGGAGCTTTTTTTCATGTGATTACCCATGCCTTTTTCAAGGCATTGCTGTTCTTAGGGGCAGGGTCTGTCATTCATGCTATGGGCGACGAACAAGATATGAGGCATATGGGTGGTCTTAAAAAACACTTGCCGATTACATTTATTACAATGCTTATTGCTACGATTGCGATTTCTGGAATTCCTCCCTTATCGGGCTTCTTTTCTAAGGATGAGATTCTGGCCCATGCCTTCGCGGAAAATCAACTTTTATGGGTTGGAGGTTTTATCGGTGCGTTGTTTACGGCCTTTTATATGTTCAGATTGCTTTTCCTCACATTTTACGGAACATTTAGAGGTACAGAAGTACAACAAAAACATTTACATGAATCGCCATCATCCATGACGGTGCCTTTAGTTATTCTAGCGGTTCTCGCAGCTGTGGGCGGACTGATTAATATTCCGGAGGCGCTTGGTGGGAATCAGGGTTTGGCGGCATTTTTGGAACCTGTCTTTGCAGATTCGGTGCAACGGTTGGGAGATTTTCATTTAACCCATCGTATGGAGTATATATTAATGGCGGTTTCTGGTCTATCCGCTATTATTATGGCTGTCCTTGCTTATCGAACATATGTCAGCAAGGCTGTAGTTCCTGACTCAGATGCAGCGCATAGAGACTTCTTCGAACGTCTTTCATATCATAGATTCTATGTTGACGAAATTTATGATACCTGCATCGTGAAACCATTAGATACACTCTCCATTTTTGCTTTTCGTTTTATAGATAAGTTGGGCATTGATGGTATAGTGAACGGATTTGCCAGAAGTATTGGCGAATCGGGTAAAGGGATTCGTTTATTACAGGGGGGAAATGTTGGATTTTATTTATTCTTGATGGTAGTAGGTATTATTGCCCTTCTACTTTATGGGTTTTATACAGTTTAGATACAGGGTTATTTCGTATAAATGGACAATTTACTTATTCTCTTATTACTGCCTATCATTGGTGCTTTTCTTCTAGCCTTTGTTAGGGATGCAAAATTGGCGAAACAACTTGCTTTGCTTATATCGCTGATTTCGTTAGGATTCACTATTCCGTTCATCACCGGTTTTGTTCCAGATGCCTCCATGCAGTTTGTTGAAAAATTTGATTGGCTGCCAGCATTAGGTATTAGCTTCCATATAGGGCTGGACGGTATTAGTTTACCAATGGTTATCCTTACCAATACATTGATCCCCTTGATTGTCCTGGCTGCTTTCAGCTATGATTATAAAGGCGACTTCTACGCATTGGTTTTATTTATGCAGGCCGGACTGTTATTGGTCTTTTCTGCCTTGGATGCATTCATGTTTTATGTAGGTTGGGAAGCGGCATTGATACCTATTTACTTTATCTGTGCATTATGGGGAGGTGAAAATAAGATACGGGTAACCCTGAAGTTCTTCATTTATACATTCTTTGGAAGCCTGTTGATGCTAATCGCGATTATCTATATGCACCTTCAGGTGCCCAGTAAAGATTTCGAGCTGCAGTCATTCTATCAATTGGCATTGGATCCTACCACGCAGGGATGGATCTTTTGGGCTTTCTTCATTGCGTTTGCCATTAAAATGCCGTTGATACCTTTTCATACCTGGCAACCGGATACTTATACCGAATCTTCAACGGCAGGGACCATGCTTTTGGCAGGTATTATGCTCAAGATGGGTATATATGGCTCTATCCGTTGGCTTATACCTGTTGCTCCACAGGGTTTTAACGAATATGGAATGTTCTGTTTGACACTTGCCATTGCGGGCGTGGTATATGCTTCTATCATTGCCTTTCAGCAAAATGATATCAAACGTTTGGTGGCATATTCTTCCATCGCCCATGTGGGACTCATTGCCGCCGGTGTTTTCTCTTGGACCGTACAAGGGCTGCAAGGCGCCATGATTCAAATGGTTAACCACGGAATAAACGTTGTGGGCCTGTTTTTCGTTACCGATATTATTATTCGCAGAACATCGACCCGAGACTTGTCCCGTCTTGGCGGAATTGCCAAACCTGCACCACAACTGGCAATTGCTTTTTTGGTGATTGTCATGGGCGCTATCGGCTTGCCACTAACAAACGGCTTTGTGGGAGAGTTTTTATTATTGACCGGTATCTATCCACAAGGAATTTGGTTCAGTGTGTTCGGTGGTTTAACCCTGATTTTTGGAGCCGTTTATTTATTGAGGATGTATCAAAAAACGATGCTTGGCGAAACGAATATAACAACAGTATCATTTTCAGACATTAAGTATTCAGAGCGAATAGTTTTACTCATTGTGGTAATCCTCGTTATTGTTATTGGGGTCTATCCACAACCGCTTCTGCATCTTTCTGAAGCTGCAGTGGCTGAATTAATTAATCAGGTGTCTTTAAAATAAAACAAATTTATTTCGGGAATTGAGCCGAGTTAAGATAAAAATCCAATGAGTGCCATAATTACACTTTCTTTATTAGCCATTCTAGTATTATACTTGGGCTTATTTAAGGCCAATAAAAGTCTTTTACCCGTTTCTATTTTGGGCCTGATGATTGCCGGAGGTTTCATTTGCAGTCAATGGGATAGTGCAATCGTCCCACTGTATGATGGAATGATATTATTTGACCATTTTTCACTTGCGTTTTCGGGTTTGATGATTTTGTTAACGCTAATGGTCTTGTTGTTGTCGAAAGATTATTTTGATAAAGCCAGTGATCACGTTGCCGAATATTATGCCTTGATCATTTTCTCACTTACAGGAGGAGTGTTAGTGGTTTCTTTCAATAACCTCGCTATGCTGTTTATAGGCATTGAGATCATGTCTGTAGCCCTTTATATTCTAGCAGGTATCCGCAAGCAGGATTTCGCTTCGAATGAAGCTGCTTTAAAATATTTCCTATTGGGCGCCTTTTCCACAGGGTTCTTATTGCTAGGCATTGCTTTGTTGTATGGAGCAAGCGGTTCATTCAATTTGGGAGAAATACAATTATATGTTCAAGAGCATCAAGGCAACATCTCTCCTTTATTTTATAGCGGGGTTCTTCTTATGATCGTCGGTCTTGGGTTTAAGGTAGGGGCAGCTCCTTTCCACTCTTGGGTTCCTGATGTATATGATGGTTCGCCCATTCTCATTACCATCTTTATGAGTACCGTGGTGAAAACAGCTGCGATAGCGGCTTTTCTGCGCTTGTTCTGGTTCTGTTTTGAACCTTTGCAAAGTTTCTGGATGCCAGTCTTACTAGTGATGTCTATTCTTACGCTGTGCATCGGGAACATTACGGCAATGATGCAGCAAAGTTTTAAAAGAATGTTAACGTACTCAAGCGTTTCACATGTGGGGTATATGCTATTTGCCATCATCAGCTTAAGTGGAAGCTCCGCAAATTCAATACTGATATACATCGGGGCCTACTCGCTGGCCTCGGTTGTTGCTTTCGGTAGTCTTATAGTTATAAAAAGAACCTATGGAAGTGATCACTATGAAGCATTTAATGGAATCGCAAAACGGAATCCGATGTTGGCTCTTTTTATTACCATTGCCATGTTGTCGTTTGCAGGAATACCATTGACAATGGGTTTCATTGGAAAGTTCCTGATGTTCTCGGCAGTATTGGAGGATTACCATGTTGTGCTCCTTATCATAGCGGTTATCAATGCAGCTATTGGTATTTTTTATTACTTTAAAGTGATAATAGCAATGTATTTCCGCCAAACGGACCGGGAAGAAATCATCCTCAATGCTGCTTATAAAGCGGTGTTTTTCATTGCTGCAATTTTGACCCTCGTTTTAGGGGTCTACCCGGCACTTATTTCTGATCTGCTGTAGAAGGTTTCCGGTATTTTAGAGATGATGGTAAGCAGCTAATTTGCTGATTATCCGTTTGCGTGATGTACTTTTTACGGTAAATGTAATCATCTGCTTGAATAATTATTTATATTCGTATCATAAGCAAAAACATGCACGAATTTTGGTCATCTTTTCAACAGCTAATCGATCCAGAAATGCTTCTACGCTCAGGAGGGTTTTATGTTGTTCTTTTCGTCGTGTTTGCAGAGACAGGATTGTTCTTTGGCTTTTTCCTGCCGGGTGATTATTTGCTTTTTCTTGCCGGGTTATTTTGCTCTTCCGGCTTACTGGATGTTGGCATAACGACTTTGTGTGTTGGATTAATCGTATCAGCGATTGCAGGTAATTTTGTAGGATATTACTTTGGGCTCCGAACGGGACCGGTGTTGTTTAAGCGGCCAGATTCCATGTTATTCAAGAAGAAATATGTAGTGATGGCAGAAGAGTTTTATCATAAATATGGGGGAGCCGCGCTTATTTTGGGAAGATTTCTCCCAATAATACGTACCTTTGCTCCTATATTTGCGGGAATTGTCCGTGTAGATTTTAGAAGATTTGCATTATATAATGCAGTGGGTGCCGTCTTATGGGTATTAACACTTACATTGGCAGGGTTTTATTTGGGTCGGAGGTTTCCACAAATTGTTGACTATTTAGAATATATAATCATTGGATTTATAGTATTGACAACAGGACCGGTATTGTATACATTCATAAAAAAGACCTTTCGAAAATCCAATTAAAAATGTTAAAACACCATTGTTGAGAATATGAGTTTTAAACACCCATGGCATGAAATTTCCGCGGGAGACGATGTTCCCCAGACGGTCAATGCCATAATCGAAATACCTAAAGGCTCCAAAGCTAAATACGAGATACACAAAGAAAGCGGGCTAATCAAGCTTGACAGGGTTCTTTTTTCGTCTGTTATGTATCCTGCAAATTATGGTTTTATCCCACAAACTTATTGTGATGATAAAGATCCGCTTGATATTTTAGTCTTATGTTCGGTTGATGTTTACCCCATGACCTTGGTAGAAGCAAAAGTGATTGGCGTCATGCATATGATCGATAATGGAGAACAAGACGACAAGATCATTGCTGTTGCTAAAAACGATATGTCTGTTAATTATATTGAAGATTTAGCTGAGCTTCCTCCACATACGATGAAAGAAGTTGTTCGTTTTTTTCAGGATTATAAGGCGCTGGAGCGTAAAAATGTAACTGTTGAACAACTGCTGGACAAAACCTATGCACAGAAAGTAATACAGGAAAGCATTCAGCTTTACCAAAGCACATTCGTTAACCTGACTACTTAATTATGGGTTTTCAAATCTTTGTTACATTTTTTCTGGTTTTCTTGAATGGTTTTTTTGTCGCAGCTGAGTTTGCAATTGTAAAAGTGCGGGCTTCACAGATTGAAATCAAAGTTAAATCGGGTAGTAGCGTTGCAAAAATAGCGAAACATATTACCACTCATCTCGATGGGTATTTAGCCGCAACACAATTGGGCATTACCTTGGCTTCCTTGGGCTTAGGTTGGGTTGGGGAAGCAGTAATGACCAAAATAGTAAGTAGCTTCTTTGGCTTATTAAACATTGAATTGAGTTCGACACTGGCAACCAATTTTGGTCATATTTTGGCTTTCTCCATTATTACGGTTTTACATATTGTCTTTGGAGAATTAGCGCCCAAGTCGATTGCCATACAACGACCCGTAGCGGCCACTATGGCGATTTCACTCCCTTTACGGTTTTTCTACATTGTTTTTCGACCCATCATATGGGTGTTGAATGGTTTTGCCAATTTGCTCCTCAGGCTTCTTGGTTTTGGGGATGGTATGAAAGAATCGCAACATTCATCAGAAGAATTGCAATACTTACTGGATCAGGGCAAAGAGTCGGGAGCCATTAACATTACAGAACATGAGTTGATCAAAAATGTATTTGACTTTAATGAGCGCGTCGTAAAGAATATTATGATTCCCCGCACAAGAATCTCGGCGATTGAGATTGATAGCCCCAAAGAACAGCTCCTCAACACGATTATTAGCGAGGGGTACTCAAGAGTACCTGTATATGACGAAAGTATTGATAGGATTGTAGGAATAATCCATGCCAAAGACCTTCTTCCATTGCTTATTGATCATAAGGAATTTGTATTGAAAAATATTATTCGAAAGCCTTATTTTATTCCCGAAACAAAGAAAATTAATGACTTGATGACCGAGTTCCAATTAAAGCGGATACAAATTGCCATCGTGTTGGACGAATTTGGTGGAACTTCGGGCTTAGTCACATTGGAAGATATAGTTGAAGAGTTAGTGGGGGAAATACAAGATGAATACGATGAGGAAAAACCCATTGTTGAGCAGGTATCGGAAACAGAGTTTATCGTCAATGCGTCATCAATGATTCATGATGTAAATGAATTTCTACCTTTAGCGCTTCCAACAAGTACAGATTACGACTCTATTTCCGGATTGGTAGCGGAATTATTCGATAAGATCCCCGATGTCGGTGAACGGAAAGCTTTTAATGGATACGATTTTACCATCTTAAAGAAAACGCAGCAGAACATTGAATCCGTAAAATTGGAGCGTATCAACAAAGATATTGAAGAAGAAGGAGACGAATAACCCAAATTATTCCGTGCATATATTTTATACACCACATTTACGGGGAGAACATACATCTTATTCTCTTTCTGAAGAAGAGAGTAAGCATTGTATAAAAGTCCTACGTTTAACAAAAGGAGCGGAAGTTGTTTTGGTAGATGGGTGTGGAGGTTGGTTTAATGCCGAAGTGGTTGAACCTCATCCAAATAAGACCGTGTTGAAAATCCTGTCGCTTACCCCAAGTTTTGGTAGAAGGAATCACCGCTTGCACCTCGCCGTTGCGCCAACTAAGAATATTGAGCGATTTGAGTGGTTTTTGGAGAAAGCCACAGAGATTGGTATTGATGAGATAACACCCATTTTGTGCGAGCATTCTGAAAGAAAAGTGGTAAAAATAGAACGGCTTAACAAGCGAATAACCGCAGCGATGAAACAATCGTTAAAAGCTTATCATCCCCGCTTAAACCCCATTTTGTCCATGGACAGCTTTATAAAACAATCTCATCAAGGGCAACGCTTTATTGCACATTGTATGGAAGGTGATAAATACCTCCTTTCTGAGGTTCTCACACCTCATTCTTCTTATACACTTCTTATCGGTCCGGAAGGCGATTTCTCCCCGGTAGAAGTAGATCGGGCCCTGCGAAGTGGTTTTATCCCCATTGGTTTGGGGAAGTCAAGGCTTCGGACTGAAACAGCAGCTTTAGCATCGTGTTTTGAGGTGAATTACCTCAATCGTTCATGAGCTGCTAGAAACATTTATAAGATGAACCATATTACGGTGAATGGAAAGCATTCTTTCGATATTCAACAAAAAGGAAACACCTAAGACATTTGAGTAAATTATTTGATGATCCTACTAATTTTATTTGATTGCTTGATCATCTTGCGAAAACCTTCGTAATCTTCCTTCTCCAATAGCATATACATATTCTGTAACTGTCGAATATGCTCTGCCAAGACCTCCATGACATTCTCCCGGTTCTGCCTAAAAATAGGCACCCACATGTCAGGGGAGCTTTTCGCTAAGCGAACGGTTGAGGTAAAACCACCACCCGCTAATTCAAATATTCTCCCTTGTGATTTTTCTTTCTCCAGAACCGTAAGTGCTAATGCGAAGGAGGTAATATGGGAAATATGTGATACGTATGCAGCATGTAAATCATGTTCCTTTGCATTCATGAATACTGTTCTCATTCCCAAAACTTCTGTTAGCGATTCTGCCAGTTCAAAAGCATCTTCATCACTATTCTTTACATCACAAAATACCATGGTTTTTCCTTGAAAAAGATCCGCTACAGCGGCTTCGGGTCCAGAGTATTCCGTTCCCGCCATGGGGTGAGAAGCCACCAGTCTACCTCGTTTGGGATGGTTTTTCACCATAGCGAGTAGATGTTCTTTCGTTGAGCCCATATCCATGACAACTTGACTGTCCTTTATGCTATCCAATATGGATGGTAAAATGGATATAATGGCATCAACAGGTATCGCCAAAATAATCAACTCCGATTGTCGGATAGCAGTATTTAGATCGCAGGCTTCATCGATCAGCCCCAATTCGAGTGCTTTCTTTACATTAGCCGTACTTTTATCTACGCCCAAAATATAATCAGCAAAACCTTTTTCCTTTAATGCATGAGCGAGCGACCCTCCAATTAGCCCAACGCCTATTATTGAAACTTTCATCAACCTATACTTTAATTAAACCCGGCCTCCTTGATACGTTTAATAACGTTTTCCAATACTTCTTCGTCGTTGCACAAACTAATTCTTATATAGCCTGCCCCTGAAGAGCCGAAAATCCCCCCAGGCGTAATAAAAACCCGGGCTTTTGTTAAAATAGCATCGCATACGGAATACGAATCTTGATAATGTTCTGGAATAGCTGCCCATACGAACAAGCCGACCTGATGGGGGTTGTAGCGGCAATGCAGTAGATCTAACAATTCAAAAACCTTCTTTCGTCTTTCTTTATATAGCTTATTTTGCGTGCGGTACCACTCATCATCCAGTGCCAATGCTTTGGCTGCTGCTGCCTGTAAAGGATAAAACATGCCCGAATCCATATTACTTTTGAAGCGGAGAATCTCTAAGATTCGTTCTTCCTTTCCGAGAAGCATACCCACACGCCAACCCGCCATATTGAATGACTTACTGAATGAGTTTAGTTCAATGGCGATGTCTATTGCCCCTTCTTCGCCTAAGATACTGATCGGCTCGTCGGTTAAAATAAAACTATATGGATTATCGTGACAAATCAAGATCTGGTTCTCTTTGCCAAAGTCTATTAATCGCTTAAAGAAAGCCCTGGTCGCCACTGCTCCGGTGGGCATATGAGGATAATTGATCCACATCATTTTTACCTTGCTTAAATCTTGGTTCGCCAGCGTATCCAAATCAGGTAGCCATTCATGTTCCTCTTCCAGATCATAAAATAAGGGCTTTGCACCGCTGATCTTCACTGCCGAGAGGTAAGTGGGATAACCAGGATTGGGTATTAAGCACTCATCTCCTTCTTGCAAGTAAGTCATGCAGATATGCATAATACCCTCTTTGGAACCGATTAACGGTAAGACTTCCTTATCTGGATCAAGTGAAACCCCATAAAAGCGATTATACCATTCGGCAATCGCCGCACGAAGAACTGGAATCCCTTTATAACTTTGATAGCCATGATTCCCTGGTTGCTCGACTGCCTGCTGTAAAGTTTCGATGACAATGGCCGGAGGGGGTAGATCGGGACTTCCTATCCCTAAATTAAGCACTTTTTCACCGTGCTTATTCATTTCATCGATTTCCCTTAACTTTTTGGAGAAATAATATTCGTTTGTCTCCTTTATTCTATTGGCGAGGGTAATATGCATGTAATCTTATTTAGTCAGCTAAATTACTAATGATTTACATATATCTTTAGAATTTTTCAAAACAAAACAATAAGTTTCCTTCTCCCATTGGGTGGTACAATTGCTTGGCCGAATTTAAACTACTACAAATCTTCAGCTTTTGTTACCTTTGCTAATTCGGAATTTTCTTATGAAGACGTATTTTAGACTATTATCCTTTGCCAAACCCATAGAAAAATATGCTATTCCTTATATTATCTGTGTGCTGTTTACAGTGTTCTTTAGTACCCTAAACCTGGCTTTGCTGGCACCCCTATTGACGACTTTGTTTAACTCGGATGAGAATGCCGTTCAGGTTTCCAAACCGGAAAATTGGACGAAAGTATTCGATTGGTTTAACTACTATGCCCAGCAAGCCAATATGATGTATGGTACATTTGGCGCCTTAAAGCGTGTATGTGTCGTTATCGTACTCTCCGTTCTTCTCAGTAACCTGTTCCGTTACCTTTCACAGAGGATTATGGAAAACCTGAAGATCCATACCTTATTAAATTTACGGAGAACGGTGTTCAATAATGTGATGGATATGCATGTAGGTTATTTCAGTAGCCAGCGTAAAGGCGATATCATTTCAAAGATAGCTTCTGACGTGCAGGTTGTGCAGTATTCCGTTACCGCCACCCTACAGGTAGTTTTCAAAGAGCCATTACAGTTGATATTTTATTTCATCGCCTTATTTCTTATTTCCGTTAAACTCACCTTATTTGCAATCTTGGTGATCCCCCTTTCCGGCTATTTTATATCCCGCATTGTGAAAAAGTTGAAGGCGCAAGCGACAGAGGCCCAGCAAGTATACGGAAATATGATCAGCTTTCTCGACGAGGCCCTTTCGGGGATAAAGATCGTGAAGGCATTCAATGCCACAACATTTGTCAAAAACCGATTCGACCAAGAGAATATACGCTTTTCTAAAATCGGGAGAAGAATGGTCCGGCGCCAGCAATTAGGCTCACCCGTATCAGAATTTCTTAGTGTGATTATGGTTGCCTGCATCGTTTTATATGGTGGACATTTGGTAATTATTAAAGATGCTGCCCTCGATGCGACTACTTTCATCGCCTATATTGCTATTTTTTCACAAGTAATGCGGCCGGCGAAAGCGATCACCGACTCATTCAGCAACATCAATTCGGGGATTGCTGCCGGAGAACGTGTATTAGACTTGATCGATCAGCGTCCGGAAATCAAAGACAAAGAGGGAGCCATCACGGTAAACTCCTTTAATGAAGGCATTCAATATCAAGATCTTAGTTTCTCTTATGACGAAAGAGAAGTTTTAAGCAATATAAACCTTAGGCTTCCGAAAGGGAAGATGGTGGCGTTGGTTGGTCCCTCGGGAGGGGGAAAGTCGACATTAATTGATATTTTACCCCGTTTCTTGGAACAGCAAAAAGGAAAGGTACTTTTTGACGGTATTGATACAAGGACAATTCAGATAGATGCACTTCGATCGATGATGGGAGTTGTCAACCAAGAACTCATTCTTTTTAACGATAGTATTTTCAACAATATAGCATTCGGCTCCCCGAATGCGACACAAGAGGAGGTAGAGACAGCGGCAAAGATTGCGAATGCGCACGGCTTCATCCTGCAAACGGATAAAGGCTATCAAACTAATATTGGAGATAGGGGGATTAAGCTTTCAGGTGGGCAGAAACAACGGATTTGTATCGCACGGGCTATATTGAAGAATCCACCTATCTTGTTGTTAGATGAAGCTACATCCGCATTGGATACAGAATCAGAAAAGCTGGTTCAGGAAGCACTTAATAACCTAATGAAGAGCAGGACGAGTTTGGTCATCGCCCATCGGTTGAGTACCATCCAACAGGCTGATCATATTTATGTACTGGAAGCTGGAACAATCGTAGAAGAAGGAGATCATCTACAATTGTTGGAAAAAAATGGACTGTACCGCAAATTAATTGATATGCAACAGTTCGACCGATGAAAAGCTCGTTGATAACATAAAAAGAGGCTAGGCTAAATATTTACGTCATTCTGAAACGAAGTGCAACGAAGCCGGGAAATCTGTCTGTTAAGAATGAGCCCTCCGTACGCGCTTCACGCTTAGTAGGGAAAACCCAAGCACATCATGAGCGAAACGAAATGGAGTCGAAAAATCTAAAAAATTGACAATCAAAAAATAGATTTCTCCCTTTCGCTCCGCTCCAGTCGAAATGACGATAGTTGGGCTGTTGAGACAGCCTTTTTTATAGAGTATTATTCCATTTAAGCATATTCTCTCGAATGGTCTTCATCAAGATAATGATCTATAGAATAACTGCTAGGCTTGGCAAAGGAGAATAAGATCAGCAACAATAAGACGATGGCAAAGCTCCATACGTTGGTATTTAGGACAGAATAATTGATGCCCGCATTCACAAAAAGTACCGTATAGATAATAAAAGGAATCTGCATGACGGCAGCAAATCTCGTTAATAGGCCAACGATCAATAAGGTACCACAGAGGAGGTGGGTTAATCCTGAAACAATGAGCAAAGAAACGGCCCCTGCACCTTTCATCCCATAAATCATGTGTGATAAAGTTTCTTGATGGGCCATATTGTGGCTTAACAAGGTATAACCTTTGGCAATAATAACGATGCCGAGAATTACGCGAAGAACTACCAACCACATGGCATCATTATATTGGATTCCTTGTCCTTCTTTTTGGAAAACACTCATATTTGTTTTTTTATAAAATAACCGGATAAAGTTAATAATAAATATTTATTTGCTTAAGTACATTGATTTTTTTGCATATAATTCCCTGAATGTTGGATCTTCGAGATCTTTGATAAAGCGGATCGCTTCTCCCGTAGATTTCATTTCTGGCCCTAGTTGTTTATCCACATCCGGGAATTTATTGAAAGAAAAAACAGGTTCCTTGATTGCATACCCTTTTAATTTACGTTCAATTTTGAAATCCTTTAGTTTATTAGCTCCCAACATCACCTTTGTAGCAATATTAATAAAAGGAACATCATAAGCCTTTGCAATAAATGGAACTGTACGTGAGGCCCGTGGATTGGCTTCAATTACATAAACATCTTCATTCTTGACCGCAAACTGTATGTTCATCAAACCTTTTACATTCAATGCCATGGCAAGCTTCACCGTATAGTCCTCCATTTTTTGTAAAACAGCTTTTGAAAGACTGAATGGGGGAAGCACGGCACTCGAATCACCCGAGTGGATACCTGCAGGTTCGATGTGTTCCATCAAGCCAATAATATGTACTTCATCCCCGTCACATATTGCATCAGATTCTGCCTCTTCGGCACGATCTAGAAAATGGTCAATGAGTACACGGTTTCCTGGCAGGTTTTTTAACAACTTGACAACTGCGAGCTCCAGATCTTCGTCATTGATAACGATACTCATTCCTTGTCCGCCTAGAACATAGCTAGGACGCACTAAAACCGGGTATCCTACTTCATTTGCTACCTTTAAGGCCTCTTCGGCATTCTCCGCGACTCCATATTTTGGGTAAGGTATACCAAGATCTTTCAATAAATCCGAAAAGCGTCCCCGATCTTCCGCCATATCCATATCATCAAAAGAGGTACCGATGATTTTAATGCCGTTTTCTTTTAATTTCTGGGCCATTTTTAATGCCGTCTGCCCGCCAAGCTGTACAATTACCCCCTCTGGTTTTTCATGATCGATAATTTCGCGCACGTGTTCCCAAAATACAGGCTCGAAATACAACTTATCTGCCATGTTGAAATCGGTGGAGACTGTTTCGGGGTTGCAGTTGACCATGATGGATTCGTATCCCGCTTCTTTCGCCGCCAATAAGCCATGAACACAAGAGTAATCAAACTCAATGCCTTGGCCGATACGATTGGGGCCTGATCCTAGCACAATGATTTTCTTCTTGTCGCTGACAATGGATTCATTTTCTTCTTCGAAGGTGGAATAGTAATATGGAGTTTTTGCCGGAAATTCTGCAGCACAGGTGTCGACCATTTTAAACACCCGGTGTATGCCTAATTCTTTCCGTCGTGAATAGACATCATCTTCGCTCACATTTCCTAACAGCCAAGCAATCTGCAAGTCGGCATATCCTTTTTGTTTTAGGGTAATGAAGAAATCCCTTGGAATATTATTAAGTTGATAACGTTTTAGTTCAGTCTCAAGAGAAACAAGTTCCTGGATTTGCGTTAAAAACCATTTGTCAATCAGAGTGGCCTTCCGTATAGATTCCAGGGGAACGCCAAGTTCGAAAGCATCTTTAATATGGAACAAACGGTCAGCACTTGGATGTTCCAAGCTATGCATGATCTCTTCCAGATCGCGGCTTTGCTTTCCATCTGCTCCTAAGCCCATATGGGTAGTTTCCAAACTTTGACAGGCTTTTTGAAGCGCCTCGATGAAAGTGCGCCCAATGGCCATGACCTCGCCCACAGATTTCATCTGTAGACCTAATTCAGTATTTGCCCCTTTAAATTTCGCAAAATTCCACCGGGGAACCTTGACGATTACATAATCCAACGACGGCTCAAAATAGGCCGATGTGTTTTTGGTAATTTGGTTCTCTATCTCATCTAAATTATAACCGATAGCCAATTTTGATGCAATCTTGGCAATTGGATAGCCGGTGGCTTTAGACGCTAATGCCGAAGATCTTGAAACCCGGGGATTAATTTCTATGGCAATAATTTCTTCATTCTCCGGATTCACGGAGAACTGAACATTACACCCCCCCGCGAAATTGCCTATGGCCCGCATCATTTTAATGGCCTGGTTGCGCATCTCCTGATAACAACGGTCGCTCAATGTCATGGTAGGGGCAACCGTAATGGAGTCGCCGGTATGAATCCCCATAGGATCGAAATTCTCTATCGAGCAGATGATAATCACATTATCATTGTTGTCCCTCAATAATTCGAGTTCAAATTCTTTCCAGCCTAATACTGCCTGTTCTACTAACACTTCGTGTGTGGGGGAGGCTTGTAAGCCACGGCTTAAGGCCGCGTCAAATTCTTCTTTTTTATGAACGAATCCTCCACCCGATCCTCCTAATGTATAAGATGGGCGGATAACTAATGGATAACCGATTTCCTGGGCGGCTTCTTTTCCTTCGAGAAAAGAATTGGCAATCTTGGATCTCGCTACACCAATGCCAATCTCGACCATTAGCTGTCTGAACTCCTCACGGTTCTCTGTTTTTTCTATTGCGGCAACATCAACACCTATAACCTCGATCTTATATTTTTCCCAAATTCCACGTTCTTCTGCTTCCTTGCATAAGTTGAGTGCCGTTTGTCCCCCCATGGTGGGTAATACCGCATCAATATTCCTTGTTTGTAGTATCTGTTCAATACTTTCGCAGGTTAAAGGAAGAAGGTAAACATGATCCGCAATAACCTTATCGGTCATGATAGTGGCTGGATTGGAGTTGATAATGGATACCTCAATGCCTTCTTCTTTTAAAGAGAGTGCGGCTTGTGATCCTGAGTAGTCAAATTCACAAGCTTGACCGATAATGATAGGGCCAGAACCAATGATTAATACAGAACGAATGGATGTGTTTTTGGGCATTTCTTTTTGACAAATTATAAATCATAAAACGAACGCTGACAAAAATAGTGAGGAATATATATTCGCTTGTGGAGAATTCCGACTGTCTTGTCGGAGTGCAAAGATACACCATTTTTACATTATATTCAGTTATTTTCTGTAATTTATTCGGATTATTAACATTAGGTTTGGTCGTTGAAAACAGAATATATATCCGTGGGGGAAATTAAAAGGGATAACATTATTAAAATTGCCATTGTCGGACCTGAGTCTACTGGAAAGTCTACAATAACGAGGCAGCTGGCAGATCACTACCAAACTATTTGGGTACCCGAATATGCGAGGGAGTATTGCAAAGACTTGAAACGGGAATATAGCTTGGAAGATGAAGTCAATATTTTCTACGGACAAGTGGCATTGGAAAAAAAGGTGACGCATTTGCTCAAAGGCAATCTATTATTCTGCGATACGACAGTATTAACTGTAAAAATCTGGTGTGATCATTTGTTCGGAGCTACCCCAAAGCCAGTTTTAAGTTATCTAACTGAGCAAGTATATGATTATTACCTCCTGATGGATATTGACCTTCCATGGCAAGATGATGAATTGAGGGATTTTCCAAACCTGAGGGAGCATTTCATGAATATATGGCATAAAGAATTAAGGACACTTGATGCGCAGTATGACCTTGTATCCGGTTTGGGGCAAGAAAGATTTGAGAATGCCTTGGCTGCCGTTGATTTATTCTTAACCCATACCGATTTATAAGCGATTGCTGTCTAAATCGGCCAATCCCTTTTTTAAGGTAAATAATACATAACGCTCATTCCTCCGAAGACGTTTCGCAAGACGGCTTACCAATGCTCCTTCCTGCCCCGGCTCATAAGCTAAATCTTCTTCGGTGAGATGGTTGTATTTCCTTAATAATTTGAGCCTTAATACATTCCAGTCAGAAAGGCTCAGGGTAAGAGATGTCATGCAGATAAAAGTTTCGGCAAAGATAATCAAAAGCAATTTTCTAATCAAGCGCAGGTATAGCTTATGCTTCAATATCCATAATTTAGGCTCGAAATTTGCTTGCATTTTACCTAATGTAAACTCTAAACCATTGGTCATGAAAAAAATTTTTCTAAGTATTTTTTTATTAGCTGCCACCTCATTTGCAGTTTCCGCGCAGATCCTACCCTCGTTCCAGTTTGGTATAAAAGCCGGAGCAAACTTTTCTGATATTAAGGAAATTGATACGAAGTCGAGCTCGAGAACGGGTTATTTGGTAGGAGCTTGGGCGAGATTAGGGGGTGCTGGTATTCATTTTCAGCCCGAACTTTATCTCACCTCTAAAGGAAGTGAAATAGATGAAGGAGCGGGAGAAAAAGGCAAAATGAATTTTACCACCCTTGATTTACCCTTATTGTTGGGTACAAGGATTGGTGTAGGTCCGGTAGCAATGCGCGTGCAAGTAGGACCGGTAGTTTCATTTGTCATGAATAAAGATGATAGTTTTGGTGAGAATGTAGGACAAGCTTTCGACTTCGATGAATACAAGAACCAAACCTTCTCTCTTACAGGTGGACTGGGTGTTGATATCCGGAAATTGAGGGCAGACTTGCGTTATGAACACGGAATAAGTGATGTATTTAAAGGTAATGATGAGGGGAATGGAAGGTTGAGCCTATGGACGGTAGCTATTGGATACCGTTTGTTTTAACTGAACGGTATTCTCACTGCCATGCCTTGGATATTCCAGAATGCACAGGTTTTGGGATATTCAAAGCATGGTTTTATCTTTTCTATTTTGACTTTCCTTTGTCATATAATGCGTTCTCCCGCTCCCTTTTTTCCCATCGTATTTCTGCCATCCGATCGGTTTCATAGATACGAATGGTAAGTACAAAATAAGATATCAATAGCGGGCCATATACTAAACCCATGATACCGAAAACCGGTATGCCGATGATAACCCCGATAATGGTGATAATGGGATGGATGTTACCTACACGTTTCGCTATAACCAAACGCAGCACATTATCAATATTTGAAATGACAAGGAGGCCGAACAAAAGCATTCCAATACCATTGTATGTATCGCCCTGGGAAATGGCTAAAACGCTTGCTGGAACAAAAACAATAGGGGCACCCACAACAGGGATGAAAGCCAATATCGTGCTGATAACGCCCCAGAAAAAAGGATCCGCGAACCCAAAAACAAGATAGCCAACAGCAACCAAGCTTCCTTGTATAATGGCGATTAGTCCTTGTCCCAAAACATTCGAATAAGTGATGTTTCTTAATTTTCGTCCAAATCGCATAGCATTCTCTTCGCGGAATGGCGAAAAACGAAGCAGACCGCTTTCAAAATTTGCATGGTCAATGAACATGAAATAAAGGAGAAAATACATTACCGAAATACTTAATAAAACACTCGCCGCTCCTCCTAGAATGGTTGGAATTAACTTGCCGAGGTAGGCCAAGCCTTCCTTCATTGTATTGGCAATTAAATCAGGTTGATTGAGTTTAGTGCCCGCAAATTCATTTATCTTGGTAATAACGCCTTTTATCCATTCGGGGTTCTCCTGTAAACTCTCGATTCGGCTCAACACCATGGAACCCAATCCTAAGAAAGGCAAAACAATCACAATAAATGAGCCCACAATAATGAAGATTGCCGAAAACTGCGGCCGCCACTGCCAATGGTTCAGCAAGAAGAGATGAAGAGGCCTAAAGATGGTGTACATGACGACCGTTCCTAATAAAGCTCCGAATATACCCCGTATAGAATATAGGATAAACCCTCCCAATAGAATAAGAAGAATCAACGTAATGTAATTACGTTCCTTAAAATTATATAATGGTATAGGCATGGTGATTTAGCGCTTAGCGGTAAATTGTGGTTGTCGTTTTTCCAGAAATGCAGACACCCCTTCCTTAAAATCCTCCGTTTCAAAACAGCCTGAAAATTCAGCTATCTCGGTCTCGAAACCATCTTTTCCCTTTTCTAATGAGGCATTTACTGCTCGTATCGCGGCTGATACCGCTCGGGACGATCGCGTTGAAATGAGGTCCAAGATAGATTGTGCCGTTGTTATAAGTGTTTCCGCATCAACAACATGATTGACCAATCCAAACTGGAATGCCTGATGAGCATCGATCATATTACCTGTCAAAATCATCTCCAATGCCCTCCCTCTACCAATAAGCTGGGTTAAACGCTGCGTTCCTCCATAGCCTGGAATCAGGCCCAAAGAAACTTCGGGAAGTCCCATTTTTGCCGTTTTTGCCGCTACCCTGATATGACAGGCCATGGCGAGTTCAAGTCCCCCCCCTAAAGCAAAACCATTTATGGCAGCGATAATGGGTTTTGGGGCATGGTGTATTAAGTCAAATACATTGGCCTGTCCTTCTTTGGCCAAATCGCGGCCTTGGGTCTTTGTAAAGTTGGCAAACTCGGCGATATCCGCACCCGCGACAAAAGCCTTTGTACCGGCGCCCGTCAAAATGATTCCACTAATCCTCCTGTCCTGTAAAGCCCCGGAAATGGTAATATGCAAGTCTTTTAAAATATTTTTGTTGAGGGCGTTTAATTTGTTTTCACGGTTGATGGTAACCACTGCCGTAGAGCCTTGCCGATGTTCGAGAATGAGTGCTTTCGTTTCGTCCATGAAGAGCTAATTTGAGATGTAATGTTAATATCTCCTGTTTTTCCGTACCCATTGCCGGATATATTCGGTAATATTGTCCATACTGGCTCCCGGGGCAAAAAGTTTGCCAACGCCAAGATCGTCGAGCGTCTCCATGTCGCTGCCAGAAATGATCCCGCCTCCTGTCACAAGTACATTATCTAGTTTTGGATAAAGTTATGAAATTTCGTGGAAATACGGCTCGTTCCTTGTCGTTTTGGAAATCCTTTCGAGCGTAGGCTTCCCTAGAGAATATCCTCCTCTTTTTTATTTTTCGTACTTTTGTAAATAAATTTTGGATAAGGAAAGTGTACTAATGAATAAAAACCCCTTAATGCCCTATTTCTATTGTTTGGTGATGTTGATGTCTTATCTGGCATTGGGCTGGAACCTGCCTGTACCGAATGAAGGAAATAAGGAAACGATGATCGATAGACGGAACGTTGTTCCAAATGAAGAGACTTCTGCTTTAGCAACCGCAGAAGAACATATTGGCAACTTGTATTCGGCCTGTGAGGTGGAAGAAACAGGCTTAAAAAATGATGTTTTTAAAAAAGCTTATATTGGTTTTTTGAATCTTAAAGAGCGGGGTAAGGTGCCACAGGATGCCACTGTCTTAAGTATTGCGGATTTTGACCTTTCCAGTAAAGAAAAAAGGTTGTGGATCATTGATGTAGAAAAGCACCAACTTTTATTGAATACCTGGGTTTCCCATGGACGGGGAAGTGGTAAGGATATTGCCACCCATTTTTCCAATACAGTAAACTCTCATCAAAGCAGCCTTGGTTTTTATGTTACGGGTGAAGTGTATTATGGAAAGCATGGGCGGTCTTTGCGTTTGGATGGAATGGATCGGGGTTTTAACAATAAAGCCCGCGAAAGAGCCATCGTTATCCACGGCGCTTCGTATGTTAGTGCCCAGGCCATTCAGCGCTTAGACAGGTTAGGGTTAAGTTATGGGTGCCCGGCAGTGCCCATGGCGCTCAGTAATAAGGTAATCGACATAATAAGAGACAGAACGGTTTTATATATTCATGCCAACTCCCCAGCTTATCATTCGGTTTTCCTGAATGAGGAAGTGGCTAGTCGAAGGTTACTGGCTTCCTTTTCTCCGTCTAGTATAGACAGCTTAACCGGCGAACTTTGATCCATTTTATTTAATCAAATGGGTATACAACACAATATCCAAGCCGTACACATCCGGATAGTGGATGAGCCGGCCCTTATCTACAACAACAGTTTTGTAATCCAGTACAACCGTTACTTTTGGTTCTAATCGAATATCCTTAGCTTCTGCTTGTTCTGCTTCCATCGCATCCTTGATGGTATTGAATTTCTCACCTTCCCCGAACAACTGCTGTGCCAACTCCATGGGTTCTTCGACCCGAACACAACCATGACTAGCCGCTCTCATTGTCCTGGCGAAGAAAGCCTTGGATGGTGTATCGTGTAAATAAACGCTCGAATTATTGTTGAACAGGAATTTTATCTTGCCTAAAGCATTCTCATTGCCAGGTCGTTGCCGAAAGCGATAGGGCAGCTTGTCTTCGGAGACCGCGGACCAATCTATCAATTCAGAATCTTCAATTACCTTTCCATCTTGAAGTACGTCAATGCCTTTGTTGGCCAAATAAAAACGATCTGCCTGCACTTGTTTTAATATTTCTTTTGTGGCAATACTTTCTGGAATATTCCATACCGGATTTACCTGAACACTGTGGATTAAACTTGTTAGAATGGGTGTTTCATGGGGATGTGGATGATCCGCCACGGGCTTGGTGTGCTTGGAGATGATATCCTTGCCATCAGTATTTCTTCCTGTGCCCACGACTACTTTTATTTGATCAATAGCTTGGCCTTGTTTAAAGATGGTAAGAGTGTAAGCGGGAATGTTCACGTAAACCATATTTTGGTCATTATAAGAATGTCTCCATCTTAGGCGTTCTAGATTGGCTTTTATAACGCAACTGCTCTCCTCCTTGTCCATGTTGGGAAAGCTTGCTCCTGTCACCAGTGCCTGCTGCAAGAGCCGATATGCTTCGGATGTCGGCTGGAGGCTATCCAAGTGGCCTTTCATGTCTTCCGCATCTAATACTGCTGTCATAAAAAGGCTATCAGGTCGCTTTGTTTCCATAAAGTAGCGTTTAAACAACTTTCTTGGATTAATGGCCCCGAAAGACAGCGCATTACTATAATTTAATAAGTTATTCGCAGTGGCGAGTTCGAGCTGAACAATTTTTTGGTAAGCCTCATCGAGATTCTTTATGGCCTCTTTATGGGATACCTCTACCAACAAACGTTCATAAGGGTCTATATGGAAACGCTTAGAGGAAAGACCATGGCTATCAATTCTTTTTAAATAATTTACTAAGGTGTCTAATTGCCCGCTTGGCAGTAATTTCTTGACCAAAACCGGCTGGAACTGGTGTTTTTGATAATAAGAGAATAAGAATTTCGGATTGGAAAGTGGTATCGATCCGTCTTTAAGGGCCGTTTGGAGCATTTTGGAGAAAGAAGCTTCCTCGATGCCTTTGTACACGTCATTCTTTGATGCCTTATAAAGAACCTGATCGATTGTTTCTTCTTTATGACAAGCGATAAAAGCAATAGTGATCAATAATAAGGAAAGACTTTTTATAATTAATTTCGGTGAACTCATGCCAGTTTGTTTGATATAGAAAGCAATTACTTTTCCAAACAATGCAATAAGTTTGCCAGTAATAGCATAAGGGAAGTTACTTTCTCGAAGGCACAATACGGATTCCCACATCTACGACTTCAAGTAAGGGATTTACGCGCATATTCTGCTCAAGTTGATAAGTATAAATTCCAGTATCGGGATACAGGTAATCTTTTGAAACCCGTATTTCATGACTATACAGATTACCGCTTCCTTTACCTAACCACCTTCCGTCAAGTTCTGCAAGTTTCAGTTCGACACGATAGTTTTTCTGTGAATCTGTTGGTGATGTTTCTTTTAACAAAAGGAAGATATTCGAAAAACGGTAACCCGAAGAATGCCGTAAGGATATGTACATATCATACTTCACGGAATTGTCGCTTACATTGACGCTGAATTTGGGTTGTTCATTATAATACCATTTACGATTACTTATCGAAGCATGCTGGTTTAAGATGGCAAGATCTGTACAGCCTACTAGGGAACATAATAGACAGGAAATGCCCAATGCAACGGCAGAAAATGTTTTTTTTCTAGAGAAGAGAGGGTTATTCCGCATTTTTTTTATCCGAATCGGGGGAGTTGGGGTTACGCCTTGGTTTAAAACGTCTTTTATTACGCGATTTACCATCCTTTGGTTGAGAGCCCCCCTTCTTCTCCGGCGCAGCGCGTTCCTGGGCATTTATTTTTCCTGTAGGTTTGGCTTTCTGCTTACCGCGTTTATTAGATCGTTTCTTTCGTTTACTTCCGTCCAGACGCGTTAAACTGTCCTGTCCAACCACGTTTTCGTAATCGTATTTGGTCGATGTTTCCTTGATGGCGATCTCTGCCATGCTGTTTTTCAGGTCATCAGGTTTTTTTCCTTCCTTGTTTAGGGATAGGATCTCTTTTACACGATCAATATGAAGAGGTATCCAAGCGTCATCACCCGGATAGGTGAACCACATCAAACGTTTAAAAATATCTGTTTTCTGCAGGTAGGCAACCCCTCTAACGGTATCGAGCCGATCGATATTATTCGGGATGTCTTTTAACGCATCCATATAGGTATCTAATTCATAATTGAGGCAACATTTCAGTTTACCACATTGCCCCGCTAGCTTGAGCGTATTTAATGATAGGTTTTGATATCGGGCTGCTGAGGTGGAAACTGTTTTGAACTCGGTTAGCCATGTTGAGCAGCAAAGTTCGCGGCCGCATGAACCGATTCCGCCTAAACGGCTGGCTTCTTGCCGCATGCCAATCTGTCTCATTTCAATCCGGATCCGGAATGATTCGGCCATTTTTTTAATGAGTTCACGAAAATCGACACGACCATCTGCAGTATAATAGAACGTGGCTTTTGTCTTGTCACCCTGAAAGTCAACATCGCTGATTTTCATGGATAAGCCTAATTCAAGTGCGAAAGTTCGGGCCTTGTGCATGGTTTCCCACTCTAGATCCTTAGCGAGTTGCCATTTATCGAAATCAGCTTGTGTGGCTTTACGATAGACTTTCTTAGTCACTGACTCCGCGTCTACCTTGTGCTTTTTAAGCTGTAGACGCACCAGCTCACCGGTTAAAGAAACATGTCCCAAATCATAGCCGCCGGTATTGCTTTCCACAGCTACCAACTCTCCCATTTCGAGGTATAGGTTATCCGTATTCACAAAAAACTCTTTGCGGGAGCCTTTAAAACGGACTTCTATGATAGTAAAAGGTTTATAGTTTGCTGGTAGATCCATTTGTGATAACCAGTCGTATACATCTAATTTATTGCATCCGTTTGTCATGCAGGAACCATTGTTCTGGCATCCTTTTGGCGCACAACCTCCTCCTCCGGAGGAACAGCTATTACATCCCATAATTTATATATATTGAGTCCCTTTCGGGAGCGTTTCGTAACAAAAGATAAGTACTAATTGCAAAGATACATCTAAAAATAAGATTTTCGGATTCGCATTCCGTTCAATATTATAGCTACATCCTTCAAAAAGCTCAATAGCGGCTTCTATCTGCGAGGAACTAAATAAATCTGCGAATTTCTCCGCAAAAACTTTCTCTGCACCAACCAAACGAACAATTTCTTGCAGCCCTTCTTTGATGAGCAGGATTTCCCGGAGCACATTGATGGAATAAAGTAAAAAACTCTTTTGGTTTTCTCGTCCCATCTTCGAAAAATCATTCTCCACTTTATTCACTAGCTCCAGACCATTGTCGCGGTAGCAGCTGAGAAGCCAATTTCTCAGGGTTTCGAAATGATTGCTGCTGTTTTCACCAATAAGTTGATGTGCACGTTGGAGATTCCCATCGCTGATAAAAGCAATCTGCTTTGCCTGGCGTTCCTCCAGCCGATGATGGTGAATCAAGTAATGTTCTAAATCATCATTGCTAAGCTTGTTTATTTTTACCAACTGTGTCCTTGATAAAATGGTGGTGAGTATTTGATCTTGATTTTGAGCCACCAATAGGAACAAAGTTTTTTGAGGTGGTTCCTCCAAAAGCTTTAATAAGGCATTTCCTTCTTTTGCAAGATATTCGGGAAGCCACATAATCAATACCTTGTATTCGGCTTCGAATGGCTTGAGACTTAATTTTTTAATAATTTGGTGGCATTCTGCAATATTGATGTTTGCCTGTCTATTGTCGGCATCGGCATGTTGGCGCCAATAATCAAGGGAAATATAGGGATTACTTAGAAATGCGGCCCGCCAGTTTCCCAGATAATCCAAGGTTGTCTCTTCCTTTTTTTTTGCAAAAAAAGGAAAGGAAAAATGAAGGTCCGGATGGATAATTTTGCTATACTTCCTACAGGATGAACATTCGCCACAACTATCATCCATTAACTTGTTTTCACAGTTAATAAATTGGGCATACGCTAATGCAAGGGCCAAACTTCCTGAACTTTCAGGACCTAAAAAAAGTTGAGCATGACTTACCCGGTTTTCCTTGACTGTTTGAATAAGTTTATTTTTTATGCCATTCTGGCCAATAATATCTTTAAATTGCATTCTTTGATGCTTTGTACAAATAGTAGAACCTCATATTCTCATGTATGATTTTACATCATCCCGCGATACAGCAAGGATTTCCGGTTCTGCATAAGTATGTTTGTGCTAAAGTAATAAAATTTAAATAAAATGAGGATAATGGCATTTGATTACGGGACTAAGCGGACGGGGATTGCGGTTACGGATCCCTTGCAGATTATCGCCACATCATTGACCACCATCCATACAAAAGATAGTTTGGAATTTATCAAGAAATATCTCCAAACGGAGGCCGTTGAACGCTTTGTTGTCGGGAAACCATTGCGCCTGGATGGGAGTGACTCGTCTTCCGCCCCTCATGTGAAAGGTTTCATTCGATCATTGAAGAAGAATTTCCCCCACATTGATGTCGTTACAGTTGATGAACGGTTTACCTCCAAATTAGCTTCCGCCAGTATTATCCAAAGCGGCTTTAAAAAGTCAAAACGTCAGGAAAAGGGATTAGTTGATAGTGTCTCGGCTGTAATTATCTTGCAGACTTACCTAGATAGTCCGCACCTTCATTAGTTAGAATTTACTACTTTTGCAGATATGGATTTGTTTACGAGTGATTTAACCACATATCTGGAACGGACCTGTGATGCAGAGAATGCGCTTTTAAAGCAGATAAATAGGGAGACTTACCTTAAAGAAACCCGACCACATATGCTTTCGGGACATTTGCAGGGAAGGATGTTGAGCTTCTTGAGCAAGTTAGTGGCCCCCCGCAGGATCTTGGAAGTCGGCACATTTACGGGTTATGCAACATTATGTTTGGCTGAAGGCTTAACATCCGATGGAATTATCCATACTATTGATTGTAATGAAGAACTTGAACCACGGGTTTCAGGATATTTTCGCCAGTCGGCTTTTTCAGACCAGATCATTTTTCATGTCGCGAAAGCATTAGATATTATACCTACCTTAAAAGAAACCTTCGATTTGGTATTTATCGATGCCGATAAAAAGAATAATTTACACTATTATCAGTTATTAATTGAAAAGGTTAGACCGGGAGGATTGATTTTAATCGATAATGTTTTGTGGAAAGGAAAGGTAGTGGAAGATAATCCGGATAAACAAACCGAAGAAATACTAAATTTGAATGAGGAGATTGCTTCGGATCCTAGAGTGGAAAAACTGATACTTCCTATCCGGGACGGACTATTTCTTATTAGAAAACGTTAATGGATTTAGTGAATTAATACCAAAACTAATGAAAACAACGCTATTGTATTTTAAGATTATCATGTTTTGGGCTTTAATCGGGTTAATCATGCCCCAGCAGCTATATGCCCAGCAGGTCTCTGTTAAGACCTATATTGAAGCTCATCGTGAAAAAGCTGTTCATTATATGGAGAAATATGGTATTCCCGCGAGTATCATTCTAGGAATTGCCATTCATGAAAGCGCTGGTGGGAATAGCCGCTTGGCACGTTATCTTAACAATCACTTTGGCATCAAGGGTAAAAACAATAGCAAGGTCATTAAATCTGCTTATAAAGGTTATGATTCTGTAGACGATTCGTATGAAGATTTTATTGGTATGATGAGGAACAGGAAACAATACCAACCTCTTTTCGATAAATACGATACTGATGATTTTCGCAACTGGGCTAGGGGAATAGCGCGGGGCGGATATGCAGCAAGCAGAACTTGGACGGCGCAGGTTATCAACATTATCAATAAATATGAGCTCTATCAATTTGACCACCAAAGTCATGATAGTGAAGGTATCGAACCCGCATTGAATACATATGTAGTCAAAAAAGGTGACACTTTATCTGGTATCGCGGCGCAGTTTGACACAACCGTCAGTGATTTATTGGATAAGAACGGATTGACCAGCACAAATCTCCAGATTGGACAGCAATTAGATCTTTAGTTTTGTATGCCCAATAGCAAAAAAAATCATTTACCGAAAAACGATGCGCTCGGCTGCTTGATCTTGGTAATTTTACTCTTTTCCGCCTGTTTACCTAAACAAAAGGTAATACGGGGAAAACAAGCTCCACAACCAAGGCATATAGAAAGTGCTGCACCTGTTAAAAGAAGTACATCTGCAGAAGCGTATATTTTACGTTACAAAACCATTGCGGTTCAGGAAATGGAGCAATATGGTATTCCGGCGAGTATTACCTTATCACAAGCATTACTGGAATCCGGAAACGGGAATAGTAGATTGGCACAGGAGGCAAATAATCATTTTGGCATAAAATGTACGTCCACCTGGCAAGGCAGAACCGTTCTGAAGGATGATGATAGAAGGGATGATTGTTTCAGGGTATATAATAATCCGGAAGAATCATTCCGGGACCATTCTGAGTTCTTGTTACGTAAACGCTATGCACCTTTGTTCGAACTGGATAAAAATGATTATAAAGGGTGGGCACATGGATTGAAAAAAGCGGGCTACGCGACCAATCCGAGGTATGCCGAACTGTTAATTAACCTCATTGAACGTTATGAGCTTTACCGGTATGATTTGCCGGAAACAAAAGTTGAAAAAATACAGCGGGAAGAAAAGGTGCTGACAGAGATTGTGGAGAAAATGCCCGATGAAGCGAAGGATGCCGCGGCAAAACCCCCTGTTTCTATGCAGATTCATGAAGTGAAAGCTGGTGAAACGCTTTATTCCATAGCAAAGCACTATAATTTGACGTTAGAAGAGGTGAAAACCTTGAATAATATTACGGGAGAAAAGATAGAACTCGGACAGCTTTTATTGGTTTCAAAATAATAAAGGGTGTTAAAAATTGTGAAAAGAGGTAAACTTTGTCATCTCCTTTGTAGCTTTACAAATGTGAAACCATGTCTCCTTCTAGTGTGTTTTTTTGTCGGAATCTGTAGATTGTTTGGCCAACAAGATGTTGACGGGATTGTATTTGACGCAAACACGAAACAAAGGGTGGCAAGTGTATACCTGTACAACACCAAAACAAATGAAGGATATTTCAATAACCTGAAAGGTGAATTTAAGCTTGAGGCCAATCCCGGTGATTTGATTATCCTGGCAAGGGAGGGTTATTTCCCCGATACCATAACAGTCCGTAATCGTACGGTGGCTGTTTATCTTCAACGATCTTCCATTTGGCTGAAAGAAGTTCATATCATGGCCCGGAAGTCCCCTCAGAAAGAATTAGAAGAGAAGAAAGAGGAATACGAATCTGCTTACCGGAAAGGTAATTCCGGTCCCCTTTTATCCACGGGCATGGGTGGGGTAGGTTTAAGTATTGATGCACTCTATTCCCTTATTAGCCGCGAAGGGAGGAACGCGCGCTATCTTCAGGAAATTATAGAACGCGACTATCGGGATGCAATCATTGATTATCGCTTTACACCTCATATTGTAAAAATGATTACCGGTTTGGAGGAGAATGAGTTGAAAGAATTTATGCTTCAGTATCGCCCAAGCTACTTTTTTATTCTCAATTCCAATGATTATACCTTAGGATTATATATAAAAGAATGTTTAAAACAATATAAAGCTGATCCTGAGGCAAGGAAACTACCTTCCCTTCTTCCTCCAGAATCGTCACCCAATGGTGTGGATTGACGTAAAATTATTTATATTTGAGCTTGTTGTGTACTTTGCATTCCTTATTTTTGCCGTACGATGGGAGTTCCATTTGGTGAGATGGGTTTCCTCGTCAATTAAAGTAAACGCTTGGCGCTCTTTAATACCGATAAAAACAAAAAAGCATTAATAATTTATCCCAATGAAAAAATACTCCTCGTTTATTCTTTTTATATTGATGGTGTTAAGCTTAGGTCTTTCCGCGCAGGATTATGACTTAGATGCATTAAGACAGGTGCCGGAAAAGGGAAGTTTGAAGGTAAAGGATCCGGTAGTCACGGTGGAGGAAGTGGTTATTCCGCAAAGTACCTTAGATCTTGAAGTAAACTATTGGCGCAATTGGACAAGCTTCGGAATTAATGCCAATCAAGCGTCTTTTAGCGATAACTGGAATGGAGGGGGGGTAAACTCAATTTCTGTTGGAATATTGTTCAACCATAAGTCTGAATTCAATAAGGAAAATAAAAGTTTCCTTACCGACATTAGACTACAATATGGAAAGCTTAAGAACAAAGGGCAGCTCGCCAGAAAAAGCAATGACCGTGTTTTTTGGGATAATAAAGCTTCTCTGAATTTATCTAAAAGTTGGTCAATTTTTGCATCCCTAACCTTGGAAACACAATTTGATGAAGGGTTTTCCTATAGTAAAAATGAATTTGGGGACGAGGTGAAGAGTGATTTGCCTATTTCCAATTTTATGGCGCCGGGCTATTTAACGGAATCATTCGGTATGGAGTTCAAACCTGACAAGACATTTTCATTGCGTTTTGGTACGGGTACTTTCCGTCAAACGTTTATTATGGATGACCGTTTGGTATTCGAGGATAAGCCAAGTTTTGGGGTTGATACCGGTAAAAACTTTAGAAATGAACTCGCTTTTCAGCTTGTCGGTAACTTAGATCGCGACATTGGTAAAAACCTGAACCTAAAAGCGAGGTACGCCTTTTTTGCAAATTATGAAGAGCTTAACAAGGCTAGTCATCGCTTAGATGCGACCTTGACAGCGAAGGTAAGTCGGGTAATTAATGTATCTTTAAGCAGTGTGGTATGGTTCGATAAGAATATTGATCCTGAAGTACAGATGAGTGAAAACCTGGCCCTCGGAATCATGTATAAATTTCCAAGATAAAGATAGATGTACGCAAGCGCAAAGCTTTTCTTGTTGATTGGTGTGGGCGGCATGTTGTTAATGGGCTGTGCTGCGAAGAATAAGTTTGCGGAAACCAACAAGGTATACACAAAAAATGTTGAAAAAGCTGCCGAAACAATAAAAGAGCACTTGCCGCCGCCACAGCCTCCAGCACTTCCCGCCGTGTCTGTGGCGCCTTCCCCGGAGGTCTTTGTTGCAGATGTCGATGGAAAGCGGGAAGACTTGGACTGGGTAGGTACCGTGAATTTTAATTTACGCAAACCCGATTACGTCATCATCCATCACACGGCGCAGGACAGTATTCAACAAACACTCAGAACGTTTACACGGGAACATACTGAAGCAAGTGCCCATTATGTAATCGGGCGTGATGGCAAAACTTATCAAATGCTGAACGACTACTTGCGTGCCTGGCATGCAGGTATATCAAAATGGGGAAAAATAACCGATATGAACTCCCAATCTATTGGTATTGAGCTGGATAATAATGGTAAAGAACCTTTTACAAACATTCAGATCACCAGTTTGCTACGGTTATTGGATACCCTGAAAGCGACCTATAAAATTCCGCCCCAAAATTTTATCGGACATGCCGATATTGCCCCTACCCGAAAACAAGATCCCAGTGTTTATTTCCCATGGAAAATACTTGCCGATCATGGTTTCGGCCTTTGGTATGACGATACTTTGGTAACGCCGCCGGCGAATTTCGATCCTATTATGGCTTTACGGATTATCGGATATGATACCCGTAACCTTCCCGCAGCTATTGTCGCATTTAAACGCCATTTTATCCAGTCTGATATTTCTGCCGAATTAACACCCTTGGATTTAAAAGTACTTTATAACCTGTTCTGCAAGCAGGAATAACTATCGCAAAAAGAACCACCAAACTACCAGTACCACGAGGGCAATGATGATAATCCATTTTAATACGTTGCCTGAAGATGAAGGTTCAGCAGCCAAGGGGGTGGGCGGAATATTTTCTTCCATTGGTGCAACCTCCGGGATTGGTGAGGCGGGCGTGTCTACCTCAATTTCAGGAGGATTTAGGTTGGGTACGTTCAGTTCTTCAATGCCTACAGTCGAAGCGATGCCCATAGGTAAAGCCGATTCAATAGAAGCCTTATTTTCAAATAAGTGCCCAATGAAATCAGGCATGCTCCATCCTTGTTTTGCAATGAAACGACCAATATAGCTGGTGATTAAAGGGACCGCCATTGTCAATAAAGCCGATGCTTTCTCAGTTGGCAAACCGCTCTTTTCCTGCAAGCCTGTCACAAGGGTGGAAACATCGCCACCAAATAAATCGCTTAACATGGACTTGCCCCTTTCCAATAGGGTGGGGCTGTCTACAAGTTCCTGTTCAGGGTCAGTTGTGACCGCTATGGTATTGCCTGTAAAAATGGAACTTAAACTTCCCAGTGTACCTGACCCCGCACCTTTTTTTAAGAGACCACCTAAAATGGTAGGGATCGTATAATCTATCCCGGTACGGACATCTTCTTCTCTGATGTCCAATTTCTGACTTAAACTACTGATCGCATTTTCGCCGATTTCATTTCTCAATGTTTCAACCAATTTCATTTTCCTAAGGTTAAATAAAAGATTCTGTTAGACGATTACCAGAACTATTTTTCCCCGGATCTATAGTTCCGCAAAGGTTTGAGTAGTTATAACAGGCTGATTATGAAAAATGTTTAGTCTGCTGAATGACTTCTTTATAATAAGCTTCGTATTGAGGAAGGATAATGCTTAAGTCGAACTCTTTCGCACGATTCAATGCGGCTTTTTTAAATACTTCCAGCCGGTTGTTATCTTCCAGGATATAGATGGCATTTTTTGCCATCGCCCCAATATCGCCTACCTCGTTTAAAAAACCGGTTACACCATTAATATTCAATTCTGGCAATCCACCGATATCGGATGAAATAACAGGAACCTTACAAGCCATAGCTTCCAATGCCGCTAATCCGAAGCTTTCAGATTCGGAAGGGATCAGAAACAGGTCAGAAACCGAAAGGATCTCTTCAACGGCTTCTTGTTTCCCTAAGAAGCGGGCATCCTGGCAGATATCCAAGTCGCGGCACATCTTTTCGGCATTTACACGCTCGGGACCGTCACCCACCATCAAAAGCTTGCTGGGTATTTTTTCCCTGATCTTTTCGAAAATCCTGATGACGTCCTGCGTACGTTTTACTTTCCTGAAGTTTGATGTGTGTACGACTACTTTCTCATCGCCCGGCGCAATAGCTTTTTTGAAATGGTCCCGCGGCTTTAAACTAAAACGGCTCATATCAATAAAGTTCGGTATAACTTGGATGTCCCGTTGAATATCAAAATGATTGAGCGTGTCTATCTTCAAACTGTTTGAGACGGTTGTTACCCCGTCAGATTGATTGATTGAAAAGGTAACGACAGGATTATAGCTGGGGTCTTTTCCTACCAATGTGATATCCGTACCGTGAAGGGTTGTGATTACCGGAATGTCAATATTGAAGGTTTTTAATATCTGTTTGGCCATAAAGGCGGCCGATGCATGGGGAATGGCGTAATGGACATGCAGCAAGTCTAACTTCTCGAAACGAACAGCATCTACTAGTTTACTGGCCAATGCGATTTCATATGGGGGGAAGTCAAATAACGGGTATTTGGAAATACTCACTTCGTGATAAAACAAATTTGATGAGAAGAAATCAAGTCTTGCGGGTTGGCTATAAGTAATAAAATGAACCTGATGGCCATTCGCCGCCAAGGCCTTTCCTAGTTCAGTGGCAATAACACCACTTCCTCCGAATGTTGGGTAACAGACAATGCCAATCTTCATGTGAATAATTTATGTTAAGGATTAGGGGACAGCAGCAAAACCCATTCCCGGCATTGCACTGATCTACGGTACAAAAATGCTTTTATTTTTTGAGAATTGCTTCATAGATGGCATCCTGAATTCTGGAACGAATGTCTAAATCATATAATTTATTGCTTACAGAAGGATGCACCCTGTTGGATAAGAAGATATACACAAGTTGGTATTTGGGGTCTATCCAAATGCAGGTTCCGGTATAACCAGTATGGCCAAAAGTGGCATCAGAAGCCAATCGAGACGGATATTCTTTGCTGGGATCTAGATCGCGGCGGTCGAAACCGAGGCCGCGACGGCTATGAGTCCCTTGCTTGCTGGTGAAGAGATCCACCGTTTCCGGTTTAAAATAAGTTTCCCCGCCATAAGTTCCTCGGTTTAAAAGCATTTGACCATAGATGGCCAAGTCATTTGCTGTGGAAAACAAGCCGGCATGCCCTGCTACACCCCCTGCCATTGCCGCACCCTGATCATGGACGTACCCTACCAAGAGCGTATCCCTGAAATAGGTATCGCGTTCCGTAGGAACGATTCGGGATTTTGGAAAAGTCCGCCAAGGATTATAGCCTGTAAACTGCATTCCCATTTTGGTATAAAAATGGTCTTTAACATATTGATCCAAAGAAGTATGCGTTTGTCTTTCAATAACCTGTTGCATCACATACATGCTCAAATCACTGTATACATATTTCCCTGGAGGTTTTACCTTCGATGCAAGCATTTCAGGCCACATCACATCTTCAAAATAACCTTTCTTCAAATAATACCCCTCGGCGACTTTTGTTGGATAATCTGATGAAAAGCGGGTGCTGTGATCACTTTCCTTTAATGTCCTATAGAAGGGGATGTAGGGTGTGAAGCCAGCTTGATGCAACATCACATCCCATAATGTAATCGAAGCTTTATTGCTATCTCGCGCTTCTTTTAGGTAGTATCCCATCGTTGCATTCAGATTGATTTTCCCTGTTTCCGTCAGGTGCATTACCGCTAAGGTGGTTGCTGCAATCTTGCTAACGGAAGCCAAGTCAAAGAGGTCATCTGCCTTTTCGGCAATTTTCTTCTCATAAGTATGATAACCGTACGCTTTTTGAAAGATTACCTGTTTGTTTTTTACTACCAGCACCACGGCTCCGGGTGTTGCCCGTTTCTGAATAGCTTCTTCTGCTATTGCATCGATCTGGCGGGTAAGGTGTTCACCATCTATTCCGACAGCTTCCGGATTACTATAGCTCAGGCGGATTTTTTGGGTGGAATATCCACTCCCCGCACGAAAATGTGATGAAACGGTCCTGTCCAAACGGGAGGATATTCCCAGTCCTCCAAACAGTACTTGCGCGGAAATTATAGCCGCATTAGTCGTGGTATTTTCCGACCATATAATGGGTGCATCCAATGCATCCAGTTTTGATAAACTATACAAAGATCCAAAGCCCACGACGATGATCTCGTTTTCTCTCGCCATGCGAAATAGATAGTTGATGGTTTGCGGATTCTGCAACACCTGATCCGTTACATGAAAGATAAGCGTATTATATTGCTTGGAAGGATCGAGCGTTGCCATGCCGACGAAGGAGAAGTCATCCACCTTGGCATACCGGTTCAATAGGTTATTAAAAATAGCCGATTGGGTAGTAGGGCTATGGATACTTATTATTTTTCGATTTTCGAGGTTTTTTAGAGGAATGGTGGCCGTGTCGTTATTTAAGATAATTGTTTTTTCAAGGAGTTCGTTCTGGATTTTTATCGTTATTTTGTTGCTTTCTTGTGCCGATACAAAGAAATTCATGCACAAGAAAATAAAAAAGGGAAGCAGCTTTTTACAATTCATATAAGTTATTTTACCATATTGTTCAAGACCAATGAACCGAAGTTATTATTTTTTTTGAGAAATTTTCCCATGTGGATGATTCTTGTTTCGTTTTCATGACAGATCAGAATAACAAAGTATAAGGGATACTCCCATGTTAACTATACCACCGTTGGAACAAGACCCCGAAAAAGAGGGGCTTAAAACATTTATCGAAAACCTTGAGAAGCTATTGCAACTGGGTTTGAACACAAATTGGGTAAATAAGACAACCTGTGTCATATCTTCTCCAAACCTTCCATTAAAAATCTTTTTCTATCTCCCTTCTGCTTTCAGGATAGATGCAGGAAGAGAGGATGATAAGATGGCTATCCACATTGACTTGGATATGTGGCTGACAAAACCCGAAGTCTTGCTCAACAGGGTCTTGACGCTTTGCGGTAAAGGGAAAAGGATGTATGGACGGGAAACCATATTGACAAGGATTGACAAAAAGAGGGCAATGGATTTTCAAGAAAACCATCATTTGCAAGTGGCATTACCGGGGAAATATCGATACGGCTTATTTAAAGATGAAGAATTGCTTTCGGTGGCCGTTTTCAGTGGTTTAAGGAAGATGCGTCATACGCCCAATTATCGGTCCGTTGAGTTACTGCGTTTTTGCCATAAGGGCCGAAACCTTGTGGTAGGGGGATTAAGTAAAATCCTGTCAGCTATGGTCCGCGACTTCTCTCCAAACGATATCATGACCTACATCGATAAAGACTGGTCGTCAGGCGAAAAATTTGAAAAATTAGGGTTTGTTGCCCTCGAAAATACAGCACCTCAGCAATTTATTGTTGGGAGGTATGATTTTAAGCGACATTCGTTCAGAAAAGGAGCGGAGTATACGCCATTGGCAGATGGAGAATATATCGTGACGAACTTGGGGAGTATAAAAATGGTAAAAATAATTTAATGGAATAAATTATTAATTTCGCGCTCTTGACACTTCAACGATTACATTTATGACCAAAAGAAAACTACGGATGGGAATGGTTGGTGGAGGCATGGATGCCTTCATAGGAGCAGTTCACCGTTATGCGGCTAATTTGGATGGACAGATAGAGCTGGTTTGCGGTGCCTTCAGCAGTAACCCCGAGGTCAGCAAACAAAGCGGCGAACAGTTGCATGTAGACCCCAAACGTGTATATTCCACCTATCAGGAACTTTTTGAGAGAGAAAGTCAACTTTCAGAAGGAGAACGGATGGATTTTGTAAGCATAGTAACGCCTAATTTTGTACACTTCGATCCGGCACGCATGGCTCTTGAGAATGGTTTCAATGTGGTAATTGAAAAGCCAATGACTTTTTCCTTGCAAGAAGCGAAAGAGTTGGAAGCGTTGGTAAAAAAGACCGGTTTAACTCTTGCGCTGACACATACTTACAGTGGCTATGCTATGGTAAAAGAGGCGAAAGAGATGGTGAAAACGGGAAAATTGGGAAAGGTCAGGAAAGTGCTTGTTGAGTATCCGCAAGGTTGGTTAAGCCGTTTATCAGAACGCGAAGGGAATGCTCAAGCAGCTTGGCGTACTGATCCTTCTAAATCCGGTAAAAGTGGGGCTATGGGTGATATCGGTACACATGCAGCACATTTAGCGGAATACGTCACGGGATTGAAAATAACTGAACTATGCGCGGATCTTCATACAATGGTTACCGGCCGGTTATTAGACGACGATGGAAATGTACTATTGCGTTTTGATAATGGTGCAAATGGGGTGTTAATAGCTTCGCAAGTTTCCGCGGGTGAAGAAAATGCCTTGAGTATCCGTGTATATGGAGAGAAGGGTGGATTGGAATGGAAACAAGAAGAACCCAATAGCTTAATCATAAAAATGCTTGATGAACCCCGTCAGGTTTTCCGAATGGGGAACGTGTACAGGGAAGAATTTGCGCTAAGCTCCTTTGCGCTTCACAATACGCGTATCCCAGCAGGACATCCGGAAGGTTTGCTGGAAGCATTTGCCAATATTTATCGCAACTTTGCTGCCACGGTTTCCGCTAAGTTGGCGGGTGAAGCCCCCAGTGAACAAATGCTTGATTTCCCTCAGGTGCAGGAAGGTGTGAGGGGAATGGCTTTTATTGACAAAGTAGTCGAAAGTAGCCAAAGCAGTGAAAAATGGACCGCCTTTAAGTACTAAGACAGGGGTATTGCCATATTAACTGATTGTTCCTTTTGAGAACCTAAACTACCTAAACAATCCAAGTAGAGAAGAGACTTATGTGTGGTATAGCTACTATAGGGCATGCCTACTCTTAAGTCGGACTTTACTCGGATTTTGTTCGGACTTTGTTCGGAGTTTATTCGGATACAGCCAAATAAAAGCCGGATAAACTCCGGCTTTTATTATAGGAAATTCCTTCTTATTAGTAGAGGAATATCTTACCATTGGTAAGGTGGGGGTAGAGGGTAGGCCTTTTAACGGGCGCTATCCCCGATTGAATAAAATGCTATGCTTTTAATGCTTCCTTTACCTTCGGCACGATCTTCGTTCCATAGATTTCGATGGATTTCATCATATCCTTATGAGAAGGGCCTCCAACGTCCATATGGGCTGCAAAACGGGTTAGGCCAAACATTTCCTGAACATACAATATCTTCTCCACCATGGCATCCGCATCGCCGATAAACAATGCTCCGTTCTTGGTTTGTCCGAATTCAAATTGTGATCGTTGATAGGGTGGCCAACCTCTCGTCCTGCCAATCCTGTTCATCTGCGTGGCATACAAAGGGTAATATTGATCGCTAAGGATCTTGTTGTCCTCACCAAAAAAAGAATGCGCATGGATGCCTACCTGTAGTTTGGCTGGATCATGACCGGTAGCAACATAAGTTTCCCTGTATAACTCAAACAATGGCGTGAACTGTGAGGGTGATCCGCCAATAATTGCAATCATTAAGGGAAGTCCGAGCCGCCCTGCCCGTACCACAGATGCTGGTGTTCCACCTACGGCAATCCAAATGGACAGCTTATTATTTACGGGACGGGGTAAGATTTCCTGATTATTAAGGGGTGCCCGAAGCTTGCCGTTCCATGTGACGCGTTCTTCGTTGTTGATCTTGAGCAATAAATCAAGTTTTTCCGTGAAGAGCTCATTGTAGTCGTTCAAGTTGTAGCCGAAGAGCGGAAACGACTCTGTAAAACTGCCCCGACCCGCCATTAATTCTGCACGACCGTTAGACAAGAGGTCGATCATGGCAAAGTTCTGGTAAAGCTTTACCGGGTCTGATGAGCTTAAAACTGATACTGCGCTGCCAAGCTTAATATGTTTGGTCACCGTCGCTGCTGCTGCTAAAATTATTTCGGGGCTTGGTACGGCATAGTCGGGACGATGGTGTTCTCCTATCCCGAAATAATCCAGTCCCAATTCATCCATCAATTTAATTTCCTCAATAATTTCCCCTAATCTTTGCTGGGTAGATTGAAATTTACCAGTTCTAGGATCTACGTGTAAATCCCCAAACATGCTAATACCTAATTCCATGTTAATCTCCTTTTTATACAAAGGTATGACAGGCAGAACGGATGTTTGTTGATACAGGTTAAGAAATCATATTGATCTATATTAATAAAAATGAATCAAAGACGCTTCGTTGTGCGATTAGCCTCTAGAATAACCCCAGTAGCAGTGTTCTTAATATCCCCCTTTTTGCCTTTGTCAACATTGTTACCCCGGATTACAGTATCTGAACATTCCCCTTCTACCGAAATTCCCGTTAGCATCCTTGAACTGCTCGCATCCTCATTGATCATACAATCGGTGACCATCACATTCGAACTGTTTTTTATCTGTATGCCATGGAATTTAGGATTTCTAATCTGGCAATTATTTACGGTGATTCGTTGACTGTCCTTGATTATCAGCGCGCCTCCTTCTTCTTCATTCCCATATTCAGACCCTTCAACAATGTTACCGCTGAAAACGATATTCTGGGCTTTATTTATGAAAACACCGCCGATTGCCGGATGGTTGTGGTAATAATCTTCATTGCGGTCGATCACATTGTCACTGACAATCACGTTCTTACTATTTTCTATTACAATATTGCGGTCATAACCCCTCATAAAGTTATTACCCGTAATGCTGATTCCCCTGCTCTGATTGAGGTGAATATTGATGTCCTGATTTCCAATGTGATTTCCGGTAATGCTCCACAAGCCTATCTTGTTTGGGTCGCCGGGTTTTCCTATGAACCGTATGTTTGCTCCACCGGGGCTATAAATCGCCTGAATGGTGTTTCCCGAAATAGTTCCCTCTCTGACACTACTTCCTTCTGCACTGCAATCGATCAGGATATCGGAAGAAACCATCCCCTCTGGATCACAATTATATTCGATGTCACTTCCCGTAATCTGGAAGTTGCGGATGGCACTTTCCGAAACCTTGATGCCGCCTTTCTTACAATAGCTGATATGACTATCGCTAATTATAAACTGATGGATGTTCACGTTGTCAAGAAAAATACCGATCCCACTAGCATTGTAAATATGGCATCCATCAATTATGATATTCCTATTCCGGGAAGTAAGATGAATTCCTATTCGGGCATTTCTGATTAATAGACCCCTTAGGGTTGGCTGCATGGTATTCCTGAACTCCAAACCGTCGGCTTTCTCATTTGCACCGACAATCTCAAGATCGTAGATTAGGGGCATACGTTCCTTTTCCCATGTGATCTCTTTTACTGTGGAAGGAAGTGCCGATCCTTTATCATGTGAGCCAATAAATCGGAAAGCGGGTCCTTCGCCGGTCATGATAATACTTCCTGTTCCACCATTCCCGGAAATACTAAGTGTACCTTCGTCGGCAAGTCGAACTTCTATCGTTTTGCTGATCTTGTATTTTCCTTTTGGAAACTCAACAATTCCATCAGTGGCTCCCGCTACAGCAGCAATAATGGCCTCGGTATCATCAGTATTGCCATCGCCCTTGGCACCGAAGTCTTTCACGTCAATGGCAAAGTTCATCAGAGGTATGAGACACAAAAGAAAACAAGTTGATAGGGTATGACGAAATTTAGAATAACACATAAATAGGTTTTTTTACAAATTAGTTATTGATTGGATTGCTTAACAGAACGAGATCTATTGAAATAGTCATCCAGTAATTCGATGCCGAACTCGTTCATCATTTGGTCACTGCTTACCCCATCCGTTTCACTTGTAACCAGAACGGCTCCAAGTTCACCGGGGTCAAGAATGCTCACTCCTCTTCCATATTTCTTCTTTAGGTCTTTTAGTTTTCCCCTATTGTAATCGAGATGGACTAATTGGAAATCCAGATTTACATCCGCTACCGTATAGTCAAAATAATTTGTCGAGCTGGCAACGATTTCCCCCAAAGGGTTCAGTACCTGAGAATAGGCTCCCCGGCCGCTGATTGCACCGACAAAAAAAGCACTACAGGAATAAGCCCAATTGCTTTGTACATATCCCCCATGATAGGCCGATGGAAAAACAATAATATCTGGATCCAGCTTCACATATCGTTCACGCAATTCGTTGAAATTTAGGTCAAAGCAGATCGCAATTGCCAACCTTCCGAAATCACACTCAAAAACAGGAACTTCCGTACCAGGTTTTATACCTGCTTCTATTTCCCCGATTGTCGGATAATTTTTTGTGTACATTCCTACGAGTTCACCTTTCCGGTCCAATAAGACACCTACATTTCTTAAGTTGCCGTTTTCATCGATTCTTCGCATGCCGAAAACCAGGTAACATCCAGTGGATTTTGCTACCGATGCGAAATAATCGAGTATTTGATTTTTCCGGACGCGTACATATTCATTCTTTTCCACCTGTGTGAGACCCCATGGAAAATCGCAGTTTTCAGGTAAAACAATTAAATCCGGCTTGTCATGGATTACTTGATCCAGTTCCTGTTCCCAGAACGCAATCATTTGCTCAACCATCTTCTGTGGCCCTGCGCTTTTGTCGAGGGTCGGAGTGCGTGTCCCTATGGTTGCTATTCGAACCGGTGTAGCAGAATGGGCTTGGATTAGCGCAGCTGTACATAACAAGAGCGTCATAAGGAATTTCCATAAAATCACCTTGTTTTTTTTGTCTTTCTTCATTTTTGTGTTTTAATACCCCAGGGTATGTGTTCTCTTCGTCTTTCTACATTCAAACTTAGAAAAGTTGCTTCGAAATACAAACTATAATTGCATGAAATGAAGGAAGTTTATTCTCATCGGTTAGCTTTCATGGTGATCATGACCGCTTATACCATATCGCCCCTATGCCGATGAATTACATTTTTAAAATGGGGGATAGTTGCTTGGTAGATGGATCAAATAATGTTAACTTCAAAACCTGAAAGAAAGGTGATCAAATTGTGATGCCCTATTGGCGTCTATAGAACTTAAACAAAAAGCTAAGCGAATGACCTACGAAAAAGAAGAAAGCCGTAGAAAGTTTATAAAGACCGTGGTAACGGGCACGGCCGTCTTGTCTTTCGATGGTTTGCTGCCAAATTTTATCCCCGCGGGCTACGCCTCAACACGTCCAAGGAAAAAGGGTTTTCCGGTATCAGATTACCAGGTAGTTGCCAAAGACGCCGCATGGTGTTGGTTTTCAGATCCGCGGGCGGTTTATCATAAGGGTTTGCATGAGAAGATTTATTTTGCATACATCAATAGCCGGGGAGATGTGATGATCGGTTCGAGGGATGCTAAAAGTAAGCAGGTGGATTCATTCATTCTCCATCGGGCCTTGCAGGTAGATGACCACAATGTGCCTTCCATTTTATTCTTGCCTGATGGCCGCATCTTGGTTTTCTATACAGAGCATAACGGTCGTTTTTTTATGAGGAAAAGCAAACATCCTGAAAACATCCTTGAATGGGAAGAAGAGCGGACCATTCCCTTTGGCGGAAAGCGGATCACCTATTCGCATCCTATCATGCTGAAAGGGGAAAAGAACCGTATATATATGTTTTGGCGGGGGAGTGATTGGCGGCCCTCTTTCTCATACAGTGATGATCTCGGCGATACCTGGGCACCTTCTGCTGCATTAATTGAAAGTAAAGGCAAAAAAAACCGACCGTATTTAAAGGTAAGTTCCAATGATGTGGACCGCATTGATTTTACATTTACCGACGGTCATCCGGGTGTAGAACCCACAAACTCCGTGTACCATATCTATTACGAAAGAGGAACGTTTTATCAAACGAACGGCGAACCTATCGCAGCTATAAATGAGCTGCCTATAGCCCACCATCTGGTGAGGAAGGTATATGATGGCACAAAGAATAACGTTCGGGCCTGGATTGCTGATATTGCTTTAGATAAGCATAGGAGGCCTATAATTGCCTATACCCGTTATCCTCAGGATACCGATCATCGTTATCATTACGCCTATTGGGATGGGGCGAAGTGGCGAGATGAAGAAATATGTAAAGGAGGGGGATGGATGCCCGTTGTGAATCCCGGTGAGAAAGTACGGGAACCCCATTATTCGGGGGGACTTTGCCTGAATCATCAGAATCCTGCGAATGTATATTTGTCACGGCCAATTGATCAGGTATTTGAAATTGAACATTGGGAGAAAAGAAAACATTCTTGGGTGACGACCCCGCTTACCGCTGGGTCTGGCGAGAGCAGCATGAGACCCTATGTTGTGGTAGGAACACCCAAAAAAGATACCGTGGTTTTGTGGATGTCCGGACTATACAGGCATTACACACAGTTTGAAACAGCCTTGTACATAAATGAGTTGAAAGGTGGTTGATTTTGATATTTAAATAATAAACAGTAAATTTGCATCATCTTGAAAGGGAGGGAACCGTTAGTTCCCTCTTTTTTTTCTCGATTTTTTAGCATGGATATTGAAAAGCGTGTAATTGAATTGGTAGAAGAAAAGATTGCGGATCGCGACGATCTTTTTTTGGTGGGGGTAACGGCCGCTGTCAATGGCAGGATCTCCATTTTGGTAGATGGTGATCAGGGAGTTACTATTCAGGATTGCGCGGCGATAAGCAGGCATGTGGGTTTTCATTTAGAAGAAGAAGACATTATGGAAACCGCCTACCACTTGGAGGTTTCTTCACCCGGGATAGATACCCCTTTAAAGCTACAGCGGCAATTCCGTAAAAACATTGGTCGGAAGGTCAGCGTTAAACTTGTGAACGGCGAAATACATGAAGGAGTGCTACTTGCTGAGCAAGATGGAGGCATTACCATTGAAGAAACAATAAAAGAAAAAGGAAAAAAAGCGATTGCCAAAGAGAGTTTTTTCCCCTTCAATCAACTAATAGAAACAAAGGTGTTAATTTCATTTAAATAAAATGAGCAATATCAATTTAATAGACTCATTCCAAGAGTTTAAGGACTTTAAAAACATAGACCGTCCTACGGTAATCAGTGTATTGGAAGAAGTGTTCCGCAGCATGATCCGGAAACGCTATGGCACAGATGAAAACTGTGACGTTATTGTCAATCCGGATAATGGAGACTTGGAAATCTGGCGGACGCGAGTAGTTGTTGAAGATGAGTTCTCAGAAGACGATGATTTGGAAATAGAGTTGGCAGAGGCAAAGAAAATCGATCCTGATTTAGAGATTGGCGATGATTACATCGAAGAGATTACCTTGGAAAGTTTCGGTCGTCGGGCTATTTTGGCTGCGCGGCAGACTTTGGTGTCGAAAGTGCTGGAACTGGAGAAAGATGAGGTCTTTAAGAAATATAAAGATCGTGAAGGGGAGCTTGTTACTGGAGAGGTCTATCAAATATGGAAGAAAGAAACCTTGGTGTTGGATGATGAAGGAAATGAATTGATTTTACCGAAAACTGAGCAGATCCCTGCTGATTATTTCAAGAAAGGCGACGCTATCCGGGCTGTAGTCCAAAAGGTGGATATGTTGAATGCCTCGCCAAAGATTATCATATCACGTACCTCGCCCGATTTCCTTCATCGTTTATTTGAATTGGAGGTGCCAGAGATTTTTGATGGGTTGATTACTATCAAGAAAATTGTCCGCGAACCAGGTGAACGTGCGAAAGTGGCAGTTGAATCATACGACGACCGCATTGATCCGGTAGGTGCTTGTGTGGGGATGAAGGGATCAAGGATTCATGGAATTGTCCGTGAATTGCGCAATGAAAATATAGATGTTATTAATTTCACCAACAACTCCACCCTTTATATTCAGCGGGCATTGAGTCCCGCTAAAATAACTTCGATCAGTTTGGATGAAGAAGAAAAACGGGCCTCTGTTTATTTAAAGTCGGACCAGGTTTCATTGGCAATCGGAAGGGGAGGACATAACATTAAACTGGCCGGTAAGCTTACCGGTTATGAGATCGATGTTTACCGTGAGACGGAAGAGAATGATGAAGATGTGGATATCGAAGAATTCGCTGATGAGATCGATAGCTGGATACTCGATGAATTCAAACGCGTAGGATTGGATACTGCGAAATCCGTTCTTGCTTTAACGGTGGATGAATTGGTAAAGCGTACTGATTTAGAGGAAGGAACGATAAACGAAGTTCTTCAAATTTTTAATGCTGAATTTGAATAAAAAATGTTGATTTTTAATGCTTTCTTGAAATCATTCGTAAAAACGATGTAAAAAAGCATACTTTTGTGAAATATAGGAGTTAAATAGAGTAAATGACAGAAGGTAAAAGCAAAAACTTACTGAAGGCAGCCAAGGAACTGAACATCGGTATTGCCACCGCTGTGGAATTTTTAGGTAAAAAAGGATTTAATGTAGAACCCAAACCTACCACTAAATTGGACAGCGAGATGTACGATGTTCTATTAAAAGAATTTCAGGGGGATAAAATTGTAAAAGAAGAAGCAAACCAAATTGTTATTGGCAAAATCCGCCGTGATGAATCCCCGGCAGATGAATCTTCGGAAACCTCCTCGAAAGATACTGAACCTGAAGAAATCTTAATCACAAATACAAGCGCTTTTAAACCTCCCGTCGAAAAAGAAACTCCAGAGAATCCTAAACTTGAAAAACCTTCGGTAGAGCAGCCTAAACAGGAGGCACATACATCGGGTGTAAAAGTTGTGGGAAAGATTGACCTTGACCGCTTTCAAAAGCGTGGCAAATTTGAAAAGCCGGCGCCCAAAGAAACACCTAAAGAGAAAGACGAGCCTCAAGAAATCGCGGAACAACCGAAAGAAGTTCCTGCCTCCAATGCAGAAAAAGGAGCTCCCGAAGAGCCTGTTTTGCCAATCAGGGAAGAAGCGCAAACACCACCCGTTGATAAACAGTCGGAAGAATCTACAGAAAAAGAACCAAAGGGTCCAGAGCCTGTAGCGGAAACACCGAAAGAGACGAAAGAAACACCTGTTATACACACGGAAGAAACAGAAAAGACTACCCCCGAACAGGTCATTAAAGCAAAAGCAGAGCGCTTAAGTGGTCCGCATGTTATTGGGAAAATTGAACTCCCGGCACGCAAGAAAAATCAACCTGTTGCTTCTTCTTCTGGAACGGGGACTGATCATAAAAGAAAACGTAAGCGTAAAGAACACGCCGCTGGAAACCGGGGTCATGATCAACATGTGCACCGGGCACCGGGGCAATCCTCTCCAAAACCATCCAACCCGACACAAGAAGGCAAACCTGCCCATGGGGGGCCGGCGGCCGGTGGTGGACAGGCACATCGGGGGAAGGGGCGACCCGAGCATCGAGGTAAAGGACGTGGTCCGGTAGTGAAAAGGGAAGAACCTACGGAAAAGGAAATCCAAGATCAAATAAAAGCCACCCTGGCCCGTTTAAGCGGTGCGGGAAAGTCCAGTAAGTTTGCACAGCGGGCGAAACTGCGCCGTCAGAAACGTGATGATGTAGCGCTCTCGGCGGAAGAAGCCGCATTAGAACACGAAATGCAGGCTAAAGTACTCCGTGTAACAGAGTATGTTACAGCCAATGAATTGGCTACCTTACTGGATGTATCGGTCACCCAGATTATTTCTACATGTATGAGCTTGGGTTTATTTGTATCGATAAATCAACGTTTGGATGCAGAAACAATAGCCATTGTAGCGGAAGAGTTTGATCATGAGGTTGAATTTATCAAAGCCGATGAAGAGGAAGCTTATGATCTTGAAGAGGCCGATCACCCTGAGAATGTGGTTCCAAGAGCACCCATTGTTACCGTAATGGGACATGTGGATCATGGTAAAACTTCTTTATTGGATTATATCCGGAAAACAAAAGTTACCGGAGGTGAAGCTGGAGGTATTACGCAACATATTGGTGCTTATGCCGTGACACTCGAAGATGGACGTAAGATCACATTTTTGGATACCCCTGGTCACGAAGCCTTTACGGCAATGCGGGCCCGTGGTGCCAAGGTTACGGATATCGCTATTATTGTTATCGCTGCTGATGATGATGTTATGCCCCAAACCAAAGAGGCTATCAATCATGCCCAAGCGGCAAATGTCCCTATCGTTTTTGCATTTACGAAAATAGATAAACCCGGCGCAAATGCCGATAAGATCCGCGAACAGTTGTCTACCATGAATATTTTGGTTGAAGAGTGGGGCGGAAAATACCAAGCACAGGAAATTTCGGGGAAGACAGGGGAGAATGTCGATCTATTATTAGAGAAAGTGCTATTGGAAGCAGACTTACTTGAGTTAAAAGCTGATCCCGACAAACGGGCAGTGGGTTCGGTTGTGGAATCTGCCTTGGATAAGGGCCGTGGGATTGTAACCACAGTGCTCATACAAGCTGGAACATTGCGGATTGGTGATGCCATTCTAGCAGGTTCCCATAGTGGGAAGGTAAAAGCACTGTCGAATGAGTTGGGCCTTAAAGTCAAGGAGGTCGGTCCATCTACTCCAGTACAGCTTTTGGGGATGAATGGCGCTCCTACGGCAGGAGATAAGTTTTATGTACTTGAAAGTGAATCAGAGGCACGCCAGATTGCAAATCAACGACTACAGTTGCAACGTGAGCAGGGAATGCGTACCCAGAAGCATATTACACTGGATGAAATCGGCAGACGCTTGGCTATTGGAAACTTCAAGGAGCTGAATGTCATTGTAAAAGGCGATGTGGACGGTTCCATTGAAGCGCTTTCAGATTCATTGCTTAAATTATCAACGGAAGAGATTCAGGTCAATATTATCCATAAGTCTGTAGGCCAGATTTCTGAGTCGGATGTCTTATTAGCGTCGGCTTCAGATGCTATTATCATCGGTTTTCAGGTTCGTCCATCAACCGGTGCACGGAAACTTGCAGAACAAGAACAAATCGATATCCGTCTATATTCCATTATTTATGATGCAATAGAAGAGTTGAAATCCGCTATGGAAGGGATGTTGGCCCCTAAACTCGAAGAGAAGATCGTTGCGAATGTTGAAATCCGGGAAACCTTCAAGATTACAAAAGTGGGAACCATTGCAGGCTGTATGGTGCTGGATGGGAAAATTAACCGTAACCATGACATTCGTGTAATCCGTGACGGGGTAGTGGTCTATACCGGCCATTTGGCTTCATTAAAGCGTTTTAAGGACGATGTAAAGGAAGTTTCTGCAGGCTATGAGTGTGGATTGAACATTCAGAACTTTAATGACATCCATGTTGGTGACATCGTGGAGGCCTATGAACAAGTGGAAGTAAAGCGGAAGCTATAAATTCTCTTTCCGGCCCGTAAATAAGCTTTTAAAAACTTCTTCTACTTTGGCAAAGGCGTGAATACGGATAGCGTGTTTTGTTGCTTCAATGCCTTTCTTATTGTATCCTGAAACATATATGTGTTTAAAACCAAGCTTTTCTGCTTCGGCAATACGTTGTTCAATCCGGTTTACAGCTCTGATTTCCCCCGACAATCCGACTTCCCCAGCGAAGGCCACATAAGGGGGCAGGGCGATATCTTGTTGCGAAGAAATAATAGCCATCAATACCGCTAAGTCTATTGCAGGGTCTTCTACCCGAAGACCACCAGCAATGTTCAGAAATACATCCTGGATGGATAGGCGGAATCCAAAACGTTTTTCAAGTACTGCTAACAACATATTCATACGCCGGCCATCGAAACCTGTCGCCGATCTTTGGGGTGTTCCATAAGCAGAAGTACTTACCAGGGCTTGCACTTCGATCAACATAGGGCGGACGCCTTCCAACATAGCGGCAATGGCAATTCCACTTAAAGCTTCTTCACGCTGGGAAATCAGGATTTCTGAAGGGTTGGATACCTGGCGCAAGCCCGCGCCGGCCATTTCATAGATGCCCAGTTCCGAGGAAGGACCAAAGCGGTTCTTTACCGCACGTATAATGCGGTAAACGTGATGCCTGTCGCCTTCAAATTGCAAAACCGTATCGACCATATGTTCGAGTATTTTAGGCCCTGCAATAGATCCTTCTTTCGTGATGTGCCCAATAATAAAAACGGGTGTTCCCGATTCCTTGGCAAAGCGTAACAATTCGGCTGTGCACTCGCGTACCTGTGAGACACTGCCCGGCGTAGAATCAATCGTAGAAGAATGGAGTGTTTGAATGGAATCAATGATGACCAAATCGGGTTCCACTTGTTCTATTTGCTTAAAGATATGCTGGGTGGAAGTTTCCGTTAAAATGAAACAGTTTGCCGGCGATGATTGGTGGATGCGTTCAGCTCGCATTTTGAGTTGCTGTTCACTTTCCTCACCCGACACATATAAGGTCTTTAATTTGGGCAGGGTTAATGCAATCTGCAATAAGAGGGTGGATTTCCCGATTCCCGGCTCCCCTCCAATGAGGATGAGTGATCCAGCGACGATTCCCCCTCCTAAGACCCGATTCAGTTCCTGATCCGGGGTTTTTATACGAGCTTCTTCCTGGTAAACAATTTGGTGGATCGCAGTGGCCCGAACAGCACGTTTGGGTGCGGAAGAAGAACGCCAGTCAGGAATGGCAGCCTTCGTCTTTTCAACCACTTCTTCTACAAAGGTGTTCCATTGGTTGCAGGATGGGCATTTCCCAAGCCATTTAGCACTCTCATGTCCGCAGCTTTGACAAAAATAGGTTGTTCTGGATTTGGACATAATCAGCAATCAGCTTTCAGTAATCAGTTTTCAGTAACCAGTAATTAGCTTTCAATTTCAGCGATCAGTAATTTAACGAAAGTACTAAATTTCCGTGGCGAAAAAAAAGCTGTATGCTAATGAACAGGCTCATTACTCACCACCAATGCTATCCATAATTCTACAAAAACACTAAAATTTGCTGCAGTTATGCTAGACTTCAATAAGCTGATGGCTCATTCCTGATAGCTGACAGCTTATTCTCACAATTTTATTTCCTCCCCTTTGGCATTTAAAAAATGGAATTCTGTTAAGTGGAAGGAAGACATGGATTTTACTTTAATCCATTTGCCAAATTTAAAGAACCAATTTAGCCGCTTAGAAATAAGGCCACGTTTTATAAAAGCGTCGATATAAGGATGTACACATAGTGTAATACCTTTTTCGTTCTGTTCGTTTAGTATATAAGTGAGGTTATTTTCAATATCGTCCATCAACATGATACTGGCACGAATCTCTCCTGTCCCGCCACAAGCTGGGCATTTCTCGCTTGTCACGATGTTCATTTCGGGCCGGACCCGTTGGCGGGTAATTTGTACCAAACCAAACTTACTAGGGGGCAGAATGGTATGCTTGGCCCGGTCGCCACTCATACATTCCTTAAGATAATCATGTAATTCTTTGCGATTTGTGGCCTTATGTAAATCGATAAAATCGACTACCACTATTCCTCCCATATCGCGTAAACGGAGTTGACGTGCAATCTCTTTTGCGGCTTCCTTATTGACCAACAATGCGTTCTCTTCCTGATTCTCTTTGTTGGCATTGCGGTTACCGCTGTTGACGTCGATAACATGCAAGGCTTCGGTATGTTCAATTACCAGATAAGCTCCCCCCTGAAAATTGACGGTTTTTCCAAAGGCCGCCTTAATCTGCTTTTCGACACCGAAATGTTCGAAAATAGGTTCTTTGTGCTTATATAGTTTTACAATTTTTTCGAGATCAGGGGAAATATCATGAATATAAGAACGTGTTTCCTCATAGATCGTCGGATCATTGACATGGATATGGGTAAATTCGTCAGATAGGATATCCCGGAGTATGGTAGAGGTACGGTCCATTTCACCCAAGACCTTTTTGGTAGGTTCGGCATGCCGCAGCCGCTTCATAAACTGATCCCATTTTGCAATGAGGTCACGCAAATCCTTCTCCAGTTCCGTTACACCCTTCCCTTCAGAAACAGTCCGGATGATGACACCAAAATTTTCTGGCTTTATGCTTTCTACAATTTTCTTTAACCTATTCCGTTCGGTATTGCTTTTGATCTTTTTCGAGATAGATATAGCCTTTGAGAAAGGTACCAATACCACAAACCGTCCTGCAATGGATAAATCAGAACTTAAGCGTGGTCCCTTCGTAGAGATAGGTTCTTTGGCTATCTGCACGGGGAGAAGCATATTTCTGGAGAGGATCTCTGAAATCTTTCCCGATTTATTGATATCGTTTTCAAGCTTTATGCTTGAAATCATTTTGTCCTTGTAACTGCCATTTTTTACTACTTTCGTAAGCTTGAGGAGGGATTGTACTTGTGGGCCTAAATCCAAATAATGCAAAAAGGCATCTTTGGAATAACCGACGTCGACAAATGCGGCATTCAATCCGGGCATGATCTTTTTTATCCTGCCCAAATAGATATCGCCTACAGCGTAATTATTATTTACTTTTTCTGTATTGAGCTCAACAAGCTGTTTGTCTTGTAGTAAAGCAATAGTTACCTCCGCATTTGGAGATGAATCTATTATTAATTCCTTTACCAACAGCTAATGAATTAGAAAGTTGCCTAATGCCAAGGATGCATGAATATGGAGGATGATCAGGTAGATATATTTTCACGCAGGGTGAAAAATTCCATTGTACAACCATTCAATATGGAACTATGGCTACTTTCGATGAAACCATAAGATTAATAGTGATAGATTCGCCAATAAACATGGTCATTGGCGAACAAAAGTAAATACACCGACCTTGTAGGTCGATGTAGCAAATACTTTATTTCTTCTTGTGCCTATTTTTTCTTAATCGTTTCTTACGTTTGTGGGTAGACATTTTATGTCTTTTTCTTTTTTTTCCGCTTGGCATAGCTAATGTTTTTTAAATGTTTTTATAATTATAATAACGAAACTACTTGCTTAATTCGTTGATCTTGCGATCAATAAATTGTGATAAACTTGGATCAGCAGCAAGTTGTTTACTTTTTTCGAAAGCGGCAATAGCCTCTTTCTTTAAACCGATATTCTCGTAACTTGTGGCGAGGTAAAACCACGCTTCCGGATCAGGTTTTTGATCGACAACCGTTTTAAACCGGTCCACGGCCTTGTCAAATTGACGCGATTGCATAGAGAAAAGCCCTAAATTGAAATTGGCTTTCAAGTTCGTAGGATCCTCTTTTACGACCTCCAATAACATGGTTATCCCCTTCATCGGGTTGGTACCATTTACATAAGCTGAACCTAATCCTGTCTTGGCCTCCAAACTGTTGCTATTCAGCGCCAAAGCCTTTTCATAAGCCTGGAGGGCATGATCTGTCAATACGGGTGCTAATACCGTATCTTGGATATTGTGGTAAGAAGCGGCGAAAGCATCGCCGGCTTTTAACCAATTTTCGTAGTTAGCTTCTTTTTTGGCTATTTCCTCCAAGGTGAATGCTTCGGCCGAAATCTTGTTCACGCCATTCCATTTCGTGGCCAATTGCTTTAACAGCGAAAGTTTCTCCTCTTCAGAAGCAGCGCCAATGCGTTCCTCCAAGGCAGTAATCTCTTGTTGAATATTAGCATTCAAGCCCTGTTTGGCAATGGCATACACGCTTTCGGGAGTGAATGACTCATTTGTGGTATTCGCCTGTGCCTCTTCGGCAGTATCTTCCTTTACCAAACTTTTGATAGGTTGTGCCATAAGCACACCTATCAACAAGATAGTGCCTGAAATGACCAGAATCTGTTTGGTAGTAAGCATTGGAGGACCTTAAGCTTTTACCTTGTTTCCGCTTTTTACTTTTTCGATAAAGACTTTAGCAGGTTTAAAACTCGGCACGTAATGAGCTGGGATAATGATGGCGGTGTTCTTTGAAATGTTACGCGCTGTTTTTTCTGCTCTTTTCTTCACTACAAAACTTCCAAATCCTCTTACATACACGTTTTCACCCTCAATCATGGCGCCTTTAACCACTTTGAAAAATGCCTCAACCGTTTCTTGAACATCAACCTTTTCCAACCCTGTCTTGTTTGAAATCTCGGTAATAATCTCTGCTTTAGTCATGTTTATTTTCTTATAAATGTTTTCTACAATACGTCCTCCAAATCGTTTGAATTGGGGATGCAAAAGTATCGCTTTTTAACTGATTTTGCAAAAATAAAATGAAAGTCTTTGGTTTGAAACACACTATTAACCAATTACTAAGCCTTGTTGAGAGGTATTCATACAAGGATCATGGAGGTAAATGCGGGGTTTTAACGAGGATTCTGGCGGTTTTACGAGAAAAGTAGAAATATTTTATGATTTTTGTCTTATGGTATTTGCTCACGAGATTATTCAGTGGTACGAAAAAAACAAACGCGACCTCCCTTGGCGAAATACAAAGAATCCTTATTTGATCTGGCTATCTGAGGTCATTCTTCAGCAAACGCGGGTCGCGCAAGGTTTGTCTTATTTCCACACATTTGCTGAAGCCTATCCTACGGTGCAATCCTTGGCAAGTTCAACTGAAGAACAAATATTGCGGGATTGGCAAGGTTTGGGCTATTATTCCAGGGCACGAAATCTGCTTAAGACTTCGAGAATCGTGATGGAACGATATCACGGTATTTTCCCCAGCCGTTATAAAGAGTTAATAGCTTTGCCGGGTATTGGCGAATATACGGCATCGGCTATCGCCTCATTCGCGGCGAACGAAGTTTTTCCTGTTGTGGATGGCAATGTTTTTAGGGTATTGGCTCGCTATTTTGGTATTTCTGAGCCTATCAATTCGTTAAAAGGAAAAAAGAAATTCACTGCCCTGGCCCGGGAGTTGATCGATGTTGAACAACCCGGCACCTACAACCAGGCGATCATGGAATTTGGGGCATTGCAATGTTTACCTAGAAATCCGGCATGTGGCAATTGCCCCTTACATTTGGGGTGCTTTGCCTATCAACACAAACAAGTGGAGCGCTTGCCTGTTAAATTAAAGCGGAGGGTGCTCCGCAATCGTTATTTTCATTATTTTGTTGTCCGTGAAGACGATAGGGTATGGGTAAGAAAGCGGGGGAAGGCGGACATTTGGCAACATTTGTATGAATTCCCATTGGTTGAGACTGAAATGGAAATGGAAATGCCGGTATTGTCTGTACATCCAACTGTGATACAGTATTTTGGAAAAAGTTTTACGGTGGCATACAGGAGCAAACTCTATAAACATGTTTTGACCCACCAACGGATCCATGCCCGTTTTTACGAGCTTAAGGGTGCCATATTGAACGAGCATGAAAAGAAAGATTGGAATTATGTTTTTATAAAAGAATTGGATAAATTGGCTAAATCGAAACTGATCGTTTCATTTTACGATTCGTATTTTTGAATTAACGCATAGATTATGGCAGGTATTAACAAAGTTATCTTAGTTGGCCATTTAGGAAAAGATCCGGAAATCCGTTATTTGGACAACAATGTTTCAGTAGCCAGTTTCCCTTTGGCCACTTCAGAGAGTTATAACAAGGATGGCAAAAAAGTCGAACAAACGGAATGGCACAATATTGTCATGTGGCGGGGTTTGGCAGATATTGCCGCGAAGTTTCTTCATAAAGGCAAGTTGGTTTATATCGAAGGGAAACTTCGTACCCGACATTATGAAGATAAGGAAGGGGTAAAACGGTATACCACTGAAATTGTTGCCGATAATTTCACTATGCTGGGACGAAAAAGTGACTTTGACGGACCTAATGATAATGGCGATCCAAAACCTTCTGATCATTCAGGAAATAAGGTCGATTTAAACGAAAATCCGGGTGACGATGATTTGCCTTTTTAAGCGATCATTTTTCCATCTTAAGTAAGCTGATCGATAATTCTTTTAATTGCTTTTCATCGATTACAGAAGGGGAGTCGATCATGACATCCCTCCCTGAATTATTCTTGGGGAAAGCGATCACATCCCTGATTGAGTCCAGTCCGCTAAAGATTGCGACCAATCGGTCAAAACCGAGGGCAATGCCGCCATGAGGAGGTGCTCCAAAAGTAAAAGCGTCCATTAAGAAGCCGAATTGTTTTGTAGCTTCTTCCGGTGTAAAGCCCAGGAGGCTAAACATCTCCGATTGGAGTTTCCTATCATGGATCCGAATGGAGCCTCCCCCAACTTCATTTCCATTAATAACTAAATCGTAAGCATTGGCCCTTACTTCCCCCGGTTGTGTGCCTAAACGGTCAATGTCTTCAGGTTTAGGGGAGGTAAAAGGATGGTGCATTGCTTGGAAGCGGCCTTGTTCGACATCCCATTCCAGCAAGGGAAAATCGACTACCCATAAGGGTGAAAAAACACCCTTCTTCCTTAACCCTTCACGATTGCCAAGTTCCAGGCGAAGTTCACTTAATTGCTTGCGGGTTTTATCTCTTGTGCCGGCCATTATGAGAATCAGGTCACCTGGTTTGGCATCAAAAGCCTTGGCGATTTCCTCGAGCTTTTCACTGTTAAAGAATTTGTCGACGGAAGATTTTAAAGACCCATCCTCATTGTAACGAAGGTAAACCAATCCTGATGCCCCAATTTGTGGGCGCTTTACGAAATTAGTCAACTCGTCAAGCTGTTTACGAGTATAAGACGCACAATTTTCTGCTTTAATGCCCACGACCAATTCCGACTGATCAAAAACCATGAAACCCGATTCTTGAACGACGCGGTTTAGTTCAACAAAGGTCATTTCAAAACGAGTGTCGGGTTTGTCAGAGCCATATAGACGCATGGCATCCGCATAAGCCATCCGTGGGAATTTGCCGAGTTGAATATTCTTCAGGGTACTAAACAGGTGTTTTGTTAAGCCCTCGAAAATGGTTAAAATGTCTTCCTGTTCCACAAAGGCGAGTTCACAATCGATTTGCGTGAATTCGGGTTGGCGATCTGCACGCAAATCCTCATCCCGGAAACATTTCACAATCTGAAAATAACGGTCAAAGCCAGATACCATTAACAGTTGTTTGAAGGTTTGGGGTGATTGAGGGAGGGCATAGAATTCGCCCGAATTCATCCGACTAGGTACCACAAAATCGCGTGCCCCTTCCGGAGTTGACTTTATGAGGACGGGTGTTTCAATCTCAAGAAAACCCCGGTCATCCAGATATTTTCTTATCTCCTGGGCCATTTTATGGCGTAGAATGAGGTTCTCACGAACAGGGTTTCTCCGAAGATCTAGATATCTATACCGCATCCGAAGATCTTCGCCACCATCGGTTTCGTCTTCAATGGTAAAGGGTGGGAGTTTGGCGGGATTCAGTATTTCCAGTTCAGAAACTTTTATTTCGATCTCGCCAGTCGGTATTTTTAGGTTTTTATTCGATCGCTCAATGACGGTCCCTGTCACTTTGATTACAAATTCCCGTCCTAAGTTGCGGGCACTATTGCACAGCGCACTATTCTCGTCGGCATTGAACGTAAGTTGTGTGATTCCATATCGATCCCGTATATCAATAAAAGTCATTCCCCCTAAATCACGCGATTTCTGGACCCATCCGCTTAATATAACTTCTTTCCCAAGGTCGGCTAAGGTCAATTCGCCGCAAGTATGTGTTCTATGCATATAGTCGTCTTTCTCGTTTTATTCATTTATCCAACCATGGTGTTCGTCTTGCGGCTAACTGCGAACTTGCGTACGGTTTCCATGATTGCCTTGTAATCGTAACCACATTCGGTCCATAATTCCGGTTGTTCTCCCTGTTCGATGACCCTGTCGGGAATACCTAAGCGTACAACTTTCGCTTTGTAATCATGTTCGGCCATAAATTCCAATATAGCACTTCCCATCCCCCCTTTTAGGCAACCATCCTCTACCGTAATGACGTTTTTATATTTCTTGAAAACTTCATGTAATAATCTTTCGTCCAACGGTTTTACAAAGCGAAGATCATAATGAGCAGGAGAAATGCCTTCTTCACTGAGTTGATGGCAGGCCTTTACGGCTTCATTGCCAATATGGCCAATGGTGAGGATGGCAACATCTTCTCCATCACTGATTTTACGGCCTTTCCCCACTTCTATCAGTTTTAGGGGCCGTCGCCAGTCAGCCATGACTCCCTGTCCCCGCGGATATCGGATCACAAAAGGGCCCATGTCATCTTGTTGCGCCGTGTACATAAGGTTACGGAGTTCTTCTTCATTCATTGGAGCAGAAATCGTCATATTCGGAATGCACCGCATATAAGCGATATCATAGGCTCCGTGATGGGTGGCGCCATCAGCGCCTGCAATTCCTGCACGGTCTAAACAGAAAACAACGTTTAGCTTTTGGATGGCAACATCATGGATTACCTGATCATAGGCCCGTTGCATGAAAGTAGAATAAATATTGCAGAAAGGGATTAGCCCTTGTGTGGCCAATCCGGCAGAAAACGTGACGGCATGCTGTTCTGCAATACCTACATCAAAGGCCCGCTTTGGCATGGCCTTCATCATGATATTCATGGAAGATCCTGAGGGCATTGCTGGCGTAATGCCCATAATTTTGTCATTCTTCTCCGCCAACTCCACCAAGGTATGGCCGAAAACATCCTGGTATTTCGGTGGAACAGGCTTTGTTGGTTTTGTTTTTTTTATTTCACCTGTAATCTTATCGAACAAGCCAGGGGCATGCCATTTCGTTTGATCTTTCTCGGCAAGCGTAAATCCTTTACCTTTCACTGTTACACAATGAAGGAGCTTTGGGCCGGGAATGTTCTTCAAGTCTTCCAGGGTGCGTATCAGGCGTTTCACATCATGGCCATCTACCGGGCCAAAATATCGGAATTTAAGTGCTTCAAAGAAGTTGCTGTTTTTTAATAAGGTGCCTTTAATGCTTTTCTCTATTTTCTTTACCATGCCCAGAGCATCAGGCCCTATTTCTGATATTTTTTTTAAGACAAAAGCGATATCATCCCGGAAACGATTATAAGGACGTGAAGTCGATATTTGCGTCAGGTAATCCTTCAGGGCACCTACATTGGGATCTATTGCCATGCAATTGTCATTCAAAATAACCAATAAATTGGTATTTTCGATACCGGCATGATTTAATGCCTCAAAGGCGATACCTGCAGTCATGGCCCCGTCTCCGATTATGGCGATATGCTGGCGGTCTTTCTCTCCTTTGTATACTGAAGCTACTGCCATTCCCAAGGCAGCTGAAATGGAGGTGGAAGAATGTCCCACCCCGAAAGTGTCAAAAATACTTTCCGCACGCTTTGGGAAACCGCTGATTCCTTTATATAGTCTGTTGGTATGGAAAACGGGTCTTCTGCCCGTGAGGATTTTATGACCATAGGCTTGATGGCCCACATCCCAAACCAGTTGATCGTAAGGGGTATTTAATACATAATGCAAGGCGACGGTCAGCTCAATTACACCTAAACTGGCAGCAAAATGACCACCATAGACCGACACGACATCAATAATATATTGTCGTAACTCCTGGCATAGCTGCTCAAGTTCAGGTTCTTGAAGCTTTTTTAAATCATCGGGTGTGTTTATGTTTTTGAGTAAAACTCCCGGTTCGATATCCATAGTCCCTTTATTTTTACAAAGTACGTAATAATAATTAAAACATCCTAAAATAGGGGATGGTTATACGTTTCCACTTCCTATACCTAATTACCTATTAATAACTCGTTGTGCATGATAACATTTTCAACGCCATCCTGAGCCTGTCGAAGGATCTTTTGTTGCAGAAAGAGATGTTTCGGCTACGCTCAACATGACGTAAACCACGGTTTTTATTCATGATGCACAAAGGGTCTATTAATAATCAATTTTGTATTTTTGAGGATCATGGATGAAATTGGTTTCGAAATTAAACTGCCAGAATTTGAAGGACCCTTTGATTTGTTGCTTTTCTTTATAGAACGTGACGAGATCAATATCCATGATATCTCTATTTCCAAAATCACCAATGATTTCTTATGCTATATTCAGCACATGCAATCCTTGAATATGGCAGTTGCCAGCGAGTTTATTTATGTCGCGGCTACTTTGATGCGTATAAAAGCAAAAACGTTATTGCCCAAACCCTTTATAGATGAAGAAGGGAACGAAGTCGATTTAAAGCAAGACCTCATTCAGAAGCTAATTGCTTATAAGCAGTTTAAAGATGTCTGTATAGAACTCGGCAAATTTGAAGATCAACGTTTTTTACGGGAAAAACGGGGAAACATCGACAGGGATTTGAAAGCTGCGGGCCAAGTGCAAGCGTATACCGAAGAGCTGAGTTCCTTCGACTTGTTTAAGTTGATGCAGGCCTATGAGAAGGTGATGAAGAACAGTCTTCAGAAAGAGGATACTATAATGCATACTGTGCACCAATATCCTTATACCATCGAAAAACAAAAAAAAGCCATTTCCGTACTTCTCGAACTTAATGAGCGGCTGGATTTCCGGTCCATTGCCCAACACTCTGAGAACAAGATCCAATTTGTTTATAACTTCTTAGCGATTCTGGAGATGCTCCAACAGGAACTGCTTGAACTGGAGTTGGGTCTGGGCTATAATAATTTTTGGATTAAGACAAAGGTGAGCTAAGGTTATTGCAACCAAATTCATATCTTTGCACATCATAAAAATAAACGTTTAGCCACCATGAAGAGAGATACCGTCATCTTTGATTTAATACATGAAGAATTTATACGTCAGGAAGAAGGAATAGAGCTTATTGCTTCCGAAAACTTTGTAAGTAAGCAGGTTATGGAAGCCGCAGGCTCCGTCCTGACCAATAAATATGCGGAGGGCTTGCCGGGAAAAAGGTATTATGGTGGATGTGAAATCGTGGATGAGGTAGAGCGTATTGCCATCGATCGTGCCAAGCATCTCTTTAATGCCGAATGGGTCAATGTACAACCACATTCCGGTGCCCAGGCAAATGCTGCAGTATTTTTGGCAATCCTGAATGCGGGAGATAAGATTTTAGGATTTGACTTGTCACATGGTGGGCATTTAACACATGGCTCTCCCGTTAATTTTTCTGGAAAATTATATGAACCTCATTTTTATGGGGTTGATAAAGAAACAGGCCTGATCGATTATGAGCAGTTAGAGAAAACAGCACTTCGGGAGCGGCCGAAGGTAATTATTTGTGGTGCCTCTGCCTATTCCAGGGATTGGGATTATGCGTTTATCCGCGAAGTAGCGGATAAGGTCGGCGCACTGGTAGTTGCAGATATATCCCATCCATCGGGACTGATCGCCCGGGGTCTCTTAAAAGACCCCCTTCCGCATTGTCATATAGTGACGACAACCACCCATAAAACCCTTCGTGGTCCTCGCGGCGGCATGATCATGATGGGCAAGGATTTTGAAAACCCTTTTGGATTAAAAACGCCGAAAGGGGAAATCCGGATGATGTCTTCATTATTGGATATAGGCGTGTTCCCCGGAACACAAGGTGGCCCATTGGAGCACATTATTGCCGCAAAAGCCGTCGCTTTTGGGGAAGCATTGAGCGATGATTATATGGAATACATCATTCAGGTGAAAAAGAATGCAGCAGCTATGGCTCATTCTTTTGTAAAACGTGACTATAACATCATATCGGGAGGTACCGACAACCATTTAATGTTGATTGATCTCCGCAATAAGGGCCTCAGTGGGAAAGCCGCAGAGAATGCATTGGGTGAAGCAGGTATAACGGTCAATAAAAACATGGTTCCTTTTGACGATAAATCGCCTTTTGTGACCTCCGGATTCCGCGTAGGTACAGCAGCCATCACTACCCGGGGCTTAAAAGAAGCTGAAATGGAGCAAGTGGTGGCCTTGATAGACGAGGCTTTACAACATCATGACGATGAAGCTAAACTGCATACTATTCATGATGAGGTGAACACAATGATGGGGGATTTCCCACTGTATAAGTAATCGGTTTTTTCTTTTCGGCGACCCGCTTTGTGAGTGACTATTTCATGCAGTTTCCTTGCGGTGAGAAGTGCTTCGGTGGCTTTAATGGAATAGACAGATAATTGGTAGCCGATTACAGATCGTTCATAATTTCGTAACTTCGCCATGTATGGCTGATATCATTCATTTGCTACCCGATTCGGTAGCTAATCAGATTGCTGCAGGGGAGGTGGTTCAACGTCCGGCGTCGGCCATTAAAGAATTAATGGAAAACGCAATCGATGCGGGTGCAGACAAGATTCAGCTACTCGTCAGCAATGCCGGAAAAACTTTAATTCAGGTCATCGATAATGGATGTGGCATGAGCGTCACCGATGCACGCCTTTGTTTTGAACGTCACGCCACCTCAAAAATTAAAAAAGCGGAAGATCTTTTTGCCATCCGGACCATGGGGTTCCGAGGGGAAGCCATGGCTTCGATAGCGGCCATCGCTCAGGTAGAATTAAAAACACGGAGGCATGAGGATGAATTGGGAACATGCATCCAGATCGAGGGATCAAGTGTCCTTAGCCAAGAGCCTGTTGTGATGTCTACAGGATCAAATATCAGTGTCAAGAATCTATTTTACAATATCCCTGCACGACGTAACTTCTTGAAAAGCAATCCCGTGGAGATGAGGCATATTGTAGAGGAGTTTCAACGTTTGGCTCTCGCTTATCCTTCCGTCTTTTTTTCCTTGCATAGTGACGGCAATGAAATTTTTCACCTTCCTGCGTCAGGATTGAAACAACGGCTCGTCCACCTGTTTGGGAAAAGCTACAATCAGCGTTTGGTTCCAGTAGAAGAAGAAACAAGCATCATTAGACTAACAGGGTATATTGGCAAACCTGAGTTTGGGAAAAAAACCCGTGGAGAGCAATATTTCTTTGTGAATAACCGTTTTATAAAGGATCCCTATTTAAATCATGCGGTAATGGGGGCTTATAGCGAGTTGCTGCAGGCCGATACTTATCCTTTATATGTGCTTTTCATTGATATTGACCCCGCTAACATTGATATTAACGTCCATCCCACGAAGACGGAAATCAAGTACCAGGATGACCGGTCTATTTATGCCATTATCCGTGCAGCTGTAAAACGTTCCTTAGGGCGTTACAATATCACACCTTCTTTAGACTTTGATCAAGAGCGTGGCTTCAGTCAAATGATCAGCCCCAAACCGCTTGATGAGATTGTACCGCCTTCCATTAATTTCAATCCTTCTTTCAATCCCTTTGATGATCCCGGGAAAAAAAGTGTGGAAAAGCGAAGTGCACTCAACCAGAATTGGGAATCGCTTTATGAGATCTCACAGAAACCTCAGTTTAGCCAGCTTGGACTGCATTCAGATGAGGAAACGGAAGAGCAGGAAGAGCAGCAGGGTGGCAAGACAATTTTTCAGTTGCATAACCGCTTTATTATTTCTCAGATCCGGTCTGGATTTTTATTACTGGACCAACAAGCGGCCCATGAACGTATCTTATTTGAACGATTCCTGAAACAGCTCGAGAATCAACAAGGCGCAAGTCAGCAAAGCCTGTTTCCGCAAACCATCACCTTAAGTGTATCCGATTTCGAACTCATTCAAGATTTACTCGACGATATACGAAGCTTGGGATTCCAGTTGCGCCCTTTTGGGAAGACGGCTTATGTGGTAGAAGGAATCCCGGCCGATCTGGCCTCAACAGTAGACGAATCAAACGTACTTGAACAACTTTTGGAGACCTATAAAAACAATCAACAGGCTAATCGTTTATCTAAACGGGAAAATCTCGCGCGTAGCTTAGCCAGAAATGCAGCTGTAAAAGCAGGTATGCCTCTTTCGCCAACTGCAATGGTCGATATTATTGACAAACTTTTTGCTTGTGAAAGCCCCACGATTTCATTAAGTGGCAAACCTGTTGTTATTACCTTTACACTCAAAGAAATCTTGGAAAAATTCGGAAAATAAAATTAGCTTTATCCCATGTTTAACAACGCTGTATCACCTTTTGGTTCTTTGCCTCCTGTCGTTAAGAACCTGTTAATTATCAATATCATTTTTTATATAGGTACGTTTATTTTTCCCAGGGCCTATGAACTATTCAGTGTTTTTTATCCTGATTCGCCCTCCTTTCACGGCTGGCAGGTTATCACCTATATGTTCATGCACGGTAATTTTGCGCATATCTTTTTTAACATGTTTGCCTTGTTTATGTTTGGTCCCATTATCGAACAGATTTTAGGATCGAAACGTTTCATAAATTTCTATCTCATTACTGGCCTTGGTGCTTTGGTATTGCAGTTTCTGGTGCAAGGTTTTGAAGTGTATCAATTAATAGGAACTCCGTTTGCTCAAGATTATCTCAATTTTGATATGCTTAAAGGATTGGTCTATTCCAATTATCCGGGCTTAACTCAAGAAGGCTTGCGTAAAATTGCCGGCATTTACAGCACCCCTATGGTTGGGGCTTCAGGAGCTATCTTCGGTATTTTGGTAGCGTTTGGATATTTATTTCCGAATACCTCCCTTTACCTGATGTTTATTCCTGTTCCGATTAAAGCGAAATATTTTATCCCGGTATACATTCTGATTGAGCTATTTTTGGGCGTATCCCGCTTTGCCGGAGACTCGGTGGCTCACTTCGCCCATTTAGGGGGTGCATTATTTGGCTTTTTGCTAATTAAATTATGGGGAATAAGACGACCTATGCAATGGTAAACAGTTTGGTTTTTTGTATCTTGCTTGATGATACCCAGGAATGAAGGTATGAAACAAAACTAACTTGGAATAGGTTATCTTGGATAAATTGTAAAACGCCATTTTGATGAAAACGTCCATACTCGAAGAATTAAGATTTAAGGTTTTTCAATCGGGGAATCCGCTTTATCTTTTTATCGGACTGAATGTGGCCATCTTCCTTTTGATTAACTTCTTGGGGCTTATAGAATTCCTCTTCAATAGGAATGGAGGGGTCAGCCAATTTGTATTGGCACAATTGGTGATGCCGGCCAATGTCAGTGATCTGCTCTTTAAACCATGGACATTGCTTACTTACATGTTTACCCAGCAAGGATTCTTCCACCTACTTTTTAACATGTTGTGGTTGTTTTGGTTGGGGAGGATTTTCACTGACTTTCTCAATAAACGGCAGTTTATTTTCACTTACATCGTTGGTGGATTGGCAGGGGCAGTCGTTTTCTTGCTTTTGTTTAACTTCTTGCCCGCTTTTGAAGGGCGGGCAGCCCGCTCTGTATTATTGGGATCTTCTGCGGCTGTGAGTGCCATCATTGTGGGTGCAGCTGTTTTAGTGCCCGACTATACCATTAGACTCTTGTTTTTTGGTAATGTAAAGCTGAAATATTTGGCCATTGCATTTATTGTATTGGACCTATTGGGTATTTCCGGAGGGAATGCGGGTGGAAGCATTGCCCATTTAGGAGGTGCCTTATTCGGGTATTTGTACATTGTGCAGCTAAGAAAAGGAGACGATTGGAGCAAACTTTTTACCCGCAAACTGAAGGCACGGAAAACAAAGTTTACCGTGCATAGAAATACAGGTTCGGCAAGTAGGGGTTCTTCCGTGCGGAACCCGGATACTGTACCCGATCAGGATTATATCGATTCCATCCTCGATAAGATTTCACAATCGGGATATCAAAACCTGACAGCTGCTGAAAAAGAAGCTTTATTTAAGGCAAGTAAGCAGGACCAAAACTGAGGAAATGAGGCGTAGGAAAAAATCATTGGGATTTATGAGTCGGATAATCCTAGGTCTAAATGGTTTGTCTGCCCTGGCTTTGCTTATGAGCTATTCGGCACCTTATATAGATCCTCATTTCTTTTGGCCTATCGCCTTTATCGGCATCGCCTATCCCATCCTCTTATTGGTGAACTTGCTGTTTGTTGTTTTCTGGCTTTTCAGAAAACCTCGTTTTGCATTTATCGCTTTCGTGCCCATCGTTTTGGGATGGGGAGCTTTCACCAAGAATATGGGTTTCGCCAAAGAGACGCTGATGGAGAAACCGGATGATACGTCTACGTTTCGCTTGATGAGCTATAACGTACACATGTTCAGAAGCTTCGATGAAACAAAAAAGGTGGACAACAAGCGGAAGATTTTGGAGATTTTCACAGAGGTTTCCCCCGATATTATCTGTATACAGGAGTTTTATACGCGGAAAAAGGGAAAAGATGATATCCGGCAGGCATTAATCAAGGAGTTGGGCTATTCCCATCATTATTTTCAACCTGTCGCCCATAACGATTATGACGCCTACGGAATTGCTATTTTCTCAAAATATCCCATCAAAAAAACAGGTACCCTTCCTATAAACGTCAACAAAAAGATCGTGAACCGTGTGTTGTATGCAGACATTCAAAAAAACGGGAAAATGTTAAGGGTATATAATGTCCATCTTCAGTCCATTGGTTTTAAGGAAAGAGATTATGAATTCATCAAGAACATATCCACAAACATGGATGAGGAATTGGCATCGACGAAACGAATTGGCGGACGATTAAAAAATGCTTTTATTAAACGTAGTGAACAGGTCAACCTGCTTTATGAACACATAAGGAAATGTGAGATACCTTATGTTGTTGCCGGCGACTTTAATGATACGCCCTTGTCCTTTTCGGTGAATAAAATCGCCGGCGAGATGCAAAATACTTTTGTACGTAAGGGACGTGGCTGGGGTGTAACCTACAATGGAGACTTTCCCAACTTCCAGATCGATTATATCATGGCCAGTAAGGATTTTGAAGTAACAGGGTATAAGATTATTCATAAAAAATTATCCGATCACTTTCCAATCTGGAGTGATCTCAAGCTATGAAGGTGAATTTTTCATGCAGTACATGCTTTGTCGGTAGTAAAGGAGGGATACGCTCTATAGTTTCAAATCTCTTTAGTAAATTCGCAGCATGACTCAGCCTTTGCAAATCTATAATACCTTAAGTCGGAAAAAAGAAGCTTTTCAGCCATTAACCCCTCCCTTTGTAGGCATGTATGTATGCGGTCCCACTGTATATAGCGATGTTCATTTGGGGAACTGCCGCACCTTTGTCTCCTTCGACCTGATTTATCGGTATTTACAACATATAGGATATAATGTACGCTATGTGCGCAATATTACCGATGCGGGGCATTTGGAAGGAGATCAAGATGAGGGTGATGATAAATTTTCAAAGAAGGCACGTCTGGAAAAGGTAGAGCCCATGGAAATTGTTCAAAAATATACCTTGGGCTTTCACGAGACTTTAGGTCTTTTTAATACCTTGCCTCCGTCCATTGAGCCAACTGCAACCGGCTATATTTCTGAGCAGATCGAAATGATCAAAGCCATCATTGCGGAAGGTTACGCTTATGAAACGAATGGAACGGTCTATTTTGATGTAGAGAAATATAGTCTTGATCATCATTATACCATCCTGACCAACAGGAATCTGGAAGATATGTTGAACAATACCCGGGAGTTGAGCGGACAAGATGAAAAGCGGGGACGTTTGGATTTCGCATTATGGATTAAAGCAAAACCGGAACATATCATGAGGTGGCCCTCCCCTTGGGGAGTGGGTTTCCCCGGCTGGCACATTGAATGCTCGGCAATGAGCACAAAATATCTTGGCGATCAATTTGATATCCATGGGGGAGGTATGGACTTGGCGGCAACCCACCATACAAATGAGATTGCACAATCCCAAGCCTGCAACCATGTACAGCCTGCGAAATATTGGGTACATACCAACATGTTAACCGTAAATGGTGCACGCATGTCGAAATCGGCAGGTAATGGCTTTTTACCCCATGAGCTTTTCTCGGGAAGCCATCCCTTACTGGAAAAGGGATACTCCCCAATGGCAGTACGCTTTTTCATGCTTCAGGCACATTATCGCAGTACACTTGATTTTTCCAATGATGCCTTAGAGGCCGCGGAGAAAGGATATAAACGCATGATAAATGCCATGAACCTATTGCCCAAGCTAAAGGCATCCAAAGCTTCTGGAAATGCAGATCTTGCGGCGTTTAAAAAGCGTTGTTATGAGGCTATGAATGATGATTTTAACAGTCCGGTGTTGATTGCCGAATTGTTTGAAGGGGTCCGCCTCATCAATAGTGTATATGATGAGAAGGTGTCGTTAAGCCAAGCGGATATTGAGGAACTGCGGCAGATCATGGAAAGCTTCGTTTATGAAGTATTGGGATTGACCGATGATGCTGTGGGAAACGATCAGGGCTATGAGCAATTGGTAGACTTTATTGTCGCACTTCGGAGTGAAGCGAAGAACAATAAAGATTATGCAACTTCCGATTACATACGAAATGGCCTACAACAATTAGGTATCCGGCTGAAAGACAATAAAGATTCTACGTTATGGACTAAAGATTAATACAAGCTTTATGAATCGTTATCACATCTTCCAAAAAAACAATATTTACTTGTTGCTCATCCTCTCCCTGTCTTGCTTGAAAGTTCAGGCCCAGGATATGGTGGGTGAACTTGTCGCAGCCGATTATTTCTCATCAGAATTAGCTGGAAATAAAGGTGCGCTCGAAGGGCTGAAATATGCGGTAGATAAAAATACGACGTATTTTGAACCCTCCCCCCAATCCGCTTTAGATTATTTGAACAATATGCCGAATATCCCGGATGTCATTAGTTGGAAACCGGTAATGGCAAAAGTAGCCAAGAGCAATGAGTGGGGCTTTACTACAGGTCCGTTGACATATCAACAGATCGGTTTCCCCAAAAGATACGGTGAATACCTAAAAGTATGGAAGAGAGATCGGAAAGGGAATTGGAAGATTGCTATCCGCGCGCAGATCTCACATGCAGACCCTTCGACTGAAGCAGGGATCAAATTTGAGAACCCTTCGGATCAGAAATTTCTTGTTCAACGGTCTAAAGTACGCCTCAGTCAGCGTGAAGAGATCGTAGAGAATACCGACAGGCTGATGGGGACAATTCTCCGCGCGGATAATAGGGTAGCTTATAAAGAATTCTTGGCAGAGGATGCCCGCTTATTGTTTTCTGGTTTTTCTCCCGTATTGGGAAAAGAGAACATCCAAAAGTTTTTGGTAAGCCATAAGATTGATATTAAGACCACGCCTGTAGATGTGGACCGTTCTTTTAGTGGGGAATTGGCTTATTCTTATGGTGATGCCAAGGTAATTAAAGACAATAAAGTACAAAACTTTTATTACATCCGCATTTGGGAAGTAAACAAAGATTATAAATGGAATGTGCTGGTAGAGATGCTCTTCGAAAAGTAGTAGCTACATCCATATCCTCAATTCATCGCAACTTGCATAGTCTTGATCAATCTTGATATAGGTTGTCTTTCTACGGTTCTCAAACCATTCACTAATCACCCTATTGGTTTTATCTTCAAGGGCGGCTGCTTTTAGTTTGGCGAAATCCTGTTCTAAATTTGCCTGATGGGGGGCTGTTCTCGATTTTAAATACACAAAGCGATAACCTGTCTTGCCATCGGGACCGGTAAACTGGGCAGGTCTAGAATAGTTTCCTACATCTAAGGTGTCTACAGCGGAGAATATGCCGGCATCCAGCTGGTCGACGGGGATATAGGTGGTCCGGCTTTGCACATTCTTACTATTCAGGAGCATTCCTCCATTATATTTTGTTTGTTCATCATCAGAATAGAGCGCAGCGGCAGTATAAAAATCAAGTTTCCCGGTATCCACCTGATGGTAAACACTATCGGCCAATTCTTTTACTCTATCTAAGCTTTCAGGGGTTGGTGTAAAAGTTCGCAGGATATGCCGAACTTTCACTTGTTCCCCCCTACGTTCTATGACCTGTAGGATGTGGTAGCCGAATTCTGTTTCGAATACTTTGGAGAGTTCCCCAGGCTTCAATTTAAAAGCGAGTTTGGAAAACTCCTTTACAAAAGTATTCCGATCTGAGAAGGGCATTTCACCACCCTCGGTTGCTGATCCCGGATCCTGAGAATATAAACGCGCCATCGTGCCAAAATCTTTCCCATCCACGATTTCCTGACGAATATGTGCCAAACGGTCGTATGTAGGTTTCTTTTCCGCTTCCGTTAATTTCGGGTAAAATACAATTTGCCCCACTTCAACCTCCGTGCTGAAATTGGGAAGACTGTCTTTCGGTATATTCTCAAAAAAGCGTTTGATTTCAAAAGGCGTAACATCAATGTCTTCAGTAATTTTTTGCTGCATTTTGTTAGCCACCAACTGCTCCCGCACTTCCGACCGCATCTCTTCTTTGTATTGAAGTAAGGAACGGTTAAGGAATTGTTCCAAACGTTCTTGTCCTCCGGCGCGGTTTGACATATAGCGTAGCCGGTTGTCGATATTGTCATCGACTTCCTCCTCGTCGACTTCAATGGAGTCAATAACCGCTTGTTGTGCCAATAGCTTTTGCGTTAATAATTGTTGAAGGAAAAAACACTTCGCTTCAGGGTCTGCCTTATTCCCTTGCGCGATATACTGTGCGTATTGGTTTTCAATTTCGGATTTCAGGATAATGCTGTTCCCCACAACTGCAACTACCTTATCTATTTCTTGACTTTGTGCCTCTTTTCCGATAAGGGCAATAAGGATGATCAAACATAAACCGATGTACTTCTTCATTTACTGTATGTTTCTATTTTGTTGTGTTTCCTCGCTTCTTCAACCATTTTGTTCTCCACATTATTAATCAATGAGACCTTGCGTTGATTAACAATGAGATTGCGGATATTCGTTTGTTCCACTTCCAGGGGAGAACGGTTGTTTTTTAATTTTGAATCCCGCAAAATTATCAGATATAATTTATTATTCTCATTAATTTTGAATATTCGGCCATAATTTTTGTAATTATTTTCATCGATCTGTTCAATTGGGATTTTTTTTGCCAGTTCCTCCAGGTAATACCAAGATGTGTCACGAAGCGCAAAATTTGGCGAGTACCTTTCGCAATATTGCTGAAGCAAATCGAAATCAGCGATTTCTTCCGAAAGGAACCACTTTTCCACACGGTCCAACTCTGGTGTATCTGGTGTCAATTGGATGAACGATACTTTAAAAATAGGCCTTTTTAATACAAAGATGTTCTGATGTTCATTATAATAATCGGCAATTTCGTCGTTGGATACAATCGTATCCAATTTGTTTTTCAATAGCATTTGCTCGTATTCATAAATAATCAGCGCGTTTTTATACTCTTCAATCTGTGCATTAATACGTTTTTCATCAACATTTACATGGCGTTGTGCCTGTTTTAACAAAACCTGTTGCCTTTGCCATTGTTCAATATAGGCATTGATCAAGTTTAAGCTATCCTTCTCATTTAATCCCGGGCGTACAACGGCTTCCACATCTTCCGGATATAAATACCGATCATAGGCACGACTGATCGGGGAAGGTTTTGTCCGGTCGCATGCCACCATGAAAAACAAACAAGATATCACAATGGTAGTCAATATATGTGGTAATTGCTTGCGTTTCCCAAGAATCATTAATCATGTCGTTTTTATACCCATTTGCTAAGGTAAGGATTTATCATAAAGAGGGACTGCATTTAACGATTTTTAACATACCTTGCAGGTCCTGTTAAAAGGCAGATGTTTCATACCTTTGCGGAATTATGAGCACATTAACGACACGTAACCCGATCGCTATCCGGCAATTGCTGAAGGGGACACTTTTTACAGCGAATGCCGCGACAACGGCAGGGCAAGCTGAACAATCCCTGAAATATCGAGGTGCCAATAAAAAAAGGATTTTATTCTTCTTGGACAATCCGTCCCATGAATACTTTTCCTACGAAGCGGAAGACGCATTTCTAAAAACATTGACGGCATTAAAGTTGTCCCTTGATGATGTGGCCTTGGTAAATTATAGCAAATGTGGGCAAGAGTCAATGGATGAAGTCAAGAAGTTTCTTAATCCGAAGGTTTGCATATTGCTGGGGCAGGAGGTATGGAATCAAGAGTACCGTCTACATGAAGTCTTCCAACAAGGAGATATCACCGTGTTAAATACCTATACCTTTGAGGAAATGTTGACGAATGATGAAAAGAAGCGTGCATTTTGGAAGGCCCTTAAAAGAATAGGAGCGCTGTCATGAAGGAACTGGTTTTCGCGACGAACAATGGCCATAAGCTCGAAGAGATACGGAGTATGCTAAAGGGTAATATCATCATAAAAAGCTTGACCGATATTCAATGTCATGAGGATATCCCCGAAACGGGAACCACATTTCATGAGAATGCGTCACAAAAAAGCCATTATATCGCCGAGCGTTTCGATATGAATTGCTTTGGCGATGATTCAGGTTTGGAGGTGGTAGCGCTCCACGGGGAGCCGGGCGTGTATTCCGCCCGTTATTCCGGTGTGCGGGATATGGATGTCAATATGGCTTTGCTATTGAGAAACCTTAAAGGAAAGGCAGATCGGCGGGCCTCTTTTTGTACAGTTATTTCCCTATTGCTCGATGGCAAGGAGTATTTCTTTGAAGGTCGGGTATCTGGCGAGATCATCGAAGAAAAGCGGGGTGAGCGGGGCTTCGGCTATGATCCTTTGTTTATCCCTACCGGTTATGATAGGACCTTCGCCGAGATGAAATCGGAAGAAAAAAATGCCATCAGCCACCGGGCAATTGCAGTCCGAAAGCTCGCTCATTTCCTGACGACGGAATATCGCTTATAGTTTAGGCTTAAGCTCCTCTTCGTCGGTCTTTGTTTCGCTTGCCTCTTCCGGTTTTTCTTTTTCGGATGACTTCTCGACATTTTCGTTGGGAATAATTTCCTCTTTTGATTTTGGCCGAAATTCCGGCTTCCATATAAATCCTTCCAAAAATTCCTTGTCATCAGGGATCATACCGATGGGGTAATATGTATCCTCAAATTGTTTAATGGAGATCACATCTGTCATTTTATTATCCTCGAAGAGAATCTTAATGCGACTGCTAAGGCTTCGTGCCATACCCGAGAATGCATTGTTTTCCACCGTATAATAAATACTTTCGGCATTGCCATCAACAAAAACCCGGTCAAGTTTGCCGTCGGTGAAGAATCCAGAGATCCGCCTGCCTTTGATCTGATTGAACTTGCTTGAGTCGAGTTGCGTGTTGACGATAAAGGCGTGATTTTGAAGCAGCATGTTGTCCAGCTTCTGATCGACAAGTTGTAAGTATACCGTGTCTCCGGTCAGTTGAGAACCCTGCGACCATATCATAGGATTACCAAAACAGCGGATAACAGAATCTGGGTATCCGTAATAGGCCGAATCAGCGATGGCCTGTAAATCGGATTTGTAAATTTTGACATGATGGTAGGCAATCACAATCCGCGTTTCTGCTGTATCTGTTTGTAAGGAATCGATACCGCCGCTCAATGCCGTCTGTGTTGCATGGCTTAACAGGCTATCTGCCTCTCCAGGTTTTGGAATGTTGAGGGTATCCAGGGCGAACTGGGGCGGTGAAACCGCAAGCGTATCGGGAATGCGTATGCGGCCCGTATCTAAAGGGGTGGGAAACGTGGTGTCGGGAATTACCTCGTTTTGTACCGTATCGGGTTTAGGAATGCTGCTTTTCTCCTTGTCATTTTTTCGTTTCTTCCAGCCAAACAAGCCTCTTCGCTTTGGCTTTTCGTCTTTCTTGCTTGGCTCAGTTATATTCTCTAATGAATCTGCTGTCTTGTCGTATTGTGTAGAATCAACGGACATCACTGAGTCCACCTGAGGCACAGAATCTACAGGTGGTACCGTATCCATAAGTGGGGCAACCTCATCAATCATTAAGTTGTCTTCTTCCGTACTATCGAGCAAAGCTCCGCCGTCCCGTTGGAGATTTAAGTTCGCATACGTATAATCTTTCAGGGGAATAATCCTCGACAGCAAGGTGTCGGCCGTCATGTAAGTAGAGTCGGTACGGTTGGGTGGCGACCGCCGGAGCGTATCGGGCAATGTCGCCAAGGAATCTGTTTGCGGAGGTATAGAGTCTACGCGTGTAGAATCAGAAGTTGTGGCTAGAACGATGTAAGCATTTTGAGTCATCACCGTGGTTTGGCTGGGCTTATTGTAAGTACCCAATTGACCATACATGACGATATGTTGGGAGGTATCAATAAAGACGACATTTTTAATGGCTTTCCCATTGCCTGATTTGCCATCATAAAGCAGGCTATCGCCTCTGAGAAACTTACTGCCTTCTGTATAGAGGTTGTTTTTCCCAAATTGTGCGAAATCAGTTTCGGTGTTGTAGTCGCCGTTTTCAGTATAAAGCGTACCGCTTCCACCCACGATATTCGTCGGGCCATAGAAATAGGTCATTTTTGATCCGGAGTTATACCGCATGGTATCTGTATATATTTTTACATCCGGTGTTCTTACAATGACATCATGCCGGAAATAGGCATCCTGCGAATTCTCAAAATAATAACCGTTTTTACTGTTCACCGTATCCGTACCATTAATGATTTGTCCCCCGCCTACATACGTTCCTATTTTGGATTTCATGTTGTATGTGAGGTAATTGGTCGTCAAAACTGCCTCACGGTCGACAAGCCTGACATTTCCCGTTAAGAGGGCCTGTCTGGTAGCCTCTGTATAATGAAGCTTATCGGCATAAGCTACTGTGCCATTGGGCTGGGTAATCACCACATTGCCAAAGGCATCAAAAAAGTTATCCCCTTGGTTATAGTCGGCGCTATCTGCCGCCAATGTGCTGCCCTCATGTGCAAAGACAGGTCGGTACCAACGGTAAGTACCGCGATCTTCACTATAAGTAACCTTGATGTTGGAGACGACGGTAATGGTTTGCTGTGCAGATAGCAAAATAGGACATAAGAAAAGTATGAGTTGAAAAATGCTTTTTTTCACTGTCCAAAAATACAAGTTTTTCATCAGAATATACCTTCCGTATACTTGGCTCTTTTACTTGCAATAATGAATACCCTGTGTTTATTGCCAACGATAATTTCCATAACTTTGAGGCATGGATGCCTTGGAGAGGTTTTTGGGATTTATCGATGAGCACGGTCTTTTTACGCCCGAAGAACGCATATTGCTAGCAGTAAGTGGGGGGAAAGATTCCGTTTTCATGACGCATTTGTTTGCGGCGGCGAAGTTCAACTTCGGTATTGCCCATTGCAATTTTCATTTAAGGGGTGGAAATTCGGACCGCGATGAGGAATTTGTAAGGGAGTTGGCAACACATTTTCATGTTCCTTTTTATAGAACAGATTTTGATACAAAAGCGATAGCAGAGGAAAGACACCTTTCGATCCAAATGGCAGCGAGGGATTTGCGCTATGCCTGGTTTGAAGATATCCGTAACAAGTACCAATATGAGGTCATCGCCCTGGCGCAGCATCAGACCGATTCTATGGAAACGATGTTGTTGAACCTTGTTCGTGGAACGGGCATAAGGGGTTTACACGGCATTCTCCCGAAAAGGGGAAATCTAATCCGCCCCTTGTTGGGTTTTACTTCGGAAGAAATCGGTACCTATGTGGAAAAGGAAAAAATCAATTACCGGGAGGATGCATCGAACAATGAAACAAAGTATGCCCGGAATAAAATAAGGTTGGATGTCTTGCCCGCATTAAGGGCGATCAACCCCACATTGGAATCTACATTCGCTGTTAGTGCCCAACGTTTTCGAGCGCTAGAAACCTTCCTGGAAACCCAGGTCAATGTTGTTCGAGAAGCGATTTTTCTTAAAATAAACGAGCATTCTTTGCGGGTGCGGGTTTCGGTCCTACAACCTTATATCGACAATGATTTTGTCATGTATGAACTGTTTAGGCCCTTTGGATTTTCTATGAGTGTTTTGACCGACCTAGACCGTGCTCTCCAGCAAGACAAATCCACTACGGGAAAGGTATTTTATTCCCAGACACATAGCCTGCTTATTGACAGAGGGGAGCTGCTTATCAAGAAGCTCAATCCTAGCATATCCTCAGTGCTTGTCATTGATGAGTTGCCCAAGCAAGTAGAATGGAACGGGAAGGCATTCCGGGTTTATATCTCATCCGATACTGAACTTCCTGACCAGGGAACCAATGTCAAGATTGATGCCGATAAAGTAGCCTTGCCGATCAGTATACGCTCTTGGAGGCAAGGTGATTCCTTTAAGCCTTTGGGCTTTAAGGGGCGAAAGAAGATCAGTGACTTTTTGATCAACCAGAAAGTTCCTTTGGACCAAAAAACCGAGGTGCCCCTTTTTGTCAATGCCAATGGTGATATTTTGTGGGTTGCTCCTTGGAGAATAGACGATCGCTATAAAATTACGCCAAAAACCCAAAAAGTGATTATCTTCGAACAATTATAATGGAAAAAGAAATACTTTTTATTGAGAGCCAGTATTTAGGAAGGGGCAGGACATGGGTGAGGGTGAGGTTATTATTGGCATTATTTTGCTTTATTGGTTATTACCTCAATATTGATCATGAAATCAATAATCGACTATTCCTCGTGGCAGGTTCCGTCATTATCCTGGTTTCCATTATCATGATGTATATGCTTCATTACCGCATTACAGTAAATAATGGAGGTATATTACTCAGTGGTTTATGGACAGCGCGTTTGGTCAAAATCGATATCAATAGTATTGCTAAGGTGGAAATAAAGCCTTATAGCCTTTTTTTTGTGAATAATCCTGTTTATAACCTCCACCAAAAGGGGAAGATCCGATTCTATGCCGGCGGGAAAGAGGCGGTATGGATCACCGACCGTGACGGACTGATTTATATCATCGGCAGTCAGCATGTAAAAGAGTTTGCTGCGGCCGTAAAGAAGGCCATGAAATCGTAATGTGGATGTCATTTCAAACCACTTTCTTGTAAATAGACATCCATTTAAAACTTAATTTTTGTATGTTTGTTCATATTCAAAAGTTAGGTTATAAATGAGTTTTTTCCTAAAATTTCTATTAATAGCGATCGTTCTATTAACCCTGCTCAGGTTTGTTGTAGCCAGGTTATTTCCTTGGCTATTGCGTTATTTTGCACGTAAGATGCAGGAAAAAGCATTTAATCAATACCAACAGAATCATTCTAAAAGCCAACATTACACATCACGTGCCCGTGCAAGGAAACCGGATGGGAAAATCAATATTGATTATGTCCCGCCAGCTTCAAAACCTACTACGGGAGCCCATAAGGCCGGAGAATTTGTTGATTTTGAAGAAATTAAATGATCCGATAATCTAGCTAAGATTTACCGGCTACATGTTGGTAGATTCCCAGCAATCTATTTTTGTTTTTTTCAGGGGTATAAAGAGCTTGATAACTAGCCTGTGCTTGGCGATAATAACTATCGTGCATTTTTTCATCTAAAGCCGACCAATACCTTAATTTTTCATTTAAATCGTCTGGGTCGCCGGCCCGGAACAATAATCCGTTTTTCCCCGGCTCCACCATGGATATCATTGCGCCGTGGTTGCTCGCGATGACCGGTGTCGCATTGGCAAAGGCTTCGATGATGGTCAAGGGCATACCCTCATAACATACAGAGGGAAAGACAAGGGCAAAAGACTGCCGGAGAACTTCTTGTGCTTTTTCATAGGGAAGGGGTCCAAGATAACTAATAGCAGGGTTCACCTTGCACGAATCAAGTACTTCCTCTTTTAGCGGTCCGTCCCCGACGATCAATAAAGGCAAGCCATTGCTTTCAAAAGCACGCAATAAAATGCGAACTCCTTTTTCCTCCGAAAGGCGACCAAGGAAAAGAAATGATTTCCTCTTTGCATGTTTTACTTGAACAGGGGTATTGGAAAAGTTGGGTTTTACCACAAATTTATTTGCAGGGATGCCGAAAGACGAATGGATGAACAGGTCCTTGGCAAAGTCGGTCAATACAATGTAGCGGTCTACCATAGCCCAAGTGCTTATTTTCCGGTGAAACCAATTGACCCAAGCCAGCCAAAATGTTTTGATAATGGAATGGCTATGCAGTCCCAAAGCGACTGCCTTCCAGGGGAAAGGGGCATTGATGCTTTCCGTAAACGGTTTTCCTTGATAAAGGAGATTCGCTGAAGGGCAGAGCAAACGGTAATTATGTAGAGACATCACAACGGGGATACCTGCCCTCTTTGCAATTCGGATGGCTATCGGTCCGATTGCATAATGGAGATTGTGCAAGTGGATGATATCAGGCCGGTGCTTTCGGATCGCTTTTCGCAGTTTAGCACCAGCATAGAAGTTCCAAATCGATAAAGCGGTCTGAATGAAACCTCTCCATGAGGTGCGGTTGTGGAAGCTGAGCCGCTCAACAGTTGCTGTCTTAGCCAATAAATCCGCTTCCTGATGGAAAACCACGTCTTCGCCGCCCGGGGATTGATAATACGTATGAACAATCAGTATCCTCATTGTTTGCGACAGCTTTCTATTCAGTAAGCGAATTTACAATTAAAATACGATTATAATAACCCGATGCTCACCGCGCGTGCGAACCTATTGCAGATAAAGTCGAATTTATCTATGTTTGTCGTATGTTGAAATCCAGATTCGCCTTTCTCTTCCTTCTGTTCATCGCAACATTCTCCTTTGGGAAGAGCTTTGGCGACAAAGACAAAGATGCCGTCAAGCCGGGGAACAAAATTGAAAAAAGAGACAAGACGATTTCTATCTATACACCCAGCGGTATGGAGTTTGTTCTTATGCATGTAGAAAAAGCTTATATTCCAAATAAAGCGAGTTTTTTTGATATCTGGCATCTATGGCAGGCCTATGAGAATATCAATGGCGAGCGCAAACAGAAGATTATACAGAGTGGCGAATGGGAAACAGCCATTAAATTAAAAGCGGGCTTTGTCGGCGGGGCCCTGCATGGCTTCGAGCGAAAGAAGTCGGTCCAGTTTTATTTGGATGGCAAACCCATCAGAGAGGACGCTCTCGTTCCACTGTCTTCTTTTACCGAATTTACCATTGTTCAGGTATCAGACTTATATGCCTATAATAGTGTGAACGAGAAGATTGCAGAGATCACAAAGCGTTGGGAGTTTGGGCGCAAGAGCGAAATTAAATTAGCGCAAACCGTTCACTGGTTAAAAGCACAGTCCCTTGAAACTGCCTACCTGAGTATGTTCCCCATCATCCGTGATAACGATGGTGAGTATGTATCCAACAAAGCCACCCGCAGTGATATTGATGAAGTCGTCGAGGTTTCCCAATCGGGTGAAGTCGGTGCAATTGGTTCTGAAAACAAATCAAACAAAACCAACAGCATGAAAGTCTGGGGGGATAAGTATGCATTTTCATTAAAAGTAAAGCGGAAGAAACGATTGCCGAACAGCTCAATATGGTTATGGGCTCCCAAACAATACAATAAGATTTATTTTGATTACAGTGGTGAATATGAGGTTAAAGCTGGGGAAGAGTTTCAGGTTGCCAGCACTTACACCTTCATGGTCAAAGGTGAATAGGAAGCCTTTTGGCGGCGTTGTTAAATGAAGAGGACCAGGTTCATTACTATCCGTATTTAATCTTCAGCAGATAACCCTAATCTGGTTTCTATTTTCTATTTTTGAATTCAATATTAACGATTATATAGAATTTTAATGAAGAATTGGTTCACACGTAACGCTATCCATTTCTACGTTTTCGGAATTTTTATTGCGATTACGTACCTCTATTTTTCACCGGCGTGGCAGGGAAAAAGCCTCATTCAAGGAGATGTTCTCCGAGCAGAAGCCATGAGCAGGGAAATCATGGAGGTTAAGGCCAGGGATGGCAATGCGCCCCTATGGACGAACGCCATGTTTGGAGGAATGCCCGCCTATCAGATCTGGGCACCTTATTCCAAGAATATCGGATCACATGTCATCGCCTTTTTCAAAAGCGTATTTCCCAATCCGATAGATACCATCCTTTTTTATCTAATAGGAGCGTACCTATTATTCAGTGTGCTTCGTATAAAACCTTGGCTGGCGGCTTTAGGCGCCATAGCCATTACCTTTTCTTCCTATAATTTTATTTATATAGAAGCCGGACATGCCAATAAAGCTTCGGCGATAGCCTTCTTCGCTCCCGTGTTGGCGGGAATTTTATTGACCTTAAGGGGAAAATATCTCTGGGGAGCTGCATTAACAGCATTGTTTTTGGCACTAGAGATCCGGGTCAATCATGTCCAGATGACCTATTATCTTTTTATATCCATGTTGATATTGATAGGTATCGAGTTCTATCATGCTTACCTGGCAAAGAAGCTCGCTGAATTTGGAAAATCAATCGCGTTCCTTCTGGGTGCCTGTGTCATTGCATTGGCAGTAAATGCGGGATCCTTGTGGACGACATATGAATACAGCCAGGCCTCTATCCGAGGTAAATCCAATATCACTACTGCCGGTAAAACCGCGGATGCCAAAGGGCTGGACCGTGAGTATGCCTATCAATGGAGTCAGGGGGTTTCCGAAAACCTGACCTTCTTAATCCCCAATGCTTTTGGGGGAGGCTCAGGAAATGGGTTGGATGAAACGTCTGCAACTGCAAATATCTTGATTAAGCAAGGCGTGCCAGCCCAACAAGCGGCGGGTTTTGCCTCCCAATTACCCACCTATTGGGGAGAAAAACCTTTTACTTCCGGCCCGTGGTACTTTGGAGCAGGTGTAATCTTTTTATTTGTCTTAGGATTATTCATTGTACGGAGCCGTTTAAAATGGTGGATTCTAGGCGCAACGCTTCTAAGCTTATTTTTGTCTTTCGGAAAGAACTTCCCGCTAATCTCCGATCTCTTTTTCAATTATTTCCCTTTATACAATAAATTCAGGGCAGTAGAGTCTAATTTGGTAATTGCAGCATTCCTAATTCCGATATTGGCCGTATTGGCTGTTCAGGAAATCTTAGAACAGCGTGAACGTATCGACAAGCTCGGTAAAAAGCTAATGTACAGTGTGGCCATTGTGGGGGGCATTTCCCTGCTTATCGCATTGGTACCCTCTTTGTTCCTCGATTTTAAAACGCAAAACCACCAGGAGTTTGTGCAACAGCTCGGCCAACAGATACAAGACAATAATTTCGCTCAATCCATCGGAAATGCCCTAGTGGAGGACCGTACCGATATGGCACAAAAGGATGCCTTGCGTTCTTTGTTTTTCGTGTTGCTTACCGGAGGGGTTTTGTGGCTGGCGATTAAGAAGAAGGTAAAACCGGTGATGGCTGTAATCCTTCTTGCCCTGCTCACCCTGATCGATTTGTGGAATGTTGACCGGCGTTACCTGAATAAAGATAATTTTGTAGAGGATCATTTACGGGCACAACAACATAAGCCGAGGGAAGTTGATCAATTGATTATGCGAGATAAGGCCTTGGATTATCGGGTGCTGGATCTTACCAGCAACCCCTTCACGAATGCCAGCACCTCCTATTTCCATAATTCCATTGGCGGCTATCATGCAGCGAAATTAATGCGTTATCAGGAGCTCATTGAGCGTCAGCTGACCAATGCAATCAATGAAGATGTTTTGGATATGCTGAATACACGTTACACGATTACCAGTGATAACAAAGATTCCCAACACGTCGAAAGAAGAAATACGGCGGCGGGGAATGCCTGGATTGTGAACCGTGTGACCTACGTAAAAAATGCGGAAGAAGAAATGGCGGCCATTAATAGTTTTAACCCGAAAGATGTCGCAATTATCAATGATGAGTTTAAATCGCTTATTGCAGAAAAGGGATTGGGAACTTCAGAAAATGCGAGCATCCAACTGACAAAATACCGTCCTGACGAATTGATCTACGAATATTCTGCTCCTCAAGATGTAATAGCAGTCTTTTCAGAGATATGGTACGATAAAGGCTGGAATGCGTATGTAGACGGGCAAAAGATTCCACATTTCAGGGCCGATTATGTCCTTCGCGCAGCGCAGCTTCCTGCTGGGAACCATACCGTTGAGTTTAAGTTTGAACCACAGTCCTACCTCATCGGTGAAAATATATCGTTGGGAGCATCTATTTTGCTTGTCTTGCTCTTTGGTTTTGCTATATGGAAGGAACAGAAGACAGCCAAGAGTTAACTAATCGTTTGTTTTTCCGTGTTTAAGGTAGTACCAGGCCAGGCGAAGGGCAATCACGCCGTGGTGAAAAAGATTGGGTACAAAACCGTAGTATTCGGTAAAGATGTTAAAGCGTTCCTTTAAACTTAACAGGTGGCGCTTTTTTGACATTCCCCCAACCAGGTATTTGGCTACATAGCGATGGACATTGACTGTTTTCTTCGCCTTTTGGGCCGCTTTGATGACCCAGTCAATATCTGCGCTTAATTGATAATGTTCGTCATACGGTTCGGTAATGGATTTGCGGACATAAAGTGCTTGGTGACTGATGTTCATCCCATATTTAAAGCTTTGCCAGGTAAACTTCTCCGGCACGCCATGCCTTCGTCTTCCCAAACTTTGCCAATGTTCATCATACATTTCTGTTTCACCATAATAGATATCGGCGTCAGAAAAAGAGCCGAAGACATGTTCCACCGTATGGGCATCGTATAGCTCATCCCCCGAATTCATAAATAGCACGTAATCGCCTGTCGCCATTGCCAAACCTTTGTTCATGGCATCATAAATTCCCCGGTCGCTTTCACTTAGCCAGCGGCTGATGCGGTTTTCATAGGCCTTAATGAGCTCAACTGTACCATCCGTGGACCCTCCGTCTATAACTAGGTATTCAATGTGCTTATAGCTTTGATTAATAACCGACAGAAGCGTGCGTTCTATGTTTTTTTCATCGTTGTAAACAACGGTAATCACACTGAGCTTAGGAATAAATGTGGGCTTGCCCATAAAAAACAACCATTATTTCTTCACGAACTGATGCCATTTATTGATGAGGAATTTCTTGCCCCTCATGAGAAGGTTCCCCTTCCGTTGTTTGAGAAAATGCAGGATGGCCTGATAGGCTTGCTTGTTCTCTTCTATTTTGTCGGGGAAAAAGCGCACAGGTTTCCGTGAAGGGCTCACCTGATACGTATCTTCTATAATGGAATGAACACCCGACCCATCATTGCCAATATTATCTATTAAGGACTTCGCAGGCAGCAAAACCAATCCGTCCTTAAGAAAGATGGAGGCGTACCACCGGATGGCCCATGAATCATTCTTGCCTTCTTTAAATGCCAGCAATTGTTTCCAGTAATTCATTTTTCCCTCCATGGAAAAACGCAAAGCTTTTCGCTTGTCGAATTGTTTATAGAGTACATCGATATCGGGTTCAAAATGATCCCAAGCTCTTTTCCAGGTCGCCCAGCCCCAACTTGATGCTGTTCTGAAGAAAAATGTTTCAGGCAGTTCATCCGCATTTTTTAAGGGGAACATATAGGCCCCTATTTGCATCACTTTTTCTGCATGGTGGTATTTCGCTAAGCCTTGGTTGAGGTAAGTCAAGGTATGGGGTGAGGAAAGGAGGTCATCTTCAAAAACAATCACTTTCCCATATTCAGTTACCAACTGCTTTACGCCATCGGTGATTGATGCCGATAAGCCGAAGTGCCGTACACGTTCAAAAACCTTTACTGATTTAAAACCATCAACCGTCCCGATCAATTCCCTAATGCTGTTCACAGCATCCACATCCGCTTGATTTTTAGGAGCATCTGAGAAAATGAATAATTTGCTTTCATCGGCAAGCAGGTTTCTTTGGAGGAAAGATAAGGTGCGCCGGGTATGTTCGGGGCGATTGTACACAAATAAAGCAATGGGTGCGAGATGTTGCATAGCATTGGTGGTTCAATTGCAAAGATAAAATAAGACATCGTAAATTCGTAAAAAACAAACTTTGCCCGTTTAGCAGCAATAGTCAGCTTATGCGGCAATATAAATTGGTATCTTCTTAATACTTCTTAGCTAACTATTAGAGAACGTTCCTTTAGAACCACGCGCTTATATACCCAGGCAATTGTTTGACTTATAAAAAATAGAAGTGGCCTTTTTAAAGAAATAACCCGGTGAGATTCCGGTAAATGGAATTTCCCTGAATCCATTTTCCAAAAGGAAGTCCCGTGCTTCTTGGTAATTTTCCCTTTCAGAATCATCGAGGATCATCACCCCTCCACTTGTTAAAGAGGGCAGGCTCTGCTTGCAGCAGTTTACCCGATCCCTTCCATCAACGATGATTAGGTCATACGCATGTTTGGACTTAGCAGCAGCCCGGCAATACTCACCATCACGGTCCAACGGACAATAAAGAAGGTTGGCATTTTCAGGTTTATTCCTGAGGCCACTTTCATACCAAGTCTGGTCATGCTCTACGGATGTTATTTCCGCACATCTTTCCGCGAAATAGCGAGTAGAGTTTCCCGAGCCAAATTCAAAAATGCGGTGCTTCTTATGGAGGCGCTCTTGTAGAAAATCGATGCATGAATACGTAAACCAGGGAATGGGCTTATTATCGGAATCGACCGATGCTTTCTTTTCAGAGGCGACAAACCAGCCGATTTCAGCAAGGTAGCCTTTTACGCCAAAGGACAAAAGAGACCGCAACTTTTGCGGTTTCAATAAACTCGATATCGGATAAATGGATTTCAACTTTTTACTATTTTTTGAAAAAGGTTAATCTGGAAGATGGATTTTATCATCATCAGTCCCTGTTGCTGGGTCTTGGGAACCAACAGAATAAAGAATGTCGCCACAGCATAAGCAATCAAGGTAGCAAAGGCGGCACCTTTTATTCCATATAAAGGAATCCACAAGGCATTCAACAAAATGTTGACCACGGCACCCACGGCAGTACGGAGGAGCGATAGTTTCATATAGCCCTCCGCAATTAAGAACTGACCACTGGCACTCCCCAAAAATACGAATATTCCTGCCCAAATATGAATCGATAAGATTTCCGCGCCGTAGGCATATTCCGGCTTCAAGATGATCTTGTAGATCAGGGGCGCGGCAAAAGTCATGAGCAGGGCAATGGCTACGCTGATAAACGACATCAGGTCGTATAAATTTTGCATACGCTTTTTATAGCGTAAGGGATCATCTTTTTTAGCATTCATGATTGCCGGAAACAAAGCATTGACCGTCGCTATGGGTATAAAATACCAACTTTCACTAAAGGTAACCACCGTGGAGTATATCCCAAGCGACTGGCTCCCAAGATAGCTTCCGATCATGACCTGGTCAATTTTCATGTAAAGGGTTACCAGTATAGCAGAGAAGGCCAAGGGCCAGCCATTTCTGATAAGGTCTTTGGCAACCTGAGGGTCAAACCTCCAATGCTTAATCCGCTCCCCGCTCCTTTGATATAAGCTAATATAACCCACGGCAAGAAAGAGGGCATCAGCAAGGATGGCCCAGATGAAGAAAACCAGCGGAGCATGGCACAAAACCAATACGAGTTTAAGAAGGGCAGATACAAGATTTGCCGCAATCAATACGATCATGATCTTTTTACCTTGTACCTGTGCCTGGAAATAGCTATCAATGATATTGACAGCCTGTATAATACACACAAAAGAGACGATCAAGATGTATTGAAAAGGTGCTGGCGGCGTATTCCCGCCATAGTGTTGGATCAGGAAATAACAGCCATAAATAAAAGGCAATACCGCAATACCAGCAAAAAGTCGCAAACGGAAGGCTGTTCCCAGCAATTTGTTTTTTTCTTTGGGTTTTCTTAATATCTCGCGGGTAACAAAGGCGTCTAATCCTAAGGCTGATGCTGCGAGGAAAAAGGTAATGATCGCTGTTGGGTAGGCCAAGGCACCATTGGCGGAGCTGCCGAGATAATTGGCAATGACAATGCCCATGAGCATTTTTACCACAAGTGTCCCCACCCTGGCCATCATCAACCAGCCTGTATTTTTGAAGTACTTTTCGAAAGCTTGCGGATCAAAACCCGGCGGTGTTGGGAACTTCATGGAAACAAACCTAAGAAAAATTACCAAGTTGGAGCATTGATTTTTTACACCTCGGCTGAAGGACTTATTTTCTCATCGGCGGTCTATTTCCTTTGGGGTTTATTTAAAAATTGTATTATCTTGTCGTAATAAAGGAGGGCTATGCAGCATAAGAAAGCAAAAGGGAAAAAGAGATTATTCGTAGGGATGAGAAATCCTGTAAACCTGTTTTTTATCGTATTCATTGTTTTGGCAATCACTGCGCCGAGTGTCGGTTGCCAGCTTTCAGGTATCGAAGGTTCAAGGACGGTAACTGATACCATCACCCCGGCTGCCGATCAGCTTGACGCCTATCTTCCCTTTTTAAAAGGTAAGAAAGTAGGTTTGCTCGGCAATCAGACCTCCATTGTGGGAAGGGAACATCTGGTAGATGTCTTATTGGAGAATGAGGTGGATCTCAAATTTGCCTTTGCACCAGAACATGGTTTCCGGGGTGAGATTGAACGAGGGGAAAAGGTGAGCAATGAAGTGGATACAAAGACAGGCTTACCGCTGTATTCCCTCTATGGGAAGAACGACAAAGCCCATGAGATTGTCAATTCTGTGGATATCATGATCTTTGACTTACAGGATGTAGGTGCCCGTTTTTATACTTATATCACCTCTTTGCATCGTTTGATGCAGCTATGTGCCGATGAGGGCAAAACCATATTGGTACTGGACCGTCCCAATCCCAATGGGGATCAGGTTGACGGACCGGTAAGAAAGAGCGATGCTTTTAAATCTAATGTAAGCTATCATAAGATTGCGATGATTCACGGGCTGACTGTTGGCGAACTGGCTGAAATGATCAACGGGGAAGGGTGGTTGGACGGCGGCCTGAAGTGTGACCTCAAGGTTGTCAAGGTGAAGAATTATGATCATTCCATGCCCTATACCCTACCCGTGATTCCTTCCCCGAGCTTGCCTAATCAGGTTGCTGTTCGCCTGTACCCATCCTTGTGTTTATTTGAAGCTACCGACTTTAGTGTGGGGCGCGGTACCGATTATCCCTTTCAGGTAGTTGGTTACCCTGATCCGGCTTTCGGCAATTTTACGTTTACACCCACTGTCCGTCCCGGTATGGCGGCCCATGTAGAACAACAGAATAATCTATGCTATGGTCTTAACCTTAGACAGACAGATCCTATAAAAACTAAATTTACATTAAAGTACCTGCTTGATTTTTATACCCGGTCTTCGTTCAAAACATCCTTCTTTTCCCGACCGGAGTTCTTCGACAAACTAGCCGGTACGGATGAATTAAGAAAGCAGATCATCGCAGGAAAAACAGAAAAAGAGATCCAGTCATCCTGGGAAGCCGATTTGCACGCCTATAAGGAGATGCGCAGGAAATATTTGCTGTATAAAGATTTTGAATAGTACTTGATGGATATGAATACCACCGAACAGGAATCCCATTATAACGAGCTCGAGAAGATGTCGGTTGATGAGCTGTTGCAGCATATCAACGAAGAAGACCAGACGGTTGCCAATGCCGTAAACAAGATAATCCCTCAAATTTCCCTGCTGGTGAAGGCCATTGTGGAAAGAATGCGGAAGGGGGGACGGTTATTTTATATAGGTGCCGGTACCAGTGGTCGTTTGGGAGTAGTGGATGCATCAGAAATCCCCCCAACTTTTGGCGTTCCTTTTGATTGGGTAATCGGACTGATTGCGGGGGGAGATGGTGCGATACGGAAAGCGGTGGAATTTGCAGAAGATGATGAGGAACAGGCTTGGAAGGATATGGCTGTTTACGGTGTCAATGAAAAAGATACCCTCATCGGAATTGCCGCATCGGGTAGCACCCCTTATGTTCTAGGTGCCCTGAAAGCCGCAAATAAGAACAAGCTGCTAACTGGATGTATCGTGTGCAATAAAGGTAGTGCGATAGCAGGAGAGGCACAATATCCGATTGAAGTCGTTGTAGGGCCGGAATTTGTCACTGGTTCCACTCGTATGAAGGCCGGGACTGCACAAAAGTTGGTGCTAAATATGATTAGCACCGCAGTGATGATCCAACTGGGGCACGTAAAAGGAAATAAAATGGTGGATATGCAGCTGAGCAATCACAAACTGTTTAGACGTGGTGTACGGATGATTATGGAAGAAACCCAGATAGATGCCCAACAGGCTACAGAGCTTTTGGAGAAGTACGGCAGTGTCCGCCGCGCTATTGCCTCCCATCAAAACAGCCGAGCATGAATTTTATCCAAGAACCCGCCCAATGAGCCCAATCATCCTTTTAAGTTTTTTAATCGTTTATTTCACTATTTTGGTGGGGGTCGCCCACCTGACAGCGAGGAAGAAATCCGACAACAGTGCGTTCTTTATCGCCAATAAAAACTCAAAATGGTATGTAGTCGCCTTTGGCATGATTGGAACCGCTCTATCCGGTGTAACATTTATCTCCGTTCCGGGGGCTGTAGGGCACGGCAGTTTTAGTTATTTCCAGTTTGTATTGGGGAATGCAGTGGGCTATGTCATTGTTGCTTTTGTGCTCTTGCCTTTGTATTACAAGATGAACCTGGTGTCTATTTATACTTATCTGGAGCACCGCTTTGGTTACTTAAGTTATAAAAGCGGGGCGATGATATTCCTGGTTTCCAGAACTATTGGTTCTGCTTTCCGCTTGTACCTCGTTGCCATCATCTTGCAACGCTTTATTTTTGATGCCTGGAATGTTCCCTTTGCGATCACCATTGCCATTTGCCTCATCCTGATTTGGGTTTATACCCATAAAGGGGGACTGAAAACGATCCTCATTACCGACCTGTTGCAGACCTTCTTCTTGCTGCTCTCTGTTGTCCTTTCCATTTATTTCATTGCGGCTAGCCTGGACATGAATATTGTGCAAACTTTTGAAACCCTTAAGGAGAGCAGTTATTCGCAAGTATTTTTCTGGGATAACTTTATGGGCGATACCCGTAACTTCATGAAGTTGTTCCTCGGGGGGATTTTTGTAACCCTGGCAATGTTTGGTTTGGACCAGGATATGATGCAGAAGAACATCAGCATGAAAACAATTGGTGAAGCACAGAAAAATATGCTTTCGTTTACTTTGGTATTTGTGCTGATCAACCTGTTTTTTTTATCGGTCGGTGCCATGCTGTATGTATATGCCGAAAGGAACGGCATGGATGTATCCGCGTTGCCCACCCCCGATTATCTCTTTCCGGAAATTGCCCTGAATTACCTGCCCGTAGTTCCCGGTATTATTTTTATGATGGGGCTCACGGCTGCTACTTTTGCCACGACAGATTCGGCTTTAACGGCACTCACCACTTCTTTTTGTGTTGATTTTCTGAACTTTCATAAGAAGGCTGACCCCAATGACCCTCGGCTGGTAAAAACGCGGACACGGGTTCATGTAGCCTTTTCAGTAATCATGCTGTTGGTCATCATGGGCTTTCGCGTCATTAATGACGATTCGGTGGTCACGGCTATTTTCACCGCAGCCGGATATACCTATGGTCCTTTGTTGGGTCTTTTTGTATTCGGAATGTTTACCAAGCGCTCCGTAGCCGATTCATGGGTTCCCTATATTTGTCTTTTATCTCCCATCTTGCTTTACTTATTGAAGCTTACCTTGGAGCATTATGCGGGTTACGGAATGAGCTTTGAGTTGATTGTTATAAACGCGTTCATCACCTGGGTTATGCTGTGGGTTACGAGTAGAAAGGGTACCCAAGGTAATTGAATGACCTTAGCATCATTATTTGTAAATTTATTGCTTCTTGCATTATTTATTTGATTCCGTTTAAAGCAATCTCCCGTCCCATTCATAATCTTCTATTGAAGACAGAGACACCCTTTTTTGTGAAAAGTGAGCTCCGGGGCTTGTTGTCGTCATTTGATTTCTTCTTACATCCACCGAAGGTAAGCAAGCAGAAAGCTATTATCACAAAGGGCGGAGCGATCAATTTGGTAACCTTTTTCATCTCAATCACCTCAATTTTTATTGTGAATAGTTTTTATTTTATGAATCTCCATCCGTAAATGGGAGGCGTCCACGGTTTCGGGCAACATTTCAATACGCGCGGAGAATACAACTTCCAAGGCATCCCCTATTTCCAGTGAAGGAAACTGTTCGAAAGGGAAATTGCAGATTTTAAGGGGGAGTTTTACCTTCTCAATGCTACTGTTTCCAATAAAAATTCCCTTTTCGTAGCGATCGGTTCCCTGTACCACCTGTTTATATAGCAATGTTCCGGTAGCCTCATGGACATTGAGAATGTTTCCTCCCTCTAAGCCACAGCTTTCTTTAACGTGGATGAAATTATCTTTTTCTTTTTTGCAGCTTGTTGTGGCGAGCACTAAAACCAGCAATGCGATAGAATGTAGTTTAGTCATAACTTAAAATTAAAAGTGCCGATTTTATTTAATGGGCTATTCTATTCTTACGAATGTCTTTATAGGTCCATCGAGCGGTGAATCATCAAGAACCATCGATTCTTTAGCTATTGAACAAGCTTGTTCCAAGTGGTCTATTTTCAATGTAAAAGACCCTACATGCCCCAAATAAGGTTGCTTAACTAATTCGTATGAAGATGTCAAGGTTTCATGATCTTCCCCTTTTTGTGTGATAAAAAATATGCCCTCGGTTCGAAACTCGTAAACAATATCGTCGCAGGAATGATCTTGAGTCCTGTTAACCATAGGGAAATGGGTCTTCATTAGCTTCCATTTTCCAATGATATCATTCTCTTTGCCCATGACTGCCTTAACTGGACACTCATAGTCGTCTACGATCATCTTTGTATCCTTTTTACAATTACTCAAAAAAAGCATACCTATTGCGCAGAGGAATATCAATGCGACGGTGTGGCGGAAGTTTCCGGATGGAAGATTTAAAAGAGTCATAACTGTGAATTCTAAAAAGCTATAAATTTGATATCCCGTTCGCGATGTTATCTAACCAACCTCTAAAATGTGACAAATATCGCAGGTTGGAACAACAAGAAGGTGTTTTTCCCGTAATAAAGTATCAAACCCTTAGTTGAAATTTGATAAGAGGATACTTTCTTCATGGCTTCTATATAGCGGGTATCATCAGAAGATACAGCGACGTAAGTAATTGGGGCGAAACGGCTAATGGTAAGCTTGTTCGGATTTTTTAAAGTGTAATTGCCGCCAGCTTGGTTGGGCGAAACAATACCGCTGATCAACCCGTCTTCTATAAAACTTAAGCGATATTTTCTATTGATCGGTGGGGTTTCAATGGTGCCGAATCGCACATCGGCGAAACCTTTGAACTCCCAGTAGGTACCCATAAGTGGGAGTGATGCGTAATGTTCCCGTTCGGGGATGTCATGTAGATAGGTGATGGTTTCCTTGTCCGCAGTTTCGCTCTTCTCGCATCCTGTCAAAATCAACAGGCAAAAGATCAATACCGTTGATGACGGAACAAGCAGCTTCTTAACATGTTTCATAGTCTGTTTATGTATGATATGATTTGGCCATAGTGAGATGACACAATTAACCTGTATATTCTTCAATAACCACATTAAACTTGATATGCGAGCCTTTTGGGATTTTATGAACCAGGACACCAAATTTAAACTGGCCGATAGCGGTGTAACCGCCATTCATAATTCGAACATTGTACTGGTATTCTTCAGGTCCGCTCTTTTCCACGGTTTGCTCTATTAACTGTCCTTCTATTGCTGTCAGTCTGGCTTTCCCGATCAACAAGGTCTTATTTGAAAAATCAATGCTAAAGTCTCTTTGCAGGTCATGACAGAATTGTGCTGCTTGAACAGAACCCTTTATAACATATTTTTCAAGGTCCTCTTGCGAGTTGATGACAAGGTATATATCTTCATCTTCCGTGTTCTCGATGTCGATAGAACAATCGTTAAGATGGTCGATGCTTTGGAATGACACGCTCTGAGGGACAAAATCCTGTTTCTTATTACAGCCAATAAATAAAAAGAGGCTCAATAAGATGGAGATAACCACGCTTTGCTCGCGGACTAGCTCTTTGTTCTTTCTCCCTTGTCGTTTCTGGCATAAGACGCCATAAGAAGTTCGCTTGTAGTAAAGTTCATCCATAGTATCTGCGTATTGGCTTGACTTACGATTACCTTATCTCGGTTGGCGCTTTTCATCTTGAATGAAATAGCTTTTATTATCTGAGAACGGAATTGTTGCCAAGAATGCGACAGTTGGACTCTCCCGTTTTCTGGAAAATGGAATAATTGACTGATAGTTAGTCTGTTAAAATGGTTTGATTAGTAGAAACGGCAGTGTTTAAAAGGTTTAGCCCGTCACGACCCAAAAGATTCCGGGTCGGGGCCCGGAATGACGGAAACCGTTGAAGCAAAAAAGTTCGGAAAGACCTAAGACTGACAGCTGACCGCCCAATAATTATGCAAGCCCAACCCTACGCAAAAAGCTCACACCGCACACCGCCTAATACCGAAAACCCAACACCCGGATCAAGTCCGGAAAGATCTAAGGCTGATAGCTGAAAGCTCACAGCCCAACACCCTTATTGCAAGCTCTTTGACTTGACTTTTCTTTCCTGTTCTGTAAGGTAAATTTTCCGCAAGCGGATGTTAAGCGGAGTAACTTCGATGTACTCATCGGCTTGAATATACTCCATTGATTCCTCAAGGGAAAACTTAATGGCCGGCGCAATCCGTGAATTATCATCCGTTCCTGAGGCACGCATGTTAGTGAGCTGTTTTCCTTTGACAAGGTTGACGACCAAATCATTGTCGCGGATATGCTCGCCAACGATTTGCCCCTCATAGATTTCAACACCAGGTTCAACGAAGAAACGGCCACGGTCTTGCAATTTATCAATGGAGTAAGCTGTCGTCTGCCCTTTCTCCATGGAGACCAATACGCCACTTAACCTGCCGGGAATGGGTCCTTTCCAAGGCTCGTAAGCCTTGAAACGATGCGCCATAACCGCCTCACCTGCCGTTGCAGTAAGTACATTGTTCCGCAATCCGATGATTCCACGGGAAGGTATGTTAAATTCTAAATGTTGAAGATCCCCTTTTGTTTCCATGACCAGCAACTCACCTTTGCGCTGAGTGACTAATTCTATTGCTTTCCCGGAAACTTCAGCAGGGACATCAATGATAAGGGTTTCTATGGGCTCGCATTTCTTACCATCGATTTCCTTTATGATTACCTGGGGCTGTCCTACCTGCAATTCATAGCCTTCCCGCCGCATGGTTTCGATTAGCACGGATAAATGTAAGATTCCCCGCCCATACACCAAATATGCATCGGGCGACTCGGTTTCGATCACCTTCAAGGCTAAGTTCTTTTCCATTTCCTTGTAAAGGCGTTCGCGCAAACGTTGGGAAGTAACAAATTTTCCTTCCTTGCCAAAAAACGGAGAGTTATTGATGGTGAACAGCATATTCATCGTCGGCTCATCAATGTGGATGCTTTCCAGTTTCTCAGGATTCTCCAGATCGGCGATGGTATCACCAATTTCAAAGCCTTCAATACCCACTACGGCACAGATATCGCCGGCGGATACTTCTTTTACTTTTACTTTCCCTAAGCCTTCAAAGGTATAGAGTTCTTTAATCCTCGATTTAGCTATTTTGCCATCTCGTTTTACTAAAGAGACAGGTTGGTTTTCTTTAATCGTTCCCCTGGCGATCCGACCGATGGCGATCCGTCCCACAAAGGAAGAATAATCTAAGGAAGTAATCTGCATCTGCAAGGTGCCTTCATTAATGGGTGCCGGAGGAATGGTCTCTAGTATGGTATCCAATAAAGGGAAAATATTGTCGGTAGGTACTTTCCAGTCGGTACTCATCCAACCTTGTTTCGAAGAACCGTAGATAACTGGGAAATCCAACTGGTCTTCGGTCGCATCCAGGTTGAAGAATAATTCGAAGATCTGTTCGTAAACTTCTTCCGGTCTGCAGTTTTCCTTGTCTACTTTGTTCACCACTAAAATAGGCTTTAAGCCTAATGCAAGTGCTTTCTGTGTAACAAAACGTGTTTGGGGCATAGCACCCTCAAAAGCATCGCAGAGTAGGATCACGCCGTCTGCCATTTTTAATACCCGTTCCACTTCGCCTCCAAAATCGGCGTGGCCAGGCGTATCAATGATGTTGATCTTTACGTCTTTATATTGAACGGAAACATTTTTTGAAACAATGGTAATGCCGCGTTCGCGCTCGAGGTCATTGTTGTCCAGGATTAATTCACCTGTGCTTTGGTTGTCCCTGAAAATAGCACAACTGTGTAAAATTTTATCAACCAACGTGGTTTTTCCATGGTCAACGTGAGCAATGATTGCTATATTTCTGATCTTCTGCATCTTAAGCGGATACTATTTTCTAAAATTTGCGCAAAGGTAGAAAAAAGCGATCGATAAATTTCCAGATGAGGGATTTATTTTTTACAAGCACCCAAAATCTTCTGTTTTTATTATATCCGGTTGACAAATAATACGAGGGGCTTTCCGTATTTTTGCTTTATGGATATTCAGGTCGTCCTTATTTTTCTGTTGTTTGCCTTGGCTGTTTTTTATTTGGGTAAAATGCTATTTCAGAACAGCAAAACGGGAAATGGAAAAAGTTCATGTGGGGGTTGCGGACATTGTAGTGCTGATTTCTCCAAGATTCCCGAAGTGAAAGCCGATAAAAAAAACAACACGTATAAAAATTAATACCCCTTTATTCCCCTTTCCGCTCGATTAGGCAAACGGCATAAGCTACAACCCCTTCTTCACGCCCAATAAACCCCATGGTTTCATTGGTAGTTGCTTTTATGGAAATATCCCCTGTAGACAGACCTGTGGCCTGAGCAAGCTTTTCCTTCATTTGGGGGATATACGGCTTTATTTTAGGAGCTTCAATACAAAGCATAGCATCGATATTTCCCAAAGTCCATTGTTCCCGACCGATCATTTCAACGCATCGTTCCAATAATACCAAGCTACTGATACCCCGCCATTTTTCTTCGGTATTGGGGAAATGGTAGCCGATGTCTTCCAGGTTGGCTGCACCTAAAATGGCATCGCAAATGGCGTGGACCAATACATCGGCATCAGAATGCCCGAAAGCTCCCGCATGGTGGGTAACCTCTACTCCTCCTAAAATGAAGGGATGGTTTTCCTTTAATTGGTGGACATCGAAACCGAAACCGACTTTTATCTTCATAGGTCAAAATAAGCGTTATTGTTCAAACATATCAAAATGTAGGCGCTTAACAAAATAGAAAAACATTTCTGTATTTTATGAAAGGAATTCTATCTTGTAGGCTATTTTAGTGATCGACTTAAAAACTAGTCGAGATAGCAAACTTATGAGATATATGCGCCCCTTTTTACTTGCGGTATTTCTACTTGGCTTTCTGTTTGGCAAAGTGGAGGCTGCTCCATTAGAATATCTTGCACCTCACCCTATCAGCCCCAATGATTTTCAGGGGAGTGATATTCAACGTATCCATGCTGCAATAGATTCGGCGAAGAAGAGTACCGGGAAGGTAGTTATCCCCGCGCTGAATGCAAACGGCACGAACAGTTGGATTATCGACAGGGCGATATTACTGCCTAGCAATATGACCGTAATCCTGGATAATTGCATCATACAATTATCTGATCAGGCGCGCGACAACATGTTCCGGAGTGATAATGTGGGCATCGGCATTGTCCATCCCCAATGGAATCATAATATCCGTATAATAGGGATAGGTGAGGTGCTGTTAAAAGGTGCCGATAACCCTCGATCAACAGGAGATGCTTATCGCACCTTGACCCTCTATCCGGAAAAAGGTCGGGTAAGCTATGGCAGTGATGCCGGAAAAAAAGGTGTCAAACAAAAAGGCGATTGGCGTAATAACATGATCCAGATCGCCTATGTGGATGGATTTAAGATCAAGAACGTGACCCTCCAGAATTCACATGCCTGGGCTATTAGTTTTGAGCGAACAAGAAATGCAGAGCTTTCGGCCTTGCGTTTTGTCAACCCGGAATATATTACGATAAAAGATAGGCAGGTTAAGGTATACAATAAAGACGGGATCAATTTAAGGCATGGCTGCAAATATTTTAGGATCAATGATATTACAGGAATAAACGGAGATGATTTAATTGCGCTCTCAAGCCTGGATGCCGCCCCTTATTACCACACTTCCGGCGATGTCAATTCCTATCAGGTAACTTCTACAAAATGGCAGGGACCGGAAGACGATACCGAACAAGTATTTATCACCAATTGCCAGACCAATTATACAGGGGTTGCGATACGGGCGAGCGATTCGGCAAGTATTCATCATGTATATATCAATGGTGTGATCACCAAAGCCCGTCCTGATACGCCACCACCTTATGGGGGCAGCCCTTACACGGTACTGATAGGGGGGCGTGGTTATGGAGACGCTTCGGTGCAGGGTAAGATAAACAACATCTATGCGACAAACCTCGTTGGCGATGGCAAATCCTTGATCCTTGTAGAATCACCAGTGGTCGACTGCCAGTTCCTGAATGGCATTTATACGGGGAAAGCCCCCGCTGCCATTACCTATACGATCGATAAACAAGCCACTAAGAATATCGTGGAGGTCAATTTAATAAAGGTACCTAACGAATAAATGCGCTAAGATTCATTTTTATCATATTCATCTAGAGACAAAAACCTATCCGATATGACTAAACGCACATGCTCCTACCTGTTCATTCTTATGATAACCCTATGCTGCCTGCAAATCGCGGCGAAAGGCGAGCCGATTACCCCTAATGATTTTAAAAAGGGATCAGACAGTGATCGCATTGAGCAGGCGATTGCCGCTGCCTTGAAAACAGGTGTGAATTCAATTGAAATTCCACGTGTTAACCGTAACCGGGATGAAGCGGAGTGGCTGATCGAACGGGCGATTGTATTGCCGTCGGATTTTACCTTGGTTTTGAACGATTGCCTGGTGAGGTTGTCGCCCGGCACGCAAGATAATATCATTACCAATGCCGGTGCGAGAACGAATCCCTTATCCTCCAATAAAAACATTCGAATTATAGGCAAAGGAAACACGGTGCTAAGCGGGGGATTAGAAGCGCATTTTGATCCGCCGGGGGATAAAAGCGGCTATCGTACAATAGGGATATTATTATATGCTACTGAACATTTCACCATTGAGGGCTTTAAGATGGAGGAAACCCAGGCCTGGGCGATATCGGTCGAGAATGGCTGTGCATATGGGCGAATCGCCAATATTGAGTTTTCCAATACGAATAAATACCCTAACCAGGATGGCGTAGACATTCGGAAGGGCTGTCATGACATTACTATCGAGCATATTACCGGCATTACCGGCGACGACATGATTGCCTTAACCGGTTTGCGAAGGGACGAAGATTGGCGGGAAAATGTCGGTAAAGGGATGCAGATTGGTGGAAGGGGAAAAAGGGAGAATGATGATATTTATAACATTACCATCAATGATGTTCGGGGAACCGTTGCCGGCGGTCATCACATCATCAGGTTGCTGAACCAGGATGGGATAAAGTTATACAACATCTTTATTAACAACGTCATGGATACATCCAAAGAAGGAGAGAAAAGGAATGCGGCAGCTGTTAAGATCGGTGACGTGAGGTATTGGTCCATCCGGAAAAATGAACTCGGTGAAACTTCCCGGGTTTTTATCAACAATGTCCTTTCCCGGTCGAAAAGCATCATTAAGATCCATGGTACCCTAAAAGATTCATCATTGAAAAACATTGTCGGTTATGACGGCAATACCCACCTCATTGAATACGGGGAGGCTCCTATTAAGAATGTTAGTATTGAGGCCAAGCAATTGTAAATGATGGTTTTTTACTTGGAATCCAGAAATAGCGATGAATATGAAACCCCATAAGCATTCCGTCAATCGACGCAAATTCCTCCGTGCAAGTGGAGCCTCTGCCGCTTCGTTCGCGCTCTTCCCTCATTTTTCTTCCGTCGCATCGGAAAATCAGGGCGAAGCAGTTGCTTTCCCAAAGAAGGAAAATATCCCTAGAGCCTTAGTCGATGGAATGGAGGGGACCGTCATTTCCCCCAATCATTTTCTGGAAGGTGATCAGAATAGGCGGATTCAAGACGCACTGGCTTTTCTTGACAAACAGGGCGGGGGCGTGCTTGAGTTGGGAATGGACACGGTTAGCTCCCCGAACACGTCCATCTGGGTCATTCGTGAGTCGCTTGTCGTGGGCTCGAATACCACGGTTTTCCTGAAAGATAGCAAACTGAAGATGGCCGACGGGGTTTTTGATACGCTGATACGAAACAAGGGTTTGGTTATCGATCCCGCTAATCCCAATGGATTGGCCTCAGCACTGACGGGAAATGAAAACATCCGGATTATAGGAACAGGTATTGATAGGGCATCTATTGAGGGGGCTGATATACCCTATTCTGCCCCCCATCCGTTTAATGGGGGTGAAGCGGTTCCGTGGATGGGCGACTGGTATGGGTGGCGGAGCCATACGATCCATTTTGCCCGGTGCAAGAATTATGAGATTGGCGGCTTCTCCATTTCCAAGACAAAAGGTTGGGCAATTACCCAGACCGCAGGATGTGAAGGGATGTACCTCCATGACATTCATTTTGAAACCGAGGTTAAGAATGGTGACGGAATAAACTTTAGAAAAGGATGTAAAAACGGCAGGGTGGACAACATCAGCGGACATACCTCGGATGATATGGTCGCTTTTACCTGTATCCCCAGTGCTGAAGAGAAGGTTTATCCGACTGCCAAAGCGGTATTCTCCAGCCATCCCGAAGGAACATTGGCGAATCCTGATGGGGATATCATCGAGAATATGACCGTCACCAATATACAAGGAAGTAGTAAGTATCACTTGTTGATATGCCTCGCGGCAAGTGGTGGAAAAGTGCGAAATATCAAGGTAAGCAATGTATTCGATGTGGGGAAAACAGATAACAAAACCCAGACTATTTTTGTGTATTCCGGTTATTATGGCATTCAGGCTAAGATGGGCGATATGAGCGGTATTTATATGAACAACATTGTTTCTAAAGACAGGAATATTACACTCGAAGTGGCCACCCATTTAAAAGATGCCCACTTCAATTACATTAAAGCTGAGAAGCCGGGGGCAGTAGCTTATATTGAAGGAACTTGGGAGCGTGATAATGTGGTTGCTACAAACATTATAAATCCAGAATAATCACTATCCTCGCTTTCACCCTTATTAGGGAAGGGCATTGGGCCGTTTTTATTGAACGTTCTTTGTTTGGTTTGATAAAAAATCTTAATTTTACGCTGATTCTCGTGTGTTATATCGGATACTTTTAAAAAGAATGAAGAATTCAATTAAGTTAGTTTTACTAGGTTTTTCCCTATCCCTATGTTTAGGAGCCTGCAATCTTTTTAAGAAGGAAGGAAGGTCGTCTAAGACGGGAATGAAATACAACGATCCGTACAATGGAGGCTTTCAGGTGAATAGAAAGGTGGAAGCGGGTCCAGGTCCGGGGTTAGTGGTCATTGAAGGGGGAACCTTTGTAATGGGCGGAAGCTTGAATGAAGATTTAGGCTATGCGAACGATAATCGACGTAGGCGGGTTACGGTAGCTTCATTCTATATGGATGAAACGGAAGTAGCGAATGTGGACTGGCTGGAGTACTTATATTGGTTAGGTCGTAATTTTCCCGATGATCGTGAGTTGTATTACCGCGCATTGCCGGATACACTTGTTTGGCGAAGCCCCCTTTCTTACAATGAGCCCTACGTTGACAATTATTTACGGCATCCGGCGTTTCAGGACTACCCTGTTGTGGGTGTTACCTGGGAGCAGGCGAATGCCTATTGTGCATGGCGGACCGACCGGGTGAATGAAGAAATTTTACGCAGGAAAGGAATCTTGGTTGATTATAAAGATCAGAAGGGCACAACGGCACTTCCTTTCAATACAGATATTTATCTGAATGGTCAATACCGTGGGGAAGGAATTGATGGGGAGAATATGCCAAAAGACTTGGATCCGAATGCGCCGGAAGGCGCACGGCGCCCCATGCGGTTAGAAGATGGTTCCATTATGCCGCCATATCGCCTGCCAACAGAAGCAGAATGGGAATTCGCTGCCCTTGCCTTGATAGAAAATTCTGAAGAAGGATTTATCACCGATAATAAAATATATCCTTGGAACGGTCTTGGTGTACGTTCCCCAAAACGCCGGACCCAAGGCTTGATGATGGCTAATTTCAAAATAGGTCGGGGTGACAATATGGGTGTGCCAGGATACCTGAACGATGGTGGAGATATTACCAAAAATGTGCGGAGTTATATGCCAAATGATTATGGATTGTATAACATGGCAGGGAATGTCAACGAGTGGGTGGCCGATGTTTACCGGAAATTATCCTATGAAGATTTTGACGATTTTAATCCCTTTAGAGGAAATGTATTTGTCAATAAACGCCTTGAAGATGCTGAGCAAGGAATCTACGCGAAAGATAAATATGGTCGTCCCATTAAAGATCCTGCTCCGGCAGCACGTAAACAGACCTGGGAGGAACTCCAAAATCCCAATGCGGTAGATTCCAATGCTGTTGCCAGCGAGCCCTATGATCCTGATTTTAGAGGCTATGAAGATTCAGTGAATGCCGAATTGTATGGGGAGACAACCTTGGTCAACAATGAATCCCGTGTCTATAAAGGTGGATCCTGGAACGATCGTGCCTATTGGCTGAACCCGGCCACCAGGCGCTTTATGCAACAAGACCAGTCGTCCGCAATGGTTGGATTCAGATGTGCAATGACCTTAGTAGGTGCCCCTGCAATTAATACCCATGGCAAACCGAAATTTAAACCACGGCGTTCCCGCGCCATGCAATAAATGCAAGCAGTAACACAGGCATTCGTTTTATTCTACGGTGACCGATTTTGCCAGGTTTCGTGGTTGATCGACATTGCAACCCCGCAATAGCGCCGTATGATAGGAAAGCAATTGCAAAGGAATGGTAGCCAATAAAGGTAAGAAAGCCTCGTCAGCATCGGGAATTTCCAAGGTATAATCGGCCATTTTGCTTACTTCCGTATCCCCTTCGGTCACGATGGCGATCACCCTTCCTTTCCGGGCCTTTACCTCTTGGATATTACTGACAACCTTGTCGTATGAGGAATTTTTTGTCGCAATGACCACGACCGGCATTTCCTTATCGATCAAGGCAATAGGACCATGCTTCATTTCCGCAGCCGGGTAGCCTTCCGCATGGATATAGGAGATTTCTTTCAATTTTAAAGCCCCTTCTAAAGCTACCGGAAATCCAGTACCACGGCCTAAGAAGATGCAGTTTCTTGAATCTTTGATTTCCTGGGCAATGTATTTCGTTGCTGCATCGGTTTCTAAGGTCTTTTCTATTAAATCCGGTATGGCATTCAGTTGGGTCAATAAAGAACGTAATGTATGCTTGCTGATGTTGTTTTTCAATTGGGCGATATAGAAAGCCATTAAAGTCAGTACGGTCACCTGGGCGGTAAATGCCTTGGTGGATGCTACCCCGATTTCTGGTCCGGCGTGTGTATAGACACCAGCATAAGTTAAGCGTGGAATAGAAGCACCTACCACATTGCAAATGCCGATAATGGTCGCACCCTTTGCTTTTGCCAATTCCAGTGCAGCCAAGGTATCTGCTGTCTCACCCGATTGGGAAATGGCGATGACGATGTCTTTTTCATTGATAATGGGATTGCGGTACCGAAATTCAGAGGCATATTCCACTTCCACGGGGATACGTGCATATTCTTCGATCAGGTATTCACCCACCAGACCGGCATGCCATGAGGTGCCACAGGCAACGATGATTATCCGGTGGGCATTCTTCAACTGTTCACTGTAATCTTTTAAGCCCCCCAAAGAAACGGTACCTTCTTCGGGATTTATCCTTCCCCGCATACAATCCCTTACCGACCGTGGTTGCTCATGTATCTCTTTCAGCATGAAATGATCGTAACCTGCTTTTTCAAGCATTTCCAGATGCATTTCTAATCGTTGGATAAAAGGAGTCTGGATTTCATTTTCGACCGTTTTTATTTGCAGGTCCGATTTTGTAATCGTGGCAATCTCGCGGTCTTTTAAATAAATGATATTCTTGGTGAACTCAATAATAGGAGAGGCATCAGAACCGATGATGTATTCGTTGTCGCCCACACCGATCACCAAGGGACTGCCTTTGCGGGCAGCTACCAATTGATCGGGCTTTTCTTTGTCCACAATGACAATTGCATAAGCACCTACCACTTGGGTCAGCGTTAAACGAACCGCTTCGGTCAGGTCTACATTCTCTTCTTTTTGGATCTCTTCAATGAGGTGGATAAGCACTTCGGTATCGGTCTCGCTTTCAAAGACATGGCCCCTAGAAGTCAGGTTCTCTTTGAGGGTGCCATAATTCTCGATAATGCCATTATGGACGATGGCCAAACGGTGATTTCCCGAAACGTGTGGATGGGCATTTCTATCAGAAGGTTCGCCATGGGTAGCCCACCGGGTATGACCGATGCCTACAGTGCCTTTTTTGTCCTTATCTGCCGAGAACTCTTCCAGTGCAGTTACTTTACCGGCTTTTTTATAGGTGTTTATATTTCCGTGAATCAAGGCTACGCCTGCGCTGTCGTAGCCACGGTATTCGAGACGTTTTAATCCCTTGATGATAATCGGCCAAGCTTCCTTTTGGCCAATATATCCAACAATTCCACACATGATGTTAGGTTTAACTGGTTAATTTATTTTTCTCCCCTAAAAATAGTATTTCTATTTAACCTTACTAAAGTAGATATTTAATTTTGTTTTCATGTCATTATTTGAATGGTTTCCTCCTGCCAAGATAGCACGCGATGCCACGTTTACTACGGGTAAGTAAGGTACACTGTTTACATCTGAAAGTGCAGCGGGCGAAATGTAAATCCCGCTATCGTTTATTTTTCCTTCCAAAATATCTTGAATATAAGAAGTAAGCGTGAACAAATAACGTTTCTTCTCTTTGTCGTAATAACCGCCAAATGTTATCCCAAAACTCCTTGGATCACTATAATTAGGACGGGTATCTCCATCGGGGACAGGTTTGCGTTGTCCGGAAATGTCCTTGCGATAAAGGGTAAGGCGAGGGGCCTGGGCCGTGAAAGTGTTTCCGGTGGCTTCCCCATCGGTATAAACTACCAACTCAGCCTTATTGATTATGAGGTCTTGATTCTTTAAATTTTCGAGATCTGGAAAAGTAACGACAGTTTTTAATCCACCAATTCCCTGCGCGTAAACCGTGGCATAATTTTGATTGGGATTGTCGAGTTGCTGCTGTACCTCAGTCCGATAAGTATGTGTGATTGCAGCAGCCGTTTGTGCACTTGCCATGGCGTACCGTTTTATGGTTTGCACCGTATCGCCCGGCTGTTTATAATAAACCTCGATGCCATTTTCTTCGCTGCTGATTGCAAAATGAACAATTCCACCTAGTCCTACTTGCGCTTCTTTGTTAAGGCTTATATAAAACCCTTTTACATGTTGCTGGAATTCTTCAGCATTAGCAAATTTTGTGGAATCTATGGTTCCATCAAAGATACTTTTCAATTTAGCACCATTTAGGGGAATCCGTAATTGTGGGGCTACAGTAACCACAGAGTCCTTATCATCAATTCTTTTCCGGATGGTTATGCTATCCTTATAGGCAAAGCGTGTGAGGTTTATGCCTCCAATCGTTTCCGGTTTGACATCCCATTGATCAGTGGAATAATATGATTTCCCAAGCACGAAAGGGCTATTAAGCTGCTTTACCTCGAGTTGATAATTTGAGTTTAGGGAATCCCCGAAGAATGCCACCCCATAGTTCAATACAACAACCGCTGAATCGATCACGGCGTTAACAGGAATACGAGAATCTTCTGTTTCAAGCGGTGCCACCGCGAAGGCCAGATCGGACGAAGTTTCCCCTATAACCGGATCGTTCAAATACCCAAAAGGGGTTTGGCTTGCGCCCGTAGTGACCATACTGTCCTCGCGGGCTGTAAAGGTTTGAATGGCCAAGGAATCAATGAGCTGGCCTTGTATTTTATCCCCTGGTTCAACATCCAGTCCTACCAGGGAAGGATTATCACAACTACTTAATATAAAAAGACTCATCAACAATGTCAATAAGTCCCGAAAGGAGTATTTCATATAAAAAAATTGAAATCTAAACGACTCTTATGCCAATGTTACAAGCTCTTCACTTGCAAATTGTTCGTAAAGGTTGCAATAATTTTCGAAATCCTGATCATTTTGTGCTTCGATTACCGGTATTTTTGCACTTTTAACAATTTTTAACAATTCTTTGTCAAGTTCCTCTTCTGCTAAAATCAAGGCGTCTGAATAATCGATCGCACCCTGATAAAGGCTGGTATGATTGGCATCTTCATAAGATGACACATCTTCCTCGCTCATTGAGCCGGTTAATGATTTCAATGTAAATCCTGCGGCCAAATTTCCGTTGAAATGATCATTATATAGCGAGTAAACTACTTTGGTATCTTTAAAAGTCGGATCATCCTTGTAAGCTGTTTTGATGTAGGCTGGCACCAATGCGCTCATCCAACCATGACAGTGCACGACATCGGGTGCCCAACCCAGTTTCTTCACTGTTTCCAGGGCTCCTTTGCAAAAGAAAATGGTGCGTTCGTCATTGTCATCAAAGAACTTGCCTTCCTTGTCAGCGAATACGTGCTTTCGGTGAAAATAGTCTTCATTGTCCAGGAAATAAACCTGCATACGTGCAGAAGGAATGGACGCAACCTTAATGATCAAGGGGTTATCGTTGTTATTGACAACGATGTTCATCCCGGATAAACGGATCACTTCGTGAAGGCGATTGCGACGTTCGTTGATGTTACCAAAACGCGGCATGAGAATCCGGATCTCGTATCCTTTTTCTTGCATGGCTTGTGGTAATTGTCGGGTAATTTCGGAAATTTTACTAAGTTCGAGGAAAGGCGACATCTCGTGGGTAATAAACAATAACTTCGTTTTTGCCATCTCCATTTTTTGTTTTTTATTTTAGAAAAGAGTATAACCAGTCTGCAAAGATAAGGATTAAATGCCATTTTATCAATAAATTACAAAAAAGGCTTTGTGGAACCGTTTCAATTGTTCACTTTTGGAGGTTCATTACATGCCAAGCCTTGTGACCGTATTTACTAGAAAAAAGCCCTTATCCGACCATTTGCACAAGCTCCGTGTTCAGGGAAAGCGAATTGGACTGGTACCTACCATGGGAGCGCTCCATCAGGGTCATATTTCCTTGCTCCACTTTATAGAAGATCACTGTGATATTCGTGTCTGTAGTATTTTCGTGAACCCGACGCAGTTTAATAATGCGGATGACCTGAAAAATTATCCCCGGCCTAAGGAGAAGGATTTGACGATGCTCGAAGAAATCGGTTGTGAAGTGGTTTTTATGCCAGAGGTGGATGAAATGTATGGTAAAGATGAGGCCTGGCACATAGAGCTGGGACAATTGGACAAGGTACTTGAAGGCGCTTTCCGTCCGGGTCATTATCAGGGAGTGGCACAGGTTGTGAAAAAACTCTTTGATTACGTAAAACCTGATGTCGCCTGCTTCGGGCAGAAAGATTTTCAGCAGTACCTTGTCATCGAAAAGATGATAAGACATCACAACTTGCATATTCAATTGTTAATGTGCCCAACCGTTAGGGACGATAAGGGGCTGGCCTTAAGCTCTCGGAATATCCGTTTGTCGAAGCAAGGATACCAAGAGGCATTGGCAATTCCCAAAACATTGAGCCAGTTTTCTATCGACTGTGAGGAGTTAGGCATCGAAGAAGCTAAAAAACGGACATTAGAAGCCTTGAAAGAGAATACAGCATTGCAACTGGAATATTTTGAAGTATGTAATCCGGAAAACCTTCAACCAATTGCGGAAGTGCAAAAATCACAAGCTATGATTGCCCTCATTGCCGCTTGGGTAGATGGCGTACGATTGATCGATAATATGATCTTTCGGGTTTCCCCGAAAATCAAATTATCATGATTGCTTTTTTTTTTCGTAATTTTGCCCCATGATGATTGAAGTTCTGAAATCGAAGATTCATAGGGCGAGGGTTACCCAGGCCGAATTGAATTATGTGGGAAGCATTACCATCGATGAAGCCCTTATCGAAGCAGCCAATATCATTCCGAACGAGAAGGTTCAAATTGTGAATAATAACAATGGTGCCCGTTTCGAAACCTATGTTATAAAGGGAGAGCGGGGATCTGGGGTGATTTGCCTGAATGGTGCCGCGGCCCGTCTGGCCCAGGTTGGAGATATCGTTATTATCATTTCTTATGCGCATATGTCAATCGAGGAAGCGAAGAAACATGAACCTGTTTTAGTATTCCCCGATGGAAATAACCAATTGATTTAAGTATAAACCTACAATTATACTTACAAATACTTCTGACAAACGTGGCACATAGGATTACTATGCAATGTGTATTGGCCTATGGAGTCGGCTGATCAGAGATACACTAATGAATGATGATGTTTGAATTGACCGAAGAGCAGAAATTGATACGTCAAGTTGCTCGTGATTTTGCCATTCAAGAATTAAAACCGGGCGTAATTGAGCGGGATGAACAACAACAGTTCCCTAAAGAACAGATCAAGCGCCTGGGAGAGTTGGGTTTCCTGGGTATGATGGTAGACCCTTCTTATAACGGTTCGGGGATGGATACAGTTTCTTATGTATTGGTGATGGAAGAGCTGTCGAAGGTCGATGCCTCCACTTCTGTTGTGGTTTCAGTGAACAATTCGCTGGTCTGTTATGGCTTGACCGCTTTCGGCTCGGAAGAACAAAAAGAGAAGTACCTTAAACCCTTGGCATCGGGTGCATCACTGGGTGCATTTTGCCTTTCCGAACCGGAAGCAGGGTCTGATGCTTCTTCGCTACATTCCCTTGCGGAAGATAAAGGCGATTATTACCTCTTAAATGGCACAAAAAACTGGATTACCAATGGTAATTCCGCATCGATTTACCTTGTTATGGCACAGGCGCAGCCGGAGAAGGGTTCGCGGGGTATGAATGCACTGATTGTGGAGAAAGGTATGGAAGGCTTTACCGTAGGTCCAAAGGAAAATAAGTTAGGGATCAGGGCATCTGATACGCATACCTTGTTTTTCAACGATGTAAAAGTCCCTAAAGAGAACCGGATTGGAGATGATGGATTTGGATTTAAATTCGCCATGAATGTTTTGGAGGGGGGAAGGATTGGTATTGCTGCCCAAGCTGTAGGTATCGCGGCGGGGGCTTATGAGCTGGCACTGGCTTATTCAAAAGAACGAAAGACGTTTGGAAAGCCGATAGCCGCACATCAGGCCATTCAATTTAAGTTGGCGGATATGGCAACAGACATCGAGGCTGCCCGTCTTTTATGTCTAAAAGCGGCTTGGTTAAAAGACCGACACCAACCCTTTGGCAGGGCGGCGGCCATGGCCAAGCTGTATGCGTCGGAGGTAGCAATGAAAACAACTATCGAAGCAGTACAGGTACATGGCGGCTACGGCTTTGTGAAAGATTACCATGTAGAGCGTTTACTTCGCGATGCCAAGATCACCCAGATCTATGAAGGAACTTCTGAAATCCAGAGAATGGTTATCGCCCGCGACATCCTACGAGCTTAGCCTGTTGCGGACAATATCATCGAAGGGTAAAAAACAAGGGGGAAGTATGCTGTCCCCTCAGTTACCCAAGTCTTTTTTTTACATTTACGTAAAAAAGCTTTATGAGAAAGGTGAACCTCTTTCTTTTTCTTCTGCTGGGTCCACTCCTTATGGCTTGCCGGCAAAATGTGGTGACGTTAGAAAACGGTACATGGAGGGGAACACTCATGACCGATGCGGGTGTCGAAATCCCATTTAACTTTGAAGTGTATGATTCGTTGGGAAAGAAACAAGTGGCTTTTATAAATGGAAAGGAGCGATTGAACATCAATGAGGTCTATATAGAAGGCGATTCCGTTTTTATAAAGACACCTTTATATGATGCTGAAATCAGGGCTCTTCTTCAACGTGATGGTTTAACGGGTCGTTGGGTGAAACGCTTACCGGATACATTGCAACGCATGGTTCTTTCTGCTACCCCTCATACAGCCTGGCGTTTTACAGAGAAGCCGGCACGTGCCGATCAGGAACTTAGGGGTAAATGGTCGGTGATGATGATGAAGCCGGGGAACGGCGATACCACCTTTTCAGTAGGTGAGTTTACGCAAAATGGGAACAGCATTTCAGGGACGTTTTTAACAAATTACGGTGACTATCGTTTCCTCAGTGGGGAGATGAATAAGAATAATATTTTTCTTTCAGGTTTTGACGGATCAGGTGCTACCTTGTTTACGGGTACCGTGCAGAATGGGCTTATTAGCAACGGGAAACTGTATAGTGGACCATCTTATCAGGCTGATTGGAGCGCGAAACGGGATGCGGATGCGATGCTTGCCGACGCATTCTCCTTAACTGTCCTTAAGAAGGGGTATACGACGGTTGATTTTCAGTTTCCTGATTTGCAAGGAGATAATATTTCCCCTGCGGACGACCGGTATAAAGGTAAAGTTATCATTATTCAGTTTCTTGGTTCCTGGTGCCCTAATTGTATGGATGAAACGGCTTACTTGAGTCCGCTTTATGACAATTATGAAGAAAAGGGATTGGCGGTTATTGGTTTGGCATATGAGCGTTACGCGGACAGGGAAAAAGCGGGGAAGGCAGTCGCGAACCTGAAGAAACGGTTCAATGTGCGTTATCCCATTTTGTTGACGGGGTGTACGAATAAAACGGAAGAGGTGTTAAAGAGTATACCCGCTTTGGCCAATTTTTCCGCTTTCCCCACAACGATTCTTATCGACAAAAGGGGTACAGTGCGTAGCATTCATACCGGCTTCAGTGGTCCGGCTACTGGGCAGGCCTATTTGGATTATAAAAAGGAATTTGAGGGAAAAATCAATGCCTTGTTGGCTGAATAGACCCTGTGAAACCGTTTCAGGGAAGTATACCAAATTTCTCCTGCAGTAGTTTTTCTAAAGCGAACATCTCATCACGTGCTTTCGCGGCTTCTAGGAAGTCCATCGCTTTTGCTGCTTTTTCCATATTCTTCCGCGTCGTGTCAATTGTCTTCTGCAATTGGGCCTTATCCATATATTGAACGACGGGGTCTGCGGCAATGCTGGTTTCATCAGGGCCTGCATAAGCCTTTGCGATTCCATGCTTGAAATCGGCAACCGATGTTTGTTCCAGGATAGCCGCACGGGATTTACCCACGGTCTTTGGGGTTATTCCATAATCTAAGTTGTATTGAATTTGCTTTTCCCGGCGCCGGTTTGTCTCATCAATGGTAATCTGCATGCTCCTCGTTATTTGGTCGGCATACATAATTACGCGGCCCTGATCATTCCTTGCGGCACGCCCGATGGTTTGGATAAGAGACCGTTCTGATCGAAGGAAACCTTCTTTATCGGCATCTAAAATGGCTACAAGCACTACTTCGGGTAAATCTAGGCCTTCCCGCAATAAGTTGATCCCCACCAGTACGTCGAACTCCCCGAGCCGCAATCCCCGTAAGATTTCCATCCGCTCCAGGGTTTTCACTTCAGAATGGATATAACGGACTTTTATTCCCAAACGGGACATGTATTTTGTTAACTCCTCAGACATCCGTTTTGTCAAAGTGGTTACCAGAACCCGTCCGCCCATTTTAATGGTTTTATCCACCTCATCCATTAAATCATCTACCTGATTGATGCTGGGCCGAATGTCGATGGCAGGGTCCAACAAGCCCGTGGGGCGGATTACCTGTTCGACAATTACACCCCCTGTCTGTTGCAATTCATAGTCACCGGGGGTCGCACTGACATAAATGGTTTGTGGTGCCAATGCTTCAAATTCAGGGAAATTCAGTGGGCGGTTATCCAATGCAGCAGGTAAACGAAAACCGTACTCCACTAAGGAAAGCTTCCGCGATCTATCCCCACCATACATTGCACGTATCTGGGGAACAGTGACATGACTTTCATCGATGACCATCAGATAATCGTCAGGAAAGTAATCGAGTAGGCAGAAAGGGCGCATGCCAGGTTGCCTGCCATCAAAGAAGCGGGAGTAATTTTCGATACCGCTACAATACCCTAGTTCCCGCATCATCTCCAAGTCGAAATTTACACGTTCTTCCAGCCGCTTGGCTTCCAGCATGCGATGTTCGCCAATTAGCTGTTCTTTCCTTAAGGTCAACTCTTCCTGAATATTCCAAATAGATTCGGTGAACTTTTCTTTGGGCGTCACAAACAGGTTCGCGGGAAATAAGGCCATGTGTGTCATCTTCTCACTGCTCTTCCCCGTTTCGGGATCAATGGTACTGAGTTCTTCGATCTCGTCGCCGAAGAAAGAAACGCGATAAGCTTGATCCAGATAGGCCGGATATACATCGACCGTATCACCTTTCACCCGAAAATTACCCCTTTTGAAATCCCCGGTAGTGCGTACATATAAAATTTCAACCAAACGGTGTAAGAAGGCATTCCTACTGATGCTGGTTCCCACTGCGAAACGAAATATCGATCGCGAGAAATCTTCCGGGTTCCCCATGCCATAAATACAAGAGACTGAAGAAACGACAATAATATCCCGCCGTCCCGACATAAGGGCTGAGGTCGTTCTCAATCTCAGTTTTTCGATTTCGTCGTTAATGGCAAGGTCTTTTTCGATATAGGTATTCGAGGAGGCAATATAAGCCTCGGGTTGGTAGTAATCGTAATAAGAGACAAAATAGTTAACCGCATTATTAGGGAAGAACTGCTTAAATTCACCATACAGTTGTGCCGCAAGCGTTTTGTTGTGACTCAAGATCAGCGTAGGCTTTTGTGTTTGTTCAATGACATTGGCGATGGTAAAGGTCTTTCCAGAGCCAGTAACCCCCAATAGTGTTTGGTAATGTTCATTCGCCTTTATACCTGCTACCAACTGCTGAATAGCTTGGGGCTGATCGCCCGTGGGTTGATAGTCTGATGTGAGTTTGAAATCCATGTAAGTGAAAACTTCCTGCTTGGTAAATTGTTTAGACAAAGTTAGGATAATTTTAGCGGATCGGTAAGCCATCGCCCAAACCAAGAAACATGACCTTTGTACTTACGAATGAAAACAGTATCGCGAATCATTTTATCTCTGAATTGAGAAACGTGACCATTCAACAAGACCGCATGCGTTTTCGCCGGAATATGGAGCGGTTGGGTGAGTTGTTTGCTTATGAAATCAGTAAAACCATGATCTATGAGGCTGTTGAAGTGGAAACCCCTTTAGGCAGCGCACAGACCATGTTAATGGAAGAACAGCCTGTATTGGCAACCCTGATCAGGGGCGGACTTCCTTTACAACAGGGATTGTTAAACTTTTTTGATCGTGCGGATTGTGCATTTATTGCGGCTTATCGGAAAGCAAAAAAGAGCGGTAGCTTTGAGATCCATAGAGAGCATATCACAGCACCCAGCCTGGAGGGGCGTACGGTAATCATTGCAGACCCTATGTTGGCCACGGGAAGAAGCATGGTGTTGGTATGTAAGGAATTATTGGATACCTTTGCGATCAAGCAACTCCACATTGTAACGGCTATCGCCAGTGAAGAAGGCTTGGAACATGTGAAAGCCTTTTTTCCCGATGCCCGGATATGGGTTGGCGATGTGGATGATGAACTGACCAGCAAATTTTTCATTGTTCCCGGTTTAGGTGATGCTGGCGACCTGGCTTTTGGTGCGAAGGAGTAAATGATAACTTATACGTGAAGACTACGCTTAGGGATAAGAAACATCTATTTTTTGATCTGGACCATACACTTTGGGATTTTGATAGGAATGCTGAAGAAACCTTGCACGAACTTTTTATAAGCTATAATTTTTCGGCTTTAGGCTTTTCGTCTGCCTCAATCTTTATTGAGACCTATACGCGTAATAATCATCGTTTGTGGCGGGAATACCATAGTGGAAATATTGATAAGAGCGAATTGCGAAACGCCCGATTTGCCCATACCTTTAATGATTTAGGTGTGGAGCCTACTTTATTCCCGCCCTCTTTCGAAGAAGACTATATTCGCATATGCGCATCCAAACCACACCTTTTCCCGCATGCTTTGGAGACCTTGGCCTACTTGCAAAAACGATACAAACTCCACCTTATCTCCAATGGGTTTAAGGAATCTTCCGAAACAAAAATCTTCAATACAGGTATTCATAAATTCTTTTCGCATATCGTCATTTCAGAAACTATCGGCGTGCATAAACCGGATCCCGCAATTTTCCAACATGCATTGGCTGGAGCGCGGGCTTCCAAGGAAGAAAGCATTATGATAGGGGATAGCTTGGAAGCAGATATTCGGGGCGCGTTAAGTTTTGGGATGGATGCCATATTCTTTAACCCGAAACGTATCGAAGTACCCTCGGATATAGAAAGTCAAATTTTTGAATTAAAGGCGTTAATGGATATTTTTTAATCCAATGTTCCGGTGCTTAAAATTGATTCGTGGCCAACATCACCAAGGTACAGGCCTCTATGGCATCAATGCCGGCCTCGCGGGCCCGGGCCATAAATTTTTCATTTTCCGCTCCCGGATTAAAGATCAGGCGCTTGGGTTTGGTTTTTAATATATAATCATAATATTCAGACTGCCTGGTTGAGTTGATGTACAAGGTAATGGTATGGATGTTAGGATATATTTTACCTGCAGGCTCGATTGGCTTTCCGGCAACGGTGCCTTTTTTGATCCCAATATTTACGATTTTGTGTCCCGTATATACCAACCGCACCGCCGCTTTGTTTGCATAGCGTGCTGTATTAGGCGTGGCGCCAATAATTAATATTTTCCTTTTCATCAGTCAAATTATTAAGCGTCCCCCTCTACAGTGGAGAGGTTGGGTAATAACAAATTTAAGTAATTATGGTTTAAAAATTGCATTCGCGCAATTTATTCCGTCGATTGCGGCAGAGATAATTCCGCCCGCATACCCGGCACCTTCCCCACAAGGGTATAGATTCATAACTTGCTGATGTTGAAGTGTTTTTCGATCCCTGGGAATCCTCACGGGTGACGAGGTTCTTGACTCAACCCCCACCAAGACAGCATCATTGGTGTAGTAACCCCACATTTTTTTACCAAATCGTGGCAAAGCTGTTTTCAGTGATTGGCTTATAAAAGTAGGAAGGATTTGATGGAGGTCCACACTCTTGGTTCCCGGTTTATAAGAATTGACCGGAAGGTTTGATGAAACTTTACCGTTGACGAAATCAACCATTCGCTGTGCCGGTGCAACTTGATCGCCCCCTCCCGCTTGATAGGCCTGTTGTTCTATTTCTTGCTGGAAATGAAGTAAAGCCAAAGGGTCTTTCGGATCTGCTTTTATATCTTCCATTGAGACCTGGACAACCATGCCCGAATTTGCATAAGGGTTATTTCTTTTGGAAGGCGACCAGCCATTGACAACAATTTCTCCATTTTTCGTTGCGCAGGGCGCGATGATGCCGCCTGGGCACATGCAAAATGAAAAAACGCCACGTTTATCTACCTGTTCCACCAAGTTATAATAGGCAGGGGGCAAATACTCGCTTCTCACTTCACAATGATATTGAGCGCGGTCAATGAGGTATTGAGGATGTTCAATTCGCACACCAAGTGCGAAGGGTTTCGATTCAAGCGCCCACTTCTTCTGATGAAAAAGCCGATAGGTATCCCGTGCTGAATGGCCTGTGGCCATAATAACATGTTTTGCAGCTACGTAATCGCCCGATTGGAGCTTTACACCGCAGACAGCCCCAAACTGTGTTTCGATGTCGACGACTTTGGTGTTAAAATGTATCTCCCCACCGCATTCCAGAATTGTGTTCCGGATTCTTTCAATAATATGGGGAAGTTTATTGGTGCCGATATGTGGCCGGGCATCGATTAAGATGTCCTCTGTAGCTCCATGTTCAACAAACAGTTGCAATACTTTTTGAAGATCCCCGCGTTTGTGGGAACGCGTATATAACTTTCCATCAGAATAAGTCCCCGCGCCGCCCTCTCCAAAGCAATAATTTGAATCCGGATTTACAATGCCCGATTTATTGAGCGCAGCTAAATCGCGACGCCGATCGCGCACATTTTTTCCACGTTCCAGCACAATGGGTTTCCTTCCGTTTTCTATACATTGTAACGCTGCGAATAAGCCTGCAGGTCCTGCACCCACGATAATAACAGGCTCTCCGGCTGACACATTGCCATGTTTTTGCGGACTTGTTGGCGGGCAAAATTTTTCATCGATAAAGACCTGGAGGAATAATCTGAAAACAACCTTTTTGCCTCTCGCATCGATGGAACGTTTCCGTATTTGAAGGTGAAAAATGCGGTTAGGAGCCAGATTTAGCTGTTTTGCCGCTTCCGTTTTGATGAATTCAAGATCGGTTATTTTCTCGGGAATAACAGCGAATTCAATTTCTTTTTGCATATTGTAGTGCCGAATTTTTATTCCGGATAGTAACAAAGGTATAAATTTTGTGCTCTAAGGAATAAAACAATTGAAAACCTGTGCATGAAAAAGCCGGACTAAGCTGTTGAAAGCAATCCGTGACGTACAAAGGTTTTGTTAACGGTTATTTGTGGATATTTAAACAAATTCGAAATGAAAATGAAAAGACTACTCTTTGGATTGATTGGTTTATTGACTATGGGTTCTTTAAGCTCGTGCGGCTATAACACCATGGTTAACCTGGATGAGAATGTCCAGTCAAAGTGGGCGCAAGTGGAAAATGCTTACCAGCGCCGTGCCGACCTTATTCCCAACCTTGTTAATACGGTAAAGGGTGCAGCCGATTTTGAACAAGAAACATTGACCAAAGTAGTCGAAGCCCGGGCAAAGGCCACCTCGGTGAATGTGGATGCATCAAACCTAAGCCCTGAAGCTATCCAAGAATTTCAGGCGGCACAAGGAGCGCTCTCATCCTCATTGGGACGGTTATTGGCAACGGTAGAAGCTTATCCGGATATCAAAGCCAATAAAAACTTCCTGGAATTACAGGCGCAGCTTGAAGGAACCGAGAACCGGATATCAGTTGAAAGGCGTGCGTTCAACGAAGCGACACAACAATATAATGCTACGGTACGCCGCTTCCCCAATAACATTATGGCAGGTATTTTTGGTTTTAAACAGAAGGGATACTTTAAATCGGAAGCTGGAGCCGAAGAAGCCCCGGAAGTCCAATTTTAGTAACCTTTCGCTTTCTGCTATCTTAATAATGGACATATTCAACGAAATAGAACAGGAGAAGATCAGTCATGCCATATCACTTGCAGAGAACCAAACCTCAGGCGAAATCCGGGTTTGCGTAGAAAGGCATTGTGAAGAACCCGCATTGGATCGCGCAAAAAAGTATTTTGAGAAGCTTGGCATGGACAATACGGCACTCAAAAATGGCGTGCTGCTGTATGTTGCGGCAGAGGATAAAAAATTTGCCATTATAGGTGATCAAGGGATCAACCTCAAAGTTCCGGAAAACTTCTGGGAAGATACGAAGACCCTCATGCAAGGTTTTTTTAAACAAGGACTTTTGGTGGAAGGGCTACAGGCAGGCATAGCTTCGGCCGGTGACCAGCTGAAAGTCTTTTTTCCCAGGGCAGAAGATGATATTAACGAACTTCCTAATGATGTCGTTCAATTTTAAAAAATCGATTATTACCATGCGGAACTGTTTCGCTTAACAACATGAGAATCCAAAGACTGTTTATTTCCTTTATCTTTTTTATCTCCCTTTCATTTCTTTCTTTTGGGCAGGATTTTCCTGAACGCCCAAACCGCTTGGTCAATGATTATACCCATGTCCTTACTGCTGAGCAGGTGCAATCTCTAGAGCATAAGCTGGTGGCCTTTGATGATTCGACATCGACACAGATCGCGGTCGTCATTATTAAATCGCTAGGGGATTATGAAGTAGCCGATTATGCGGTCAGGTTAGCCCAGCAATGGGGAATCGGAGGTAAGGAACATGATAATGGGATACTTCTTCTTGCTTCCTTGGATGATCGCCGCGTAACGATACAAACTGGTTATGGTGTAGAAGGGGCTGTGCCTGATGCCATAGCATACCGTATTATCAATGAAGAAATAAAACCGGCATTTGTGCGGGAAGATTATTATGCGGGGATCGACAATGCTACCGATGCCTTAATGGCTTATACAAAAGGGGAATATAAGGCGAAGCCGCAGAAGAAAGCGGAAAAAGGAATTCCTTTCGAAGCCATTATCTTTGTCGTTATTATGCTTGTAGCCCTTATATCGCGAAGTGGTGGCGGCGGAAGGGGCGGGGGAAAAGTGATGGGTAGCCGAGGTACAACCGATATATTGTTGGGGGCCCTGTTGGGAAGTGCGTTGGGTGGCCATGGCCGTGGTGGTGGTTTCGGAGGCGGTCATGGTGGTGGTTTCGGGGGCGGTGGTGGTTTTGGTGGTTTTGGCGGCGGCGGCTTTGGTGGCGGCGGCGCAAGTGGTAGTTGGTAATAGGATAATAGTATGTTAAAAAGAGATTCGCTGACAGCTTCAATGCAACAATTGAGCTATATCCTAGCAAAGGTAAAGCGATTAATTGTTGAAGATGATGAAGCGGAGGCACTGATGATTACCAATAATGTATTCCAAGAGTATTACCGCTTAACTGATCACGATTTGATTGAAAAAACGGAAGACGCTTTTCTCTTATTGATAAAAACCAAGGGCCTTCAAGTGGAGGAATTAAATATGCTCGCTTATTTTATGGATGAATATGCCGGTCTTCAGAAGACGGTAAGCAATCAGCTTTTAGTCTATAAGAAACTGATTCGCTTATTCGACTTTATGGAAAAAGAACTTCAATATATTTCATTTGAACATATCTCGAGGCGTGCCATTATTGAAAAACAGATTTAACGCAATTCGATTTCTCCTAATACAAACGGAAGCTGGGCAATCAATTGTGAAGCAGGGATTACGGCCATTCCTTTTGCTGCCAGGCAATCTCCCGCGCGCCCATGAAGGTAACAGCCTAAAATAGCCGCTTCTTCGGAGGTGTACCCTTGGGCCAAAAAGGAAACAATTATCCCTGTTAGTACATCGCCCATCCCCCCACTTGCCATGGCAGGGTTACCTGTTGGGTTGATCAATACCCGTCCATCAGGTAAAAAAATGAAGGAATAGCGGTTTTTTAAGACAATGATGAAATTATAAGCCTTTGATCGTTCTCTTGCCAATTGGATGCGGTCCCACCATGTTGTCGAAGGACCAAAAAGACGGTCAAATTCTTTCATGTGGGGTGTCAGGATAGAATACTCGGGAAGAGCACCCATCAGTTGCGGGTTTTCAGCGAGGAAATTTAATGCATCGGCATCTACTACCAAAGGTTTATTCGCTAACTGGAGGAGAGATAGGAGGATGTTCGTGCCGGTGCCAAGACCGGGTCCGACAGCAATCGCCGTATAGTCGCTCCAATGACTCGCGATTGCCGATCGTTTTATTGTCATTGCTTCGGGGAGGTATATGTTGGCAATGATCTCTTCTGTTTCAGGGAGGCTAATCGTGGTGAGCCCCGCCCCGCTATAAATGCAAGCCTTTGTACAAAGCATTGCCGCGCCCGCCATGCCTGTGCCCCCGGCAATGACCAAGGCTTTTCCATAAGTGCCTTTGTGGCTAAATGGTGTCCTTTTTCGATAAATCCTGATAATATCTGCCTGTTCGAGTTCATGATAGGGGGAAGGAAGATTTTCAATATAAGTTTCCCTTAAACCAATGTGCACCACATGGAAACGGTGCATGTATGGGGCGGATTCCGGCACAAAAAAACTCAGCTTGGGCCTTTGGAAGCAAATTACTTCATCGGCTTTTAATATGGTATCTCCAGGGGAAATTTCGCCATCTCCGCGCATTCCGGTAGGGACATCAACGGCAATAATATATTTTTCCGATTCATTGATGTGATTGACCAATCGCAGCAGGTCACCTTGTAACGGTTTATTTAAGCCAGAGCCCAGCATGGCATCTATGAGGGTATTTTCCAAAATGACCGGAAGGTCGTCTCCATCCCAATCGTTGATCGTTATGGGCAAGTTTCTTACGTGGCGAAGATTTTCGGAAAAATCGATACTTTCATGGGGGTTTGAACGGACAATAAGTATGGTAATCTCAGAATACCCTGAGCGTTGCAATATGCGGGCAATTGCCAAGCCGTCGCCGCCATTATTACCCGTTCCGCAAAGAATAAGGAGTGGCTCATTTTTATCGGGCACCAAACCACGAAAAATACCAGAGAAAGCCAGCGAGGCATTTTCCATAAGCTGGATTGAGCTGATATGGCAGTTTTCCACTGCATCCTTATCCGCCTCCCGCATCTGGGCTGAATTGACTAGTTTACGCATAGTAGAATCGTAGGTGTGTTGAAATTAATGATTTTTTTTGAGAAAAATGTGTTACTATGGGATTTTTACTGCATTACAACTCTACACTTTAGATAAACATTATTTTCCCTTACGGGTCTCGTGAAGTCGAACGGGACGGAGGAAAGGTCGAGCGGACTTTGCAGGATTGGCCGATTTTTCGTACTTTTAAAAAAATTATTTGGATAAATAAGCTATTAACCAAACCATATATCAATAAGTAGATAATATGTCAACAGTAAGAGAATCAGATCTGATAGGCATTGGAAAAAAATATCAGATAAAAACCAGCTATGGGGAAGAAATGGTGATTGTTATCCATGATGATGGTCGCCGTGAAATCTATAGCTATGATGAAGAGGAGAACGAATCCAAATGTGTGACGACATTGAACGATGAAGAAGCCCGTCAGGTTGCAGGGATTTTAGGGGGACTGTCTTATAAGCCTAAAGCATTGGAGAACATCGAAATTGCATTAGACGATTTGATGATCGAATGGTATAAGGTAACAGAGGGTGCCCATTCTGTGCGGAGAAGTATCGGGGAACTTGAAGTGCGAAAGAAAACGGGGGCCTCGATCATTGCTGCTATTTTGGGTGAAGAGACAGTTATTAATCCGGGTCCGGATTATGTCATAGTTCCTAGTTCCACGCTGATCGTTGCCGGGAAAAGAAGTCAAATTAAACTTTTAAAAAAGATATTGCTTGAAACCTGATCATTTGCGTCAACATAATATATGGATGTTTTAATCTTAGAAATAGGTGTTGCAGTAGGATTAGTGGCCTTGGTGGGCCTGATCTCCAATAAGCTGAGGGTTTCAGTCATTCCCTTTTTTATTTTGATCGGGATGGTGCTGGGGCAAAATGCACCCGACCTTGGGTTCATTGATTTTCAATTCAAGGAAAGTCAACCTTTTATTGAGTTTATGGGGCGTTTGGGGGTACTTTTCCTTTTATTTTATCTAGGATTGGAATTTTCTGTAGGCCGCCTGATTAAATCGGGGAAGGCCATTGTAACCGGTGGTTCGATTTACGTAGCCATCAATTTCTTTTCCGGTTTATTAATGGGTTGGTTGATGGGCTTGCCATTTGGTGAGATGATGGTCATGTGTGGCATAATGACCAGTTCCTCCACGGTTATCGTCGCCAAGGTATTGACAGATTTGAAGAGGACGGCGAATCCGGAGACCGAGGTGATCATGGGTATGATCATGTTTGATGACCTCTTTATCGCTATGCACATCTCTTTCCTTTCCGGTTTGGTGTTGAGCAGTGGCGGAACAGTGTGGAATGTCGTAGGTACATCCCTGTTGGCATTGGGTTTTATTTTACTCTTCCTGATCCTCGGAAGAAAAGTGGTTCCCGCCATTGATCGGGCCCTTCAGGTTAAATCCTCAGAGATTTTTATTTTGGTTATCTTCTCCCTTCTTTTTATCACTGCTGGCTTTTCCGAAACCATTCACGTTGCTGAAGCCATTGGTGCCTTAATGGCCGGTTTGGTACTGGCAGATTCCCAATATATAAAGCGAATTGAGCAGATGGTTTTACCTTATAAGGATTTCTTTGGAGCGATGTTCTTCTTCAGCTTTGGCTTATCCATTAATCCCGCACTTTTAGGGGGAGCTGTGGGTTGGGCGGTAGTAGCTGCCATTGTAACCGTTTTAGGAAATTTAGCTTCAGGCTATTTCGCGGCCAAGTTTTCCGGCATGAAAAAGAAAACAACTTTTGATATCGGCTTCACCTTGTCGGCGAGGGGCGAGTTTTCCATTATAATGGCTAATATCGGAAAGGCAGGCGGATTGCTTCCCATTATCCAATCTTTCGTTGTGGTATATGTACTCATACTTTCAATAATTGCACCTATTTTAACGAAAGAGTCGAGAACCATTTGGCGGCTGACATTTGGCAGGAATGATTCGGACAAAACAAAACTCCCACCCAAAAACCTGTCAGATCTGGAAAAGGGGGTGCTGGATACTACATAAACCCGAGTTCCAACCTTGCCACATCACTCATCATACTTTTATCCCATTTGGGTTCGAAAGTTAATTCTACCAAAGCATTCTCTATACCTTCCACCTGCTCTACCTTTTCCTGCACTTCCGTAATGATATTTCCCGCAACCGGACAGTTGGGCGCGGTTAAGGTCATAACAATTTTTGCGGTACCCTCTTTTTTTGTAATGATTTCATAAACAAGGCCCAACTCAACGATACTGACCGGTATTTCAGGATCATAGATGTCATCGAGAACCTTTTTAATGTTCTCAGCGAGATTCAATTCATCGAGTACGATCATAATTATTGATTTTGTAAAACTTCATTTGTCTTTGCTTCCTTTCCTGCAGAAGAGTCTAACTCTGCCGCCAGATAGGGAGCTGTAATGCTTTCCTTGCATTTCGTTAATGCTTCAGGAGTTCCCTGAAACACCAAATTGCCACCCCCCGATCCCCCTTCGGGACCCATATCCAATATCCAATCGGCCACTTTAATTACGTCCATATTATGCTCAATGACCAACACCGTGTTTCCCCGGTCCATCAACCGGTTTAATACACCCAATAGAATGTTTACATCCTCAAAATGTAGTCCAGTTGTTGGTTCATCGAGAATATAAAAAGTCTTTCCAGTATCTTTCTTCGAAAGTTCAGTGGCCAATTTTACCCGTTGTGCTTCGCCTCCAGATAAGGTGACCGACGATTGTCCCAAACGAAGGTAACCCAAACCCACATCGTTTAATGTCTTTATCTTGCGGTAGATGGCAGGGATAGCCTCGAAGAATGAAACAGCTTCTTCTACGCGCATATCCAACACATCACTAATAGATTTGCCACGGTAGCGAATATCGAGGGTCTCCCTATTATATCGTTTCCCCTGACAGGTTTCACAGGGTACCTGCACGTCAGGTAGAAAGTTCATCTCGATAATTTTCATGCCTGCCCCCTTGCAGGTTTCACAACGTCCCCCTTTCACATTAAAAGAAAAACGACCAGGCTTATATCCCCTGATTTTAGCTTCCGGTAATTGCACAAACAGGCTCCTGATATCGGAAAAAACACCCGTATAGGTTGAAGGATTTGAACGTGGCGTACGCCCTATCGGAGTTTGGTTAATTTCAATTACTTTGTCAATATGTTTCAATCCTTCTATCTTTTTATAGGGCAGGGGATGCTTCTTTGACCTAAAAAAATGATGGTTTAAAATGGGGTACAATGTTTCCGTGATTAAACTCGACTTCCCACTCCCGGATACGCCGGTAACACAGATGAGCTTACCCAGGGGGAATGTAGCGGTTACATTCTTCAGGTTATGGCCCGACGCCTCATGCAAGGTCAGGCTCTTGCCATTTCCCGTCCTTCTCTTTGCTGGGACGGTAATTTCCTTTTCATGCTTGAGGTAAGCAGCAGTGAGTGTGTTGGCTTGTTCGATTTGCCCGGGTGTTCCCTGGGCGACAACCCTGCCGCCATGCTCCCCTGCCGCGGGCCCCATATCGATGACATAATCCGCTGCCAAGATCATATCCTTATCGTGTTCTACCACTACCACGGAATTTCCAATATCGCGCAAATTCTTTAACGAGGCAATAAGGCGTTCATTATCCCGCTGATGCAGGCCAATACTGGGCTCATCCAGGATATAGAGGACATTCACGAGTTGAGACCCAATTTGGGTCGCCAAGCGAATGCGTTGGGCTTCCCCCCCCGAAAGTGTTTTTGCCGACCTATCCAAGGTAAGGTAGGTTAGCCCCACATCTACGAGAAAACCCAGCCGTGTCCGGATTTCCTTTAGAATCTCCACGGCAATGACCCGTTGGCGGTCTGTTAAACGCTCCTCCACCTGATTAAACCAGGTGGAGAGTGCTGAAATATCCCAAGCAGAGAGTTCGGCAATATTTTTATTATCGATTTTGAAATGAAGGGCTTCCTTCTTAAGGCGTGTGCCCTGGCATGTCGGGCAAACGGTTACGCTTCGATAATGTTCAATATCATCCACTTTCCCCGATTTTCTTTCAGATTGTTCTTCGAGTATCTTAAAAACTCCTTCAAAAACAATCTGATAGTTTTTGACATTCCACTTATTGTAGGCGACAGGAACGCTGATAATATCGGGCGATCCCTCAAATATGACCTTCAATTGTTCATCCGTAAGGTCTTTCAATGGCGTCGATAAAGAGAAGTCGTATTTTTTGCCAAGTGCTTTTAATTGCTGGAATGTCCAATTGTCTTTGTAATCGCCTAAAGGAGCTATCCCTCCACGCAATATGTTTAAATCAGGGTCTGGGATGATCGCATCACGATCGATCTGATGGATATATCCCAGGCCGTCACATGTCTGGCAAGCCCCATAGGGCGAATTGAACGAAAATGAATTGGGTTGGGGTTCATCATAAGAAATGCCGGATTCGGGGTCCATTAAGAACCTGCTATAAAAATACTCGTTATTTTCTGCATCAGTCAGTTTGATGATTCCTTTAGCGAGTTTCATCGCTTGTTGAACGGAAGCCTGCAAACGCTTTTTATTCCCTTGTGTAACTTCCAGCCGATCGATAACGATTTCAATATCATGAGTCTTATAACGATCAACCTGTAGCTTAGGACGTAAATCAACCAGTTCGCCATCTATCCGGACTTTGACATACCCTTGTTTTCTTATTTGTTCAAATAGTTCCCGGTAGTGTCCTTTCCTTCCCTTGACCACGGGCGCTAACACATTGACTGGCTTGCTTTTAAATTGAACAAGGATCCGGTCAATAATCTGATCTTCCGATAACCTCTCCATCTTATTCCCATTGACATAAGAATAAGCCTCGGCCGTTCGTGCAAAGAGCAGCCGCATAAAATCGTACACTTCCGTAATAGTGCCTACGGTAGAACGTGGATTCCTGCTTGTTGTTTTCTGTTCAATGGAGATGACGGGGCTTAGGCCCGAAATCTTGTCCACATCTGGTCGTTCCAGACCCCCTAAAAATTGGCGGCTGTAGGCACTGAAGGTCTCCAGGTAACGTCGCTGTCCCTCCGCATAAATCGTGTCGAAAGCCAGCGACGATTTTCCACTCCCGCTGAGGCCTGTAATAACCACTAACTCATTGCGGGGGAAGCTTACGTCTATATTCTTTAAATTATGGACCCGGGCACCAAATACTTCTACTTTCTCTTGCTCGCCAAGGTCGGGATTATTTTTGCTCATCTAGTAACGATAGAAAATTGGAGGAATTACTGGATATTATTTCCTACAAAAGTACTGATAAATAAAGTTTTCTTTGACAATATCGTCAACAATTGATAAGCTTTACATCTATATGAAGATCTAAAGTGTAGCGAAGGCAGGAAGAAGAAACGAAATGAATTACAACCTGTTGGAAGCTGTCGCCTGTCCATTGTCGGCAACCATTCCTTTTCCCGACGCAGGCCGGTATCCGTACCGGTGCGGATGCTCGATAATCTCTTTCATGGAAATCAGCTTATAAACATATATGGATGTTTCACGATTCAGGGAAAGCAGGTAATAATTATCCTCTTCCTGGTTTTTCATAGATTTTCGCAGGCTTCCCTCCCCCACATTATATGCAGCAGCTACCAATGTCCAACTTCCAAATTCACGGTATAGGCTTTTAATATACCTACATGCCGCTTCCGTGGATTTCACCAAATCATTGCGCTGGTCTGTAGAGTCGTTTACGATAAGTCCGAAGCTTCGCGCTGTTTCAGGCATAAACTGCCAATAGCCCGAAGCCCCTTTACTTGAAGTTCCCGATTTTAATCCACTCTCCACTAAAGGGAGGTATTTAAAATCTTCCGGAATGCCATGTTTTGCCAAAATAGGTTCAATCGATTGAAACCATTTCTTTGAAAGGCGATGCAATTTATGGGAACGGACCTTATTGTATGAAAGTGTTTTCAATGAATTCTTAATGTTTCGCTTCACCCGCTTTTCACCCGCAGGGATAAGCTCATTGGCAAAATTCAAGGATTCAAAAAATTCGTCTTTATTATGTTGATCGATAGCCTGATCAATGATTTTTTGTTTTTCTATTTTATTGATCTGGACAACCGGAGTGCTATATACCAGAAGTTCCAAACTTATAAAAGTAATTGAAATCAGTATAAAGCATACCACTAGTTTTTTGACCATTTTTTACCTTTCCTTTTGGTGTATAAAAAAAGCGCCGGCAAATATAAAAACTATTTATCTAATATACAAATACTTACGAGTTGGTCGCCACCGTCGATGATTTATAACCATCATTTAAGTCCGCTTCAAATTCTAATCCCTCCAACAATTTTATCTTTAATACGTTTTATTTCAGTACTTTTGTAGCCCCTAAACTTAGCGTGGAAAATATGCCATTTAACAACAATAGGAAAGGCCATAATGCCAAACCGAATAGAATAAAGCGGACAGATAGCGGAGACAGGTTTTCGGCAAATCGTGGGAAGAGTGAACGCCAAAACAGGGAAAGAAACCCGTGGGATAGCAGGTCTTCGGGAAATGCTGGCGATGATTCCCCAAGACGCTCGTTTGGCAAGAGCCGGGAAGCAGGGAAGGGTTCCCGGAAGTTCGGGAATACCAACTATAATGAACATACCGGGCGGAGAATGAGGGACAGTGAAAGGGAAGAGGGTGGAAGATGGAAGCGAAATGTGGAAGATCGCCGGAATACGGGCAGGCAGGGTCGTGAGAAGAGAGTTGAGCATGTGGACAGGAGAAATGAGGTCGAGGATAAGATTCGTCTAAATCGCTATATTGCTAATTCAGGTGTCTGTTCAAGGCGCAAAGCCGATGAATTGATCGAAGCCGGTGTGGTGAGTGTAAATGGTGAAGTTGTGACGACCCTGGGTACGAAAGTCGATCCTACAAAAGATGAAATAAGATACAATGGCGAGCGTTTAAAGCGCGAAAAGATGGTATATGTCCTTTTGAATAAACCTAAGGATTATATTACAACGACAGATGATCCACAAGAGCGGCGTACCGTCATGGAGTTGGTGGAAAAAGCCAGCCGTGAGCGTATCTATCCCGTGGGACGCTTGGATCGGAATACCACCGGTTTATTATTGCTCACCAATGATGGCAACCTGGCCGATAAGCTATCACACCCCAAAAACAACATCACTAAAATTTACCATGTCGAGTTAAATAAAAACCTGACCCAAGGTGATTTTAATAAAATAGAATTTGGTTTGGAGTTGGAAGACGGACTTATAAAACCCGATTCTATCAGTTATGTACAAGGGGCGAGCAAGCGTGAAATCGGTATTCAGATACATAGTGGCAAAAACCGGATTGTGCGAAGGATATTTGAACATCTGGGTTACGATGTCATTAAACTGGACCGGTCCATTTATGCGAATCTTACCAAGAAAGATTTACCACGTGGCAGATGGAGGTTCCTTGAAGAAAGGGAGGTCATTCAACTCAAACACTTCCTCAGATAGGGGCAGGCATAATTTACTTCCCGCAAATTATACACCCGTAATCTGAAAGCTATCGCCTTTCACCTGAATGGTTGCGATGGCATTTCTTGCGGCGTGATAGAACAAACAGATCCAATTCTTTTCGGCGGCTTCCTTGGCATAAGTATCCCGTAATTCCATCGCCTTTCGGCCATCGTAATCGTATTTGGCAGCAAATTTCCTCAGTATTTGTTGGGGCTCAGGCCATTCATCGCCACCAAAAAAATAATGCTCCTCTTCATCTACTATATGGAAAACCTGGTGAAATTCCGTATGTCCCCCACTGAGTTCATAATGTACCGTCTCATTCAGCGTCCCATTGCCCTCCACCAAATGGAGATTGCCGCTCCGTTGCAGGACGTCGAATACAGGCGTTTTGTAAGAGTCGGAAACGCCACTATAACCATTTTCCCATTCCCCACGTTGGATAATATATTCGGCATTCGGAAAAGACAATTCTACTTTGCCATCCTTTTCCACAACCATTCCCGAAGCATGGTCCTGATGCAAGTGAGACATCAGTACCATGGTCACATCATTGGGATTAAATCCCGCATTTCGGATATTTTGATGTAAAACCAATTCCCCGTTTTGCCGATATCCTAAGCCGGTATCCAATAAGATCAGCTGATCCGTGGTTTTGATCAAGAAAGGATGGACGTGTATAAAGAGTGATCCCGGGCGGTCTTTTTTATCATCCTTTTGTGGATCGAATGGGATAAAATGTTTGCTGTTATCGACAGAATAAGAACCCTCGTATAAGGAAAATACTTTCATATGGCCATTTTTGTATTCATTAGGCATCGTTGTGATTACAACCTTCTTGCCGTATATTTACAAACTTATAAATTTTATGGCCAGAATTTCATCATATAAGATTATTCGCACAGGTTTTTCTTTCAAAAGGCGTTAATTGCTGTTTCACTCTTCCATTAAGTTGGGGAGTGAACAAGCACCTGATCTTGGTCAATTATGGAATCTGCAGATGGCGAGCATACAAAAAAAGTGGATAGAACTTATTACGGCCGACTTTACCGAAACTCCGGTACTGACGGCGGCATTGGGTGTCAACCGGGTATTGGCTAATTTAATGATCCATCGAGGTGTTCGTTCTTTTGATGAAGCAAAAGATTTTTTTCGACCCGAATTGCGGCATCTCCATGACCCATTTCTTATGAAGGATATGGCAGTGGCTGTGTCACGTATTGAGAAGGCGATCTCCGAAGAGGAGAAAATGGCAATCTATGGCGACTATGATGTGGATGGCACCACAGCTGTTGCCCTCGTTTTCAGCTTCTTTCGCCGCATCTATTCCAAACTGGATTTCTATGTCCCTGACCGGCATAAAGAGGGATATGGTATCTCGAGAACGGGGATTGATTGGGCCGCTGAAAAAGGATATACATTAATTATTGCGTTAGACTGCGGTATAAAAGCGATAGATGAAGTAGCCTATGCCCATAGTAAAGGCATTGATTTCATTATCGGTGACCATCATATGCCCGGTGAGGAGCTCCCTGGTGCTATCGCAGTATTGGATCCCAAAAGAAAGGATTGCTTCTATCCTTACGACGAGTTGTCAGGTTGTGGCATTGGGTTTAAACTTGTGCAAGCCTTTGCTATGCGCAATCATTTTGAAGAATCTACCTATTACAGGTACCTGGATTTGGTGGCCGTAAGTGTCGCGGCAGATATCATCCCACTCACCGGAGAAAACAGGATCATGGCTCATTATGGTTTAAAGAAATTAAATTCGGATCCCTGTTTTGGATTGGAGGCGCTGATTAAGCTCACCGGAAGGGAAGGGCCATGGACAACTGAAGATATCGTTTTCCAAATCGGCCCCCGGATCAATGCTGCGGGAAGGATCGAACATGCGAAAGATGCGGTTCATTTACTTATATCGCACTCCCCGGAAGAAGCAACGAGAAGGTGTGCCGGCATTGATTTATACAACATCGAAAGAAAATCCCATGACCTTCGGATTACAGGGGAAGCCCTGGCAATGATAGAGAGTGACCATGAGCTGATGGACCGTAAAACGACGGTAGTTTATCAGCATGATTGGCATAAAGGGGTTATTGGCATTGTCGCCTCACGGTTGACGGAAAAATACTATAGGCCCACAATTGTGCTGACCCGCTCCAATAATGTTGTTACCGGTTCTGCCCGTTCCGTCCGAGGCTTCGATTTATATGCTGCGCTGAATGCTTGTGGGGATTTGTTTGTGCAGTTTGGTGGACATAAATATGCTGCGGGGCTGACGATGAAGGAGGAAAATGTCGTTGCTTTGCAAGAGCGTTTTGAACATGTGGTTTCCTCAAGTATTCCTCCTGAGTTGCTAGTGCCGGAAATCCGGATAGATCATGAGCTTCATCTTTCTGAAATCACCGCCAAATTTTTCAGGATATTGAGACAGTTCGCGCCTTTCGGCCCCGCGAATCACGCCCCTGTATTCCTTAGTAAAGGTGTACGTGTGTTAGGTTCGCCCTCCCTCGTGGGAGAAAAACATTTGCGCGTCGCGATTTGCCAGGAAGATTCGCCCGTGTTTAATTGCATTGGCTTTGGAATGGCGGAATACCTTCCCCTTGTCGGTCGCGGAGTACCCCTTGATCTATGTTACTGCATTGAGGAGAATGTTTGGCGCGATAATAGAAGTATCCAATTAAATTTAAAAGGGATTAGAGCTAGTAAGGTTTAAAAACGTATTTTTATGCGGTATGATATTAAAAGCGGAACATCTTATAAAGAAATATAAACAACGTACCGTTGTAAATGATGTCTCCTTTCATGTAGAACAGGGAGAGATAGTGGGTTTATTGGGACCGAACGGCGCGGGCAAGACCACCTCATTCTATATGATCGTGGGCCTTATTAAACCCAATCATGGCAATGTTTACCTGGAAGATGAAAACATTACCGGCGACCCAATGTTTCGTCGTGCGCAGAAAGGGATCGGGTACCTGGCACAGGAAGCCTCTGTCTTCAGAAAACTATCGGTTGAACATAACATACTTGCGGTATTGGAGATCCATTACCCAAATAAAGAAGAACGGATGCAGCGCCTGGAAGAGTTGATTACCGAGTTTAGCTTGCAGAAGGTGAGAAAAAACCGCGGCGACCTCCTTTCCGGTGGCGAGCGCCGGAGAACGGAGATCGCAAGGGCGCTGGCGGCGAAGCCGAAATTTATTCTATTGGATGAGCCCTTCGCGGGGGTAGACCCCATAGCGGTTGAGGAAATTCAATCGATTGTCCATACATTGAAATACCGTAACATTGGTATTTTGATTACGGACCATAATGTCCAGGAAACCTTGTCCATTACCGATCGGGCCTACCTGTTGACGGAAGGGAATATCATGCTTACCGGTACCCCACAAGAGATTGCGGAAAATGAGATGGCACGTAAATTTTATTTGGGTCAGCATTTTGAGTTAAAAATAAAAAAACGGGATATACCACAAAACCTCTGATTGTATAGAACATTTTATCTTGGCTTTGACTTTTAGTAGCATATAGTATGGTAAACTCAATCCTTCGGTGGGTAATGAAGAAGCGGATACACCAGATCGAGCTCTTTATGAAATATCCCCATGAGGTTCAGGAAGAATGGTTTCATGATTTGATTTCTTCGGCACAGGCGACAGAATGGGGAAAAAAATATGGCTATGAGTCGATCAGTACGGTAGAAGATTTTAAATCCCGCGTACCTATCCAGGATTATGACAGCTTAAAGCCATATATTGAACGGATGATGAAGGGCGAACAGAATATCCTCTGGCCCTCACCCATAAAGTGGTTTGCGAAATCATCGGGTACGACGGCGGGCCGTAGCAAATTTATTCCAGTAAGTGAAGAGGCACTTGAAGATTGCCATTATAAAGGGGGAAAAGATCTTATTAGCCTGTATTGTAATAACCGTCCTACTACTGAAGTTTTTAAAGGAAAATCATTGGTATTGGGCGGCAGTCATTCTTTAAATGAGATAGGCGGCACGGTGCAAGGCGATTTATCCGCCATTATCCTAGAGAATTTACCCTTTTGGGCTGAGTACAAACGATCTCCCGATAAGGTGATCGCACTTAACCCTAATTTTGAAGAAAAGATAGAAAAGATCGCCCACCTCGCTCTCCAGGAAAACATCACCAATATTTCGGGAGTTCCTACATGGAATATTGTATTGGCGAAACGGATCCTGGAAATCACCGGCAAAGCCAACTTACTGGAGGTTTGGCCTAATCTTGAATTCTATTTTCATGGGGGCGTCAGTTTCAAGCCTTATCGCGAGCAGTTTAGGGCCTTGATCCCATCTGAAAAGATGTATTATATGGAGAATTATAATGCCTCAGAAGGATATTTCGCTATTCAAGACCAACAGTTTGTCGAGGAGATGCTCCTCATGTTGGATTATGGAATTTATTTTGAATTCTTACCCTTGGAGCACCTTGCCGACGAGCATCCCCAAACATTGGGACTAAGTGATGTGGAGTTGGGAAAAAATTACGCAATCATTATTTCAACGAATGCCGGTTTATGGCGTTATATGATCGGGGATACGGTAAAATTTACGTCGCTTGATCCATTTCGGATCATTGTAAGTGGCCGCACAAAACAGTTCATAAATACCTTTGGAGAAGAGTTGATCGTTGACAATGCCGAGGCGGCATTGGACAAGGCATGCAATGAAACCGGAAGTTTGGTCAAAGACTATACTGTCGGACCCATTTATTTAAAGAATGAAGAGGCCGGTGGCCATGAATGGATCATTGAATTCGATAAAAAACCCGATAATGAAACTGCGTTTTTTCGGATTCTGGATCAGCACCTGAGGGCCGTTAATTCAGATTATGATGCGAAGCGATTCAATAATCTTGCTTTAAAGGCGCCCCTAATACATATTGCCCCCGAAGGGACCTTCTACCGCTGGATGAAAAGCCGTGGAAAACTGGGCGGACAAAACAAAGTCCCCCGCTTATCCAATGACCGGTGTCATATCGAATCCATTCTAAATTTGATGAAAGATGATCAGTCGGCCGGCAACAAATTCGGCGCGGCAAGCTGCTGATTTATTCCTTTTCTCCTTTTGCTTCGCTTTGCTTCGGAAAAACCAATGATGCCACTACACTCAACGTGAGTATGGAAACGATAACGATCAGGGAATGTGCCGTAGTAAAACCCAATCCTTCCAACCAATGGTGTAACAACATTTTTAGGCCAATAAAGACCAATAGGAGAGACAGACCCATCTTCAGGTAATGAAACTTATGGATGACATTCACCAATAAGAAGAACATGGAGCGCAAGCCTAATATGGCGAATATATTTGAGAAGAAAACGATATAAGGGTCTTGGGTAACTGAGAATATCGCCGGTATGGAATCTACAGCGAAAATGACATCTGTCGATTCGATCATTAACAATACAAGGAATAAGGGTGTGATGTATTTTTTATTATCTATATGGTGGAAAAAATGGTTACCCTCATAATGTGGATGAACGCGAAAATGTTTGGAAGCGAATTTAATAACAGGATGATTTTTAGGATCGATCTTTTCCTCCTGGTCGCGGTTGATAAACATCATAAAACCCGTATACACGAGGAAAGCGCCGAAGAGGTAGAGTATCCATGCAAATTGATTAATGAGGGCAGCCCCTAAAAAGATAAATGCAAACCGGAGGATAATGGCCCCTAAAATCCCCCATACCAATACCCGGTGATAATATTTAGGATTTACCCCAAAGGAGGAAAATATGAGTACCATCACAAAAATATTGTCGATAGAAAGGGCATATTCTACCACGTAGCCTGTTAAATACTCTAAAGCAAGATTCTTATTATAAATCTGCAGGCTTGCCTCAAAACTTTCGGGAATAAGGCGGATTTTATGCATATGCCGCTGGGTGATTTCTGTCAGGCGGTCAAAATCCTGAATATTGTGCAATTCGTTTCCCCATTGATAAAGAATGCCGAAAAAGAGCAAGGCAAACAAGACCCAGATGCTGCTCATGATTGCCGCCTGTTTAAAGGAAATCTCCTGGTTTTTCTTGCTAAAGAGTCCAAGGTCAATGGCTAGCATACAAAAGATAAAGAGTAAAAACCCACTGAAGAATAAAAATTCGTGTGATAGGAAACTGCTGTTCATTTTACTTTTTTCTTTCTGTAGTAAAGGTCACCAATTGTTGTAGACCGGATTTATAAACGCTATCAGGAAACGTATTCAGCAGCGCGAAAGCCTCTTGTTGGTATTCTCTCATTTTTGAGGCGGCGTAGTCTATCCCACCACTGCTTTTTACGAAATCAATGACTTCCCGAACGCTACTGCTTTCCTCATTATGGTTTTTTACGAGGTTGATGAAATAACGCTTTTCTTTCCGACTGGTTTGTTTTAATGCATATATTAAAGGCAAGGTGAGTTTTTTTTCTTTGATATCGTTTCCCAAAGGTTTACCAACATCGTCTACGCCAAAGTCGAACAAGTCATCTTTAATCTGGAATGCAATACCGATTTTCTCCCCAAAAGCATGCATCTTATTAATGGCCACTTCATCCGTAGTGGCTGAAGCAGCGCCACAGGCACAGCAAGAAGCAATTAAGGAGGCCGTTTTCTTTCTGATCACCTCAAAATATACCGCCTCGTCGATGTCCAGCCTTCTCGCCTTTTCCATTTGCAATAGCTCTCCTTCACTCATTTGTTCGGTCGCTTCGGTAACGATCTTTAAGAGTTTGAAATCGTCATTCCTGATAGAAAGCGAAAGGCCCTTGGCGAGAAGGAAGTCGCCGACCAATACCGCGACTTTATTCTTCCATAAGGCATTCACCGAAAAAAAACCACGGCGTTGATAGGCATTATCCACCACATCATCATGGACCAAGGTCGCGGTATGTAAAAGTTCTACTAAAGCCGCCCCTCTATAGGTAGCTTCATTGATAAGACCACAAGTGCCTGCCGCAAAAAAAACGAACATCGGCCTGATTTGCTTCCCTTTTCTTTTTACAATATAATGTGTAATGCGATCAAGTAGCGGAACAGAGCTTTGCATAGATTGCTTGAACTTGTCCTCAAAAAGATCGAGTTGTTCTGCAATGGGCTTTTTTATCTCATTGAGTGTTGACATGTATGGGTTTAAGCTACCTGGATTTTACCACAAACATACGGATTTTTAGGAAATTTATGCCTTTCACGATCGTATTGACCTTACTTATCTTATAGGGAACATGAACAGTTTAAATTGGCAGGGTTTTTATGGGATTGATATCGTTTAACGGTATACTCATGAAAAATACGATCTATATTATATGTGCGATAGGCATCACCTTATTGGCTTGTAGCACGATGAAAAACACCGCTGGTTCGTCCCAAGACTTGCAGCAGTTAACAGGTACATGGCAGCTTAGCTATATTTCAGGGCCGAGGATCGCCTTTGAGGGTTTGTATCCAGATAAAAAACCGACGCTCATGTTCGACGTAAAAGCAAAACGGATAAGTGGGCAGACCAGCTGTAATTCTTTTTCGGGGGCATTGGTAGCCGATGACGGCAAAATCGATTTCACAGGTCCGATCATGATGACCAAGATGTACTGCCCCGGTGCTGGAGAGCCTACTTTTTTGGAAACCCTCAAAAAGGTAACAAGCTATTCGGTAGCGGATGACAGTGTCCTGAACCTTATCATGGGAGATATAACCTTAATGCGCTTCACAAAATTATCAAATTAAGGATAAGCCTATCCATATTGATTTAGGCGGACTGCGATTTCCTTCGGTGAACATCTTTCATGGATGACCTTCTGTGCAACAGCTTGTGCTGGCATATAAGAAACAGATGCCGTAGCGGGATCCTGGGCAATACAATATCCCCCTTTTTCCCTGATTCTTTTTAATCCGAGTACACCATCCGAATTGGCTCCCGAAAGGAGAATACCCATCAGTTTGTTCCCCAGCGCATCTGCGGCGGTCATGAAAGCAACATCAATGCTGGGACGTGAAAAGTTGATTTTTTCAGATATGTCGAGTGAAAAACTTCGGTCTGTTTCAAGCAGCAAATGGTAGTTGGCTGGAGCAACGTAGATATGCCCCGGTTTAAACATCTCTTTATCTTCCGCTTCTTTTACCGGTATCAGACTTTTTGACTGCAGCAAGGTAATCAGCGTATTGTCGTGAGGCGTATACTTACGGTGGAATACGCAGACGATCGAAAAGGCCACCGGTGTGTTGAGCAAAGAAATGATTTCCAATACTACTTGCAGGCTACCCGCAGAGCCTCCTATGATGACGAGGTCAGGCTTCATTTTTCCGCCATATTTTTTCCCGTGAATCTACCTGTTTGTATTTGTTGTAGATCTCCGAAAAGCGTAATGTCTCTTTTGCTCCGAGGGCGAGATAACCTAATTGGTCCAGGCTGGCATCGAAGAGTTTGAATACACGGTTCTGTAAGCGGAGCTGGAAATAAATCAATACATTTCGGCATAGGATAAGCTGAAATGAATTGAACGATCGGTCCGAAACTAAATTATGGGGAGAAAATACGATTTTATTACGAAGGGATTCCTTAAAAAGGGCCTTATCATATTGGGCGATATAATACTTTGAAAACTCCTCAGTTCCTCCGCTTAAACGATAATTCTCAGAATATTGCTGCATGGACCGGATAGGGAAAATGCCTGTTTGTGCACCTTCCAATACCCTCGGGTTAATATCTGTTGCATAAATCAGTGTTTTATTCAATAGCTTCAGCTCTTCCATCAAAATGGCAATCGAATAAGCCTCTTCACCGCTGGCACAACCGGCAATCCAGATGCGGATAAAAGGATAAGTCCCCAAATGGGGTAGGATCTGATTTCTCAGGTAGGTAAAAAATTCAGGATCCCGGAACATCTCTGTAACGTTTACGGTAATTTCTTCAATAAAGCGGCGGAGATAAAAAGGGTCCTCAATGAGACGGAAACGCATCTCTGCAAAGCTGGGAAACTTTTCAGTCACCATCAGACGGTTTACCCTTCTCTTTAAAGACGCCCTGCTGTAGTCCGTGAAGTCATAACCATACCGCTCATTAAGGTCTGTTAGTAAAATCTCCAACTCTTCCTCTTTTACCTCTGGCGTCCCCCTCATGTATTGTTAAACCAAATGTTGTTGAATCAAACCGATTAAATGATCGATGTTCACGGGTTTTGCAAGGTAATCATCTGCTCCCGCCGACAAACATTTTTCACGATCACCGGGCATCGCTTGTGCCGTCACCGCAATAATCGGAATGGTAGAACAACCTTTCATTGCCTTCATCTCATTTATCGCTTGATAGCCATCCATGTCCGGCATCATCATATCCATTAAAACCATGCCAATGTTTTGGTTCTTCACAAGCTGCTCAATCCCTTCCTGTGCAGATTGTGCGGTAACGCAGGTAAAACCGCGAGATCGTAATACGGCACATAAAGCAAAAATGTTTTTCATGTCGTCATCTACAACTAAGATTTGCTGTTTCATGTTAGCGGGGTTTTTAAAGGAACTTAGGGAGTTAATGATAAAGCCATACGCGGAGCAGGGAAATTAGCTGGTCAATATCCACGGGTTTGGAGATATAATCCGATGCCCCTGCTTTGATGCACTTTTCGCGATCACCCATCATCGCTTTTGCCGTTACGGCCAGAACCGGCAATTTTGAAAGCTGGGGGTCTTTTCGGATTTGTGCGATTGTTTCATATCCGTCCATTTCCGGCATCATCATGTCCATTAAGATGATGTCGACCTTGTTCGGGTTATGTCCAAGAACTTGCAGGGCCTCTTTCCCATCGCTCGCTGTTAACACATGCATTCCGTGGCCTTCAAGTGCTTTTGTCAAGGAAAATATATTGCGGATATCATCGTCGGCCACCAAAACGGTTTTGCCAGTCAATGTTTCGTTGAATTTATTGGGGATATCCTTTTTTTTGGGAGCTGCCTTTGCAGCATTGTTTTCTTCAATGAGATGCAGGAATAAAGTAACTTCATCCAAGATTCGTTGGTAGGAGTGTGCTGTTTTTACGACAATGGAATCGGCATATTGCTTGATCCGTTGCTCCTCTTTTCGGGACAGGTTTTCGCCAGTGAAAACTATAATGGGTAAACCCTCCAATCCCGGATTTTCCTTTACGGTTTCAAGCATTTTATAAGCATTTGCATCAGGTAAACCCATGTCGAGGATGACACAGTTGATTTCCTGGCCAGACAATGCTGATATACTATCAGGAATGTTGTTCTTTATTTCGGCTTTCACATCGAAACTTTCCAGAAAATAAGCGAGGGCTTGTGCGTGCTTAAGGTTTTCTTCGACAATCAGCACTTTTTTGGGATCCCTGGCGAAGGCATTTTCCAATTTGGTGAAGATTTTGTTCATCTGTTCCAATGCAATCGGTTTATTGATGAAGTCGATCGCTCCCTTCATGAGGCTCTCATGTTTTATTTCATAAGAAGACATCATGTGCACCGGGATATGTCGGGTGTATGGGTTTCCTTTCAGTTCGGCCATCACCTGCCAACCGTCCTTTACAGGAAGTTGTAAATCAAGTAGAATGGCTTGGGGCTGAAAACTTACCGCCAGTTCGATCGCTTTATCTCCCCGTACCGCGACCAGGCCTTTGTAACCTTTCTTTTGTGAAAAGGTGAGCAAGGATTTCGCGAAGGCGGTATCATCCTCGATGATGAGGATGATGCGGTCACCTTTTTGGATGCTATTCCTATCATCCGGTATATCTTCCGGAATATTGGGACTTAAGAACCGTTCTTCACCTTCCTCGTCTAGAGGAGAAGGCTGTGTATCTGGGTCGGCCTCTTGTGCGAGGCTTTCCTGCTTAAGCTCCTCCGCGGGCTCAATGACCTGTTGATCCACTGGGATACTCAGGGTAAATTCACTTCCTTCCCCTTGCTTGCTCACCAATGTTAAGGTTCCCCCCAAGAGCCTAGCCAATTCGCGGCTTATAGACAGGCCCAATCCGGTGCCGCCGAATTTTCTTCTTGTCGATCCATCGGCCTGTTGAAAAGCACCGAAGATATGTTCCTGTTTGTCTTCCGGTATACCGATGCCGCTATCTTTTACCTGAAAGTCTATGAAATCGCCATTCTTCGTGTTACGCGCCACGCGCACGGAGATAAAGCCTTTTGGGGTAAATTTTAGGGCATTGGAGAGCAGGTTCTTAAGGATTTGTTCTAAGCGCAGCCGATCTGTTATGACAGTGCCAGGAACATCCTCCTCCACCTTAAAATCCATGTCCAACGCTTTTTCCTTGGCCATAGGCCCAAAGAGGCTGTTCATGGATGCCAGTATTTCTTCAACCCTTTCTTCCTGAAACTCCATGGTCATTTTACCCGCTTCAATCTTCGAAAGGTCAAGGATTTCATCGATAAGGGTGAGCAAGTTTTGTCCTGAAGACTGTATTACTTCAGCAAATTCTACTTGTTCTTCGCTGAGCCGTTTCTCGCTATTCTCTCCTAATAAACGGGATAATAGCAAAATAGAATTTAAGGGAGTACGCAGTTCATGCGACATATTTGCCAGGAACTCTGACTTATAACGGGTACTCTCTTCAAGCTCCTCCGCCTTTTTTTGTACTTCAAGTGTGCGCTCAACAATGATCTGATTGCGTTCTTCCAGGAGCTTGCTTCGTTCTTCCAATTCCTGGTTGCTTTGCATCAGCTCTTCCTGTTGAACCTTCAGCTCTTCTTCAGAAGCCTGAAGCTTTTGCGTTTGTGCCTCAAGTTCCGTATTCAGGTTCTCAAGTTCACTATGTTGTGCTTGCAACTCCTCAGCCTGCGCTTGGGTTTCTTCAAAGAGCTCCTGCAAACGCAAACGTGACTTTATGCTGTGGAGGGCAATGGCGATTGTCACCGACAATTGTTTTACCAAGGATGTGGTAAGGGGAGGGAAGGGAATGAAGGAGGCGATTTCTATTACACCCTCTAGTTGTTCATTTTGGACGAGAGGGAGAATAAGAAGATGTGCCGCCGGCGATTTGCCGGTACTGCTTCCTATCGACAGATAATCTTCCGGAACATGATCATAAAAAACAGGTGTCTTGTTCATGGCAGCTTCCCCTAATCGGTTTTCGCCTAGATGAATGGTCCGGGGAACCGCTTTTTTATTGAGGATAGCATGCGTACTTTGTAGCTCAAGTATATCCGTAGAATTTAAAAGATATAAAGTACCGATATCTGCCTTTAGGTAATTCACCACTGCTGTCAATGTCGCGCGGCAGGTATCGGGTAGATTCTTCTTGCCGATCAAAACGTTATTGATTGATGATAAACCAGTCTGTATCCATATCTCATTTTCATTCTCCGTTGAAAAACGTTGCAAGGAATTACGCATCTTAAGAATTGCATTTCCCAACTCATCTTGCTTTCCCCTCACCTGAAAAGGTGTGTCAAAAATATTCTTTCCGATTTGGGAGGCCGCGAAAGCTACCTTTTTATTGTTTCTGTCAATTTGGATAAAAGATTGCGCAAGGTTCCCCATCGCATCCTTAGGAAATTTCGGAAGATGGATATCCGTCTCCCCAAGCGCCATGACATGCGCTGCCCTCTCCAATGTACGAAGCTGGTCGGCGAGGCTTGTTATTAGGAAATACAGGAAACAGATAAAAAGTATGCTCAATGTGACCAAGGCAAATAAGATAATGTTTGTCACATTGACTTCCCGGTTATAAATTGAATTTGTCTGCGCCCGGATGGATTCAATCAGTTGTTCATTTGTATGCTGTAATTTATCCATTCCCGTTGCAGAGATTTCCCACCATTCCTCCGCAGAATATTGATTAACAACGGATGGATCCACCGCAAGCTGATCAAAATAGTCCAACGTGAGCTTGAGCTCACCCTGCTCCCTGATTTTTTGATAATGGTTAACAGACCGGGAACTGTTGCTGTTCAATAGTTCCTGTTCGTATGATTTGAATAATTTATAAAGGACGGGAAATTCAACATGGAATTGATTCGTGTGAAGGTGTTCATTATCTAAGTTGAAAAAGTAAATCCTCAAACGCATTAATGAGATGTAGTTCGTCATGTTCGAGAGCATCGAATTGACCTGTAGTGAGTCGCCAACCTCTCTCAGAATTGTCGGGTTATCTGTCCAGTTAGCTCCCTTTGAACGCATGCGGTCAATCAACATTTGGTAGTTCTTTACCACGACATTCACATCAAGCGTGTTCTTATCAATTTCTTTTCGCCAAGAAGGTAACTGTGAGAGGAAGGTATAATCGCCAGAATTTAAATTCGCCTCCTGACCTTCTTTAAGGCGTTGTATAGTGGCATCCACCTTTTCCCGTTGAATAACCAAGTTCTCTTCATGGCTTTTATGTAAAAGTTTGCTTAAGCTGAGCCGCCGTTCCTGTTGCAACTCGCTAAAGAGGGAATTTAAGTTGGACGTTGTATTTAATCGTGTAATGAAGTTCTTGGTAGTGGTGATCTGTTCTTTCTTTTCCTGTAGAATAACATAAGAAAAGTAAAGGAGAACCGCTATAGGGACGATTCCCCAAAAGATCAACTTTAAATGAAGCGGTATTTTAGAAATGATCGTTTTCATCAAGTCAATTGGAATTCAGTGGGATTTTAAAATAAAAAGTAGAGCCTTCGCCCAATTTGCTTTGAACGCCACAGAGTCCATTGTGGCGGTTAATAATTTCTGAACAGATAAAAAGTCCGATACCTAATCCCTGAAAGCGCGTTGAAGTTTCCTCTACCCGGAAAAATTTCTCGAAGAGTTGTTTCTGTAATTCTTCGGAGATGCCGATACCAAAATCTCTAATGTGCACCTCCAGTGTATTGTTATCAACAAACGAGTCAATATGGACTTCTTTTCCTTCGGGGGAATATTTTATAGCATTGGTCAGCAGGTTGACCATCACCTGTTCGAGTCGCATCTCGTCCCCCATGATTTGAATGGGAGAGTTCCGTTTTTTTATGAAAGTATAGTCTGGATGCACCTGTTGCAGGTTTTCTACCACCTCTGTTACCATCTCATTAAAATAGAAAGGTTTTATGGTAAACTCCATCTTGCCACTGTCAATTTTTGAAACGTCCAATAAGTCGGCTACCAGGTCACCCAGTTTATTGATTTGTGCACTGGCTTTACGAATATAAGTCTGAAGGGAAGAATCTGCGTTTTGTTGGGAAAGCATCCGTTCAATCAATTGGATATAACCCCGAACACTGGTAAGCGGTGTTTTTAACTCATGGCTGGCAATACTGATGAATTCATCTTTTTTCTTTTCCAGGTTTTTACGTTGTTCAATTTCATCCTCCAGCGACTCTTGCATCCTTTTCAATTGATGTGTTTGGTCAAACAAGCGATTGTACGTTTTAACCTTTAGGAGTAAAATATCAGGGTCAAAAGGTTTGGTGATATAATCGACAGCGCCCGTTAAATAACCCCGGGTAATAAACTCTTTATTGATATTCACCGCAGAAAGGAATAGAATCGGGGTATCCTTTGCTTTGCTGTACCCTACAATGGTTTCAGCAACTTCAAAGCCATCCATTATGGGCATTTGCACATCCAAAATTATTAATGAATATACCTTGTTTAGAATCTTCCTTAATGCTTCCTTGCCAGAAGATGCTTCGTCAACCTCGAAACCGTTCTGTTCTAAAAACTTGCGTAAGGAAATTAAGTTCTCAGGTTGATCATCTACTATTAAAATCATATTTAAAGCAACAGACTTAGATTGAATTTCTGGTAACCTGCTTTACAATTTTACTAAAAAGAATTAACAAAAAAGATACTTATTTTATATTGGTGTTGGGTGTTAGGTTTTAGGTAATGGGTGTTAGGCAAATTACTCATTACGCCCTTCCGGACTTTAATGGAATCGTTTAAGTTGAGACACAAGATTAAATATTCTGAACCGAGCTCGCGAGCTCGGTTCAGAATATAAAAAAACAACATAACCTAATAAACCAGGTTCAAAGCTGACAACTCGCAGCCGTAGGCTAACCGGTTTACAAGATCAGAATTAACAGTAAAATAATGATAATAATAGCTCCGACAGATAGATACACGCCCCCTTGTCCGATGGCCCGGGCTTCTTTATTCATGTTCCTTAATTCCTTTCGGATCTCTTTGCGCTCTTGTTTAGTGAGTGTGGACCTATCGATCTTCTTGATTTCTTCCACCCGTTGCCGCATTTGCTCCATTCGCAGGGCAATTTCTTCTTCAGTGAATTCTTTGACGGGTTTGTCTTCTGAAATAGCTGCCGAAATCGGTGTGCTGAATGTACAGGCCAACACCAGGACAATGATTAGGGAATATATTTTTGTTTTCATGATAATGGAGTATGTGATGATAAAGTTTTTAAACAACTTCTAAAGTAGACATTTTGTTTAGAAAAACACGATATTCCCATAAAGAAATGTATGTTTATTGGTTTAGATCTTTTATCGACTCTTCCAGTTTCCTATACCACTTCTCTCCATATTTTCTTATCAAAGGTTCCTTTAAGAAACTATAAACCGGCACATGAAGTCTATGTCCGTTTGTGCATGCCGCATGGCAAATATGCCAACGGTCATAATTCAATAAGTCAAATTCAGGATAATGAGTAATGCGTATAGGATATAAGTGGCAGGAAAGCGGTTTTTTCCAATTGATCTTCCCATCTTGATGGGCCTTCTCTATCGCACATTTGGTAATGCCATTCTCCCAGGTGACGTAGGCACATTCCTTGTTACCTCCTACACAGGGCGTGGTATAATCACCGTCGGCATCAACGACGTGCGTACCGAACTCTTCAATAGCTGCGATCCCTTTCTCCGCCATATAACCTTTTATTGCCGGGTAGATCTCCTTTAAAATAGCGAGTTCTTCCTTTTCGAGTGGGGCGCCGGCATCTCCTTCTACACAGCAGGCACCTTTACAGGCTTTTAGGTTGCATACGAAGTCTTCACTTCTGAGCTCATCGTGGACAAGTACGCCGTCTACTTCGATCATCGTTATTCTTACTTTTTAAGCGGGTATTTTAGACCTTTGGTGCCTGTGAGTTCCAGGGTTACTGAACCTATCAAAATATCTACCTTCGCTTTCACTGGTATTCGGTTGCCATCGTCTGTTACCCATAGGTATAACTTGCTGTCTTTGCGGAAGATTCTTCCCGGGGCAATTTCAGGACTGAATTTTAAACAGTTGAAAGTACCCAAGGGGGTTGATATCCGTTCCTTGCCGATATAGGTAATCCCCAAGGTGGCCACTTCATCATGTAAGAAATAGGTCAACTTAAAAGAGTCACCATTCTTCACCGAAGATAAATCCAAGTTACGGGCAAAATAATAGGCCGAGAGTAAGTCGAAGGTTTGCACTGCACCTTTAAATGTTCCCTTCGTAGCGGTAATCGTTCGGGAAGCTTGTTTAAAGCGTACTTTATCGGTTCTCTGGTATTTTCCTTCCCTGATATTTTCCGCATAGAAATAAGGAAGATAAGTTTCTTTGTCGATATATGAATCGTATCGGTTGTTCACATTATAAAACAGGCTGAAAGCACTGGATGTTTTGCCATAAGCAAGTAAATGGTATACCGGTTTCCCATCAAACTGAAAGTCGGTATGCTCTACCTTCAAGGTTCCTTCTGCGGCTGAGATGATGCCATATTTTAATTTATAGTGCAGCTCTTCACCTTCTTTAAAAACCGGTTCGTTTAAAGAAGGGAGTTCCTGCGCCAATGCAGCCGTTGAAAAAGAAAGCAGCATGGCAATTAAAAATCCTTTCATAGGTTACATTGTGCAAAAAAGGTGCCTCTATTTCTTTCGCTTAAAAACAGGTACCGATGAGCAGGCTTCCCCATACATGATGCTGATGGCGACCTTGCTAAGCTTGGTCGTAAAATAGATAAAAGCAGCTTCGGGTACTTTAATATCCCCGCAGCCTTTTATCATGACACGTTGATCGCGAAATTCATTCATGTCCAGCTCGTCGATAGCTTGTCGGTATAACAGCGACGCAAGGGTATTGAGGTCACCATACACCACTTCATTGGCAAAAGGTTCCAGCCTATTGGCCAAGAGCATATATGCCCATGTTGGGATGATCGCATCCGCAGAACAGGTTATCGCGATGTTCTTTCCCTGATACTGCTGCCAGTCATGCGTTTTAATAAATTCGCGGAAATCTTTCTCTTTCAAGATCAATCCATGGAAGAGATAATCTTTCATATCAAGCAACACCTGTTCAGCCTTTGGCGCCAAGCTTGCCAAATCGAACGTGATGATACCACTTTGTGCTACCTTGTTAACAATTGTACCTTGATTGTCCATCGTCGCCTCCATAATAAACCGGGATATAATCCCCATCCAGATACAAAGGTAAGCTTTTTAAGCTTAGTAAAACCGGATTCTATTGTCTTTAATGTCAGCCAGATCTACTAAAACCTGATAGGTAGATTGGGAGATGCGTTGTACCAGGCTTTCCCTTATCCGTTGTTTTTGTGAAGATAGATCGTTTGGAACTTCCGGATTTACAAAATCTTCTACCTTTACCACAAATACACCCTGATTTCCTTCAATAGGTTTCGATAATGTGGCAGGTTGAAGGCCAAATGCCGTACCAACGACCCGGTTCTCTTGCGCTATACCGGGGATGATCGGATTTGCGAATACCACATTTTCTCCCTTGCTTACTTTTTTGCCCAGCTTTTCCCCGATTTGTTCCAATGAAGAAGCGCCGGAAAGAGCCGTATTGAGCTTCTCGGTCAACTTTTCGGCTTTCACCTTTTTCATGACCATCGGTTCGATTTCTTTTTTCACTTCTTTCAAAGGCAAAGCACCCTCAGGTTTGATGGCCGTAAGTTTCGCAACAATGTATTTGTCGTTTAAGTCATATACCTTGTCTGAAATATCCCCTGCTTCGGCAGAAAAAATCCAGCGGATCAGATCTCTCGGATTAACCAATTCCTGGACTTGGCCCTGCATGGCTACGATGTCCTCGGCTTTTTTAACCTCTAAACCGCTTTCAGACGCGAGCTGTTCAAAGTTCTCCTGTGTTGCCTTTCCGAAAAAGTCGGATGCTGCGGCATAGCCAGCCTGCAATGTTTCGTTGCTGCTCTTGATGCTGCGGTCTATGATCGCGGCTTTTACCACCTTAGACATGCCTTTTTGACCATTGATCTTTATCACATGCACGCCATATTGAGTGGTCAATACCAGCAAGTCACCCGGTTTCCCGTTAAATACGGCATCTTCGAATTCCGGGATCATGGAGCCCCGTGCGAAAGTCCCCAATTCCCCGCCATTGTCTTTTGTGCCATCTGTTCCAAACTGTGCTGCCAGCATGGCAAAGCTTTCCCCCTTTTGGATTAAATTCTTAATCGAATCTGCTTTTGCCGTAGCTTTGTCCAAACCGCCTTCGATAGCTGGATTTAATAAGATATGGCTTGCTGTTACTGAGTCGGGGCTCATTCGTACGTCAATCACTTTTGCAATCTCGTAGGTGCCATTGCTGAATATCGGACCAACAACATCCCCTTTGGCAGCACTGAACAGTGCGGAGTCGAGTTTCGGTTCCAAAACACCCTTTCTACGATAGGTAATTGGGTATTTGGTCTCAGAATTTACACTGGCATAGAGCGAGTCATTGTCGGTTTCCTTTAAGCCGCTCAAGAACTTCTCGATTTCTTGTTTGGCATACATTGAGTCCTGCTGGTTGGGCAGGGCATTCACCACAATATATTCGATACTGCGTGTTTCTTCTTTATTGATAAATGATGCCCGGTTTTCATCATAATATTTTTGATAATCAGCATCACTAAGGGTGATATCTTTATCGGGGATATCGGCATAATCCAATAAGATATAGCTGAAATTGGCGATTTTATTCCTTTGCGTGTATTCTTCTTTGGCCTCCAATGACGTGATGTACACACTATTTTGTATAAGGTTATTGTATTTTTCTTGTAAGCGATTGGCTTTTATCTCCTCCAATAACTGGCCCCATTGCTGTTTCCGCTCACTGTTATCGGGTTCACCTTGGATGGTATTCAAGAATAAGTTCAATTGGTCGCGGTCGAATTCCCCGGTTTGCTGATTGGTGAAATACGGACGGATAACCTGCGAAGGGTTTTGGCCCGTCACAAGATCATTTAACTCACTTTTTCCTACTGCCAGACCTATATTCTCCACCTCCTCGTTCAAGAGTGTACGCGAGACATGCCGATTCCAAATGCTTTCTATGAGATAAGACCTCATCTGAGGATTCAGATTCCCGCCGGTTTGTTGGGCCATGTTGCTGGCACTGGATTCCACTTCCGCATTGAATGTTTGATAGTCAATGCCCTCACCGTTTATTGCCCCGATTTCATTTTGGTTAGAACCAAATATCGTTTGACCGGATCCCATCAAATCCATCAGCAAAAATGCAAAAATTGCCACTCCAATAGCTCCAACTACTACGGTACCTGCACGGTTCCGCAAAAAAGTCATTATTCCCATCTTCTAATTAAATAACTGTAAAATTCTGTCTTATGGATTTAAATTGTATGTTTTTACGCTTCAATCACCTCGATTTTAACGCGGGCGCAAGTTACAATTTTTAAGGCGGAAAACATAAAACCTGTTAACGAAAAATAAAATTTAATCTAGGGCGGAATGAACTGGTATGAAATTAATTATCGTCTTCATTCCCGATATGGAAGTCGCCGACCAATGAGGTGAACTCGTACTTTGAAAAATCTTCATTTGCCCAAAAAGAAGTCCCGTTTTGGATGGTACCTTCCCGGATCAGGACTACGGGCAAATTTGAATAAAATTTTCGTTGGTTTTCATCCCATATCAACTCTTCCGACTTCAGGACCAGCCCGTCCGCCCTTGTTGCCACTACATCCTTGCGCAATTCCGTAATTCCTGTATTTTCCCTTTGAATAGCGTATTTGCAGGTTACCCGTTGCGCTTCCTTTAATGTGGAATCATACATGATCAGCAGTCCCCCTTCGGGAAATTCATAATAAGGATCTTCGGTATTGTAATGAAGCATTTTCGCTGTGGTCATCCTTGCCTTGACCACAGCGGAGTCACTATAAATTATGGTTACCCCATAAGATATATCCACAGGGGCTTCTGTTTTGCGGGAAGAAAGCCGTTCAACCTCCTTTAAATCATTTTCGCAGGAAGTTATACCGAACAACAGGCAAAAAACTCCCCCAATAACTGCATGTTTCACGTTCATAGCTCCCCCTCTCGTGAAGATGATCTTTAATCATACTGATAGCGCCGGAACCAACGATCGTTTAAGGTAAAACCAAGGTGGAAATTAATAAACTGTTCCTTGATAAGTCCGTTATCAGATGAGCCCCTTTGCATAAATTCGGCGGCAAAATTAATTTTGTAGAAAGACGAACCCCGGTTTGATGGAAGTGGGAATCCCAGGCCCAGTGTAACGCCCCGCTCCTTGACATCATTTCCGGAGATGGCAATGAAGGTCTTATCGTATTTTAATCCTAACCGATAATCAATCAGGTTGAAATACTTAACAGAGGTAATGTCAGGTACGAGTTGTCCGCCCAATGCAATTCCGATATTATTTTGTAATCCCGGGTTGTAATCACCCTCTCTATACGTTTCCCAGTTCGTATAATGAACATCAGCACCTACTGTCCATTTATTGCGTTTATTAAAACTGATCCCAAATTTATGCGTCATGGGCATTGTTAACTTCATCGGGTCTTGCTCCGTAAAGACGATCGAATCCAGGGCGGTGTTTTCACTCTCCCCCGTTGAACTTCCGAAGGTACGGAATGCTACTTCCGATTCTTCCAAGTCCAATTTTCCACCCGCATTTCCGGCATAACCCACTACCAGGGCCAAATCATCACTGAGGAGGCTACTATATTGTATCCCATAATCGATTGCGAGACCATTGATGGCTTTGCTGTTTTCAATCTTGGAATTCAGTGCCCCTGCACTTATGGGGAACTGGGCTTCTTTATTCGCTTTTATTTTTCCAAAAAGGTAGTTCGCATTAAAGCCGATGCTGAAGTGCTTGCCAAACTGTATGCCATACCCCAGGTAAGCTTTCGAAATCCCCCCTTCGCCGGAATACACATTTGTAATGGGAATGGTATCCAAAGACCCTACTTCAGAATAACGATATCCAACAGATGAGTATGGCAAGAGGCCGAAGCTTAGCGCAGACTTCTTGGAGACCGGAATTGCGAAATTAATATGATCTAAGGAAAAGTTGGCATTGTTTTGTTTCGTATCCCCCCGGCTCATGGACCCGTAATTCCCGGATACCCCAATGTCAATAGCCGTTAAGCGGATAGCGGAGTAAGAAGCAGGATTACTTACATTAATATCATAATAGGCGCCTAAACTACGTATTCCAGTAGAGATTCCGCCCATTCCCCGCAATTGGGGAAGCTGATCACCGTGCAATTCACCAAGACCAAATTTAGAATATGCAGAACTCGTACTGGTTTGTGCATGGAGCGGTGTAAATAATACCATAAAAACCAAACCAAAGAAAGTGCAGATGACGTGTTTAACTTGAATCATGAAGATGTTGTATCGTATAAAGAATGCGTTTTATTATTTGTTTAATGCCATGGATAATATGGATTCAAAAATACCTATTCCATCCTGATTTCCCAGAAGTGGATTGGCGGCCCTTTCCGGATGGGGCATCATGCCAAAAACATTGCGTTTTTTATTGCAGATGCCCGCAATATTTTCTACCGAGCCATTTACATTGGCCTCTTCGGTAATATTTCCAGCGGCGTCGCAATAGCGGAAAAGTACCTGATCGTGGTCATTCAAAGATTGTAAAATCTCTATGTCGGCGAAATAATTCCCTTCACCATGGGCAACAGGAATTTTAAGTGCTTGGGCAGTATCCAGTTGCGCTGTAATCAAGGAATTCGTGGTTTGTGCTTGAATATAAGCGTTCTTACAGATAAACTTCCGGGAGTGATTGTGCAATAAAGCCCCCTCTACCAATCCGGCTTCCGCCAGTACCTGAAAACCATTGCAGATCCCCATTACATAACCGCCTTTATTGGCGAAAGAGACTACTTCCTGCATAATAGGGGAAAAACGGGCGATTGCTCCTGAACGAAGATAATCACCAAAAGAGAATCCCCCAGGCAGCATAATGAAATCAACATTTTGTAAATCATGGTCTTTATGCCATAAAGGAACGACTTCCTGTCCGAGTATTTCCTGAAGGGTATAAATGAGATCTTGATCACAATTTGAACCAGGGAAAACAACAACGCCGAATTTCATTTTCAATATTGAATTAAAAGAATGAGTGCAAACAGAATGCAAATCTATTTAAATTTTGTGTGCATTGAATGGTATTTTTGTTAAAAAAGGTTAATTGTAAGGGGGATGTCTTTTTAAAACCATTGAAAATAGATTATGCCGATGATTAGCGCGGCAAAGATACTTTCATAAAACCACCTTGTCGTTGCAAAATTGAAGTAATAAGCCGCATAGATGGAAATTGGGGGAATACAAAGCAAGAAATGATATTCCTGTAAAGTTGGATTCAGGTAGAAAGAAATCATTCCCAAGAGAAACATAAAGAACAATAGCTGGAAGGATTTCCGTATATGTACCACACTTTTATAGAAATTCTGGCGGAGGGAGATCACAAATAAGATCAATATGATTGTCGGGAAAAGTAAAACCAGGTAATCGTAAAGGTCGATATTCAGGGATGTAGGAAAAGACCTGGTTAATGGAAGCCAAATATGATAAAAGGCAGTGGTCTTCCCCAACCAAAAATAAATAATAAAAATAATGAAGTATATGGTGATGAATCCGATCAGGCAAGCTACCCATTCCCGCCAATTAAAGGCTCTGAAAATCAATAAGCTGATCCACAGCAAAAGAAACATCGCAATAAAAGGAAAATAAAATAAAGTTCCAACTGCTACAATCAATCCCAGGTCGAACATTACCGTGATGACATCCGTGCGGCGATAGATACTTAGGAATTTATCGATCATCCATATCATGAGGAAATTGCAGATGAGTGTAGGCGAGAGTACCAAGAAAGGCGTCAGCATACTGGCGAATGATATATACATCAATGCGGGTAAAAAGCTTGATTTCCCCAACAGGTTATTTAAATTGACAATCCTGTTCAACAGGAATGCTTGCAATAATGTCAGTGTCAATGTAATCAGTACATTCGCTTGGGGAGGCACGAGCTGTTCATGGAAATCACCGATTAGGTTTAAGATAGTCGGTTCAAAGAAAACAGGCCTGAGATTATCGGGCAGTCCCACAAAAGCACCTAAACAGAGCAGGAGCGAGAAGGGCACCAATAAGAACATATTGACAAAAGTGAACTTCCTAAACTGATCAATCATAGCTGCCTCAACATGAATTAGAAGACGCAATATTAAGATAAATTATTGAAAGCTGAGGGCTGCCAAAAGAATGCAAAATATTGTAGCTTTGTGTGGAGCACCTCGATTAACAAACCAGCAATGAAACCAATCGTACAATTATCCCTTGACCTAACCAATATTGATGAAGCCCTGGAAACCGCTGCGATGGCTTTGCGGGCAGGTGTCGACTGGCTGGAAGCCGGTACTCCTTTGATTCTCGCCGAAGGTTTGCATGGAGTCAGGAAGCTGCGGGAAGTATTTCCGGGAGTTCCGATTGTTGCCGACCTTAAAACGATGGATGGCGGTTACCTCGAAGTAGAGATGATGGCCAAGGCCGGTGCCACTCATGTGGTCGTTATGGCCCGGGCCCATGAAGAAACGATCCGCTGCGTGGTAAAAGCCGGACATGATTTTGGGGTACAAGTGATGGGCGACAACCTGGCGAGTCCGGATATGATTGGCGGTGCCCGTCGTCTCGAAGAGCTGGGTTGCGACTATGTGATCCACCACATCGGATACGATGAACGCCGTGGGATTGCCGCCCGTGGCGAACGCATGCCAAGTCCTTTGGATCAATTGAAAGAAATAGTTGCTGCGGTAAACCTACCCGTCCAGGCTGTTGGGGGCCTCTCCTTAGAACAAGCCATCCGCTGCCCGGAATACGGAGCCCCCCTGGTGGTCCTCGGTGCGCCACTTACGATTGAAGCAGATGCCTTCAAGACGGCAGGTGGTAAGTTAGAAGAGTCTCTGACCTTGATATGCGGGAAGATCCATGCCTATGGAGATATCGTTATAGGAAAAAGTAACAAACCCGTTGTGCATGATGAATAAAAACCGTGGTTTACGTCATGTTGAGCGTAGCCGAAACATCTCTTTATGTAACAAAAGATCCTTCGACAGGCTCAGGAGGACGTAGAAAATTTATAATACACAACGGGTAACAAGTAATAAGAGAGCAAATGTCAATACAATGAAATCAGCTGCTGTAGTAAATTATGCCCCTGAAAATGGGGCGGTAGAAATCCGGGATGTTCCCAAGCCTATAATTGGTGAAGAAGATGTGCTGTTGGAAGTTGCCTATGTAGGCGTATGTGGCAGTGATCTCCATCAGTGGAGCAACGGACACAGCTGGCCGGTAAATTATCCAGTGGTATTAGGGCATGAATTTTCGGGACATATCGTGGAAACCGGGTCCCGCGTCAGCGGGTGGCAGGTCGGCGACCGGGTGGTCAGTGAGACCGCCGCGATCATCGATACGAATAACCCCCTCTCCAAAGTCGGCTTATACAACCTCGACCCGGGGCGAAAGGGATTTGGCTACGGCGTGAATGGGGCTATGACCCGTTATGTCTCCACACCGGCAAGATGCCTTCACCGCATTCCAGACGGGCTTCCCGCCGAGTATGCTTGCCTAACAGAACCTTGCTGTGTGGCTTACAATGCAGTGATCAACAATGCCTATCTACGGCCCGGCGACCGGGTCATTGTATTGGGGCCGGGTACCATTGGCATCCTCTGTGCTGCCGTTGCCCGGCTTTGCGGGGCCGACGTAGCCCTTGTCGGGCTTGAGAAAGACCGCGGACGCCTGGCTATTGCCGAGCGGTACGGCTGTGAGGCGATCATCGGCGATGCCCTGCCTTGGGCAAGGGCATGCGACGGACTGGGAGCAGATTGTATTATTGATGCCGCGGGATCAAGTGCTACCCTGAAGATCGCGCTGGAGCTTGTTCGCCCCAAAGGCCATATCCTCAAAGTAGGCTGGGGGCCACAACCCCTGGGTTTTTCCCTAGACCCCTTGGTGCAGAAGAACGTAAGCCTTCAGGGCAGTTTTAGCCATAACTGGCCCGTCTGGGAACGCGTAATTTCCCTGCTGGCCAGTGGTAAGCTTGATGTTAAACCGATAATAGGCGGGATATGGCCGCTTGCTGAATGGCGGGAAGCCTTTGAGAAAATGCACCAAGGAGAAGTTGTCAAAAGTATTATCAAACCCGTATAAAATGCGCTTGAAAGATAGAGTTGTTCTTGTCACCGGCAGCTGTACCGGCATTGGCAAAGCCATTGCCACCCGCTGCATTGCAGAAGGAGCCCGTGTTGTCATCCACGGCCGTGATCCGCAGCAGGGAGAAGCCGCACGGGTGGAGCTGGGTAAGGAAAGGGCGGCCTTATGCATCGAAGATCTTACAAATGAAGGGGCAGCACAACGCCTTGTCGATGCTTCATTACAGGCATTTGGTCGTTTAGATGCGGTAGTAAATAATGCGGCGATGGTGGTATCCTCCGATGTGCATACGACCGACCTGCCCCTCTTCCGCAGTATTTTGGAAGTGAACCTCCTTGCCCCCTTTTCCCTCATCCAGTCCGCACTCCCGCATTTGGCGAAGACAAAGGGCAGTGTGCTGAATATCGGATCCGTGAATGCTTGGAGCGGCGAGCCGAACCTGATGGGCTACAGCGTATCAAAAGGGGCACTCATGACCCTGAGCCGCAACCTCGGCGATACACTCCACCGGGAGCTGGGCGTTCGTGTCAATCAGCTGAACGTAGGGTGGGTTCTCACCGAAAAGGAAACCGAGCGAAAACGTTCGCAAGGCCTCGCCGATAACTGGTATGAACAAGTGCCCAAGGTCTATGCGCCTGCCGGCCGGATTTTATTGCCTGAAGAGATCGCTGCGGCGGCGGTATACTGGCTAGCCGATGAAAGCGGCCCCATCAGCGGGCAGGTTGTGGAGTTGGAGCAACATCCAATGATCGGCCGCAATCCGCCGAAAGACGACACCGTGCTTCCCCCATCGACAAAAAATCAATGATTTCCTGACTGAAACGATACGCCATGCCGAAACTCGCTGTTTTTCCCAAAGCTTTCATGGAGGCGCTGTGCAAAGATGGCAGCATGAAATTATCCGAATGGATCGACCTTGCAACAAAACTGGACGTTGAGGGACTGGAATGGTATGCGGGTTTCCTCGAAATGGCCGATGAAAATAACTGGTCACTCTTCCGTCGCCAGGTTGAAGACAGGGGAAAGCTAATCCCCATGATGTGCTGTTCTCCCGACTTTACCCATCCCGATAAAACCTTCCGTGACAAGGAAATCCAGAAGCAGAAGCGTTGGATCGCCATGACCCATGCCTTGGGAGGAAGCTATTGCCGGGTTCTTTCCGGGCAGCGGCGACTGGAACTTGCGATGGAAGAAGGATTGAAAATGGCTGCAGAATGTATAGAAAGCTGTATCCCCTATGCGGTGGAGCGTGATATTACCTTAATTCTCGAAAACCATTACAAAGATGACTTTTGGCAATACCCTGAATTTGCGCAGAAGATGGACGACTTTGCCCGGCTAGTGGAAATGATTGATCATCCCAATTTCGGGGTAAATTACGATCCCAGCAATACCTACCTGGCAGGAGAAGAGCCGCTGGAATTGCTGCAGCGCATTTCCCGCCGTGTCGTCACCATGCATGCTAGCGACCGCTACCTGAATGAAGGAACCCTCGATGACCTACGCCGCGAAGAAGAAGGTGCCGCTGGCTATGCCCGGCGTTTGAGCCACGGCGAGATCGGCAAAGGGCTCAACGATTATGATGCAATTTTTGCCGAATTGAAAAACGTAGGATTCGATGGCTGGATCAGCATTGAGGATGGTGTGGATGGCATGGACCAGCTTGAACGTAGTGTCGCTTTCCTTCGCCGTAAATTGGCGCATTACTGGCCGGCAGTCACCCAAAAAACATTGTAAAATGGATCCCATGACCCATCGCGTATATTGTTTTGGCGAAATCCTATGGGATGTTTTACCCGACGGGCCACAGCCGGGGGGTGCACCCTTGAATGTTGCTTATCACCTTACGAAATTGAGGCTTACCGCCGGTCTCATCAGCTGTGTGGGTAGTGACGGGGAAGGGCGGCACTTAACAGAGCTTGTCGACGCTTGGATGATCAACAAAGACCATGTGCAAGTCGACGACGAACACCCCACCGGAAAAGTAATAGCCAAAATGAGCGCGGAACACGAAGTAGCCTATGAAATTATAGCACCCGTAGCCTGGGACTTTATAAGCACGAACTCCATGGTCATGCGCACGGTAAAAAATGCCGATTGTCTTGTTTATGGGAGTTTAGCTTCTAGAAATTTCCATAGCCGGCAGAGCCTTTTTGCACTTCTGGAAGTCGCCAACCTCAAAGTTTTTGATGTCAACCTGAGGCCGCCCTTTTATGAAAGCAGTGTATTAGAGGCATTGCTAGAGAAGGCTGATTTGCTTAAAATGAATAGCACTGAATTGGAAATAATAAGGGAAATGCTGGGGATCAGAAAGGTGGATGAACAAAGCCAAGTGGATATTATCAGGAAGAAATTTGGCATCCAAGAGGTGCTTATTACCCGCGGAGAAAAAGGTGCTTCCTATTATATCGCCGATCGTGCCTATCATGCAAAAGGCATCCCCATTACCGTGAATGATACAATTGGAAGCGGGGATGCTTTCTTGGCGGCATTCCTTGCATGTCGCTTCAGGAAAAAATCCCCCGAAACCATTCTTAAGAAAGCCGTTGCCATGGGTTCCTTCATTGCTGGCAAAAAAGGCGGCTGCCCCGCCTACCCCTTGTCAGCTTACATGGATTTTGTGGAAAAGCATGCGGAGAACTAGCCGCTTACCCTTGTTGGCTTGCGACATAAAACGTATAAGGCAATAATTCGCATAACATTGATTTTGTGTGAAAAACTTGCTATATTTGAAACTATGTCGATTATCAGGATTGAAATATTGAACCCCAATGCATTGAAGCTGATTGAGGGCATGCAGGATTTAAAGCTCATCAAGGTAAGTGATGAACCCGAATCCAAGCTAAAGGCTTATCTGAAAAAGATGAGGAGAAATGCTGTTGCCGCTCCGAGCATCGACGAAATCACTGGAATCGTTGAGGAAGTGAGAGCGGAAAGGTATGGCAAGAAATAAACCTGCCAACATTATCATAGATACCAATCTATGGATTAGTTTTGTCATTTCGAAGAAATATCATCTGTTGGATAAATTGCTGTATGCTAATAAGGTGCGCCTTTTATTCAGTTTGGAACTTATCGAAGAACTTGAAGCCACAATCAATAAACCTAAACTTCGCAAGTATTTTAGGGGAGATGCATTAAATGATATGCTAGAGGCGTTTGATGCTTTTATTGATATCGTGACCGTGAAGAGCAATGTAGAAGCCTGTAGGGATGCGAAAGATAATTTTCTCTTGGCTTTAGCTAAAGACGGGAATGCAGTCTATTTGTTAACAGGGGACAAGGATTTACTGGATATCCAAAAATTCGGTCGTACCAAAATATTACCCTTAACCAATTTCCTTGACTTGATGGAGAAAGAGTAGGTATCCACCACTTTTACGTTAAGAAAGAAACCTTTCTTTTAACCTTTAAAGAAGAGGGATAAATAATCAGTTTTCATCATTGATTCTATCGCCATAAACCCGCATTTGTGTAGGTGTATCCACTCGCTCTCAGCGCGCAATCGATCACCAATTCATTCTTTCTCATTGTAGCGTTTTGCCGGATGGCTACGTTTATCTAATACAATCTGCTGGATCATTTAGCCTAAAGACCCGACTGCGCGTCAATGATAATTGCCGATACGCTCATTCATCCAGTGGGACGGTGATGCTACTAACCAAACCAAGATACGATGGACAAACTTTACAATAACACAAGATCTTATGAATCCCCTTCCCGGAAACGGAAGAAGAAAAGGAATAAAGAACTGACCAAACAGCATTTCCTGGAAGCAATCGGCCTCCTGATCAAGGAAGAAGGAATGAAAGGATTGACGGTAAATAAAGTAGCCACTGTTGCCGGTCACAGCAAACGACTGATCTACGACTACTTTGGAAACTTAGATGGCCTTATTAGGGAATTTTTGCATAAAAGCGACCATTGGTTGTCTTACGAGGAGCGGATGGAAAAGATCAGGACAGACCATCGGGGCAACCATGGCCGGGAGTTGGCGGCGCTTATGTTGAAAAACCATTTGTATACGTTCTATTCCGATGCCTTGTTGCAGGAGGTCTGTTTGATGGAGCTTGCCAATAAAGACAATGGCCTGCTGATTGGCCTCCACCGATTGCGGGAGCGTGTTGGTGATAAGGTGTTTGCCATTTTTGAAGGCTATTTTCGGGGCACGGTTGTGAACATAAGGATGATCGAAGCCTTGCTGATCGGCGGTATAAATTACCTTGTCCTCCATTCCAGCTCGATCGGGACCACCTTCTGCGGCATTGATATCAACGACATGGGCGACCGCCGTGAGTTGCGGGCAACCTTGGAACAGATCACCCAATGGGCCTATGACCATGCCAAGAAAGACTGATCGAGGGCAAACCTGCAGCTTTCCTTAAGTGAACACTTTTTGGAAATTCGTTGAGTTAGCATCAATATGGCCGAATGGCGGGAAAAGCAGCGCTTGAATTTAAATTGCTTTTCAAACACGTAAAGGCACATTTTATGAAAATTACCAAATGTATTGTAAAAAAATATTGACGGCGGTGGAAACAAAACGTACCTTATGGCATTGGTGCAAACAAATGATATGTTTTATTAGCCTCAGCCGTCATTCCGGGCTTGTTCCGGAATCCAAACACGGCATCTCGGTTTAACGGATTTTATGGAAAGATGAAAACCAAGAATATTACAAAAATGAACTGTTTGCTTTCAATAGCATTGATCTTCTGTCTGTCACTAGCTGGGGGATGCAAAAAGAGCGAGGTTCACAAAGGGGAAGAGGGTGATACTCCACTTATTGGTACAAAATGGCAACTGATCGGCTTTGCCGATGCGAAGACTGGAAGGATCAAGAAAGCGGAGAACCTTTTTGAGAATACATATACTATTCTTTTTAATGAGGATGGTACTTTCTCAGGACATACTTATTCTAATAGTATACTTGGTGAGGCCCAAATTGATATTGCCAAGCAAAAACTACACATTCTTGAGATTGGTGGAACAAAGATCAATGAATTTTATGATGGGCGAAGATTTTTGGAATGCATGAGGGTAATTGAGCGTTTTGAATTGGGGCCACAGGGTTTATCCCTATACTATGATTCAAATAATTATCTATTGTTCAAACCTTTAATCGAATGAGTCGGTAACCAGATAACCATAAGCACTTCCTTTTAATCATTGAAAATTAAATAAGCGTAGATGAATAATCACATTGTTGGAAAACCGATATACCTGTGGATGATAGTCCTTCTGACCGTTCCGCTTTTAGATGCCTGTCAGAAAGATAGATTGCCTGATGAAGTCAAAACAGCGGAAGATGCATACCGAACCATTTTCGGAGAATGGGAATGGGAAAAGACCATCATTTATGATAGAGGGCAAGAGGGCCCCATATACCAGACACCAGAGACAGAAAATAAAACCGTTGAACGAGCCTTTATGAAAAATCTCAAATCATATAGGGTAGAAACGATAGATAAAGTGGGTTCACGTACAGATTATAGATATATCGTCACAGTTGATATGCCGGGAGGTGATGACTATAGCTGGACATTTGTTTTGAAATCGGTTGATGCCAATACCAAGGAAGAACATTTTTCAGCATTTCGATTTAAAACGAAAGATACGGTGGTCTTTTTCCCTATCTATCCTCCTGCTGTTGATTATATCTCTACGTTTGAATCTTATTATACAAGGAAATAATGTTTGAAAAAGAACTATCAACCCCTTTTGTTATGAAAGTAACTATCTTTCCTTTGCTACTATTGATAACAATACTTCTAAGTGCCGGCTGTAGTAAGCAAAAAGTGTGGATAGAGGCAGTTATTATTGATGCAGGCAGCCCTTCAGTTGATGGCTGCGGTTTCCTTATTGAGATAGAGGATCAAATCTATTATCCTATTAATCTGGAAGAAAAATACCAAGTTGATCAAAAAAGGTTTAAGATCCGTTACGTTGCCCTTGAAGATGTATATACTTGCGGATTTCCTTATTCTGACAATAAATTTCTGAAAATCGAGATTCGGGAGATTGAAGAATGGTAAATAATAAATGAACAGATAGAAGATGAAAATCGAGGGTACGACAACAAGCATACAAGTTCAACTGTAGAAATCAAAATAACCTTTTCACCATGAAGATCATACAAGTTTATTTGCATTTTCTGTTAGCTGCTGCACTTGTTATTGCCAGTTGTAGCAAGTCAAAACCGCTCCGACCCGACTTGGAGCCGGAAAAAGCTATTCTGGGTAAATGGAATATTATTGAAGCGGGAGGCCATCCTTACAATTCCCCAGATTATGTTGAATATTTGCCGGATAGTATCGTAAGATATTATGACGGTGCCCAAAAACGGTTCATTTCGGAAACCACTTATTGGTTGACAGACTCCCTACTCTATAGGGGCACTTATGTGGATGGAGTATTCGATGGTACCCAAGAGAAATATCATTTTTCTGACAACAACAATAAACTACGTTTGGAAAATCGCGATTTGATAGCAGTAGCAACGGCTCCTGTGTGGGTTTACAAACGGATAAAGTAAAAACATTTTTAAACCAGTGCGCTTCGGCAACACATAAGGACTAAGACAATGAAAATACAAACGAAGGGGTTCTATATGCTGATTTGTATATTGATTTTAGCCGGGTGCAAAAAATCAGACAGTTTACCTAAAAAAGGATGTGAAAATGCTGGGAAGACCGTATATGAAGTTTCAAGTGAAGTTGGGAGAATGAGGTACCATGAAGACACCCAAGCCTATTACCTTTCCTACCATGTTCCGAAGACGATTGACGTGGATTTAACGGGAATAGTTTGCAATATGCCATCGGGATTCCCGAAACAAGAAGAATACCTTGAAGTTACATTTAGTGGTGTATTCAAGGAGATGGAAAACGATTCTGGACTTCTAGGTTGGGACAAGTATTACCTTGAACTATCGAGTATTCAACTCAAACAAGAAAAATGAAAATGAAATTAACGAACCAGGTATCGCCGCCATCTGTGGTTTTTAACCCTGTATGTTCATCCGCGAAGCTGATGTCTGTCGGTTTACAGACGGGGGGAAGAGCTGGCAGTTGCTTGGGGAACTGTCATCCGAAGGAGATTATTTTGTATCGGTCCATCAAGGGCAGTACCTATATATTACAGTTCAGGTGCATCACGTATCTATCGAAGCCCCTTGGGTTTTCAGACAAGAACCACCTTGTTTCAGGACGACGGGGGGGAGGTTATAACTTCAAAGGGCTGGCGATATCAGACCGTAAAATATTGTTCCTCTCACAAGATGGGCGCCTTTTAATCATCAACCTGAAATGATCATGCAGGAGAATTATCAACGTACCGATTATAAATCGAAACCAAGGTCTTCATCAAACCTGATTCCTGACCTTCAAATTTAAGCATCATGAAAATACTTCCAAATTCGATGATGATAGCTTTCATTACCCTATTCATGTTTTCAAGCTGTTCGAAAGACAAAACGCTCCCTGATCAGGCATTGGAGTTTGATCTGGTCATTTTGGATAAAAACGGTGTAAAAACCAGTACGCTCAAACAGGGCGAAGATTTCTTTATCGGCTTTGAAGTGACCAACCGTTCCGACGATACCGTCTTTGCTTCTCATGAAGATGGTTGGCGGCTGTACCAACAATTCTATAAACAGCACGGTTTCCTCTCGGTATACCAAAAAGTTTATGGAATAAGTTCCCCGCAATTCATATATATCGGCAAGCCCTATGATCCTGATGTGGAGCTTAACTTTCAGGCTAACAATCTTCCGGGATACTTCTTGCGTATTCACCCCTACGGCCGACAATATATTTTCCATGCTGCCTCTTGGTTTAATAACCCGATGAACCGTCCGCTTTCGGCCGGCAGGTATTACTCCCATTTTGCCGACACGACCTCAATAGAAGGTAATAAGATTACCATTGATACATCAATCGAATTTGAAGTCAACTAATTCAAAAAAAACAAATCCCATGTATATTAATAAGTTAAATATGAAAAGTTTCACGATCATTATCCTGTTGTTTTTTGCGCTCTCTTGTAAGAAAAAGGAACCTGTTGTTGATTACGATGGCCTTGAGGCCTGTGGGGTGTCAGATCCTATCCATAACCTGAAGTGGCTGCATGCAGAATTTGAATTATTAGAAGGCGGCCCGGAAATGAATGGTATTGTTTTGTATACCTATGAGGGGAGGGAAGTTATTGAGGTGCAAAACTCCGTTTCGAGCTCGATAAACATTCATCAATATTATTGCGATGGAACGAAGCTCGACCTGGAGAATCCTGACAATTTCAAGAAATTCAAAAGTGAACGTGTTGAAATCGGGATGCTTTATGGCACAAAAATCTGGAAAACCGCTACCCGTCCTAAGTGAACACTTTTCGGAAATTCGTTGAGTTAGCATCTAAAATCGCTAAACGCTAATAGAGAGTATGACGGCCGTAGCCGTCTTTCAACACCATACATTAAATTAATTTTTTCGCCATGAAGATAATACATGCCTATTTACCTTCTCTGTTATTAGCACGGCGGTGCCCTTTGTGCTGATCACCCCGGATGCGCGGTCGGCAGGACTAGGTTAAAGCACCCGGGGTACGGTGCATACCGCTATGGGGCCGGAGCAAACTGGTCGGGGAATAGGAGCAAATATTGGAGATAAGCTAAAAAAGTTTTTGCATGTCATTTTTTAGCCTTAAGTTTAACGTATATCCAACTGATGATGCACATCGTAATTGCCCCAAATGCTTTTAAGGATAGCCTGAATGCTGAACAGGCGGCTAATGCCATTCAAAAAGGCTTGCTCCAAAGTAACTTGCCCTGTACGACAGCTTGCTTCCCGATCGGGGATGGTGGCGATGGCACGGGAAGCCTGATCGTGGCACGCTGTGGTGGCGAATGGGTGGAAGCCGAGGTGCACGATGCCCTTGGCAGAACAGTTAAGGCATCTTTTGGCCTGATCGAGGCTGGAAAGACCGCGATCATCGAAATGGCGGACGCCTCGGGCATCCGACTGCTGAAGGCAGGGGAACGCCGGCCTTTACAGGCCAGCTCGTTCGGAACAGGGGAGTTGATCAAGGAAGCATTGGACAGGAATGCCCGTAAAATTGTCGTGGGTATGGGTGGCTCCGCAACGGTGGATGGGGGAATGGGGATATTGAGCGCACTTGGTGTACTATTCTTGGATAAAAATGGCAATACTTTGCAAGCTGTTCCGGAAGACCTGGCCGGTATGGTTGCGATCGATACAAGAGGCATTGACCAACGGATTTTTGACTGTGAGCTCAACATACTTTGCGATGTGGATAACCCGTTGTTGGGGGAGAATGGCGCTGCGGCTGTTTTCGGACCGCAAAAGGGGGCAGGGGAGGAAGAAATAGCAAAGCTTGAGTCGATGCTCGGGAAATTCGCGGACATCGCGCTGGAGCAGAGGGGGAAGGATATCGCGACGATGAAACATGCCGGAACGGCGGGTGGAGCAGCAGGCGGCTTGCATGCTTTTCTAGGTGCGAACTTGTTGAACGGCATCGACTATTTTTTGGCGCTTACGGGTTTCGATGGGGTATTGGCTGATGCAGACTTGGTGATCACCGGGGAAGGATCCATCGATGAGCAGACCTTGCAGGGAAAGGGACCGTACGGGGTAGCCGCCAAGGCAAAAAGGAAGAATATCCCTGTTATTGGCCTTGCGGGGAAAGTGCCTTTGGAGGCAAAACCAAAATTGGGAGAGTATTTTGATGTGTTGTTGGCAATTGGTGAGGGACCTTCTGCTTTGCCGGAGGCGATGGGGAACACGGCAGCCAATCTGACCCGGACTTCTTTGCAGCTCGGTAATTTGCTTGCACTGCTAAGGAAATGAAAATGGGTATTGGGTGTTAGGTATTGGGCATTATGTTTTTGTCATCGCGAGAAACGAAGCGATCTCCTTTGCTTTGTCCCGGCGTCCTCTCGACTAAGCGTCCTAAGACGCGCATGGAGAGATCTATTATAGCCGTGAGCTATCGGTAATCAGCAGTCAGCTTCCTGTGATATGTGTCATATGAGATTTCTCGACTTCGTTGCACTGCGCTCGAAATGACGGAATATGCTGAAAGCTTATAGCTGACAGCTGATAACTGATGCAAAAAAGTAATAGGTATTAGTATTCCGTCATTCCGGACCCCGATCCGGAATCTTTTTGGGTTTGCTATAATTGCCCTGCCATGGTTGGAAAGACCCTGAACCGAACTCGGGGTGACGTAAGCTCATCGGATTGATAAGCACTTTGTTTTTGACTTTTTTTTAGTAGGTTTGGTACAGCTTCTTTTGGCATGTTCAGGAATAAATGATGACCAAAGCCGGGATTTATGGAAATAAGGTTACTTCAACAAGAGATTGCACTTCACCGGAATGAAAATGCTTATCGCAAGCTTTTCCTGCATTTTTATGATGGGCTCTATCACTTTGCGAATTCCTATGTCAGGCAAAATGAATCTGCGGAAGAGATTGTTTCTGATGTGATGATGAAGGTGTGGACCATGAAAGAGCGTTTGCTGGAGATCCAGAACCTGAAAATTTATTTGTTTACGCTGACCAAAAACAGCGCATTAAATACCATTAAACGGGATCATAAATACCGCAACCTAACCTTCCCGGAAATTTCGGCGGAACAGCATGTCGAACTCAATACCCCGGAGAACATTACCATTACGCGGGAGTTAAGCGGCCGGATCGATGAGATGGTGAAGGGCTTGCCGCCTAAATGCCGCATGGTTTACCAGTTGGTGAAACATGAAGGTTGCAGTTATAAAGAGGTAGCGCAAATTATGGGAATCTCCGTGAATACAGTCGACCGCCACCTTGGCATCGCCACTCGGACACTCGCCGAAAAAATGAAAGGATACTTGTAGTTTTCAGCGATCAGCTCTCAGTGATCAGCCGTGAGCCATTTCATTCCGGGGCTTGACCCGAAATTTTTGGCGCTCAACTTGATCTTTAATCGATTGGAGAATCAGGGTTTAAGAAGTCTGAAAATGATTTTAATACGCTGCGATTGAAAAAATGATACAGCTTCAAAATAAGGCCGTTGAAAAGGATGCTCCAACGTGAAGTGATTTGTTTTTCAGGTTTATTCCTTTCTTCTGCACCTTCCCCATGGCCCTGCGCTTCGACAGTACGGGTTCTTTGAAATACAGCCATTTTTTCTTCACTGATGTCACCGCTTACCAGCAGCGCACACAAACTCTCGGCATCTTTCAAAGCCATGCTTATACCATTCCCTCCGGGACCATAAGGATGTGCTGCATCGCCGATTAAAATTATTTTTTTGCTGAACCAGGCCGCCGGCACCTTACCATTGTAAACAGGGCCAAAGGAAATGACAGAATTCGGATTTGTTTTACCCATTTCAAAAATTTTTCTCACCTCCGGGCGCCAATAATGCGATTTGCCTTCAAGCTTTTCCATAGCAGTTTCCTCGGTCAGGGCTATGGCCTCCTCTTCCGGCATGAAAAGGTGCGTCCACAAGAAAAGATTATTGTTCGTATCGGAAGCACTTTTTTTCCCAATGGATGCAATGCCAACCTGACTTTTGTGATTTTGGTAAAGCGACATATTCATTTTCGCATTGCTTGGCGTAATCAAACCAATGCCTAAATATCCGGCATAAGTTTTACCTGAACTTTGTCCGGGGTTCAATATTTTTCTTACTGTAGAACCTACACCATCGGCTCCCACGAGAAGCTTTCCTGTAATATGCTGTCCGCTGTCGGAGACAACTTCTACGCCATCAGGATATTCCTTCACATTGGATACCCCGAATCCGGTAATGATCTCAATCCCCAATGCTTTAACGCGTTCCATCAGTTTTTCGTAAACCGCCAATCTTGTTACGATTATTGCCGGACTAAATCCGTCGGGATTACTTATTTTGAAATCTGCTTTTATGTTTCCAAAGTACCTTACTACCCGTCCAGAACTTTCCCCGATATTTTTAATTTTAATTTTTTCCAATACCCGAACGCCTTCAGCCGAAATTCTGACGCCACTCGTCGGCCCGTCAAAGTTTTTCCTTTTTTCAAGGATGAGGCAGGATAGTTTGTTTTCTGCAAGCTGGATGGCGAGGCTCAATCCCGCTATCCCTGCACCGACTATTATGATTTGCTCTTTATTCATTTTATACCGTGTTTAAAAATTACGATGCAAAATTATTTTTTCGGAAGCGTAGATAATAGTATAAATCGGTCGTTTTGGTTTTTGGACAACTCTTTTGGGGTAACCCCGGACATCCTTTTTACTTCTTTAATAAAATGTGCTTGGTCTGTAAAATTTAGATCGGGATACAGTTGACCGTTTTTAATGTGTTGCAGAGAAGATCTAAAACGAAATATAGTACAATATGCTTTTAATGAAATACCGAACGTTTGATTAAAATAGCGAGTAATTTGCCGGCTGCTCCAACATACCTTTTCAGATAATTCTCTTATGGTTAAGGTTCCATTAGAAGAATAAATCAAATCAAAAAGATTTCGCTTTCTATCATCGATATTCTGTTTTATAAGTGAAATTAATTTTGCAGAAACTTTTTCACAAAATGCACTGAAATCAGCGAGGTCATCACTTGTAATATTCCAAAAACCTGCCGGCAGCGGAACACCCTCATTTATGATAGAAGGGATTTTAAAATCTATCAAATAGTCTATGGCAAGTAATTTAAAACTTACAGCAAAGAGGTGCGTGTGAGCAAGCAAAGTAGTTGGGGCGGGCTCCGTGTCTAATCCCTTTAGTGTGCCGTGAAAAATATTTTTTGTAGATAAAGAAAAAATAATATCCATCCGGCAGAATGACAATCTGATGTGCTTTGTCGGAATGGTTGGCAAGCATCCAGAAACTTTCCACAAAGTCGGTTAATCCTGTCGGCGGGTTGGCTATTTGCCATTCAATGTCATTGGTCTGCATTGTCTTTATGTTGTTTAAGGACTGTTTTTAACGGATTAATTTTCCGTCTTGCTCTTTTGGCATTTAATCAGGTAAAAAGGATAATTTTCTGTGATCTCCGTAATTTCGAAAAGTCCAGATTCTCTAAATTCTTCTTCTATGGTTTTTCTGTCGTAAAAGAAAATTTTCACACCACCAAACATTTCAAATCTGTCCTTATCGATTAAAGTTCCCTGTCCATAAGTTTGGGCATCCTTTGTTATAGCGGTAAAAACCATAACGCCATTTTCTATAAGTTGCTTATGACAGTCCCGGACCAGCTTTTCCCTTTCGGCTTTATCCAGCAAGTAAATTAGTCCGTAACAAAATATGCCATCATACAAGTAATTGTCAAAAGGCATTTCAGTCACCGAGCCGTGATGGATGGTCAAGCCGTTCCCAAAATGCTTTTTGGCGATGTCTATTGCCGTTTGAGAAATTTCAATTCCTGTTACGGTCATTCCGTTCTCTTTGAAGACCTGTGCATGGCGGCCATAACCTATTCCCGGAATGAGGATATCTTTTACTTTATGCACCACAAAAAAATCCTTCGTCAAAACCGCGGATTTTGCAGGTTCCCATCCCCACATTTCCTGTTTGTCTTTAAAGGCTTCTTCCCAAAATTCTGCCATAATCTTTATTGTTATTCCCGCGCCGACGACTAAAAAGTCCGCAGATTAAATTTTTTCATTTTTATATTGGCCATTATACCAGTCATTCCGCCTGGTGCAACGGCATTTGCTTTTGAACGCCTCGTGCGGGCGGCGTCGCCACAGGCAAATATTCCGGACACCGTTGTTTTAACTTGCTACAAAGATAAGAGTCTCTTCGATTAATGCAAGATTGTCGCAATAACATGTTTTAAATCTATTTGTGGTATAAAGAGGCGAAGAAATACGGCAATAAGCGATGAGTGATCAGCTGTCAGCCCTTGACAATAGTGAGCCAAACTCAGGATGGCGCTTTGGTCCGGTTATCGGAGGTAAAAGGGTGCATAATAAGGTTATTTTTCCGATCGGCTTTATGTTGAAGCCGATTGGAGTTGCCGCAATTCCGGTCAGCTTTGTACCAACTCCGGTTGGTTTTGCCTTAATGCTGTCCGTCATTGATTCAAGTCTGTTCGACCCCGGCATAAGTCCGTCCGCCCCTGACTTGGCGACGGTTGGAGCTCACTTAACTCCAATCGCCTTTGACCCAATGCCGGTTGGAGTTATAACGAAGTCGGTTGTCTTCTTAAGTCCGGTCGGAGTTGGGGTAAGTCCGGTCACCTTTGAGTTAAGTCTGGTTGGAGTTGTCGCAAGTCCGGTTGGAGTTGATGCAAAGCCAGTTGTCTTTATGCTAAATGCAACCGGCTTTAGGCTGGAGGCATTCGTCTTTATCACAAGGTCGACCATCTTTAAGCTGGCGACGGTTGTCTTTGCTTCAATGCCGTACAACTTCGTCTCAATGCCGATTGGCATTGGGGCAAGTCCAATTGCCTTTCAACCAAAGTTGTACGGAGTTGAGCCCTTGCCGGACAGCATTAAGTCAAGCTCAGGATGATGAAAAGGGACAGGATGACGTCATCGACTGAAGGCTCATCGCTGACAACTCACAGCTGAAAAATTTTTCAACTTCCATTGGTGACTTTGCTTTTTTTTATTGTCTTATATCCAATAAACTCCCTGATGTAATGCAAAGGCAGCAATTCTATACGATTATCAACCGCATCCTATCCGGTACGGCAACGGCGCGCGATCGGGAGGAGCTTGACACGATTCTTGCTGCCGATCCTGAGCTGCAACGATTATATGGGGTGCTTTTTTCAGATACCATAGAAGAAAAGGACCATTCGGAAGCCATGCAAGCCTATGCCGCACACTTTGCTAAAATGCAACTCGCAGGTCATTTTGATGAGGGGGAAACCAGTGACGCTATTGAGGTTGAACCCCCCATAAAGCGGAAGTCCATCCGCATGAAATATTCCATCGGCCTTATTGCAGCTTTATTGATCATCGTTTCGGCCTGGTTTTTATATAGCCCCCCCGTGGAGAACGGGACCTCCGTATTTAATGAGGTGGTGACAAAAAAGGGTTCTCAAACTTATGTGAAGCTTCCCGATGGGACCCAGGTGTGGCTGAATTCAGATAGTAAACTATCCTATCCGAATGAGTTTGACGCCGCAGTGAGGGAAGTGGAGCTAACTGGGGAAGCTTATTTTGAAGTGACGGGCAATAAGGCACGTCCTTTTATTATTCATGCAGGCTCTACCAATGTGAAGGTGCTGGGAACCGCTTTTAATTTAAGGGCTTATCCCGATGAGCAAGAAATTGAAACCACCTTGATCCATGGGGTAGTAGAGGTTACCTTAGATCAACAACCGGGCAATATTATCCAGATGAATGCGGGGGAGAAACTCAGTGTGAGGAACACAGCCGAAAACAAGGTGGATGAGGATGCTCCGGAAGCGGATCTTCCTGTCCGTGAAAAGGAACCTGTTCTGCTGTTGAGCAAAACACTGGTTTTCCCCGCGGACAGCGTGGCCCTGGAAACGGTTTGGCGGGAAAATAGGTTGGCCTTCGATGCCGATAATTTTGGGAAGATGATCTCTAAACTCAGCAAATGGTATAATGTCGAATTCGTTGTGAATGATCCGGCATTATATACGATGAATTTTACAGCAGTTTTTGAGAATAAATCGATAGAGCAGGTATTGGATGCCTTGCAGTACACCGGAAAGTTTACCTATCGTATTCAAGATAATACAGTATACATCAACTAACCTATTTTATAACCTTTTAACCTTTTATACAATGACATAAACCTTACCCAAAAAAAGAAGCTGTCCCCCGGAAGAAGACAGCCCTAGATTTAAGATTTTCAAATGGTCTTGCTATTGGCGTAGAGTGACCATTTATCACAAACCTAAACCACAAAAATATGAAAAAATATGGACATAGGATCGTATCCTATATGCCATTCGGCCCATTTATCAAGCATTTGCTCATGGTAAAAATGACAATTATGCTGGTTTGCCTGCTTTCCATGCAAACTTTTGCCTCTAAAAGTAAAGCACAAGAAAAAGTCTCGTTAAACCTTAAAGCCATCTCTTTAAAGAAAGCATTAAAGAAGATCGAAAACCAAACACAATTGCACTTCGTCTATAATGATGAAATGCTGCCAGCGGAAAGCAACATCAGCATCGATGTTGATAACGAAGATTGGCAAGATGCCCTGCAGTTCATCCTTCATGATACGAAACTCGGTTATAAGCTTCTGGATGGTCATCTGGTGGTGATCACGAATGCCTCAAGCCCAAAAGAAATCTATCAGGAGATTGTCAGCGGAAAGGTCGTGAATGAACAGAATGAACCTTTGGTCGGCGTCAGTGTCTTGGAGAAAGGGACAAGCAATGCCACCTCTACCGATGAACAGGGGGAATTCAGGATCCGGGTGTCCGACAAATCGGCCGTACTGGTATTTAATTATATTGGTTATGTCAGCGTGCAGGATACGGTTACGGGGTCTCCTTTAAGCATTACCATGAAAGCTGATAACTTGTCGCTTGACGATGTGGTGGTCGTTGGCTATGGTACGCAAAAGGTCACTAGCCTGACTGGTTCAGTGGCGACAATAGATGCTGACTTCTTAAAAGACCGTCCCCTCACAAACGCGTCTCAGGCCTTGCAGGGTGCTCAGGGGGTGTATGTCAATCAGACCGGCGGCCAGCCGGGAGCAGATGGTGCCACCATACGGATCAGGGGGGTGGGTACTTTAAACAACAACAATCCCCTGGTATTGGTAGATGGTATAGAGTATAGCCTGAATGATGTAAATCCGAATGATATCGAAAGCATCTCCGTATTGAAAGATGCGGCTTCTTCGGCAATTTATGGGAATCGCGCTGCGAATGGGGTGGTCTTGATTACGACGAAAAGCGGTAAAAAAGGACGTATGCAGGTGGACTATAACAATTATTTTGGTGTGCAACAGGTGACTTACTTGCCGGATGCGGTGACCAATTCGGCAGATTGGATGGTCTCGCGCAACCAGGCAGCGATCAATGAGGCGCAGCCACCTGTCTTTACCGATGAACAGATCGAAGCCTTTAGAACCGGTTCTGACCCTGACCTATACCCCAATACAGATTGGTTGGATATTATGTTCCGGCCGGCTGCGATGCAGGAGCATAACCTCCGTGTATCCGGCGGCAGCGAACAGGTTACTTATTCCTTATCGCTGGGCTACCTGGATCAGGATGGGGTTATGGTAGAAACCGACGCGAAAAAATATGTGTTGAATTCCAATATAGACTTTAATATCACGAAGAACCTGAAAGCGGGCGCCAAGTTGTCGGCTACGCATTGGAACCGCAATGAACCACCCGTCGGCGTGGAGACCATGATGTCGAATAGCATTACCCGGGCATTGCCTATTGATCCCAATATATTGAGCAATGGCACCTATGGTGATACGTGGCTAACCATACCCGGACATAATGTTTTCCGGCATCCTTTGGCCTTGGCCGAGAATGGCGTGCTGAACAATAAAACCCAACGGGCATTGGCAAATATCTTTGCGGAATATACCTTCCCGTTTGACATCAAGTATAAGGCTAATTTCGCGGTGCAAAAATTCGATGGCTTGACTTCCCGCTTTATCCCGGAGGTTTATATCTATAACCCCAAGGAGATTGATGTTCCCAAGGTGTTGCGCTATGATCCTCCGCAACGCAGCGCACAGCGTGAGGACGTCAATAATCTAAGTACAACCTTTTTCCAAACCGTGGACTGGACAAAGACAATCGCAGACAAGCACCAGGTAGATCTCCTGCTGGGCATGAGCCGCGAGACTTTCTCAAACAGTGGTTTTAACGCCTATATCGAAGGTTTCTTCGGCAATGAGTTAACAGAGTTGAATGCCGGGACGATCAACAAGGACTTAGGGGGAACCTCCTCTGAATCACGTCTGATGTCTTATTTCGGGCGGGGGAATTATAGTTATGCCGATAAATACCTGTTTGAGGTGAACTTCCGCTACGATGGGTCTTCCCGTTTCGCAAAAGGCAAACGCTGGGGCTTCTTTCCTTCTTTTTCTGTGGGCTGGCGTATCGACCAAGAGGCCTTTATGGATAGCCAGGATAAGGTCTCGAACCTGAAGCTCCGTGCTTCATGGGGACAATTGGGGAATCAGAATGTTGCCTTGTACAGTTATGTGAATGCCGTGGCATTGGGACAAGGTCATAGTTTTAATGGAAATGTAGTTTCCGGGGCCGCGGTAACGGCGCTGTCCGATCCGGGGATCTCTTGGGAAACGACAACCATCTCCAATATCGGATTAGATCTGGGGCTATGGAATAATAAATTGGCGGTGACTGCGGATGTTTTTAAAAAGGAAACAACCGATATATTGGCACGGATTAATATCCCTGCCCAGGTGGGGAACCTGACAGGGCCCGTCACCAATTTGTATAGCATGTCGAACAAAGGCCTTGAACTGAGTGTAAATTACAGCAATTCCATTAACCAGCTTAATTATAATATCGGGGCAAATGCAACCTATATCGATAATGTGGTGGATTTCTTGAACGGGGATATTCAATATTCGAATAATGATTATGGGAATATCAACCTGATCAAGGAAGGTTATTCGGTGAATGCCTATTACCTTTATGATGCGATGGGCATTTTTCAAACGGTTGAGCAAGTGGAAAACCATGCCGATCAGGGACCGACAACTGCCCCGGGAGATGTTATGTACCGGGATGTTAATGAGGATGGTGTGATCGACGGGGACGACCGGATCATCACCGGCAGGTCCGTTCCTCGATATACCTACGGTTTTAACTTGGGACTCGATATCAAAGGCTTTGACTTGTCGGCTTTCTTCCAGGGCGTTCAGGATATTGATATTTATCCCATCCATAACCTCTCTTTTCCTAATTTTAATGGCGCCGGAATAACCAAAGACCAGCTGGCAAACAGTTGGACACCGGAGAATCCGAATGCGAAGTATCCGAGGTTGACACTTCCCAAGAGGGGAACCCAGGCAAATTATCAAAATTCCACCTTTTGGTTAAAAGATGCGTCTTATTTGCGCTTGAAAAACCTGCAACTGGGCTATACACTTCCGCAGCATATTTTTGACCGGATAGCGGTGAAAAAGGTGAGGGTCTTTGCGAATGCCCAAAACTTGGTGACATTCTCCAGCTACAAGAACTCCGATCCGGAGAAGGAAATATTGCAGGGGAACATTTTTGATTATCCTTCGACAAAGATAGTCAGCTTGGGATGTAACATTATATTTTAGAAAGAATGATTTTGTTAGTTATGAAGAAGATATTGGCAACAACAATAGGAATCCTCCTTCTTTTGGGGATGTATTCCTGCAAAGAAAGTTTCCTGGATACTACGGCGACCGATCGCTATAACGAAGAAAACTTCTGGAAGACGGAAGTTCACGCGTTGGCAGCCATCAATGCTTGCTACGCGGTGGCCAGGGATGGTAATTTATTCGGTGGCCAAAACCTGTGGATGGAAAATTATACACCCAATTCAATGGCAGGTGGAACGAATGTGCAATTGGCTTTGGGTACGCATAATGCCGGGAACTTGAATTTATTTCAAAACCGGTGGAATGCAGATTATCGAGGAATAGGTCGAACAAATAATGTATTGGCAAACATTGACCAGGTACAAATGGACGAGGCCCTTCAGGATCGGATCAGGGGGGAGGCTTACTTTTTGCGGGCCTTTCACTACGCCGACCTGGTCAATTATTATGGCGGGGTTCCGCTAATCCTGGAGGCTCCCGATTTTGAAAAACAAAAGGACCTTCCCCGAAATACACGGGAAGAGGTTGTGGGGCAGATCTTGGAAGATCTCGACAAGGCCGCGAGCAAGCTGCCCTTATCGTATAGTGGAGCAGATAAGGGGCGTGCGACGGTAGGCGCGGCCTTGGGCCTGAAGGCGCGGGTGCTGCTGTATGAGGGAAGATGGGCGGAGGCTGCGTCTGCAGCAAAGGCAGTGATGGACCTCAACCAATACAAACTGTTTCCTGATTATAGGGGCTTGTTTATGTTGGAGAATGAAGGGAACGAAGAGGTGATCTTTGACATACAGTTTATGGAACCGGATTATACAAACCCCTATGATATCTATTTGGAGTTGCAGATGAATGTTGCCCCGACCTTGGGCTTGGTAAACAGTTATTATTTGGTGGATGGCAAGCCGATCAATGCGTCAGATTCCTATAATCCGGAGCAGCCCTATGAAAACAGGGATTCCCGCTTGCACGCAACGGTGGTTATCCCCGGCTACATGTTCCGGGGCGGGATAGTCAATGATACGAAGTATTTCAGTACGGGCTTTGGCTTTAAGAAGTATACCACGTATAAGGATGATGTGAAAGGCCCCGACTTTTTGCGCTCAGAGATAAATTATATATTTTTACGTTATGCGGATATCTTGCTGATGTACGCGGAGGCACAAAATGAAGCAGTGGGGGCCGATCCTTCGGTATACGCGGCCTTGAATGCCATCCGCTTTCGGGCGAACATGCCTGATATCCCAGCTGATCTGTCAAAAGACGAAATGAGGGAAGTGGTACGCCATGAACGGCGGATAGAGCTGGCAGGGGAAGGGCTGTATTACAACGACATCCGGAGGTGGCGTACTGCGGAAATAGTGATGAATGCCAGTGCCTTGAACAGCAAAGGAGAGGTGGTGCAAACACGTACGTTTAACCCCAATAGAGACTATTTATGGCCCATCCACACGATTACGATACAGGAAAATCCGGCGCTGGAACAGAACCCGGGCTATAATCAGTAGAAACCTTTAATTGACAATCAATGAGAAAGAACAATACAACATTGGCGATGGTTTTGATCGTAGTGGTGACGCTGCTATACAGTTGTTCGGAAACAAAAACCACCGACACACAACGGCCACCTAATATTATTTTCATTCTTGCGGATGACCTAAGTTGGGGCGATCTGGGATGCTATGGCCAAACCAAGATCCAAACACCCAATATTGACCGGATCGCCCGGGAAGGGATGTTGTTTACACAGGCATATGCGGGCAATTCGGTATGTGCTCCTTCCCGCTCTTGTCTCATGGAAGGGAAACATCCCGGACATGCGCGGGTGCGCGGAAATGCTTATAAAGGTTTTCGGGAGTCCCTTCACCTGGAAGATACCACCGTGGCGATGTTGCTTCAACAGGCAGGCTACAAAACGGGCTTATTTGGCAAATGGGGACTTGCCAACCACGACCAGCCGGGTGTTCCCAACAAGATGGGTTACGATGAGTTTTATGGCTACCTCAATCAACAGCAAGCACATACTTATTACCCGGAATTCCTGTATCACAATGAAGAAAGGGTGTATTATCCCGAGAATGGCGAGCATTACAAATTGGAAAATTATTCGAAGGCCAGTGCTTATGATGCTTCGGGAAAGGTCAAACCCAATGGCATCGAAAAACCTGCGGAAGCGAAAAACTCTTTCGATGTGTACAGTGAAAAAACCCTCGATTTCATCCGGGAGAATAAGGATACGCCTTTCTACCTGAACTTATCCTATACCCTGCCCCATGGTCCGTTGATCGTACCCGATCTAGGGCAATACAAGGACAAAGACTGGGACATCCAATATAAGGAATGGGCTGCCATGGTTAGTCATCTGGACGATCAGGTTGGAAAGGTGCTCACGCTTATCGCCGACCTTGGCCTGGATGAAAATACCATCATCTTTTTTGCATCGGATAATGGCGATTCTTCCTATGGTTATGAGGGAAGGTACCTGAAAGCCAAGGATGGTCCCACCCTGGAAGAGTTTTTTAATCTTTCTTCACCAACAAGGGGGAAGAAAGGGGATAGTTATGACGGTGCTTTCCATGTTCCCGCAGTGGTGCGCTGGCCCGGTAAAATTGCGCCGGGGCAGAAGAGTGATCATCTCTGGGCATTCTGGGATTTCCTTCCCACCGCAGCCGAAATCGCAAACGTGGAACCGCCTGCTGATATTGATGGTATTTCGATCTTGCCTACCTTGTTGGGAGAGAAAGGACAAGAGGAACATGATTACCTCTACTGGGAATTTAACCGGAATCAAGCGATACGGACGGATAAATGGTTTGCCCATCGCGAGAATGGTGGCGAAATAGAATTGTATGACCTTCAGGAAGATCCACAGCAAGAGAATGACCTGGCCGCAGAGAATCCCGATAGGGTGAATGCCATCGCGCAATGGATGCAAGAAGCGCACCAACCGAGTGATGTCTGGCCGAGTCCGGGGGAAACAAAGGAGGCTTTTGAACAACGGCTTAAAGAAAACAATATACCTGATCGGCCCAATAATCTCAGTGAGTATTGATCGGGGAATATGCCGCTATCGGCATTCACACGAAATAATGAACCCAAACACAATAAACCGTGAAAAGATTTTATAAAGAAACATTGTTCTTGTTGCTGGTAGGCATCACGCTGATGGGATGCGAGACAGCAAATAAAGACGGGAAATCAATAACCCAAAAGCCAAACATCATCTACATCTATGCCGATGATATGGGGTATGGAGAATTAGGGGTTTATGGTCAGAAAAAGATCAAAACACCGAATCTTGACCGCCTGGCTGCGGAGGGAATCCGCTTTACACAGCATTATACCAGCATACCTGTTTGTGCACCGGCTCGTTGCATGTTGATGACCGGCCGGCATGGAGGCCATGCGTATATCCGTTCCAATTATTCCTTGTTTGGTACCAAGGATGTAGATGATGGCGGGCAAATGCCCCTGCCGGAGGGTACGGTCACCGTTGGGCATATGCTCCAGGATGCAGGCTATAAAACGGGGGCTATCGGTAAATGGGGACTGGGTTCGGCCAATACAACGGGTAGTCCGGATAAGCAAGGCTTCGATTATTTCTATGGGTATTTAGGGCAAGGTCAGGCGCATAGTTACTACCCGACACACCTTCGGGAAAATGATAAATGGGATACCTTGAAAAATGATTTTGTTCTGCCCAGTGAAGAAATTCCCGTAGGGTCTCCAGCTGAAGCTTTCGGGAAATTTGAAGGCGTAGAATATGCGCCCGATAAGATGACGGAAAAAGCCTTGGCTTTTATCGATAGGAATAAGGAAGGTCCTTTCTTTCTGTACCTTCCCTATACCATTCCCCATGCATCCCTTCAAATCCCCACGAAAAGCGAAGCGTTTAAGCTATACCAAGGGAAATTAGATACGGTGCCTTATTATGGGGATAATGGCTATACGCCCAATCTGGAACCAAGGGCTACCTATGCAGCAATGATTACGCAGCTCGACAGCTATGTCGGCCAGATCATGGAACAGGTAAAGAAACTCGGACTGGATGAGAACACCATCGTCCTATTTTCCAGTGACAATGGAACCACATTCAATGGGGGTGTGGAGGCTGATTTTTTTAACAGTGTAGCCGGGTTCCGCGGGTTAAAGATGGATTTGTACGAAGGGGGAATCAGGATGCCATTTATCGCCCGTTGGCCGGGAAAGATTCCATCCGGAACGGTGACCGACCTTGTTTCTGTGCAATACGATATGATGGCTACCCTTGCGGATTTAGTGGGGATAAAGGCACCGCAAAATGACGGCATATCCATGCTGCCTACCCTTTTGGGCGATTCGGCAGATCAAAAGAAACACGAATACCTGTATTTTGAGTACCCGGCAAAGGGGGGGCAACTGGCCATTCGTATGGGAAACTTGAAAGCGGTAAAGATGAAGGTAAGTAAAAACCTGCATGCCCCTTGGGAGATTTATGACTTGACGAAAGATCCTGAAGAGTCGAAGGACCTGGCTTCCTTGTATCCCGAACTGCGGCAGAAATTGGATAGCATTGTTCGTAAGGAGCATCGCTCGGCGCATATACGTGAATGGGAATTCGTTGGCAAGAACTTTTATACGGAACCACGTCCTTTCGAGCGCAGTGCAACGAAGCCGAGAAATCTATCCCAGTAAGCTCATCGCTCACAGCTATTTCTTATTTTAACTTTTTTTATATAGGTTTATAGGTGATATCTTGAAAAGATGAATTCGAAAATTATTTTTTGGCTATTCCTTAGCTGGGCCTTCCCTCAATCGCTATCGGCACAACAAGCCCATATTACCGAAGAAGAGACCTCATTGGTTACTTATCCCTATTCTGATCCCAATCCCGTACCGGTTTTTACTAAATCAAGAAAAGCTAAAATCTACCCTTATCATCTGTTTGAAGGGTACAGCACCAAGAGCATAGAGAAAAAATGGAAAGTGGTGAAGCTGGAAAACGATTACATTGAAGTCTATGTGCTTCCAGAGATCGGAGGGAAGGTTTGGGGCGCGATAGAGAAATCAACCGGGAATGAATTTATCTATAAAAATGAAGTGGTAAAATTCAGGGATATCTCCCTGCGCGGTCCATGGACTTCTGGTGGCATTGAATTTAATTTCGGCATCATTGGCCATACCCCATCTACCGCGGCGCCAGTGGATTATGAAACCCGGGAAAATGCCGATGGAAGTGTAAGCTGTTTTGTGGGTAATATGGACCTTACCTCACGCACGCATTGGACCGTGGAAATCAGGTTGCCGAAAGATAAGGCTTATTTTGAAACCAAAGCGATGTGGTACAATCCCACGCCTACTATCCAATCGTATTATAACTGGATGACCGCGGCCGCCAGAGCGTCGGATGACCTGGAGTTTTTTTATCCCGGTACTACCCTGTTGGAACATAATGGGAAAGCAGATCCGTGGCCAATTGATAAAAACGGTATTGATGCATCACACTACGCCAATAATAATTTCGGAGGCAGCAAATCCTACCATGTTACAGGTGCTACGGATTTTATGGGTGGGTATTACCATAATACGGAGCTTGGCTTCGGCCATTGGGCGCTCCTCGATGAAATGCCGGGGCGTAAGCTGTTTCTGTGGTCATTGGCAAGATCCGGTGGCATCTGGGAGGACCTTCTGACGGATACCGATGGCCAGTACATCGAGTTTCAAGCGGGTAGGCTGTTTAATCAATACTCTCCCGGCTCCTTTAATGGACCGATCCGGCAGGTGGCCTTTCCTTCGGGGGCGACAGATACTTGGACCGATATATGGTTTCCCGTAAAAGGAATAGGAGGCATGAAGGAGGTTTCGAAGAAAGGGGTGTTAAATGTCGAGGAACAGGATGGAGCACTCGAGATTGGTATTAATGCATTGGCTTTTGCGGAGGTTGAACTAACTGTACTATCGGATGGCAAAGTCATTTTCTCCAGTCAACAGTCCTTAAAACCCATGGATGTGTATACGGCTGAAGTGCCTTGGGATGGGCAGTCGGCTTATGAAGTGATCGTAGACGGAATGGGCCTTGATTTTAAATCGACCAATCGGAACGAGTTAAAACGTCCTTTTACCACTAAATCAACTCCCAAGAGCACCACCAGCGCTTCTTGGGTCTATTATGAAGGTAAAGACTTTATGGCGGGCAGGGACAATATCAAGGCAAAAGAGCGGTTTAAGCGTGCCCTGCAACTGGATTCCTTCTATATTGATGCCATGGTGGATCTTGCCAGCATTTATTATGAAAGCGCCCAGTACGATTCGGCATTGGTGTACGTCAATAAAGCGCTTCGTTTTGACACCTATCATCCGGGGGCGAATTACCAGGCCGGAAATGTGTATCGTGCGAAAAAAGATTACATCAACGCACTGGAATCGTTTGGATGGGCAGGGCGTTCGCTGGAATTCCGCTCAAGTGCTTATGCCCAAATGGCGGCGATAGCACTGGCAATGGGCAATCATGAGCTTGTCGGAGACTATGCAAAAACGGCGCTGGATTACGGTCAGATGAATATCAATGCGTTGGAGGTAATGGCGATCAATTACCGTAAATTAGGTAATATTGAGATGGCGGAAAGAACCCTCCATACGCTTAAGGACATTTCTCCGTTGAGCCATTTTGCCGATTACGAGTCTTATCTATTACATCCGAGTACGGAACGATACGATGAGTTCGCTTCCGCGATGAAGAACGAATTTCCCTACCAAACTTTTTTGGAGCTAAGCTTAGCTTATCTAAACCGGGGGGATACCGCGCAGGCAATAGCGCTCTTAAAGAAAGCACCCGTGCACCCCTTGGTCACGTTATGGAACGCGTATTTAACGAAGGATCAGTCGTTGCTTTCTTCAGCACTAGAGGCTTCCGCTGATTTTGTTTTTCCTTATCGGAGGGAATCAATCGCTGCGCTGGAGTGGGCGGTCTCGGTAAATAAGAACTGGAAATCCAACTACTACCTGGCACTCGACTATTGGGCCGTGGGAAGGGAAGTAGAAGCTAAAGCACTTTTAAAGGACGTGGGACAACAATCAAAGTATGCACCTTTTTATAGTACGAGGGCATCGTTGCTTGACGGTGATGAGCAGCAGGCGCTTAGCGACTTGGAAAAGGCATATCAGTTGGCACCTCAGGACTGGCGTACAGCATCCCAATTGATTGGATTTTACGATAGGGTACAAAATCATGAAAAGGCCTTGGAGGTGGCAGCGAAATCTTACAAACTGTTTCCAGGTAACTTTTCGATCGCCCTGTTATATGCCAAGCAACTCATGGAAGACGGTCGGTACGAGGCGAGTATTGAGCTTATGAAAAAAACGACGGTCTTGCCTTTTGAGGGGTCGGGACAAGGGAAAGTGCTTTACCGACAGGCATTATTGCTGCAAGCCATAGAACTCATGAACCATAAAAAATTCCAGCAGGCCTTGACGGCGATTGAGAAATCCAGGGAATGGCCGGAAAACCTGGGTGTCGGAAAACCATTCAGCAGTGAGATTGATGAACGACTTGAGGATTGGCTTGCCTATAAAAATTATACGGCACTGGGAGAAAAATCAGAAAGCATTCGGATGCTTGATTCGATTCTCTCGTATACCCAAAACAAGAAGGGCAGTCGTTATTCGCCAAATACGTTAATTAGTGCTTGGGCACTTCAACAATCAGGAAAAGCTAAAGAGGGAGAGGCCTTAATAAGTGAATGGGAGAAAAGCGAACCCAAGAACGCCATTGCGCAATGGGCCAAGGATGTCTATCGTGGAAAATCGGCTAACTTACCGGTGGAACTGGACAATAGCGAGCGGTTTCGGGTATGGAAGAAACTTTTTGCCTCGCGTGAATAAAAACCGTGTTTACGTCATGTTGAGCGTAGCCGAAACATCTCTTTCTGTAAAAAAGATCCTTCGACAGGCTCAGGATGACGTTGAAAATTCATCGTGCACAACGGGTAGTATAACATAATTGTATAATCTGATTATTCTAAAGTATATGAAAGACGTTGATCCTGTTTTACTCTCACCACCCAAGCGGCTGGCTTCTTTGGATGCCTTGCGTGGTTTCGACATGTTAATGATCTCCGGAGGAGGTACCTTCATTTATTTGCTTCATGACAAGACGCCCTTCAAATGGGTAGATGGTCTAGCAAGCCAGTTTGTTCACCCGAAATGGAATGGCTTTACTTTTTATGATTTCATCTTTCCCTTGTTCTTATTTCTAGCAGGAACATCTTTGTCCTATAGCTTGGCGAGTGGCCTGTCAAAAGGGATCAGCAAATCCGAACTCTATAAAAAAGTAGGGAAACGCATGTTGATTTTGATTGTCTTGGGATGGCTCTATAAGAATAATCCCTTGCCTTTTTTTGATCCCGATCAGATCCGCTTTGGTAGTGTATTAGGCCGGATTGGTTTTGCTACCTTTATTTCCGCGCTCATCTATTTGAATTTTCCAAACAAAAGACTGTATTGGATAGCTGGAATATTACTGGCGTATTATGCCGCCCTATTTCTCATTCCTCTTCCCGGATTTGGGGCGGGTGACCTCTCTTTTGAAGGGAACTTCGTGGGATGGTTTGACCGGTCTTTCATGCCCGGCAGGCTTCTACAGGGAACGTACGATGAGCTCGCGCTGTTAACCCAGTTTCCGGCATTATGTCTTACGCTCTTTGGTACCTTGGCAGGAGATATCCTGAGAAAGAGCATCAGCGAGAATAAGAAATTGGGCAAGCTTGTGCTCTGGGGTGTGTTAAGCATCACAATTGGTTTGCTTTGGAGTATGCACTTCCCGATCAACAAGCACTTATGGTCGAGTTCTTTTATTTTGCTTACGGCAGGCATGGCCTTCTTATCCCTTGCCTTATTTTATTGGATCATCGATATACAGGGCTATACGAAATGGGCTTTCTTCTTTCAGGTAATAGGCTTAAACTCCTTAGTGATTTACCTGGGCTACGCGTTTATCGATTTTAATTATACCTCACGCCGGCTTTTTAAGGGACTGTATATGTATACTCCTGAGAAGTGGCACGAGGTGTTTGTGGCTATAGGGGCTTTGCTGCTGGTATGGTTGTTCTTATATTTCCTCTACCGCAAGAAGGTGTTTTTGAAGGTATAGTGGAGTGTGGTCAGCTGACAGCAATCAGCTGTGGGTTTTCAGTAGTCAGCAATCAGTTATGAGTGAGCAGCTGTCAGCTAAAAAACCACGTCATTGCGATGAACAAAGTGAAGAAGCAATCTCCCACCGTGACGTTGGAGCCTAGTCAGCTTTCAGCCATGAGCTGTCCACTTTTTTTACCCAATACCTAACGCCTAATACCTAAATACCTAATACCCCATTCCAGCGCCACGCAAAAAGCTGACAGCTGACAGCTGACTACTGACCACTGATTACTGATCGCTCACCCCAACACTTGTTTTTTAATTTGTAAGTTATTACATTTATAAAAAAGATCGTTATAACCGACATCTCTACTTTCTACAAATGAAGGCAACTTCTTGTTCCGACTTGGAATTGATAAAACAGCTCCATTTAGGCAGCGAAGCCGCATTGGCTTCCATGTTTCATAAGTATTGGCAGCCTCTGTTCGTGGCTGCTTTCAATGTGCTTAAAGATAAAGACGCATGTGAGGATATCATTCAAGAGATCTTCATCACTATCTGGGATAGGCATGAGGAATTGGAGATTAGAAGTTCCTTAAAAGCTTATTTGTTTTCTTCTATGCGCTATGAAGTGTATCGCCAGATCAAAGCGGGAAACGTAAGGGAGGATATCTTTGATCAAATCTATCTGCGTTTACAAGCGCCCATCCCTGACGATAACATAGAATACAAGGAATTGCTAGCCAAAGTGAACGCAATTGTGGATGCTTTACCGGTACGTTGCCGGCAAGTGTATCAATTGAGTAGGGAGGAGCAACTCTCGCATAAAGAAATTGCTGAGCGACTTCAAATATCGCCAAAAACGGTGGAGAACCACATTACCAAGGCTTTGCATCATTTACGCATATCGTTGGGAGGAATGGCTACGATGCAGTTTCTTTGTTTATTAATTGAATAGTTTTTGATCGAATTAGATGAATGTTTTTTGCCGTTCGATTAGTAAGCGTAATGTTTATACCTGATTTTTCTTAACTAAAATTCCAATATGAAGAAATTCAATTTAATGGGCCTATTTCTTGCCGTGATTCTGCTGCTATGTGGGCAGGATAGTTCTGCCCTTCAGGCATTGTCGAGCAAAGAGGCTGCAATGGCAGATAGTTTGCCGCATGTTTTCCGTGTCCAGGATACCGACATTCTGCAAAATAGATTGAGGAATGAAGCCCTTCTGGTTTCGAAAACATACGAGCTGCCGGAAAATAAAGAAGAACTGGCGCAATACCGTAAAGAATTGAGGGCGGAAATCATTCGAAAGACGGGCGTAAAGACCTATCCGGACCTACCTTTTAATGTAAAAGAAACGGCATCCTTGAAGATGAAGGGCTATACCATTAAAAACATTGCTTTCCAAACGCGTCCGGGCGTATATGCAACCGCCAATCTTTATATCCCCGATGGTAAAGGGCCTTTTCCTGGCGTAATTACTATGATGGGCCATTCGGCAAATGGGAAATTGTATGAAGCGTATCAGTCCGTCGGCCACAGCCTCGCCCTGAACGGCTATGTTTCCCTTAACATCGACCCTTGGGGTGCCGGGGAGCGTGGGACTGTTCCGGGAGAATTTGAATACCATGGGGCTTATTTGGGAGCTTCACTGATGAACGTTGGTGAAACGTTAATGGGTATGCAGATTACCGACAATATGCGGGGTGTCGATTTTCTCCGTTCCCTAGCCTATGTTGACAAGGATAATATTGGTGCAACGGGTGCCAGTGGGGGCGGCAACCAAACGATGTGGGTGACAGCAGTGGATGAACGTATAAAGGCGGCGGTTCCTGTCGTTAGTGTAGGTACTTTTGAATCGGCCGTCATGCGGTCCAACTGTGTCTGCGAATTGCTGGTCGATGGCCTGACATTTACCGAAACCTGGGGTGTGCTGAGTTTGATCGCACCGCGGCCCCTGAAAATGTGCAATCATAAAAAAGATTCCAATCCGACCTTCTTCCCGTCCGAAATGCTTCGCAGTTACGATCGCGTGAAAGCCGTTTATAAGATGGAAGGCGTTGAAAACAAAGTAACCTATGAATTGGTGGATGATGTGCACGGCTACAAACCTGAAGACAGAAGGGCAATGTTGGGCTGGTTTGATCTTCATTTGAAAGGGAAAGGTGCCGGAACTTCAAAAGAAGAGGTTTCCTTTGAACTTCTCCCTGTCGAAAAATTGATGGTCTATCCGCCATCTATAAAAAGGGATAAAGACGTTGTGACCACCGCTGAATTTTGCAGGCAGAGAGGAGAAGAACTAAGACAGGGTCTTTTATCTGCGAAAACGTTTGACCTGTCGAAAATAAAAAAGGAATTAGGGGAGGTCTTGCGGGTGAATGAGAAATCGGAGCTTGAGGAAGTGCATCGGTATTCTGCGGTGGAGGGTTGGGATCGCTTGGCATTAGAAACCTCTGATGGAAAATTGATTCCGGTCTTGCTGCGTTCTCCGCGCGGCAAGGAGGCATCCGACTATGTGATTATCTGTAATCCGGAAGGTAAATCAGCAATTTCAGAAAAGTTGATCGCTGATTATTTGAAAAAGGGTGTAGGCATTGCCGTTGTCGACTTATCCGGTACAGGGGAAGCGATATCCTCCGCCTCCCTGTCTTACGATCGGACCGGCAAGTTGCATACGCTTTCCAGGGCGGAGTTATGGTTAGGGGAAACGGTGCTGGGGGAATGGACAAAGGAATTGGGGGTCGTTACTGATTTTCTAAAGAAAACGATGAACGCAAAGGAAATCTACATTGATGGAACAAAAGAAGCGGGGGCGGCGGCCTTGTTTTTTAGCGCATTACATAATAACGTCGATAAACTCGTTCTACGCAATACACCTGTCAGTTATCTGTTTGACGATCGTGCATCGGTGGATTATTTTAGCATGGCAATTCATTTGCCCCGCTTTTTGAATTGGGGAGATGTTTCCCTTGTGGCGGCCCTAAGCGGCATTGATGTCCAGTTCGTAAATCCGGTTTCTATGTCCGGACGAAAGGTATCCCCGGAAAAAATGCAGGAAGTAAAACAAGAATTCGGTCACCTGCGATCGGTGACGAAACAGCCGGGGAAAACTGTATTTGACTACGAATAAAGCTTTATGGAAAAAAATAAGACGCAATTATCCCGTCGTGACCTTCTTCGGGGGACGGCACAAATGGGTTTAGGATCTATGTTGGTTCCTTTAACAGGGTTTTCCCCTTCCCGGCAAAACAATGAATCCCATGCGGCAACAGGAGATTTACGTCCCTCCGAGCTTTTTGCTGCTGCGGTGGTGTATACACCCTCTGTAATTTATGCAACGGAAGGTGTGGAAACGAATATTTATTTTGATAATGTTATTTTCTCAAACCTGCCGAATGCGATGTTGTCCGTTGATATCGTCTGTAAGAAAGGAAGGCAATATGAAAAGTTTTGGAGGATTACTCCAACAGCAGAAGACACCGGGGAAACGACATTTACCCTGGAAGTTCGCTTTGACGGAAAATTACTGGCGAGTAAAACATCGCAATTGATCGTTTCGGATAAGGAAACGGCTAAAGGGAAATCGATAAAAGTACTTTGTATTGGTGACAGTACCACGGCAGGTGGTCAATATGTAAAAATTATCAATACCGATTATCAATCGCTGGCGAGCCCGGCGATGACTTTCTTGGGAACAAGGGGTTCTGCCCCCGATCGCCACGAAGGAAGGGGCGGATGGAAATTCAGCCAATATGCGGGCGACGGCGGTAAGACCGCGAAAAGTCCGAATCCATTTTGGAACTTGGAAACCAAGCAACTTGATTTTCGGAACTATTTGGCCGATAATGGCTATACCTTGTCGTCCGATGACCTCATTACCGTTCACTTGGGTATCAATGATGTCTTTAATGGGGTTTCCGAGGATAAATTAGCGTCCATAAAAGCCGATTTCGACAAACTTGTGTCCCTCTTTAGGGCGGTTGTCCCCGGGATTACGATCGGTTTGTGCCTGACTATTCCACCTTCCATTTCCCAGGATGCTTTTGCAATAAGTTATTCCACCGGACAGACTCTGAACGGATACATGGAGAATTACAAGCAGCTGGTAATGTTTTTATTGACGCATTACGATACCCCGCAAATGCGGGCAGCGAAGCTTTATTGCATTGGCTTTAATCACAGTATTGACCGGACCCATAATTTTAATAAATCGGTCATGCCGGCGAATGCAAGGAATCCTACACCGATCGATACCTGGAAGAATGGCGTGCATCCCGACGCTAGCGGATACTATCAAATGGGGGATGCTTTGTATGCGTTTATACGTTATTCGGCTATGAGCCGTCAGTGATCAGCTGTCAGCCGATTTCGTCATTTCGAGCGGAGTGAAACGAAGTCGAGAAATCTTTTATCCAAAAAGGAACAGATCTCTCCGTGCGCGTTTTTAACGCTTAGTCGAGAAGACGGAAATGCAAGCCCGGGAAGACGTCATTACGCAAACCCATCACCACGCAAAAAGCCGATTGCTGACCACTGAAAGCCCAATACGGCGCCAGCGAAGTTGTAGAATATGCGTTGAGCCGTTCGCTTTCGCCTACTATGGTTTCCGAATATCAAACACAATTGCCCGACAAAAAGTTATTGCAACAGAAACCTCATGAGATTTTTGAGAACAGTAAATAAAAACGAGATATAAAAATTGAGCGTTGTTTTATTGTAAGCTCTTTCAATTTCCTAGTCAAGCATAAACCCACAACAAAAGTAAAGTAAACAAACGAGCAATGATTAAAGAGGTTAAGGCAACTTGAAGATTTGGTATTCAAGACCAACGATTTAAGTATCATCAATGTAACAGAGGATAAGAATGTAAAGAATATTATGGATATAGTTTTCAATCAAAAAGCCATAAAAAGCAAAGGTCACACCTAAAAGAGTGGGCAATTTGTAACCTTATGGAAAAGAAATTCCCAAAAACAAACCGAACCCCTGCAGAATACCCTACGTGTCGGATTGCCCTACACTATCGCCGGTGTTGAGCGTATTAAATAAGCCTACAGATTTGCAGTTTTCGGTATATACTTCGGTCCTCGCGGTATGCGCTTTACGATTTTGCATGTACAGTTTAAGCCTTTGCGTGTGCAGTTTACGGTAAACGCATAGCGCAAAGCCTCATCCCCACCTGGGTTTGTCACATTGCACCCACGCAGTGACGCTAAGCGCTATGAGCATGCGGCAAACGCATAGCGCAAAGCCTCATCCCCACCCCAGTTTATCACGTTGCGCCCACGCGATGACGTTAAGCGCTATCGCGAAGCGGTAAAGCGCCCACAGCTCAGGGCATCCCGCCCACGCGATGTGGCTAGCTGCATGCAGCTAGCGGCTATGCGCTAACGCTTTGCAGCATTGCGTACACAGTCTACGGCTAGCTGGGGTGGGTACACTGCTAGCTGTGGGCACTTCGTGACATTGCGTGTACGCTTAACGGTAAAGCGCATACGCAGAGTCGCAAACCCACCCCGCACAGGCGTAAACCCACCCTACATAGGAGCAAACTCACCACGCAAAGGACTGAAATATGGCAATAAGAGTCCCAATTCGCCCCATTAGTTTTTTTATCCCTCGTCCCTGCTGATGTTTGCCAGCCTTATGCAGCTTCTCTTTCAGTTCCCGTTAACTGAGTGGTTAGACACGGCATTACTGGCCGCCATTGGCGCCATCGTCAGCCGATGTTTGGTTTAAAGCCCCGGTTTTCGGCAATCAGCTTTCAGCATTTTTTGCCTTCAATTGCTTCGTATTACAGCGAATGCTTAAAGAGGATTTTGAGTAGTCGCCATAAAATCGGGAGGCTTTGATTTTCAATAGTTTAGTCCTTGATTGTAGCGTTTTGTTCAGCGAGCACGTTATTTACAATAAATCCCACTAGCTGCTGGGTCATTTATCCAAGGAACTGTGAATATGTTAAAACCAAAACCACGTACATGGACAAACTTTACCACAAGCCAAAGCCGGATGAGCATCCTCCCTGGGAACAAAAGAGGGCAAGGAGCAAAGAACTGACCAAACAGCGGTTTCTGCAAGCCGTCGGCTCTCTTATTAAACAAGATGGCATGAAAGGCTTAACAACTAGAAAGATAGCTGCTGTTGCCGGTCACAGTAAGCGCCTGATATACGATTATTTTGGAAGTTTGGACAACCTCATCAGGGAATTTTTGCATAAAAGTGACCATTGGCTGTCTTACGAGGAACGGATGGACAAAATCAGGACGGACCATAAAGGCGACCACGGCAGGGAGCTGGCGGCATTGATGCTGAAAAACCATTTGTATTCGTTTTATTCCGATGGCCTGTTGCAGGAAGTCAGTTTGATGGAGCTGGCTAACAAGAACAATGAGCTGTTGATTGGGATCCATCAATTGCGGGAACGCGTGGGGGACAAGGTGTTCGCCATTTTTGAAGAGTACTTTAAGGGTACCAATGTGAACATACGGATGATCGAAGCACTGTTGATAGGCGGCATAAACTACCTGGTCCTGCATTCCGGTTCGATCGGGACAACCTTCTGTGGCATTGATATCAACAAGGAGCAGGATCGCCGCGAGTTGAGGGCAACACTGGAACAAATCACCCAATGGGCCTATGACCATGCGAAGGAGCGTTGATGCGTTCATTCCGAGCGAGGTATTCTGAACCAGTTTCTGCGCCCAGATGAAGTCGGGGTCTTATAACGGATATAGACCCCATACCTAAAGCCTAAAACCTAATACCCCTGCTAAGTGAACAGATTTTCGAAATTGGGTGAGTTAGCACTAAAATGAGGTAAACTGTTGGAAAACTGCAATTTAACTTTTTGTTGCTTTTAAGCGCTATACGGTCACATTTTCGAGATATTTCAAAAAATATTGTAAAAAAGATTTGACACCAGTTGAAATAAATCGTACATTAAGGCATTAGTGCAAACAAATTATACTTACAAATTATACTTATATAGAACGGCGTCAGCTGCTTATTGCTCTTTATATCTTTTATTTCGCCGTTCCGTGTTATAATCTTGCTTTTGGCTCTGCGAAAATGTATACAAATGAAAACCTTTACTGAAAAAATAATATTATACTTCCCTTTTGAGCTATCAAAGGAAAATCACTCATCCTGGAAGGTTATCTTTCATTTTATAAAAAAGGAGAATAGAATATGAAAAATTTTATAATACACAACTTAAAACTCGCATTGTGGGGAGGAGTAGTCTTTTGTTTGATTGTTCTCGGTTGTGAAAAGGGTAGTGGGATTGATTCCCAAACCAACGTTGAAGCTGAAGGATACGTAATTGGACACCATCCCTGTGTTGGATCTACAACAGTAACGACAAGCCGTGGAGAAGGAAAAGGATATCTTATAGCCACTTTCAGCCCTAGTGTCGATACAATAATGGTATTCGGGTTCGCTGCGGAACTTTTTGATATTCCGGAGAGCAGGTATACAATGACTGGATTTTTTCCTGTCCAAAATCAAGAGGATTTCAAGGTAAGGTTTTCTTATGAAAAGTCCCAGGAGAATATCGGTAAACAATTCGCCTGTCCAGCTTATTTTCAGCTCAATCACCTACTTAGGTATGTTGATCGGGAATATATAGTTATCAGAGCAGAAAGGATAGAGTAACAGGATGTCGACCCCAAATTTATCAATTATGAAGAGATATTTATCAATTTTATTTTTTTATTTTATTCTCGTTATCTTCTTTTCTTTTTCTTCCAGCAAAAGGAAAGAAGCATATTTTTATTATGCATTCGATGAAAAAGTACCCTTATTAAAGGTAGAAGGAAGCTTCGTTCTCGCTTACGATATCGAACCTGATACAGCAAAAAAAGCAGCAGATATCGCAAAGGTTATACCAAGGTTCCAAATTAGGTGGAAAGATAGCAGAACGGCAATTATCGAGATTGATAAACAAGCTGATTCAAAAATGATAATGGAAGCTATTATGCTAAATGACACCAGCGTAAATTCTATTCAGCCCTTATACCGTCTTGAAGAAGGTAATGAAATGCCCGTTACTGATGTGTTTGTTATCGGTTTTCCTAAGGAAAATCATTCTAAAATAATGAATATGCATAAACAATACCGTTTAGAAGTCTTGCAAACTAACGAACTTTTTCAACTGCTAAAAGTTCCTAAAGGATCCGATGCATTGCAGATAGCAAACAATTATCAAGAAAGCGGATTAGTGCGATTCTCGCATCCAGACTTTATTGTGTTTGCCGAACCGTACCAAACTATTCCGAACGATCCATACTTTAATAATCAGTTCTATTTGCGAAATACGGGACAAATATTCAATACAGTAGAAAACCATTCCGGTACAGCTGGTGCAGATATCAAGATCTTGGATGCGTGGGAAACTACGATGGGAACAAATAGTATCGTCGTAGCAGTTCTTGACTATGGAGTAACTTCTGATCACCCTGACCTACCTAATACTCGTCAATTGCGCTTGAATGGAAGCAATTTTGTTGGTGGAAATGCGAATGATCCCTCCCCAATAAATCATGAAAATCACGGGAACGCCTGTGCGGGTATTATAGCGGCTACTCGGAATAATGGTGAAGGAATTGCAGGGATAGCACCTAATGTTCGAATTATGCCGGTTAGGATGCTTGGTGCGACCCCAGCTAACGTTGCAGCGTCAATTTTATTTGCTGCAAACAATGGTGCAGATATTATTTCCTGCAGTTGGGGGTACAATTCTTTTGATCCGAACTTCATCCCTGCGATCGTTAGTGCTATTGATTATGCCGTAACCAATGGAAGAGGGGGGAAAGGGTCGTTGGTTGTTTTTGCAGCAGGTAACACTGCATCGCACGGTATTGGAAATCCAGGAGTAATCACGTTCCCTGCTAATGTCAATATTTCTGGAGTTTTCACAGTTGGAGCTTCAGATAGATATGACTTACAAGCCGAATATAGCCCAACTAGTATGCCAACTAGTCCAAATAATCAGATTATTGATATTGTGGCTCCGTCCCATAGGGCATATCCTGGACAAATTGCAGGTGAAACACTCGAAATCTGGTCGATTGATAGACCTGGAAATACGGGAGATAATCCTTGGCCTAACATACCGGACCAAATTATTCCACCAACAATTGGAGAACAATATCCAAGTGCTGGAGTCAATTTTTTATCTTATACAGGACGTTTTGGTGGAACTTCTGCTGCTGCACCGCAAATTTCAGGTATAGCCGCACTAGTGCTCTCTATAAACCCTAATCTTTCGCAGTTACAAGTATACGATATTATTACAAACTCTGCTGACAAAGCAGGTGGATATACATATTCAGGAGGGAAAAGCAATGAATTCGGCTTTGGACGTGCAAATGCGTGCCGCGCGGTAGATGAGGCATATGCATCGACAAATCCGATTACCGGCCCTTCCTCCTTCTGTACTTCGGGTACCTATACCGTTTCCGGTCTGCCCACCGGACAGAGCGTGAGTTCATGGAGCGCCAATCCATCTGGTGTAACCTTCTCGGGAAGCGGCAGTACCGTAACGGTGACCCGGGCTGGAACGTTTAACGGCAAGGTGACCCTGACCGCTACCGTTACAGGATCATGTGGAACGTATGACATATCCAAGGAAGTACAGGTGGGCACGCCAACACCCGAAATCACCAATATATATGTTTAT